>PJTO01000003.1_pt1 | contig 554881 bp, 491 predicted proteins | sample 1512101 | NCBI WGS metagenome assembly PJTO01 (sample SAMN08177690, study PRJNA422409) | Soil metagenome, whole genome shotgun sequencing project.
CCAGCTTGCGCAGCCTTCTTACACGGTGCTTGCCGCAGATGATGCCGTGGGCGTTGAGCAAACGCCACATCTTGACCGCGCCAGGCGCCCAGCGATGGGTTGCATTGAGCCTGACGATTTCAGCGCGCAAGGCAAGATCTTCCTGTCTACGCAGACTTGGCTTGGCTTTCTTGTAGGCGTAATACAGGCTGCGGCTGATATCGAGCTCACAGCACAGCGACTTCACTGGAAACTCGCTGCGGTGCTCGTCAATGAATGCGTACTTTACTTCTTTAGGCGAGTTAAGTACGCATCGAACTTTTTTAAGATGGCCAGCTCCTCTTGCGCCTTGGCCAGCTCACGCCGCAACTGCTCAACTTCGCTGAGCTCGCTGGTAGCCGGTCGGCCAGGCGAGCGCAACTTCTTGTCCGGCGCTTGCTTGTCGATCTTGTCGGCCCACTTGTACAGCAGATTGCGACGAATGCCCAACTCCATTGCGAGATCGGTAGCACTTTGCTTGCCAGAATGCAGTCGCGCTACGGCCTCGCGCTTGAACTCATCGGAAAAAGTGGCGCGCTGTTTAGGAACGGACTCGGATGAAGCGGGAACGATTTCCCGTTTCGACGGCAATTGCTTCTTCTTCATGTATATCCTCCAAGGACATATTGTCCCCTATTTGGATGTCCATGAAACCCGGCCCCTCTCAACCTGACCCTCGGCTTGATCAGCGCAGCGACTGGCCGAAGCGCTCGGTGCGCGGCATCCAGTTGCCCTGGTAGTCGGCCGAGACCAGGATGCGCTCGGCGCGTCCGATCAGCAGGTGGCGCGGCACGAAGCCGATGTAGCGCGAATCGGCGCTGTTGTCGCGGTTATCGCCCAGCATCAGGTAGGCGTCCTGCGGCACGGTGACCGGCCCGAAATCGCGCATCACCATGCGCTGCGGCAGCACCTGGATGCGGTGGCGGCGCCCGTCCACCACTTCCTCCATGCGCAGCGCATCCATGACGCGGCCCTCGTCGGTCGTTTCCTGCACCACTTCCTCGAGCGCGTACTGCGACTGGACGCCGTTGATGACCAGGCGCTCGTTGCGCATCTCGACGCGGTCGCCCGGCAGCGCCAGGACGCGCTTGATCAGCCGGGTGCCGTCCATCGGCGAGGAGAAGGTGACAACGTCGCCGCGTTGCGGCTCGCCGGTGCGCGCGATCACGACGTCGGTCAGCGGCAGCTTGACGTTATAGGCCAGCCGGTTCACGAACACCACGTCCCCTTCCAGCAGGTTGGGCCGCATCGAACCGGAAGGGATCGGGTTCCAGTCGGCCACCGCCGTGCGGAACACGCCGAACAAAAGCATGAACAACAGGAAACCCTTGTTGGCGCGCACGAACGCTTTCATCTCACAATGCTCCTCTTGTTATGATTAACGATGAGAAGCTTTATACGCGGCCAGGCTTTAAGCATGCTTAAACGTCAAGTGCGGCCCGCCGAGCTCCGCATGTAACAACATTGTCATATTCGCCAACTACACTGCCTGCGCCGAGACTACGACGCAGACCCATGGATATGAAACACAAGGCCCAGGAAGCCGAGGCCAGGAGCATTCCCGAAGGCGGCGCCTTCCTGAACCGCGAGCTGTCGCTGCTCGAGTTCAACCGTCGGGTATTGGCCCAGGCCGAGGATCCCACCATTCCGCTGCTCGAGCGGCTGCGCTTCCTGACCATCGTGTCGGGCAACCTCGACGAATTCTTCGAGGTGCGCGTGGCCAGCCTGCTGGCCCAGCACCAGATGGAGGCCGGCCACAACGGCATCCCGCACGCGCTGGCCAGCACCCTGGAGCGCGCCAGCCTCGAATGCCGTACGCTGATCGAGCGCCAGTACAAGCTGTTCAACAACGAGATCCTGCCGCTGTTGTCCGAGAACGGCATCCACATGCTGCGGCGGGGCGAGCGCAACGCCGCCCAGCGCGCCTGGGTCAAGCAATTCTTCGACCGCGAGGTGCGCCCGCTGCTGACCCCGATCGGGCTGGATCCGGCCCACCCCTTCCCGCGCGTGGTCAATAAAAGCCTGAACTTCATCGTCGAACTGGCCGGCAAGGACGCGTTCGGGCGCGGCACCGGCATCGCCATCATGAAGGCGCCGCGCGTGCTGCCGCGCGTGATTCGCCTGCCCGCCGAACTGTCGGACAAGAAGGGCGAATCCTACTGCCTGCTGTCCTCGGTGATCCAGGCCCACCTGGCCGACCTGTTCACCGGCCGCGAGGTGCTCTCGTATTCGCAGTTCCGCGTGACCCGCAACAGCGACCTGTGGGTCGACGAGGACGAGGTCAAGAACCTGCGCCAGGCCCTGCAGAGCGAACTGCACAGCCGCAACTACGGCTTCGCGGTGCGCCTGGAAGTGGGCCGCGCCTGCCCGCCGCACCTGTCGAACTTCCTGCTGGACCAGTTCGGGATCGACCCTTCGCGCCTGTTCGCGGTGGACGGCCCGGTGAACCTCGGGCGCATGCTGGAGATCGCCAACACCCACGACAAGTCGGAGCTGAAGTTCACCCCCTTCACGCCGGGCTTCCCGGCCAAGCTGGTGGAGCCCGATATCTTCGCCGTGCTGCGCAAGGGCGACGTGCTGCTGCACCATCCTTTCGAATCCTTCCAGCCGGTGATCGACTTCATCCAGTCGGCCGCGAACGACCCCTGCGTGGCGGCGATCAAGCAGACCATCTACCGCGCCGGCATGAACTCCGACCTGATGGAAGCCCTCATCGCCGCCGCCCGGCGTGGCAAGGAAGTCACCGTCATCGTCGAACTGATGGCGCGCTTCGACGAGGAAGCTAACATCAACTGGGCCGAGCGCCTGGAACAGGCCGGCGCCCAGGTGGTCTACGGCGTAGTCGGCCTGAAAACCCACGCGAAACTGGCACTGGTGCTGCGCCGCGAAGACAATGGCCTGCGCCGCTACGCCCACCTGGGCACCGGCAACTACAACTCGACCACCGCCAAGTTCTACACCGACTTCGGCCTGCTCACCTGCGACGACGAGATCACCGCCGACGTCAACGAGGTCTTCATCCACCTCACCAGCCTGACGCGCCCGAAGCAGCTTACCAGCCTGTGGCTGGCGCCCTTCTCGCTGCAGAAGGAAATCGTGCGCGCCATCCGCGACGAGGCCGCGATCGCACGCGCCGGCAAGCCGGCGCGCATCATCGCCAAGATGAATTCCCTCACCGACGAATCGGTCATCCGGGCCTTGTACGAGGCATCGCAGGCCGGCGTGCGTATCGACCTGATCGTGCGCGGCGCTTGCTCGCTGCGGCCCGGCGTGAAGGGCCTGAGCGAGAGCATCCGGGTGCGCTCGATCGTCGGCCGCTTCCTGGAACACACGCGCATCTTCTACTTCCGCAACAACCTCAAGCACGACATCTACCTGTCGAGCGCGGACTGGATGAACCGCAACCTGTTCCGGCGCGTTGAAGTGGCCTTCCCGATCCGTTCGCCCGCGCTCAAGCGCCGCGTGCTGCGCGAAGGCCTGCATCCCTACCTGAAGGACAACGTCAACGCCTGGGAGCTGGGCAGCGACGGGCGTTACCGACGCAAGAAGGCACGCGGCGGCCAGAAGGCGCTCAGCGCACAGCAAGACCTGATGGAGACGCTCGGCGCGGGCCTTCATTCCAACAAGGAGAACGAGCATGGACCTGATCCTGTGGCGGCACGCCGAGGCTGAAGCGCACGTCGCCGAGGGCGATGTCGAGGGCGACTTGCGGCGCGCGCTGACACCGAAGGGCAAGCGCCATGCCGCGCGCGTCGGCGCCTGGCTGCACCGCCAGCTGCCGGAGGACGTGCGGGTGCTGAGCAGCCCGGCCAGGCGCTGCGTGCAGACGGTGGAAGCGCTGGGACGCAACTACAAGCTGGTGGATGCCCTCGCGCCGGATTCGGAGGCGGAAGCGATCATCGAGGCGGCTGGCTGGCCGGAGCACCGCCAGCCGGTGCTGATCGTCGGCCACCAGCCGCTGCTGGGACAGGTGGCGTCATTGGTGCTGTGCGGCGGGAAGCAGGACTGGCGCATCCGCAAGGCGGGCGTGTTCTGGATCACCCACAAGAACAGCGATGGCGTGCCTTATGTGAAGCTGGTGGTGGGGCCGGATTTTATTGGCCAACTACGCTAGCACGGTTACGATCAAATTACCCTGAGGCTGAACGGCATCCCGATCTCGTTCCACGCCCCCTCTTCCTTCTGCAGCCACGGTCCCAGCGTCGGATGCTTCTCCAGCAGCCCGGCCGGCAGTTCCAGCTCGATGCGCTGCCGCATGCGCATGCTCAGCCCCGCCAGGTCCTCGTCCGCGCGCGCATGCATGAACACTACCGCCATGCGCAGCGCCAGCACCGCCTTGGCCACGTCGGCCTCGCCCAGGGCCTCGCGGATCTTGCGCAGGTTGCCCTTCTGCCCCAGGATCAGACTGGCCATCAGGCGCTGCTCGCGCGTGGTGAAGCCCGGCAGGTCGGCGTGTTCGACGATGTAGGCGCCATGCTTGTGCGCCCCCGTCATCGAGATCTGCAGGCCGACTTCGTGCAGCATGGCGCTCCAGCACAGGTAGTGCTGCGCGTCCGAGGGGTTCAGCTTTTCGTACAGGTGCGAAGCGATCTTCGCCGTGCGCAGCGCGCGCTGGCTGTCCACGCCGAAGCGGCGCATGCAGGCGCGGATGGCGGCGTCGCGGCGGTCGCGCCGGTTGGCGCGCAGTTCCAGGTCGGACAGTACACCCAGGCGCAGGCCGGCGTTGATCGCGGTGAGCTGCTCCACACCGAGTTCCTGCATCACCCCGATCAGGACCGTGAGGCCGCCCACCATCACCGGCACCCTCTCCTTCTTGACGCCCGGCATAGTGAAGGCGTCAACGTGGCCCAGTCCCAGCAGGATGTCGCGCAGCGCGTGCAGGCTGGCCTGCGACATGCGGCCGTCGCCGATGCCGTTCCTGCTGATCACCTCGTTGATGGCGCGCATGGTGCCGGACGAGCCGTAGGCCGCGTCCCAGCCCTGCGCCTTGTACAGGTCGGCGGCATCCTCGAAGCGGGCGCGCGCCTCGGTGACGGCGGCATCGAACGCCTGCTGCGTGATGCGGCCGTCGGCGAAGAAGGCGGCGGTCTGCGGGTGGGTGCCGATGCCGAAGGATTCGACCAGGTTGATCTCGGGGCCGATGGCGGCGATGACTTCGGTCGAGCCGCCGCCGATGTCGATCACCAGCCGGCGCTCATCTGGCTTGTCGATGGCGCGCGCCACGCCCATGTAGATCAGGCGCCCTTCTTCCTCGCCCGAAATCACTTCGATCGGATAGCCGATGGCCGCTTCCAGCTGGGGTAGCAGCTGCTCGGCGTTGCGCGCCACGCGCAGGGTGTTGGTGGCGACCACGCGCACCGCGTCCAGGGTGTATTCGTCCAGGATGGCGCGGAAGTCCTGCAGGGTCTTTACCGCGCTGCGCATGGCGGGTTCAAGGAGCATGTGGTCGCGGTCCAGTCCCGCGGCCAGGCGGATCGGGTCGCGCGCGGTGCGCACGATGTGCATGCGCCCGCCCGCGGGCTCGCCGATGTGGAGCCGGAAGCTGTTGGACCCCAGGTCCACTGCTGCAAACATAGGCGCTCTCTCGCTGTAGGTGTTGCCGAAGTATACAGCGTCGGGAGCGCGTGTGGCAGCCCTAGCGTCGCGCAGGCGTGCGGCGCAGGCCGTACCAGAGCGCCGCCGCGACCGGCGCGCCCAGCGTGACGGCGGAGACCAGGTCCCAGACGCCGTCGCCCAGCAGGGCCGCGACCAGCCCGATGACGGTGAGGACGGCCAGCAACAGCGGCATGGCCCAGATCTGGCTGCGGCTGCGGATCATGGCGCCTCCGTGGAACGGGCCAGGGCCGGCTCGGCGAGGGCTGCCCGCCCCTGCTTCGCGGTCTTGCTCTTGCGGCTGCGCTTGAGCCACAGGTAGAGGCCACTGCCCAGGATGATGATGGTGGCGATGTCGAGCAAGGCCCACAGCAGCTTCATGGCCTGGCCGCCGTAGTCGCCGAAGTGCAGCGGCTGCGACAGCAGCAGCGCCGTCAGGTACCAGGGCAGCTCGCGGCGGTCGGTGATCTCGCCGGTGGCGGCGTCGATCAGCACCGGCTTGTACAGGCGCGAGCTGAATGCCTCTTCGCCACGCATGAAGATGCCGTAGTGGTGCGGGCTGCTGAAGGGCGTGCCCGGGAAGGCCACGAACGCGACCTTCATGCCCGGCTCGGCGGTTTCCGCGCGCACGATGGCCTCGTGGATCGAGGACATGTTGGTGACCTGCGGCTGGCCCTCGTAGGGCTTGAGCATCACGGCCAGTTCGTTGTTCTGCCAGTACTTGAGCAGCAGGTCGGCCCAGGTGTTGACCATGCCGGTGGCGCCCACCACGAAGACCCACACCATGGTGACGATCCCGAGCAGGTTGTGCAGGTCGAGCCAGCGGATCACGCGGCTGCGCTCGCGGCGCACTTCGCCGAAATCGAGCTTGCGCATGAAGGGCGCGTACAGCACCACGCCGCTGACGACGGCGACGATCAGGAGGAAGCCCATGAAACCGAGGAACAGCTGGCCATACAGGCCGGCGAACAGGTCGACGTGCAGGCGCAGCATGGTCGACATGAAGGCGCCGCCTTCGAAGGCCGGTTCGGTAATGACCTTGGTGGTACGGGCGTCGACCGCGATCGGCTTGTAGTGCTCGTCGTTCGGATGGTCGCCCAGGGTGACGTTCCAGATCGCCGGTTCGTCGATTTCCTGCGACATGTACATCGCAATCTTGTTGGGGTAGAGCTCCTTGGCCGAGGCCAGCACGGCGTCGATGTTGCCGCGTGGGGTGTCGACGGGCATGGCGGGCGCTTCGACGTCGGTGCCGAGCAGGTGGCCGATCTCGTGGTGATAGATCAGCGGCAGGCCCGTCAGGCAGAGCAGCAGCATGAAGACGGTACAAACCAGGCTGCTCCATTTATGGATCCAGCTCCAGAGGCGCAGCTTAGTTGGCGACATAGGTGGGTGATATCGGACGTCGGAATCGACAAGTTCGGCAGATAATAATCGTTCTCATTTACACGCGCAAGCCAAAACGGATAGAATGACAATCATTCTCATTAAGAAAAACCGAGCCCCACCGATGAAACTGTTCCGCCTGACTCCGATCGCCCTCGCCGCTGCGGCCTTTGCCGCGCAAGCACAAGACACCACGTCCGAACCTGTCGCCACCGTCGTCGTCACCGCCTCGGCCGACGCATCCAGCCAGGGCTTGAGCTCCGCCTACGCCGGCGGCCAGGTCGCGCGCGGGGGGCGCCTGGGCCTGCTGGGCAACGTCGACATCATGGACACCCCCTTCAATTCCATGAACTACACCCAGGCGCTGATCCAGGACCAGCAGGCGCGCAGCGTGGCCGACGTGGTGCAGAACGACCCCTCGGTGCGGGTGGCGCGCGGCTTCGGCAACTACCAGGAGCTGTACGTGATCCGCGGCTTCGCCGTCAACTCGGACGACCTGGCCTACAACGGCCTGTATGGGCTGCTGCCGCGCCAGTTCGTGGCCTCGGAACTGCTCGAGCGCGTCGAAGTGCTGCGCGGCGCGAACAGCTTCGTGAACGGCGCGGCGCCGGGCGGCGGCGGCATCGGTGGCGCCATCAACCTGCTGCCCAAGCGCGCGCCGAACGCGCCGCTGACGCAGGTGACCGTGGGCGTCGAGACCGGCGGCCAAGCGTATGTGGCGACCGACTTCGCCAACCGCTTCGGCCAAGACGGCCGCCTTGGCGTGCGGGTCAACGCGGTGCGCCGCGAGGGCGACACCGCGGTCGACCGCGAGAGCCGCGAACTGAGCCTGTACTCGGTGGGCGTGGACTACCGCGGCCGCGGCTACCGCCTGTCGGCCGACGTCGGCCACCAGGATCACCAGCTGCGCGGCGCACGCCCGAGCGTGACGATGGCTGCCGGCGTGCCGATCATCGCGGCACCAAGCAGCGACAGCAACTACGCCCAGCCCTGGACCTACTCCGGCGAGCGCGACACCTTCGGCACCCTGCGCGGTGAAGTGGACCTGCCGGGCGGCGCGGTGGCCTGGGCGGCGCTCGGCATGCGCAGCGGTGACGAATTCAACATCATCTCCTCGCCGACGGTCACCAACGTCAATGGCAATGCCACCATGACCCGCTTCGACAACACCCGCGAAGACAAGGTGCGTACCGGTGAAGTCGGCGTGCGCACCGAGCTCAAGACCGGTGCGGTCTCGCACAAGCTGAGCGCTTCGCTATCAGGCTTCCATTCGGAGTCGAAGAACGCCTACGGGATGAGCGACTTTGCCGGCTTCGCCTCGAACATCTATCGCCCGCTCGATGCACAAGCGCCGTCGAGCGGCTTCTTCACCGGCGGGAACATGAACAACCCGCTCCTGACCAGCAAGGCGATCCTGTCGAGCTTTGCCGTGGCCGATACCCTCGGCTTCATGGACGAGCGCCTGCTCGTCACCGTGGGTGCGCGCCACCAGACCATCAAGAGCTTCGGCTACGACTACAACACCGGCGCACCGAATGCGGGCTACGACGAAAGCGACGTGACGCCGGTGGCCGGCATCGTCTACAAGCCCATGAAAGGCGTGTCGGTCTACGCCAACTACAGCGAGGCGCTGCAGCAGGGGCCGGTGGCGGCGGGCACCGACATCGTCAACCAGGGCGAGGTGTTCGCGCCCTTCGTCTCGCGCCAGAAGGAAATCGGCGTCAAGTACGACAGCGGTAAATTCGGAATGACAGCGGCCGTGTTCAGCACGGCGCAGCCGAGCGCCTATGTCCAGGACCGCCGCTTCGGCGTGTTCGGTGAGCAGCGCAACCGCGGCCTGGAGCTGAGCGTGTTCGGCACGCCGGCGCGCGGCCTGCGCCTGCTGGGCGGCCTGACCCTGCTGGAAGCCGAGCAGCGCCAGACCGCCGGCGGCGTCAACGAGGGCAAGGATGCGATCGGCGTGCCGGGCACGCAGCTGAACCTCGGCGCCGAATGGGAAGTGCCGGGCGTGCAGGGCCTGTCGCTCAATGCGCGCGCCCTGTACACCGCGACCCAGTACGCGGATGCGGCCAACACCCAGAAGCTGCCATCGTGGTCGCGCCTCGACATCGGAGCGAACTACCTGATGCGCTTCATGGACCGCGACGTGACTCTGCGTGCGCGCATCGACAACGTCACGGACAAGAATTACTGGGCGTCGGCGGGCGGCTATCCGGGCTTCGGCTACCTGGTGCAGGGCGCGCCGCGCAGCGTGGTGGTGTCGGCGACGGTCGATTTCTGAGCGCCGCCGAACGGCCCGTCAGAAGCGGACCTTGAGGTAGGCGGAAGGTCCGGTCAGTTTCAGGTCGAGATCGGCCGTCCGGTCGCCGTTGCGGTGCAGGTCGATCTTCTGGATCCCGTAGTCGAGCACCAGGCCGACGTTCTTCGTCGCCATCCATTCGATGCCCGCCGCGGCGTTGACCACATGGCCCTCGACGCTGCCGCCATTGCGCTTGACCCCGCCCGCCTCGGCATACAGGCGCACCCTGTCGTTCAATGCGTGGCGCCATGCCAGCTCGATGGTCGGCGCCCACACGCTGTCGCTGGCGGAACCGGACCCGCTCCAGCTGTAGGTCTCGAGCGGCGCTTCGGCGCGCAGGTCGGCCTCGGCCGTCGCCGAGATCTTGGCGCGCAGGTGGGCCGCGCCCAGGCCGATCCCGAACGCATTCCGATCCGAACCGAACCAGTATTTGTAGGCCAGGCGCGCCATCTCGATGCGCAGGTTGGCATCCGCGCGGATGCTGCCGCTGACCGGGCGGCCTTCGTAGACCGTGGCGCCGCTCGGCGCGGCCGCATAGTCCTCGTCGAAGCGCCAGTAATCGAAGGACGCGCCATGGCGCTCGCCGAACAGCAGTTCGGCTTTCACGCGCGGCAGGGTGCCGTCGCCGAGCTTCTCATCGGGCGTGTCGACGCGGCCGTAGCGGGTGTCGCCGCCGAGGTGGATCTTCGGTTCGGCATGGAAGGCGCCGACCGACAGGCTCATGCGGTCAAGCGCCGGCGACTGCTGGGCCTGGGCCATGCCGGCGGCCGCCGCGCCGAGCAGGATGGCGCCTTTCAAGAATTTAGCGGATACGACGGACGTGCGTGATGCAGGGCGGGACATGAATACTCCGATCATCAAGTGTGTTGTTCAGAAATGTCCGCCAGACTATGTCTAGCGCGACAACACCCTGATTATCGCAGTTATCAAAATATTATCCCGCACGATTGGCGAATCGTGATTCTATAAATACGCGACGCCGTTAGTGCGGCCGCACTTCCTGCTTCAAGGCCGCCAGGGCCATCTTCTCCACCAGTCCCGGCGCCAGCAGTTTGAGGAAGCGCCCGATCTTTCCCTTGGCCGTCATCACGACCTCGCGCTGGCGCGCCTCCATCCCGTCGATGATCAGGCGCGCGCACTCCTCTACGCTCATGGCCCCCTCTTCCTTCAAGGCGCTGGAACCCATCGCTTCGCCCTGCGCATTGAAGCCGCGGTAGCGGATTCTGGTCGCCACCACGCCCGGATAGGCGGTAGTCACGGACACGCCATGGCCCTTCATTTCGGCGCGCAGCGCTTCAAAAAAGCCGGTCATGGCGAACTTGGTGGCGCTGTAGGCGGTGCGCCCCGGCACCCCGACCAGGCCGGCCAGCGAGGACACCGCGACGATGCGGCCCCTTGAGGCCTTCAGCGCCGGCAGCGCGGCTTGGGTGCACCAGACCGCGCCCCACAGGTTCACGCGCATCAGCTCCTCGTACCAGGACAGGTCCTCGACTTCCTCGAACAGCGCATGGGCCGAGCGGCCGGCGTTGTTGACCAGGACGTCGATGCGCCCGAAATGCTCGAGCGCGCTGACCACCAGGCGCCGGCACTGGATCTGCACGCCGACGTCGGTCGCTACCACCAGCGTCTGCGCGCCCAGCGCGGCGCATTCGCCCGCCACCGTGTCGAGCTGGGCCGCGTTACGCGCCGCCAGCACCAAAGCCAGGCCCTCGCCTTCTTTTGCCGCCAGCTGGCGCGCGATCTCGGCGCCGATGCCATCCGAGGCGCCGGTGATGACCACTACTCGCGTCATCGGAGGATGTCCGGCTGCTGCGACTTCACGATCTGCAGCGCGCTGGCGATCACGCTGCTCATGTCGCCCATGTTGGCCGGCACGATCAGCGAATTGTTGGTCTTGGCCAGCTTGCCGAAGGCGTCGACGTAGTGTTCGGCCACGCGCAGGTTGACCGCGTCCATGCCGCCCGGTTCGCGGATCGCGGCGCCCACCTGGCGCAGCGCCGCGGCGCTCGCATCGGCCAGGGCGACGATGGCGCTGGCTTCGCCCTGGGCGCGGTTGATCGCGGCCTGGCGCTCGCCTTCGGAGCGGGCAATCGCCGCTTCGCGCTCGCCGCTGGCGATGTTGATCTGTTCTTGGCGGCGGCCTTCGGAAGCGGCGATCAGGGCGCGCTTCTCGCGCTCGGCGGTGATCTGGCGCTGCATCGCGTGCAGGATCTCGGCCGGCGGGGTCAGGTCCTTGATCTCGTAGCGCAGCACCTTGACGCCCCAGTTGGCGGCCGACTCGTCGATCGCGTTGACGATGGTGGTGTTGATGTGGTCGCGCTCCTCGAAGGTTTTATCCAGCTCCATCTTGCCGATCACCGAACGCAGCGTGGTCTGGGCCAGCTGGGTGATGGCCTGGATGTAGTTCGAGGAGCCGTAAGAGGCGCGCATCGCATCGGTCACCTGGAAGTACAGGATGCCGTCGACCTGCAACTGGGTGTTGTCCTTGGTGATGCAGACCTGGGGCGGCACGTCCAGCGGAATCTCCTTGAGGCTGTGCTTGTAGGCGATGCGGTCGATGAAGGGCACCACGATGTTCAGGCCGGGCGCCAGCACGGCGTGGAACTTGCCGAGTCGTTCGACCACCACCGCGTGCTGCTGCGGCACCACGTTGATGGTCTTGAAGATGAATACCAGCGCAATGATGAAGAACACCAGCGCCACAGTGCCGAACGTGAATTCCATGAGCATCCCTTATAGATGAGTATTAATTATTAGTTAGTCTTATGAATTAGCGAGGATCAGGCGGCTGCCACGCACTTCCACGATGCGGTAGTCCCCTGCTTCAGGCTGCGCACCGGGACCGAGTTCGACGTCCCACAGCGCGCCGCGGTACATCACGCGGGCGCGCCCGTCCACCCAATGCGCTACGGCGACGCGCTGCCCGATGTCGAGGTTGACGTTGCGGTCGCGTGTCGCATCAAGCTTGGCCGGCTTGCCGAAGCGGCTGCGGTGCAGGAGCGCGGTTGCGGCCAGGCCGACCAGGGCGGCCACCAGGGTCTGCATCGGGCCGCTGGCGCCCGTCAGGGCGGCCAGGGCGCCGGCGCTCAGGCCGATCGCGATCATCAAGAGATAAAAGGTGCCGGTGAACAGTTCGGCGATCACGAGGATGCCGGCGACCACCAGCCAGCTCATCCAGTCGGACATGGGCGTCTCCTTCAGGGGGTTTGAAAAAGTAAAAAACCCCCGCAACCTGCAACAGGCGGCGAGGGTTTCAGAATGTCGATGCGCTTGCTTATTGTGTGCTTTCTGGCAAAGAGTTATCGATGCCAGTGTAGCAGGTCCAGACAGGAATAAAAGCTCCTCCGTTGACGTTTATCGCAGGCGCATAGACATACGGTTGAGGCTGATCAAGCCCGGCCGGCAGCCAGCTTCTGCCAGGTCTCGATCACCGAGTCCGGATTGAGCGACATCGACTCGATGCCCTCGCCCACCAGCCACTGGGCGAAGTCCGGATGGTCCGACGGTCCCTGGCCGCAGATGCCGATGTACTTGCCCTGGGCGCGGCAGGCCTTGATGGCCAGGCTCAGCATGGCTTTCACGGCCGGGTCGCGCTCGTCGAAGTCCTTGGCCAGCAGCTCCATGCCGGAGTCGCGGTCCAGGCCCAGGGTGAGCTGGGTCAGGTCGTTCGAACCGATCGAGAAGCCGTCGAAATACTGCAGGAACTGCTCGGCCAGGATGGCGTTGGACGGCACTTCGCACATCATGATGACGCGCAGGCCGTTCTCGCCGCGCTTCAGGCCATACTTGGCCAGCAGCTCGATGACCTTCTCGGCCTGGCCGAGGGTGCGCACGAACGGGATCATGATCTCGACGTTGGTCAGGCCCATGTCTTCGCGCACGCGCTTCATCGCCAGGCATTCCATCTCGAAGGACTCGGCGAAGTCCTCGGCCAGGTAGCGGGCGGCGCCACGGAAGCCCAGCATCGGGTTTTCTTCGTCCGGCTCGTAGCGCGAACCGCCGATCAGCTTCTTGTACTCGTTCGACTTGAAGTCGGACAGACGCACGATCACCGGCTTGGGCCAGAAGGCCGCGGCGATGGTCGCAACACCCTCCGCCAGCTTGTCGACATAAAAGGCGCGCGGCGATGCGTGGCCGCGTGCCACCGATTCGACCGCCTTTTTCAGGTCGACGTCGATGTTCGGGTACTCGAGGATGGCCCTCGGGTGCACGCCGATGTTGTTGTTGATGATGAACTCGAGGCGCGCCAGGCCCACGCCGCCGTTCGGCACCGACTGGAAGTCGAAGGCCAGCTGCGGGTTGCCGACGTTGAGCATGATCTTGGTCGGGATCGGCGGCAGTTCGCCGCGCGAGACTTCGGTGATCTCGGTTTCCAGCAGGCCGTCGTAGATCTTGCCCTCGTCGCCTTCGGCGCACGAGACGGTAACAAACGTACCGTCCTTCAGCGCCTCGGTGGCGTCGCCGCAGCCGACCACGGCCGGCACGCCTAGCTCGCGGGCGATGATCGCCGCGTGGCAGGTACGCCCGCCGCGGTTGGTGACGATGGCCGAGGCGCGCTTCATGACCGGTTCCCAGTTCGGGTCGGTCATGTCGGCCACCAGCACGTCGCCCGGCTGCACGCGCTCCATCTCGCTCGGATCGTGGATCACGCGCACCGGACCGGCGCCGATCTTCTGGCCGATCGCGCGGCCGCTCGTCAAGACGGTGCCGGTCCCCTTCAGGCTGAAGCGCTGCTGGGCGTCGGTGGCCTTCTGCTGCGACTTCACGGTCTCGGGACGCGCCTGCAGGATGTACAGCTTGCCGTCGCGGCCGTCCTTGCCCCACTCGATGTCCATCGGACGACCATAGTGGTTCTCGATGATGACGGCGTACTTGGCCAGCTCGACCACTTCGGCATCGGTGAGCGAATAGCGGTTGCGCATCTCGATCGGCACGTCGACGGTGCGCACCGAGCGGCCGGCCTTGGCTTCGCTGGTGAACTCCATCTTGATGAGCTTCGAGCCGATGTTACGGCGGATGACCGGCAGCTTGCCTTGCGCGAGCATCGGCTTGTGGACGTAGAACTCGTCCGGGTTCACGGCGCCCTGCACCACCGTCTCGCCCAGGCCGTAGCTCGAGGTGACGAAGACCACGTCCTTGAAGCCCGATTCGGTATCGATGGTGAACATCACGCCCGCCGCGCCCGTGTCCGAACGGACCATGCGCTGCACGCCGGCCGACAGCGCCACTTCGGCGTGGGTGAAGCCCTTGTGGACGCGGTAGGAGATCGCGCGGTCGTTGTAGAGGGAGGCGAAGACGTGCTTCATGGCTTCCAGCACGTTGTCGATGCCGACCACGTTCAGGAAGGTCTCCTGCTGGCCCGCGAAGGACGCGTCGGGCAAGTCTTCGGCGGTGGCCGACGAGCGCACGGCGAAGGAGACTTCGGTGTCGGAATCGGCGACCAGGCGCTCGTAGAAGGCGCGGATTTCCTGTTCCAGGCGCGGCTGGAACGGGGTGTCGACGATCCACTGGCGGATCTCGGCGCCGGCGCTGGCCAGCGCACGGACGTCGTCGATGTCGAGGCCTTCCAGGCGCGTGGCGATGCGCTGGGCCAGTGACGGGCCACCGTCGCTGTGCTCGAGGAAGTCGCGGAAGGCGTCGGCCGTGGTGGCGAAGCCGCCCGGCACGCGCACGCCGGCGCTGGCCAGCTGCGAGATCATCTCGCCCAGCGAGGCGTTCTTGCCGCCGACCGACTCGACGTCGGTCATGCGCAGGTTCTCGAACGATGCTACATAGACCCGTGATGCTTGCTCAGGCTCCTTCAATGCTGCTACAGACAGGTTAGTCATGGTGATGCACCCTTACTTGAGATAGAAACCTTTTGGCTGCTTAGAGCGCCTAACAAAACCTCCATGGCTGCGTTGCACCGTCTCGCCGTACAGGCGTACTGTCTTCGACGGTGCGCCTTGCCCTGAAGGTTTTGTTAGACGCTCTGATGCATCATGCGGGACGACGGGGTGTTCTTGTTATTCTGGCCGTCGTGCAGCACAATGCAGAACCGTTGCCGAGCATTTTACCGCGTGAGCGGCAAACCACGCTGCAACTTTGTCAGGACGACTTAGTATTTCGACACCATGATCGTAGAAACCACCGCTTCGCCCGCCCCGGGTTCCGCCCCTTCCTCGCGCACCGTCTTCTTCGTCTCGGACGGGACCGGCATCACGGCGGAGACCTTCGGCCACGCAGTGCTGAGCCAGTTCGAGATGCGTTTCCGCCAGATCCGCCTGCCCTTCATCGACTCGGTCGAAAAGGCGCACGAGGCCGCGCGCCGCATCAACGACAGCTTCGCGCGCGACGGCCAACGGCCGATCGTGTTCTCGACCCTGGTGAAGCACGACCTGTCGAGCATCATCCGGGCTGCGCGCGGCATGCACATGGACCTGTTCCAGACCTTCGTGTCGCCGCTCGAGCAGGAACTGGGCGTCAAGTCGACGCACACGATCGGACGCATCCACAATGCAGTGGACACCGAGGAGTACAAGAACAGGATCGAAGCGATCAACTTTTCGCTGGCCCATGACGATGGTCAGTCGCACAAGAACCTGGCCGAGGCAGATGTGATCCTGGTCGGAGTGTCGCGCTCGGGCAAGACGCCGACCAGCCTGTACCTGGCGATGCAATATGGCCTGAAGGCAGCGAACTACCCGCTGATCCCCGACGACTTCGAGCGCGGCAAGCTGCCTTCTTCGCTGCCGCCGTTCAAGGCCAAGCTGTTCGGGCTGACGATCACCCCGGAGCGCCTCTCGCAGATCCGCAACGAGCGCCGCGCCGGCAGCAAGTATGCGTCGATCGAGAATTGCCGCTATGAAGTGAACGAAGCGGAAGCGATGATGCGCCGCGAAGGCATCCGCTGGTTGTCCTCGACCACCAAGTCGATCGAGGAAATCGCGACGACGATCCTGCAAGAGATCAAGCCGGACCGGCGGGAATACTAAAGACCAGGCGGTAGCCGCGCTGCCCCTGCATTAATCTGGCATCTCATTTATTTTTCGCTTACTCGAGATGAAAACCTCCGTAGCTACGGCATTCTTGGCCGCACTGTTAACGCCTTCCGCCGCATTCGCTCAGGTTACTAACGACAACTGGGAAGCCACTGTCCGCGAATTCGACAGCGACTACTGGAAGGCGTTCAACGCGTGCGAAGTGCAGAAGCAGACGAGAATGAATGCGGAAGACCTCGAGTTCTACCATGATATCGGAGGGGTTATGCGAGGTAGAGCCAGCTTTGTGGAAGCGACTGCAAAGAATATCTGCGGGCGCAGCGACTGGCGTCTGCGACGCGCTGAAGTGCCAGGCACTGTGAAGGTGTATCCGCTGCGAAGCAATGGCGAAGTGTACGGCGCGGTGATCTCCGGCGAGCACTACTTTTATCACACGAATAAAGGTCAGCCCGAAACGCTGGAGGGAAAGGCGCGGTTCACGCACACGCTGCTACTGAAAGACGGCGCATGGCAAGTAGCTCGGGTGCTGAGTTTCGACCACGGCCCTGCCAAGTAGCGTAGTAGCAAACCGCCTGCGAACGCGCTGTCACCGGGCCCCGCAGTTGCACTTCAGCTTTGCGCTGTCACTAATTTGTCGATAATGCATCCGGACCGCAGTAAAGCAAAACCCCTTTCACCGTAGCGACCTTGCCAGGACGATTTGTCGGTGCTGTATTTGACAATCTCGTCCCCGGGTTGAAATGTCGCTTTCAGTCTCAGCCAATGGGCATTCATATGCCCGAACAGTACATAAGGTACGTTCAGTCCTTCTTCGCGCCACACCGCACGCTCAGCCATTGCCTGCTTCTCTATCTCTTCGATTGTCAGGGGAGATGAGACCTCATGCGTCGATGAAAATGTTCGGCAACGCTCGCCAGATGTAGCTGTCATTGACATCGTACATCCAAGCGCGAGAAATACAGCAAGAACAGATTTCATTTGTCAGACGTCCTCGTGCCATTTAATCCAAGGTCCAGACATACTGGAGCAATACCCATTCTTTCTGGAGCTGGCCACCTTGCGGCTCGACGGCAAGCTTGCAACGAGCAGTCGCCTCCAGGGCGGCTTTGTCCTGCATCTTGTACCCGCTTGACTTGACGATCTCTTTTTCGAGCACAGTGCCATCAGTGTCAATCAGAAACTTCATGGTCACCGTTCCAGTCATTCGCCTGTGAATCGCTTCGCGAGACCATGCCGGTCTTTCGCAGGGCATGACTGGCATTGCAGAGCGAAGCTTGGTCAGCGCACCAGCCTGCTCAGTCCCGGCACTGCTGCTGGGTAATGCGTCGGCCTGTGCCTGACAGGGGAGCGCAATGATCGCGGCAGTGAATATGAAGCAGAATAAGCCTCGATGCAAAGTGCTCTGCATAGGAATTGGAAAGTGAAAGACTGGATACATTGATTGGCTACTCACAAAACGCCGTCGACAGCATTGAGCCAAGCATAGCAGTTCTTTCTGGCGCAATAAGCGCGAACTGTCACGGATGACTGGAGACGGCTTGTCAGTCGTCCTAACAGCCGAATCAGAAGAAGTGCCGCCAGTCCTCGAGCCAGCCGGGGAAGGCCCCCGCTTCCATCGGGTTGGCAATGTGGTAGCCCTGGGCATAGGTGCAGCCGAGGTTCTGCAGGAAGTCCCAGTCCTGGCGCGTTTCCACGCCGACCGCGACCGACATGCGGTCCAGGCTGTGCGCGAGGCCGAGGCAGGAACGCAGCACCGTGCCCAGCGGGCGCCGCTTGGAGGCGCCGTCGACAAAACTGCGGTCGATCTTCAGTTCCGTGAACGGGATGCGCGCCAGCAGCTGCAGGTTGGAGCGGCCGGTGCCGTAGTCGTCGATCGCCAGGCCGAAGCCCATCATCCGCAGGCGCACCAGGCGCTCGATGAATTCCGGGTCGGTGTTCAGGACCGAGGATTCGGGCATCTCGAAAGTCAGGTATTCCGGCAGGATGCGGTGGCGCCCGACGCAGGCGGTGATCTGGCGCACGAACGCCGGGTGCGCCAGGGTCTCGGGCGCCAGGTTCAGGCTGATCGGGACGGGAATGCCCTGGTCCTGGAACCAGCGGCAACGCTCGCTGGAGAGCTCGATCATGCTCCAGTCGAGGAAATCGACCCGGTTGTTCTGCTCCAGCGCATCGATGAAGGATCCCGGCCCCAGCACGCCGTGCTCGGGATGGCGCCAGCGCGCAAAGGCTTCCAGGCCCTTCACCTGCCCGGTGGCGAGCTCGATCTTGGGCTGGAAGAAGGGCTCGAACTGGCGCTTCTGCAGGCCGATGCCGATCTCCTGGAAGGAAAAGCTCGGGCCCTTGGGCGCTGCGTTGCTGCGCGCGAGCGGGGTGTAGTTGTCGAGCAGGGGCTTGAGCTTGGCGGAGGTGATCGGCTTGGCGGTCGTGCCCAGCAGGTCGACGCCATAGGCCTGGGCCAGGGTCTCGACCGAGAACAGCAGCCCGGCCGGCTGGGCGCCGGTGACGATCAGGCGCAGGCCCTCTGCGGCCGCGCCCAGCGCACCAAGATGGCGGATCAGCTCCAGGCCGTCCATGCCGGGCAGCGCCAGGTCGACGATCGCGACGTCCACTTTCGGCGAGAAGCCGGCTTCGAGCCGCTGCAGCGCCAGGTGCCCATCCGGCACGTCGGTCACGCGGCGCGCGCCGAGTTGGCCGAGCAGCTCGACCAGCGTCCTGCGCTGGGCAGCGTCGGCTTCCGCCACCAGGAAGTGCAAATGCGCGATGTCCATCTCTGCTCCAGTTAATCAGCCGCCAGATTACCCTGAAGGCCGAGCCGCCGTCTACGCCTGCGTTTGCCGCAGCTGCTCGAAAAAGCACACCGCGGCGCAGGCGGCCACGTTCAGCGACTCCACCTTGCCGGCATGGGGGACGGCGACGCGGTGGGTGGCCAGCTCGAGCAGCTCCTGCGAGACACCCTGCCCTTCGTGGCCCAGGATCCAGGCGACCGGGCGGCGCAGGTCGAGCGCATACAGGCGTTCGGCGGCGTAGCCGCTGGTGGCCAGCACCGGAATCGCGGCTTCCCGCACCAGCGGCGCGAGCTCGATATTCTCGAAGATGTCGAGCACGAAGTGGGCGCCCATCGCGGCGCGCAGCACCTTGGGCGACCAGCAGAAGGCGGTGCCCGGGCTGCAGTAGACCTGCTTGATGCCGGAAGCGGCGGCGCTGCGCAGGATCGAGCCGACGTTGCCCGGATCCTGCACGCCATCGAGCAGCACGCTCGATTCCACCAGCCCGGGTGCTTTGGAGGGCACCGGGGACGCGACCACGAACACGATGTGCACGCCATGCTCGACCTGGCTGATGGCGCCGAACAGCGCATCCGGCAGCGCCGTCACGTGCGCGTGCAATGCCTCGACGCGGGCGACGATGGCGGCGACTTCGGGATTGCCGAGCGCGCCCTCCGACACCACGCAATGCTCGGGCGCGCCGCGCAGCTCGAGCCAGCTCTGGCACAGGTGGACGCCGTCGAGCAGGCTGCGCCCGGCCTTGCGGCGCGCCTGCGAGCTGGTGGCGAGCCCCTTCAGTTCTTTATAAAACGCGTTGTCGCGCGAGCTGACGTGCTTCATAAGCCGAACCTCATGCGGCGGCAAACAGGTCCGGCTGCAGCAGCCCGCGTACCGGTGCGAACGAGCGGCGGTGCACCGGCGACGGGCCGTGCAGGCGCAGGCGTTCCAGGTGCAGCGGCGTCGAATAGCCCTTGTGCTGGTCGAAGCAGTATTGCGGGTACTGTGCATGCAGTTGCACCAGCGCGGCGTCGCGCGCGGTCTTGGCCAGGATCGAGGCGGCCGAGATCGCATTCACCTTGTCGTCGCCTTCCACCACCGCATGGGCGCGGATCTCCATCGGCGGGCAGCGGTTGCCGTCGATCAGTGCGATGGTCGGGAGGGTAGACAAGGCTTCCACGGCGCGGCGCATCGCCAGCATGGTGGCGTGCAGGATGTTCAGGGTGTCGATCTCTTCGCAGGAGCACTCGGCGATGGCCCAGGCCAGGGCATGCTCCTTGATCAGCGGGGCCAGTTCGTCGCGCCGCGCTTCCGTCAGTTTCTTGGAGTCGCGCAGGCCCTCGATCGGCCGTTTCGGGTCGAGGATGACCGCGGCCGCGAACACGGGGCCGGCCAGCGGACCGCGCCCGGCCTCGTCCACGCCGCACACGATGTCGGCGTCGGTGAACGGCCGCAGCCGTGGCGGCAGGCCGGGATAGAGGTTGATTCGCTTCTTGCTCACTGTGTGCTCACTTCTTACGTCCAATCACGCGGAGCACTGCGTCCGCGCTCGCCTCGGCGCTGTTGCGCAGCAGACTGTGGTGCATCTCAAGGAAACGGCGCGCCAGCGCCTCGCTCCCGGCCGGATCGTCCAGCTGTCGCCAGACCGCATCGGCCAGTGCCTGCGGCGTGGCCGCATGCTGAAGATACTCCGGAACGACGAATTCGCGCGCCAGGATGTTCGGCAGACCGATCCAGGGCTGGTAGCCCATGTGGCGCATGATCTGCCAAGAGGCGCCCATCACCTTGTAGGCGATCACCATCGGCTTCTTGAACAGCGCCACTTCCAGCGTCGCCGTTCCCGAAGCGACCAGCACCGCGTCGGCCGCTGCGATGGCGGCATGCGACTGCCCGTCGACCAGGCGTACCGGCACGTCGCTCAGGCCGGCCTTGTCCAGGATCTCGGCGTAATAGGCGCGCTGGCGCTCGCCGGCCATCGGCGCGATGAACACCAGGCCCGGGTCGCGCTGGGCCAGCAGCTTCGCCGCCGCCACGAATGGTTCGGCCAGGTACTTCAGCTCGCCCATGCGGCTGCCCGGCATGATCGTCACCACCCGCGCATCGCTCGCGATGCCCAGCTGCTCGCGCGCGGCCGCCACGTCGGGCTTGAGCGGAATCATCTCGGCCAGCGGATGCCCGATATAGGTCACCGGCACGCCGGCGGCGCGGTAGATCGCTTCCTCGAACGGGAAGATCACCAGCATGTGCGAGACGGCGCGCTTGATCTTCTTGATGCGTCCGCCGCGCCAGGCCCAGATCTGGGGGCTGACGAAGTGGACGGTCGGGATGCCCTCGGCGCGCAGCTGCTCCTCCAGGCCCAGGTTGAAGCCCGGGTAGTCGGCGCCGATGAAAGCGGCCGGGCGCTCGCGCAGCAGGCGGTCGCGCAGCGTGTTCTGGATGCCCTTGATCTCGCGATAGCGTGGGATGATCTCGAACAGGCCGCGCACGGTGAGCGTCTCGATCGGCACGTCGCTGTGCATGCCCTGCTCGATCATGCGCGGCCCGCCGATGCCGTGGAAGCGCACGTTCGGCAGCTGCGGACGCAAGCCCGCCATGAGGCGCGCGGCGAGCATGTCGCCGGACACCTCGCCGGCGACCATCGCTAGCGAGACCTCAGCGGACGATGCCACGGGTGGCGCTGTCGAGGAATTCGCGCATGGCGCGGATATCGGCCGCTGCGGCGGCCTGTTCGGACTCGAGCGCCAGCAGCGCGGCCTTGGCTTCCTCGAGGGTCAGGTTCGAGCGGTACACCAGCTTGTGGGCGCTGCGGATGCCGTCGATCTGCTCGCGGGTGAAGCCGCGGCGCTTCAGGCCTTCGATGTTGACGCCGCGCTGGCCGGCCGGGTTGCCCGAGACCAGCACGAAAGGCGGCACGTCCTGGGTCAGGCTGGTGTACATGCCAACAAAAGCATGGGCGCCGATCTTGCAGAACTGGTGCACGCCGGCATAGCCGGACAGGATGGCGTGGTCGCCCACGTGCACGTGGCCGGCCAGCTGGGCATTGTTCGAGAAGATCGTGTGGCTGCCCACCTGGCAGTCGTGCGCCAGGTGCACGTAGGCCGAGATCCAGTTGTCGCTGCCTAAGCGGGTGACGCCGACGTCCTGGGCGGTGCCCAGGTTCATGGTGACGAATTCGCGGATGGTGTTGCCGTCGCCGATTTCCAGGCGGGTCGGCTCGCCCTTCCACTTCTTGTCCTGCGGCGCGGCGCCGATCGAACAGAACTGGAAGAATTTGTTGTCCTTGCCGATCGTCGTGTTGCCTTCGATGACCACGTGCGGGCCCACCACGGTCCCGGCGCCAATACGCACGGCGGGGCCGATGATCGAATACGGGCCGACCTCGACCGAGCTGTCCAGCTCGGCCTTCGGATCGACGATCGCGCTAGGATGAATCTTGCTCATTACTGCCCCGCTGCTTCGTTGGCGCGGATGGTGCACATCAGTTCACCTTCGACCGCGACCTTGCCGTCGACGCTGGCGACGGCCTTGTACTTCCAGATGCCGCGCGACACGCGCAGGATCTCGACTTCCATCTTGAGCTGGTCGCCCGGCTCGACCGGACGCTTGAAGCGCGCGTTGTCGATGCCGACGAAATACACCACCGAATTCTCGTCCGGCTTGACGTTCATGGTCATGAAGGACAGGATCGCGGCGGTCTGCGCCATCGCTTCGATCATCAGGACGCCCGGCATCACCGGCTTGTGCGGGAAGTGGCCGTTGAAGAATTCTTCGTTGACGGTGACGTTCTTGATGGCGGTGATGCGCTTGCCCAGTTCGACGTCCAGCACGCGGTCGACCAGCAGCAGCGGATAGCGGTGCGGCAAGTATTCCTTGATCGCGTTGATGTCGAGGGTTTTGATTTCAGCGGTGGTCTGGACTTCGGTGGTCATTTTTGTTCTGTCAGTGTTTTGATGGTTTTTTCAAGCGTGCGGATCTTCTCGCGCATCGAGGCCAGGTTGCGCACGATGGCGGCGCTGCGTTCCCATTCGGCGTTCTTGGCCAGCGGGTAGAAGCCGGTGTACTGCCCCGGCTCGAGCACCGAGCGCGACACCATGCTGCCCGAGGAAATATGGACGTTGTCGGCGATCTCGAGGTGGCCCAGCACCATGGCCGCCCCGCCGAAGGTGCAGCCCTTGCCGATCTTCGCGCTGCCGGCCACGCCGACGCAACCGGCCATGGCGGTATTCGCGCCGATGTGGCAGTTGTGGCCGATCTGGATCTGGTTATCGAGCTTGACGCCGTCTTCGATGACGGTGTCGGCCAGCGCGCCGCGGTCGATGCAGGTGTTAGCGCCGATGTCGACGTCGTCGCCGATCACCACGCGCCCGGTCTGCGGGATCTTGATGTACTTGCCGCCCTCTACCGCGAAGCCGAAGCCGTCGCCGCCGATCACGGCGCCGGAATGGATCACGCCGCGCGCGCCGATCGAGCAGCGCGCGTGGAAGGTGGCGTTCGCGAACAGGTGGGTGCCTTCGCCGATGCGCGCATCGCTGCCGACGAAGCAGCCGGCGTCGATGACGACGTGGGCGCCGATCACGGCGCCGGCTTCGATGGTCACGTGCGGGCCGACGTGGGCGGTCGGGTCGACCGTCGCAGCCGGCGAGACCACGGCGCTCGGGTCGATGCCGGGCGCTTTCGGCGTCTCGGAGAGCGACACGAAGTACTGCGCGGCGCGGGCGAAATAGGCGTAGGGGTTGGTGGTGACGATGCGCGCGCCCTCGTAGGTCGCGGCAACGCTCGGGTCGTCCAGCGGCGACAGGATCAGTGCGGCGGCCTGGCTTTGCGCCGCCAGGGCACGCAGCTTGCTGTTGCTGAGGAAGCTGATGTGGGAGGCGCCCGCGCTGTCGAGCGGCGCGATGGCCGAGACGATCAGGTCCGGGTCGCCCACCAGCTGTCCGCCGAAGCGCTCGACCAGGTCTTGGAGTCGAATGCCCATGTTGGAGTGTCGGGTGTCAGTCAAAATGTGCTGCGTCTTTACTTGTGCTGCCGCCGGAGCGGATTACTTGTCCAGCAGCTTCAGGATCTTGTCGGTGATATCGATGCGCGGGCTCGACCAGGCGGCTTCGGCCAGCACGGCGTCCAGGCGCTCCTGCTCGGCGACCTGCTCGATGATCTTGTAGGCACGCGTCGCGATGGCGGCGCGCTCTTCGTTCTTGCGCTGCATGAGGTCTTCCTGGAACTCGCGCTGCATGCGCTGCACGTCCTTTTCCATGTTCAGCAGTTCGCGCGCGCGGCGGGTGCGTTCCACGTCGTTCAGGCCAGCCGCTTCGCCGTCGAACTTCTCCGACATCTGCTTGAGCTTGGTGACCGTTTCCTCGACCACCTTTTGGCGTTTCGAGAACTCGGCCTGGATGCGGGCATCGGCCGTCTTCGCCATCTTCGATTCGCTCATCAGGCGCTCGGTGGCGACGAATCCGATCCGGCCGGTGCTCTGGGCCTGGGCCAGCGGCGCTGCGCACAGCGCGGCCAGCATCAGTGTCCGGAGCAAAGGCCGGGGCAACGTGGCTTTCAGCATTTTCAACATCTTTCTCCGTATATCGGTGGAGCCTGACTGAACGGCCCCATTCCGGCCGGTCAGAAGCCGGTACCCATTTGGAACTGGAAGCGTTCCAGTCGGTCGCCCGGCAAGGCGTTCAAAGGCTTAGCATAACTCAACTTCAGCGGACCGACCGGGGAAATCCACGACAGGCCAATACCCGCCGAGAAACGCATCCGGTTCAGGCGGATCTTCTCTTCCTCCTGGTAGACCTGGCCGCCGTCCACGAAGGTGAACCAGCGCAGGCTGCGGTCGGTGCCGCCGCCCGGGAACGGGAACTGCAGTTCGGCGTTCGCGATCAGGCGCTTGGAGCCGCCCACCGCGTCGTAGTAGTTGGGGTCGACCACGCCCAGCGAGGAGCTTTCGTAGCCGCGCACCGAGCCGATGCCGCCGGCGTAGAAGTTCTTGAACACCGGATAGTTGCTGCCGCCGATGCCCTTGCCGTAGTCGAACTCGCCGCGCAGCGCCAGGGTCATCCAGCGCGTCAGCGGGCGCCACCACTGGTGTTCGTACACCAGGCGGTAGTACTTGGCGTCGCCCAGCGCGTCGATCTCGAGGTTGGCGCGCTGGTAGCGGCCGCGGGTCGGCGTCACCGCGCTGTCGCGGGTATCGCGGCCCCATGCGGCGGTCAGCGGGATGGCGAAGGTCGAAGCCTTGCCGACGCCGTCGGCCGGGCCGCCGTTGTCCGCGACGAAGGTCTTGTACAGGGTCGGCGAGGTGAAGTCAGTCTCGATCTGGGTGCGCTCCAGGCCGGCGCCGAAGAACACGGTATCGTTTTCCGAGAACGGCACGCCGAAGGTCATGGTGCCGCCGGTCTGGCGCACCGTGTACAGGCCGAGGTTGAGCGCCGGCGGGCGCATCGTGCGAAGGTAGAGCTGGAACGAGCGCGAGATGCCGTCGTCGGTGAAGTACGGATTGGTCTGCGAGAACGCGATCGTCCGGTTGTACTTGCTGGTATTCAGTTCCAGGCCGATGGTGTTGCCGCTGCCGGCGAAGTTGGCCTGCGAGATCGAGGCGGTGAAGGTGAACTTCTCCGACTGCGAGAACGCGCCGCCGATCATGAAGTTACCGGTCGGCTTCTCTTCGACCACCAGGTTCACGTCCACCTGGTCGGTAGTGCCGGGCGACTCCGGGGTCTCGACCTTCACGTCCTTGAAGTAGCCGAGGCGGTCGACACGGTCGCGCGAGAGCTTGACGCGGTTGGCGTCGTACCAGGAGCTTTCGAACTGGCGGAACTCGCGGCGGATGACTTCGTCGCGGGTCACGGTATTGCCCGAGATGTTCATGTGGCGCACGTAGGCGCGCTTGCCCGGATCGATGAAGAAGGTGAACTTGGCTTCGCGCTTCTCGCGGTCGATCTCCGGGTTGGCGGTGACGTTGGCGAAGGCGTAGCCGAAGGAACCGAGGCGGTCCGAGATCAGCTTGTTGGTCGCCTCCATCAGGTCGCCCGAGTAGGTCTTGCCCGGCTGGAGCAGGATCAGCTTGCTCAGTTCTTCTTCGCGGCCGAACATCTCGCCTTCCAGCTTCACGCCGGAGACGGTGTACTTCTCGCCTTCGGTGACATTGATGGTCAGGTAGATGTCGCGCTTGTCCGGGGTGATGGAGACCTGGGTCGATTCGACGTTCGCTTCCAGGTAGCCATTGTTCAGGTACAGGGACTTGATCGCCTCGAGGTCGCCGGTCAGCTTCTGCTTGGAGTACTGGTCGGCCTTCGAGTACCAGGTGAACCAGCCCGACTTGGACAGCTGCAGCACTTCGCGCAGCTGCTTGTCGCTGAAGGCCTTGTTGCCGACGAAGTTGATCTGGCGGATCTTCGCCACGTCGCCTTCGTCGACATTGAACATGATCGTCACGCGGTTGCGTTCGATCGGGGTGACGGTGGTGGTGATCTTCACGCCGTACAGGCCGTGCGACAGGTACTGGCGCTTGAGCTCCTGCTCGGCGCGGTCCACGGCCGCCTTGTCGAAGATCTTGGTCTCGCCGACGCCGATTTCGCCCAGCGCCTTGACCAGCATGTCCTTCTCGAATTCCTTGGTGCCGGTGAAGTCCACCGAAGAAATGGCGGGTCGTTCCTCGACCAGCACCACCAGCACGCCGTTTTCCTCTTCCAGGCGGACGTCCTTGAAGAAGCCGGTCGCGAACAGCGCCTTGATGGCGGTGGTCGCGCGGGCATCGTCCATGGTTTCACCCACGCGCACCGGCAGGTAGCTGAACACGGTGCCTGCTTCCGTACGCTGGATGCCTTCGACCCGGATGTCCTTGACCACGAACGGGTTGGCGGCAAGGGCATTGCCGGCGCACAGCGCCAGCACGGCTGCGCCAATCATGCTGCGACGGATGAACGGCAGGGCGAAACGATCAGGTTGTGAATTCATTGGCTGGATTTCTGGTCAGTCATTGGACAACGTAACTATTGTTTTTACCGGTGCGCGGTCCCTGCTTGGGCACCGCTAGAGCAACCGCACCAGGTCATTGAAGACGGCGAGCGCCATCAGCATGAACAGCAGGCCGACCCCGAAGCGCTGCGCATATTCTCCAACGCGCGCAGGGAGGGGACGCCCGGTCAAAACTTCCAGCGAATAATACAGTAAATGGCCACCATCCAGAACCGGAATTGGTAACAAATTCATTACGCCTAAGCTAATACTAATAAATGCGATGAACTGCAAATAGGTGGCCAGGCCAATGCGTGCGGTCTGCCCTGCATAATCAGCGATGGTGATCGGGCCGGTGACGTTCTTCCACGAGGCTTCGCCGGTGATCATACGGCCGATCATCTTGATCGTCATGACGCTGGTCTCCCAGGTCCGCTCCGCGCCCTTGGCAATTGCCTCGAAGGGACCCGAGCTCACGGTCACCATCTCGACCGGCTGCGACAGCATCACCTTGGCGACACCGCGCCCGCTGGCCGCGTCCTTTTCCGGCGTGACGGCCAGCGCCACCACGCGCCCTGCCCGCTCGACTTCCAGCTGCACGGTGCGTCCGGCCGCTGCGCGCATGGTCTCGGTGAAGGCCAGGCCGTCCTCGACCGCCTTGCCGTCGGCGCGCAGCACCAGGTCGCCGGCCTGCAGGCCGGCGCGCTCTCCTGCCCCACCCGGCAGCACCTTTTCGATGCGGGGGCGCGCGCGCCACAGGTCCAGGCCCAGCGCTTGCGTCACGTCGCCTTCGACATCCAGCTTCGCGATACGTTCCGCAGGGATGGTGGCGCTGTAGCCGCCGCCGCCCTGGGCGCGCAGCTCGAGGCGCGCATCCGTCTTGTCCACGGTAGCGTGGATGATCTGCCAGCGCAGCTCGGCCCAGGACTGGACCGGATTGCCGTTCACCGCCACCACGGTGTCGCCGCCGCGCACGCCGGCCAGCTGCGCCGCCGTGCCCTGGGGCGCGGCGCGCAGGCGCGCCGAGGGTTCCTCGACGCCGTGCATGAAGAGCACCGCCATCAGGCCGATGGCCACCAGGAAGTTGGCCAGCGGGCCGGCCGCCACGATGGCGATGCGGCGCCACACGCTCTGGCGGGTGAACTCGCGGTGCAGTTCGGATTCGTCCTTCGGCGCCGTCTCCGGATCGCGCGAGTCGAGCATCTTGACGTAGCCGCCCAGCGGCAGGGCCGAGATCGCCCACTCGGTCTGGTCCGGCCCGAAGCGGCGCGACCACACCACACGGCCCATGCCGATCGAGAAGCGCAACACCTTCACGCCGCAGGCGCGGGCTACCAGGTAGTGCCCGAGTTCGTGCAGGACGATCAGCGGTCCGAGGGCCAGTGCGAAGGCCAGGATGGTATAGAGCAGGCTCATGGTTTCAAGCCCGCAGGCGAGCGATCACGTCTTGCGCCGCGGCGCGGGCGCGCGCATCCTGGGCCAGCACCGCCTCGATCGATGGCGCCGGACCATGCGGCACGGCGTCCATCACCTCGGCGATCACGCGGTCGATGTCGCGGAAACCGATCTCGCGCTCGAGGAAGGCTTGCACCGCCACTTCGTTGGCGGCATTGAGCAGGGCCGGGGCAGTGCCGCCCGCGCGCAGCGCGTCGAACGCCAGCGCCAGGCAGGGGAAACGTTCGAAGTCGGGCTGGTGGAACTGCAGCGCGGCCATCGCGGTCAGGTCGAGCTGAGGCACGCCGGAAGCGATCCGCTCCGGGAAGGCCAGCGCGTGGGCGATCGGGGTGCGCATGTCGGGGTTCCCCAGCTGGGCCAGCACCGAGCCGTCGGTGTAGGAGACCATCGAGTGGATCACGCTTTGCGGGTGAATCACGACCTCGATCAGGTCGCTTGGGGCGCCGAACAGCCAGTGGGCCTCGATCACTTCCAGGCCCTTGTTCATCATGGTGGCCGAATCGACCGAGATCTTGCGGCCCATGACCCAGTTCGGGTGCTTGCAGGCTTCGTCGGGGGTCACCGCCTCCAGGGTCTCAACGGCGCGCTGCAGGAAGGGGCCGCCCGAGGCGGTGAGCAGGATCTTGGCCACGCCGGCCGCCTGCGGGTCGCGTGCGTAAGTGGCGGGCAGCGACTGGAAGATCGCATTGTGCTCGCTGTCGATCGGCAGCAGGGTCGCGCGGTGCTCGCGCACCGCGTCCATGAACAGCTGGCCGGACATGACCAGGGCTTCCTTGTTGGCCAGCAAGACCTTCTTGCCGGCGCGCGCGGCCGCCAGGGTCGGCGCCAGGCCGGCGGCGCCGACGATGGCGGCCATCACGGTGTCGGTGTCCGGGCTGGAGGCGATCTCGCACAAGGCCCCTTCGCCATGGTCGACCTGGATGCCCAGGCCCGCCAGGAGCTGCGACAGGCGCCCTGCCGCTTCGGCCGTGCCGACCACGGCGCGCGCCGGCCTGAAGCGGCGGCAGGCGTCGGCCAGTTCTTCCACGCGCCCGTGGGCGCTCAGCGCGTACACGCGGTAGCGGTCGAGGTGGCGGGCGAGAACGTCGAGGGTCGAGGCGCCGATCGAGCCGGTGGCGCCCAGGATGGTAATGCGCTGCATTGCGGGATTCCTTTATTGCTGGCAGCTTGCTGCTAGAGCCGGGAACCGATCAGGGCTGCCAGGGGCAGGACCGGGACGAGCGCGTCCACGCGGTCCAGCACTCCACCGTGGCCAGGCAGCAGGTTGCTGCTGTCCTTCATGCCGGCGCGGCGCTTGAGCTGGGATTCGAACAGGTCGCCGACCACGCTGGCCGCGACGATGAGGATGAGCACCACGTACAGCGCGGCCCAGCCGAGGCTGGCCTGCACCTGCGCGGCGAAGGTGCCGGCCATCGCGTCACCACCCAGCGCGATGCTGAGGGTGGCCAGGACCAGCACCGCGATGCAGCCGCCGATCGCGCCTTCCCAGGACTTGCCCGGCGAGATCGAGGGCGCCAGCTTGCGCTTGCCGAAAGCCTTGCCCGAGAAATAGGCGAAGACGTCGGCGGCCCACACGATGGCCATCACCGACAGCAGGTAGAGCGGCGACAGGCGATACATCTCGACGATGGCCGCGAAGCAGCCGACCACGGAGACGGCGTAGACCAGGCTGAGGAAGGTGTTGGCGCTGGTGTTCAGCGGCGGCAGGCCGAGCTTCAGGGACGGCGCGAAACGCAGCGCCCACACCAGCACGCTGATCGCGAACCAGAAGGTCGGATTCGGGCTCGGCGCAATGAAGAAGGCGTAGACGAAGGCCGCGGTCCAGAAGGCGGCGATCAGCGGCGCCTTGGCGGTCTCGGGGTTGAACAGGCGGAAGCACTCCCAGATCGCCGCCCCGAAGAAGCAGGATGCGACCACCGCGAACGCCGTGTAGTTGTTGAAGTACAGGACCGGCAGCAGGACTGCCAGCAGTGCGAGCGCGGTGATGATCCGGGTTTTCAGCATTGTCGATATGGGCTTCGGGTCTTAAACCTTGGACTTCTTCGCGACCTGGTCGCCGGTCTGACCGAAGCGGCGCTCGCGCTGCTGGAAGGAGTCGATCGCTTCGTCCAGCGCGGCCTTGGAAAAGTCGGGCCAGAAGATCTTGGTGAAATACAGCTCGGAATACGCGAGCTGCCATAACAGGAAGTTCGAGATGCGTTCCTCGCCGCCGGTACGGATGAACAGGTCGGGCTCGGGCGCGTAGGCCATGGCCAGGTGCGGAGCCAGCATCTCTTCGGTGAAATCGGTCACGCCAGGATTGGCCGCCACCATCTTGCCCGTTGCCTGCATGATATCCCAACGGCCGCCATAGTTGGCGCATACGCTGACCGTGAGGCGGGTGTTGTTGGCGGTGCGGCGCTCGGCCGCGGTGATCATGTCCTGCAGTTTGGCGTCGAAACGGCTCAGGTCGCCCACCACCTTCAGGCGGATGTTATTGGCATGCATCTTCGCCACTTCGCGCTCGAGCGCGGTGACGAACAGGCGCATCAGGAGCGAGACTTCCTCGGCCGGACGGCGCCAGTTTTCGGACGAAAAGGCGAACAGCGTCAGGTATTCCACGCCGCGTTCGACGCAGTGCTCGACGACACCGCGCACCGCCTCCACGCCCTTGACGTGGCCGGCCACGCGCGGCAGCAGGCGCTTGGTCGCCCAGCGCCCATTGCCATCCATGATGATGGCGATATGGCGCGGCACCTTCGGCGCTTCGGGAATGACAGTGGTCGAACTTTTGAACATCTTTGCTTCCAACTGGGTCTTAAAGGGAGTCGGACCGGCCGCGGCTTCTACACCGGGGCCGGTCCGCCTGGGTGCGGAGCGCGAAGCGCTTCGCAAGGCCCAGTATTACACCGTCATGATGTCTTTTTCTTTTTCAGCCAGCAGCTTGTCGATCTCGGCAACGAACTTGTCGGTCAGCTTCTGGATCTCGTCGCTCGAGCGGCGCTCGTCGTCTTCCGACGCGGTCTTGTCCTTGACCATTTTCTTGACGGCTTCGTTGGCGTCGCGACGGATGTTGCGCACGGCAATCTTGGCGTCCTCGCCTTCCGACTTGGTCAGCTTGACCATTTCCTTGCGGCGCTCTTCGGTCAGCGGCGGGGTCGGCACGCGGATCATGTCGCCCTGCGACGACGGGTTCAGGCCCAGGTCGGAGTCGCGGATCGCCTTTTCGATGGTGCTTCCCATCTTCTTTTCGAACGGGGCCACGCCGATGGTGCGCGCGTCGATCAGGGTCAGGTTGGCGACCTGCGACAGCGGGACCGGCGAGCCGTAGTATTCGACCATCACGGAATCGAGGATGCCGGCGTGGGCGCGGCCGGTACGGACCTTGGCCAGGTTCGCCCGCAGGGTCTCGATGGACTTGGTCATGCGCTCCTGCGCGTTCTTCTTGACGTCAGCTAAGGACATGCTGCACTCCTATATTTTAATTTTTGAAACAAAACTCAAACGTGTACCAGTGTACCCTCGTCTTCACCCATGATCACGGCTTTCATTGCGCCGGGCTTGACGATGGAGAAGACCTTGATCGGCAGCTTCTGGTCACGGCACAGGGCGAACGCGGTGGCGTCCATCACCTGCAGGTTCTTGGCGATCGCCTCGTCGAAGGAGATCGAATTGTAGCGGGTGGCGCTCGGGTCCTTCTTCGGGTCGGCGGTGTAGACGCCGTCGACCTTGGTCGCCTTCAGGACGATCTCGGCCGAGATCTCGGCGCCGCGCAGGGCGGCGGCGGTGTCGGTGGTGAAGAAGGGGTTGCCGGTGCCGGCGGCGAACACCACGACCTTGCCCTCTTCCAGGTACTGCAGGGCCTTCGGGCGCACGTAGGGCTCGACCACCTGCTCGATGCTGATTGCCGACATCACGCGCGCGGTGATGCCCACGTGGCGCATCGAATCGGCCAGGGCCAGGGCGTTCATGACGGTGGCGAGCATGCCCATGTAGTCCGCAGTGGCGCGGTCCATGCCCTGGGCGCCCGGGGCCACGCCGCGGAAGATGTTGCCGCCGCCGATCACGACCGCCACCTGCACGCCCAGCTTCGCCACTTCCGCCACGTCGGCGACCATGCGGTCGATGGTGGCGCGGTTGATGCCGAACTGGTCGTCACCCATCAGCGCTTCGCCAGACAGTTTGAGGAGGACTCGTTGGTAGGCTGGTTTTGTCATGATGAAGCGGCTCCTATGTTGTGTTTCGAATTCGGGTCCGACCGCCGGCTCGTGGCTGACGATCTCATCTGCAAGACAGATGGCTGTTCGGGCTGCCGCCCCGCGCCTACCGACGCACGCGGCAGCACCCTACAAAAACGGGCCTTTCGGCCCGCTTTGTTGATTACTGCTTGTTGGCAGCCATCTGGGCTGCGACTTCTGCTGCGAAGTCGTCCACCTTCTTCTCGATGCCTTCGCCGACGACGTACATCGTGAATGCCTTCACGCTGGCGTTCGAGGCCTTCAGGTACTGCTCGATCGACTGCTTGTCGTTCTTCACGAATGCCTGGTTCAGCAGCGAGACTTCCTTCAGGTACTTCTGCACCGAACCGTCGATACGCTTGGCGACGATCTCGGCCGACTGCGGCTGCTTGCCTTCGGCGACGGCCTTGTCGGCGTCTTCCTGGGCTTTCAGCTGGGCAACCGAACGCTCTTTCTCGATCAGTTCAGCAGGCACTTGCTCTGCCGACAGGGAAACCGGCTTCATTGCAGCGATGTGCATCGCCACGTCCTTGCCGACCTGGTCGTCGCCTTCGAACTCGACCATGACGCCGATACGGGCGCCGTGCAGGTACGAAGCCAGCTTGGCGGTGGTTTCGAAGCGCTGGAAGCGGCGAACGGTCATATTCTCGCCGATTTTACCGATCAGTGCCGTACGCACGTCATCGAAGGTCTTGCCTTCGTGCGGCAGGGCTGCCAGGGCGGCGACGTCGGCCGGGTTCTGCTCGGCGACCAGGCGGGCTGCCAGGTTGGCCATGGCCAGGAAGTCGTCGTTCTTGGCGACGAAGTCGGTTTCGCTGTTGATTTCAACCAGCGCGCCGATGTTGCCGGAGATGTAAGCGGCGACCACGCCTTCGGCGGTGACACGCGATGCTGCCTTCGATGCCTTGCCGCCCAGCTTGACGCGCAGGATCTCTTCGGCACGACCCATGTCGCCTTCGGCTTCGGTCAGCGCCTTCTTGCATTCCATCATCGGCGCGTCGGTCTTCGCGCGCAGTTCACCAACCATCGCTGCGGTAATAGCTGCCATGTTGAATTCTCCCAAATATTTGATGTAGAGGCCCACATGTCCCACGGACATCCGGACGATAATTTATTGCTAAGCGTCGTGCTTGAAAAAAGGGGCGCTCGTGCTATGGCTCGGCGCCCCTTCAATACTCAGGCAGGTCTCACCTGCCCTGCATTACGCCTGCTCGGAAACTTCGACGAAGTCGTCGCCAGCGGCCTTGACCATCTCAACGACTTCGTTGGTGGCGTTGGCGCGGCCTTCCAGGATCGCATCGGCGACGCCGCGTGCGTACAGGGTGATCGCCTTCGACGAGTCGTCGTTACCCGGGATCACGTGGGTGACGCCTTCCGGCGAGTGGTTGGTATCGACCACGCCGATGACCGGGATGCCCAGCTTGCCGGCTTCGGTGATGGCGCCCTTGTGGTAGCCGACGTCGACGACGAAGATCGCGTCCGGCACGCCGCCCAGGTCCTTGATGCCGCCGATCGACTTCTGCAGCTTGACCAGTTCGCGCGAGAACATCAGCGCTTCTTTCTTCGACAGCTTCTCGACTTCACCCGATTCGATCTGGGCTTCCATGTCCTTCAGGCGCTTGATCGAGGTCTTGATGGTCTTGAAGTTGGTCAGCATGCCGCCCAGCCAGCGCTGGTCGACGTAAGGCACGCCTGCGCGCTGTGCTTCAGCGGCGATGATGTCGCGGGCCTGGCGCTTGGTGCCGACCATCAGGATGGTGCCGCGGTTGGCCGAGATCTGCTTGATGGTCTTCATCGCATCCTGGTACATCGCCATGGTCTTTTCCAGGTTGATGATGTGGATCTTGTTGCGATGACCGAAGATGAACGGCGCCATTTTCGGGTTCCAGAAACGGGTCTGGTGGCCGAAGTGGATACCGGCTTCCAGCATTTCACGCATAGTAACGGACATGTAATTCTCCAGGGTTGGGTCTTGAACGTAGCCAGTCACCTAGCAGGCACCCTTTGGCGGCCACGTTCGCGATTTCATTTAAAAGATGATTTTTACAACATTGCTCGATGCGAATACGAGCAACCCGAGATTCTAGCGGGATTTGGTCCGCTTTTCAAGATGTGCGTGCGGGATCGAACCTGGATTCCCTGCTTTGGCGGGAAGACCAGCCCACCCTACGAGGACCCGCCATCACTTATAATGGCGCAATATCACACATTTGCAGGATAAGAATATGGCCTCCATCCCCAAGACCCCGGAAGAAATCGAAGGCATGCGCGTCGCCTGCCGGCTCGGCTCGGAAGTGCTCGACTACATCACGCCCTTCGTGAAACCCGGCGTCACCACCGGCGAACTGGACCGCCTGGCCAAGGACTACATGATCAACGTGCAGGGCACCGTCCCGGCCACCCTGAACTACGCGCCGCCGGGCTACCCGCCCTTCCCCGGCTCGATCTGCGCCTCGGTCAACGACGTCATCTGCCACGGCATCCCGGGCGAGCGCGTGCTCAAGAGCGGCGATGCACTGAACATCGACATCACCCCGATCACCAAGGAAGGTTTCCACGGTGACAACAGCCGCATGTTCCTGGTCGGCGAGCCGTCGATCCTGGCCAAGCGCCTGTCGGAAGTCACCTTCGAATGCATGTGGCTGGGCATCGCCAAGGTCAAGCCGGGCAACCGCCTGGGCGACATCGGCTTCGCGATCCAGCAGCACGCCGAGAAGCACGGCTACAGCGTGGTGCGCGAGTTCTGCGGCCATGGCGTGGGCCGCGTGTTCCACGAAGAGCCGCAGGTGCTGCACTACGGCCGCCCCGGCACCGGCGAAGAGCTGGTGCCAGGCATGATCTTCACCATCGAGCCGATGATCAATGCCGGCCGCCGCGAGATCCGCGAGATGCCGGACGGCTGGACCATCAAGACCAAGGACCGCAGCCTGTCGGCGCAGTGGGAGCACACCGTGCTGGTGACCGAGACCGGCGTCGAGGTGCTGACCATGTCGGCCGGCAGCCCGCCGCCGCCCGCCATCGTGCTGCCGCTGCTGGACCAGGGCGCCGCCGTCCCGGCCTGAGCGAAGGAATCGATCATGGGCCAGCCCGCGCTCCTCGACAGCTCGCGTGCCGAATTGCGGCAACGGCTCAAGGCCGAGCGCCAGGCCCTGATCGACGCCTTCCACCAGGACGGCAAGCCGGAAAAGCTGCTGCGCGGACTGCGCAACTGCGTCGACGGCATCCTGCTGGATGCCTGGCGCGCGGCTGGCCTGCCCGCCAATACGGCGCTGGTCGGCGTAGGCGGCTACGGCCGCGGCGAACTCTTCCCCTATTCCGACGTCGACCTGCTGGTCCTGCTGGGGCAGCCGGCCGACGCCCTCACCCAGGCCAAGCTGGAAAGCCTGGTGCAGCTGTTCTGGGACCTGGGCCTGGAAATCGGCCACAGCATCCGCACCGTCGACGAGTGCCTGGTCGAGTCGCGCGCCGACATCACCGTGCAGACCAGCCTGCTGGAAGCGCGCCTGGTGGCCGGCGACGAACTCCTGTTCGACGAGCTGCGCCGGCGCTACCGCGAGGCCCTCGACCCGCAAGCATTCTTCCAGGCCAAGACCGCCGAGATGCGGCTGCGCCACGCCAAGTACGAATACACCGCCTTCGCCCTCGAGCCCAACGTCAAGGAAAGCCCGGGCGCGCTGCGCGACCTGCAGGTGATCATGTGGGTAGCCAAGGCCGCCGGACTGGCCGAATCCTGGAGCCAGATGGCGCGCGCCAAGCTGATCACCCGCGCCGAGGCGCGCCAGCTGATGGAAAAGGAGTACGCCTTCAAGGACATCCGGGTGCGCCTGCACCTGCACACCAAACGGCGCGAGGACCGCCTGGTGTTCGATGTCCAGACCGCGATCGCCAAGACCTTCGGCCTGCAGAACGCCGAAGGACGCCGCGCCAGCGAATTCCTGATGCAGCGCTACTACTGGGCGGCCAAGGTGGTCACCCAGATGAACACCATCATGCTGCAGAATATCGAGGCGCACCTGTTCCCGCGCCCGGCGGCGCGCATTCCCCTCGGCGGCGACTTCAAGGAGCATTTCGACGAGGTCAACGGCTTCATCGACATCGCCCACGACGACAGCTTCGAGCGCCATCCCTCGACCGTGCTGGGCGTGTTCGTGGCCATGACCGAGCGCCCCGACATCAAGGGCATGACGGCGCGCACTATCCGCGCCCTGTGGCATGCGCGGAACCTGATCGACGAGGGCTTTCGCGCCGATCCGGCCAACAAGGCCCTGTTCCTGCGCATCCTGAAGGCGCCGGTGGGCCTGCTGCACGCACTGCGGCGCATGAACGACATGGGCGTGCTGGGACGCTACCTGCCGGCCTTCCGCAGCATCATCGGCCAGATGCAGCACGACCTGTTCCACGTCTACACGGTGGACCAGCACATCATGATGGTGGTGCGCAACCTGCGCCGCTTCACGATGCCCGAGCACGCCCACGAATACCCGTTCTGCAGCGGGCTGATCGCCAATTTCCGCGACCGCTGGCTGCTCTACGTGGCCGCCCTGTTCCATGACATCGCCAAGGGCCGCGGCGGCGACCACTCGGAGCTGGGCATGCAGGACGCGGCCGACTTCTGCCGCGGCCACGGCATTTCCGAGGAGGACACCGAACTGGTGGTGTTCCTGGTGCAGCAGCACCTGACCATGTCGACGGTGGCCCAGAAGCAGGACCTGTCGGACCCGGACGTGATCCAGGCCTTCGCCAACCTGGTAAAGGATGAACGCCACCTGACCGCGCTCTACCTGCTCACGGTGGCCGACATCCGCGGCACCAGCCCGAAAGTGTGGAATGCCTGGAAAGCCAAGCTGTTAGAGGACCTGTACAAGGTGACCCTGCGCGTGCTGGGCGGCGAGCCGCACAGCGCCGACCGCGAACTGCGCGCGCGCCAGAAGGAAGCGCTGGCCACCCTGCGCCTGTTCGGCCTGTCCGCCACCGCGCACCAGGCCCTGTGGAAGCAGCTCGACGTGGTCTACTTCCTGCGCCATGATGCCTCCGACATCGCCTGGCAGACGCGCGCCCTGCACGACAAGGTCGACAGCATTAAACCGGTGGTGAAGGCGCGCCTGGCGCCGATCGGCGAAGGCCTGCAGGTGGCGGTGTACGTGAAGGACCAGCCGGACCTGTTCGCGCGCATCTGCAGCTACTTCGACCGCAAGAACTTCAGCATCCTCGACGCCAAGATCCACACCACGCGCCACGGCTATGCGCTCGACTCCTTCCTCGTCACCGAGGACAACTTCGCCGGCAGCTACCGCGACATCATCAGCCTGATCGAGCACGAGCTGTGCGCGCAGCTGCTGGCCCAGGAAGCCCTGCCGCCGCCGACGCGCGGGCGCCTGTCGCGCCTGTCGCGAACCTTCCCGGTCACGCCGACGGTCGACCTTCGACCCGACGAGCGCGGCCAGTTCCACGTGCTGTCGGTGGCCGCCAACGACCGTCCGGGCCTGCTGTATGCGATCGCCAGCGTGTTGACGCGCTACCGCATCAACCTGCATACCGCCAAAATCATGACGTTAGGCGAGCGTGTCGAGGACGTGTTCCTGATCGACGGCGCCGCGCTCAACAACCCACGCAGCCAGGTGCAGCTCGAGACCGACCTGCTCGACGCCCTCAAGATTTAACCTTCTTTTTTTTGTTTTCCCGATGACCGAACCTGTCCGCCTTTCCAAACGTATGTCCGAACTCGGCCTGTCCTCGCGCCGCGAAGCCGATGACTGGATCGCCAAAGGCTGGGTGCGCGTGGACGGCAAGGTCGTCTCCGAGCTGGGCAGCAAGGTGCTGCCGCACCAGAACATCACTGTCGAGCGCCAGGCAGCGGCCGAGCAGTCCAAGCGCGTGACGGTCCTGATCAACAAGCCGGTCGGCTACGTCAGCGGCCAGGCCGAGGACGGCTACAAGCCGGCCGTCACCCTGGTCAAGCCGGAGAACCGCTGGCCGGACGACCCTTCGCCCGAGCAGTTCCACCCGAGCCAGCTGCGCAGCCTGGTCCCGGCCGGGCGCCTCGACATCGACTCGGTGGGCCTGCTGGTGCTGACCCAGGACGGCCGCATCGCCAAGCAGCTCATTGGCGAAAACAGCGCGATCGAGAAGGAATACCTGGTGCGGGTGCAGTACACCAAACCGGGCACGCTGCCGGACGCCGACCTGAAAAAGCTCAACCACGGCCTGTGGATGGACGGCAAGCCGCTGCTGCCGGCCAAGGTGCGCTGGCAGAACGAGGACCAGCTCAGCTTTACGCTGAAGGAAGGCCGCAAGCGCCAGATCCGCCGCATGTGCGACATGGTGGGCTTGAAGGTGATCGGCCTGAAACGCGTGCGCATCGGTAAAGTCAAGCTGGGCGAACTGCCGCCGGGGCAGTGGCGCTACCTGCGCCCCGACGAGCAGTTCTGAGGGCTGCCGGCCTTATTGGCCGACGCAGATGATCCTGGTGTCGTACTCCTGGGCATTGCCCTTCTTTTGCTTCGCCCACAGGATCACCTCTTCGGCTTCGGCGACCGTCATCACGGTCGCTTTTTCCTTGTTCCGGATAAAGGACACGCCTTCGAACTTGCCCTCCTTGCTGCGCATGACCTTGGCAAATACGGGGGGTTTATTGCCTTCGTCGGTGCGCTTGTTTTGCTGGACGAGGTAACGCTGGTCGATGTTTTCCATGCTGGTGTACGTGTGGGAATCGGGAGCGCATTGTACGGGGTAAGGGCGTTTGGCGCGAAATTCAGTGCGCGCGCCCGTCATAATGGTGCATTGGGACGCTGTCCAGGTCGAGGTTCTCGACACAGCGCAGGTTCACCGCCGCCATCGCATTCCCCTTCGGGTCGACGCCCTCGCCATACGGATGGATACCGCAGTTCGGGCAGAAGCGGTGCTTGATCACGTGCTGGTTGAAGGTGTAGGTGCTGGCCGCCTCTTCCGGCGTCTTGAGGCGCAGCTTGTCGCGCGCGATAAACCATAGCAGCGAACCCTTGCGCCTGCAGATCGAGCAGTTGCAGGCCAGCGCGCCGTCGATCTCCCCTTCCGCCTCGAATGCCACGGCGCCGCAGTGGCAGCTTCCTTCGTAAATCATCCCGGTCTCCTCGTTGTCGTTGTCGAACCGGCATAACGCTATCACATCCGCAGTTGCGCGCCGCAAAACGGGCCGGCGGGCGACAATGGCCGCGACACAGCCGAGGAGGAATCAGGCATGGAAGCGGTCTACACGATCGGCCACTCGAACCGCCCGATCGAGGAATTCATCGGCCTGCTGCGCGAGCACGGCATCGAGCGTGTGCTCGACATCAGGACCGTGCCGAAGTCGCGCCACAATCCGCAGTTCGGGCAGGACCAGTTGCCGGATTCGCTGGCCCAGGCGGGCATCGGCTACGAGTACATCCGCGAACTGGGCGGCCTGCGCAAGGCGCGCAAGGACACGCCGAACGGCGCCTGGCGCAATGCATCGTTTCGCGGCTATGCGGACCACATGCAGTCGCCGGAATTCAACGAGCACGTCGACATCGTGGCGCGCATGGCGCAGTCGACACGCTGCGCGCTGATGTGCGCCGAGGCCGTGCCCTGGCGCTGCCACCGCTCGATGGTGGCGGACGCGCTGGCGGTGCGCGGCGTGCCGGCCGAGCACATCATCAACAAGGGCAAGACCAAGCCGCATACGCTCACGCCTTTCGCCCGGGTCAGCGGAACACAGATCCTGTATCCGCCCGAAGCGCCAACGGAATAAGGCCGCTCAGGCGCGCCGGCGGTCCGCCAGGAACTGCTGGGCGCGCGGGTGCTGCGGATGGGTGAAGAAGTCTTCCGGCTTGGCGCGCTCGAGGATCTGCCCTTCGCTCATGAAGATGACCCGGTCCGCGACCTCGCGCGCGAAGCCCATCTCGTGGGTCACGCACACCATGGTCATGCCCTGCCCCGCGAGCGAACGCATTACCCCCAGCACCTCGCCCACCATCTCCGGATCGAGTGCGCTGGTCGGCTCGTCGAACAGCATGATCGGCGGGCGCATCGCCAGCGCGCGGGCGATCGCCACGCGCTGCTGCTGGCCGCCCGAGAGCGCGCTCGGGTAGGCCTCAACCTTGTGCGCCAGGCCGACCTGTTCCAGCAGTTGCATGGCGTACGCGCGTGCTTCCTTCGGCGTGGATCGTTTCAGGTTGACCGGCGCCAGCGTGCAGTTCTCCAGCACCGTCAGATGCGGGAACAAATTAAAGTGCTGGAATACGAAGCCGATGCCGGCGCGCAGTACGTTGACGTCGACGCCTTTGGCATGGATGTCGCGACCGTCGATGGCGATGCTGCCCCCGTCGATGTCTTCCAGCCGGTTGAGAGTGCGGATCAGGGTCGACTTGCCGGAGCCGGAGGGGCCGCACACGACCACGACTTCGTTCTTTTCCACGCGTTCGCTGACATCGCGAAGCGCATGGTAATCGCCGTACCACTTGTTGACTTTATCGAGAACGATCATCGTTCACACCCTTTTTATTGAAGCTGCACGGCGCGCTTGCTTGACAAGCGGCGCTCGAGCAGGAAGGCCAGGCGGGACAGGCCGAAACAGAGGATGAAATAGGTCAGCGCAAGGATCAGGTACACCTCGACCGCCTGCGTGAACACCAGGGTGTTGACCTGGGTGGCGATGAAGGACACTTCCGACAGGCCGATGATGTAGCCGAGCGAGGTCGCCTTGATGGTCGAGACCAGCTGGCTGACGATCGAGGGCAGGCCGTTGCGCAAGGTCTGCGGTAGCACCACCAGGCGCAGCGCCTGCGGGTAGGACAGGCCCAGCGAGCGGGCGCTTTCCAGCTGCCCTTTTGGGAGCGCGCGGATGCCGCTTGCGACGATCTCGGCCAGGTAGATGCCGTCGAACAGCACCAGCACCATCAGCATCGTGGTCGCCTGCCCGGTCTTGACGCCGGTGACGGCCGGCAGGAAGAAGTAGACCCAGAACACCACCAGCAGCAGCGGCACGGCGCGCACCAGCTGCACGAGCGCGGCGGTCGGCCAGCGGATCGCGCGGTGGCTGCTCACGCGCGCCACGCCCAGCAGCAGGCCGAGCGGCATCGCCAGCAGCAGCGCGCCAAGCGACAGCAGCACGGTCAGCGCCAGGCCGCCCAGCGGGCCTTCCGGATACTGGCCGACGAGGAAATACAGCCAGTAGGTGTCGATGAGTTCAATCATTGCGTTCAGCACGGGAGCCTCATGCCGGACGGACCGGGTAGCGCCGCTGGAACAGCCAGGCGGCGAAGGAAATCAGGAGCGACACGCTCAGGTAGGCCAGGGTTGCGAAGCTGAAGGCTTCCAGGCTGCGGAAGCTGCTGGTTTCGACGCGCGCGGCCTGGTACATCAGTTCGGCGGCGCCGATGACGGTGGCCACGCTGGTGTCCTTCCACAGGTTGACGGTCTGCGACAGCAGCGGCGGGGTTGCGGCGCGGAAGGCCTGCGGCAGCAGCACCAGGCGCACGCTGGCCAGGCGGCCCAGGCCCAGCGAACGGGCGGCCTCCAGCTGGCTGGTCGGCACGGCGCGGATGCCGCTGCGGATGTCTTCGGCCATGTGCACGCCGCTGTACAGCGACAGCGCGATCACGGCGCACACGGCTTCCGGGTTGTGCGCGTACAGGAATTCGCGCGCGCCCTCGGGCAGCAGCTCGGGGAAGGCGAAATACCAGAACAGCAGGTGCGCCAGCAGCGGCACGTTGCGAATCGCTTCGATAATTGTCGAAGCGATTGCGCGCGCCAGCGCGAAGCCGGATGTGCGCATCACGGCGAGCAGTGCGCCGAACGGCAGGGCAATCACGAAACTGGCTGCCGTCAGCTGGAGCGACAGGATGAGACCCTGCACCAGCCAGTCATGGTACTGGCCGGATTGCAGGATGCTGGGATCGAAAAACTGCAAGGCTTGGACTTAGATCTTGTCGGTGCTGATCTTGAAGCTGCGCTTGGCGATGTTGGGGCGGGTGCCCGGGCCATACCACTTGTTGAACAGCTTCTCGGCTTCGCCGCTCGCTTCCAGGCCGCGCAGGGTCTCGTCAACCACCGCCTTCAGGTTCTTCTCGCCCTTGCGCAGGCCGAGCGCGATCGATTCGACGCCGATGCTGGTCGGCAGGATGGTGAAGCCCTTGGCGGCCGTGCCCAGCTTGCCGTAGTCGGCCAGCAGCGAGGATTCGTCGTTGACGTAGGCAACGCCCTTGCCCTGGCGCAGGGCCTGGAAGGCCTGCTGGGTGTTCTCGAAGGTGACCACTTCCACGTTCGGCACGGCCTTGCGGATGTTGGTTTCCTGGGTGCCGCCGCGGACCGTGACGACCTTCTTGCCGGCCAGCTGGGGCAGCGCGGTGATGCCGCTACCGGCGCGCACCATGACCTTCGAGCCGGTCACGAAATGGGTCAGCGCGAAGTCCACCTGCGATTCGCGTTCCTTGTTGTGGGTGAGCGTGGCGGCCAGCACGTCGACGTGGCCCTGCTGCAGCTCGGGGATGCGGGCCGACACCGACATCTGCTTGAACCTGGGCGTGACGCCGATCTTCTTCGCGACCGCGGTGGCGATGTCGATCTCGTAACCCACCAGCTGGCGGGTCTTCGGGTCGATGAAGCTGTTCGGCTCGTCGGTGCCCAGCACGCCGAACACGACCTCGCCTTTCTTCTTGATGTCCGCGAGCTGGTCGGCCTGCGCGGCGGACGCAAACATAGTGGCGGACAGGACGACTGCGCCAATGAGGATGTGACGGCGGGTGAACATGTTCTTCTCCAAACTACAAAATTCAATCGGTAGAGTATACGGCATGATCTTGCATGGCCGAACGATCAATTTGCCATAAGAAAATGCGTTCTCGACTATAAGCACCGAGAAATCTTCAGTCGTTCATGTTGATGCTCCGGCATGCTAGAGTGGCAAGCAATGAAGAACGCTTTTGGAGGCAAGATGCTGGTCGTAACCTACAACGTGAACGGCATTGGCGCGCGAATAAACGCCCTGCTCGCGTACCTCGAAGAACGCCGCCCGGACGTGGTCTGCCTGCAGGAGCTGAAGGCGCCGCAGGAGAAATTCCCGGAGGCGGCGATCCGCGACGCCGGCTACCACGCGATCTGGCACGGCCAGAAGAGCTGGAACGGCGTCGCCATCCTGACCCGCGACGGCCCGGCCCAGGAGCTGCAGCGCGGCCTGCCGGGCGACCCGACGGACGAACAGAGCCGCTACATCGAGGCGGTCTACCAGGGCCTGGTCGTCTGCGGTCTCTACCTGCCGAACGGGAATCCGGCGCCCGGCCCCAAGTTCGACTACAAGCTGGCCTGGTTCGAACGGCTGATCGCGCGCGGCGCCGAGCTGCTCGAAGCCAAGGTGCCGGTCGTGATGTGCGGCGACTTCAACGTGATCCCGACCGAGCTCGACGTCTACAAGCCGGAGCGCTGGGTCGACGACGCCCTGTTCCGCCCCGAATCGCGCGCCGCCTTCGAACGCCTGATGTCGCAGGGCTGGACCGACTCGCTGCGCGCGCTGTACCCGGACCAGGTGATCTACACCTTCTGGGATTACTTCCGCAACGCCTTCGGGCGCGATGCCGGCATCCGCATCGACCACCTGCTGCTCAGCCCTGCCCTGGCGCCGGCGCTGCGCGCCGCGGGCGTCGACAAGTTCCAGCGTGCGAAAGAAAAGCCGAGTGACCACGCGCCGACCTGGGTCGAGCTGGACATGGATGCGGTGGTCTTGCCGAAGGCTTGATTGTTATCGGCGTGAAAACTTTGCGCTATGATGCTGGTCCATTTCCCCATCAGCGTCGCCCATGCTCACGCCAGAACAGTTCCTCGGTTTCCTCACTGCTGCCATCCTGATCACGCTCTCACCCGGTCCCGACAACATGATGGTGCTGGGCGCCGGGATCGCCAAGGGACGGGCGCGCGGCATCGCCTTCGGCCTGGGCTGCGCGCTCGGCTGCCTGAACCACACCCTGCTGGCAGTGATCGGCGTGAGCGCCCTGATCGCGGCCTCGCCCGTCGCCTTCACGGCGCTCAAGATCGCCGGTGGACTGTACCTGATCTGGATGGGCATCGGGGCGCTGCGCAGCCGTGGCGCGGCGCAAGTAGCGGGTAGCGTCCCGGACGAGTCGGCGCGCCAGCTGTTCTTCAAGGGACTGCTGGCCAATGCCATCAACCCAAAGGTGGTGCTGTTCTTCCTCTCCTTTTTGCCGCAGTTCGTGGTCGCCTCGCGCGGGGATGCGAACTGGCAGATCGCCTGGCTCGGGCTGATCTTCACCGCGCAGGCGGCCGTGCTGTTCGGGCTGCTGGGCTACTTTTCCGGCGCGATCGGACAATGGCTGAACCGCACGCCGCGCGCCGGGATGTGGCTGGATCGGATTGCCGGCGCCATTTTCGTGGGCCTGGGCCTGCGCCTGATCGTGGCGCGCTGATACTGCCAAAGATCGGCCTGCTTCCTGTGCACGTCATCCCGGCGCAGGCCGGGATCCAAGTTCTGCTAGCGAGCTGCGAACAAACTTAGGCTCCGGCCTGCGCCGGAGCGACGGTCTTGAGGGTGGTGGCCGGGATCAGAGCGTAATCGCCACCTTGCTTGCCGGCTGCTTGCGCGCCGCCAGCAGCACTTCCAGCAGCTTGTGGCGGCTGTTCCAGGTGAAGGCCACGGTACGACCGTCCACCGTCACAGCACGCGGCTTCTTCTCCACGTTGTGCACCTTGAGCGCGAAACCGCGCTCGGCAGGCAGCAGCGCCTTGCCGGTTTCGGTCTGCAGGCCGATCTCGAGCTTGCCGTTCGCATAGCTGCTGGCGAAGCGCACGATCTCGTACTTTCCCTTGGCGTAGGCGTCGGCTGTTTCGCCGTCGTCGTCGTACATCTTGCCCTCGCCGCTCGCGACGCTGGCGTCATGGTAGTAGTGCAGGTCGATGTGGCGCGTCGAGTAGTCGCGCGTGGTCTGTACCACCTTCGCCATCGGGATGAAGGCGCCGGCGCGGACGTACACCGGGATGTGCGCCTCTTCGGGCTTGACCACCTCGGTGATGCCGCCCCGGTGCTTCTCGCCGGTGTGGAAATCGAACCAGACACTGTCCTTGACCGGGAAGTGCACTTCCTTGCGGGTCGCGCCCGGTTCCACGATCGGCGCCACCAGGAAGTCCCGGCCCCACAGGTAGGTCGAGGACATCGTGGTCGCCTCGTCTTCCTCGAACAGCACCGGACGCATCAAGGGCATGCCGGTCTGGCTGTTCTCGAAACCGAGCGTATAGTTATACGGCAGCATCGCATAGCGCAGCCAGACCGCTTCGCGCGCCAGCACCTTGGTGCGCTCGGAGCGGAATACCGGCTCCGGCGCCACTTCGGACTGCGCGTGCGGACGGAAGATCGGCTGGAACACGCCGTACTGCAGCCAGCGCACGTACAGCTCGTCGTCCAGCACGGGACCCGCAAAACCGCCCAGGTCCGAGTGCATGTAGCCCAGGCCCTGCATGCCCATCTGGAGCGAGATCTCCATCTGCGATTGCAGGCCGCCCCAGCCGCGGCTGACGTCGCCCGACCACGGGATCATGCCGAAGCGCTGCGAGCCCGAGTAGCCGGCGCGCATCAGGATGAAGGGGCGCTCGTTCGGGAAGTCCTTCTGGTAGCCCTCCGCGATCAGGCGCGCCCAGTCGTGGCCGTAGACGTTGTGGACCTGGTCGGCAGTCTTTCCTCCACCGTGCCGCACCCAGGACGGATGCACTTCCGGCTCGCCCAGGTCGCCCCACCAGCCGCCCACGCCGCCGAGCTTGAGCTCCTTGTAGATGTTCCAGAACCAGTCGCGGCCCTGCTGGGTGTACAGGTCGACCAGGCCGGTGTTCCCGAAGTAGAAGTCGTAGGTGGCCGGCTTGCCGGCGGAATCAAGCGCCAGAACCTTCTGCTGCACCGCTTCCTGCCAGCGCGACGAGGTCGTCAGGACGAAAGGCTCGGTGATGACGATGGTCTTCACGCCTTTCTTGTCGAAATCGGCCATCATTTTCTCGGCGGTCGGGAAGGTGTCGCGGTCCCAGGCCAAGTTGCCCATCGTGCCCTTGACCTCCTTGCCGAACCAGTACAGGTCGAGTACCACGGCGTCGAGCGGGATCTTCTCGGCGGCGAAACGGTCGACCACGGCGCGGGTTTCAGCCTCGCTCTTGTAGCCGAAGCGGCTCGCGAAATTGCCGAAGGCCCAGCGTGGCGGCAAGGGCTGGCGTCCGGTCAGGCTCGTATAGTTGGCCATGACCTCAGGCCAGCTGTCGCCGGCCACCACCTGGTAGGTCTTGCGCCCGCCAATCACTTCGTAGCGCAGCGTGCCGTCCTTGCGGCTGTCGAAGTCGAGGAAGCCGACCTGCGGGTTGTCGAAGTGGATCGCATACTTTTTCGAGGACAGCGCGACCGGGATCGTGTAGTTGAGCAGCGTTGAGGTCTTGCCGTAGCCGTAGTCGGCCTTGTTGTAGAGCTGGAAGCGGTTGCCGCGACGGTTCATGCCGACCGCGCGCGCGCCGGCGCCGTACAGGGCCTCGCCGTCTTCCAGCGCGAACTCAATGGTCTCGAACTTGTCGCCCTTGGCGTAACCGCCCTTTTCCGCCACCAGCGGCTTGCCCTGGTACAGGTAGCTGATGCGGAAGGGCTTGCGGTCGACCACGACCGTGATGCCCGGGGTGGCGAATTCGATCCGGTTCGCTTCGGCCTTGAGGCTGGCCTGGATGCCGGCGGGCGGCAGCACCACCGCGTGCGAGGCCGGGTCGTGCTGCTCGCCGTTCGGGATAAAAGTAGTCTCGACTACATGGGCCGAATACGGCTTGATCAGGTAGCGGCCGTCACTGGTGGCCAGCTCCAGCGTGTTCCGGTTGAGGGTATGGCCTTGCAGCTGGCGCTCGGCATTCTGCGCGTAAGCGAGGGGACTGGCCATCAGGCACAGGAGAAGCCGGGCGATCGTGGTTTTCGTCATGGGGTCTCGGTTGTTGTCGTTGGTTGCAACCGAGAGCATGACAGAAATTCGCCTGCTGAAAAAGTGGCAATGTAATTAAAGTACAGCCGCGACCTCCGGCCGCGCCTAGCGCAGGTAGGACATCACGTTGTTCGCCACCCGCGCCGCTTCGGCCTCGGTGAGCGGCAGGCTGCGAAAGGCCGCCCAGGCCTCGCGCGGGCGTACGTCCGCGCCGATCTCGGCGTCGGAGCCGTACAGCACCCGCTCCATGCCGACCTGGCGCAGGCGCCGCACCAGGCGGCGTGCGTCGGCGGCCGACAGGCCCGGGCGGGCGAAGGCCGTGACGTCGACCCAGACGTGGCGCATGCGCGGATCCTGGCGCGCGGCGGCATCGGCCAGCACCGCCAGCGCGGCCAGCTGCGCGGAAGCGTCGCGCGCCCCGGGTTTGTCGCCCGTATACGCCACCTGGACCGGAACATCGGGCGCATGCGGCAACAGTTGCTCGAGCAGCAGGCGCGCCTCGCGCACACCGGTCTCCTGCAGCTGCAGGACGATCGCCATGCCGCGCGCATTGGCCGAGCGGAACACGCGGCGCAGGCGCTCGACCTGCTGCGGGTCGTCCAGCAGGGCGCCGCCTGAAGCCGGCTGCAGCTTGATGCCGCGCCCGAACTCCGGGCTGGCGGCGCAGCGCGCCAGTTCGGCCAGCGCATAATCCCTGAGCGGATCGACGCTGCACAGCGCCACCAGGCGCTCGGGATATTCGGCGGCCTGGCGCGCGGCCCAGTCGTTTTCGGCGCGCACCCGCGCATACTCTTCCGCGAGCGAGCGCGCCGGCTGTCCGTAGACATAGGCGACCGACAGCACGGCGGCGCGTTCGATGCCGGCCGCATCCAGCTGCGGGATCAGGTCCTGCGCCGACACCGGATGCATGGCGCTGGTGGCCGACATGAAGGCCGCCGCCGCCGGGCTGTAGACATACTGGTGGTGGTCGGCCACCGGCATCGCAGCCGGAACCGGGCGCGCCGGCGCCGCGGGAGCGGCGCTCCCTACGCCGCTCCATGCGAGCAACGCGGCGGCGCACCACAGGACGGGAAGACGCTTCATACATATACCTCGCGCGAAAAATGCCGGCCCGTTTAAGCCAGGCAAAACGCCATGTTATCGCATTGGCAGCAACGCCTGTCAAGATTGCATCTTCCATGCGCCTGGCGTAGGATCGCCCGATCCGTGCCGGTATTTCCGCCGCCCGTCCTTACAAGGGAGAGACATGAAGAACGACATGCCGCCACAAGCGGCCCACCCCGTGAGCCAGACCCGCTCCTTCCTCACGATTGCCCTGATCGAACTGTGGGAGCGCTTCGGCTACTACGGCATGCAAGCGCTGATCGTGTATTTCATGGTCCAGCGCCTCGGCTTCGAAGACAGCCGCGCCAACCTGGTCTGGGGCGCGGCAGCCGCGCTGATCTACGTGGCCCCGGCCATCGGCGGCTGGATCGGCGACAAGGTGCTTGGCACGCGGCGCTGCATGATCCTGGGCGCGCTCATCCTCACCCTCGGCTACGCCCTGATGGCGGTGCCGACCACCAACACCTGGATGACCTTCTCCGCGCTGGGCGTGATCGTGGTCGGCAACGGCCTGTTCAAGCCCAACACCGCCAACCTGGTGCGCAAGATCTACGAGGGAGACGATTCCAAGATCGACAGCGCCTTCACCATCTATTACATGGCGGTGAACGTCGGCTCGACCTTCTCGATGCTGGCCACGCCCTGGATCAAGGACTACGTCAACGCGGCATATGGCGGCAACCTGGGCTGGCACGTGGCCTTCGCGGTGTGCAGCGTCGGCCTGACGGTCGGTCTGTTGACGGTCGGCCTGCTGCGCAAGACCATCGGCCACATCGGCTCGCCCCCGGACGCGGAGCCGCTGCGCGTGAACCGCCTGCTGGCGGTGCTGGCGGGCGGCGTGGTGGCCGTCGCCGCCTCGGCCGTCATCCTCGAGTACCGCGACCTGGCGCGCGCCTTCGTGTACGTGGCCGGCTTCGTCGTGCTCGGCATCTTCGTCCACCTGATCCGCAGCAGCCAGCCGAACGAACGCGCCGGCCTGATCGCGGCCCTGGTATTGACCTTGCAGACCGTGTTCTTCTTCATCTTCTACCAGCAGATGTCGACCTCGCTGTCGCTGTTCGCCCTGCGTAACGTCGACCTGGAGTTCACCGTGCTTGGCGCCCACCTCTGGACCTGGTCGCCGGCCCAGTTCCAGGCGCTCAACGCGATCTGGATCATGGTCCTGAGCCCGGTGCTGGCCCTGCTCTACACCCGCGCCGGCAACAGCGGCAAGGACCTGTCGATCGCCGCCAAGTTCGCGCTCGGCTTCGCCGTGGTGGCAGCCGGCTTCTTCACCTACGGGGTCGCCGGCGCGTTTGCCGTGAACGGCCTGACCTCGTCGTGGATCATGATCGCCGGCTATGGCCTGTACTCGCTGGGCGAGCTCCTGGTGAGCGGCCTGGGCCTGGCCATGATCGCCCGCTACGTGCCGGCGCGCATGGGCGGCTTCATGATGGGCGCGTACTTCGTTGCCGTCGGCATTTCGCAGTACCTGGGCGGCGTGGTGGCGAACCTGGCCGCGGTGCCTCAGGGCATGACGGACCCGTTGCAGACCTTGCCGGTCTATACCGGGCTGTTCAACAAGCTGGGCATCGCGGCGATCGGCTGCACGCTGATTGCGCTGGCGGCGCTGCCGCTGATGCGCAGGTTGACGGCGACGCATCAGTCCCATCAATAAACCGTAGGGTGGGCGGGTCTCCCGCCCACGCGGTGATAGTTGATGGATGAAGATTCGCACTGGCTGATCTAGCCTGGTTTGACCGCGTGGGCGGCAAAGCCGCCCACCCTACGGTAAGATGGCGGATCAGATTTTACGGATTCCGGCATGTCCATCACTTCCCCTACCGACACCCAGGCCCTGCGCGCCCTCCAGGTCGCCCAGCGCGTCCACGCCATCGAACCCTTCCGCGTCATGGAAATGGTCAAGGCCGCCGGCGAAATGAAGCGCAGCGGCATCGACGTCATCAGCATGAGCGTCGGCGAGCCCGATTTCACCGCCCCGGACATCGTCGCCCATGCGGCGATGGAAGCCATCAAGGGCGGCATTACCCAGTACACCGATTCGCTCGGCCTGCGCGAGCTGCGCGAGGCGATCTCCGGCCATTACGCCGCGGTGCACGGACTCGACATCGACCCGCGCCGCATCGTCGTCACCGCCGGCGCCTCGGCCGGCCTGCTACTGGCCTGCGCCGCCCTGGTGGCCGACGGCGACGAGGTCCTGATGCCGGACCCCTGCTATCCCTGCAACCGCCATTTCGTATCAAGCTTCGGCGGCAAGCCGGTGCTGGTGCCGGCAGGCAGCGAGGAGCGCTACCAGCTGAGTGCCGCCCACGTCGAAGGACACTGGAACGAACGCACGCGCGGCGTGCTGGTCGCCTCGCCCTCGAACCCGACCGGCACCTCGATGACGCCGGAACAGCTGCGCGCCATGCTGGCCGCCGTCCGTGCACGCGGCGGCTTCGCCATCATCGACGAGATCTACCAGGGCCTGTCCTACGACCACAAGCCGGTCAGCGCCCTGGCCTTCGACCCAAACGTCATCACCGTCAACAGCTTCTCGAAATACTTCAGCATGACCGGCTGGCGCCTCGGCTGGCTGGTGGTGCCCGACGCCCTGGTGGCGACCTTCGAGAAGCTGGCGCAGAACCTGTTCATCTGCGCCCCGACCGTGGCCCAGCAGGCCGCCCTGGCCTGCTTCACCCAAGAAGCGCTCGCCATCTTTGAAGAGCGCCGGCGCGAATTCCAGCGCCGCCGCGATTTCCTGGTGCCGGCCCTGCGCGAGCTCGGCTTCGGGGTGCCGGTGATGCCGGACGGCGCCTTCTACGTGTATGCGGACATCACGGCCCTGCCGCATGCGCATGCCGGCGACAGCACCGCCTTTGCCTGGTCGGTGCTGCGCGACGCGCACGTGGCGATCGTACCGGGAGACGATTTCGGTTTTGCCGCGCCGGCAAGGCACGTGCGCTTCTCGTACGCGACGCGCCTGGAGCGCATCGAGGAAGCGGTGGGCCGCCTGGCGCGCGTGCTCGGCCGCTGAGCGGGAGGCTCAGGCCTGGCGAACCTCGCGCGCCTCGCCGACCAGCTCGAGCAGGACCTCGGGCGCGGCCGGCTTGACCAGGTAGCGGTCGAATCCCGCGCCGAATGCGCGTTCGCGGTCTTCGCCCTGGCCGTAGCCGGACAGGGCGATCGCAAACGGCGCCCGCCCGTGCGGCGGTTCACGGCGCAGCTGCGCCATGATTTCCAGGCCATTCATGCCCGGCAGGCCGATGTCGCAGACCAGGATGTCGTAGCGGCGTGCCTGCGCCGCTTCCAGCCCGGCGCGGCCCTCATAGGCGACGGCGACTTCATGGCCGGCCAGTTCGAGCAGCGTGCGCAGGGTATCGCAGGCATCCACGTTGTCTTCGATGAGGAGGATGCGGCAGGAGCCGTCCGCGGCGCTCGGGCCGGCCGGCGTCTCCACGACCGGCGCGCTCGCGCCGGACAGCGGCAGGCGTACCGTGAAGGTGCTGCCCTTGCCTTCGCCCGCGCTGTCGGCCGTGACGCTGCCGCCATGCATGCCGACCAGGTTGCGCACCACGTTCAGGCCGATCCCGAGGCCGCCCTCGGAGCGGGCCAGCGAACGCGGCCCCTGGATGAACAGGTTGAAGACCTGGGACAGCATCTCGGGCGCGATGCCGGAACCGTTGTCGCTCACCGCGACCACCACTTCCTCGCCCTCGCGCCAGGCGCGCAGCGCGATGTGGCCGCCGTCGGCTGTGTACTTCGACGCATTGCCGAGCAGGTTGGCGAAGACCTGGGTCAGGCGCACCGGGTCGCCGTCGATGGTGAATGCTTCGTCGGGCAGCGCGACATCGAGACGCTGGCCGCGCTCGCGGACGCGCGGCATCACCGTTTCGACCGCCTGGTCGAGGGCGCCTGCCAGCGCCATGGGGCGCACCGACAGCGTGATCTTGCCGCTGCTGATGCGCGCGGCGTCGAGCAGGTCGTCGAGCAGGCGCGCCATGTGGTCGACCTGGCGCCGGACCACGCCGGCGACGTGGCCCAGCTGCGGCGACGATGGTCCAGACGCGCCGACGCTGCCCAGCAGGCTGGCCGCCATGCTCAGCGGCGCCAGCGGATTGCGCAGCTCGTGCGCCAGCATGGCCAGGAATTCGGTCTGGCGGCGGTTGGTGGCTTCGGCCAGGTCGCGCAGCGACTGGGCGCTGACGGTGGCCATGACCAGGTGCTCGTTGGCTTCGCGCAGCTGCTCGACCTGGGCTTCGAGCAGCGTGTGCTCCCGCGCCAGCACGCGGGCGTGCGACAGCTCGGCTTCGAGGACGGCGATGCGTTGCTGCAGTTCCTGTTCGCGCAGCAGGTTGCCGAGGGAAGTGGTGTCCTCGCCCATCAGGGAACGTTGTTCAGAGCCAGATTGTGATTCATTAAACGTCCCCATGTTTATCTCATTCGTCGGAACTTGCGCCGTCGACCCGCCCGTATAGTATCCCGTTGACCTGGGCCGGAATGGTGTCGATGTCGATGCCGTCGTCGGTGATCCGGTATTCGCGCAGGTCATGGCTGTGGGAGGTACCGCGCACCTTGACCACGGAGATGAAGCGCCGTACGTGCCCGTCGGTCTCCGCATAGCGCATGGCCACGATGGCGTCGGTGAGATAAGCCATGTCGGCGCGCGCATAATTCATGTCGACCGAGCGGTCGTCCAGGCCCACGGTCACCAGGGTCGATACGCCGCGCTTGGCCAGGCTGCTCAGGATGCGGAACACTCCCTCGCGCAGGTCGCGCCGGCACTCGGGCGCCAGGTAGAGGCTGAACTCGGACAGTGAATCGATCACCACACGGCGCGCGCCGGTGCGCTCGATCGCGGTCAACAGGTCGTCCTCGAACTCTTCGACCGTCATGTCGATCTGGCGGCTTTCGACCACGCTCACCTGGCCCGCCTGGATCATGGCGGCCATCTCGGCATTGCGCAGGCGCGCAGTGCCCTTTTCGAAGCACATGATCACGCCCTTGTCACCGCGCTCGACGCCGGCGCGCAGGAACTTCGATCCCATGATGGTCTTGCCGCAGCCGGTCGGGCCGATCGCCAGCAGCGAATGTCCCTGGGGCAGGCCACCGTGCAGCAGGTCGTCCAGCCCGGGCACGCCGGTCGCGATGCGGCGCGGGTCGCGGTCCACCGGCACGCCTGGTTCGCGGTCGTCCGCCAGTGGCGGCAGCAGGCGCGGATAGATGCGCAGGCCATCGTCGGTGATGCGGAAGGTATGCGAGCCGGACATGTGCGCCTGGCCGCGCATCTTGACGATCCGGATCTTGCGCACCACCGCGTTGCGGTCGTGGATCTGGCTGAGGGCGATCATGCCGTCGGCCACGGTGGTGACCGGGTTGGCCTCGACCTCGTTGTGCTGGTATTCACCGATCAGGAAGGTGGTGGCCATCCAGCTGGTCATGCGGGTACCGAGTTCCTGCACGAAGAACTGCAGGTCGCTCATGCCCTCGATGCCGCCCTTGCCGGTCTGGATCACCGAGCGGAAGGAATCCACGAACACCAGGCTCGGCGCGAAGTCCTCGACCTCCTGCGTGATGCGTTCGAGCACGCCGCTGAAGTCGCCGGCGCGCAGGTCGGCGGCCAGGTTGACGTAGCGGATCGAGGTATTCACCTTGTCGGCGTCGAAGAAGGAATACTGCTGCTGGTAGCGCAGCATCTTCAGGGGCGGCTCACCCAGCACCGTGAAGAACAGGGCGCGTTGCTGCGGATTTGCCAGCGAAAACATGATCTGGTGCGCGAGCGTGGTCTTGCCGCAGCCCGGGGCACCGGTGATCAGGTTGAAGGAGAATTCGTTCAGCCCACCGCCCAAGAGAACATCGAGCCCTGGCACCCCAGTGGCCAATTTTCCCAAGCTTACTTTGTCGGTCATTTATTTCTGCTCCTGTGCATTCTTCTGCTGGCCTGGCGCCGGGTCCGCGGCGGCAGTGGCCGACTCCAGCAGGCGCTGGGTCAGTCTTTCCCCGATGAGTGTGGCAAGTAATTGGGTGAAGGTCCGCAGCAGGGCTTCGTTGGCGGCGGCGGCGCGCTGCGCGTCGACCAGGGCCATGCGTTCCTCCAGCGAGGTAAAGAGCTGTTCCGGCGCACGGCAAGGCTGCTGTGGCGCGAGCCAGGCGTGTTCGGGGCCGATCACGTGGACCGCGCGGCCGAACAGGGCGCAGAACCCGCTCTCCCCGATCAGCGGGCAGAGATGCTGTGCAATGCGCCGCCATGGTTGCAGCAACACCCTGCCCCCATCGGATGGATCCGGCGCATCCGTACTATTCGTCATGTCTTCGTCGTTCAACAATGAATGCCGCTGGTGGTTGGGTGGAACTGTCGGGCTGGCGTCGGCGGACAAGGCGGCAGAACCGCCTGCGCCCACGGTGCAGCGCGCATTATAACTTGCCCGTTCGGCAAATTGAAAAAATCGCCTTCGATCTACCGGAAACATTTTGCAATAGTGTCACATCGCCTTCCCCGCTAAGATAGTGTCATCGAGCAATTTGCTCATCATTCGCGGGAAAAACATGGAAAAGAAACTGGGTGCAGTCCTGTCGACCGCCTGTGTCGTGCTGATGTGCACGCTGGCGCCAGCCACGGCCGCAACGAGCGCCGACGCGCGCTTCAAGACAATCTACACGAAAGAGTGGAAATGGCGCGTCACGGAACGGCTCGCCCGTGCCGAGGATGAACGCGGCGTCAGCGCGAGCATCGCGCGCGTCGATGCTGCTGCGCAAGAGGCGCGCCGCCGCTACTGGGAAGGCATCCTGAAGGAACTCGACAGTATCAAGCCGGCCGAGCTGTCGCCGGATGAGCGCATCAACTTCGCCGTCTACCGGGCCCAGATCGCGGCGCTGGCCGACGCCCTGCGCTTCCGCGAGTACGAACAGCCGGTCAACGCCGACAGCGCATTCTGGACCAACGTCACCTTCGGCGCGCGCCGTCCCTTCAAGACGCTCGAGGACTACCGCAACTACCTGAAGCAGCTGGCCGCCCTGCCCGACTATTTCGAGCAGGAGACCGCCAACATGCGGGCCGGCCTGGCGCGCGGCTTCACGCCGCCGCAGGTCACGCTGAAGGGCCGCGACGTGGCGCTGGTGCCGATCGCCGAGGCCAGGACCCCGGAAGAGACGGTCTTCTTCACCCCGTTCAAGAACTTCCCGGCCGCAGTGCCCGCCGCCGAGCAGGAAGCACTACGCGCCCAGGCAGCAAGCGTGATCCGCGAGCAGGTCCAGCCGGCGTATGCGAAAGTGCTGGCCTTCTTCCGCACCGAATACCTGCCCAGGGCCCGGACCACGCTGGCCGCCGAGAGCATGCCCGGCGGGAAAGCCTACTACCAGTCGAAGATCGTCGAGTTCACCACCACCAACATGACGGCGGACCAGATCCACGCCATCGGCCTGGCCGAGATGGCGAAGATCCGCGCCGAAATGCACGAGACCATGAAAAAGGTGGACTTCAAGGGCGACTTGCCGGCCTTCCTGGCATTTCTGCGCACCGACCCGCAGTTCTACGCCAAGACGCCGAAGGAACTCCTGATGCACGCGGCCTGGACCGCCAAGAAGTTCGACGCCAAGGCCGACCAGTATTTCGGCTACCTGCCGCGCCGCCGCTTCGCGATCCTGCCGGTACCCGACGACCAGGCGCCGTTCTACACGGCCGGCCGCGGCGGCGCCGGCTCGTACTGGGTCAACACCTACAACCTGCCGGCGCGCGCGCTCTACAGCCTGCCGGCGCTGACCCTGCACGAATCGGCGCCCGGCCACGCCTTCCAGATGCCGGTGGCGCTGGAGCAGAAAGGCGTGCCGAACTTCCGCCGCGCCTACATCTCGGCCTTCGGCGAAGGCTGGGCCCTGTATTCGGAACGCCTGGGCGTGGAGATGGGCATCTACGAGACGCCCTACGAACATTTCGGCATGCTGAGCTATCAGGCCTGGCGCGCCTCGCGCCTGGTGGTCGACACCGGCATCCATTCCAAGGGCTGGACCCGCGAGCAGGCCCTGGCCTACCTGATGGAGAACACGGCACTGGCCAAGCACGAGGTCGAGACCGAAGTGGACCGCTACATCTCGTGGCCGGGCCAGGCCCTGTCCTACTACCTGGGGCAGATGGCGATCCAGGAAGCGCGGGCACGGGCCGAGAAAGCGCTGGGGCCGAAGTTCGACATCCGCAACTTCCACGACACCGTGCTGCAGCTGGGGTCGGTGCCGCTGCCGGTGCTGCAGCAGCGCATCGATGCCTTCATTGCGGATGGGGGGAAGTCGCCGTATCCGCAGGAGAGCTAACGCTGTTCACGGTGAAATCGTTCCGGCCTGCGCCGGAATCCGATTTCACCGTGAAGAATCGAACAGCTTGAACTTGAGCTGGAACGATACCCCGCCATACAACCGGTCCTTGTACGACGGAATAATGCCGACGTTGAGCCCCACCCGCCCGTACTCGTAGGTCAGCGTCGGAATCGCCGCCGGGAACCAGCCGCCGTCGCGCATGTTCGGGTACCCATCGAAGGCCGCGATCGCCAGCCCGAGGCGCACCGGCCCCAGCGCATACGGCTGCCAGATCACACCCGCGTAGTTCGACCATTGGCGGTCGCTGTTGTAGAAGCGCCCGAGCGTGGCGGCCGTGGCGCCGTTGAAGCGGTACTCGGCGCCGAGGCCCTTGTTGGCGCCGTTCAGGTCCTTGTCGCTGTCGAAGTGGGCAGTGGCAAAGCCGGTGTCGAGCCAGAACTCGCTCCTGGGCGCCGTGTCGATCTTCGTAAGCAGATCATCGGCCTCGGCCAGCGGCGCCGCAAGCGCCAGCAGGGAAAAAACAAGAACACGCATCAGTCGTCGGCCTTCGGGTCGAGGTCGGGGAACATCACTTCGGTGTAGCCGAAGCGGGAAAAGTCGCGGATGCGCATCGGGTACAGGATGCCGTGCAGGTGGTCCACCTCGTGCTGCACCACCCGCGCATGGAAGCCTTCGGCGTCGCGGCGAATCGGCTTGCCGTACTGATCGAAGCCTTCGTAGTGCAGCTTCGTATAGCGCGGCACGCTGCCGCGCAGGCCGGGGACCGACAGGCAACCCTCGAAGCCCTCTTCCATCTCTTCGGACAAGGGCGTGAGGACGGGATTGATCAGCACCGTCTCCGGCACCGGCGGGGCATCCGGATAGCGCCCGTTCTTCGCGAAGCCATAGATCACCAGCTGCAGGTCGACGCCGATCTGCGGCGCCGCCAGGCCTGCGCCATTGGCGGCGTGCATGGTCTCGAACATGTCCGCGATCAAGGCGTGCAATTCGGGCGTGTCGAATTCGCGCACGGGTTCGGCCACGCGCAGCAGGCGCGGGTCACCCATGCGCAGGATCGGGCGCACGCTCACCGCAGCTTGTCCTGCTCGCACAGCGCCGCGAGGTGGGCGCGGAAACCGGCAGCGGTTTCCGGATGCTTCAGGCCGATCGCTGCGGTCGCTTCCAGGTAGCCGAGCTTGGAGCCGCAGTCGTAGCGCTGGCCGTCGTAGCGATAGGCCAGCACGCGCTCGGCCTGCATCAGCGCGGCGATGCCGTCGGTCAGCTGGATCTCGCCGCCGGCCCCGGTGCCGAGGGTCTCGAGGTAGTCGAAGATCGAGCCCGACAGCACGTAGCGGCCGACCACCGCAAGCGTCGACGGTGCCACTTCCGGGGCCGGCTTTTCGACGATGTCCGACACCAGCTCCAGGTTCGGACGGTAGCTCGATGCGCTGACGATGCCGTACTGGCGCGTGTTCTCGCGCGGGACGTCCTGCACCGCCAGGATGCTGGAGCGCTCGTAGGCATACAGGTCGGTCATCTGGGCCAGCACCGGCTTCTTCCCTGAGTCGGTATCCATGAAGTCGTCCGCCAGCAGCACGGCGAAGGGCTCATTGCCCACCACCGGGCGGGCGCACAGGACCGCATGGCCCAGGCCCAGCGGCGCCGACTGGCGGATGTAGATGCAGTTGACGTTCTTCGGGATAACCCCGCGCACCGTCTCGAGCAGGGCTTCCTTGCCGGCCGCTTCCAGCACCGACTCGAGCTCGTAGGCCTTGTCGAAATGGTCCTCGATCGCGCGCTTGTTGCGGCCGGTGATGAAGACCAGTTCGGTGATGCCCGCCGCCACGGCTTCTTCCACGGCGTACTGGATCAGCGGTTTGTCCACGATCGGCAGCATCTCCTTCGGCTGCGCCTTGGTGGCGGGGAGGAAGCGGCTGCCGAGGCCGGCAACGGGGAAAACGGCTTTGCGAATCAGGGTCATATTATTCTTCTTTCAGGAGTTGAGCAGCGCCAGCAGGCCTGCTTCGTCAAGGATGGAAACACCGAGTTCTTCCGCCTTGGCGAGCTTGCTGCCCGCTTCGGCGCCGGCCACGACATAGGAAGTCTTCTTCGATACCGAGCCCGACACCTTGCCGCCGGCCGCCTCGATCAGGGCGCCCGCGGCCTCGCGGCTCATGGTCGGCAAGGTCCCGGTCAGCACGAAGCTCTTGCCGGCGAGGATGCCCTCGGCCGCGGCCTGTTCCGGCAGCTGGGCCAGCAGTTCGGCGCGCAGCCGGGCCAGCGCGGCGAGCTGCTCGCGATGGCCCGGCTGCGCCATCCATTCCTCCAGCGCCGTGGCGACCGTTGCCGGCAGGCCGAACACGCCGAACACGTTCAGGTGCGCCAGCGATTCCAGGGTCTGGCCGGCAGCGAGCAACTGACGCGCACGCGGCTCGGTCAGCTTCGGGATGCCGAGCGCCGCCAGCAGGTTGACCTCTTCCAGCTTCTCGCGCAGCTGCGCCCGCGGCGGATGCTCGCCCCGCGGCGCCACGCCGGCTGCAAGGAGCGCGTCGATCTCGCGCTGGTTCTTTTCTTCCGCGAAGAACTCGGCAATGGCTTCGGCCACGGTGCCACCGATGTCGGGCAGCACGCGCAGCAGCGCCGCCGGGGCCTGGCGCACCAGCTCGAAGCGTCCCAGCCAGTCGGCCAGGGTCTTGGCGGTCGACTCGCCCACGTGGCGGATGCCGAGCGCGAACAGCAGGCGTTCCAATGGCGGATTCTTGCTTGCCGCGATGGCAGCGAGCAGGTTGTCGGCCCACTTGGTGGCGACCTTGCCCTGCTTCACGGTCTCCGGTGTCGTGCCGTCGCGCTCGTCGGCCAGGCGTTTCATCTGGAGCAGGTCGTCCAGCGTGAGCTTGTACAGGTCGGCCACGCCGTGGATCAGGCTGCACTCCACCAGGCTGTCGATGTAGCGGTCGCCCAGGCCTTCGATGTCCATCATGCGCCGGCCCGCGAAATGGCGGATGGCTTCCTTGCGCTGGGCGGCGCAGGTCAGCCCGCCCGAGCAGCGCGCCACGGCCTCGCCTTCTTCGCGCACCACGTGCGAGCCGCACACCGGGCAGGTGTCCGGCAATTTATAGCGCAGCGGCTCCGGGCTTGGACGGCGCTCCAGCACCACGGACAGCACTTCGGGAATGACGTCGCCGGCGCGGCGCACGATCACGGTGTCGCCCACGCGCACGTCCTTGCGCAGCACCTCGTCCTCGTTGTGCAGGGTGGCGTTGGTGACGGTCACCCCGCCCACCGAAACGGGCACCAGGCGCGCCACCGGCGTGATGGCGCCGGTACGGCCGACCTGCACGTCGATCGCCGATACCACGGTCAGCGCTTCCTCGGCCGGGAACTTGTGGGCCAGCGCGAAGCGCGGCGCGCGCGACACGAAGCCGAGCTGGGCCTGGTCGGCCACGCGGTCGACCTTGTACACCACGCCGTCAATCTCATACGGCAGGCTGGCGCGGCGTTCGCCGATGCTGCGGTAGTAGCCGAGCAGGCCGTCGCAGCCGGTGACCACCGCGCGCTCCTTCGAGACCGGCAGGCCGAGGCGGTCGAACCAGTCGAGCACCGCCGAATGCGATTCCGGCAGCTCGGCGCCCTCTAGGCGGCCGATGCCGTAGGCGAAGAAGCGCAGCTTCCTCTGGGCGGTGATGCGCGCATCGAGCTGGCGCAGGCTGCCCGCGGCCGCGTTGCGCGGGTTGGCGAATTCCTTGTGCCCGGCGTCGCGCTGGCGTGCGTTCAGGCGATTGAAATCGTCCTTGAACATCAGCACTTCGCCGCGCACTTCCAGCACGGCAGGGACATCGTCGCCGTGCAGGCGCAGCGGGATGACCCTGACGGTGCGGATGTTGGCTGTCACGTCCTCGCCGGTGTAGCCGTCGCCGCGGGTGGCGGCCTGCACGAACACGCCGTTCTCGTAGCGCAGGCTGATCGCCAGGCCGTCGAACTTCAGTTCGGCCGAATAGCCGACCTGCTTCGCTTCCAGGCCTTCGCGCACGCGGCGGTCGAAGTTCTCGACGTCTTCGTCCATGAAGCCGTTGTTTAGCGAGAGCATCGGCACCGAGTGCGTCACCTGCTTGAACTCGGGGATCGGCGCGGCGCCCACGCGCGAGGTCGGCGAGTCGTTGCTCACCGCCTGGGGGTGCGCGCTTTCCAGGTCTTGCAGTTCCTTGAACAGGCGGTCGTACTCGGCGTCCGGGATGGTCGGCGCATCGAGCACGTGGTAATTGTAGATGTGGCGGTTCAGCTCCTTGACCAGCCAAGCCATCCGGTCGAGGACTTCCTGTGGCACCGTCATGCTCGCCTCAGACGAACAGGCGCAGCGCGCGGGTGGAGCCGGCCGGGATGTCGGAGGCGTCCATCTCTTCGTAGAACTCGGCGACCTGCCCCTTGATCTCTTCCAGTGCCGGATCGAGCAGCGGCTGCTCGAAGTCGTCGACGATGGTGGCGTCCAGGCGCTGGGTCAGCTCCTTGGCACACTTGACCATGGCGCCGAAGCCGTCGCGGCTCGGGGCGACGCAGGGCACGTCCAGCAGCAGGGTCAGGCGGTTGGTGGTGTCGGCGCCCAGGGTGACGTTGGTCGACAGCGTGAACAGCACGCCGCCCTGGCCGTCGGGCATCGAGAATTTGCCGTCCGGGCGCACGTCGAAACCCTGCTTTTCCAGCGCCTGGATCAGGGTCGAGATCGCCCACGGAGCGCCGTTGGCGGCCAGGTTCACGCCCAGCTGGGCGTCGTGGCCGGCGACGAAGCGGTGCAGCGTGCGCGCTTCGCTCATCACCTCGATCATGTCCGGCACTTCCGGCTCGGCGCCGATTTCATCAGCCACGGCGCGCAGGCGAGTGACGAGTTCCGAGTATTCGATTTCGTTCAGGGCGGTGGTGCGGGTAGCCATCTGCACGCCGGCCTGCAGCTTGGTATACACGCCGCCGTGCACGATCGGCTCCCAGTCGCCGCTGACGGCGAAGCCGACGTAGTGGATCGGCTTGTTGCCGACGCGGCGCAGCTTCGAGAGCGCCGGCAGGATCTTGTCGCCGCGCAGGGCGCCTTCGAAGTTCAGCGGGATGATGCAGTCGATCAGCGGGTCGACCAGGCTTTCGGCCAGTTCCGCGGGCGGCGTGCCTTCCGGGAGCGGCGTGGCCGGGGTCAGCGAAGCGATCGTGGTCGGGGTGCGCGGGCCGCTTGCCGGCGCGGGCTCGACTGGAGCTGCCGCCACCGGCGCGATGCTGTCCTGCGGCACGCCCGGCTCGAGGTCCAGCGGCGCCAGCGGCGTTTCGGCGCCAAGGTCGAGCACCGGCTCCTGGCGCTCCACAGCAGCGCCCTCGAGCGGGCTTTCGCCGCTGCGCATCAGGACATCGTCATGCTCCGATGTGAACGCGCGTTCGACGCTTTTGCGGGCACGGTATTCCTGCCACTTGTTGTAGACGACGACGCCGCCGACGAACACGCCGGCCGCCGCGATCAGGCTCATTTGGAAATCAGTCATGCTGCTTGTGCCTCAGTTGCGAAATGTGCGGCGGACTCCATGTCCACCGCCACGATGCGCGATACGCCCTGCTCCTGCATCGTCACACCGATCAGTTGGTTGGCCATCTCCATCGCGATCTTGTTGTGCGAGATGAAGAGGAATTGGGTATGGTCCGACATGCGCTTCACCATGCGGCAGAAGCGCTCGGTATTGGCATCGTCCAGCGGCGCGTCGACCTCGTCGAGCAGGCAGAACGGCGCCGGGTTCAGGCGGAACATCGAGAACACCAGCGCGGTGGCGGTGAGCGCCTTCTCCCCGCCCGACAGCAGGTGGATGGTGGCGTTCTTCTTGCCCGGCGGCTGGGCCATCACCTGCACGCCGGAATCCAGGATTTCGTCGCCGGTCATCACCAGTTTGGCCTGGCCGCCGCCGAACAGGATCGGGAACAGTTCCGAGAAATGGGTGTTGACGCGGTCGAAGGTGTCCTGCAGCAGCTCGCGGGTCTCGCGGTCGATGCGGTGGATCGCGTCTTCCAGCGTATTGATGGCTTCCTGCAGGTCGTTGTTCTGCGAGTCGAGGTAGCGCTTGCGCTCGGTCGCCTGGGCCAGCTCGTCCACCGCCGCCAGGTTCACCGCCCCGAGGGCGCCGATGGCATTGGTCAGGCGCGTGACTTCGCCCTGCAGGTATTGCGGCTTCATGTCCGGCGTGAGCTTTTCCGCCAATTCTGACTCGACCGCGCCGGTGGCGGCCAGCGCCTCGGCGAACTGCTCCTGGTTCAGGCGCGCGGCCTGCTCCTTCAGCTGCATCTCGGTGATGCGGTCGCGCTGCGGCTGCAGGCTGCGCTCGTTCCCCATGCGCATTTCCTCGAGCTGGCGCAGCTGCTGGGTGATCTGGTCGAGCTCGTGGCGGGCGTCGGCCAGCGCGCGCTCCTGCGTGCTGCGGCGCTCCAGCAGTTCCTGCAAGCCCTCGTGGGCGGTGCCGGACTCCAGCGCTTCCAGTTCCAGCCGGCCGGCGCCGAGGCTGGCGCTGACCTGCTCGGCCTGGCTGGAGGCGGTGGCGATATTGCGGCGCAGTTCCTCGATCTTGCTGCGCTGGGAGCGCTCGGCGAACTGGGCTTCCTGAGCGCCGCGTTCGAGGTCGCGCAGTTTCTGGCGCGCGTCCGCGAGCAGCTGCTCCTTTTCCATGAAGGCCGTCTGGCCGTCCTCGTGGCTGCCCTGCAGCTCGGCCAGTTCCATGTCGAGCTGCTCGAATTCCTGCTCGGCTTCCGCAGCCGCTTGCCGCTGCTCGGCCTCCTGGGCCGCGATTTCCGACAGGTCGGCGGCGATCTGGCCGCTGCGCTGGTTGAAGCGCGCCTCGATCTCGCTTTGCTTGAGCACCTCGATCTGCAGCGCATGCACTTCGCGCTGCAGCGTGCCGGAACGCTGGCGCGCATCTCCTAGCCGGCGCGTCAGGTCGCTGACGGCCGCATCGGCGCGGGTGGCGCGGCTCTTCGCTTCGTCCAGCAGCAGGGCCTGGGCACGCAGCTGCTTGCCGATGTTTTCGATCTCGTGCTGGCGCGCCAGCATGCCGTCCTGCTCCGCATCCGGCGCGTGGAAACGCACCGAGGAGGCCGTGACCAGGTGGCCCTGGCGCGTCACGAAAGCGCCGCCCTGCGGCAGGCGGCCGCGCCCGGCAAAGGCCTCGGCGGCGTCCTGGGCCACGTAGACGTGGTGCAGCCAGTCGTTCAGCACCCCGCGCAGGCCCGGGTCGTTCAGGCGCAGCAGGCTGGCGAAGGGTTTCAGGCCCGGCGTATCGGGCGCGGCGGGCGCACCCGGCGCCGGCGAGTACAAGGCCAGGCGCGCCGGCGGCGCGTCGCTGAAGAAAGCCTTGGCCCAGTCCAGGTTCGACACCTCCAGCGCGCCGGAACGCTCGCGCAGCACCGCTTCCAGCGCGGTTTCCCAGCCTTCCTCGATGTCGAGCTTGTGCCACAGGCGCGGCAGGCCGGACAGCTCGTGCTTCTCCAGCCAGGGCTGGACCTTACCCTGGGTTTGCACGCGATCCTGCACCTGGCGCAGCGCGGCCAAACGCGCTTCCAGCTGGGCCGTTGCGCTGGACTCCTGCTGGACCTGTGCATGGGCGTCCTTGCGCTCCTGCTCGACGGCGTCCTGGCGCGCCGAGGCCTCCTCGAGCAGCATGGTCTGCTCTTCCAGCGCCAGCTGCTTTTCTTCGAGTTGCAGGCGCAGGTTGTCGAGGGTGGCGCTGTCCGGCAGGTTCAGGCCGTTGCGCTCCTGCTGCAGGCGTTCGCGCCGTGCGGCCAGGCTGGTGAGGATATTGGCGGCATTGCGCTGGTGGGCGCTGGCCAGTTCGATGCGCTGCTGGACCTGCATGATGCGGGCGCGCGATTCGTTCGAACGGTCCTGGGCCTGGCGCCAGGCGGCTTCCAGTTCCGGCACCCGCTCGCCGTGGCTTTCCATCGCGATCTGGGCGCCCTCGGCGCGCGCGCCGAGTTCTTCCAGCGTGATCTCGGCGTCCGCCAACTGCTCTTCGTATTCCTGGCGCTGCGCCAGCCACTGATCGCGCTGCGCGCCCAGGGTGCCTAGCTGGTTCTGCAGGCGGGTGCGTGACTCGACCACAAACTTGATCTGCGCTTCCAGGCTGCCGATCTCGGAATTGGTCTGGTACAGGGCGCCCTGCGCCGTGTGCAGGCGGTCGCCGATACTGAAGTGCGCTTGGCGCATGTTCTCCAGCTCGAGCTCGACGTTGCGCAGCTTGGCGGTCTGGGCTTCGAGGGCGGTCTGCGCCTCTTCCACCTCGCGGAAATAACGCACCTGCTCGGCCTTGGCTTCGTTCTTGCGCAGCAGCCACAGCAGCTTCTGCTTTTCTTCCTGCTCAAGCTGCAGCTGGTGGAAGCGCCTGGCGACCGCCGCCTGGGCTTCCAGCTTTTCCAGGTTCGCGTTCAGCTCGCGCAGGATGTCCTCGACCCGCAGCAGGTTCTCGCGCGTGTCCGACAACCGGTTCTCGGTCTCGCGCCGGCGCTCCTTGTATTTCGACACCCCGGCCGCCTCTTCGAGGAAGACCCGCAGCTCTTCCGGGCGCGACTCGATGATGCGGGCGATCATGCCCTGGCCGATGATGGCGTAGGCGCGCGGCCCCAGGCCGGTGCCGAGGAAGATGTCCTGGATGTCGCGCCGCCGTACCGGCTGGCCGTTGATATAGTAGGTGGAAGTGCCGTCGCGCGTGAGCGTACGCTTGACCGCGATCTCGGCATACTGGCCCCACTGCCCCGCCGCCTTACCCGCGCTGTTGTCGAACACCAGTTCGACCGAGGCGCGTCCGGCAGGTTTACGGTAGGTGGAGCCGTTGAAGATCACGTCCTGCATCGACTCGCCACGCAGCTCGGACGCCTTGGATTCGCCCAGCACCCAGCGCACGGCGTCGATGATGTTCGACTTGCCGCAGCCGTTCGGGCCGACCACGCCGACGAGCTGGCCGGGCACCTGGAAATTGGTGGGATCGACGAAAGACTTAAATCCCGACAATTTGATGGATGAAAGGCGCACGTTGCTTCGGCTAGGGTTGGAGAGTCGTCAAAGATCCAATCATACCATTTGTTGATTGCTTTTCGGCCAAGAAGAAGTCTTGCGAACCCAGCAATTTCTTGCCGGATGCCGAGGAATTCAGCCGGCCCGGGCCGCGGGGACGGGTTCGCGCCCCGGATCGTTCATGGCGCCCTGCCCGACCGCCTCGCCCAGCACGCGTCCGACCACGCCCTCGGTGGCCAGCACGCGGATGCTGCCGGTGCGGAAAGCCTCGGCCAGGCGCTCGGCCGGCAGCGAGAAGGCCTCCTGGCGGTTGGCGCCGGAGAAGATGAAGAGCGTGCGCAGCGGACTGACCCAGGCCAGGCGGACCTTGCGCACGCCCAGCGCGCCCTTGAACTCGACCCGCATGCCGCGCTCCAGGCTGGCGAGCAGTGCGCCGGCGGGATCCGGGGCGCTTTCCTGCTCGGCGGCCTCGGCCTGTTCCTGGGCGACGCGGCGCAGCGCGTCCTGCTGGGCTGCTTCCACCGCCAGCTCGAGCTGGCGCTCGGGCGACAGCTCGATCGGGGCGCGCACGATGGTCGCGTGGCAGTCGGCCAGGGCGGCGAAGAACTGCAGACGCTCGGCATCCTGCCAGCCAGTGGCATCGAGCCACTTGTTAAGGGTGGTGAGCAGGGCCGGCAGGCGCTTGATGAGCGCCTTGCGCTGTTCCTGGGTCGCCTTGGGCTTGACGCTCCAGATCAGGTCGTCCATGGCGCGGGTGGCATTGTCCACTGCGCCCGGCTTGCTGTCCTCGATGGTGTAGGCAAGCGTCAGGACCGGGGTCCAGCGCTGCTCCAGGAAAGTGCCGACCAGCGCCACCACCTGTTCGCCGGCCAGGCGCAGTGACACCGCCTTGTTTGCCGAACGGGCGGCGGCGGCCTGTTTTTCCTGGCGGGTCGCCTGGGCGATCGGGCCGGCGATCGCGGCCGTCTCCAGCTGTTCGCGCTCGGCGATGCTGGCCTCCAGGTCGGCCACGGCGGCGGCGAAAGCGTCGGGCTGCGCCTCCCGACGCACCTTGTCGACGCCGCGCTGCATCGCCCGGTAGACCGGGTCGTCGGCGCTGGCAGGCCGTTCCCAGCCGGCGTTCGACAGCAGGTCGAGCATGCGCCGCGCCGGGTGCGCGTCTTCGAAGAAGAAGCTGCGGTCCTTCAGCGCCGCCTTCAGCACCGGCACCTGGAGGAAGGCGATCAGCTCGCGCGTCTCCTGTGGAATCGACTCGTCGAGCAGGACGGTCTCGAAGATGCGCGACAGCAGGTCGAGCGTGGTCTCGTCACCGCGCGACAGGCTGCCGCGGGGCAGGCTCTGTTTCAGGCGCGGCAGGTAGAACACCTCGTGCGGGCCGGCAGCCGGCCCCGCCTGGGGACCTGGCGCCGGCACGGCGCCGGCCAGCTTTTCCAGCACCTCGATCAGCGGCGCCGCCGCTCCGCTTGGCGCCGGCACCGGAGCGCCGGCATGCGCGGGCACAGGCTGGCCGCTGCCGGACGGCATGGCGCCGGCGAAGCCGGCCGCCGCACTCGGGCGCCAGCCGCCGCCCTGCGGCAAATCGGGGATCAGGGGGATGTCGAGCTCGGCGCCGGCAGCCGCCTCGGCCGCACCGAACAGCTGGCGCAACTGCTGCGACACGGCCGCGTCGCGGCGCGCCCGCGCGGCCCTGGCGGCGGCACTGTCGTCGGTCTTGGCGAAACGCGCTTCCCGGACACGCGCCGGCTTCAGCCTGTCGCCCAGCGCTTCGAGGATGGGCGCGAAGTCGAACACGACCCCGGTACGCAGCAGCGGCACGATCAGCGCGTGCGCCGCCTCGTCGGGCTCGAACTCGCACCAGGCCTCCTGCAGCGCGCGCAGGAAGACTTCAGGACGGAAGGGATTGTGGCTGGCGCGCACCAGCTCACGCCCCAGCAGCAGGCCCAGGCGCACGCCGAGGCTGGCGAGCCGTTCCGACTGCTGGATGTCGAAAGGCCGGCTGATGGCGGCGAAGGCCAGCTGGTTGTCCATTTCCTCCATCGGCACCAGGCTCAGCGTCAGCGGCGCAGGCGCGGCCCTGCTCGCCGGCGCCAGCAGGGCCACCTCCTTGCGCAGGGCCAGCTCGATAGCGGTCGACGCCAGGTGCACGAAGGCGTAGGCATTGTCCTGCAGCAGATTGCCGGAACGGATGCGCCGCCCCACGGCCTGCGGGTCGTTGCCGGCGCTGGTCATGTCCAGCAACACGGCCGTCATGCGCTTCGCCATGTCGGCAAGCCCGTCGGCAGCACGGCCGGCCGCGATGGCGACGAGCTCGTCCAGCGTCGCCTGCTGCGCGCTGGCGGCCTTGCGGAGGGCGGGTGTCTGGGCGGTATTCACGATCATCCCATTGTGCCACAATATTTCCACATGGCAATAGGAAAAGGTGGGTTCTGGCTTGATGCATGCAAACGCCCGTGTTTCAGCGCCACAGGCCAGAAAATAATGCCTTGAGAACGTCGGCGCCTGTCCTACACTGGATCACGCCGCGGTCCGATACCGGTTCATCAATACGAAACGCATGATGGCTCGACCGGAAATGCTGCGGTAAGGTTCCACAGCTCGGCATGCAAGACACTTTCCCCACATTGAAAGGAAATGATCATGGCCCAAGGTAAATCGAAGCAAGGCGGCAGCTCGCAGCAGCACGCCGAAGCAGGCCGCCAGGGCGGCAGCAAGCAATCGGGTTCCGGCTCGGGCTCGCGCTCGGGCGGCAGCGCCGGTAGCGGCGGCACCCGCGGCGGCACCCCGGAGCAGCACGCCGAAGCCGGCCGTCAAAGCCACAAGAACGACAAGAAGCGCTGATCGCGCGGCAGGCCCGGCCTGCCCACGACCAGGATTGTCGCCAGCCCGTCGCAGTCGCGATGGGCTTTTTTACGGCATCAGATATTGCGCAGCATGCCGCCCTTGGGCGGGCGGAAGTCGCGGATGTCGTTGACCAGCCCAGCGGTCTTGGCATCGCGCGAGTTCAGGTGCAGGTCGGAGTACTGGTGGATGGCCCACTGCTCCGGCGTCAGCTCGATGCATTTGCGCAGGATCGACTCGGTACGCGCGTCGTCGGCGCGCAGGCCTTCGACGATGATGTTCAGCGCATCCGGCCGCGAGCCGGGTGAGGCCGTCGCGTGCGACTTGTGCACCATGAAGCGCGCCGTCTCGCTGCAATAGCGCTCGTCGCCGGACAGATAGAGGATGACCGCGATCGAGGCCACCGCCCCGCCGTTGTACATGACGAACTTGATGGGCGAATTCGCCAGGAAGTTGTACAGGCACAGGCCATCGCTGACGTAGCCGCCGTTCGACTGCACCAGGATATGGGCCGTCTCGATGCCATCCTCGGTCATCATCGACACCGCCTCGAACACACGGTGCACCATGTCGCTGTTGACGTCGCCCGACAGCGTGAACCAGGCTTCCTTGACCTTCTGTGCTTTGTCTTCGCTCATAGTTTTTCCCACTGCAAAGTGTGTGGGATAAGTGTAGCAAAACACGCCCGCAGGTCCGGCCATCGGGTGCACCAATAGTGCGCAGCAATTCTTTTTGGCAAGCGCCAATTCCCCCTATGGAAGGGCCCTCCTCGGTTGACACCGCATCAATGCTGGCATATCCTCCACAGTCTTGACCGGGAGAGCGCAGAATCAGCTGCCGCCGAAGGGGCACTACCCACAAACTCTCAGGCAAAAGGACTGGTCAGGGAACGGCAGCGCAAGGCGCGGCCGGCTCACACTCTGGAGAGCGGCCCCGCCAACACGGGGCCCACCGAAGGGGCAGGCGGCGCATGCCGCTATCTCTCAGGTACCAAGGACAGAGGGGATACAGGCGCCGGCAACGGTGCACGCACCCCTATTCACTGCCCGAGGATTCCATGACGCTCAAAGCGACCCCGCTCAATTCCGCACACCGCTCCCTCGGAGCCAAGATGGTCGACTTCGGCGGCTGGGACATGCCGGTCAACTACGGCTCCCAGATCGAAGAGCACAACGCCGTCCGCCTTGATGCCGGCATGTTCGACGTCTCGCACATGTGCGTCGTGGACCTGAAAGGCGCCAATGTGCGCGCCTTCCTGCGCGGCCTGCTGGCCAACAACGTCGACAAGCTCCAGGTTCCCGGCAAGGCGCTCTACTCCTGCATGCTCAATCCCGAAGGCGGCGTGATCGACGACCTGATCGTCTATTACTTCAGCGAAGACTGGTTCCGCCTGGTCGTCAACGCCGGCACCGCCGAGAAGGACGTGGCCTGGATCTCGCAACAGAACGAGGCCACCGGCTCCGGCGTGACCGTCACCCAGCGTCGCGACCTCAGTGAAGAAAATCGTGATCCGATCGCCCTGGTCGCCGTGCAGGGCCCGAACGCCCGTGCCAAAGTCTGGCAGGTGCTGCCCGAGACCCAGGCCGCGTCCGAAGCCCTGAAGCCATTCAATGTCGTGATCGTCCCCGGCACCGCGTTCGGCGAAGCGATGGTGGCGCGCACCGGCTACACCGGCGAGGACGGCTTCGAGATCGGCGTCCCGGCCTCGCAGGTCGAAGCCCTGTGGAATGCCCTCAAGGAAGCCGGCGTCAAGCCGGCCGGCCTGGGCGCGCGCGACACCCTGCGCCTGGAAGCGGGCATGAACCTGTACGGCCAGGACATGGACGACAATATCAATCCGCTGGACGCCGGCCTGGGCTGGACCATCGACCTGGTCTCGGAACGCGACTTCATCGGCAAGGCCGCCCTGCAGGCCAAGGGCCAGCAGGCCAACTTCGTCGGCCTGATCCTGCGCGAGAAAGGCGGCATCCTGCGCGCCCACCAGAAGGTCGTCGCCGCTTCCGGCAACGCGGGCGAGATCACCAGCGGCACCTTCAGCCCAAGCATGCAGCAGGCGATCGCGCTGGCGCGCGTGCCGCTGGACGTGGCCGTCGGCGACACCGTGCACGTGGAAATCCGCGACAAGAAACTGGCTGCCAGCGTGGTGAAGCTGCCGTTCGTGCGTAACGGCAAGGTTCTCGCAGTCTGAGCAACAAGAATAACCAGAACAACTTTATACTACCGCCTCACCCTCTACTGGAGCCTTACATGAACATTCCAACCGACCTGAAATACACCGAGTCCCACGAGTGGGTGCGCCGCGAGGCCGACGGCAGCCTGACCGTCGGCATCACCGAGTACGCGCAGGACGCACTGGGCGACATCGTGTTCGTCGAACTGCCGCAGGTCGGCAAGGCATTCACCGCCGGCGACGACGCCGCGGTGGTCGAGTCGGTCAAGGCCGCCAGCGACATCTACGCCCCGGTCTCGGGCACCGTCACCGCCGTCAACCAGTCGGTCGCCGACGCGCCGGACTCGATCAACCAGGATGCCTACGGCGCCTGGCTGTTCAAGCTGGCCCCGAGCGACGCCGGCGCGGTCGACAAGCTGCTGGATGCCGACGCCTACGGCAAGACCACCGGCAACTAAGAAGTAGTACGGGTGCGCCTTCGGGCGCACCTTTTGTTTTACGGATCCGTCCCGATCTACCCGATCTCCTTCACAGCGGCGCCCGATCCCCGCGCCCGATCTCTCCAGACTTTGACCATGACCCGCACCAGCCTCACTCAACTCGAAGCGCGCGATTCCTTCATCCCGCGCCACATCGGCCCATCCGACTCCGAACAGGCAGCCATGCTGTCGACCCTGGGCTACGCCTCGCGCGCCGCCCTGATCGACGCCGTCGTGCCCGCGAACATTCGCCGCCAGGACACGATGGACCTGGGCCAGTTCGTCGAACCGCGCAGCGAAGAAGAAGCGCTGGCGACCCTGAAAGCGCTCGCCTCGAAGAACAAGGTCATGAAGTCGATGATCGGCCAGGGCTACTACGGCACCCACACCCCGAAGGTCATCCTGCGCAACATCTTCGAGAACCCGGCCTGGTACACCGCCTACACCCCGTACCAGCCGGAGATCTCGCAGGGCCGCCTGGAAGCGATCCTGAACTTCCAGCAGATGATCACGGACCTGACCGGCATGGGCATCGCCAACTCGTCGATGCTGGACGAAGGCACCGCCGCCGCCGAAGCCATGACCCTGCTGCAACGCGTCGGCAAGTCGGCCTCCAAGGTGTTCTACGTGGCCGACGACGTGCTGCCGCAGACCCTGGAAGTGGTGCGCACCCGCGCCGAGCCGATCGGCGTCGAAGTGCGCGTGATTGCCGCCGGCGAGATCGAGAAACTGGAAGAGACCTGCTTCGGCGTGCTGCTGCAGTACCCGGGGGTGAACGGCGAAGTGCGCGACTACCGCGCGGCCGTGGAACACCTGCATGCCGCCGGCGCGATGGTCGTCGTGGCCGCCGATCTGCTGGCCCTGACGATGCTGGAAGCACCGGGCGCCTGGGGCGCCGACGTGGTCGTCGGCAACAGCCAGCGCTTCGGCGTGCCGCTCGGTTTCGGCGGCCCGCACGCCGGCTACCTGGCCACCCGCGACGAATACAAGCGCTCCATGGCCGGCCGCCTGGTCGGCGTGACGGTCGACGCCCAGGGCAACCAGGCCTACCGCCTGGCGCTGCAGACCCGCGAACAGCACATCCGCCGCGAGAAGGCGACCTCGAACATCTGTACCGCCCAGGTGCTGCTGGCCGTGATGGCCGGCATGTACGCGGTCTACCACGGCCCGCAGGGCTTGAAGCAGATCGCCACCCGCGTGCATCGCCAGACCGCGATCCTGGCCGCCGGCCTGAAGCAAGTCGGCGCCGAAGTGCTCAACACGACCTACTTCGACACCCTGACCGTCAAGGGCGACGCGCAAGCACTGCACGCCGCCGCTGAAGCGGCCGGCATCAACCTGCGCCGCATCGACGACGGCCACGTCGGCATCTCGCTGGACGAAACCACCACCCGCGAGGACCTGGCCGCCCTGTTCGCCATTTTCGGCAACGGCAAATCGGTGGACATCGATGCGCTGGATGCGGACGTGCAGGACGCCTTCCCGGCCGAACTGGCCCGCACCACCGAATACCTGACCCACCCGACCTTCCACCGCTACCACGCCGAGCACGAGATGCTGCGCTACTTGCGTAGCCTGGCGGACAAGGACCTGGCGCTGGACCGCACCATGATCCCGCTGGGTTCCTGCACCATGAAGCTGAACGCGACCTCGGAGATGATCCCGGTCACCTGGCCGGAATTCTCGAACATCCACCCGTTCGCACCTGATGACCAGACCGTCGGCTACCGCGAGATGATCGCCCAGCTGGAAGCGATGCTGTGCGCCGCCACCGGCTACGCCGCGATCTCGCTGCAGCCGAACGCCGGCTCGCAGGGCGAGTACGCGGGCCTCCTGGTGATCCAGAAGTACCACCAGTCGCGCGGCGAAGGCCACCGCAACATCTGCCTGATCCCGTCGTCGGCGCACGGCACCAACCCGGCCTCGGCCAGCATGGTCGGCATGAAGGTCGTGGTCACCGCCTGCGACGAGAACGGCAACGTCGACCTGGCCGACCTGAAGGCCAAGGCCGAGCAGTACAGCAAGGATCTGGCCTGCGTCATGGTCACCTACCCGTCAACCCACGGCGTGTTCGAGGAAGGCATCCGCGAACTGTGCGAGATCGTGCACCAGCACGGCGGCCAGGTCTACGTGGACGGCGCCAACATGAACGCGATGGTCGGCGTGGCCGCGCCGGGCGCCTTCGGCGGCGACGTCAGCCACCTGAACCTGCACAAGACCTTCTGCATCCCGCACGGCGGTGGCGGCCCGGGCGTCGGCCCGATCGGCGTCGGCGCCCACCTGGCCCCGTTCCTGCCGAACCAGCTGTCGACCGGCTACGTCCGTAACGAAGCGGGCATCGGCGCGGTGAGCGCGGCCGCCTACGGCTCGGCCTCGATCCTGCCGATCTCGTGGATGTACATCGCGATGATGGGCGCATCGGGCCTGACCGCCGCGACCGAAGTGGCGATCCTGAACGCCAACTACATCGCGCGCCGCCTGGCGCCGCATTACCCGGTGCTGTACACCGGCCACGACGGCCTGGTCGCGCACGAGTGCATCATCGACCTGCGCCCGCTGCAGGACAAGACCGGCATCTCGAACGAAGACGTGGCCAAGCGGCTGATGGACTTCGGCTTCCACGCCCCGACCATGAGCTTCCCGGTGCCGGGCACCCTCATGATCGAGCCGACCGAGTCGGAGTCGAAGGCCGAGCTGGATCGCTTCATCGAGGCGATGATCACCATCCACGCCGAGATCGTGAAGGTCGAGCGCGGCGAGTACGACAAGATGGACAACCCGCTCAAGGGCGCCCCGCACACCGCCGAGGTGGTGACCGCCGACGACTGGAAGCATAGCTACTCGCGCGAAGTGGCGGCCTTCCCGGTGGCCTCGCTGCGCAAGAAGAAGTACTGGCCACCGGTCGGCCGCGCCGACAACGTCTACGGCGACCGTAACCTGTTCTGCGGTTGCGCGCCGATCAGCGATTATGAGTAAGCGCTGAACTTCACTTGCGGCTCGACGCGAGCCGCAAGTGCGAACGCTCGTGACGACGGCGCTCCCTGGGAAGATCCCGAGGGGCGCCGTTTTCCATTGGTGGCGGCGCCATGCTCTCCGGCTGTGGCGCCGGCGCCGGTTCCGGCTCTTCGAGGCGGAAGGCCGCCACGCTGCGCGACAGCGCCAGCGCCTGCATCTGCAGGGTGCGCGCGGCTGCCGCCGCTTCCTCGACCAGCGCGCAGTTCTGCTGGGTCACCTCGTCCATCCGCACGATCGCCTGGTTGACCTCGGCCAGGCTGCCGGCCTGGCCGGCGCTGGCGCTGCCGATCCGCCCCAGCACGTCTTCCATCTCGCGCGCCGCACCGAGCGCGTCCTCGACGCCGGCGCCGGCCTGGGCGGCCCATGCCGCGCAGCCTTCGATCTCGGCCACCGAGCGCGCCGCCAGTTCGCGCACTTCGCGGGCGGCGCCGGCCGCACGCTGGGCCAGCGCCCGCACCTCGTTGGCCGCGTCGGCGAATTCGTGGTCCTGGGTCCCGTTGCGAGCCGCGCTGAGGGCCGCGTTCAGCGCCAGCGTCCCGGCTTCGCTGGCAAACGCATCGATCGCCGCCGCCACCTCGGCCGCCCGGGCGGCGCCGTCCTTCACCCGCGCCAGGGTGGCCGCCATGCGCTCGACGCCCTGCCCGCCTTCGCGGGCACCGGACGATGCCGACTGAGCCAGCCGGTTGGCCGCAAGCGCATTGGTGGCGGTGACGGTCACGGTTTCGGCCAGCTGCTGCATGCTGGCCGCCGTGTCTTCCAGCGAGCGGCTGCGAAACACGGCGCGGCTGTGCAGGCTCAGGTTGCCAAGGCTGAGGTCGCGCGAGGCGCTGCCGATGGTGCGCGCCGACTCCAGCACGGTGCGCAGGGTGCCGTTCAGGTTGCGGATACCGGCGTCGAGCGCGCGCGAGGTTTCGCCGATCTCGTCCTCGCCATAGACCCGTTCGCCGACCGTCAGGTCGCCGCTCGCCAGGCCCAGCGCCGCCGCGCCGATGCCGCGGATTTGCAGCAGCAGCGCGCGTCGCACCGCCACCGTGATGGCGAGCGACACCCCGACCGCCAGCAGGACCACGAAGGGCATCAGGGCGGCCGTGAGCCGGAAGTCGGCGGCGGCGGCAACGGACGCCTGTTCGGACAGCTCGCGTTCGAGCGTGGCCAGCATGCCCATGCGCTCCACCAGCCTTGAAAACGCGGCCTCGGGCTTGATCATGGCATTCGCGCCGATGGTCTGGTCGGCGTGCGCCAGCTCGACCACCTCGCGCGCCGCCCGCACGTACAAGCGGTGCGCCTGGGCTGCCTGCTCGACGTGGCGCCGCTCGGCGCTGTCGCCGGTGCGCTGCATCAGCTCGCCGAAAGCGCGCTCGATCGCGCCGTGCTGGCGGTGGATGTCGGCGATCAAGACGTCGATGCGGGCGCGCGAGAAGCTGCTGCCGAGCCAGGTGAGCAACTTGTAGGTGTCGGCATGGACGCGCTGGGCCTGGGCCACCAGCTCGGTGGCGCTGCGCATCTGCACCGCGCGCGGACCGACGATGGACTGCAGCGACTGGTGCTGCTTCACCATCGCATAGTAGGCGGCGCTCGAGAGCAGGACCAGCAGCATCAGGACGACGCCGGGTGCGAGCAGCAGCTTGGGGCCGATTTTCAGTCGCGACAGCATGGCTCAGCCGCGGTGCGAAGAAAGCCTGGCACGGGAAGGAGTCGAGTGTGGCTGCATGATGCCTCCCTGAGAATGGCGCGGATCTTTTGTTTAATTTCCTGAACGCATTCAACGAATCTACGCGCTTCAATCTGGTGCCGGTTTGCGGTCGCTCAGATCGTCCGCCATCTTCGCCGCCGAACCAACAGGCATATGTATTGTGAAACAATCACTTACTAATTTGATATAGTTGCTTCTGCTGCACGTTGTATCCTTCCGCTCGACCTGAACAAGCACGTCACGAAAAGGAACACGCATGAACGCCAAGCGCATCGTTTTTGCAGCCGCACTCCTCGCCATCGGCAGCGCGCAGGCGCAGCTGGTCGATGCACCGTCCTCGTCCCTGTCGGCCGAGACGGGCGGACGCTTCGGCCCGCTGGCCGAGGGTTTCAAACGCTACCAGCCCCTCTACGGCGGCAACGAGGCCGCCAACCCCAATGACCGCCTGTTCAAGGCCCAGGGATTCCGTACCGATCCCAGGCTGGTGCTCGGCTATGCGTTCAACCAGTACCTCGCGCTGGAGGCCGGCTATTCCCATCTGGACGACCGCGGTTTCCACAAGCCGAACCCCTTCAATGCCAGGGAGATGGCGATCGATGAAGCGCTCGGTGCGGGCGTGCTCGGCGCCAGGAGCTACACCACCTACCTGGCTGCGAAGATCACGGTGCCGGTCAATGAGCGCTTGACCGCTTACGGCAAGCTGGGCGTTGCCCAGAGCGTGGTGAAGAACGACGGTTTCGTGACGCCGCAGATGGCCGCAGCCCATGCGGGCGGCAAATCCACCACGGCCTTCGGGAGCGAGACCGGCACCGGCGCCTACGGCGCGCTGGGCGCGAAGTACAAGCTGAACGACAAGGCCACGCTCAAGGGCGAGGTAATTATGAATGGCAGCGCCGACAAGTTCCGCAGCAATTCGAACGCCACCGGCTTGCGCGGCAGCGTCGGGTTCGGCTTCTGATGGGACGCGGGGCGCCGGCGTTGGCCGGCTCCCCGGAGTGGAAAGACCTCAGGCCAGCTTGGCCGCGTGCTCGCGGGTGGCGTGGAAGGTTAGCTTCGGCCACCGTTCCTGGGTCAGGCGCAGGTTGACACCCGAGGTGGCCAGGAAGGCCAGGTTGCCGGCCGCGTCGACCGCGACCTGGTGGCCCAGCTGGTTCTCGAAGTCGGACAAGGCCTTCTTGTCCTCGCTCGACACCCAGCGCGCGCTCGAGATGCTGCTGCTCTCGAACACGGCGTCGACGCCGTATTCGTTCAGCAGGCGGCTGGCCACGACCTCGAACTGCAGCACGCCGACCGCGCCCAGGATCAGGTCCGAACCGAGCAGCGGCTTGAACACCTGCACCGCGCCCTCTTCGCCCAGCTGCTGCAGGCCCTTGTGGAGCTGCTTCACCTTGAGCGGATTGCGGATGCGCACCGTGCGGAACAGGTCCGGGGCAAAATACGGGATGCCGGTGAAGGTCAGCATCTCGCCTTCCGAAAAGCTATCGCCGATCTGCATGTTGCCGTGGTTCGGCAGGCCGATGATGTCGCCGGCGTAGGCTTCTTCCACCTGTTCGCGGCTTGAGGCCATGAAGGTCACCACCGAGGACAGTTTGACTTCGCGCCCCAGGCGCAGGTGCTTGACCTTCATGCCCTTCTCGAAACGGCCCGAGCATACGCGGAGAAACGCGATGCGGTCGCGGTGGGCCGGATCCATGTTGGCCTGGATTTTAAAGACGAAGCCCGAGAACTTCGGCTCGGTCGGCTCGACCGCGCGCACGGTGGCGTCGCGCTCGCGCGGGGCCGGCGCCCAGTCGACCAGCGCCGACAGGATCTCGCGCACGCCGAAGTTGTTGATCGCCGAACCGAAGAACACCGGGGTCTGCACGCCCGACAGGAAGCGCTCCAGGTCGAACACGTGCGAGGCGCCGTGCACCAGCTCCACTTCCATCTTGAGCTGTTCGATCTCGAGCGGGAACATCTCGGCCAGCTTTGGGTTGTCGATGCCCTTGACGATCTCGAAGGCGCCGTCGGCCTTTTCCTCGCCGGCCTTGAACAGCATGATCTCGTCGCGCAGCAGGTGGTACACGCCGCGGAAGTTCTTGCCCATGCCGATCGGCCAGGTCACCGGCGCGCATTCGATCTTCAGCACCGATTCCACTTCGTCGAGCAGCTCGAGCGGGTCGAGGGTTTCGCGGTCGAGCTTGTTCATGAAGGTGACGATCGGGGTGTCGCGCATGCGGCAGACGTCGAGCAGCTTGATGGTCTGCTCTTCCACGCCCTTGGCGGCGTCGATCACCATCAGGGCCGAGTCGACCGCGGTCAGCACCCGGTAGGTGTCTTCCGAGAAGTCCTGGTGGCCCGGGGTGTCGAGCAGGTTGATCACGTGCTCGCGGAACTCGAACTGCATCACCGAGGACGCGACCGAGATGCCGCGCTGCTTCTCGATGTCCATCCAGTCCGAGGTCGCATGGCGGCCGCTCTTGCGGCCCTTGACCGTGCCGGCCATCTGGATCGCGCCCGAGAACAGCAGCAGTTTCTCGGTCAGCGTGGTTTTACCCGCGTCAGGGTGGGAAATGATGCCGAAGGTGCGGCGGCGCGCGACTTCGCGCGCGATCAGGGCGGCGGGCTTGCCTGCCTGAGCGGCGCCTGGATCAAGGGACATCTGGTCGGCGTTCTCGTTGCCGGGTGCTGCGGTATCGGTGGACATGGTCTCGGCCAGTGGATTGATGCAAAACCGGCGATTTTACCGGGTACGGGGCGCCTTGTGTGGACGGCGCGCATGGAGCCGCTTCCAAGCCCACCTCATTGTCAGCATTTTGTCAGCTTTGCTTCAGCAATTTGACAGCTTCAGTGTTTATACTGGGCAACATTTATCGTTCCGTGAGGAAACAATGATTTCCCCAATTTTCCGGCGCCCGCGCGGTTTCACCCTGGTCGAACTCATGGTTGCGGTCGCCATCGTCGGCATCCTGGCGGCCATCGCCCTGCCCTCGTACAGCCAATACGTGGTGCGCAGCAACCGCGCCGCGGCCCAGTCCTACCTGATGGAACTGAGCCAGGCCCAGGCCCAGTACATGGCCGACAGCCGCAGCTACGCCGCCTCCCACACCGACCTGGGCGTGACGCCCCCCGGCCCGGTAACCACCAAGTACGAGGTCAAGATCACCTTGGTGGAAGGCCCGCCGCAAGGCTATACGATTACCGCCACCCCCTGGCCCGGCTCGACCCAGCTCGCGGACGGCGAGCTGAGCATCAACCAGGCGGGCGTGCGTACGCCGAGCGCCAAATGGTAAGTCAGGCGCGCCAGCGCGGCTTCACCCTGCCCGAACTGCTGACGGCGCTGGCCGTCATGGCGATCCTGGGCGCGATCGCCGCGCCCGCCTACGGCAACTGGGTGGCCGCCATGCGCGCGCGCAGCACCGGCACCGACCTGCACACCGCCTTGATGCTGGCGCGCAGCGAAGCGATCAAGCGCAATGCCGAGGTCACCCTGGCCCCGGGCGCCGCCGGCTGGCTGGCCGGCTGGAGCATCGCCGCGCCAGGCGACGCCAGCCGCCTGCTGCACAGCCACCCCGGGGCGGCCGTGGCCAGCATCACGGGCCCCGAGCGCGTGACCTACCTGGCCAATGGCCGCGTCAAGGGCACGACCCTGCCCTCCTTCGAGATCGCCGGCAAGAGCGGCGGCGACCTGCGCTGCGTCAAGGTCGACCTGTCCGGGCGCCCGAACCAAACCCAGTCCGCCTGCTGATGCCATGAAACGCTTGCCTTCCCTCCCATCCCGGCTGCGCGCACGCGGCGTCGGCCTGGTCGAAGTCCTGATCACGATGGTCGTGCTCGCCTTTGGCCTGCTCGGCCTGGCGGCCTTCCAGGCCAAGGCCCACGTCGGCACCATCGAGTCCTACCAGCGCGCCCAGGCCGCGGTGCTGCTGCAGGACATGCAGGCGCGCCTGTCCGCCAACGGCGCCCAGGCCGGCGCCTACGTCACCGAGGCGCCGCTCGGCACCGGCAGCACGCTGGCCACCGACTGCGCCGCCGCGGCGGCGGGCAAGGACCGCGACCTGTGCGAGTGGAACCTGGCCCTGCAGGGCGCGGCCGAGCAGCGCGGCGGCAACAACGCCGGCGCCATGCAGGGCGCGCGCGGCTGCGTCGAACTGGTGCGCGCCGAAAACGATGCCGTGGGTGTCTGCACCCCGGCCGTCTACCTTGTCACCGTGGCCTGGCAGGGCATGCACGCCACCAAGGCCCCGGCCCAGGCATGCGGGAAGGACCAGTACGGCGCGGACACCCACCGCCGCACCGTGTCGGCGCGTGTCGCCATCGGCCTGCCGGGCTGCACGTGAATCCGGCACAGGAGAACAGCATGCGTCCCATTCCTTCATTACGCCGCGCGCGCGGCTTTTCGCTGGCCGAGCTGATGATCGCCTCGGCGCTCGGCCTGGCGATCCTGGCCGGCCTGTCCACGATGTTCGTCAAGAACATGCGCGTCCAGCAGGAAATCGAGCAGGCCCACCTGCAGGTGGAGAACGGGCGTTACGCGATCGACGTGCTCGGCGTCGACCTGCGCAACGCCGGCTACTACGCCGAGTTCGACCCCGGCGTGCTGGCCAACCCGGCCGCCCTGCCGGCCCTGTGCGCCGCCAGCCTGGACGAACTGAAGGCCGGACTGGTGCTGCCGGTCCAGGGCCTGGATGCGGGCGCCGCCCTGCCGGCCTGCCTGAGCGACGTGCGCCAGGGCACCGACGTGCTGGTGGTGCGCCGCACCGCCACCTGCGTCGCCGGCGTCGGCAGCTGCGCCCCGGTAGCCAATGGCGGGCCGTTCTTCCAGGCTTCGCTGTGCAACAACGCCACCGAACTCGATTCGCCCAACGTCGCCGACTTCTATGCGCTCAGCCTGTCGGAGGTCAACCTGAACCGCCACCAGCGCGACTGCAGCCCGGTGGCCGGCAGCGGCACCCTGGCCGCCAAGCGGCGCTACCTGACCCATATCTATTACGTGGCCAACAACAACCGCGCCGGCGACGGCATCCCGACCCTCAAGCGCCTCGAGCTGGGCAGCAGCGGCCAGGCCCCGACCTGGAGCACCGTGGTGCCGCTCGCCGAAGGCATCGAGAACCTGCAGGTCGAATACGGCCTGGACCTGGCCAAGGATGGCGTGGCGGACGTTATCACGGCCAATCCGTCCACCCACGACGGCTGCGCCAGCGCCGCCTGCGCGGTGAGCAACTGGCGCGCCGCGGTCGCCGTCCGCGTCCACGTGTTGGCCCGTAACACCCGGGCCAGCCCCGGCTACGTGGACCGCAAGAGCTACACGCTCGGCCTGGATGCCGACGGCGAACCCCACACCATCGACGCCGCCGGCGATGCCTACAAGCGCCACGTCTTCCAGACCCAGGTGGCGCTGCCCAACCCGGCCGGAAGGAGGCTGCCATGACAATCATCAAACGCCAGCGCGGCGTCACCCTGATCACCGCCCTGGTCCTGCTGGTGCTGCTGACCCTGGTCGCGCTGACCACCTTCAACGTCGGCAAGTCGAACCTGCAAATCGTCAGCAACATGCAGCAGCGCGACGAAGCCGCAGCAGCGGCCCGCGAAACCATCGAGGAAGTGATCAGCAACACCCGTTTCACCGTCACGCCGGAGCACGTGCTGGCCAACCCCTGCGGCGATGACAACCAGCGCTGCGTCGACACCAATGGCGACGGCAAGGACGACGTGCGGGTCAGAATCGCGCCGAGCCCGAAATGCGTGAAGGCGCCGGTGATCAAGAACACCGCGCTCGACCTGGCCAAGGCGGAAGACCAGGTGTGCAGCATGGGCAGCTCGCAGAGCTTCGGCGTGGCCGGCGCCGTCGACGGCAACTCGGCCTGCGCCGACAGCATCTGGGAAATCAGCGCCGAGGCCACCGACATCGAGACCGAGGCCCAGGTCAAGGTCACCCAGGGCGTGGCCGTGCGCGTGGCGCGCGACGACGTTACCAACAATTGCCCCAGTACCTGAAGCCGAGAAGGATTCATCATGTTCCGCACCACGCGCCTTTTTTCCCGTCCGGCCACCCTGCGCCTGGCCCTGGGCTTGTCCAGCTCGCTGGCCTTGCTGCCGCTGCCGGCGGGCGCCGACGACATCGACATCTTCACCGGCGCCTCGGCGGGCGACAAGCTCAATCCGCGCATCCTCATCGTGCTCGACAACACCTCGAACTGGGCGCGCCAGAACCAGAAATGGCCGGGCGGGCTCACCCAGGGCCAGTCCGAGGTCAGGGCGATCCGGCGCGTCGTGGCCGAGCTCGACGGCTCGGTGAGCCTGGGCCTGATGGAGTACGTCACCGGCGGCAACGCCAACGACGACGGCGGCTTCATCCGCTATGCGATCCAGCCGATGGACGCGACCAACCGGGACGCGATCAGCACCCAGCTGACCACGATCTACAACAACATCAATAGCCCGGACGAGAAGCGCAACTCGAACACGCCCTACGGCAACCTGATGTACGACGTGTACAACTACTTTGCCGGCGCCAATTCGTATTCGCCGGGCGCCACGCTGGCGAGCAAGGCCGACAGGAACGGCTACACCACGGCCTTTTCGCGTTTCAAGTCGCCGCTCACGCTCGACAACCTGTGCGGCAAGAGCTTCGTCATCTTCATCGGCAATCCCAACGCCAGCGGTCCGTCCAAGGACAGCGCCGCCAATACCGCCCTGCTGAACACGCTCAACGGCCAGCCCGTCAAACAGCTCGGCCTGCCGAATTTCAGCAGCAAGAGCCTGACCACCTCGACCACGGTAGGCACGACTTCCGCCTGCTACGGCACCCCGGCCGCGGCGGCATCCGCCCTGCCGTCGTTCAGCACCGTCTGCGACGGCTACACCGAAGGCTGCAAGATCGGCAATGCGGTGCCCAGCGATGCCGGCGTCTGCACCACCGGCAACAGCCGCTACAGCGTGGTGGCCACCGACATCGAGATCACGAATAGCCCGACCGGCACCTTCAGCACCGACACCGGCCCGCGCAATGCCGACGAATGGGCGCGCCTGCTGCACGACCGCGGTATTGCCATGCCGAGCGGCAGCATCCGCCCGAACGTGACGACGTATACGATCGACGTCCATAACGCCCAGCCGAACGCCGAGCACACCTCGCTCCTGCTGAGCATGGCACGCGCCGGCGGCGGCAAGTATTTCCTGGCCAAGAACGAGGATTCGATCGTCGAGGCGCTGAAGAATATCCTGATCGAGATCCAGGCGGTCAACAGCACCTTTGCCTCGACCAGCCTGCCGGTGAACGCCACCAACCGTTCGCAGAACGAAAACCAGGTCTTCATCGGCATGTTCCGTCCCGACAAGAAGGCCAAGCCGCGCTGGTTCGGCAACCTCAAGCGCTACCAGCTGATCGACAACAACGGCAACATCGACCTGGGCGACGTCAACGGCAAGGTCGCGGTGAACACCGTCACCGGCTTCGTGACGCCCTGCGCGGCCAGCTACTGGACCAAGGACAGCAAGAATTACTGGGAGGGCCTGGGCATCGACCCGGCGCCGCTCGGCACCTGCGACACCGGGGGCTTCGATCCCTTCTCCGACCTGCCCGACGGGCCCTTCGTGGAAAAAGGCGCGGCCGCGCAAGTCCTGCGCGAGGGGAACGGTGCCGGCACCCAGGCGGTCAACCGCAAGGTGCTGACCCATACCGCCTCCGGCCTGACGGACCTCACCAGCGCCAACAGCGGCATGGCGGCCGACCTGGTCAGGTTCATCCGCGGCGAGGACGTCACCGGCGAAAAGGGCACGGTCGGCTCGAGCAGCACCCGTCCCTCGATCCACGGCGACGTGATCCATTCCCGTCCCCTGCCCATCAACTACGGCGGCAAGGAAGTCGACAGCAAGAAGTTCGGCGTGACCGTGTTCTACGGCGCCAACGACGGCACCCTGCGCGCCATGGACGCGGATACCGGCGTCGAGCACTGGGCCTTCGTGGCGCCCGAATTCTTCCCGCGCCTGTCGCGCCTGATGAGCAACACGCCGCTGGTCGCCTATCCGGGCATGCCGGACCAGGACATCGCCCCGACCCGGAAGGATTATTTCTTCGACGGCTCGACCGGCGTCTACCAGAACGCCGACAGCTCGAAAGTCTGGATCTTCCCGACCATGCGCCGCGGCGGCCGCATGATCTATGCCCTCGACGTCAGCAAGCCGGCGACGCCGAAATTCAAATGGAAGGCGGGCTGCCCGAACCTGGGCAACGACACCGGCTGCACCACCGGCATGTCGGGCATCGGCCAGACCTGGTCGACGCCGAGCGTGGCCTTCCTCAAGGGCTATGAACAGGGCGCCAGCCCGGTCATCGTCGTGGGCGGAGGCTACGACGGATGCGAGGACGCCGACAGCAAGGCCCCCAGCTGCGCCAGCGCCAAGGGCGGCGTGATCTACGTCCTCGACGCCAACAACGGCGCGCTCCTGCGCAGCTTCCCGACCGCGCGCCCGGTGGCGGCCGACATCGCGATGGTGGACATCGACAATGACGCCATGCCCGACTATGCGTATGCGGCCGACACCGGCGGCAACCTGTATCGGGTGGATTTCGTGGACGCCAGCCGCACCGCACGATCGAGCAGCGCCTGGACCAGCCGCAAGGTGGCCGGGACCAGCGGCGGCGGACGCAAGTTCCTGTTCGCGCCGGCCCTGCTGGCGGCCCAGGACCACGTCTACGTGGCGATCGGCAGCGGCGACCGCGAGCACCCGCTGGCCAGCCAGTACCCGTTCAAGGAGGTCACCAACCGCTTCTACGTGTACAAGGACAGCCTGGCGGACGGCGCGAACACCGATCCGGTCAACCTGGACGCCCTGGAAGACTACAGCGCGAATGCGCGCAACACCTGTTCGAACACGGCGATCCTGCCCGGCAGCAGCCTGAAAGGCTGGTTCATGGACCTGAACGAGAACGGCCAGGGCGAGCAGGTCGTGACTTCGGCGCTGATCGCCGGCGGCATGGTGACCTTCAGCACCAACCGCCCGATCCCGCCGCTGGCGGGCACCTGCTCCACCACCCTCGGCGAGGCGCGCGGCTACTGGCTCAACCTGCTCAACGGCTCCGGCGCGATCGGCGTGAACGCCACCTGCGGCGGCCAGCGCTCCTCGCCCTTCGTGGGCGGCGGCCTGCCACCCTCCCCGGTGCTGGCGACCGGCGTGCCGGTCACGGTCGACGGCAAGCCGCAGGCGACCACGGTCGTGATCGGCGCGGTGCAGCGCAGCGCCGGCGCCAGCGTGGCGATCGCGCCGCAGAAGATCCGCCCGAACATCAACTCGCGGCGCAAGCGCAGCTACAGCTATACCTCGGGCGCCGACTGAACGGGTAGCGACCGTTCCAGGGAAAAGCGGACTGCGACCCGCAAGCCGCTTCCCCCCGCTCCCTCGCCGAGCTCCACGCGGGCGCCGTGCGCGGCGGCGATCTCGCGCACGATCGCCAGGCCCAGGCCCGATCCCTGGCTGTGCTGGTCCAGGCGCACGAAACGCTGGAATACCCGGGCCCGTTTCTCCGGCGCGATCCCCGGGCCGGAATCCTCGACCGCGAACAGGACCCCATCCGGCGTGGGGCGGCAGTACACCGTCACCCTGCCCTGCGCCGGCGTGTAGCGCAGCGCATTGTCCACCAGGTTGTCGACCAGGTCGCGCAGCATGTGGCGCTCCCCTTCCAGCCACGCCGGCTCCAGCTCGAAGCCCAGGTCGATGTCCTTGCGCAGCGCGCGCTCGACAAACGACTGGACCGACTCCCCGACGACGCTCGAGAGGTCGAGAGGGGCGAAGCGTGCCTGCGCGAAGCGCTCCGGCCCGGCGCGTTCGAGCGAGAGCAGCTGGTTGGCCTGGCGGATCATGCGTTCGTTGGCCTGCAACAGCAGTTCGACCGCGCGCGCGGTCTCGGGATCGTCGCGATGGCGGCCGGCCAGCCATTCCAGCTGCAGGCGCAGCCCGGCCAGCGGGGTGCGCAGCTGGTGCGCGACGTTCGCGCGGAAGTCGTCCTGGGCCCTGGCGCCGGCGGCGATGCGTTCCAGCAGCGCGTTGAAGGCGTTCACCACCGGCAGCAGTTCGCGCGGCATGCCGCCATCTTCGAGCGGCGCCAGGTCGTGGCTGCCGCGCGCATCGAGGCGGGCGCGCAGGCGCGCCAGCGGCGCCAGGCCGTTACCGACCGAGAACCACACCAGGCCGACCAGTGCCAGGCTGAACACGACTTCGAGCAGCACCAGCGCGCGCACGATGGCTGACCGGACCTGCTGGCGCTGGCTCAGCGTGCGCGCCACCCCCACCTCGACCGGGCCAGCGCTTGCTGGCACCAGGAGGCTGGCCACCCGCACCGGCTGCCCGTGCATGCGGTCGTCGCGCACCGGCTGGCTGCCGGTGCGGCGCGGAAAAGCGGGGTCGCCGGCCAGAACCCGCCCTCCCGCATCGCGCACCACGAACCAGCTGGCGTCGGGCGAGCCGGCGCCCAGCACGCGCGCCGCGTCAGGCAGATTCGCAGGCAGGTCGACCGACGCGCCGCCGGGACGCAGGCGCGTGGCCAGTCCGGTGGCGGCGTCCAGCAGGCCCTGGTCGAAGGCGCGCTGGGCCGGGGTCCAGGCCAGCAGGTAAGTCAGGCTCGCGGCCAGCAGGTTGAACACGAGGATCGGCGCGACCAGCCACTTCAGCAGGCGCAGGCGGATGCTGCTCATGGGCCGCTCGCGAAGGCGCTAGTTCCCGGCTTCGAGCAGGTAGCCGAAGCCGCGGATGGTGCGGATGGCCACGCCGGCGCCGTCGAGTTTCAGGCGCAGGCGCGAGACGTAGACCTCGACCGCGTTCAGGGTCAGGTCGTCGCCCCAGGGCGCGATGGCGTCGATGATCTGCTGCTTCGACACCACCCGGCCGGCGTTTTGCAGGAGGTACTCGAGCACGCCCCATTCGCGCACCGACAGTTCGAGGGGGCGTTCGCCTACGCGCGCGCGGCGGGTGGCGCCGTCGAGGCTGAGCCTCGCGAGCCCGAGCTGGCTCGGGGGTGGGGCGAAGCGCCGCGCCAGCGCGCGGATGCGCGCCACCAGTTCGGGAGTGGCGAACGGCTTGACCAGATAATCGTCGGCGCCCGCCTCCAGCCCGCGCACCCGGTCCTCGACCGCGTCGCGGGCGGTCAGGAGCAGCACCGGGGTGCCAGCGCCGCGCGCGCGCAGGCGGCGCAGCACCTCGAAGCCGTCGATGCCCGGCAGGCCAATGTCCAGCACGACGACGGCCAACTGCGCCGCCGACTGCGGGTTCTGCAGCCGGGCATCGGCGGCCAGTCCGTCATGCAGCAATTCGACCTGCATGTCCTGGGCCTGCAGGGTACGCAGCAGCCCGTCGGCCAGCACGGCATCGTCTTCGACCAGCAGCAGTGGCAAGGGCATTGTCGGGTGGGGCAAGAGGAAAGCCACATTATGCGCGAAACGGGCGCAAAAGCGTTTCCTCAGCAAAAGAAAAAGAGATGCAAGAGCGACATCTCTCCAGTAGGACTGGACTTACAAAACCGGATGCGGCAAGCCTACACAGGTGCGACTGCCAGTCTTATGTTCGCCAACAGACTATAGCTTTATTGTTCACACATCGCGATGAGGAAACGAAAACAAGACCTCAAGCAATCGCAAACCGACACACGTTAGAGATAAGAGGACAGAAAATGAACAACGCTCAGCTTGGTGGTACGCAAAAAGCGCAACACAAGATCCCAGCCACGAGTGAGACTGTGAAAGCCGCGTCCCGCCCCGTTGTCAGCTACAGCGGCACCCAGCAGAATGAACTGCTCGGCGCCCTGCCCCGCCAAGACCTGGAAACCCTGTTCGAGCACCTGGAACTCGTTCCTCTGCCATTCGGCAAGGAGTTGTTCGAGTATGGCAGCAAATTGGAATACGTGTATTTTCCGACTACCGCAATCGTGTCGCTGCTGTACGTGATGGAAGACGGCGCCACCACCGAGATCGCGGTGGTCGGCCACGAAGGCGCGGTTGGCGTGTCGCTGTTCATGGGCGAACGCGCCACCTGCAGCGCCGTGGTCCAGAGCGCCGGCTACGGCTACCGCCTCAAGACCCAGTTCCTGCGTGACGCCTTCGCCAAAGGCGGTGCCCTGCCCCAGCTCCTGATGCGCTACACCAACGCCCTGTTCGCCCAGATGGCCCAGAACGCCGTCGGCGGCCGTCACAGCTCGATCGAACAGAAACTGTGCCGCTGGCTGCTCGACCGCCTGGACCGTTCGGCCAGCAACGAGCTGAAAGTGACCCAGGAACTCATCTCGATCATGCTGGGTGTGCGTCGCGAAAGCATCACCGCCGCCGCCGGCAAGCTGCAGGACGAAGGCCTGATCCAGTACCGCCGCGGCAACATCACCGTGCTGGACCGTGCCGGCCTGGAAGAGTATGCAGGCGAATGCTACAAGGTCGCCAAGTCGGAGTACGACCGCCTGCTGAGCGACGTGGCCCGTTAAGAATTGACCGGCGCCCCATCGGGCGCCTTGCCGCTTTCGGTTTCGAGCGCCGTCCCGATCGACAGGGACGGCGTTTTCGTTTCCGCGCTGGCAAACACCGGAGGAGCATTGGCGCTGCCGTCCCCGCCCGGCGCCGCTGCCGGGATCCAGGCGCGCACGCAGGTGCCGATATTATTTACGCCGCGCGCCACCTGCAGGCTGCCGCCCAGCAGCAGCGCACGCTCGCGCATGCCCAGCAGGCCGTGCGACTTGGACTTGGCCATCGCGTCAAGCGGGATGCCGATGCCGTCATCCGTGATTTCCAGCTCCCAGCCGCTCGGCTCGCGCGTCAAGTTGACGATCACGGTGCGCGCCTTGGCGTACTTGGCGATGTTGTTCAGAGCTTCCTGGGTGATGCGGAACAGCGCGATCGCCTGCATCGGGCCGGCACGGTCCGCCTCGGCATCGATCAGGGCGTCGCAGTCGAGCGCGGTCACCCGCGCATAATCGGCGCAATAACTCTGCAGGGCGGCCGACAGGCCCATGTTGTCGAGCAGGCTGGGACGCAGGTTCTCGATGATGCGGCGCTTGAGCTGGACGGTGTCGACCAGGGTCTTGCGGGCCCGGCCCAGCATCGACACCAGTTCCGGGTGCGTGCCCTTGAGCTGTTCGCTGACCGAGGTCATGTCCATGCCGATGGCGGTCAGGTTGGCGCCCATCTCGTCGTGCAGTTCGCGCGCCAGGCGCGACTTTTCTTCTTCCTGCACCCGGATCAGGTGGCGCGACAGCACCGACAACTGCTCGGTGCGCTCGGCAACCACCGCCTCCAGGCTGTCGTTGGTCAGCTGCAGCGCGCGCTCGGCTTCCAGGCGCAGGCCGAAGCTGCGCTGTACCAGGCTGTGGAACAACAGGATCACGAGGATGGCGGCGGCATTGATGCCGACCCCGAGCAGCACCGTACGGCGCGACTGCTCGTAGAATGCGGCGGTGCGGCTGGCCAACAGTTCGTTCTGCTCGCGCGTCATGATCACGACCTGCAGGCGGATCTCGTCCATCTGGCCACGCTCGTCGGCGGCCGCCGAGATGGCGACGATGTCGACCAGCCCGCCCCGGCGGTAGACCTCGAGCGACTGGTGCATCAGGCCGAGCTTGCGCTGCACCAGGCTGCGCAGCTGGGCCAGGTTTGTCGTTTGCGAGGGATTGTCGGCCAGCAGCACGCCCAGGGCGCGCAACTGGCTGTCGATCTGCTGGGGCGCCGCGTGCAGCGGCCCGAGGTTGACTTCCGAGCCGGACAGGAAATAGCCGCGCAAGCCGCTCTCGGCGTCGGTGACCAGAAGGTTCAGGTACTGGAGTTCGTCGGAGACGCGCGCGGTCTGGGCCTGCAGGGCATTCGCGGAGCGCAAATCATCCAGGTTGCGGATCAGGAAGACCGCGTTGATGACCAGGATGACGACACAGGCCACGCACAGCAGGGTCTTGGAGAGCGGCAGACCACGCAGCCGCTTGCCATCGAAGGCAGTGGAAAAGTACATGGGCTTCCTTTCGCGCAACTGATGCCGTCCGGGCCGATTATAGTCGCGTTAGCTCGACAGTGCAGTGAGGCCCTTGGGGTAACCAGCCGTTACGCGGGCGCCAGCCATTGTTAACGGAGACAGAAATGCTGGGTGGCCGGCACTTAGCAGTGTGCGCGAGGACGCGGCGGTATGCAATACAAATGTTGCACACCGGCGAAATTTTTGTAACGCTTGGAAACAGTTGTTGGCCGGAAAGACCACATCGGAGGGAGATGGCGGGCAACGCACCGGCGGGGCCGGCGCGTCGGGAACAGCTTAGTCGAGCAGGTTGTTCTTCATGGCGTAATAGGTCAGGTCGCTGTTCGACTGCAGGCCCATCTTTTCCATGATGCGGGTACGGTAGGTGGAGACGGTCTTGATCGACAGCGACAGGGCATTGCCGATGTCCGACACGGTGGCCCCCTTGGCCAGGCGCAGGAAGACCTGGAACTCGCGGTCCGACAGCTCGGTGTGGAGCGCCGTGTTCGGGTCGCGGTCGAAACTCTGGGCCAGCAGCTCGCCCACGGTCGAGCTCACGTAACGGCGGCCCTGGTACACGGTGCGCACCGCTGTCTTGAGCTCGTCGGCTTCGCATTCCTTGTTCAGGTAGCCGTTGGCGCCCATCTTGAACAGGTTGAGCGCATATTGCTGCGCCGGATAACCGGACAGGATCAGCACCGGCAGGTTGGGCTGGCCCTGGCGGATGGTGCGCAGGATATCGATGCCGCTCTGGTCCGGCATGGCGATGTCGAGCAACAGGACGTCGCAAATTTCGCGGCGTGCGATATCGAGGGCCTCACGGCCGGTGGCGCCTTCGGCGACGACTTCGAACTCGCCCGACGACGAGAAAATCTGCTTGAATCCTGCTCGAACTATTTGGTGATCGTCACAAATGGCAACGCGTATCATTGTCTTCCCTTAAATTTTCCCTTTTCAGGAAAGTGCCAGGTCCGTGCATACGCCCCGGCTTGCATGCGTATATAAGCATGACCGCAAGTGACATTCTATCACTACGGCGCATGGCATCAAGGCACACACTTGCTGAGTTATGCGCGGCACGCATCAACAGGTCCGCGCAAGGGGTTAATTGACAGATTTGATGAGCACAGCGCATCGGAAGCCTCCGTCAGGGAGACAGCGCGGCGTCGATGCAGTGCGCCCGAATTCGCTCAGGCGATGCCGGCGCGACTGCCGTGCTTCAGGAGCGCGAGAATGTCCAGCAGCTCGGCCCTGACCATCTCGATATCGACGCCCGGCGCTGCCGGCGGCAACTCGACTTCGTCGGCAGCGTCCACCACATGGCCGCGGCCGTCGAGGCGATTGCGCGCACCGCTGATCGTGAAGCCCTGTTCGTAGAGCAGTTCGCGGATGCGGCGGATCAGCAGCACTTCGTGGTGCTGGTAATAGCGACGGTTACCTCGGCGTTTGACCGGCTTTAGCTGGGTAAATTCCTGCTCCCAGTAGCGCAGCACATGCGGTTTGACGCCGCACAAATCACTCACTTCACCAATCGTGAAATAGCGCTTCGCCGGGATCGGCGGCAGCACCACGGGCTCAGGCTTGTTCGGTCGTTCGCTCATCTACGTATTGTACTCAGGCAGCGCGGGCCAGAGAGTTACTCGGCGGACTAGTCTCCTCGACCATTCCCTTGAGCTTCTGGCTCGCGTGGAAAGTCACGACGCGGCGCGCCGTGATGGGGATCTCTTCCCCGGTTTTCGGGTTGCGGCCCGGCCGCTGCGGCTTGTCACGCAACTGGAAGTTGCCGAAGCCCGACAGCTTGACGGCCTCGCCGCGCTCGAGCGCGTTACGGATTTCGTCGAAGAAGGTCTCGACCATGTCCTTGGCTTCACGCTTGTTCAGGCCGACCTGCTCGAACAGCAGCTCGGCCAGCTCGGCCTTGGTCAAGGTCGGCAGGTCCTTCTCTGCTTCCTTCCGCATTCGCGCCACTTGTGTCGCGCGATGCAGATCGGCCGCCAGCGCTTCCTGGAACACGGCCGAATCAACGTCGTTGTTATTAATTTTGAAGCCCTACCTTCAAGAAACGATGTTTTGGAACGATATGACATGCTTTACCAGGGCGCTCCTTTGGCCCGCCCCGTAAAACACATCATGCACGCAGCTTTGCGCCGACTTTTTCTTGTGCCGCACGGGCCACGGCCGCCATGATGGCGTCCACCGCGTCGTCCTGCAGCGTCGATTGAGTATCTTGCAAGCCAAAGCGGAAAGCAAGGCTTTTTTCATCCGTCTCCAGGCCCTTGCCGCGGTATTCATCAAACAAAACAACGGCTTGCACGATCTTTCCGCCAGGATTCGCAGCGATCTCGGCATGGAAGCAATCGAGCACTTCCTGGGCCGCGACGCCCTGCTTCACCACCAGCGCCAGGTCGCGCGTGGCGCCCGGGAACTTCGAAATCTCGGCGTAGGCCGGCACGCTGCGCTGGCGCAGCGCCTCGGCATCAACTTCGAACACGACCGGCGCCTGCGGCAGGTCGTACTTCTGCAGCCAGCGCGGGTGCAGCTCGCCGATGAAGCCGATTGGCTTGCCATCCAGCTCGACGAAGGCGCTGCGGCCCGGGTGCAGGGCCGGATGCTCACCCTTCACGAAGCGCAGCACGCTGGGTGCGAACAGGGCCTCGAGGTCGGCCTTGACGTCGAAGAAGTCGACCTGGCGGGTCTTCTCGCCCCACTGCTCGTCGTTGACCGGGCCGTAGGCCATGGCGGCGACATGCTTGGGCTGCTCGAAACCGGCCACCGACAGCGGACCGTCCGCTACCGCCGCGTTACGCTTGAACACGGCGCCGACTTCGAACACGCGCACGCGACCGGCCTTGCGGTTGACGTTGTAGCGCACGTTGGCCAGCAGGCTGCCCACCAGGTTCGAGCGCATCACGCTCATCTGGCTGGCGATCGGGTTCTGCAGGCGGATCGGGTCCGCGTTGGCGGAGAAGTCCTGCTCCCACTGGGCTTCCACGAAGCTCATGTTCACGGTTTCCTGGTAGCCCAGGTCGGCCAGCTGGTGGCGGATCGCGAACAGCGAGCGGGTGTTTTCCGGCTCGATCAGCATCGCGGTCGGCGCAACCGGCGGGCGGGTCGGGATGTTCTCGAAACCGTACACGCGCGCGACTTCCTCGATCAGGTCTTCCTCGATCTCGATGTCGAAACGGTAGGACGGCGAGGTCACCTGGAACACGCCATGTTCAAACGTGAACGGCAGCTGCAGGCGGGTGAAGATGTCGGCCACGACCTCATCGGTCAGCGGCACGCCGATCACCTTGGCGGCGCGGGCGGTGCGCATCGCGACCGGCTTTGGCTGCGGCAGCTTGACCGACTGATCATCGACCGGACCCACTTTCGTCTCCGCGGTGCCGCAGATCTCGACGATCAGGGCGGTGATGCGTTCGATGTGCTCGACCGTGGTCGCGTAGTCGACGCCACGCTCGAAGCGGTGCGCCGCATCGGTCGAGAAGTTGTACTTGCGGGCGCGGCCCTGGATGGCGTTCGGCCACCAGAATGCGGCTTCCAGGTAGATGTCGGTGGTGTCCAGCGTGACGGCGGTGGAGTCGCCGCCCATGATGCCGGCCAGCGATTCGATCTCTTTGTCGTCGGCGATCACGCCGACCCACTCGTCGACCTCGATGGTATTGCCGTTCAGGAGCTTGAGTTGCTCGCCCTTCTTGCCCCAGCGGATGTCCAGGCCGCCATGGATCTTGGACAGGTCGAACACGTGCGAAGGACGGCCGACTTCCAGCATCACGTAGTTCGAGATGTCGACCAGGGCCGACACCGAACGCTGGCCGCTGCGCTCGAGGCGCTGCTTCATCCAGTCCGGGGTCGCGGCGCGCGCGTTCAGGCCGCGGATGACGCGGCCCGAGAAGCGGCCGCACAGGTCCGGCGCCGAAATCTTCACCGGCAGGGTTTCATCGAGATTCACGGCGACCTGCTTGGTGGTCGGCACGTGCAGCGGGGTGCCGGTCAGGGCCGCGACTTCGCGCGCCACGCCCAGCACCGACAGGCAGTCGGCCTTGTTCGGGGTCAGCTTGATGGTGAACTTCAGGTCGTCCAGGCCGAGGTAGTCGCGGATGTCGGCGCCGACCGGTGCGTCCGCCGGCAGTTCCATCAGGCCGCTGCTCTCTTCCGAGATTTTCAGTTCCTTGGCGGAGCACATCATGCCCTGCGACTCGACGCCGCGGAGTTTACCGACCTTGATCGCGAAAGGCTTGCCGTCGGCGCCCGGCGGCAGCACGGCGCCGGCCTTGGCGCAGATCGCCTTCATGCCGGCGCGCACGTTCGGCGCGCCGCACACGATGTTGAGCAGGGTGCCGCTGCCGACGTCCACCTGGCAGACGTTCAGGCGGTCGGCGTCCGGGTGCTTGGCGACTTCCTTGACCTCGGCGACCACCACGTTGGTGAACGGCGGCGCGACCGCTTCGACTTCCTCGACTTCGAGGCCGGACATGGTCAGGAGGTGGGACAGTTCACTAGAGGTCATCTTCGGATCGACCATGGAACGGAGCCAGTTTTCGGAGAATTGCATATTCTTTTTACCTCGTCAGCGCGTGACTTATATTTATGACTGAGCGTACTGAATCAGCACCCGGATTAATTAAACTGCTTCAGGAATCGCAGGTCGCCTTCGTAGAACAGGCGCAGGTCGTTGATCCCGTAACGCAGCATGGTCAGGCGCTCGAGGCCGGAGCCGAACGCGAAACCGATGAACCGTTCCGGATCGAGGCCGAAATTACGTACGACAGTCGGGTGTACCTGGCCAGCGCCCGACACTTCCAGCCAGCGGCCCTTGAGCGGACCGGAGCCGAAGGCGATGTCGATCTCGGCCGAGGGTTCGGTGAACGGGAAGTAGGACGGACGGAAACGCACCTCCAGGTCCTCGGTCTCGAAGAAGGCCTTGACGAAGTTCAGGTACACGCCCTTCAGGTCGGCGAAGCTGATGTCCTCGCCGATCCACAGGCCTTCGACCTGGTGGAACATCGGCGAGTGGGTGGCGTCGCTATCGACGCGGTAGGTGCGGCCCGGCGCGATCACCTTGATCGGCGGGGTGTGGGTGCGCGCGTAGCGCACCTGCATCGGGCTGGTGTGGGTGCGCAGCAGCAGCGGTTTGCCGGTGCTGTCATTGCCTTCGATATAGAAGGTGTCCTGCATCGAACGGGCCGGGTGGTTTTCCGGGCTGTTCAGTGCGGTGAAGTTGGTCCAGTCGGTTTCGATCTCGGGGCCGTCGGCCACGTCGAAGCCGATCGAGCGGAAGATTTGCTCGACACGTTCCCAGGTGCGCATCACCGGGTGGATGCCGCCCTTGGCGCGGCCGCGGCCCGGCAGGGTCACGTCGATGGCCTCGAGATTCAGGCGCGCTTCCAGCTGGGCGTTGGCCAGGGCGTCGCGGCGGGCGGTCAATGCCTGTTCGATTTTTTCTTTGGCGGCATTGATCAGGGCGCCCTGCGCCTTGCGCTGTTCGGGGTCGAGCTTGCCCAGGCCCTTCATCAGGTCGGTGACCTGGCCGGTCTTGCCCAGGTATTTGGCTTTTGCATTTTCGAGCGCGGCGGCGTCCGCGGCGGCGGTGAAATCAGCCTGGGCCGAGGAGACGAGATCTTCCAGCGATTGCATGCTTGTTCTTTTCCTGTTTAGGTGGCGGCAGGAGCCACAATCAAAAACGGGGCACAGGTATTTCGACCGTGTGCCCCGCTCTTTTTGCTTTCCCGTTGGCGGGAAAGCTGGTCTTGCTAGCTAACTGACTGATTAGGCAGCCAGCTTGGCCTTGGCGGCGGTGACAATCGCGGCGAATGCCGGCTTGTCGTGCACTGCCATGTCGGCCAGGACTTTACGGTCCAGTTCAATCCCGGACTTCTTCAGGCCGTTCATGAAGGCGCTGTAGGTCATGCCGTGCGAACGCGATGCCGCGTTGATACGGGTGATCCACAGGGCGCGGAAGACGCGCTTCTTGTTACGACGGTCGCGGTAGGCGTACTGGCCAGCGCGCATGACTGCTTGCTTGGCAATACGGAATACCTTGCTGCGACGGCCGCGGTAGCCTTTGGCAAGTTCAAGGACTTTCTTGTGACGGGCACGTGCAGTAACCCCACGTTTTACTCGAGGCATGGTAGCTCCCTTTGTATATGATTAGTGAGATTAAGCGGAAGGCATCATGCGGTAGACGCTCGTCACGTCCGATGCATTGATGTTACGGGTGCCGCGCAGTTGACGCTTGTTTTTGGTGGTCTTCTTGGTCAGGATGTGACGCTTGAACGCCATACCCGACTTGACGGTACCACCCGGACGCACGCGAAAACGCTTCTTCGCGGAGCTTTTGGTTTTCATTTTTGGCATAGTATTCTGCCCTTTTTACAGGCAGCCTCTATACGACAGGATTGCAGGTGGCGGCAACGCCGCTCTTGGATGCCTGCTTTCACTTGTCTTGCAGCCGACGCCACTTCCTGTCGACTACAACCTGTTTGTTAAAAACAGGAACCGCAGATGATAGCACAGGTTTGCGGGGAATTGTTGGGGCGGCGCCAGGGTTTTGTCGCCAAGACCGAACGAGGCGCACAAACGAACGCGGGCCGGGCCAGGCGCAGCTCACGCTGGCGCCCGGACCCGGCCCATTCATCTGACGGCGCGAAGAATTACTTCTTCTTCTTCGGCGCAACGATCATGATCATCTGGCGACCCTCGAGCTTCGGGAACTGCTCGACCTGGCCGACTTCTTCCAGGTCGCCGCGCAGGCGCTCGAGCATGCGCATGCCGATGTCCTGGTGCGCCATTTCACGGCCGCGGAAGCGCAGCGTGATCTTGGTCTTGTCGCCTTCTTCCAGGAACTTGATGAGGTTGCGCAGCTTGATGCTGTAGTCGCCCTCATCGGTACCCGGACGGAACTTGACTTCCTTGACCTGGATGATCTTCTGCTTCAGCTTGGCTTCATGCGCCTTCTTCTGCTCGGAGTACTTGAACTTGCCGTAGTCCATCAGGCGGCAGACCGGCGGGACCGCGTTCGGCGCGATCTCGACCAGGTCGACGTTCTTTTCCTCGGCCATGCGGAACGCTTCCGCCAGGCTCACGATGCCCAGCGGTTCGTTGTCCACACCGTTCAGGCGCATTTCGGGATGGGTGATCTCGCCGTTGATGCGATGCTGTTTGTCAGTAGCTATGTCGTTTCCTTTGAAAGTATTGATTGAGGCCGGGATTATTTCGCCTTGGCGGCAACTTCGCCAACCAGGCGCTCCACGAGCGCGTCGACCGGCATCACACCGAGATCGACATTGCCGCGGGCACGCACGGCCACCGTATTTGCTTCACGTTCTTTATCGCCAACAACCAGAATGTACGGCAGTTTTTGGACAGAATGCTCGCGAATTTTATAAGTAATCTTCTCGTTCCGCAAATCAGCGTGAACGCGGATGCCCGCCGCGCGCAGCTTGGCTTCGACCTGCTTCACATAATCTGCTTGCGCATCCGAGATATTCAAGACCGCGACCTGGACCGGGGCCAGCCACAGCGGCAGCGCGCCGGCGTAGTTCTCGATCAGGATGCCGATGAAACGCTCCATCGAGCCGACGATCGCACGGTGCAGCATGACCGGCACCTTGCGGGTGTTGTCTTCCGCGACATATTCGGCGCCGAGGCGGCCCGGCATCGAGAAGTCGACCTGCATGGTGCCGACCTGCCATGGACGGCCCAGGCTGTCCTTCAAGTGGTACTCGATCTTCGGGCCGTAGAAGGCGCCCTCGCCCGGCAGCTCGGTCCATTCCACGCCGCAGCCGCGCAGCGCCGAACGCAGGGCCTCTTCGGCCTGGTCCCACACTTCGTCGGAACCGATGCGGTTTTCCGGACGCAGGGCGATCTTGACGTCGATGTTCTCGAAGCCGAAGTCCTCGTACACCTTCATCGCCTGGGCGTGGAAGGCCACCACCTCGGGAGCGATCTGCTCTTCGGTACAGAACACGTGGCCGTCGTCCTGGGTGAAGCCGCGCACGCGCATCAGGCCGTGCAGCGCGCCTGAGGACTCGTTGCGGTGGCACTGGCCGAACTCGCCGTAGCGCAGCGGCAGGTCGCGGTAGGAACGCAGGCCGGCGTTATAGATCTGCACGTGGCCCGGGCAGTTCATCGGCTTCAGGGCGTAGGTGCGGTTTTCCGACTCGGTCGTGAACATGTTTTCACGATAGTTGTCCCAGTGGCCGGTCTTCTGCCACAGGGTGACGTCGATGATCTGCGGCGCCTTGACTTCGCTGTAGCCGGTGGTTTGATAGGTCTTGCGCATGTACTGCTCGACCTGCTGCCAGATGGTCCAGCCCTTCGGGTGCCAGAAGATCAGGCCCGGGGCTTCGTCCTGGAAGTGGAAGAAGTCCAGTTGCTTGCCCAGCTTGCGGTGGTCGCGCTTCTCGGCCTCTTCCAGCATGTGCAGGTACTGTTCCTGGTCTTCCTTCTTGGTCCAGGCGGTGCCGTACACGCGCTGCAGCATCTCGTTCTTGGAGTCGCCGCGCCAGTAGGCGCCGGCCAGCTTCATCAGCTTGAAGACCTTCAGCTTGCCGGTCGAGGGCACGTGCGGGCCGCGGCACAGGTCGGTGAAGCCGCCCTGCTCGTACAGCGACACGTCCTCGTTCGCCGGGATCGAGGCGATGATCTCGGCCTTGTAGTCTTCGCCGATCGATTTGAAGTAGCTGACTGCCTCGTCGCGCGGCAGCACCTTGCGGGTGACCGGCTGGTCCTTCTTGGCCAGCTCCGCCATCTTCTTTTCGATCGCCGCCAGGTCGTCCGGGGTGAACGGACGCTTGTACGAGAAGTCGTAGTAGAAGCCGTTCTCGATGACCGGGCCGATGGTGACTTGCGCTTCCGGGAACAGTTCCTTGACGGCGTGCGCCAGCAGGTGGGCGGTCGAGTGGCGGATGACCTCCAGGCCGTCCGGATCGCGGTCGGTGACGATCGCCAGGTCGGCGTCATCTTCGATCAGGAACGAGGTGTCGACCACCTTGCCGTTGACCTTGCCGGCGAGCGCGGCCTTGGCCAGGCTCGGGGCGATATTCTGGGCCACCTGGGCAACGGTGACCGGGCCGTCAAACTGACGACTGGAACCATCCGGAAGTCGAACGTTGAGCATTGCTGTTCTCCATGTGGCGCAGCGCGCCGTTAATGTTGAAAATATTGAAAGCTAAAAAGCTGGGACGAAAAAAAACGCGCACCAGGCGCGTTTTCTTCAGTGTTGTCGAGCTTCTTTGGACAAAAGACCACCGTACCGCGTCTAGCGATTCCCCCACAACATAGTCGTAGTTCGCGGTGTCATAACCGTCGGTGCCTTTCTCGCTCTTACAAAGTACTGCTTATTCTGGTGGGCGGTGCAGAATTCGAATCTGCGACCCCTTGGATGTCGACCAAGTATTCTAACCAGCTGAACTAACCGCCCGATGCCGCCATTATAGGGAGCGCACACGCGTTAAGCAAGCCTTGTCCGAATTAAAGTTTCCTGGCGAGCCTGCCTGCGCCCCCGGTCGACCATTGCTTTACACTAGAAGCTTGTTCAAATCACCACGCCGACGATGCCTGCCGATCACGCCGAGCCCTCTTCCGACCACCTGCACGCCCACCTCGACGGCGATGCCAGCCATACCCACGTCATCGAGGGTCGCAGCCAGCTGGCCCTTGGGGTCGCGCTCGGCCTGACCCTGCTGTTCGCCGTCATCGAGGTCATTACGGGCTTCATCTCGAACTCGCTGGCCCTGATTTCCGACGCCGGCCACATGGTGACCGACGCCGCCGCCCTCGGCCTGGCGCTGCTGGCCCAGGCCATCGCCAAGCGCCCGCCCTCTTCGCGCCACTCCTTCGGCTTCGTCCGTGCCGAAGCGCTGGCAGCCTTCGTGAACAGCCTCGCCATGCTGGCGCTGGTGGCCTGGATCGCCTGGGAAGCCGTGCAGCGCCTGTTGCACCCGGAACCGGTGCAGGGCGGCGTGGTGCTGGTGGTGGCCGCGATCGGCGCCGCCATCAACCTGCTGGTCGCCTGGATCCTGTCGCGCGACAACCAGAGCATCAACACCCGCGCCGCGCTGGTGAACGTGATGGGCGACCTGCTCGGCTCGATCGCCGCGATCGCCTCTGGCGCCATCATCTACTTCACCGGCTGGCTGCGGGTCGACCCGATCCTGTCGATCTTCGTGGCGATGCTGATCCTGCGTTCCACGAGCGGCATCCTGCGCGAGTCCTACCACTTCCTGATGGAGGGCGTCCCGATTGACATCGATTATCTCGAAGTCGGCGCCAGCCTGAAGGCCATCGACGGCGTGCTCGACGTGCACGACCTGCACGTGTGGGACATGTCGCCCGGCCACCCCGCCCTGATCGGCCACCTGGAAATCGCCAGCCTCGATCAGTGGCCCACCGTGCTGGCCGCGGTACGCGCGATGCTGCGCGAAAAACACGGCATCGACCATGTGACCCTGCAGCCGGAGGCGGCCGGCGGCAAGTCGCTTTGAACCCTCAGGCGCCCGCTTGTAAGCCCGCTCTTACCCGCGCCCTGCCCGCGCGCCGATATCCGGCACGGTGCCGGGTCAGCATAATCGGCGCATGGACTGTTCACGCACCGTATTCGACACCCTCATCATCGGCGGCGGCCCCGCGGGCCTGACCGCCGGCGTCTACCTGCGCCGCTTCACCCGCCACATCGCCCTGGTCGACAAGGGCAACAGCCGGCTTTCCTGGATTCCGGTCTCGCACAACTACCCCGGATTTCCGGAAGGTATCAACGGCGTAGCGCTGCTCGAGAACCTGCGCGCCCAGCTCGCCAACTACGGCGGCAGCGTGATGCCCGGCGAGATCCTCGACCTGCGCCTGGAAGACGGCGTGTTCGTGGGCGACTATGTGCCGCAGGACGGCGGCGAGCCCTGCCAGATCCGGGCGCTGACCGTGCTGCTGGCCACCGGCGTGGCCGACGCCGGCATGCCGGTCGAGCGCTGGGACGAGGCGGTGCGCTGCGGCGCGGTGCGCCTGTGCCCGGTGTGCGACGGCTGGGACGTGATCGACAAGCGCATCGGCGTGGTTACCTCCGAGGTCAACCCGGTCGGGCACGCCCTGTTCATGCGCACCTTCAGCGCCGACGTGCTGCTGTTCGAGCGCGGCCCGGTATCGACCATCAACGACGAGGACCGCCAGCGCCTGGCGGCCGCCAACGTGCGCTACATCGATTCGCCGCTGGCCGGCGTGAGCATGAGCGAAGACATGAAGCCGATCCTGCACACCAAGGACGGCGAAGACTACCACTGCGATGTGTTCTACCCGATGCTGGGCGAGAATGCGCGCTCCGACCTGGCCAGCTCGCTCGGGGCGGAAACCGTGGAGTGCCGCAAGCTGCTGGTGGACGACCATTGCCGCACCTCGGTGCCGGGGCTGTTCGCGGTGGGCGACGTCACGCGCGGGCTGAACCAGATCGCGGTGGCGACCGGACAGGCGGCGCTGGCGGCGACCACCATCCATAACATGCTGCCGTGGGCGCTGCGCCCGCCTACCGACATCGCGCGCTGAGGCGCGTGCCGCTGGCCAGGCCGCGCATCAGCTTGCTCAGCGACGTTTCCGCGGCGCGATTGGCGGCGCCAGCGGCTGGCGGGGAGAGCCACCACCACCGATGGCATCCGCAGCATTGTTGTCCACCACGTGCAATGCGCGCACCAATCGCTGGAGATCTCGTACCCATGCGGTGTTGTCCGCGACCTTCTGCTCCATATCGAAGCCCCAATCCGCTTTGAATTCGGCTAGCTTCGACCCCTCCGATCCTTCCTCCACGCTAAAGTCGAAACCTGGAGCATAGGTATCGTCGACGACGTAGGCGCCGTAGTTCTGCAGGGTCCAGGCCAGCAGCCTGGCCGGCGCGGTTTCGAGACGGAGGGATGGGATAGGTGTCGAGGCAGGGAGCGCCAGCAACGCGCCCATTTTCATGGCGATGTTGGCATTGTCGTTCGCGGCGCCATACCACCCGACGGCATAGCTGTCCGAGGCCAGCGCGGGCCAGCGTGAACAGGCCTCACGGGTGCTGCATCTGTACAACGCCTCCCTGGCATAGACATTTACCTTCAGTACATGGCGCGGACCGGTAGGATCGCCCGGACGCAATTCGCCCAGGCGAATGCTGCCGCCGAGCGCCGACAGCCCTGAACCGCCGTGCGCGCCGCTGATACCCGGCCCGTACAAGTCGACATTGTCGAAGCGTGCCATGGATGTCGCCGGTCCGCCCGCCACACAGCGCGTCAACGGTTGTGTCTGGACGAGCGTGCGCCCGTCGGGCATCAGAAAAGTCGCGGCACCATTCGCGCGGCTGTTCGGTACGACATAGCGGTCCGGCATTGGCACTCGTAACAGCAACTCCCCTTCCGCCGCGCACCGATCTCCGCCGGTCCAGCCAACCGGGTTGTACCTGACCTCAATCATGGGCGATGCCGGCGTAAAAAAAATCCGTTCCAAGTCAGCGCCAGGCATCTTGGCCCATTTATTGCGGCCAGGCTCGCCCGAAAGCCCTGCGGGGACATACACCGCACGGCTTCCGATCGGCATGTTCCAGATACTGTTGCTGGCGAACGGCCACTTCAAGGGGTTGCGCACGGCAGGCTGCTTTCCCGCGCCGCTCGGGGCAGCCACCGGATAGGCCTGCGCTGCGCTACTGCAGCCTGCCGCGACGACAGCGCATGCGTGAACCCTGAGGTCCAGTTCCGTGATCTCTGCAGTCATCATCATGGTCACACGGGTCGCAAGGACCCGCATGCCCTCCTCATCGCAATCCTTGCAGCACAAACACACCTAGTACGACCGATTGTATTAAGCCACCTCAAGCAAACGTTTGATGCAGCACAAACTGTGCAGCCGCGAGGCCCATACGATTGATCGATCTAAGTGGTCGTGATGCCGCCTGCCCGCCTGCAAGCCGCGATTCAGCAATGCCAGACCCGTCGCGTTCAAGCCAGAAGCAATCGTGAGCTCCAATTGACCAACATCGCTCCCTCCACCATCGTCCAGCAAGCAACGGACCAGCCGCTTGACTGTGACAAGCGCAACATCGCAGCATGCTTCCTCGCCCACGCACGCCGCTTCCCCGACGACCTGGCCATCGTCGACGACGGCGTCCGCGTGACTTACGGGCAGCTCTTGCGGCAAGCACTCGCGCTCGCGCGCACACTCAGGCAAGGCCACGCCCCTGGCGACGTGGTGGCCATCCATGGCCAGCGCAGTCGTGATACCCCGGTGGCGATGATTGCCTGCCTGTTGGCGAATCTGACGTTCGTGGTGATCGACGCCGCCTACCGACAGCAACGCATCCTCGACATGCTGGCGCTCTCACGTGCCAGGACGATGCTGCACTACCAGGTAGACCAGAGCCTGGCCGACGCCATTGCCGCACACGGTGTTCCCTGCCAGCCCATCCGCTGCCGACAAGCATCTACCAGCGCCCCCCTCACCGTCCTGGCACAGCAAACGGCCTATCTCTTGTTCACCTCGGGCAGCACCGGTCTTCCAAAAGGCATCTGCACCGGTCACGCACCCCTCATCCATTTTGTCGGCTGGTACCAGGCGGCATTCCGCCCCGGCCGCGGGACTCGCTTCTCGATGCTGGCCGGCCTGAGCCACGATCCGCTGTTGCGCGATATTTTCGTGCCCTTGTCGACCGGCGGACAATTGCACATCCCTCGTCAGCCAGACATGCTCAGTCCCGATCGACTATTTTCCTGGATGGAAAGGTCGGCGATCGGCTTTGCCCACATGACGCCACAGTTGATTGACGTCCTGCATGCCAGGCGCGATCGCGCGGGCACATTGAGCAGCCTGGAATACGTCTTCTGCGGCGGAGACGTACTGCGGGCCGAGACAGCCAGGCAGGTCAGGGCCATCTCGCCAAATGCCTGCCTCGTCAACTTCTACGGCACTTCCGAGACCCCGCAGGCGATGGCTTACCAGGTGATCGGCGCGGACATGCAGGCACCGTATCCCCTCGGGCAGCCGATCGCCGACGTCGACATCGACATCCTGGATGAGGGGCAGGCCTCGCTCCCGGCCGGCACGCAGGGAGAAATCGCGATCACGACGGAGTTCCTGTCCGACGGATACCTCCCCGGCACCGCACCCACGGGCGCCCGGCACCCTTACCTGTGCCGGTCTGCGGACACGGGAAAGCCGGCGCGGCGGACCTACCTGACCGGCGACCTCGGCTACAAGGACGAGCAGGGACGCGTCTTTTTCAGCGGGCGCCGCGATGACCAGGTCAAGATACGTGGCTACCGCGTCGACTGCGCCGAGGTCGCGGCCACCATCGAGCGACACCGGCTGGCCGACAAGGCGATCGTCCTTCCCGACACCACCCGGAGCGGGGATGCGGCGCTAACGGCCTTCGTGGTCGGCGATGCGGAGCACGTCAAGCGCAGCTTGCCGGTGCTCGTGCCGGCCCATATGCTACCCGCGGCGATCATCGCAGTTCCCGCCATTCCCCTACTACCAAACGGAAAAACCGATCGCGCTGCCTTGCTCGCAGTGCGGCGCGCACGGCTCGAGCAGACTCAGGTGCTTGCGATGCCGCCGGCTGATCCCTTCTACCAGGCACTGGCGGAATCCCTCGACCTTGCCGAGTTTGATCCAGAGCAGTCGTTCGTTGATGCAGGAGGAGACTCGCTGTCTTTCATCCGTACCGGACTCGTCGTCGAAGACCATATCGGTTACCTGCCGGTAGGCTGGGAGGCGATGTCGTTTGCCACACTGTCGCGCCTGGAACCGGACAAGCACTCATCGGCAGATGATCGTGCACGCCTGCGTACCAGGCAGATCGAGCCGGCGATTCTCCTGCGCGCGCTTGCGATTGTGCTGGTGGTCCTGATGCACGCCAGGATCGGCTTCTACATGGTGGCCACCTCCACCTTGTTCGTCGTTGCGGGCATGAGCTTTGCCCGCTTCCTGCTACCCGAGCTGCTCAATGGAGGAAGTCTCGCTCCTACAGGAAAATTCATCCTGAAGTATGGGGTACCCGCCGGACTATGGCAGGCGGCGAGCGGGATCATGCAGAACCAGTTCTGGCTGCCGGATGTACTCATGCTGGGCACCATGTGGGCCAACCCGGCCCGGCATCTCACTTTCTGGTTCCTCGATGTCCTGACAGCCGCTGTCCTGATCATCGCCATCCTGGCGTGGCTGGTGGGCAGGAGCGAAGACCGACACCCGGGAAACAGGCGCGCCGACAGCGCCGTACGCTTCAGCCTCGCCGTGCTCGGCATGGGAATCATCGCCTTCCTCCTGCAAACCCAGCTCGACAGGTGGAACGGCGCGCCAGGGGTTGCCTCGACCGGGCCGTTCAGGTGGTTCTGGCTGGTTGCTCTGGGCCTGGCGATGCAAACCACACGGAGTCGAACCGGCCGCCTGCTGGTAGCGTTGCCCGCAATCGCGCTGGCAGTCCTGGCTTATGGCGGCCTGGTGACGAAAGGAGCATTTCAGGAGCCGTTCAGCGGTTTCCTGCTGGTGTCGATTGCAATGCTGGCAGGGATCAGGCAGATTCGTATCCCGGCGCTGGCCTATCGTCCGGTCCTGGTCCTGGCACAGCATTCCTTGTTCATTTACCTGTTCAGCCTTTGGGTGCCAAACTCCCTCGTGCCCAAGCTCGTACAAGCCGGCATGCCCGACCTGGCGTCGCTTCGCATCCTGCTCACGTTGGCGATCGGAATTAGCGCCTCATGGCTGTGGAATCGCCTCCTGCAGTCTGCCGGCAAGCAATTCAGCAGATTTGCGCCGGACAAAGTTCGGGAAGGTTGAGCCAGCAATCCTTGTGACCTAGCGCTGCGCGGCAGCCGGGTGGCTGTGCGCCGGGCGGGTGCGAACGAGGTTCGCTGGCACCGTCACGAAGCATGGGCGGTATCGTGCTCGGTACGCACGCGATCACGCTGGTCGATGGACTCGTCGCGAATGACGAACCGGTGCTTTCCGTTGGGCAGGACGACGAAGGGCTGGTTCATGGCGAACTCCAGGCGGTCGAAGTGCAGCGCCGTCATGATCCGCTGCCGATACGGTGCCGCAAAGGCGTCGAATTCTGTGGGAGCGCACTGCTGCATATGGACATTGACAAGCAAGCTGTCGCCATTGAAGCTGATCTGGAATGCACGAATCCGTGCGTCTTCGCGGAATAGATGGGTAAAGAACTCGGAATGTACTGCTGCGCCGCGCGGATCGACAACGATATCGTTCTGTCGGCCAAGCACTTCTTCAATTAAAGGAAGTCCGCGACCACAAGGACATGGCTGCGCCGCCATGCGCACACGATCGCCCGTGATGTAGCGCGGTAGAAACATCGCATGATTGCTGAGGTCGGTCGAGACCAGGCTCCCATCCGGCAGGACTTCGGCATAGGCGCGTGGCGACAACAGATGCAGGCCACGGTGTTGTTCGCACTCGAAGGCGGAAATGCCGGCTTCGTGGCAACCATACTGATTGAAACATGCGGTACCGAAGGCGGCCTCGATGTCGACCCGCATTGCGGACGTCAAGGTTTCGGCGGTACAAACAATCCCGCGCAGGCGCGTCTTCAGCGTGCGCTGGTGATCGAGCAGGTAACGCGCCAGGCGATGGATCGCCGAAGCATAGCCGTACAGCAGGCGAAACCCGCCGCTTTCCAGTGTCGCGGCATAGGCATCCATGCGCGCTGCGGACATGTCGAATGCCGACAGAAGCGTTACCCCGAGCAGTTTGTAGTAAAGCCGTTGCTTGAAACCTGTTCCATACAGCGACGAACCTGCGATGAACACGACCTTGTCGCCGAACCGGTATCCCGCAGCTTCCCATGACAGGAACAGGCCTGCCCAGAGGTAGGATTGCGTCTCCGTGCTGGTGAAATACACCAGCGGCTCGCCGGTGGAGCCACCGGTCTTCTTGCGGACCTGCTTGCCGCGATATGCCCGGTTGATCAGTGCATCGCGGTGCCGATTGACGTAGGACTTGTCGATCAGCGGTAGGTCCTCGAAGCTCGCAACATCCTTGAACAAGGGCAGCGTCGCGCGCAGCTGTCGAAAATAGGCATCCCGCCTGGCGTGTTCATGCTTGGCCAGGCTGCTGCCGCTGTCGAACTGGCGCCGCCTGAGGTCGCCCAGCAGGGACACGGAGCGGGTTCCGCGCAGGAAGTCGATCAGGCGGTAGCGTAGTGCGATGTCCATGTCTTTCCCTCCTTGCAGCGTTCTGTTGGTGGCCATGCTAGCGCGCGACCTGTTGACGCAAGCCACCGTCCTCCGGTTCGGCTTCACTTTCGTCCTGGCCCTCGAGGACGTTCGCCGGCGACAGCATGCGGCGCAGGAAAGCCGCAAAAATTCCCAAAAAAGCCCCGACCAGCACGAAGAATCCAAGGATCTTTTTCCGCGAGCCGACCGGCTCCACCGGAACCACCGCCTCGTCGACGATGTGCACGCTAACGGAGCGGTCTTGCGCGAGCACTTCCAGTTCCTCTATCTTGCGTAATACCGAGTGCTGGATCTCGGTCTCGACCTGCAGCTGCCTCGAGCGCCTGTCCAGCTCTGTCGATACGGCAGGCGTGCGTTCGATCGCGCGGGCCACGGTATTGCCTTCTTGCTGCGCCACCAGCATTTGCTGCTCCAGCGCCAGCAGCTGAGGGTGAGCAGCGCCGAGACGGATACTCATTTCCGCATGTTTCTGGCGCAGCTCAGCGAGCGTCGACTGCGTCGCCGAGTGCCGCGCCAAGGCCAGCCTGGTCTCTTCACCCAGGTCGGCGCTACCTTGCGCGCGCCGGAAATCGGTGAGTCCCTTCTCCGCGGCGGCAACGCGCCTTTCCAGAACCGGCACTTGCGCCTTCAACACGGACAGGGAGGTCTGAACGCGCTCATTCTTCTGGCGCATGAGAAAATCCATGTAGCTCGAGCCGATCGCGTTAAGCACAGCCCGCACCTGCTCGGGACGATGATCGCGCATGCTGAGATTGAGCATGCCCGAATCCTTGCCCAGCTCGGACACCGACAACGCCGCGAGCAGATCCGCGAGTGCGTCGATCGTAGACAGCTTTTGCAGCGAGAACCTGGCTCCGGCTGCACCCGTCAGCCGGTCAACCCTGAGCAACAGGGTTTGGCCGTCGAGCGTGCCGTGCAGCACCTTGCCCACCTGACCGTCTGCGCGAAAGCCGCTGCGCTTTTCTTCCAGCCTGAAGCGGCCTTCCGGCAGCTTGGTCAGCGAAAACGTGGCGCCGAGAAGAGCTGGCGACACCTCGAACGCGCCGACCGTGATGCGCTCCCTACCCCATGCATAGCCGCCGACCGCCGGCCAGGCGTAGCGGCCGGCGTTCCAGGCGGCCAGGGCACGTCCGACGACAGGCAGGTAGGCGGGCCCGGAACGGACGTCGAGCCGGAGCTTGTCGACGACGGGGGCCAGGACTATGCGCGAGCGCAACAACTCCGACGCCGACATCGTGCTCTGCCGCCCAGACGCCATCGACGCTCCCCCCATCAGGTCACGCTGCTCGGAGGCACGCAGGTTCGGTACCGACAGCAGCAAGTTGCCTTCATACAACGGCGCCTTCGAATACGCGTAAGCCGCCCCTCCCAGCGAGACCGTGAGCGTCACGGCGGCGATCAGCCAGCGGTAATTGCTGACCACGCCAAGATGCTCATGCAGGGGGATCGGCGCGACCGCCGGCACGGGTGCCGCGAGTTTCGCCAGCCGGGAAGGCGTGGATGGGACGATCCTGGGTTCATTCATGATTCACTGCCCTTTACTGAAACTTTCCAGCCGCTTCCCGTGATGTCCACCGACCATTCCGACAAAGGTCGTTTCGAATTTGCGAACCATTTTGTCGAGTGTGAATCGGTCGACAACCGATTGACGTGCGTTGCTGCCGAGGCCACCGTCACCGTTGGCTGACCGCACGTTCAGGATGCAGTCAGCCAATGCCTGGATATCGCCGGCGGGATACAGAAGGCCGTTATGACCATGGATGACCTGCTCGACCGCCCCACCGACCTCGCTCATGATGACCGGCTTACCCAAGGACATCGCTTCGAGCGCAGCCAGGGAAAAGGTCTCGATATAGTGGGAAACCAAGGCCATCACATCGCATGCGGCCATGTGTTTCCTGACGTCTGGCAGATATCCGGTAATTGCCACGTCGGCCCGCAGCTTGCGTGCATCGATGGCCTGCTCGATCCTTCCGCGCTCGGGGCCGTCACCGATGATCATGCACTTGAAGGCATGCCCGTTCGTGTTCAGCAGCGTCAGCGCATCCAGCAGGTCAAGGTGGGCCTTTTCAGGTCGCAGCGAGGCGCAGATGCCAACAACGAAATCCGTCCCGCGAAAACCGAGCAGGCCGCGCACCGCAAGAAGCTCGGCGTCGCTGAAATCATTCCTGAAGCGGCGCACATCGATGCCGTTGTGAATCACCGAGGATGCAGCAAGCTTCAATTTCCGTGCTTGCCAGAAGCGCTGCTGGGTCTCGCATACGAACACCACCAGGTCCGCCGAGTGAAACAACGGCCGGTACAGCGCCATCTGCATCCTGGCTTTCCATGTGCTGAGTTCCGTCGTGTGGAACACTTCGGCCAGGCGCACCGGAAGACCGGCCAGGCGCACGACCAGCCAGCCATACAGCAGCGCGAAACGGTTGGTGCACACGACAATGTCGACGCCCTCGTCGTTGACGAACCGACGCAGCCGGCGTGCGGCGCCGGGATCGAAACGGCGGCGCACCTGCCCACAAAACACCTTGATGTCGCCGTGCAGCGCACGAACGATATCGCTGTCGTCCGCCTCGTCTTTCAGGTAGACGACCGACACCCGGAACCTGGTCTTGTCCAAGCCGTTGGCCACGGCGATCGTGTGCAACTCCGCCCCGCCGACGCTTTGGGAAATCATCAGGAACAGGACATGGATCCTATGCCCTTCGAGAGGATCATGCATGGAGCAGTCCCTTCATCTCATCGAGATAGGTCGTCAGTACATGCTCGTCAGAATGGGTTTGCGCCATGTATTGAAGACATCTTGCGCTAGCGTCTTCGCGCAGTGCCGGATGGCTGACCAGGGCCGAGACCGCCCCGGCCATTTCATCGAGCGACGACACCTGGCAGCCAAGCTGATGCCGGCTGATCACGCCGTCTGGATCGAAGAAGGCCACGGTGGGCGTGCCATGCACCCAGGCCTGCAGGTAGGAATTCGGAAAACCTTCGCTATCCGAGGTGTTCACGAAGACCCGCGCCCGCGCGTAATGTTTCGACATCTCGCGGTACGGAACCTGGCCGAGAAAGTCGACATTCGGCGTTTCCTCGATACGCTGTCGTATATCGTCGTAGAGCTCGGAAAACCCCTGCTGTTTTCCTCCGATCATGCAGAATCGCAGGTGCGGCAATTTCTTGGCCAGCGCGATCAAGAGGTCCGGGCGCTTGAAATCGCGCAGATTGTTTACCCAGAGTACGTCCACATCGATGTCCGGTCGGTCTAGCGGGGCTTGTACGAGCATTCTCGCGACCGTACTCCTCATGCGGTAGTTGGCCAGCATTGCCTGCTGCTGCTGTGCGCTTTGCACGAGAATCAGATCCGCGCGCCTGAGTCCATACTCATAAAGCTTCTTGTCGCGCCAGTACTTGATCAGGAGGGAATCCGGCTGACAGTCCGTGTCATGCGCGACCCGGAATACGAATTTCTTGCCGTAGCGCCGGCAGAACATCGCAATCAGCCCTAGTTGCATTCCGGCGCAACTCACATAGTAGATATCCGCATTTGCCCGGCGCAAGGCGCGCCACGTGCTCGTCCAGCGCGGGTGCACGAAGCGAAAGACTGGAATTCCGGCAGTCGGCCGGAACGCCCGGTGCGTGACGACGCCATCCCATTCGCAGCGCTCCGCCTGTCCATAGTCGTAGACGATCATCGACACCTGGAATCCACGCCTGGCCAGCGATCGTGCCAGCAGGGTTTGCTGTACCTGTTCGCCCCCGACGCCATGGGCAGCGAATTCCGGTGCGAGTACTGGAAGATTATCCATCCCGAAGAAGCAGACTTTCATTTTTTATCCCAAACGATCGAGGTCAGCCGTTTCGGCGAGGAATGTGGCGCTGGGTGTCGAGCCCTGCCATGCCGGGACAAGCTGCCCAAGGCTGCCCCGTAGGCGATCCACATGTAGGAATGGGTGTAACGCGGAGTGAAGGTATCGTCAGTCATCCCCTGAACCAGCAGGATAGCGATGCAAGCGGAAGCTCCATGGAAGAATGCAGCCGAGATACCGGGTGTTTCCAAGGCCGACAGACGCCGGAAACTCCGCCAGACATGTCCGAGAAACGCGAGGATGACGATCGTACCGATGAGCCCTACATCGAGCAGCGCGGCCAGGTAGGCATTGTGAGGGTGGCCGACAGGCAGTATCGTTTTCTGTTTCGCGGCGTCGGACCAGAGGATCGAGCCGTGACCCTTGCCTATCAGGGGGTTCTGCGCCACGCTGGGAAGCAAGGGGCGCCAGATATCGCTGACGCGACCGGAACTGGCGTTTTCCAGACCTCCACCCGAGCCCGTGTCGACGGTTCTTTTGATCATTGCATCAGGGGCAGCCAGCATCACGCATGCCAGCAGCGCAAGCAAGGAAAGCTTGAGCTGCCATTTGCCGCGGAAGCTGATGAAAAAATAGATGAGTACGGTCGCGGTTCCGATATAGCCTCCGCGCGAGAAAGTCAGATAGACCCCGCCCATCAGGACCAGCGCGCAAAAGATCAGGAGCAACTTCCCGAAGCGGCTGGCAGCGGCCGCTGCCAGGGCGAGCGTGATGGCCAGCGCCATATTCAGGCTCAAGCTGATCTCGTTCGCATGTTGCCCGGTTCCCGACAGCAGGCGGCGGGCGTCTTGCCCCGCCATCTCGCTGATTGTTGCGCCACCTTTGAGGGCGAACAGGTAGACGATCGCGGCAAGCCCCATGGCCGAACAGAGCGTGGGGACGACAATCCAGCGGATGTCGCGGACGTTTGCCGCGAGAACAGCGGCCGCCAGCGCGGTTCCAACAACGAGCAGGGGCGCGATTGCCCAGGACTTGAGATACGTCGCTGGCGTCTTATCGTAGGTCAGGCCAAGTGCCTGCAGATAATCCGGTATCTCGGAAACATAGCGGGTGCCATTCAAGGCTCCCAGGCCGAGGATAGCCAGATACAGCAGGAGGAAGAGGGGAAGATGCGGCATCGCGATTTGTCGCGGTCGCAAGGCGCAGAACAGGAAGACGGATGCCGCGCCAAATGCCAGCAGGCCGGTCAGGACGGGGATGCCGGGCACGCCTGTCACCTGCCTCGACAGCAGCACCGTCGGGACAAACGGCAGCACGAAGATTGCGGCCGCACAGACCAGCCTGAAATCCCGAATCCCCAGCAGCATGACTGGAATCGCGACGACAAAGGCAAGCGCCAGTTTCGGACCGAACCGGTCGAGCAGGACGCCCGCAACCAGGGCGATACCGATTGCCAGCAGATAGGCCGATAGTGCAGAAACGATCAGTTTCTGCTCTTGGCCTGACGCGCTTTTTCGGATTCCGTCCATATCACCGGTATCTCAGCTGGCATCACGGCGAAAAGCACCGTTGCAGGACGTCGACGACAGTCAGCTCGCCCGTTGTCGAAATATGGTGTGAGCCGATCGACCTGGCAGGACGCACATGCGTCAGGTCCGTCAGCTTGACCTCCTTGTAACGCTGCTCATCCAGCTCCACGATTTCATAGATTGACAAACCTGCGCCATATTGGTCGAAACCCTGCATCTGAGCGGCCCGGAAAATCTTTCCGCCTTCCAGGATCAGACCGGCGTTGCGCCCGGCTTCGGCGTCCACGTACACAGGATTCGCGGGATGTGCCGTCCAATTCCCGTCTAGTGGAGAATCAGCATGGAACAGGCAGAGCTCCGAGCAATGGTCGTTCATGTCGGCACGGTCAATACTTGTGAGTAACCACCACCTTCCACGATGCTCGAAGAACATCGAATCTGCAGCGGAGATCCCGTCCATGCCAATCGAGCACAGTTCCCATTCCAGGGGAAATTTCGTTGAGCGATAAATGCGGATCTGCCTGCTTTGCGAGGCTTCCGGCGCCATGTAAATCTCGCCCCGGTACTCGAACATGAAGGGAAAGGAGAGGTGAAAATCTTCCTTTATTGCAATTCCAAGATCGACAGCGGCTCCTTCCGTTAGGTCCAGCACAGAAATATGCGCACGGTCCGTGGAATAGAGATAGTCCTCGACGAAGCAGTAGGTACGGCCATGGTGCTTGCGCAGGAATGGATCTGCCCAAAAACGGCCGGCCGGTGCGCACAAGCGGGACGCGTGCAAACGGTTTGCGCTGCGCCAGTCGCCGGGCATGACTTGAATTGCCCATTTTTGCTTGATGTGCAAAGCACGGCGCACCGCCTTGAGCGAAACGCGTCCAGCCAGTTTGTTCAGGTAGGAAAGCGACTCCGCCACGCCTGGCCTGTCCAGGGGTGTATCGACACACGCGCGTATGGGGCGCGCACGGGGCAGGCATCCGGTACGCGCTGCCGTCGCCAGCATGTACTGCAACTGGGCCAGCGATTTTCGATAGAGATGGGCCTGGTTCAGGAGATAGGAAAACTGGGTACGAAACGATCCATCGAGGAGCAGGACTTCCTGGCCAGCAGTCGTCACTTGTTTGATGGCGAAGCCCGTTTTCGGGATGCGGCGATAGGCTTCCCAAAAACCGACGGGAGCGCCCGGAGTGAGTCGTTCCTGACGATAGTCAATGCGGACAGCCCCGAGGCGGGAGAGACCCAGGATCGACAGGCAAGGCGGCAAGGACGAAAAATCGACGAGCAAATCGAGCGCAAGATCCTGTGCCTGCGGACGGGTGTCCGGGTCCAGTCCGTCTGTTTCGTCGAATGGCATGATGGGAACGGCGCCAGCCCCTTGCCGACCACATGCCGCCAGATCGACGAGCGCCAGGTGATCGGGGTGTTTGGACAGCGATTTCAGCAGGAGTCGTTCGCTCCAGAGGACAGCGCGATGGCTCAGTGCGATCGAGGTGGCGCGGTCCCCTTTGCTCTCGACGCCTTGCCCGCTATCGTTCCCGGGATAGCGCGGGGCTTGCCGTGGCACCAATACCGCCACGAGTTCCAGGCCAGGCTGGCCACTCACCCAATCGAGAAAGCCGGCCACGTAGATATTCGTGCTTGAACTATCGAGTACGGCAGCGATCCTGAATTCCGGCATTGCACTGTCCTCACTTCGTTTGCCGACCGCATGCCAAGCCAGTTAGCACGGCAGGAATATGTTCTTTCGATGGCGCCTGTTCCGTCAACGAGACTGGTCGGGATCGTGACTGCCTCTGCCATGCAATCCCTTGCCGTCCTTTGGCTGCCGAACGCTTCCACGCCGGTACTGCAGCTCGTCATAGATTGCTTCCAGCGGAGCGATCGTCCTGTCCGGCCCGAATTTCTCTTGCACTGCCGAGCAGGCAGCCTCGGCAAGCCGTCTTCCCTGCTCCGGATTCTTCAGCAGACGAACGATGCTGGCCGCAAGCACTTCGACGTCGCCAGCTTCGACCAGCAGGCCCTCGCGTTCGTGGGTGATGGCGTCGGGCACGCCGCCGACCCGGGTGGCAATCACCGGCAACCCGCTGGCCATCGCTTCGAGTATGCTCATCGGTAAGCCTTCGGCATACGAAGGCAACACGAACAATGTTGCCGAACCGAGAAGCTCGGCGCGGCGTTGCGCATCGATCCAGCCGGGCATCGACACGTGCTGTTGCAGTCCGAGCCGCCGGACAAGCTCCGTCGTTTCTGCCATCTCGCCGTTCCCGCATAGCAGCAGCTTTGCATCCGGAACTTGCTTCAGGACGCTGTGCATCGCATGCAACAAGTCGTAGGTTCCCTTGGCCCTGCTCAGATTACCGAGGAAAAGCAGGCTTGCCGCTTCCCGCGGCCGACCGGGAGCGAAGGGCTTGCTGCCGGTCACGATGGCTGGATTGAACAGGGTAAGGATCGACTTCGGCGTACAAATCGATCTCACCCAGCGGTTCAGGGCGTTCGACACCACCACGACCTTGTCGACCCGGCTGAAGACCAAGCGCACTGCAAATTTCGCGAATGCGGAGCAGCGCTGCGCGTAAAACAGGGGAAAGGGCCCGGCGTGCAAGTGCAGCACCGTCGGTACACCCCACGCTGCCGCGATCGACAGAAAAAGCGTCTTGCGCCAGAAGCTGGCATTCGAAGCAACATGTACATGCAGGATCGACACCTCGCCGCGCAGCAGCAAACGCACAAGCCGCGTGCATGCCTGCCAGAGGAGCTGCGCTTTCTCGCGCTTCGTTCCCTGGCAGTGGGTCGCCAGGTAGACAAGCTCACGTCTGAGGAACAGGCCGTTTGACTGATAGAGGGAAATCACGGATGCGATTCCTCCGCAAGCGTCGCTCCTCGTTCCGACCATCACGATACGCTTGCGTGATTGCATACAGATGCTCGTTTCCGCAAATAGGTTTGTCGATCTGAACACCAGGGCTTGCCTGTGTGGCCTATCTTCTCCGAGCAAGCGGTCTCGCCTTTGACGAACATCAAACGACTGACAAATTACCGGAACTGTGGCCTGAATCGACACACCATTGTTGCGCGAGCTATAGCTGGGTTACCGAATTCCTGCTAGGAGATACGCACCGATTGGAGCTTGCCGGACCCAGCATGACAGCGCAAAAAAAACCGCTACCATTGCTGGTAGCGGTTTGCAGATCCAAGGCAGGCGCGGGTTACGGAGCGATCGCAGGTGCCAGGGACTGGCGCGGCGTGCCGCCACCGCCAATGCTCGACGCACTGTTGTTGTTGACCACGTGGAGCGCCTTGACCAGACGCTGAATGTCGCGCACCCAAGGAGTGTTGTTGGCAACCTTCTGCTGCATGTCAAAACCCCAGTCCGACTTGAATTGGGCTTTCTTCGAGCCGTCCGGACCTTCTTCGGCGTTCAGCGCGAAACCAGGTGCGTAGGTGTCATCCACGATATAAGCGCCATAGTTCTGCAAGGTCCATGCGAGCTGCTTAGCCGGCTCGGTCTCCAGGCCGAGCGACGCGATCGACACGGATGGCGGAATCGCCAGCAGTGCGCCCATCTTGACGGCGGTGTTCGAGTTGCCGTTCGCGGTGCCGTACCAGCCGACCGCATAGCTGTCGCCCGTCACCGCAGGCCAGCGGTAGCAATCCGAGCGGGTGGTGCACTTGTACAGTACTTCCTTCGCGTAGACGTTCACCTTCAGTGCATGGCGCGGACCGGTGGTGGTGCCTGGACGGAGTTCGCCCATGCGGATGCTGCCGCCGATTGCCGAGAGGCCGGAACCGCCGTGCGCGCCGGTGATGCCGGTGCCATACAGGTCGACGTTGGAGAACTTCGCCATCGAGGTGCCTGCAGCGCCGGCGGTGCAGCGCGCCACCGGCTGGGTTTGCACCAGGGTGCGACGGTCGGGCATCAGGAAGGTTGCCGAACTGTTCGAGGTCGAGTGCGGCACGATATAGTCGCTCGGCATCGGGACCTGCATCAATAGTCCGCCGGTCGCGGCGCAACGGTTCTTGCCGGTCCAGGCAGCATTGCTCAGGTTAAGGTTGGTCATCGGCGACGACGGACGCAGGATGATCTTCTCGTCGTCAATACCAGGCATCAAGGCCCATTGATTGTTGCCGGGGTTGCCCGAGATGTTGGCACGCGTGTACACGGCACCACTACCGATCGGCATGTTCCAGATGCTGTTGCTGGCGAACGGCTGCTTCAGCGGGTCGCGCGTCCCGGGAGCGGGTGCCGGCGACGGCGACGGCGCTGGGGCCGGCGCGCTAGGCGCAGCGGTCGAACTGGTGACCCAGAGGCTGCAGTATTTGGTGCGCGACTTGATCGGGTCGCCGAACACGTCATTGGAGCAGCGCACAGGACCGGTCAGGCCCTTGACGACGAAATAGCCATCCGCGCCGTAACGGACGTCCCGGCTACCCGTGAAGTTACAGGTGCCCCACTCAGCCGCGCACTGCACCCAGGAACCGGTGGAACTGGTCACAGTGGCAAGCGTGCGAACCGGCTCGCCGCCAGTCGACGCGCCGGTGCTGGGGGCTGCTTCGGGAGCGAGGTCGCTGGCAACAGGCGCCACGCTTTCGGGAATGTAGTTCTGCGGTTTGGTAGACCCCACCTCGAATTCGACTTGCGCCGCGGTTTGCGACTCGGCCGAGGTCTGGAGCGAAGGATCGTCGGTGCCGCCGCAAGCGGCAAGCAAGGCAACGATCGGAGTAAAAGCGAGAATCTTGGAATGGTGCTGGAAACGATTGACTTGCGTTTGGACGCGGTTTGAAAGAATCACTACAATTTCCTTACGGTCATGAACAAGAGCAACGTTGGAGGCATGCCTTCCGTCATTAGTTCCAACCGAAAAGAAAAAAATTTCTGTTATGAATTTTCCTATAAAAACTAATTAGCAGTTTCTCTATTCACATTGACATGTAAAAGCAGAATTAAGCTTGCATAACGATAATGCATTACCAAAATATAGTTTCTTAATCTCAACTCCCCGAAGCTAATTTTTATTCCATGTCCGGGCTGTCGACGGTATCTCACCGCACTGCATTGAATACTGATGGCTCAGGCAAAATGAAGAAATCTTTGCGTCATATCAGGCATCGCTATCGCAGACCTGATCGCGGCCAGCCGATTTCGCTTGATAAAGCCGCCGGTCGATCCGATCGAGGAACACCTCGGCCTGGTCCTTACTGCCAGGCACGATCGTGCCGCTGCCTATGCTGACGGTTACCATGCGTCCGACTCCGGAGCGCGCATGGGACAGCCCCTTGTCAGCGAGCAGCCGGCGACAGCGCTCCGCCATGTTGCGGGCAGACTGTCCATCGGTCGCAGGCAGCAACAACACGAATTCTTCTCCACCAAACCGCGCACAAAGATCGCGCGGGCGCGATGCTCCCGCGTCCAGCGCCGCGGCGACCTGGCGCAGGCATTCGTCGCCCTGCATGTGGCCGTAATGGTCGTTGTACTGCTTGAAGTAGTCGATGTCGACCATCAATAGCGACAAGGGCTCGCCGCTCGCCTGCGCCTTGGCCCATTCGACCGGATACAGGGTGTCGAACATGCGGCGGTTGGCGACGCCCGTCAGGCTGTCGCGGTAGGACAGGACTTCGAGCTCGCGCTGCAGCTGCAGGATCTTGTCTTCCGCATGCTTGCGCGCCGTGATGTCGAACATGAAGCCCACCAGCGCCTCGACGCTGCCGTCGGGGCGGCGCAGCACGTGCACCACGTCGCGGATCCAGACATAGTCGCCGTCGCGGGTCAGCGCGCGGTAATCGGCCTCGTGGTCCACGCCCTGCTGTGACTGGGCGACGCAGAAGTCGACGGTTTTCCGGCGGTCGTCCTCGTGCATGCGCGCAGCCCAGTCGTCGACCGACTGCCAGCTGGACGGACTCCAGCCGAGCAGCGCCTCGATCTGCGGACCGATATAGGTGAAGCGCATGGTGGCCCAATCGATGCGCCAGGGGATGGCCTTGGTCGATTCGAGCAGGGTGCGGTAGACGCCGGCGTCGTCGCAGGCGAAGGCTTGGGGTGCAGGATCGGTCATAGCGCAGGTGCTGAGTGGGGACGCGTCAATTGTGCACCGGAAATTATGGTTTAGGCCAGACCGGGCAAAGTTTATTGGGGCCGGGCGCGGCTCACTTCCAGTTCACATGGCGCCGCTCGAGCCAGTCCTGGCCGAAGCCGACAATATCGTTCGCGTCGATCAGCCGGGCAACTGCGCGGCCCACCTGCCCTTCCCGATGCCGACCGAGCGCGAGATAGTCGCGCGCGATCCGCTCGACCGCATCGGCCTGGCCGGGTTGCGCGTACTCGTCCAGAATACCGTTCGAGTCCCAGTCCGAGGCCGTCACCCACACGCGCTTGCCTTCCTCATCCAGCAGAGGCATCGAATAACTGACGCGGCGCTTGCCGGGAATCCGCGCCAGCGCTTCGGCATAGTGCAAGGCGGTGATGGCGTCCGGACCGGCGCCGATCGACAGGATCTTGCCGCGCTTGTGCAGCAGGCGCTCGATCGGCGAACCCGGACCGTAGGCGCTGTCCATGGGATGGGGAGCGACCAGCCAGAGCGCATCGGCCCCGATCGCGGCCATCGAGGCATCCGGATGCGCACTGCGCCGGCATCCCGGGTGCATCCGGATGAACTCGTTGAAGGCGCCGAAGCCGGGATAGCTTGGTGCCTGGACGGGATCGAAAGCCGGCCAGCTGTCGCGCACGGCGTCCGGAACGGCAGCCTGTCCGAGTGTCTCCTCGTACGGCGAGTCGCTCCAGGAGACATACGCCATCAGGTTGCCCGCCGTGCCGACGCAGTCCAGGATCGCTTCGAGCAGGGCCGCCGGGCCGCCTGCCAGAGGCCCGACGGCGCGCAGCGAGACGTGCGTCATGAGCGAATCGCCATGGCCGACGCCGAGCGCCGTCAGTTGCCGGACCAAGATGTCCTTGCGTGGCAAGTCGAGACACTGCATTTGCACTCCTCGGCAAGAGCTCACGGCTCGGGGTGCAGGCTCGTGCCGCCCGGTTCCTCAACCATGCGCTTGACCGGCCGGCCCCGCTTCAGCCTTGCCCCGAGGCCAGCGCGATCCGGCGCCGGATGCGCTGCACTTCCTGCGCATCGCCAGCCGCCTCGGCGCGCTGCGCCTGCACCCCGAGCCAGGCCAGCAGCGGCCGGCGCCAGCCCTGGTTCGAGGCCGTGTCGATGGCCTGCACGATGCCCTCCGGCGTGATGCGGCCGGCCTTGAAAGCCGCCCCCGCGGCCACCAGGCGCGCCAGTGGATCGGCCACGCCGCCGACCTGGCCGGTGGCGGCGACGGATTGGTGCTGCCCGGGCAGCAGCGCCACGCTCAAGCCCTGCCAGCGGCCGTAGAGATAGTCGGCATAGGCGCGCTGCTCCGGCGTCGCCTCTGCGGCCAGTGCCGCATAGCCCGGGCAGTCGTCGAAATCCAGGCTGGCGACCTGTGCGGCGCAGCGCACCAGTTCAACCTGGGCCACATAATCGGCGCGGCCGGTGCTGGTGGTGGCCGTACGCGCAGTGCGGAATTCCGCGGCCGCGGCAGCGCTGTGCCCTTTCAGGTAATCCTCGACCGAGCCGTCGAGGGCGCCCTTGGCGTCCGCCTGCCAGTCGGGCGGCAGCGGTTTGCTGGCGCAGGCCGCCAGCATGGCCACGGCGAGGTAAGCGAAGATTCTCATGGCAGCTTGATCTCCTGGTTGCTGCGGGCAAAGGGCCACTTGCGGTTGATCTCGTCCACCAGGCGGTTGACCTTGCGCAGGCTGGCGTCGACCTCGCCGCGCAGCGCGCCCAGGTCCTGGGTGGCCACGCGCGCATTGGCGCCGACGGCCTGGGCCTCGACCAGCACCGCATCCACCTTCTTGAGCGTGGTGCTCGCATCCTGCAGCACCACGTGCAGCTGGCGGATCGCCACCTGGGCGTCGTCCATCACGCCGTTCTTGCCGTAGACGCGCTGCTCGGTCTTGCCCAGCAGGGAGTTGATGCGGTCGAGCGCTTCGCGCAGCTTGCGCGCTTCGGCGTCGCCGCCCATCACGCCGCCCAGCACCCCGCCGGGGCCGTTCAGGCGGCCGGTGACGGCATTGATGTTGGCCAGGCTGGCATTGATGTCCGAATCGTTCGCCGTCATCGTCTCCAGGTTTTCCAGCAGCGCCCTGGCGGTGGCGACGATGCGCGGGATCTCGGCGGTGGCGTCGCCGCGCAGCACCTGGCGGGTGGCGCCGGCGGGCAGCGGCGGATCGTTCAGCAGGCCGGTGAAGGCGCGCAGGCGGGTTTCGCCGACGATGCTCGACTCCAGCGTGAACACGCTCGAGGTGCGCAGCCACTTGGCATCCTTGCTCTGCACGTCGACCAGGATGCGCACCTTGCCCTCGGGCGAGAGCTCGACCTGGCTGACGCGCCCGATCGGAAAGCCGGCGAAAGTCATGTCCATGCCGGGGATGACGCCGGACGAATCGTCGGTTTCCAGGACCAGGCGCTGGGTCGGCTCGAACACGCCGCGCGCGTGCATCACGTAGCCGAAGAAGGCGACGACCAGGATGCCGATCGCCGCCAGCAGGATCATCGCCTTGAGTTCGACGTGTTTCGGTTCGTCCGGCAAAGGTTCGGTCATGGCTTCCTATTCTTCTAAATATATTTCAGCGCCAGCGAGGCGGCTTCGATCACCAGGAGCACGAACAGCAGGCGCAGCGCGCCCGGCTGCACGCTGGAATGCACGCGGCGCGGATAGCGCTGCAGCTCGAGGATGGCGGCGGTCGGGATCAGGGCCACGGCCAGGCCGAAGAACACGGTCTTGAGCACGAAGCCGATCGTCACCGTGGGCGAAAAGACGCGGCCGACGGTGCGGGTGTAGTCCGCGATTCCCCAGGGCAGCAGGCCGTACACGTTCAGGTAGGCCAGCACCAGCACGATGGTGCTGGTGACCATGGCCAGGCTGGTCACCGCGACCGAGTTCGCCAGCAGTTGCGGCACCATGTCGCGCCGCAGGCGGCGCAGGGCTTCGTCGTTGGCGGCCTGCGGCGACAGGCCGGCGCGCGCCAGCCCGAGCGCCGACGCGTCGAAGGCCATGCTGGCGCGCAGGGCCACGAACATCGCGGCGGAGAGGGGAATCAGCTCGAGCACCAGCACCCGCACCACCATCTCGAGCGCGAAATGCGACAGCCCGTAGCTCTTGGCCGTGACCAGCACGATGCGGATAATGACGAGGCTGATCAGGGCCGAGGCCAGCGAGAACCCCGGCAGCACCTGCCAGGTGCTGGCGTAGATGTGGCGCGCGGCCGCCAGCCGGTTGGCGCGGTTGTAGGTCGAGGGCGACAGCGCCATCACCAGCGCGACCGCGCCCAGGTGCACCATGTACCACCAGCTGCGCAGGTAGCGCAGGAACGCCAGGCCCCACAGGCTCGGCTTGGCGTAGAGGTTGAGGGTTCGGCGCATGGTGTCAATATGATACAAATTTCGAGGGGTATGCTCGATTTTTGTATCGAATCGAAACAGGTGCCGGCGCGGATGACATCATTGGCGGCGCGCCTCCATCACCCCCTTCACCTCGGCGATCGCCGCCAGTGCCTTGTTCAGCTGCCCGGTCGATCCGATCTCCGCCGTGAACACCATGCGCGCCTGCCCCTTGCTGCTTTGCGTGTTCACGCCGATCACGTTGATCTTCTCGCGCATGAACACGTCCGAGATATCGCGCAGCAGCCCCTGCCGGTCCATCGCCAGGATGAACAGGTCGACCGGATACACGGTCTCCAGCCCGGCCGAACCCCATTCGGTCTGGATCACCCGCTCGGGCGCCTTGGCGCGCATCTCGGCGAAGTTCTTGCAGCTGAGGCGGTGGATCGAGACGCCCTTGCCGCGCGTGACGAAGCCGCAGATCGGGTCCGGCGGCGCCGGCTTGCAGCACTTGGCCAGCATGGTCATCAGGCCCTCGGTGCCCACCACCAGCACGCCCGACTTGGCGCCCTGCTCCACGCTCGAGGCGCGGCTCTTGTTGACCACCGCCTCGTCGACGGGCGGCGGCGCTTCCACCGTGTCGTGCAGGGCCGCTTCCACGTGGCGCAGGCTGAACTTCTCCTTGCCGACCTGGATGAACAGCTCGTCGACCTTGGCAAAGCCGAGCTTTTGCGCCAGCGCTTCCAGGTTGACGGCGGTCTTGCCCTCGCGCTGGAGCGATTTCTCGACCAGCGCGCGCCCCTGGGCAAGGGTCTCGGCCTGTTCCTGCGCGTGGAACCAGGCCCGGATCTTCGATCGGGTCCGGCTGCTGACCGTATAGCCCGGGCTGAGCCAGTCGCGCGACGGCCCCTGGGTGCCGGTCGGCCCCTTGGCGGTGATGATCTCGCAGGTCTGGCCGTTGCGCAAAGGCGTGTTCAGCGGCACCATCGCGCCGTCGATCTTGGCGCCGCGGCAGCGGTGGCCCACCTCGCTGTGCAGGTGGTAGGCGAAGTCGATCGGGGTCGCGCCCTGCGGCAGTTCCAGCACCCGCGCCTGTGGAGTCAGCACGAAGATGCGGTCGTCCAGGGTGGCGGCCTTGAGCTTTTCGACCCATTCCTTCTGCAGGTCTTCCTGGCCCGCGACCACGTCGGCCACGTCGCTCTTCCAGGCCAGCAGCTGGCGCAGCCAGGCGATCTTCTCGTCGTACTTCTGGCTCTTGAAGTTGGAACCGCCCTCTTCCTTGTAGCGCCAGTGCGCGGCGACGCCGTACTCGGCGAAGTTGTGCATCTCCTGGGTGCGGATCTGCACTTCCAGCGGACGCCCGTCCTCGGCGGTGACGACCGTGTGCAGCGACTGGTAGCCGTTCGGCTTCGGGCGCGAGATGTAGTCGTCGAATTCCTTCGGGATCGGGGTCCAGATGTTGTGGACGATGCCGAGCACCGTATAGCAGGCCTTGACGTCCTCGACGATCACGCGGAAGGCGCGCACGTCGTACAGCGAGGAGAAATCGAGCTCCTTGCCGCGCATCTTCTTCCAGATGCTGTAGATGTGCTTCGGCCGGCCCGAGACCTCGGCCTTGATGCCGGCGTCGCGCAGCTCCTTTTCCAGCCGGTCGATCGAGGACTGCACGAAGCCTTCGCGCTGCATGCGCTTCTCTTCGAGCATCTTGGCGATCTGCTTGTAGGCGTCCGGCTCGATGAAGCGGAAGGACAGGTCCTCCAGCTCCCACTTGAGCTGCCAGATGCCGAGCCGGTTGGCCAGCGGCGCATAGAATTCGAGCACCTCGCGGCCATAGGCGCGGGTGACCTCGTCGAAGCGCTTCTGCTCCGAGAAATAGCGCAGGCTGGCGGCGCAGGAAGCCAGGCGCATCAGCACCACGCGCATGTCCGAGGCCATCGCCAGCAGCATCTTGCGCAGGGTCTCGACCTGGGCGGCGGCCTGCTGGGCGGCGTTCTTGCCCGCGTTTTTCGCTTCCGCCACCTGATCCTTGCCGGCGGTGAGGTCGCGCAGCTTGACCAGCTGGTACACGCCCTGCACCAGGTCGGACACTTCCTTGCCGAAGCGCTCCTCGAGCGAGCCCGCCACCGCCGGATCCATCATCGCCAGCTCGAACAGCAGGCCGGCGATGCGGGTTTCGGCGTCGGTGCGCAGCACCGCCAGCGTGCCGGCCACGCCGAGCGAGAACTCGAACGCATCCTGGCCCGTGGCGGCCCTGCGCTCGCCGTACATGCCGCTGGCGTAGTCGAGCGCCGTCTGGACCCGCGCGCAATCTTCCACGCTGAGTCCCTGGACCAGCTGTGTGCTGGCGTCACCGAGTAAAACGCTTGATACCATCTAGCTTGTATGCCCCCGACTCAGCGCAGTGCGGCAGTGATGCAGACCTCGACCAGGCATGCGGGATTGGCCAGCTTGGCCTCGACGGTGGCGCGCGGCGGGGTGTGGCCCTGCGGCACCCACTCGTCCCAGACGCTGTTCATGCCGGCGAAGTGCTCCATGCTCGAGATGAAGATCTGGCACATCAGGACGCAGGACTTGTCGCTGCCGGCTTCGTTCAGCAGGCGGTCGACGTGGCCCAGCACCTCGCGCATCTGGCCTTCGATGCCCTGGGTGGTGTCTTCGGCGATCTGGCCGGCCAGGTAGATGGTGCCGTTGTGGATGGCGATTTCGGACAGGCGCTTGCCTACGTGGAGTCGTTTGATTTCCATAGCTGCTTTCTTATAAAACGTGGCGGAAGCCTCATGCTCCGCCGACTAAAAATTCGCGTGCGATCGCGATCTGGTCCGCACGTACGAAGGTGGGCGCATGGCCCACGCCCGGGATCTCGACCAGGCGCGGCTTCGGTCCGCGCGTGCACATCTCCAGGGCCGTCTCGCGCGACAGCAGGTCGGACTGCTCGCCGCGCACGAGCAAGGTCGGGCAGCGGATCGCATCCCAGGCCGCCCACAGCTGGGCCTCGTCGCCGGCCGCGCGTTCCGGCGTGATGGCGCGGAAAGGCTGGGCCAGGCCGAGGTCGTAATGGCGCACCCACTGGCCGCCTTCGTCCTGGCGCAGCACGTCGCTGGCCAGCTTGAACCATTCTTCCTCGGTGTGCGGGCCGAAGGACATCGACACGGCCTTCACGTAAGCCGCGCCGGTGTCGAAGTCGGGGAAGCGGATGTCCTGGCCGATGTACTCGCCGATGCGGGCCAGCGCGCCCTGGTCCAGCACCGGACCGATGTCGTTGAGGACCAGCTTGCGGATCGGGCTGTCTTCGAGCGAGGCCAGGATCATGCCGATCAGGCCGCCCATCGAGGTGCCGAACCAGTGCACCCCGAGCGTGTCGTCGCTAGTGGCGCGCGCGATCAGCGTGACCATGTCGGCGACATACTGCGGCACCGTGTAGTACTCCGGATCGCGCAGGCGGCCCGACCGGCCGCGGCCGACCACGTCCGGGCAAACCACACGGTACTCGTCGCTCAACGCCCGCGCCAGGCCGTCGAAGTCGTCGGCCACGCGGGTAACGCCGTGCACGCAGACCAGCACCTTCGGATTCGCGGGATCGCCCCACTCCTTGTAGGCCATGCGGTGCAGGCCGGCGGGTGAACTGCACTGCACGCTTTTCAATCTGGCTTCGCCGATTTGCACCTTCGCCCCCGCTCAGTCATGACAATATTGGTTACTTTGCATCGCAACACGCCATTTTACTTGGCATTGCCATTAGAATTCTACCAATTCTGAGGAAGCAACCCGTTCACCCACGAAAGAGGACGCAATGAAATCCAATATGCTCAGCGGTAAAACAGCACTCGTCACCGGTTCCACCTCGGGCATCGGCCTGGGCATCGCCCGTTCGCTGGCGGAACAGGGCGCCAACATCGTGTTCAACGGCTTCGGCGACGCCCAGCAGATCGAGAAGCTCTACACGGACGTGGGCACCGAGTTCGGCGTGCAGACCGCCTACCACAATGCCGACATGAGCAAGCCGCTTGAAATCGAGGCGATGATGCGTTTTGCTGCCGACAAGTTCGGCGCAATCGACATCCTGGTCAACAACGCCGGCATCCAGCACGTGGCCACCGTGGACGAGTTCCCGTCCGAGAAGTGGGACGCGATCATCGCCATCAACCTGACCTCGGCCTTCCATACCAGCCGCCTGGCCATCCCCGGCATGAAGCAGAAGGGTTGGGGCCGCATCATCAACCTGGCTTCGGTGCACGGCCTGGTGGGTTCGGCCGGGAAGTCGGCCTATGTCGCGGCCAAGCATGGCCTGGTGGGCTTCACCAAGGTGACCGCGCTCGAACTCGCCGCGACCGGCGTGACCTGCAACGCGATCTGCCCGGGCTGGGTCCTGACCCCGCTGGTGCAGAAACAGGTGGACGACCGCGCCGCCCGCGACGGCCTCTCGAACGAAGTGGCCAAGAAGGCCCTGCTGAGCGAAAAGCAGCCTTCCGGCGAATTCGTCACCCCGGCGGAACTGGGCGCGCTGGCCGTATTCTTCTGCAGCCCGGCCGGCGACCAGGTGCGCGGCGTGGCCTGGAACATGGACGGCGGCTGGGCCGCACAGTAAAGGCCACCATGACCGAGCGCCTCGACGAACAGGGCTTGCAGGACGCCTGCCAGGAACTGGCCCGGGTGGTGCTGGCCGCCGGCCAGCCCCAAGTGTCGAACGACATCCTGGAGACCCTGGCAGACCGGTTCTTCCGCGAGGTCGTCGATTTCGCGCCCGGTGTCGCCCGCGCCGGACGCGATCCGAACCTGCTCACGCGCGCGGTCCACTACCTGAACGACGCCCATGCCCTGCCCCTGATGGGCACCGACATGGAGTGGTTCCGCCAGGCGCTAGTATGCCTGGTGGAGCTGGCCGTGCCGGGCATTGCGCTGTCCGAGCAAGGTGGCGCTTTCCTGCGCGACGTGCAGCTCGGGATCGAGCAGTCGCTCGGGGACCTGGAGGGTTGATGCCTGCTTCCAAAAACCTGTTATTCCTTTCGTTCGCCCTCGTGGCGACGAACGCCCTCGCCGCATCCTGCGGCGCACCGCCTTCCGGCGAGTTGAAGGCTGAACGCGTTACTGCCGTCACGGCCTCGCGCGCCGAACCCGGCCTGTTCGAGGGGCCGGTGTGGATCAAGGATGCGCTCTACTTCTCCGACTTCAGCTTTGCCAAGGGCTTTCCCTCGCGCGTGCGCAAGCTGGCCCAGGACGGCACCGTAAGCACCGCGATCGAGGACAGCGGCAGCAACGGCCTGGCCGTGGACGCGGGCGGCGCCCTGCTCCTCGCAAGCCACAAGGACAAGGCGCTGCTGCGCCGCGGGCGCGACGGCAAGCTCGCGCCGCTGGCGGGAAAGTTTGGGGGCCAGGTTTTCAACTCGCCCAACGACATCGCCGCCGCGCCTGACGGGTCGGTCTACTTCACCGATCCCGACTGGCAGAAAGCGGCCGCGCCCGGCGGGCAGCCGGTGACGGGCATCTACCGCGTCGGGCCAAACGGCGCCGTCACGCTGGTGGACGGCACGCGCCCCAATCCCAACGGGATCGCGCTGTCGCCCGCGGCGGACGTCCTGTACGTGAATGCCAGCGACGGCCTGCTGGTGGCCTATCCCATCGTCAAGGGCGTGCCGCAGGCCGGACGCACGCTGGTGAAGGGGCTGGACGGCGCCGACGGCATGACGCTCGATTGCCACGGCAGCCTGTACGTGACCGAGCATGCGGCGCAACGGGTGCGCGTGTTTTCGCCGCAAGGCAAGCAGCTGGCGACGATCCGGGTGGACGCCAACGTCACCAACGCGGCCTTCGGCGGCAAGGACGGCAAGACCTTGTACATCACCGGCGCAGGCGCGCTGTGGCAGCTGCCGCTGGCCGTGAGCGGCATGCCGTATTGAGCCGTCTTCCCAAAGCCCTCAAGGCATGGGCATGCGCGCCACCTTGTCGGGCCAGACGCAGAAATGCGGCTCGGCGCTTCCCATGTCCGTGTCGGTCGGCAGCACCCGCAGCGCACCTCCGCGCACGAAGCCGGTGACCATGACGATCCGGCCGTTCCACACCCCGCGTTGAAACGCCTGCTTGTCCGTATCCGGCTCCGGGCCGTCCGCGCCCGGTGAAGACCAGAGGATCACCAGGTCGCCGCGCCGGACCGGGCTGCCCACCGCGTCCAGCGCCGGAACAGGCTCGCCCCGGCGGGAGCAGCGATGGGGAGGGTCGGACCTGACAAAGGCCGGCTTGGGCGGCATGTGCGCCAGCTGGTACAGGGAGAAACCAAGGGTGGCGACGCAGCCCAGGAGCAGCACGACCGGATACGCCACTGCCCAGGGCTTGCCCCTTCTCGCCGCAATGCTGGCCGCCGGCGCCAGCATCAGCAGGACGAGCGACACCAGGAAAGACAGCTCGAGCGCATGGGCGATGCGCGCCAGCCGCGTCCAGTTGTAGGGCACCGGGCTGCCCGCTTGTCCCGCCACGAAACCCCAGGCGACGAACAGGCCGGCAAGCCAGATGATGTTCAGGGCAATCGTCCGGTCGAACTTCATTCGCATGCGCCTCCTGTTGGATGACACGCCGGTTTCAGCGCGCGGCCAGGCTGTTCCTGTATCGCCTGTACGCTTTCATGACCTGGACCACCACGACGGCCGCGCCGGCCAGGGCGAAGGCCCACTTCAGCTGCGCCGGAGCTGCAGCCGGCGGCATCCTGTCAAGAATCGTGTAGACCGCGAAGCATGCGGAACAAAAGGCGTCGGTCCAGCGTCGGCCCGCAAGGCACAGGAGCGTGGAGAGGGTCCAGCAGACGATCGGCCAGTCGTTCCAGTGCATGCGCATTTCAGTCAGGTGCTGAAGCATCGGGATCGATGCTTGTGTACTCCCGACATCATAGCGCTCGAGGCGGCCCGCATAATCCGCGAATTGTCACAGCCGCCATCGGTCGCGCAATACAGACACCTCGGCAAGGCTCCGATATGATGGCATTTTTCCAACACAACAAGACAAGAGGAAAACACCCATGCGACTCCCCGCCAGGCAGCTTGCCCTTTCGGTGTTCACGATCCTGGGCATGCTTGCCCCCGTCCTTGGCCACGCCCAGGCCGCGCCGAAAGCGCCGCCTCGTCCGGTCCTGATCACGGCCGGCCAGGTCTGGACCGGCGAAGGCGCGCCGCACGCGGGCTGGGGCGTGCTGGTGGCCCAGGGCCGCATCCAGGCGGTCGGTCCCGTCGACAAGCTCACGGCGCCGCCGGACGCCGAGCGCATCGACCTGCCCGGCAAAACGCTCGTTCCAGGCATGATTGACCTGCACTCGCACGTCCTCCTGCACCCCTATAACGAGACCACCTGGGACGACCAGGTGATCAAGGAGCCGGTCGCCTACCGCATCATGCTGGCCGGCCGCCATGCGGCTGCGACCCTGCAGGCCGGCTTCACCACCCTGCGCGACCTCGGCACCGAAGGCGCCGACTATGCCGACGTCGGCATCAAGCGCGCCATCGACGAAGGCGCCGCGCCCGGTCCGCGCCTGCTGGTCGCCACCAGGGCGATCGTCGCCAGTTACAGCTACGGCCCGGCCGAGCGCAGCTACCGTCCGGACATGGAGATTCCCTACGGCGCCCAGCCGGCCACCGGCATCGACGAAGTGACCAAGGCGGTGCGCGAGCAGTCGGCGCGCGGCGCGGACTGGATCAAGATCTACGGCGACTACCGCACCGGCATCGACGGCACGTCGCGTCCGACCTTCACCATGGAGGAGATGAAGGCGATGGTTGCGGCCACCCATGTCACCGGGCGCAAGGTCGCGGTGCACGCGAGCAGCGACGACGCCATCCGCATGGCGGTGCTGGCCGGCGCCGACACCATCGAGCACGGCTACGGCGCATCCGAGGCGACGTTCAAGCTGATGAAGGAACGCGGCACCGCCTACATCCCGACCCTGACCGCGCCGGAAGCGACCGGGGAATACTTCCAGAAGCATGTGCGTGGCGGGACGCCCACCGCGGCGATGCAGCAGGCGGCGCGCGCCTTCGCGCTGGCGCGCAAGATCGGGGTCACGATCGGCAACGGCAGCGACGTCGGCGTGTTCGCGCACGGGACCAATGCACGCGAGCTGGAATGGATGGTCAGGTTGGGGATGACGCCGCTGGAGGCGATGCGCGCGGCGACCGTGGTGGCGGCGCAGATCCTCGGCAAGTCCAAGGAACTGGGAAAGCTGAAGGCGGGGATGCTGGCGGATGTGGTGGCGGTGGATGGCGATCCGACCAGGGACATCGCGGCGGCAGGCAAGGTCGGATTCGTCATGAAGGGCGGCGAGGTATTCAGGCGGCCGTGAATGGAACAGGCAGCCCCCACGTTCCAGAAATATCACGCGATACACAATCGGCATATCCGCAACAAGATATAAGTCCTGCGGATATCCACAATAGATTGGGCGTGACACTTCCACGATGATGGCAACACCACAAACTTCACTACGAAGCGTTGCCATGAAAAAGCCATTCTATAAAGTCCTGTATGTCCAGGTGCTGTTCGCCATCGTGCTTGGCGTGCTGCTGGGGGTGTTCTACCCTGAACTGGGCGCGAAGATGAAGCCCTTGGGAGACGGCTTCATCAAGCTCATCAAGATGATCATCGCCCCGGTGATCTTCTGTACCGTCGTCGCCGGTATCGCCGGCATGCAGGACATGAAAAAAATCGGCCGCGTCGGCGGCAAGGCCCTGCTGTACTTCGAGGTCGTCTCGACCTTCGCGCTGGCCATCGGCCTGGTAGTCGCCAACTGGGTCAAGCCGGGCGCCGGCTTCAACGTCGACGCCGCCCACCTCGACGCTTCGTCCATCGCCCAGTACACCGCGAAGGCCAAGGACCAGAGCACCATCGACTTCGTGATGAACATCATCCCGACCACCTTCGTCGATGCCTTCGCCAAGGGCGACATCCTGCAGGTCCTGCTGATCGCGCTGCTGTTCGGCTTCTCGCTGTCGATGCTGGGCGAGCGTGGCCGTCCGGTGACCAAGATGATCGACGACTTCTCGCACGCCATCTTCGGCGTCGTGAACATCGTCATGAAGGCCGCTCCGATCGGCGCATTCGGCGCGATGGCCTTCACGATCGGCAAGTACGGCCTCGATTCGCTGCTGCCGCTGGCCAAGCTGATGGGTTCCTTCTACCTGACCTGCTTCGTGTTCGTGATCGGCGTGCTGGGCCTCATCGCCAAGTTCACCGGCTTCTCGATCATCCGCTTCATCAAGTACATCAAGGAAGAACTGCTGATCGTGCTCGGCACCAGCTCGTCGGAAAGCGCCCTGCCGGCCCTGATGCGTAAACTCGAACGCCTCGGCTGCTCCAAGCCGGTGGTCGGCCTGGTGGTCCCGACCGGCTACTCGTTCAACCTGGACGGCACCAACATCTACATGACGATGGCGGCCCTGTTCGTTGCCCAGGCAACCAACACCGACCTGACCCTGATGCAGGAACTGACCATCCTGGCGGTGGCGATGCTGACCTCGAAGGGCGCATCGGGCATCACCGGCGCCGGCTTCATCACCCTGGCGGCGACGCTGGCTGTGGTCCCGACCATCCCGGTGGCCGGCATGGCCCTGATCCTCGGCATCGACCGCTTCATGAGCGAAGCCCGCGCCCTGACCAACTTCGTCGGCAACGGCGTGGCCACGGTGGTGGTATCGAAGTGGGAAAAGGAACTCGACGTCCAGCGCATGGACGACGTCCTGCACGGCCGCGTGCCGGTCGAAGGCGACAAAGACCTGGAACCGGTGCGCGCCGCCGCCTGATTTCGCCCGGCTCGTCCCAAAGAACCGCATCTCCGGATGCGGTTTTTTTTCGTCTTCGTTCGGGGGCCTTATTCTTCCCGCATAAAGCACGCACGGCACCCGAAAACAGTAGACACCGGTGTCTAGACATACTATTCTAGATTCGACCAAACCAATGAGGACGCTCATGCCACGCAAGCCCGACACCCCCAAGCCGACCCCGGCCGAACTCGAACTTCTGCAAGTCCTGTGGCCGATGGCTTCGGGCACCGCCAAGCAGGTGCACCAGGAAATGCAGAAGACCAAGCCCGAGGTCACCTACGCCACCGTGCTGCGCCTGATGCAGATCATGCACGGCAAGGGCCTGCTGGTGCGCGACGAGAGCGAACGCTCGCACGTCTACGCCCCGGCCCACGCCCAGGACTCGGTCGAGAGCAACCTCCTGAAGGACCTGATGCAGCGCGCCTTTGCCGGCTCGGCCAAGGCCCTGGTGCTGGCCGCGCTGAAGACCGGCATCTCGAAGAAGGAACGGGAAGAGATCGAGGAACTGCTGCGTGACGACAAGCCGGAGGACAAGGCCGGGGTGAAGAAATGAACGCCGCCGACCTCGTCGCCAGCGTCGGCTGGACCCTGGTCCACTTCCTGTGGCAGGGCGCGCTGATCGGCTGCGCCACCGCCACCCTGCTGACCGTGCTGCGCAACAGGCGCCCCGAATCGCGCTACCTGGTCGCCTGCACCGGCCTGTTCCTGTGCCTGGCCTGGCCCGCGCTTGAGCTGGCGCTGCGCCTGCAGGGCGGCGGCGGCGGTGGCGGCGATGCGATGGTGCTGTTTGCCGCAGGCTTGATCGCCGGCTCGCCCGTCGACGAGGGCTGGGGCGCCCTGCTGGCCGACCAGCTGACCTGGATCGTGGGTACCTGGGCCGTGTGCGCCCTGGCGATGGCCCTGCGCATGGTGGCCGGACTGCTGTGGATCGAGCGCGCCGCCACGCACGAGCGCACCGACCCGGCCTGGCAGGCGCGCATCGAGCGCATGGCGACAGGGTTCGGCATCGACCGGGCCGTACGCCTGCGCGTGGTCGAACGCCTCGGCAGCCCGATCACCGCCGGCTGGTGGCGTCCGGTCGTGCTGGTGCCGGCCTCGCTGGTGTCCGGCATGCCGGCCCAGCTGCTAGAAGCGCTGCTGGCCCATGAACTGGCCCACATCAAGCGCCACGACTATCTCGTCAACCTCGGCCAGAACCTGGTCGAGACCCTGCTCTTCTACCACCCGGCGGTCTGGTGGATTTCAAGCCGCATCCGAGTGGAGCGGGAACAGATCGCCGACGATCACGCGGCAAGGATACTGGGCGAACCGCGGCGCCTGGCCCTGGCCCTATCCGAACTGGAAAAACTCCAGTTCTCAACCCACCACCTGGCCCAGGCGGCCAACGGAGGAGATCTTATGTCACGCATCAAACGATTGGTTCGTCCCGATACGCAGGCCTTGAACTGGAAGGCCGCCATTCCCGTACTGGGACTGGTCATCGGCGCCGCAAGCTTTGTCCATGCGGCGCCCACGACGCCGGTCAAGAAGGATAGCGAGGCCGTGGCCAACTTCGAGACCTGCAAGAGGCCGCACTACCCGGCCGAATCGATCAAGCTGCAGCATACCGGCACCGTCACCCTCGGCTTCCTGATCGGCAAGAACGGCAAGGTAAAGGAATCGAAGGTCAGCAAATCGTCCGGCCACGTGGCGCTCGACGAGGCCGCGCATACCGCACTGACCAAGTGCACGTTCAAGCCGGCCACTGCCAAGGGCAAACCGGTCGAGGCCTGGACCGCGGTGCAGTACGTCTGGACGCTGGAGTAAACCGGTAATGCTCGTGTTACGCTTGGAGGACTCGCGGGGACGCCCGCCCATCCCCGGCGTGACACGCCAACCGACAGAGGAGAACGCATGACCGGCATCCACCGTTTTGTCAGCCTGGTGCGGCACACGCCGCGTCGCAGTCTTTCGTCCGTCTTGCTTGTGGCAGCGGTCGCATCGACCGGCCTGGCGCACGCCGCCCCGGACGGCGCGGCGCCGACTCCGCGCCCCCTTGTGGACACCAGCACCTGCAGCCGGCCGGTCTATCCCGAGGAAGATGCGCGACTGAAGAACGCCGGCACGGTCACGATGCAATTCCTCATCGGCGCCGATGGGTGGGTCGTGGAGTCGAAAATCCAGAAATCGAGCGGCTATGCCAGCCTCGACGAGGCGGCGCGTTCGGGACTGGCCAAATGCAGGTTCAGGCCGGCGACGCTTGAAGGCAAGCCGGTGCGCGCATGGGTGGGCGTCCAGTACGTCTGGACGCCGGAATAGAAAGCAGCCCCGGCGCTTGCGAATCCGGATTTGCATGTTAGCGGGCGGCGCAAACCGCCCGTTTTTCGTATACCAGGTCCACGCCGCTCAGCTTGCCAGTTTATGCGCATCGAATTGCCGAGACGAAGCGCCATTGCTACCATAGGGTAAAAATAATACTTGAAGCTAGCACACATAAGTTCGCAACTCCCGACGTTCCCTTTGCCCATAGGATCCACATGCACCCGATTCGTACCCTGCTGCTCTTACCCTTCATACTCGCTTCCCTCGCCTGCGATGCCAGGGCCGAGGTCGACGAGGCAACCCGCAAGGCCGTGATCGCCGAACTCGGTGCCAAGGTCAGCGACATCTACGTCTTCCCGGACAAGGCCAGGAAGATCGTCGAACGCCTGAACGCGCGCGAGCAAAGCGGCGCCTACCGCACTGCCAAGGATCTCGCTGCCTTCGCAGAGATGCTTACGGAGGACCTGCGCCAGCCGACCGGGGACAAGCACCTTGGCGTGCGCTACCGGGCGACGCCCATTCCTCCCGACACCGGTGACAACGCGCGGGGACCGACGCCCGAGCAGGAGCGCCAGTTCGGTGAGTTCCTGAAGTCGCGCAATTACGACATCCGCAAGGTAGAGACCCTGCCCGGCAACATCGGTTATATCGACCTGCGCAGCTTCCCGCAGGCCTCGGCCTCCAAACCCGCGCTGAGCGCAATGATGAACCTGGTGGCGGACACCGACGCGCTCATCGTCGACCTGCGACACAACGGCGGTGGCGATCCCCACGCGGTCGCCTTCATGTCCAGCTACCTGTTCGACAAGCGTACCCACCTGAATAACATGTACTGGCGTGAGGGCGACCGTACGGAGGCGTTCTGGACCGAGGAGGATGCGCCCGGGAGGAAGTTTGGCGGCACCAAGAAGATCTACGTCCTGACCAGCAAGAACACCTTTTCGGGCGCTGAGGAATTCAGCTACAACCTGCAGCAGTTACGCCGCGGCGTGATCGTCGGCGAAACCACTGGCGGCGGCGCGCATCCGGGCGGCGTGCACCGCGTCCACCAGCACATGGCAGCCTTCATCCCCGCCGGCCGGGCGATCAACCCGATCAGCAAGACCAACTGGGAAGGCACCGGCGTGGTGCCGGACGTGAAGGTCGCTGCGGAGGACGCGCTGCGCACGGCCGAGCGCCTGGCGCTGACCGAACTGTTGAAGTCACCCGCAAATGAAGGGCATGCGCAGCGGCTGCGCAAGCGCCTGGACGAGCTGAAATAAAAAGGCCCGCAGTCGACTGCGGGCCTGCCTGCTTGCACGAGCGCGGGGCCGGAATGCCGCCCCCGCGCTTGTTCTGTCAGACCGCCGAGACGTCCAGCTCGCAGCCGGTTGCCGACAGCACCTGCTCCATGGTGACGCCCGGCGCCAGTTCCACCAGCTTGAGGCCGGTGTCAAGCACGTCCATCACGCCCAGGTCGGTGATGATGCGGTCCACCACGCCCACGCCGGTCAACGGCAGGTCGCATTTCGGCAGGATCTTGTGGCTGGTCGAGCCGTCCTTGGCGGTGGCGACGTGCTCCATCACCACGACCACGCGCTTGACGCCGGCCACCAGGTCCATCGCGCCGCCCATGCCCTTCACCATTTTGCCCGGGATCATCCAGTTGGCGAGGTCACCGCGCTCGGACACCTGCATCGCGCCCAGGATCGCCAGGTTGATTTTGCCGCCGCGGATCATGCCGAAGGAATCGGCCGAGCTGAAGTAAGCGGCGCCCGGCAGCGCCGTGACGGTCTGCTTGCCGGCGTTGATCAGGTCGGCGTCCACCTCTGCTTCGGTCGGGAAGGGGCCGATGCCCAGCAAGCCGTTTTCCGACTGCAGGAAGACCTCGATGTCGTTGGGGACGTAGTTGGCCACCAGGGTCGGCAGGCCGATGCCCAGGTTCACATAGAAACCGTCCTGCAGTTCCTTCGCCGCGCGCGCGGCCATTTCATCACGAGTCCATGCCATGTTTCTGTCTCCGCTCTAGTCTCAATTGGCGCGCACGGTGCGCTGCTCGATGCGCTTTTCCGGCGTCGGGTTATGCACGATGCGGTGCACGAAGATGCTCGGGGTGTGCACCTGGTCCGGATCGATCTCGCCGATCTCGACCAGCTCTTCGACTTCCACGATGCAGATCTTGCCTGCGGTGGCCACGTTCGGGTTAAAGTTGCGCGCGGTCTTGCGGTACAGGAGGTTGCCGGCCTTGTCGGCCTTCCATGCTTTCACCAGCGAGACGTCCGGCAGCAGCGCACGTTCCATCACGTAGTGCTCGCCGTCGAATTCGCGGGTTTCCTTGCCTTCGGCGACGATGGTGCCGTAGCCGGTCTTGGTGTAGAAGGCCGGGATGCCGGCGCCGCCGGCGCGCAGTTTCTCGGCCAGCGTGCCCTGCGGGGTGAACTCGAGTTCGAGTTCGCCGGCCAGGAACTGGCGTGCGAACTCCTTGTTTTCGCCGACGTAGGAGGAGATCATCTTCTTGATCTGGCGGGTTTCCAGCAGCTGGCCCAGGCCGAAGCCGTCCACCCCCGCATTGTTCGAAATGGCCGTCAGATTCTTGACGCCGGAATCGCGCAGCGCCGCGATCAGCGCTTCCGGAATGCCGCACAGGCCGAAGCCGCCCACGGCGATCGTCTGGCCGTCTGCAACGATGCCGGCGAGCGCCGACTTCGCATCAGGATACACTTTGTTCATACCCGTCCCTTTTATAGGTTAAGCGAAAAGCTCTTCTGCACTACAGAGTAGAGGGCACCTCGAAAAACCGTCGCGAGCGGCAGCAGGTTTTTCGGGGTGCCCTTGAGTCTCAGCATAAAATACGCTGTACTGAATAACAATACCGTAGAAATACGGGCGGCCCCGTCCATGAACCGAGCACTCGATCCACCTCAAGTGAACCCATCCGCAGTGTCGACCACCTCCATCGATTACGAGATCATCTTCCAGCATGCGCCGGTAGGCATGTGCGTCTCGGCCGATCGCGTGATCCAGTCCTGCAACCGGGCCTTGGCAAGCATGTTCGGCTACGCCGAGGGCGACCTGAACGGCAAGTCCTTCAGCGTGCTCTACCCCACGATGGACGAATTCCTGCGCACGGGCGACCGCATCGTGCCGATCATGAACGCCAGGGGGCGCTATTCCGACGAGCGCATCATGCGCCGCGCCAGCGGCGAGCTGTTCTGGTGCCACGTGACCGGGAGCGCGCTCGACCCGGGCCAGCCGCTCGGCGCCGGCGTCTGGACCTTCGAGGACGTAAGCGAAAAACGGCCGGTATCGGCCGAGCTGACCCCGCGTGAACGGGAGATCGCCGCGCTGCTGGTGGAGGGCAAGACCAGCAAGATGATCGCGCGCGATACCGACCTGAGTCCGCGCACGGTGGAGATGCACCGCGCCAGCCTGATGCGCAAATTCGCCGCCTCGACCTCGTCGGAGCTGGTGCACAAGCTGGTCGGGGCGCGCTGAGCCGCTACTTCCGCGAACGCCGCACCGTGATGGCGCCGTCGCCTTCGATATAGGCCAGCTTGACCTCGTCCAGGCTGGTGATCTCCTGCTGCCGGAGGGAGCTCATCAGTTCATCCTCGGTCAGGAATTCGCGCCGCATGTTGCGTCTCAAGAGCTTTCCATCGCGGACTACCGGAATCGGCGGCGCCGACACCAGCCGTTCGATGAAACGGAAGCGGTAGCTCGCCGCGTTCAGGGCGTAATCCCACAGCACCAGCACGGCGATCAGGATCAGCCCTTCCGTCACCGATTCGTAGGCGCCGAATGCGTTCGACGCCGCTCCCGCGATGGCCGCCAGCTCTCCCCCGGTACGGCGCGGCGCTTCCGGCATAGGAAACAGCGCTCGTCGATGGGCAATGTCTCAGGCTACATTGATTGATATCAAACCGCTTCTTCAGAGAACACGAAGAATCGTCAATGCACTGTGTATGAAAAGGCCTGCCTGCTGACTTCGTGCTACGGCATTGTGCTGCCGACATGGCACTGAGGCGCCGAAGAGGCATGGCCGCACCATCGCGCTTTCGCGGGCACAGCACTGCAGCATCTGCACTCTCCGGCGACGCCAGGCAACACACCATGGCGTTTCTCGACGGCGGCCGCATGACTCGGCGAATGGTCTATCACCTGTTGTTCACGAAGACATGCTCAGTCTTCGTACCGTCTGCCTCATACGGGCATGCCTTCCTAACTGGATTGGTCAAGACCTGAAGGCAGTGAAGTCGCCGATCATCAGGCTTGACCTTCTACGGCAGAAAGCCATGAAAAGCAGGCAGGAGATCGACGCCGAGTTGGTCGAAGCGGCGCAGACAGGAGACCCACGCGCCTTCGAAGCTTTGATGGATCGCTACAAGACGCGTCTGCTCCGTTATCTGTCGCCCTACCTGAGAGATGCCGGCGATACCGAGGACGTCGTCCAGGAAACCTTTATTCAGGCCTACCTGGGGCTGAACGGTTTCCGAGGTGATTCATCATTTTCCACGTGGCTTTTTCGGATAGGGATTAATATCGCCAAGCGCAGCCTGGTCCGCAACAAACGGAGGTTGCCAAGGCTCACTGAATTCGTGCGCGATACCGGGGGCAGCCAGCAGTACGCCGAAGTCGAGACCGACTACGACACGCCCGAGAAGCGGATGGAAAACAAACAGTTTATTGAGCTGCTGCATACGACGCTCGATGCCCTGCCCGCCGAGCAGCGCACCGCCTTCATTTTGCGTGAGCTCGAAGGGCTGAGCTACGACGAGATCGCCCACCAGATGCATTCTCCGGTAGGAACGGTGCGCAGCCGCATCCATCGCGCGCGCGACACCATCGCGGCTGCCTTGAAATCCTGAGCCGCTACGTGCAGCGACGACAACGGGCAACGGATAATGCCGCCGCCGTCATCTTGCCGCAGTCGACAGCGGTTTGTCGCTGGCATCCGGAAGCGCCAGCGCGAAACCGAGCGCCGCCACCCACACCAGGCCAGTCCATCCGGCCAGGGCACAGACAATCATGACCCTGTCAGCGTGCGCATAGCGACGCGACATGGCGATGACGCCGGGCAGCAAGTAGACGTACACGATCGCCCCGATCGCGAACAGGACCATGCGCAACAGGCAGATCAGTATTGCAACCGCAATGAGAACACCAAGTTGAAATCGGTTCGACATCATGCCTCCTTCCGCCAAGCCCGAGTGTCACACCGGTGCGACGGCTAACGCGCATGCGCGTACTGTAATGGGTGCTCGTCCGTTTGTTCTTCGGCATCGAGCAGGGTTTCGCGATGCTTGCCGGCCCTGAACCGTCGCACGACTGCCCCAGCCGTGCCGAGAGCGAATCCGAGCACGCCGGCGAACAGTACCGTCGGAAGCGGCGAGTCTATCGGGCGTACCGGCGCCACTGCCTCGTCAACGAGCCGAACATTGCTCGACTGGTCCTGCACTTCCATGCTCAGCTCCTCGATCCTGCGCAGAACCGAACCATACATCTCGGTATCGGCCTTGAGGTCCCTTGCAAGGCGTTCGATGTCGGTCGCCACTGCGGGCAGTCTTCGCATGCCGGCCTCCGCCTGCGATCCATCGCCCCGGACACGCGCGATCTGACGATCGAGGGCGACGACTGCCGGATGAGCATCTCCCAGGCTGGCACCGAGCTCGGCCTTTTTCTGATACAGATCCGTGAGACGCATTTGTGTCGCCGAGTACCTTGCAAGCTGCAGCTTCACATCTTCGTCGAGATCGGTGGCGCGCTCGCGGCGGCGATAGCGCTCGTATCTGGCTTCGGCGTCCGCGACCCGTTTTTCCATTGCTGGCAATTGCGCACGCAAGACCGCCAGGGACTCGCGCGCCGCCAGGCCTTTTTGCGTGCGCACGAAGTCCATGTATGCCACGCCGATCTGGTCGAGGATCGCCTTTGCCCGGCGCGGATCGGCGTCCTGAAGGCCCACCCTGATCATTCCGGTGTCCCTGCCCAGTTCATCGACCTTCAGGGCGGCCGCAATGTCCTCGACAACCGAGGTTTTGTTCCGCTTGACCAAGGTATAGGTAGCGCCGCGCGGCCCCACCAGTTCATCGACCCTGAGCAGGATCTGCCCGCCACTTGCCGCAATCCGATGGAGCTGGCCAGTTTTCCCGACCGTGGCTACCCCAGCCTGCGCGTTCTCCACGCGGTATTCGCCATGGCCACTCTTCGTGATCGTGAACGGGCGATCCTCCATGGAGGGCGGAACCTCCAGAACACCTGCGCGTATTGCTTCGGTGCCCCATGCATAAGCGCCCAACGCGGCCCAGGCTGGCGCCTCGCGCCAGGCATTCCAGCGTGCGATAGCACGCCCGACCAGGGGAAAGTAGCGTGGTGTTGCGGACAGGTCGAGCCGCAGTTTGTCGACCGCGGTGCCTACGATCGCGCGCGAACGCAGCAGTTCGAGTTCCGATGTGGCCATCCTGAATCCGGCTCCGCCAGTTGACTGCCCGAGAAGACTTCGCGGCTCGACCGAGCGCATGTCCTCAACCTGGATCAGCAGGTTGGCTTCATACGTGGAGGGCTTGGCAAAGGCATACAATGCTCCCAGGGCAGTGACGGCCAGCGTCACGCCGGCAACGAAGCGCCGGTAGTGAACGATGACCTCCAGTCGCTCCCCGAAACTGACGGACGGCACGTGGGGGCCGACTTCATAATGACGCTCCGCTGGCTCCGGCGAAACGATGTCGTGCTTTCCCATGGGTGCCTCCCTGCCTCAAGCTTGATGAATCGAAATCATGCGCAAGATCAAATGCCGACGCGCTATTTAGCTTTAGGCTAACGCGGCATCCATGCTGTCGTTTGTGATGCCTCAATAAACCGTATATAAAGTGTGCTGATGCTCTTAGGCGCGCATCCTGTTGCGCAACATCCGCGCAGCTCCCCACATGCGTTTCAGCGTTCGGGTCAGCACGCTTCCTTCATCTGCCGGAGATGCGTTCCATAACTTGAAGCGCCTGCGGCCCGTACTCCAGGCGCGCTGGCAGACGAGCGGAGTGTCACGCAACAGGGCAACCCTGCTCCGGAAAATGTCGAGACGGTACAGGTCCGTCATGCGCCCCGCCAGGCGACTCTTGTATTCAAAGCGGCCCCATCCGAAGTTGAAACGCCTGGCCCCCTGGGCGATCGCATTGGCAATCGCCTCGTAGCAGCACAAGGTACCGAGACTGTAGCGGTCGTACTGAGGGTGATGGGCCACGACCAGCAGCGTATCGGTCGCTCCAATGCGTAGCACGATCACGCCGGCAGCGAGTTCGCCGTTGATCGTGAACGTATATACCAGGCCGTAACGGCATACTAGTGCGGAGGTCCTTTCCGTTTCCTCATCGGTGTGGTAGCAGCGCTGGCCTTTCGCCGTCATCCGCATTCGGCTGAACTCGGTAATGGCCCGAACCGTCCCGATCGGTACATCGCCGCCGCGCAGGCACTCCCTGCGCACGTCGGTATAGCATGCATCTAATTTCTTCCTGTAGCGCTTGATGTGGTAGCTCATATTTTTACCAAGCATCTCTCCATACGCCGTGAGGCTGTTGGGAAGTTCTAAAGAAATATCTTCCAGACAAATCATGCGCAGGCAAGCATAGGGCAGCGAGCGGCCTGGCGTATCCACGGCGTAAAGCGATATACGGCGCACCGTGGGATACGCCGCGAACACGGCGTATATGAAACGCGACAGCTCATCGGAAGGAATGCTGATTTGCTCGTTGTAGAGCAGCACACTGTGTCCGTCCAGCTTGAAGACGAACACCGAGCGCAGCACACCGTCGACCTGGCAGACGTAGGTCCGCGCCCCCTCGAGCGGGTAATGCTGGCCGAAGCGCAGCAGCGTCGTCATGTGGCATTCGTAGAGTGATTCCAGCGCTCCATCGACAAACTCGGGAATGTTGTCATAGAAGCGGATATCCACCAAAGGCTCCTGCGCGCCAACGAAGCCCCCGCCGCTCATGATTGCTGGCCCATATCGTCGTCTCCGTTGCGTCGCATGCCGCGACGCGCTCATTTGTTGGTTTCACCTACGCCGGCTGCAATCCGCGCGCGCGCCTGGCTTCCTTGATGCCGCCCGCTGTGGCGAACACTGACAGTAGAATGCTTGCGTACAAGGCGAGTTTGGCGGGGATCGCAGTCCACGGACCGCTGCCGGACCCTGTCGCATATGCGAGCGTCACCGCCAGCCCCGCGACCGTCGCGCCTGTCGTGATGAGCAGCAGCCGCATCGGGAGCATCTCGCGCACAGGACGGCCCAGCAGCCTGGAAATCGCACGCGTGTTCCAGGCTTCGCACACCAGAAACGCCATGGCGCTGCCGGCCGCTGCTCCAGCCAGGCCGAAGTAACGCGCCGCCCCCAGGCTGATACTGCACGAGAGCAGCAGGCCGGTGGCGTTGACGATCAGGGCCGTCTTGCCCATGTCGAGAATCGGCATCGCATAGCCAATAGCGAGCGATTGCATGGCAATCACGGCCAGGTAGGTGCGCATGACGGGCACCGCCGAGAGGTAGCGATCGGTATATACGAGCGCAACGATGTCGGGCGCCAGGACGAACAGGATTCCTGCAAGCGGCACCAGGACCAGCATGGCTGCGCTGCTACCTTTTACGAGCAGTTCCTGCACCCCTGCATGGTTGCCGGCTGCAAATTCCATGCTGAGGCGCGGGAGCATGGCGCTGTTGATCGGCTGGCGGATCAGGGCTGCGACGGGCAGCACCACCACGCCGATGCTGAATGCAGCAAAGCTGGCGCTGGAAAAGAAGGTCGCAGCAATCCATTGGTCCGACTGTGTCCGCATCGCGAACAGGCTCGTGCCGAGCGCAAGCGGCAGCGCGTAGCGGAGCTGACTCGCCAGCAAGCGCGGCCGGCAAGCGAGGCGCGCTCCGCCGGGCCGTGTGATCAGGTAGGCGAGCACGACGAGTCCACGCACTGCCGTATCCATGACGAGCGCCGCCACCACCCACGCAATACTATGGGTCAGTAAGGCCGCCAGGGAAATCATGCTTGCCCGCACTAGCGTAATAGCCAGGTCCGTATAGAAGTGCCACATGATCCGGCCTTCGGCGATCGCGAGCGTGGTGGTAATCGACAGCAGCACCGACAAGCCCAGGAACACCGAGGACAGTCCGCGGCTTGCCTCGAACAGCTTGTCTACCTTGGGCCCGCCGAACGCAGTGAGGGGACTTGCGGCAAGGGCGGCGACGCAGCCCATGAGCGCAAGGTAGACCAGTACGTTACCGATGATCGAACGTTTCCGCTCGTCCGAGGCCGCAGGAAGATAGTAGAAAAGCGATTGCGGCATGAAGGCCGGCGCCAACCCCAGCACGGTACCAAGCAGCAGAACCAATAGCCGGTACTGTCCAAACTCGTGCGGGTCCAGGTTGCGTACCAGGACGATGGGTACGAGGAACTGGAACATGAACTCGAGCATGCCACCGGCAGTTAGCAGAGCGGCAGATTTGCCGACACCACCCTGTTTCCCGGTATTACCCACGACCCGGGGCTCCGCGGCCAGAACGGTGGCGACCTGAGGCCGCAAGCTCGCAGGTCGTTTCGACCTCCTGCCCGCTCACGACAGCGCCACCTGGGTGCTGAACTGCTCGATGAGCTGCTTTGTCTGGCGTACGTTGCGCATGCTCGAAGCGCCAAATACGATCGACTCGATTTTTCTGCTCGAACAGACGTATTCGATCGCTTCGGCGGGAGGAATGGCGCCGGAGGCGAACACCGACATCGCGACAGCCCGGAACGGCCTGGTCTCGACCGCGTACTCGTAGGCCCCGCGTCCTCCACACATCCTGAAACCGATCTTGTTGATGTTGGCGCAGACGATCGGATTGTCGATACCGACACTTTCCAGGGCGTCGAGTAGCCGCGGAAGATTCATGGTGATGAATCCGGCTTCCGCGCCATAGGCCTCGCGCACGTGCTCGGCAAAGGTGCGAAAGGCTTGATGAAAGCCCAGTCCCAGTGCAAGATCGGTCACGACGTTCTGGAGAAAAACGACTGGTGTGGGAATTCCACTGAACATCTTCATCTCGGCATCGATCAATGCACGGATCAAGACGTCGACATCCTTGCGTGCTACAGCCAGGCCGCTCTTCATGGCCGACAGGAGCGGCGTATCGGACGGAAGGAACTGTCTGACCGCTTCCACCATGCCCAGTTCCGAGACGGCGTTGGCGTATTTATGTGCATAAGGCATGCATGGATAGATCTTCAGCTTTCGGTAGGCTGCCGGATTGCTGCGTATGAGAGCGCAAATATCCACCATCCGCTCATGTGTCGTGCACATCAGGACCTCGATGCCCTCATCCAGCACGCCATCAAGCATGTCCAAGACTGCGCGATCGCTTTGAAACTGCATCATGAGCTTTCGTGCATGCTCATCGGACATATGATTAATGCCAAAAAACTGATTATCACCAAACAGGATGCGTTCCATGTTCAGCTCCCCTTCAGTACATTGGCGATTGCCTTCGGGGATCGCAGGATCGACTCGCCGACGCCACGCCAGCCCCGCGGCCACAAGGGCGCTTCGGCCTCCGGACGGATTGCCGCCGACTCGTCTTCCACACGGATACCCGCCCGCGCCGCATCCTTCCTGATCATCTCCGCAACGATGTCGGTAGCCAGGGCAGAGCGGGCGTTGCAATGGCTGTCAACGCGGCGCTCCCGTATGGCGTTGACGAAGTAGTCGATCTGGGCCGAATATTCTTCCCCGCGTAAATAGAACCAGACCGGTTTCGTCAAGTCGGTCGTATAAAGTTTATGCCATCCGACATCGAGCTCAGGTCTCTCGGCGACCCTGGCCCGCAGGTAAATGTTGAGCTCCTGCCGGCTGGCTTCGATTTTGCCGTTCTTGCCCCACAAGGTCAGCGTGGTTGACATTTTTCGGAAACTTTCGTCGCTCCAGTTGGCCGAAACAAGGGCCGTCGTGCCATCCGGGTACGACAGGTTGGAATACACTTCGTCATCGATGTGTGTGGAAAAGACACTGCGCAGCATCGAACCGGACACCGAAAGCGGCGCACCGATCAGATAGGTCAACAGATCGATGCCATGGCAAGCATAGTCATAGAGGCAACCGCCGCCCTCGCCCTTGGCGGTACGCCATGTCGTTCCTTTTTGGCGGATCATCACAGGGCCGTAGCACTCGACCTTGGCGTGGTAGACCTTGCCGATCACACCAGCGTCGACCAGGTGCTTCGCTTCCTGGAAGGTTCCCAGGAAGCGGTTGTGGTAGCCGACTTGCGTGACGATCCCCTTCCGCTCGGCCATCTCGACCAGGCGTGCGCCCTCGTCCACGTCCAGGCAGAAAGGCTTTTCGCAGAACACATCGAGGTTTCGCTCGAGTGCGGCGCGCGTCATCTCCGCATGCAGTTTCGATGGCGTGGCAATCAGCACCGCGTCGAGTTGCTCGGACGCCAGCATCTGTGCATAGTCGCTATAGGTGGCGACCCCGGTATACTTGGCAATGATGTCGCGCAGATAACGCGCAGGGTCACAGATGGCGACCAGCTTCAGTTCAGGATGCGCGTTGACGATCGCCTGATGGGACAGACCCATCTTGCCTACCCCGGCAAGCGCAATTCGGATGGGAGCCTTAGTGGACGGTTTCATTGGTCACCTGTTGTTTGATCATGTCGTAGGCTGCGCGGCCCTTGGCCAGCAGTGCAGAATTCGGTGCGCCACGCTGATGCGAGGCGAGGAAGGCCAATGCCTCGTCGGCGGTTAGTTGCGGACGATGCACGCATGCGTCCTTGGAGATCAGGTAACGGTCGACGTCGAGCAAGGCATCCTGGTAAACGGAAATGGTAGGCACGCCCAGCACTGCCATTTCCCGCGTCATCGTGCCTCCAGCGCCAATGAACAGATCGCATGTACCGACGATCGCTCCGATATCCATCACCGACAGCAGGGTGCGCGTGCGCGCGAAGGCAGGGCCTGCATAATGGCGGTATTGCTCGGAGCCGCGCGGCAAGACCGTGACGTCGGCGCGGTCTTGCAGGTTGACGATGAGTTCGTCCAGAAAGTTCTGTGGGCCGCTGTAGTACTGAGCAGTCCACGGTTCCGGACGAATATAGATTCGGGGACGCGTCGCTGCGTCACCCGGCCTGCGCGCTGGCAGCTGTTTGGGGAAATCCCATAAATAGATCCCCTCTTTGACGCCCGGGTAATGCGTTACCTTCGTCAATCTGGCGCCTTGCTTCTTCAAGCTGTCGGCACTCAGAAACTCGGGCACCATGATGTTGTCGGCGCAAGCGAAGGCGGGTACATTCCCGACCGCGTGTTCGTTATCGTTCAGGTACACCGATCGAATTCCCATCAGCCGGGCCACAACCGGGGAATGAAAAGAGCTCTGCGACACAGCGACATCGATATGCTTGTTCTTCAGAAAGCTGAGCAGCTGCTTGACCCGTATTGGAAAGCCGCATGCCTTGCGCACGAACGAGCGTCCGTAATGTGTGCCCACGATCGTGTGATCGATGTTATGCATCTTCAGCAAGGCTTCGGTATTCGCCAGCGGGCGGGCGGTGACCACGACTTCGTGTTCCCGTTGGAGGTCGAGAATCATCGCGCGGAACATGTTGATGTGCGGCGAATTGGAAATATCAAACCAGATTTTCATTACTTCCCCTCGATGGCAATAGAGACGCGGTTCAGGACTGCGGGGTGCGCGAATGAAGCTTGCGATTTATCAATATCGCTGACATTCTCTAGCGCTATCATTGGTACAAATCATCTGCCTGCCGGCAGGTTGACGCTTGAGAAAAATCAAAGGGCAAGCGGTCTCTGCAAATTTGAGATTTTCCGCTCAGCCGTCCAGATAGTGGATCGCCCCCAACAGCATTGCTAGCAGGGTAAAGAACACGGTCTTGACGATACGGGTTTGGTATTCGATCAACTGGTGCGAGTCAGACGAGCCAGACGGGGTCGTCTCCGGCACGGCGGGCACGCGGCTTGGCGTCGGCGCATCCGCGGCTGCTTCCTCCCAGAACGACAATTGCTTTGGAGGATGCACGGACAGCTGTTCGGATCCCATCGTTTTGTCTATCGCGTCCATTTTTTCCTCCAGGAATTCCAGTGCTGTTTGATCCGACGTCCGTGGCCCCGCACAAGCGCGTTGATGAACACATCGGTGTTCGACAGAACGCTTGTGCGGGAGCGATAAATGGTGGTTCTGTCATAGTCCCGCTGCACTCCCAGCAAGCGGTATTTGTAGTCATAGCGTCCCGACAGCAGATGATATTCCTGGGCGCCGCGCCGTATTGATTCGCATATGCTGAGATAGCAACAGAGCAGACCGAGACGAGCCGCGTCGAAGCGGCGATCGTGCGTCACCACATGCATGTAGACATGCCTGCCGATGTGCGTGCAAATCACACCACCAACAATCTCGTCGCTCACTTTCGCCAACAGAGTCAGCCCGTATGCCTCTATCATGTTGCGGAGCTGGGCGATCGATCGGTCGCTATGCGCCGGAACCTCGTTCTTCGCTGCGATCCGCAAGCGGCTCAGCTCGATCAACTGTTCAATTTGCTGGCCCCCGATGTCCGCCTTCTCGTAAAAGACAAACTCGATCGGCGGCATGTTTGCAGCAACGATCTTCTGGGATTTGCGGATTGCCGCGCGGGTGTTTGCACCGAGCGCAGAGAAATAGTCGTCGGTCCGCCGGGGCAAGGCGATCACGATGTCCTCTGTCGCATTGAAGCGCTGGACTGGAAAAGCAAGGAACTCGGCGTCGAGTCTCAGCGACGCAATGCTGATGACATCCGCTCCCGGGTGGCGTCTGAACATGAAGCGGACCATGCGCTCCAGCTCATCCGATGACAGGGACAGGTATTCGTTCAGGATTGTGATGCGGCGTCGCTTCAACTGGTACAGGATGATCGTGGCGAGCGTATCGTCCTCGTAGTCGAGGTAGACAAGGGTCGGGTTAGCCAGCACATCTCCCGACAAGCGGGCCAGGCTGCTGAACACACTTTCGTAACGGCGCTCCAGACTGTTCGCGAGATGCTCGGGAAAGGGACTGGACATGCTGGTCTGGACACGGGCAGCGTTGTCGTCGGTACCAAGAAAGCGCCACGAACGGTCGTTCATCTTCATCCCTCTGCTGGCTGAACAGTTTCGGCACGCAATTGCGCTTTGTTCCTATCATGCTCAGGGCTTTTCGGCGTAGCCGGCCACTGTCATGTCCGCCGTCCAAGTTGTCGCGCAAAGCGCCCTGTTTGCCTGCAGATCGCGCGTGCCGCTTTGCCTCCGCGAACCAGGCTTGCAGCAAACTGACCAGGCAGGCCGGCGTCACCGGCCGCATTGCGCAACTTTTCCCTGCAAAGAAAGTGCGTACGCTTCCATTGGTTACCTGCGAAATGGCGCATGCTCATCAAGACGTCGGCTGGCGAGCGATAGACTGCGATCGAATTCAGTACCCGGCGCTGGGCGAGAAAGCGCCGTTTGCTTTCCGTCGCGCCGCCCATCATCCAGAATTCGCTGGCGTCGGTCTCGATGCAATACCTCAGGATCGCGAGCTGTAGCTGGTTGCCCAGACCATAGGCATTGAAGCGAGGATCATGTGTGATCATCCTCGAGAAGCAGCGCGTCCCCACTCGGAAGCAGAGTGTTCCTGCGCAAATCGCGCCATCGATTCGGATGAGGCCAACGCAACCATGGGTCTTGGCAAGTTCGGCCAGGTTCTCGACATCGTCGTCGCCAATATAAGCTGGCTGGCCTATTGACCTCATCCGTTCATTCGCGAGACGCACCAGATCCCTGATATGCTGGGATTCGATAGCATCATGGACCAGCACCTCGAAGCGATACGATGGGTAGTCGCGCTCGATACGCCTGATGTTCTTCAGAATGCTCGTACGTGTCTGATAAGGCATTGCTCGTAAAAAGGTTTCGATATTGCGGGGCAACTTCACGACAAATTCCTCGATTTGCGGAATCATTTGACACGGATACCCAAGCTCAGCTGTCGCGATGGTGGCATCCAGCGCATAGAAGCCCACTCGACGAACCAGGGGATATCTCGCGAACACGACAGCACAAAAACCCCGTATCTCTTCCGCGGTCAGTGCGATTTGCTGGTTCAGCACTTCGATGACCCTGCCATTCAAGATTCGGAACAAGATAACGGTGCGGACCTGATCACCACGGGACGAGACATAAGTGTTGATCAGCGAAAGGGAGTCGTAGATGCGAAAGCGCGCGGTAGTGCAATAGATGTTGCAATAGAGTTGCTCAAGCAAGGCAGCTGCCTGGGGCGGCACCACATTTTCATGGATCCTTGCTTGGCCAGTCGGCTCAATTAATGGAGACAAGCAATGATCTTCTTCAATCCACTTGTCCTTAACTTCGTCTACCTCTTGAGTGAATCGCATTTTCGCCGATAAATTGTCATTGGGAATAGTGCGATTCTAGAGCCAAGCAGACCGAAGCATTTGCGTTATATCAAACCGCTGGAGCCAATATTTTAGAGAAATATTTTCGAACGACATTGATTAATGTCACTGACTTGCCCAAACCTTGCAGAGAGTAGATGCGGAATTGTGGGAAATATTTCTGGTAGGCGATACGATCAGCAAGGCGGCGTCAAGTGTTGCGAATCAGCCGCGCCCTGTATTGACAGGTTCGAGTTATAATAAAATGTACATGCAGGGAGCGATCAAGCGATGCTGAACAGCACGCATGAGGAATTGTTTTTTAAGTTCGAGGAAACAGATGATTCGCGTAGTGATTGGTGACTCTGATTTGTTCGCACGTGAAGGCGTGAAGCAAATGCTGAGCAAGCATGAAGACATTTATATTGTCGAGGAGGCCGAAACTTTTTCTGAGACCCTGCAGTGTTTGGGGAAGGCGCAAGCAGATGTCTGCATTGTGGAAATAGCGATGGCTGGTCATTGCGGCTTGCAATTGCTCCGTGCGCTTAGACAGCAATTTCCGAATATGCCCTTTCTTATCGTGAGCTATCGAACCGAACGTGACTTCGCCTTACGTTGCATGCGCGCCGGCGCATCGGGTTTTGTTAGCAAAGATTGTTCAGACCAGCAACTTGCCGGCGCTATCAGAATTGCCGCAGCACGTCGCCCCTACATCAGCGAGGCCATGTCGGAACTGATTGCGGAAAGTATCATCATCCGAAAAGGGCGGGGGCACCAGAATTTATCTGACCTGGACTTTGAAATCCTTTGCCTGTTAGCAAACGGGATGAGTATACCGATGACTGCCCGGCATTGTGATACCAGCGTGAGCGCCGTGCGGACCAGAAAAAACAATATTATGGACAAATTAGATTTGCACAGTGACGCGGATCTGGTGCAATACGCATTGCAACACCAACTCATCGACTATAACCCGCTATCGAGCTGAATATCGGATAATACGCTTCCGGATTGGACGCGCCAGCCTTGGCTGGCTCTCACGCGCTTTAGATGTTGCGCTAGCTAATCTTCACTTCGCTGAACAATCGATTGACAATCGCGTACTGTACAAGTTGCGACATCGAGCGCATCCCCATTTTCTCCATGATTCTGGTCTTATGGGTGCTGACAGTTTTGGCGCTGATTCCGAGTGCACGGCCGATCTCCGTGACTCTTTCCCCTCCAGCAAGTTTCAAAAATACTTCGAATTCACGTTGGGTCAGGGCATGATGAGTGTGATCCCTGTCCAGCGTTCCAAGGTTCTGGGCAACAAGACATGACACGTCCTCATGCATGTAAACGTTTCCAGCCGAGACGGAACGTATAGCCGCAGGCAAATGCGTGATAGAACAGCGTGTGCTCAACAAGCCGCGTGCTCCATTGCGCAAGGCGGAAAACACCTGCAGTGCAGTAGGAACGCGCGCAATAATGATGATCCGGAGCGATGGACATTCGCGTCGAAGAAAACACAGATACTCTTCCCCATCGATGTTTGATGGATGAGCGACTACGACGATGTCTGCTTGCAACATCCGATCATTAATAACCATCTCCTGCGCACGGGTTACTTCGCCTACGATGTCAATATCTTCTTGCTGCAACAAGATCCGCTTCATCCCCTCGCGGATGACAGCAAGTCTGCTTGCAAGGACAACACTAATCATATAGTTGCCATTTGGCTGCGAAATGTTTGGCTTAACTCAAGCTAAAGCAGGTTTTTTCTTAAAAGCTATTGAACAGAACTCAATCGGCTTTTGAAATATCTGCCTGAAGCTTGCTTAACATCAAATAAGCTCTGGTAGTTCCAAATCTTATCGCAGGAACAAAGCGAATGTTTGTTTCAAATCAAACGAGCCAAACAATAAACATTGCTGACGCAACGAATTCGTGGTTAAGATTCCTATCCACAATAATTCGTAGATTGCTCTAAACACAACCTGTGGAATGCCTGAGATCAACATGGCATTCAAATGGATGAGTAGATCGGCGAATATCCGTGCGAGCGCTCAGGCCGTCAGGTAGCAAGCGCGTCCCTGTCCACGCATACACTCCAGCAAAAGCCTGAGTTCCCCGTCAAGCCTGCGATCCTCATGGAGCGGCGCTACTGTACCGGACAGGCTATCCAGCATGTGCAGCAATGGCTCGGGCAGGCCGGTGCCCGAGCGCAGCTGCACGCGGAGCGACACTGCTTGCGCTACAGCGATGAGCATGCCAGCCGCCACTTGTTCCACCAGTTCCAGCACCCGCAGGCAATCGCGCGCCGCGATCGTCCCCATGCTGACCTTGTCCTGGTTATGGCATTCGGTCGAGCGCGAGAACACCGAGGCCGGCATGGTCAGCTTGAGCGCCTCCGCCGTCCATGCCGACACGCTGATCTGCAAGGCCTTCAGGCCGTGCGAGATCGCCGCCCGCTCGCCTTCCATGCCCGACAGGTTGGCTGGCAGTCCGTTGCTGTAGCGCGGGTCGACCAGCAGCGCCAGCTGGCGGTCCATCAAGTCCGCCAGGTTGGCCACCGCATTCTTCATGCCGTCCATGGCGAACGCGATGTGGCCGCCGTAGAAATGCCCGCCGTGCAGCATGCGTTCGCCCTCAGGGTCGATGATGGGATTGTCGTTGGCGCTGTTCAGCTCATTCTCGATCGTAGCGCGGAAGAAGGGCAGCGCATCGGCCAGCACGCCGATGACATGCGGCGCGCACCGGATCGAGTAGCGGTCCTGCAGGCGCTTGCCGTTGCGCTCCCCCTGTCCGGTGTAGCCAAGATCCGCGCGCAGCCAGCTTGCTACCTGCTGCATGCCGGCATGCGGCTTGACCGAGAACAGCGTCTCGTCGAAGTGGTGGGCGTTCCCGTCCAGCGCGAACGAGGCCATCGCGGTGATGCGCGTCGCCAGCCGGGCCAGGTAGGCGGCGCGGTCCCAGGCCAGGCAGGCCAGACCCGTCATGACGGCGGTGCCGTTCATGAGCGCCAGGCCTTCCTTCGGCCGCAGGCGCAGCGGAGCAATGCCGGCCGCGCGCAGGGCCTCCCCGGCCGGCACCTGCACGCCGTCGCGCAGCACTTCGCGCTCGCCGCACAGCACCGCCGCCAGGTAGGACAGGGGCGTCAGGTCGCCGCTGGCGCCAACCGATCCCTCGCTCGGGATCAGGGGCAGAAGGCCGGCGTCGAACAAGCGCACGATCTGCTCCAGCAGCCCGATACTCACGCCTGAATACCCCTTGCACAGCGAAGCCAGCCGCGCTGCCATGACGGCGCGGGTCTGCCCGGCATCGAGATACGCGCCCAGGCCGCAGCCGTGATACGTGTAGAGCTGGCGCGGCAACTCGGGGACCAGGTGCAACGGCACCGCAATGGTGCATGAGTCGCCGTAGCCGGTGGTCACGCCATAAATGACGCCCTCCTCGCGCAGCAGGCGGTCGAGGAAGTCGGCGCCGCGCGCGATCCTAGCGCGGAAAGCCGGATCGCCGGACAGCACGGGTTGCGCCTCGCCATGCGCGATGGCGACGATGTCCTCGATCCCCAGCCGCCCTTCGTCGAAGCGAACGGTATCGACGCTCATGCGCTAGGCAGCAGCGCCCGCAGGCCTTCCGGCAGCGGCCGGGACTTCTCGGCCTTGAAGTCGATCCACACAAGCTTGGCGCCGCCTTCGGCGTGCAGCGCGCCGGCCTGTCCATCCGAACCGACCAGCCGGATCTCGTGCGTCACTTCGATGCTCGAGCGGCCCGGTGGACCGACATAGGTGCTGACCTCGATCTCGCCCGGATAGGTCAGCTGCTTGAGGAAACTGCAGTAGGCGTTGACGATGACCGGGCCTTCGGTCGAGGCGGCCGGGTCGGGCAGCGCCCCGCTTTGTTCCAGCCACGCGATGCGGGCCGATTCGATGTAGCGGAAATAGACGGTGTTGTTGACGTGACCCATCGCATCCATGTCGCCCCAACGGATGGGGATCCTCATGGTATGCACGAACTGCTTGTTGCTCATTGCTTCCTTTGTTGCTCGGTTCTTGATTACTGCGCCGTCATGCCGTCGTCGGCCGTGATGACGGCGCCATTGATGAAATGGGCCTCGTCCGCCGCCAGCAGCAGCAGGAGGCCGTCGAGGTCTTCCGGCCTGCCGGTGCGCTTGCGGGGCAGCATGTCGATCAGCTTGCGGCCCTGCTCGGTGTCGAAGTAGTCCTCGTTCATTTCGGTCGAGATGTAGCCGGGGCAGATGGCGTTGACGTTGATGCCGTAGCGGCCCCACTCCACCGCCATCGCCTTGGTCATCTGCACCACGCCGGCCTTGCTCATGCAGTACACGCCGATCTGGGGCAGCACGCGCAGGCCCGCCACCGAAGCGATGTTGACGATGCGGTGCTGCTTGCGCGGGTCGCCCTTGGCGCGCTGGATCATGCGCTTGGCGGTCTGCTGCGCCACAAAAAAGGCGCCGCGCAGGTTGGTGTCCATGATGTAGTTGTAGTCTTCTTCGGTGACGTCCAGCAGGCGCTGGGTGCTCGACACGCCCGAATTGTTGACCAGGATGTCGATCGGGCCGGCCTCGGTCTCGGCGTGCGCGATGGCCGACTTGATGCTGGCCAGGTCGGTCACGTCCAGGCGCACCACGTGGGCGGCGCCGCCGTCGGCCTCGATCTCGGCGCGCAGCTCCTTGAGCCGCTCGACCCGGCGCGAGGCCAGCACCACCTGCGCGCCCGCTCCGGCCAGCGCCTTGGCGAAACGCGCGCCCAGGCCGCTCGAGGCGCCGGTGACCATGGCGATTTTTCCTTCGTAATTGACTTCGATGCCCACGCGGCTCCCCTTCTTTGTCCATTGCGAAGCCATCATGATTACACAAATCATCAGTATTAGATTGCCGCATCTAATAATGTCCGTAAAATGGCGCCCAACGTTGCAATCGACAGTAAAAAAGTGCACACTCGTGCTTAAATTTTTCACTCTTATTAGAATAATCATATGACTGAGCCAACCAACATCCTCGAACAATACGGACCGCGCGAAGCCATGGAGTACGACGTGGTCATCGTCGGCGGCGGCCCGGCGGGCCTGTCGGCGGCGATCCGCCTCAAGCAGCTGGCGGCAGAAAAGGGACAAGAGGTCTCGGTCTGCGTGCTCGAGAAAGGCGGCGAGCTGGGTGCGCACATCCTGTCCGGCGCGGTCATGGACCCGATCGCCCTGAACGAGCTGATCCCGGACTGGAAGGAAAAAGGCGCGCCGCTCAACACCGCGGTGACCGAGGACCAGGTGCTGTTCCTCACCGAGACCAAAGCGATCAAGACGCCGAACTTCATGGTCCCGAAGATGCTGACCAACCACGGCAACTACGTGATTTCGCTGGCCAACGTGACGCGCTGGCTGGGACAACAGGCGGAAGCGCTGGGCGTCGAGATCTTCCCCGGCTTCCCGGCCGCCGAAGTGCTGTACAACGAGGACGGCTCGGTCAAGGGTGTCGCCACCGGCAACATGGGCGTCAAGCGCGACGGCGAGCCCGGCCCGGACTTCCAGCTCGGCATGGAGCTGCACGCCAAGTACACCCTGTTCGCGGAAGGCTCGCGCGGCCACCTCGGCAAGGCGCTGATGGCCAAGTATGACCTCAACAAGGGCAAGGACCCGCAGACCTACGGCATCGGCATCAAGGAACTGTGGGAGATCGATCCGAGCAAGCACAAGCCGGGCCTGGTGATCCACACCGCCGGCTGGCCGCTCGACAACGACACCTACGGCGGCTCCTTCCTGTACCACCTGGAGAACAACCAGGTGGCGGTCGGCTTCGTGGTGGGCCTGGCCTACCAGAACCCCTACCTGTCGCCCTACGAGGAATTCCAGCGTTACAAGACGCACCCGGCGATCCGCCACTACTTCGAAGGCGGCAAGCGCATCTCCTACGGCGCGCGCGCCATCACCGCGGGCGGCCTGCAATCCCTGCCGAAGACCGTGTTCCCGGGCGGCGCGCTGATCGGCTGCGACGCCGGCTTCCTGAATACCAGCCGCATCAAGGGCAGCCACGCCGCGATCAAGACCGGCATGCTGGCCGCGGAAAGCGCCTTTGCCGCGCTGGGCGAAGGCCGCCAGCACGACGAACTGGCCTCCTACCCGGCAGCGTTCGAGAAGAGCTGGCTGCACGAGGAACTGCACGTCGCGCGCAACTTCAAGCCGTGGATGAGCAAGGGCCTGTACATCGGCACCATCATGACCGGCATCGACCAGATGGTCTTCCGCGGCAAGGCGCCGTGGACGCTGCACCACCAGCACGCCGACCATGAATGCCTGAAGCCTGCCTCGCAATTCAAGCCGATCGCGTATCCGAAACCGGACGGCAAGCTGACCTTCGATCGCCTGTCCTCGGTGTTCATCTCGAACACCAACCACGCCGAAGACCAGCCGATCCACCTGACGCTGAAGAACCCGGCCATCCCGGTGGACGTCAACCTGGCCAAGTACGCGGGCCCGGAACAGCGCTACTGCCCGGCCGGCGTGTACGAGTTCGTCAAGAACGACGCTGGCCAGGACCGCCTGCAGATCAACGCCCAGAACTGCGTGCACTGCAAGACTTGCGACATCAAGGACCCGACGCAGAACATCGTCTGGGTGACGCCGGAAGGCGGCGGCGGCCCGAACTACCCGAACATGTGATCGGGATGCGGACCACGACATCGCGGCTGCGCGCCGCCGCCCTGGCCTGCGCGCTGGCCCTGCCCTTGGCCGCGCAAGCGGCCGACGAAGGCGTGAAGAGCGCCGCCCTGCTCGACCATGGCTGGTGGATCGACGCCGACATCACCTACCTGACGGCCAGCGGCCAGGACCTCAAGCTCGACGTCTATCTTCCGGCGAAGAAGAGCGACAAGCCGCTGCCCGTGGTGATGTACTTCCACGGCGGCGGCTGGGTGGCGGGCCGGCGCGAGGGCGCGGCGCTGTCCGCCATGCCCTATATGGAGATGGGTTTCGCCTTCGTGAACGTCAGCTACCGGCTGGCGAAGGTGGCGCCCGCCCCGGCCGCGGTCGAAGACACGCTGTGCGCGCTGCAGTGGATCGGGCGCAATGCGAAGAAGTACAACTTCGACCTGTCCAGGGTAGTGGCCACGGGCGACTCGGCGGGCGGCCACCTGGCCCTCGCCACGGCCATGATCCCGGCCGATTCGCCGCTCACCCGCCAGTGCGCGGCCAACGAGCCGAGCTGGAGCGGACCGTACCAGAACGTGGCGCCGAAGGTGGCGGCGGTGATCAACTGGTATGGCATCACCGACGTCGCCGACATGCTGCAAGGCCCGAACGTACGTTCATACGCGGTGGCCTGGTTCGGCAGCATGCCGGAGGCCGAGCGCCAGGCGCTGGCGCACGCGCTATCGCCGCTGAGCCATGTGCGCGCGGGCGGACCAGCCGTGCTCACCATCCATGGCGATGCCGACCCGCTGGTGCCCTATGCGCATGGCGTGCGGCTGAAGGAGGCGCTCGACAAGGCGGGCGTGCGCAACGTCCTGCACACCATCAAGGGCGGCGGCCACGGCGGTTTCACGGCCGAGCAGCACGTCGGCGCCTACAGCGCGGCGCATGGGTTCCTGCGCGGACTCGGCATCGCACCCTGAGCGCCCTTTCCCCGGCAATCGGCCTAAGATGTGGCTTCCACCACTCTTGATGCAAGGAGGCCGCCATGCCTGAAAACAAGGATACTGGGGACAGGAGCCTGAGCGACGTCCAGCTCGACGACTTCGACGTGAACCGCCAGCGCGAACGGCTGGAACGCAGCCGCCCGGGCAATCTGCAATCGGACCCGCAAAAGGGTTCGCAACAGTCCGGCGAGGGAAAGCTGCAGCAGGAAAAACGCTAGCCAAGCCCCCTCCATTTACTGATGACTTTGTACGGGCCGTCCTACGACGGCTCGTGCCTCATTCCGATTGTCTCGCCCCGCCAGGGGGCTATCATGGCCCCATCGACACTCAAACAAGGAGACTGGTATGGGTGAAAACAAAGGACATGGCGTCAAAGGGCCGCGCCACGACGATGACGTGGACGACCTGAGCATGAATACCGCGAGCGGCAAACCCGCCCAGGGCGGCCAGCAACAGTCCGGCAACATGCAATCGGGACAGCAGCAAGGCAGTATGCAATCCGGGCAGCAGCAGGGCAGTCGGCAGTCTGGCCAGCAGGGTGGCAGCCAGCAATCGGGACAGCAGCAACAAGGTAGTAAGCAATCGGGGCAGCAACAAGGAAGCCGCCAGTCGGGCCAAGGTGGGAGCCAGCAAAGCGGAGGGCAACACGCCTCCGGCGGCACGCCGGCACTCGATGACCTGGGTTCGCGCCAGGGTGAGTCCGCCAAGGATGCATCGCAGGCCTGGAGCCAGGACAACAGCATCGACAAGCAACGCGGCAATCGTTAACCCCGGGCGCCGCTGAGCGCTCTTTACCTCGCAGTACGACGCGCACCGACAAGCCAGGCTTGCCGGTGCGCGTTCGCATTTGGCTGTACTTTCTTTCCTGCTGGCGAAGGCGTCCGAACGGTCCTACGTTCCCTCCTCCCTTGCTCCGATTGCCGATGTCAGCAGGAGGACTAAGATGGTGTCTCGACAATCTTCGACGAGGAGACCATCATGAACGAGCAGCAAAACCAGAAACAGTCGCAACCGGACAATTCCCAGAACGATCCGAGCAAGGACCTGGTGTCCGCGGCCGGTCAGGGCCAGCGCGAGGGCAACCAGCAGTCGGGCGGCCAGCAATCGGGCAGCCAGCGGTCCGGCCAGCAGCAGAAGGGCCAACAGGGTGGCCAGCAGCAAGGCCAGCAACAGGGCAACCAGCAGCAAGGTGGTGGCCAGCACGCTTCCGGCGGCACCCCGGCACTCGACGACCTGGACGGCCAGAACCAGGGCGAGAGCGCCCAGCAGGCCTCCGAAGCCTTCCGCCAGCAGGACCAGCAGGGCGGCAACCGCTAAGCCCCACGGCGCCGCGTGAAGGCTGAATCCTCGGTCAGCGCGCGGCGTGCGCGCGGTTCAGGCGCCGTTCCGCACGGCGCTGGATCGCTTCGAAGAACAGGCTCAAGGCCCAGTAGATGCAGGCCGCCGCGAGGTACAGCGGCAGTGGCTGGAAGCTCACCGCGATCACTTCCTTGGTCGCCAGCATCAGTTCGGTCATGGTGATCACCGACACCAGCGAGGTGTCCTTGATCAGGCTGATGAGCGTGTTGCTCATCGAGGGCACCGCGATGCGCAGCGCCTGCGGCATGACGATGTGGTGCAGGGTCTGCCAGTAGCCCAGGCCCAGGCTGAAGCTCGCGCGCCACTGCCCTTCGCTGACGGCGCGGATCGCACCGCGCAGGCTTTCCGACAGGTAGGCGCCCGCGTTCAGCGACAGCGCCAGCACCCCCGCCGTCACCGGCGTGAATTCGATGCCGACGCTCGGCAAGCCATAGTAGATGACGAAGATCTGCACCAGCAGCGGCGTGCCGCGCATGAGGCTCACGTACAGGCTCGCCGGCAGGCGCACGGCGGCCCAGGGAGCGATGCGCATCAGCGCCACCGGCAGGCCGATCGCCAGCCCGCCGATCATCGAGGCCACCGCGAACAGCAGGGTGTAGCCGGCGCCCGCCAACAGGGTCGGCGCCGCTTCGCGCAGCAGCGCGATCAACTCCACGCGACCGCCATTATTGGGCCGGGCGGCTGGCGTCGGTGCCGAACCACTTGAGCGACATCGCCTTCAGGGTGCCGTCGGCGGCCGCGTCAGCGAGGATCTTGTCGACCGCCGCCTTGAACTGCGGATTGCCCTTGCGGAAAGGGATGCCCATGCGCTCGGGCGCGCCGACCCGTGCGCCGGCCTTGATCGGCAGCTGCGAATGCTGCAGCAGGTAAGCCACCATCAGGCTGTCGTTGAGCGCCGCATCGATGCGCCCGAAGGCCAGGTCCTGCAGGTTCTCGGGCGCGGCCGGATAGCTCTTGACCTCGATACCCGGCACCGCCTTGGCCTGCTGCTCGAACACGCTGCCCTGCCCCACGCCGACCTTCTTGCCTTTCAGGTCGTTCAGGCTGGTGTAGCTGGCGCGGTCGTTCTTGCGCACGATGAGCTGCGGGAAGGAATAGGTATAGGGGCGCGAGAAATCGAAGGCCTGCTCGCGCCTGGGTGTGATGCCGACCTGGCTGACGATCACGTCGTACTTGCCGGCGGCCAGGCCGGCGAGGATCGCGGCCCACTCGGTGGTGACGAATTCCGGTTTGACGCCCAGCTTGCCCGCGACCAGGCGCGCGACGTCGACGTCGTAGCCGGCCAGCTTGCCGGTCTTCGGGTCCTTGAAGTTGAAGGGCGGGTAGGTGCCTTCCATCGCGATGCGCAGGGTGCCGCGCGCCTTCGCGTCCGTCAGCAGGTCGGCCGCCCCTGCCGGCACCAGTGCCGACAGCGAGGCCGCCAGCGCCAGGCCAAGTAGGGCACGGCGTGCCACGGTGGTCGAATGCTTGCCCATCAAATCGTCTCCATCCCTAGTCGAGCTGACTTTATAACCGAAAGCCGTGCCGGCGGGAAGCGCCGCGGGTCGCTTGGAACCTTACCGGAATAGGTTCTTAGTACCTGCGGCCGCGTGCTCCGAAGGGGTGGCCGACCACCAGCGTGGTGCTCAGGACCAGCGTGGACAGGCCGAGGATCAGCTGCACCAGCTTGTCGTCCGGGAGCACCCAGACCTGACCGCGCGGCGGCTCGGCGCCGGTGGCCGCGATGATCAGGGGTGCGATCCAGTCGGCCTCGGGTTCGACGTCGAGGATCACCGCATCGCCGGTGGTCTGCATGAACACGTTGCCACCCTCGGCCAGGGTGAAGCAGATGCCGACGCCGGTCTCGGTCGGCTTGACCAGCTCCTGCAGGGCACGGTTGTGTTCGTCGATCCAGAGTTCGACGTCCTGCGGGGTCTCCAATGCGGTCCAGGGACGGGGGCGGAAGCGCGGCTGCGGGGTATCGGGTGGCAGGTTCATGTGATGCGGGCAAAAGCGGAACGAGCCGTATTTTACGCCAGCCGGCCGACGAGGATCAGCGACACCGGCTTGCCGCTGTCCGGATGGAGCGGTTCGCGCATCTCGACCACGCGCAGGCCGTGCGCTTCGAACAGCGCGAGCCAGCTCGAGACCGTACGGAAGTACCAGGGCGCCGGATCGGTGAAGGCGCTGCTGAATCCGGCCCAGCTGCCATCGCGCCAGCCGTCGGCATAGGGGGCGTCGCCGCAGGCCATGAGCGGGTGCACGGTCTGCACGATCAGCAGCCCGCCGGGCCGCAGGTAGGTCGGCGCGGCGCGCAGCAACCCGCGCACGGCCTCGTCGCCGATCAGCGAAAAGTTACAGACCGCCACGTCGACGGCCAGCGCCAGCTGGCCGGCGGCGATCTCTTCGTAGCTCAGCTGGCGGAACTCGCCGCCGCCTGCCTTCCTCGCCTGCTCGACCAGGCCGGCGCTCGCATCGACACCAAGCATCGCCACTTCGGGCAGTGCCCGCACCAGCCAGCCTTCGCCGCAGCCGAGATCGACGCCGGTCGCCGGCGCATACGCGCGCACGGTGTCGACGATCGCGGCGTTGGTGACCAGCACGCGCGACGCGATCTCGCCTCCCCGCACGGCGGCGGTCCAGGGATCGGTGTTGCGCGACCATGAATCGATGATGGATGCGTCGGTATGGGCAGTCATGCGGTCTCCTCGGTTGGCCGCATTATCGCCTACCAGAGAATATATGACACGCAACGATGTTCACTTGACGTCGAGGGTCACCAGGCGAACCTTGACATCCTCGCCATCCACCAGCAACTCACCGACCGAGATCGGCAGCGTGAAGCGCCGCCGTCCCGCGCTGCCCGGGTTTACGTACAGCACGCCGTCCCGTTCGCTGCACAGCGGCTTGTGCGAATGGCCCGACACCACCACGCGCATGCCCTCGCCGGCCGGATCGAGCGGCAATTCCTTGAGATCGTGGATCACGTAGATGGCGACCTGCCCCAGCCGCAGGATGGCGGTCTCTGGAATCTCGCGCGCCCAGGCGCCGCGGTCGTTATTACCGCGCACGACAGTCAGCGGCGCGATCGCCGCCAATGGCGGAAGGATCTCGGGACCGGTGATGTCGCCGGCGTGGATGATATGGTCGCTGCCCCGGAGGAAGTCGAGCGCCTCCGGGCGCAGCAACCCGTGCGTGTCGGAAATCAGCCCGACGCGCATGCCGCTCAGGTCGAGCGCTTGCTGCCGGCCATCTTGGCCGTGGTGTAGATCGCGTACAGCGCCGCCAGGCCCACCACCACGTAGACGATACGCGTTGCCGGGCTGCCCGGGCCGAAGATGGTGGCGACCATGTCGACATCGAACAGGCCGACCATCGCCCAGTTCAGCCCGCCGACGATCAGGAGCGCCATTGCCAGGTAGTCGAGTGCCGACATGGCGGAACGCCCATGCGCATGCAGGGAAGTGCGCCGTTCGCCCATCGTCCTGCGGTCCATGGTGGGAGTATTCATCGTTGCCATCATTGCCTCCTTGGAAAAGCAATACCGATAACCAGGGCGGCCGCCCTGGCCGTGACAACTCATACTAGCCGAAGTTCGATGCCGAGGACGCACCGGTCGGCGCGCGTCAAGCGCGGCCGGGTCAGCCCTTCCAGGTGCGATTCAGTCCGGTATCGGCATGGATCCAGCCGCCCTTCGGGCCGGCACGGTAGTAATAGCCGACACCGCCCTGGCGGAAGCTGCGGATCAGGCCGCCAAGCACTTCCTCGCTCAGGCTGGCGATGCGGATGTCCGCCGCCTTGCCCACCATGTGCAGGGACTTGCGCGCCGCCGGGACACCCTCCTCGACCAGGCGCTTGTTGGACGCCTCGGTGCGGTAGCCGGACAGGATCTCGAGCGGCTGGGTCATGCCGTAGCGCGCGATGAAGGCCTGGGTGCCCCACAGGATCTCGAACAGCTTGGGATCGATCGGCGCCGACGCGCGGCCGTTCACGTCGCGCAGGATATGGCACAGCTCCTGGTAGGCGGAATCGATGATCTCGCCATCTTTCCAGTACAGCACCTTGGCGCGCTCGCCGCTTTGCGGGCGCACCAGCGACAGGGTACGCGGCTTGATCCAGAAATCGATGTCCAGCAGCTGGGCATCGAACAGGTCGGGCGGGGGTTCCAGGTCGGTCGTCTGGGCCGCGGCCGTGGCCGGGACCAGCAGTGGGGAACCGAGGGTGCCCAACGCACAGAGCCGGGCACTTTGTTGCAGGAAATCTCTACGTGAAGCCATAACAAGCGAACTCAGCCAAATGAGGCGCTTACTATATCGCAAGCTTCTCCTGCACAAAAGAAGAGTTTGTCAAGATTGTTGCGGGGGCCTAGCCAGCGCAGTTGCAAAAACGCTTGCTGGCGGCAGCCCCCGGCCCTGTCTCGCATACGGCGTCAAGCGGTTTCCACAGCAGGTCGCATTCGAGCCCCCAGCAGGACTTGTCCTTGCCGGCGTTGACATACCCCTGGCGCTCGAAGAAGGCGCTCGCGCTCGCCGGGCTGTGCAGGTGCAGTTTCTTGATGCTCCAGGCGCGCGCCTGCTCCTCGGCGGCGGCGATGAGTGCGCGGCCGATGCCGCTGCGCAGCGCCTGCGGCGACACATAGCACAGCGCCAGCTTGCCGGCCTGGGTCAGCAGGCACAGGCCCAGCAGCTCCCCGTCGCGCTCGGCGACCAGGGCGTGGTTGCTGGGGTTGGCAAACCAGGTGGCGACGTTGGCTGCGGTCTTGTTGCCGAGCCAGGCTTCCAGCACGGCTGGCCGGTCGTGGTGGTCGGCCTTGCACCCGACCTCGATCGAGTGGCGCAGCAGGGCGCAGGCGGGGGCAGCATCACCGGGTACCGCCTTGCGAATGTCAAAACGCGTGGACATCAAACATCACTATGCATAAAAAACGATCAGACCGCGCTTGTGGCGCAATGGCTGGGCACGACTATACACCGAAAGCCCCCGACCTTGCTGTGGTCACCCATATCCGCAGCGATGCCGCGCAAGCCCTGCTCTGCAGTACTAAGCATATGACAAAACTATTGTTCCGTATGTTGAGCAATGTGCGGATGATGCACACTGTCACCACAAGATTCTGAAAAGCGAGAACATATGACCCTGACCTCCCCGCTCCGCCGTTTCCTCCTGGCCCTGTCGCTGGGCGCCGCGCTGCCGCTGTCGGCCAGCGCCGCCACGACCGAGCTGCTGAACGTTTCCTACGACGTGGCACGCGAGCTGTACAAGGACATCAACCCGGCTTTCGTCGCGGCCTACAAGCAACAGACCGGCCAGACCGTGAGCATCAAGCAGTCGCACGGCGGCTCGAGCAAGCAGGCGCGCGCCGTCGCCGAGGGCCTGGAAGCCTCGGTCGTCACCATGAACCAGGCCAACGACATCGACATGCTGGCCGACCGCGGCCTGGTGGCCAAGGACTGGGCCAAGAAATTCCCGCACAATGCGGCGCCCTACTACTCGACCATGGTGTACCTGGTCCGCAAGGGCAATCCGAAAAAGATCCGCAACTGGGACGACCTGGCGCGCCCCGGCGTGCAGGTGATCATCCCGAACCCGAAGACCGCCGGCAACGGCCGCTATACCTACCTGGCGGCCTGGGGCTCGGTGCTGAAGAAGGGCGGCAACGAAGCGCAGGCGCGCGACCTGGTGACCCGCATCTTCAAGAACGTGCCGATCCTCGATGCGGGCGGGCGCGCCGCGACCACCACCTTCACCCAGCGCCAGATCGGCGACGTGCTGGTGACCTTCGAGAATGAAGTGAGCATGGTGCGCAAGGAATTCGGCGACAACTTCGAAGTGGTCTACCCGAGCAGCTCGATCCTGGCAGAATCGCCGGTGGCCGTGGTCGACAAGGTGGTCGACCGCCGCAAGCAGCGCAAGGAAGCAACGGCCTACCTGAACTTCCTGTACTCGCCGGCCGGCCAGGAAATCGGCGCCAAGCACTTCCTGCGCGTGCGTTCCGATGCGGTGATGAAGAAATATGCCGCCAACTACAAGCCGATCCAGCTGTTCACGGTGGATGAGCTGTTCGGCGGCTGGCGCAAGGCCCAGGAAGTCCACTTCAACGATGGCGGCGAGTTCGACAAGATCTACCAGTCGAAGTAAGCCATTCGCAATCCGGCCCGCTGTATGGGCCCGTACTGAAGCCCTGCCCTGTGCAGGGCTTCGTCGTTACGGACGCGCCTTCCTGGCGTCTTACCTGGCGGAATATCTACCCAATCTGGCATGTGTCATGGACGCTGTGTTAAGTGGAGGGTTAAACTGCAACTAAATTCCGGTTCACAAGGCCGTTTTTGCTTGTGTGCCATAGACATGCATCATGCTTGATGCTATCTTCCAACTCCTGTAGTTGCCCTACAGCTAGATTGTTGAGTACTCGCTCACCCACTGCCGCGTTTTCCCGCTCAACACAACCTATTCCTGCACCCGACAATGTTCAAAAAATTGTTTGCCACCGCATTGTTGTCGTTTTCGGCTGCGGCTTTCGCCGTGCCCTTCGGCTCGCAATCGGTGCTCGTGGTAGAAGATGACACCGGCAAGATTTTGCTGGAAAAGAATGCGGACCGCGTCGCGCCGATCGCGTCGCTCACCAAGCTGATGACCGCCATGGTCGTGCTCGATGCCAGGCAAGACCTGGACGAGCTGATCGAGATCGACCGCAGCGACGTCGACACCTTCAAGCACAGCAGCTCGCGCGTGCCGGTCGGCGCCCTGATCTCGCGCCGTGACGTGCTGCAGCTGGCCCTGATGTCCTCGGACAACCGCGCGGCCCACGCGCTGGCGCGGACCTATCCGGGCGGTCTGGCCGGGTTCAAGGTCGCAGTACGCCAGAAGATAGCCGCGCTGGGCATGACCCAGACCGTGATCGAGGAGCCGACCGGCCTGTCGCCGCACAACCGCTCGACCGCGGGCGACCTGGTCAAGATGGCGACGGCGTCGGCCAGGTATCCAGAGATCACCCGCATGTCGACCGAGTCGAAGGACCTGATCAACATCAACGGCCGCGAGGTCGAATACCGCAATACCAACCGCCTGGTCGGCGCCAAAGGCTGGGACATCGGCCTGTCGAAGACCGGCTACATCCAGGAAGCCGGCCGCTGCCTGATCATGAACATCAAGGCCGGCGGCAAGAACGCCACCCTGGTGCTGCTCAATGCCGGCGCCTCGTCGGCGCGCATCCTGGACGCGTTGAACATCCGCCGTTTCATTACCGGCGACGAGCCGGTGAGCATGGCCAAGGCCTCGAACCGCGCGCCGCGCTACAAGGCCTCGTCCAGCCGCGCCCGCATCAAGGCCAGTGCCGGCGGCCCGCGCGTCAAGGCGACGGCCGGCAAGGCCAAGGTCAAGGCGGTCAAGAAGCGCAGCAAGGTGAAGGTAGAGCCGAAGCGCCGCAAGAAGTAAGCGCATCGCCGCACCATGCGGACGCGAAGGGGCCTACGAGGCCCCTTTTTTTGTTGCGGCGAGGATGTCAGTGGCCGCGCTGGGCCAGTTCCGGGCGGGGTGGCGGCGTGACCGTGTCCCATAAGGCGCCGCTCAGCTCCTGCACCAGGTCGTCGGTATAGGCGGCCGGCGGCGACTGCATCGCCACCACGCGCCAGGCCTTGCCGTCGACTTCGACGATGCGCAGCTGCACCCGCTCCGGCCCCTTCTTGTGCAGCCCCCTGCCGACCCAGGAATGGCGGCCGCGGAATTCGGCGAAGTAGCTGTCCGCCAGTTCGAAGCGGTCGGCCAGCCGGTCGGCCAGCGCCTGGGCGTCCTGGCGCAGGGCCCTGCCGCCGCTATTCTCGTGCGCGAACAGGACGGCGGCGTGCCCGCTTTGCTGGGTGAACAGGTGCTGCACGCTGCCGTCCGGCCCGGGGCGCACCTCGAGTTTCCATTGCGGCCCGATGCGCGCCATGCGTCCGGTGACCGGGTTGGTCCAGGCGACCGGTGGCGCCTCCACCATGGCGCTGGTCTCGCGGCTGTCCTGGCGGTCGACCCCGTCGAGGATCAGGATGGCACTGAACAGGCTGACGAAGGCGGTGCCGAACACGCTTTTCGCCAGCCAGCCGGTGCTGCTGGCGCTCACCAGGAAATCGTCCTTGTCGTAGCTGGCCTGCACGCCCTTGCGCAGGCGCAGGCCCTGGCGCGCCATGGTCACCAGGCTGATGAGCGGCAGGCCGAGCGCGAGGCCGTCGCGCCAGATCTTCAGGTTACGCCGCACCAAATCGCGGAAAGCCGGCGCGTGCCCATCGGTCGTGATGAGGCGCAGGCCCAGCAGCGCCTTGCCCGGCGTATTTCCAAACAGCGCCTGTAGGGCGGCGTCGAGCAGCAGGCCGCCGGGAATGCAGGCCAGGCCGAATAATTTCCAGCCGAAGGGGGTTTCCAGCCAGCGCAGGAAAGCCGGGAATACCTGGCCCAGGGCGTAGCCCAGCACCAGGGCGACCAATGCGGTTTCCCACCAGACGTCGAAGCTGCGGGCAAACCAGCGCGGCCAGGGCCCGGCCAGCGGGAAGGCCGGCAGGTCGTCGCAGGCGACAGGCTGGCGCGCCACCGTGCCGGGTGCGGAACAGAACAATACCGTCTGCTGGTCGAGTGGCTGCATGCTTGCGCCCGGCGTAATGACGCCCTGGAAGGAATGAATACTTAGTTAGAGGAAAAATTACACGAAAAATGCTGCCTGGTCTTTGTTCTTGTACGTGAGTAAGACCACGCAGCCACGGTCGAGTTCGACGAAATGGACCGGGTCGCGCACCATGCTTGGCCTTCGTCAAAGCCGTAGTCGCGCCGTCGCGACACCGGGACCTTGCGTTCCGGCTCAGCGCGAAGTCGGCGCGATCATGCCGCGCAAGCCGCTGGTGCGGTGGGTGCGCTGGGCGATGGCCTCGAGCAGCACGGCGCCGGGGGGCGAGACCAGAGTGAACATCTCGCTGGCGCGGGTAATGCCGGTGTAGACCAGCTCGCGGGTGAGGACGGCGCCGCGTTCGCGCGGCAGCGCCAGCACGGTATGGCGAAATTCCGAGCCCTGCGATTTGTGGACCGTCATGGCAAAGGCTGTCTCGACATTGCGCAGGCGGGTCGCCAGCACGCTGCGCACCGTATCGCCTTCGAGGAAGTACACGCGCAGGGCGCCGGGGCGCGCGGGGTCGGGCAGCGTGAGGCCGATGTCGCCGTTGTAGACGTTGGTGGCGTAGTCGTTGCGGGTCACCATGACCGGGCGGCCGACATACCATTCGCCGTTCGGGCGCAGTAGCCCGGCCTGGGCCAGGCGCCTGGCCACCGCGTCGTTCAGGCCGGCGACGCCCCACTCGCCGTCGCGCACGGCGCACAGGATGCGGAAGGACTCGAAGCGCTGCAGGACCTGGCGCACCCATTCTTCATGATTCGTGTTCAATCCGTCCTTATGGCCGGTATTCAACACGTCCAGGTAAGAACCGTAGCCGGATTGCGCCAGTTGCAGCACGTGCTGCTGCTGGGCGTTCTCGATCCAGCGCACGCCAGTTCCGTCTGCCGTGCCGGCGCGCAGCACGGCTTCGGCGCGCACCGCGTCGCCGGCATTCACCGCCAGGGCCAGCTGGCCGATCGGGCCGCCGAAGCGGCGGCTGTGGCGCAGCATCACGGTCTGCTGGGCCAGCGCGCCGGCGTCGCCCAGGAATTCATCCGGCAACTCCTCGCCGCTGGCCGCGAGAACGTAGTCGCAGGTGGCGTCGGTGTAGCCGCCGGCTCCGGCGTTGTGGCACAGGTCGCCGAGCACGGCGCCCGCCTCCACCGAGGCCAACTGGTCCTTGTCGCCCAGCAGGATCAGGGTGGCGGAAGGTGGCAGCGCGTCGAGCAGCGAGGCCATCATCTCCAGGTGCACCATCGAGGCTTCGTCGACGATCAGGACGTCGACGTCGAGCGGGTTGCCGCGGTGGTGGGCAAAGGCCCGGGTGTCGGGGCGCGCGCCCAGCAAGCTGTGCAGGGTGCGGGCGGCGCCCATGCGCAGCGTCAGTTCGCGCAGCGGCAGCGTCGATCCGACCTTGTCGGCCAGCTCGTTCAGGGCCTTGTCGATCGACTGCTTCAGGCGCGCCGCCGCCTTGCCGGTCGGCGCGGCCAGGGCGATGCGCTGGCTGCCCGCTTCGGGCGCGGTGGCGAACAGCAGCGCCAGCAGGCGCGCCACGGTATAGGTTTTACCCGTGCCGGGGCCGCCGGTGATGATGGCCACCGAGCCGCGCAGGGCGATGGCGCAGGCCAGCTTCTGCCAGTCCGGTCCCTGCACGCTGTGCTGCGAGGCGAACAGCATGTCGAGCCAGCCACGTACCGCTTCCTGGTCCACCTCGCGCTTGCGCGTCGCGCGCTCGCGCACGGCCTGGGCCACCAGCATCTCGTCGCGCCAGTAGCGGCGCAGGTAGAGGCGGTCGCCGTCCAGCACCAGCGGCTGGTCGTAGTCGAAGGCGCTGACGTCCCAGACCTGCTGGCAGCCGGAGAGACTCTGGGCCCAGCCCTGCGCGTTCTTCGGCAAGGGGCCGGCGGCGCGCGCAAGGTGCTTCCACTGCTCGTCTTCCCAGCCGAGCAGCCCTGCGGGACCCGCGGCCAGGTCGGACAGGAGCAGGCAGCTGTGGCCCTGCCCTTCCAGCTCGGACAGCACGCTCGTGGCCAGCACCAGCGCAGGCGGCGCAGCCCCCAGCGAGGCCACGAAGCGGGCGAAGGCATAGGACAGGCGGCGCAGCTCGCCGGTTTCGCTCAGGCGCGCCAGCTCGCTCCACAGCAGCGCGATGTTGGCTTCGTGCTTAACCATGATGGTCCTTGTCCAGCAATGCTTCCAGTCCCGCCAGGAGTTCCATATCCGGGCCCAGCACGCAGCAGCCGCGCGTGTCGGCGTTTGCGATCCCGCGCAGGAACAGGAACACGGCCCCGCCCAGCTGGCGGCGCGGCTCGTAGGCATCCCCCAGGCGGCTCTTCAGGAGGCGGTGCAGCGCCAGCATGTAGATGGTGGCCTGGATGTCGTAGCGATGCTCCGCCATGCCCAGCTCCATCGCGGCCTGGGTATACGCGGCGTCGCCCGGCCCCAGCGCATTGGTCTTGTAGTCGAGCACCCAATAGCGGCCGTCGTGCTCGAACACCAGGTCGGCGAAGCCCTTGAGCATGCCGTGCAGCACGCGCTCCGGCAAGACCGGACGGTCCAGGCCCTTCATGATGCGCGCTCGGCACAGGCGGTCCAGTTGCACCACGTCCAGGCGTTCGCTCGGGAACCAGAACTCCAGCTCGGGCACCGGATCACGCAAGGCACTCAATGCCGCACCCAGCGGCGGCAGCGGCGTCGTGACCACCGCGTGCAGCCAGGCCAGGGCGTCGTCCAGGCGGTTGCCCCAGCCGGCGCGCTCGATGCGCTGGCCAAGCCTCAGCATGAATTCCGGCTCGTCGGCGCGATGAAAACCTTCCGCCGCCATCCATTCGAGCTGCTCGTGCATGAAGTTGCCCGGCACCGAGCCGCGCGGGAAGCGGTGCCAGGGCGCGTCTTCGATGCGCGGCGGCGTCACCACCTGCGGCGCCTCTTCCAGCAGGGTTTCCTCCTGGGCGCGCATCGGCGCCGGCGGCGGGGTGGGCGAAGCTGAAAGCTGAGCGCTCATGGCATGGCGTACCAGCGAGGTGAAGGAGCCGATCGACCAGTCGCGCTCGAAACTGGCTTCGTAGCGTGGCGCCCCCAACAGCTCCGGGCGCACGTCCTCGCGCGCCAGCAGGGTGCGGCCTTGCGCCTCGGTCAGGTCGTGCAGCACGATGCCCTCGACGCCGCCGCGCAGGCGCTCCAGGCGCTCACGCAGCAGTTCCGCGTCGATCTTCTCGCCGCCGCCCAGCAGGTAGCCCAGCGCCGATTCGTGCAGGCGATTCTCGTTCTTGCTGCGGCCGCTGATCGGCGCCGCGCCCAGCCACAGGTAGTGGCGCGCGCGGGTCAGCGCCACGTACAGCAGGCGCAGGTCTTCCTCGAGGCGTGCGCGGTCCACCGCTTCGAGGGACTCGTCGCCCATCGCCAGGTCGAGCCGGCGGGTGCCGTCGATGCCGACGAACTCGAAGAAGGCGCGGTTGCGCCGGTCGGTACGGCGCGCCGTCACTGCGAACGGCAGGTAGACCAGCGGGTATTCCAGGCCCTTCGATTTGTGGACCGTGACCACCTTCACCAGCTCGGCATCGCTTTCCAGGCGCAGCACGCGTTCGTCGCCGCCCTCGCCCAGGCCCTCGACCTGCTCGGCCAGCCAGCGGATCAGGGCCTGCTCGCCTTCCAGCTGGCCGCTCGCTTCCTGCAGCAGCTCGGCCAGGTGCAGCAAGTTGGTCAGGCGCCGCTCGCCGCCCGGCTGGCGCAGCAGGCGCGCCGGCAGGCCCAGTTCGTGCACGAAGCGGCGCAGCATGGCCAGCACGCCCTGGCGCTGCCAGGCGCCATGCAGGTTCTTGAGCTGCTCGACGCGCGCTTCCCAGGCCACCTCGTCGCTCGAGAGCCTGGCCAGTTCGCCCAGCGGCAGGCCGGCGGTACGGGTGGCGAAGGCGGCGCGCGCCAGGATGCCGTCGAGCGGATTGGCCACCGCATACAGCCAGCGCAGCACGTCGGCCGCTTCCTCGCTTTCGACCACCGAATCCTTGTCCGACAGGTAGACGCTGGCCACCTTGCGCTCCACCAGCGCGCGGCGCACCGCGGCGGCTTCGCGCCGGTCGCGCACCAGGATCGCGATATCGGCCGGCATCAGGCGGCGGAAACGCTCGCCGTCCGAGAAGCCGACGCGCTCGTCGCCCAGCAGGCCGACGATGTGCTCGGCGCAGTGATGGGCAAAATACTCGCGGTACTCTTCCTGGTTCATCGGGCCGGCGCAGCACACCGACATCGCATGCTGCGCGCCGTCGGCCCCCACCAGGCGTTCGCGGTGGCCCTTGGCCTGCACGGCGTCGAAAGGCAGCGGATTGTCCTCGCCGCGCCGGAAACGGAAGGCGCCTGCCGGGTAGCCGCCCTGCCCGCCCTCGCCTTCGGCGTGGCGGAACAGCTGGTTCACCGCTTCCACCAGCTCGCTGGTGGAGCGGTAGTTGACGCCCAGCTGGTAGTGGCGCCCGCTAGTGGCGCGGCGCGCCGCCAGGTAGCTGTGGATGTCGGCGCCGCGGAAGCCGTAGATCGACTGCTTCGGGTCGCCGATCAGGAACAGGCCCCGTTCCGGGTCGTTGTCCGCCACCCGGTACAGCAGGTCGAAGATACGGTACTGGTCGGGCGAGGTGTCCTGGAATTCGTCGACCATCGCGACCGGGAACTGCAGCACGATGCGCTGGCGCAGGGCCTGGCCGTTCGGCCCCTCGAGCGCATCCTTGAGGCGCTCGAGCATGTCGGCGAAGCCGAACTGGCGGTTGCGCGCCTTCAGCTCGCGCATGCGGGCGGCGATGTGGCCGGCGGCGTGGCGCAGCAGCGCATGCGAAAGCGGCTGCAGGCGTTCCAGCGCCTCGCGCAGTGGCGCGGTAAAACTGAAGCAGGCCGGCACCTCGGCTGTGAAGTCCTTGGCGAAGGCTCCGATAATACCGTCCGGGCACAGGCGCTTCCATGCCGTCTCGTTCAAATCCGGCAGCACCCGCTCCGGGTCGATCGCCCAGGCGCGCAGGGCCTCGAACCACTTCACCAGCGAATCGGCGCGCATCTTGTTGCCGTTGAAGCACTTCGGGTTGCGTTCGCGGTGGCCGGCGATCCAGCGTTCCATCTCGTCGGCGCGCGCGGCCCAGCCTTCCTTGAGGCCGGCCAGCTCGGCGCGCAGGGCCGCCTGCACGCGCGCCACCAGGGTGCCGAGCGGCTCGGGAGCACACTCTCCCAGCAGGTGGGTGCGCGTCACCAGCTCGCGCACGCCGCCCTTCAGGGCCTCGACATCCTTCCAGCACTCGCGCACCGACGCCAGCGCATTCGCGCCCAGCGGGTAGATGTGCTGGCGCCAGTAGTCGTGGGCGGCGTCCTCGAACAGGGCGCGCTCGTCGCTGACCAGCTCTTCGTCGAACAGGCTGCCGGAGTCGAAAGCGTGCTCGCGCAGCATGCGCTGGCACCAGGCGTCGATGGTGAAGATCGCCGCCTCGTCCATCGTCTCGGCGGCCAGCACCAGGCGGTGGGCGGCGACGCTGCGCTCCGCCTCAAGGGGATAGGCATCCGCCAGCTCGGCCAGGTACGGATCATCGATGTCGAGCTGTCCGCGGAAAAAGGCCGCTGCCTCGACCAGGCGCTCGCGCACCCGGTTGGCCAGCTCGCGCGTGGCGGCGCGGGTGAAGGTCATCACCAGGATCTCGCTCGGCAGCAGCGGGCGGGGGAAAGCCGCCTCGCCGCCATGGCCGAGCACCAGGCGCAGGTAGAGCGCGGCGATGGTCCAGGTCTTGCCGGTGCCGGCCGAGGCCTCGATCAGGCGCGAGCCGTGCAGCGGGAACACCAGCGGTTCGAGATGCTGGCTCATGCCGCCTCCCCGCTCGCATCGCCGCCCAGCGGAGCGACCTGCACACCGGTTTCCAACCAGTCGGCCAGCGGCCCGTACAGGTCGCGCGCCACGTGCGGCCAGTCGCCGGCCGCCGCCAGCGAAGCGAAGTCCGGCCACAGGCGCGCCAGGCACAGTTCCTCGACTTCGCCGGAGAGTTCGTAGCTGCCGTCATAGACCAGCCTTGGGTCGCCTTCCTGCAGAAGGGCCAGCGCGGTCTTGCAGGCCACGCCCAGCGGCCGGTCGAGGTTGGTGCGCCACAAGCTGACCAGGTCGTGCAGCGTGGCCGCCGCCTCAGTCGGATTCAGGGCAGGCATGGTGAGGATCGCATCACGCGCCACCAGGTGGCCGGCCACCGGTGCGCCGGCCGCGCTTGCCGCCAGCTGGCGCAGCCAGGCGCCGATCAGCTTGTCGCCGCGCGGACGGCCTTCCCGGTCCAGCACCTTCGAGGACACCTGCATCAGCCAGGCAGTGTCGCTGCCATCGGAGCGCAGGCGGTCGATCCAGTCGTCCAGCACCAGGCCATCCTCCAGGCCCAGGCTCACTGCGCGCTTCGGTGCATTGTGCGGAAAGCGCTCGCCCAGTTGCAGCCAGGCCGTGCGCACCGGCACCAGGCCTTCGACCAGTTCCTGCTGCCACTGGCGTCCCATCAGGCCGATCGGCAGCACGCCCTCGCGCGCCAGCCGTTCGGCGCGGCTGTTCAGGGCCGCGCGCACCTCCGCAGTACTCGTCCCATTGTGCGCTTCCACCGGGCCGCTGTCGTCGAGCAGGTGGTCTTCGATGAAATAACGCTCGAGCGCGTCGAGCGAGAACGGTTCCTCGTCCTCGCCCACCACGGCGGCGTCGGCGAACACCACGCCCAGGCGGCGTCGGAAGAAGTAGCGCGCCGGCTGGCGCAGGAAAGCCGCCAGCTCGCCCAGCTTGAGCACCAGGCCGGGCTCGATCTCGTAGGGCGGCAAGGCGTCGACGCCGCCGGCCTCCTCGTCTTGTCCATGGGCGGTGCGCCACTCGCCGGCATAGGTCAGCAGGCCGCCGCGTTCGAAATAGCGGCGGCTGAAGGGCTGCAGCGCATGCTCCGTGGTGCGCTCGGACAGGTCGAGGTTCCAGCCGTTCTTCAGGTAGTCGCGCAGCTGGGCCACCAGCACCGAGGCCGGCTGCTCGCTGTTGTCGCGCACGTTGCGGCCGACCCAGCTCAGGTACAGCTTGTCGCGCGCCGACAGCAGCGCTTCCAGCATCAGGTAGCGATCATCGTCACGGCGCGAACGGTCGCCCGGACGCGCCATGCCCGGCAGCGCCAGCAAATCGAAGTCGGCCTGGCTGGTCCGTCGCGGAAAGTCGCCGTCGTTCATGCCGAGCAGGCACACCACGCGAAATGGCACGGCGCGCATCGGCATCAGCGTGCAGAAGGTCACGCCGCCCGAGACGAACTGGTGGTTCAGGGTCGGCTGGTCGAGCTGGCCGAGCCAGGATTCGCGCATCACCGCCAGCGGCACCGGCTCGCTGAACTCGGCACTATCGCAAGTCTCGAGCCAGCACTGCAGCGCTTCGCTCAGCTGCGCCAGGGTCAGGCGGTCTTTCTCGTCGCCGGCATGGAAGAAGGCAGCCAGGAGTGCGCGCGCCGCCTCGCCCCACTCAGCCGGCGTGCGCGACTGCACCAGCTCGGCGCGCCAATGCAGGAGGTTCTCGATGAACTGGGCCAGCGAGCCGGCCAGCGCGGCATCCAGGCCGCCCACTTCGGCATAGGGTTCGATGTCGCCGAAGCTGGCGCCGGCGCCGCTGGCGTAACCGAGCAGCATGCGGCGCACGCCGAAGATCCAGGCGTTCTGCTCGCCCACGGACGCCAGGCCCAAGCCGGCGCGGTGCTCGCGGTCCAGGCCCCAGCGCACGCCCGAGCCCTCGATCCAGCGACCCAGGATCGGCAGGTCGTCGGCATCCAGGCCGAAGCGCCCGGCCACCGACGGGACGTCGAGCAGGTCGCGCACCTCGCTCTGGCGGCAGCGCTGCTGCGGCAGGCGCAGCAGCCATTCGAGGGCTACCAGCAGCGGATTCACGCTGCGGTCGCGCACGTCGCCGATTTCAAAAGGAATGTGGCGCGGATCGCTGCGGCGATGCTGCTCGAACACGGCGTGGATCGCGGCCGAGAACACGTCGATGTCGGGCACCATCACCACCACGTCGCGCGGACGCAGGCTGGGGTCCTGGGCGAACCAGGACAGCAGCTGGTCGTGCAGCACCTCGACTTCGCGCTGGACGCTGTGGGTAATGTGGAATTCGATCGAGCGGTCTTCGCGCGGTGGCGGAGTCTGCGGGTGCTCGTCGGGCGGCAGCAGGTCGCGCACGGCGGCCTGCGCCTGCTGCAGCAGGGTCTCGCCTGCGGATTCGTCGAACAGGTCGACCCGCAGGTTCTCGTAGCGGCTGCCTTCGCCCTGGTCGAACTCGTCGAGCATGCGCACGAAATCGCGCCCCTGGCGGCCCCAGCTCGCCAGCAGCGGGTGGCTGTGCATGTGCAGTTCCTCGACCGGCACGCTGGCGAGCTCGATGCCGCCGCGCGGCTGCTGGCGCCGGCGCGCCGCCTTGAGCAGCTCGCGCCCCTCGATGATGTCGCCCCAATAGAAGCGGCAAGGGTTGGGCACCGCGAACAGCACCTGGGTGTGGCGCGACAGCGCGGCGATGGCCTGCAGGGTCTGGTAAGGCAGGGTCGACATGCCGAACAGGATCACGCGGCGCGGCAGGCGCGACACCGGCTCGCGCCCGGATTCGATGGCGGACACGAATTGCTGGTGGATGCTGGCACGGCCGCTGACGCGCTCGGCCATGGGCAGGCTGGCGTGGATTTCGCGCCACAGGCAGGCCTGCCACTTCAGGTCGTGACCGAGCGGCAGCGGGTCGCCGACGGCGCGGCGCAGCTGGTCGCGCCCGGCTTCCCAGTCGGCCAGCCAGTCGGCGCGGTAGACCTGGTACTGGTCGTACAGGTCGGCCAGGCGCTCGGCCAGCTGCAGGCGGCGCTCGGGGCAGCCGTCGCCCAGGAATTGTTTCAGCGGCGCATAGCTGGCGTCTTCCACCAGCGCGGGCAGCAGGCGCATCAGGCGCCAGGTAAGCGGGTCCTTGTCGAAGGGCGCGCGGGTGGGCACGCGCTCGCGCCCCAACATGCCGCGGTAGGCTTCCCACAGGAAGCGCGCCGGCAGCGCCACGCGGGTGGCGGCGCACACGCCCATTTCCTCGGCCAGCGCGATCTTGAGCCACTCGGCCACCCCGTTCGACTGCACCAGGATGGTCTCCTGCTCGAGCGGTCCCAGCGGGTGCGCGCGCAGCCAGTCGAACATGGCGCTGCGCAGCAATTCCATCTGGTTGCCGTGCAAAATCAACAAGCCGGGGGTGATCGGGGAGGACATCGGAATGGTTGGGTTGCTCAAGGGGCAAAGTCTACCCGGTTTGACCGTTTCACGGAAGGCTTGGCGAGGGCCAGTAGCCTTCTAACAATGTCCAAAAAGACAGCGTCAGGCCCGGTCCTGGCCACGCACGCCAAGGCGGCTGGCGATCTCGCGCTCGACGCGCGCCAGCTGGGCGCGCAGGCGCGCCGCCAGCGCCCTGGCCTGGGCCGGACGCCCGGCCTGCGCCTCGATCTCCTCGCACAGGGAAGCGAACGCGCCGGCGCCGACCGCGCGCGCCGAGGACTTGACGCGGTGCGCCACCGCGCCCACGCTTGCCATGTCGCCGCGCTCCAGCGCCGCGTCGATCTCGGCCAGCGCATCGCGCGCGCTCGACACGAACAGGAAGGCGTATTTACTCATCCGTTCGCGCTCGCCGCCGAAGCTGGCCGCCAGCGTCTCGAAATCGACCGCCCCGGCGCCGGCAACCGCTTGCGGGAGCACATCGGGCGCCGGCGCCGCGCTGCGGCCGAGGCAGCGCGCGATGGTCGCCGCCAGCAGCTCCGGCACCACCGGCTTGCTGAGGAATTCGTCCATGCCGGCCTGCAGGCAGCGCGCCCGGTCTTCGACCCCGGCATTGGCGGTCATGGCGATCACCAGGGTACCGGCAAGCTGCGGGTCCTGGCGGATGCGGCGCGTCGCTTCCAGCCCGTCCATGACGGGCATCTGCACGTCCATCAGGACGCAGTCGAAACGCCGGCCCCGCATCGCCTCCAGCGCCTCGATGCCGTTGCCGGCCACGCTCACCTCGGCACCCGCCTGCTGCAACAGCTCGCGGCCGACCTGCTGGTTGAAGGCGTTGTCCTCGACCAGCAGCACCGCGCAGCCGTCCAGGCGGGTGGCATGCGTCGCCGGCGCCGCCCCCAGCCCGGCACCGCCGGCGGCGCCCTCTTCCAGCGCCAGGTTCAGTTCCAGCCGCGCCGTGAACCAGAAGGTGCTGCCCTGCCCCGGCGTGCTGTCGACCCCGACCTCGCCATGCATCAGTTCCGCCAGCTGCTTGCTGATTACCAGGCCCAGGCCGGTGCCGCCGTGGCGCCGCGTGGCCGAGGGATCGGCCTGGTGGAAGGGCGTGAACAGGCCGGCCAGCTTGTCGGGCGCGATGCCGATGCCCTTGTCCTGCACGTCGAAGCGCACCAGGAGCTCGGGGCCGAAGGCGTGCTCCAGCCGGGCGCGCAGCAGGATGCGGCCGTGCTCGGAGAACTTGACGGCGTTGCCGGCGAAGTTCAGCAGCACCTGCTCCAGCCGCAGCGGATCGCCGCGCAGGGGACGCATCAGCTCGGGGGCGATGTCGACGTCGAAGCCGAGCCCCTTGCCGGCGGCCGCCTGTCCCAGCTGCTGCTCGACGTTGCGCATCACCTTGTCGAGCATGAAGCCACGGGTGGCGAGTTCCAGCTTGCCGGCTTCGATCTTGGAGAAATCGAGGATGTCGTTGATGATGCCGAGCAGGTGCTGGCCCGAGTGGTAGATCTTGTCCAGGTAGCCGCGCAGCTGCGGATCGGGGTGCGCCTGCAGCGCCAGGTGGGTCATGCCGATGATGCTGTTCATCGGCGTGCGGATCTCGTGGCTCATGTTCGACAGGAAGTCGCTCTTGGCCTGGTTGGCCGCATCGGCGCGCGCCTTGAGTTCGTGCAGCGTGGTGACGTCGGTCGAGATGCACAGCACCGCCGGGATCTCGCCTTCCGGGTACAGGGGCACGCGCACGCTCCACATCTGGCGCACGCCGCCGTCCGGCAGCGGCAGTTCGACCTGGCAGGCGTGACGTTCGCCCGCCTCCAGCACGGCGCGGTCGCGCTCCCAGCCCTGCTCGGCACTGTGCGCCGGTACCAGGTCGAGGTCGCGCCGGCCGACGATCTCGGCCGCCGGCCGCCCGATCAAGGCCGCGCTTTTCGCATTCACATAGAGAAGGCGGCGCGCGCTGTCCTTCAGGTACACGTAGGCGTCCAGGTTGTCCAGCACCGAATCGAGCAGCAGTCGCTGGTCGAGTGCGGCGCGGCGCGAACGGTACAGGTTGAAGAACAGCGCGAAGCCCAGCAGGCTCACCCCAAAGCCGGAGCCGAAGGCCAGCAGCGGAAGGGTGCGGTCGGCGCCTACTGCCATGGCCGGGCGCTCGGCCGAGAAATGGGCTTTCCAGCGGGTGCCGGCGTAATCGATCGGGAGCAGGGTCGTGAAGCGCCTTCCGGCCTGCGGCCGGCCGCGCACGTCCGGCCCAAGCAGCAGGCGGTCGCCCGGATCCAGCGCCAGCACCCCGGACACCGGCTTGCCGGCGCCGGGCCGGGCCGGCCCGGTTTCGCTGTACAGGCTGAGCGCCACCGGCTGGCTTCCCTCCGGGCCGAGTGCGCGGCGCACCAATTCGTCGACCGAAAACGCGATGCCGATGCTGCCCATGTAGCGTGCCCGCCTCTCTTCCACCGTGGCCGGCAGCCCGCCGCCCAGGTAGAGCTGCTCACGCATGCCGAGCGCCGTATGCGGAGTGGGGTGCTGCAGGCGCACCGGGTTCCCGGACGCCCCCAGGCTGCCCTCGTCGCGCGTCCGCGCCACCACCGCGGCGATGTGCGGCTGGGCCGCGATGTCGACGCCGACCCGGTCGTTCGGCTGCTTGGCCGGCTCGACCCAGGTGATCACGGCATACCAGGGACGACGTCCGGCCGGCCGGATGTCGAAATCCGGATAGCCGTTCGGGTCCACGCTGCGGTCATGGCGTACGCTCGCGATGAAGGCCTCGCGCTTAGCATCGGGCACGTAGGCGATGAAGGACACCGCCTCAATCGCCGGAAACTGTGCGGGCAGGTCGAGCGCCTTCACGTAGCGGTGCAGCCGCAGCCGCGTCAGCGGGCCTTCGCCGGCCGTATGCAGCGCGGCCATGCCACGCACCACCTGGGTATAGGAGACAATGGCGTTCGACACCCGCTCCTGGGCCAGCCGCGCCACGGTCTCGAAACGGCGCCGCGCGTCGTCCTCGACCGCATCGGCCGCGATCCGGTAGCACAGCGCGCCGACCGCGAGCGACAGCGCGAGCCCGGCCACCCAGGGGGCGGCGCTCGCGCCCTGCTGGGCCGCACCGGGCGTATTCACTGCGGAACTAGCGGTCATTGAAGAATCCATGGCTCTGGAGTGCGGGATCTGCCTGCTCGATGTTGCTAGTATAGGCAAACGCCGGCCCGGCTTGCTCAACAATATTCACTTCACCTCCAATGAATTCAGCCACGACGCCATCCGCCCACGACGATCCCTACCTCTGGCTCGAAGAGGTCGACGGCGCCCGGGCACGCGCCTGGGTCGAAGGGCGCAACCGGATCACCGAGGCGGAGCTCGAAGCACAGCCTGCCTACGCCGCCCTGCGCGCGCGCCTGCGGGCCATCCTCGACTCCACCGAGAAGATTCCGTACGCCGGCTGCCACGCCGGCCTGCTGTACAACTTCTGGCGCGACGCCGTTCACGCGCGCGGCATCTGGCGCCGCACCACGCTGGACGAATACCGCAAGGGGGAGCCGGCCTGGGAGACGCTCCTCGACCTCGACCTGCTGGCGCGCGAGGAGGGCGAGAACTGGGTCTGGGGCGGCGTCACCTGGCTCGAGCCCGATGGGGCGCGCTGCCTGGTCTCGCTTTCGCGCGGCGGCGGCGACGCCCATGTGGTGCGCGAGTTCGACGCCACGGCGCGCCGCTTCGTGCCCGATGGCTTCATCCTGCCGGAGGCCAAGAGCGACGTCGCCTGGATCGACCGCGACGCCCTGTTCGTCGGCACCGACTTCGGCCCCGGTTCGCTCACCGAATCGGGCTATCCGCGCATCGTCAAGGAGTGGCGGCGCGGCACGCCGCTCGAGGCGGCGGAAACGGTGTTCGAGGCCATGCCGGACGACCTGTCCGCCTCGGCATGGACCGATGCGACGCCCGGATTCGAGCGCGCCTTCGTGCAGCGCCAGATCGGCTTCTACAGCAGCGAGCTGTTCCTGCGGCGCGACGGCCAGCTGATCAAGGTACCCAAGCCGGAGGATGCGAATGCCTTCGCGGTGCGCGACCAGCTCGTGATCGAACTGCGATCGAACTGGGAAGCGGGCGGCACGACCTATCCGCAGGGCGCGCTGCTGGCCGCAGACTTCGATGCGGCACTGGGCGGCAAGGCGGCCTTCGAGCCTCTGTTCCTGCCCTCGCCCCTCACCTCGCTCGACGGCCTCACGGTCACCCGCGACGCCCTGTTGCTCACGGTGCTCGACAAGGTCAAGAACCGCATCGTCGAGCTGCGCCGCGAGGACGGCAGCTGGCAGGCGCGCGACGTCCACCTGCCGAACATGGGCGCGCTCGATGCCTGGGCCTTCGACCGGGTCGCCTCGAACCGCTACTTCCTGACCATGACCGGCTTCACCGAGCCGTCCACCCTGTACCTGATGGAAGCGGGCACGGACGTGCGCGAGCCGCTGAAAAGCATGCCCGCCTTCTTCCAGGCCCAGGGCCTGCAGGTGCACCAGTTCGAGGCGCAATCGAGCGACGGCACCCGGGTGCCCTACTTCGCCGTGATGCACCGCGACACCCGGTTGGATGCCGACAACCCGACGGTCCTGTACGGCTACGGCGGCTTCGAGGTGTCCCTCAAACCGTCCTACGGCGCGATCAGCGGCTCGGCCTGGCTGGAAGACGGCGGCGTCTACGTGGTCGCCAACATCCGCGGCGGCGGCGAGTTCGGCCCGGGCTGGCACCAGGCGGCGCTGAAGCAGGACCGCCAGCGCGCCTTCGACGATTTCATCGGCGTGGCCGAAGACCTCATCGCGCGGAGAATCACCAGTCCGCGCCGGCTCGGCATCATGGGCGGCAGCAATGGCGGCCTGCTGGTCGGCGCCGTGCTCACCCAGCGTCCCGATCTGTTCAACGCCGTGGTCTGCCAGGTGCCGCTGCTCGACATGCGGCGCTACCACCTGCTGCTGGCCGGCGCTTCCTGGATGGGCGAATACGGCGACCCTGACGACCCGGCCGAGTGGTCCTGGATCGCCCGCTACTCGCCCTACCACCAGGTGCGGGCCGGCCAGCGCTACCCGCGCGTGCTGTTCACCACCTCGACCCGCGACGACCGCGTGCATCCGGGCCATGCGCGCAAGATGGCGGCGCGCATGCTGGAACAGGGCCACGAGGTGCTGTACTGGGAAAACCTCGAGGGCGGCCATGCCGGCGCGGCCGACAATGCGCAGACCGCGCGCATGTGGGCCCTCACCTGGACTTTCCTGCGCCGCCAGCTCGGCAAGGATCAAGCTGCCTGAGGAGCCATGCGCTGTGCATACAGCGCTTCCCAGGTGGCGCGCACGTCCACATAGAAGGCCACCGCATTCTCGATCCCGATGCGCTGCGGCTCGCCGAGGCGGCTGGTGACGACGCCGGCGCGCCGGGTCAGGCGCTCCATCGCGGTGGTGGTCACCGTCACGTAATGGGTCAGGCCGTTCTCGATGCCATAGCGGATCACGGCCTCGAAGCATTGCATCGTCATGTCCGAGAAGCCGTAGCGGTTTTCCTTGTCGGTCTCGAGGGCGAAGCGCGACAGCTCCCAGATACGTGCGTCGCTCGGCGCCGCGCGGCCTTCGAGCAGTTGGGGGAAGGAATCCTTGAGCATGTACGGACCTTCGGTCGGCAGCAGGCGCCAGCAGCCGAGCAGCGTGCCGGCGGGCTCGCGCATCACCATATAGGCCGGGTCCAGGGCGTCATAGCCATCGATCTCCATGCCGGACATGACGGGCACTTCCCAGCCCAGACGCCCGCTGAACACCTTGGCGCGCAGGGTATGCATTTCCCACAGGTCTTTGGATTTGAATTCACGGCGTGCTGCGATTTTGATTTGCATCGTCATTTAGGGCCCCTAGTTGTGGTGGATCAAGCTATGCACTTCGCATACAAGCTTCATGCATGGCGGGCAGAACCGGAACTATCAGCTCTGCTAGGTGGCTATGCGCGCCGCCGGTGGAATACTTGCAGTTTGCATAGCCACCGATGGAAAGGAGCAAAGATGGGAAACGAGATGATGTGCGAAGCACTGGCGGCGGAACTGGAAGCGCAACAAGCAGCACAGGCGGGCGGTGCGCACCGGTCCGCGCCACATGAACTGCGGCGCCTGCGCATTGCCAAACGCGAAAGCCAGGAAAAATTCTGGAGCCGTTTCGGCGTCACCCAATCGAGCGGAAGCCGCTTCGAGACCGGCCTTGCGGTCCCTCCCCCGGTCGCCATCCTGCTGCGCCTCTACGTCAATGGACGGGTCAGCGATGGTGATCTGCAGGCGTGATCAGGCCCAGGGAAATTGCCTTGACCACCGCCTGCTGGCGGGTGTTCACGCCGAACTTCTGGCGCACGTTGGCCAGGTGAAAATTGACGGTCGCCTCGGAACAGTTGGTGATCCGGGCGACCTCCCAGGAGGACTTGCCGACCATGACCCATTGCAGCACCTCGAGCTCGCGCCGGGTCAGGCGCGGCAGCTCAGGCTCCGCCTCGGCCTCGCGGAAACGCGCCGATGAGGCGAAAGCATAGTCGCGGATCAGGGAAAGGGCCGGCAGCGCCTCGAACAGCGAGCGTTCGAAAGGCGCGTCGGGCCGCAGGTCGGATGCGAAGCTGATCATGCCCAGCTCGCCCTGCGGGCCGTGGATCGGCAGCGTCACGCCGCTGCGGATGCCGTGCGCGCTGGCTTCCTCGTACAGGGCGCCGGGCACGCCGCTGCCGAAGGTGGACGGGGCCCAGACCAGCGGCAGGGTATTCGAGACGCAATGGACCACGGTCGGGTCGACATAATGGAAGCCGTTGGCTTCATAGCGGTCACGCCACTCCACCGAATAGTTACTACACGTAAAGGCGTGCTCGAAGCGTACATGTCGCGACGGCACAACGCCATACAGCATCTGGTCGAAACCCTGGCTGCGCGCGAGTTCGAACACACGCTGCGCCCAGGTGCGGTCGTCTCCGGCTTCCAGCAGCCCCAGTAATAGTGCGGTGTCGATCATAGGACAAGTGCGGGTCAATACTTGATTCATCCTAAATGACTTTGGCGTCCAAATATTCACCAATTGCCACAGCCTCAACCAATGTGAGACTGGATATACGCGCGGTTGTCGTTCAAATACAACAACGTTTGTGCAATCGTGCGCTGTATTGATAGGGATTACGTTACCCTCCGCCGAATGCCCACCGCAAGTTTTCTAAATAGCAATATTTTCTGGTGCCAGCACTTCACCCCGATTGCGATGCTTGACTTGAATTTACACAAGAGTATCTTCTCAGCAGTTAACAGTTCACAGTCGCCGGTCCCGCCGGCGCGGCACTCTTTCACCACCCACGCGAAACAAGGATTTAGTCGATGAACAACATGACCGACATGGGCGAACAGTTGGACGTCAAGCTATTGCTGACCACCCTGATGGCGCTGAAAAAAGGCGACTTCTCGGTCCGCATGCCCTCGGACTGGACCGGCGTATCCGGCAAGATCGCCGACACGCTCAACGACATCATCGAAACCAAGCAGAAGATGGTGGAGACGGTCACCGACGTGTCGCGCGTGGTCGGCCGCGAAGGCCACCTTACCCAGCGTGCGGACCTGCCGGGCGTGGTGGGCGGCTGGGCCACCATCATCAGCTCGGTCAACACCCTGATCGACGACCTGGTGCGCCCGACCACCGAGATGGCGCGCGTCATCGGCGCGGTGGCGAAAGGCGACCTGTCGCAGACCATGGCGCTGGAAGTGGACGGGCACCCGTTGAAAGGACAATACCTGCGCGCGGCGATGACCGCGAACACCATGGTGGAACAGCTGTCCTCGTTCTCGTCCGAGGTGACGCGCGTGGCGCGTGAAGTGGGTACCGAGGGCAAGCTCGGCGGCCAGGCGCAGGTGAAGGGCGTGGCGGGTACCTGGAAAGACTTGACCGACTCGGTGAACTCGATGGCGGGTAACCTGACCTCGCAGGTGCGTAACATCGCCGAGGTGACCACTGCGGTGGCAAACGGCGACTTGTCGAAGAAGATTACCGTGGACGTGCGCGGCGAGATCCTGCAGCTGAAGGACACCATCAACGTCATGGTGGACCAGCTGCGCTCCTTCGCATCCGAGGTGACCCGGGTGGCGCGTGAGGTGGGTACCGAAGGCAAGCTCGGCGGCCAGGCCTACGTGCCGGGTGTGGCGGGTACCTGGAAGGACTTGACCGACAACGTGAACTTCATGGCCTCGAACCTGACGGGCCAGGTGCGTAACATCGCGGCGGTGACCACCGCGGTGGCGAACGGCGACCTGTCCAAGAAGATTACCGTGGACGTGAAGGGCGAGATCCTCGAGCTGAAGAACACCATCAACGTCATGGTGGACCAGTTGTCCTCGTTCGCATCCGAGGTGACCCGGGTGGCGCGCGAGGTGGGTACCGAAGGTAAACTCGGCGGCCAGGCGGTCGTGAAGGGCGTGGCGGGCACCTGGAAGGACTTGACCGACTCGGTGAACTCGATGGCGGGTAACCTGACCGGCCAGGTGCGTAACATCGCGGACGTGACCACTGCGGTGGCGAACGGCGACTTGTCCAAGAAGATCACGGTGGACGTGAAGGGCGAGATTCTCGAGCTGAAGAACACCATCAATGTCATGGTCGACCAGCTGAACTCCTTCGCATCCGAGGTGACCCGCGTCGCGCGGGAAGTGGGCACCGAAGGCCGCCTGGGCGGCCAGGCGAACGTGCCTGGCGTTGCGGGCACCTGGAAAGACTTGACCGACGGCGTGAACTCGATGGCGGGTAACCTGACCGGCCAGGTGCGTAACATCGCGGAAGTGACCACCGCGGTGGCGAACGGCGACCTGTCCAAGAAGATCACCGTGGACGTGAAGGGCGAGATTCTCGAGCTGAAGAACACGATTAACGTGATGGTGGACCAGCTGTCCTCCTTCGCATCGGAAGTGACCCGCGTCGCCCGCGAGGTGGGTACCGAAGGCAAGCTGGGCGGCCAGGCCTACGTCCCGGGCGTCGGCGGCACCTGGAAAGACTTGACCGACAACGTGAACTTCATGGCGTCGAACCTGACGGGCCAGGTGCGTAACATCGCGGCGGTGACGACCGCGGTGGCGCGCGGTGACCTGTCCAAGAAGATTACCGTGGACGTGAAGGGCGAGATCCTGGAACTGAAGGACACCATCAACGTCATGGTGGACCAGCTGTCCTCGTTCGCATCCGAGGTGACGCGCGTGGCCCGTGAGGTGGGTACCGAAGGCAAGCTCGGCGGCCAGGCGAACGTGTCCGGTGTTGCGGGTACCTGGAAGGACTTGACCGAGAACGTCAACCAGCTGGCGGCGAACCTGACCAACCAGATGCGCGCGATCGGCGAGGTGGCGACCGCGGTGACCCGTGGCGACCTCTCGCGTTCCATTCAGGTGGAAGCGCGCGGCGAGGTGTCCTACCTGAAGGACAACATCAACGAGATGATCCGCAACCTGAAGGAGACCACGCAGAAGAACGCGCAGCAGGACTGGCTGAAGACCAACCTGGCGCGCTTCACCCGCCTGCTGCAGGGCCAGCGCGACCTGCAGGCCGTGACCAAGCTGATCCTGTCGGAACTGGCGCCGCTGGTATCGGCCCACCACGGCGTGTTCTACATGATGGACTCGCAGGAAACCGACGCACGCCTGCGCATGATCGCCTCCTACGGCTACCGTTCCAGCCGCAAGCTGCCGACGTCCTTCCTGCCGGGCGAAGGCCTGGTGGGCCAGTGCGCGCTGGAGAAGACCCGCATCTGGCTGACCGACGTGCCGCGCGACTACATCGTGGTGTCCTCGGGCCTGGGCTCGGCGCCGCCGAACAACATCGTGGTGCTGCCGATCCTGTTCGAACAGCAGGTCAAGGCGGTCATCGAGATCGCCTCGCTCGACCGCTTCACCGAAACCCACCTGTCCTTCCTCGACCAGCTGATGGAATCGATCGGCGTGGTCCTGAACACGATCGAGGCGAACAGCCGTACCGAGTCGCTGCTGACCCAGTCGCAGTCCCTCGCCCAGGAACTGCAGCAGACCAACCAGGAGCTGGCGGAGAAGGCGCGCCTGCTGTCCGAGCAGAACATCGAGGTGGAACGCAAGAACCGCGAGGTGGAACAGGCCAAGCTGGCGCTGGAAGAAAAGGCGACCCAGCTGGCCCTGTCCTCCAAGTACAAGTCCGAGTTCCTGGCCAATATGTCGCACGAACTGCGCACCCCCTTGAACTCGCTGCTGATCCTGGCGCAGCAGCTCTCGGATAACCCGGAAGGCAACCTGTCGTCGCGCCAGGTGGAATTCGCGAAGACCATCCACGGCTCCGGTTCCGACCTCTTGACCCTGATTAACGACATTCTCGACCTGTCGAAGATCGAATCCGGCACCGTCACGCTGGACGTGTCGGAATACCGCTTCTCGAACCTGCGCAACTACGTCGATCGTACCTTCCGCCACATGGCGGAGGCCAAGCACCTCGGCTTCCAGGTCGATCTGGCGGACAACCTGCCGACCGCGGTGATGACCGACACCACGCGCCTGCAGCAGGTCCTGAAGAACCTGCTGTCGAACGCGTTCAAGTTCACCAGCCACGGCCAGGTCGAGCTGACCATCTCGCTGGTGAACAGCGGCTGGACCCACGACCACCCGAACCTGGTGCACGCCGACGCGGTGCTGGCCTTCTCGGTGCGCGACACCGGCGTCGGCATCCCGTCCGACAAGCTGCAGCTGATCTTCGAGGCATTCCAGCAGGCCGACGGCTCGACCGCGCGTAAATATGGCGGCACCGGCCTGGGCCTGTCGATCTCGCGCGAATTGGCGCGCCTGCTGGGCGGCGAGATCCGCGTCGAGTCGACCGTCAACGTCGGGTCGACCTTCACCCTGTACCTGCCCTACAACCGCGCCGGCTTCATCAACTACGAGCAGACGCGCCAGCCGCAGCCGGCCCGCCTGGCCCCGCCGCCGGCCCCCGCCACCACCGTGTCCTACCAGCCGGTGGTGGAAGCAAGCAGCGAGGTGGCGACCGCCGAAACGGTGGAAGCCGGCTCGCTGGTCGAGTATTCCTCGGTGCTGGACGACCGCGGCCTGGTGACCCCGGGCGACCCGTCGGTGCTGATCGTGGAAGACGACGAGCGCTTCGCCAAGGTGCTGCTCGACTTCGCCCGCGAGAAAAACTTCAAGGGCATCGTCACCCAGCGCGGCGATTCGGCGCTGTCGCTGGCGCGCGACTACCTGCCGTCGGCGATCCTGCTCGACATCGACCTGCCGGACATCGACGGCTTCACGGTGCTCGACCGCCTCAAGCGCGACCCGAACACCCGCCACATCCCGGTCCACGTGATGTCCTCGCTGCGCGAGCGCGAGCGCGCGCTGCGCCAGGGCGCGATCTCGTACATCAACAAGCCGGTGGGCCGCGAGGCGCTGCAGGAAGAGTTCAAGCGCATCCAGAAGTTCCTGATGGGCGGCAAGCGTTCGCTGCTGGTCGTGGAAGACGACATGGCCCAGCGCGAGTCGATCGTGGCCCTGATCGGCAACGCCGACATCCACATGGTGACGGTCGACACCGGCGCCGCCGCGATGGAAGCCCTGGAAAGCGCGCGCTTCGACTGCATGGTGCTGGACCTGACCCTGCCGGACATCTCGGGCTTCGACCTGCTGGACCGCATCGGCGCCAACGAGCGCCTGCGCGACCTGCCGGTGGTGATCTACACCGCCAAGGAGCTGTCGCGCAAGGAGGTCACCAAGCTCAAGCGCTACGCCAAGACCATCGTCATGAAGGACGCCCGCTCGCCGGAACGCCTGCTGGACGAAACCGCCCTGTTCCTGCACCGTTCGCAGGCCAGCCTGCCGGAGCAGCAGCGCCGCATCCTGGAAGAGATCCACGCGGCGGACGGCGGCCTGGCCGGCCGCAAGGTACTGATCGTCGACGACGACCTGCGCAACATCTTCGCGCTGTCCACCCTGCTGGAGCGCCAGCAGATGCAGGTGCTGTTCGCCGAGAACGGCCGCGACGGCATCGAGGTGCTGGAGAAGGACCCGACCATCGAGATCGTCCTGATGGACATCATGATGCCGGAGATGGACGGCTACGACACGATGCGGGCGATCCGCCGCATCCCGAAGTTCCGTTCGCTGCCGATCATTACCCTGACCGCGAAAGCGATGAAGGGTGACCGCGACAAGTGCATCGCCGCCGGCGCCTCGGACTACATCACCAAGCCGGTCGATGTGGCCCAGCTGCTGTCGATGATGCGTGTCTGGCTCCACTAAGGCCGCGGCGATGGGTGAATTGAGTGCCTGGTCCGGGTTCGCCGCCGCCCAGGCAACGGAGGAACTCGAAATCGAACTGCTGCTGGAAGCCGTCTACCAGCGCTTCGGTGTCGATTTCCGTGGCTATGCGCGGCCCAGGCTGCGCGACAAGCTGTTCGCGCTGCTGCGCGCGCGCAATCTGGCGACCATCTCCAGCCTGCAGGAGCGGGTGCTGCACGAAGCCGGTGTCGCGCACGAACTCGTGCGCACGCTGGCGGTGCCGCAGGCGGAGCTGTTCGACCTGCCCGAGGACACGCGGCGCCTGCGCACCGCGCTGGGCGACAGCCTGCGTCCGACCGCCCTGCCCAAGGTCTGGCTGGCCGAGCCGGCCGGCGTGGCCGAGGCCTGGACGCTGGCGATCCTGCTGGCCGAGGAAAAGCTGTACGGCCGCACCGAGGTGTTCGCCACCGTCGCCAGCGACGAGCTGCTGTTCGACGTGCGCAACGCCTCGCTGCCGGTGGCCCAGCTGGCGCAGTCGCAGGCGCAGTACCAGGCCAGCGGGGGCGTCGGGCGCCTGAGCGACTACTTCGAGGTCGCGAACGGCGAAGCGCGCCTGCTGCCGCGCCTGCGCGAACGCATCACCTGGGCGCAGTACAGCCTGGTGACGGACGCCTCGTTCAACGAGTTCCACGGCATCATCTGCCGCCGCGCCCTGCCCGACTTCGGGCCGCTGCTGCGCCAGCGCGTGCTGCGCCTGTTCCGCGACAGCGTGTCGCTGTTCGGGGTGCTGGGGCTGGACCGCGAACTGGCGCCGACCGACGCCGGTGCGGCGGACTACCAACTTTTGTTCGAGGACGGGGGCTGGTACAAGCGGGTGCGCTGATTTTCAGGCTGACTGGACGCGCGGTCGGCACAGCCGGCCACCCTGCGATTTGCGGCTATGCCTTGTACTCGGCCGCGATCCGGTCGCGCCAGGCCTGCAGGTGCACCATCCCCTCCTGCCCCGGCCTGAACCTCAGCAAACCACGTGCGAATTCGATCGCACAGAAGGCCGTGATATCGGCAATCGTGAACCGTTCTCCGGCCACGTAGGGCTGCCGGCCCAGCTCCCCGTCCAGCCAGCGCGCCGTCGCGCGCATCTTGTGTCCCTGCGCCGCGCCGAAGTCCGGAAACTGCGGCTGCTCCAGGCTTGCCAGCCCCGGATGCGTATGGCGCACGCACAGCGCCGTTTCCAGCATCAGGTGCAGCTCCATGCGGCGGTCGGCCATCTCGATGAAGGCGCGCTCGGTGCTGTCCACCCCCATCAGGTTCGGTTCCGGATACAGGCTTTCGAGGTAGGTGCAGATGGCGCGCGTCTCGCTCAGCGCGCGGCCATCGTCGAGCACCAGCACGGGAACGCGCGCCAGCGGATTCAGGGCGGTGAATTCAGGCGAGCGGTGGCCGCCGGCATTCAGGTCGACGTCGACCAGTTCGATGCCTTCGATTCGTTTGGCCGCCATGAACATGGTGACACGCCGCGGGTTGGGCGCGCGGGGACTGACGTAGAGACGCATGGGCTTTTCCATCCTTGAACAGGGATGGCCATGATAGCGCGAACCGGCAGGAGCTCAGGCCGGTTCGACCAGCGGAGCCGTGCCTTCACCCGCCCGCGCGGCGTCCATCCAGGCGTCGACATCGTCCGCGCAACCCGGCGGCAGGTGCAGCCCGAGCTTGCTGCGGCGCCACAGCACGTCCTCGGCGCAGCCGGCCCACTCGTGCCGCATCAGGTAGCGCAACTCGGCGGCGTAGAGGCGCGGGGCCACCTCCTCGCCCAGGTCATCGATGCCGGCGGCGCCGGCCAGCAAGATCTCGGCACGGCTACCGTAGGCACGCGCCCAGCGCCGCGCCAGGCTGGCAGGCAGCCAGGGATGGCGGCGTTCGAGCGCGGCCACCCAGGCGTCGAATTCGAGCACGGCGCGGCTGCTTGGCACGCTGCCGAACAGGTCTCCGCCGGGCAGCACGGCCTGCGCCGTCCACCCCAGCCGGGCGTGCCCGAGTGCGCCGGAGATCCAGTCCGCCGCTTCCTCGGCCAGCTTGCGAAAGGTGGTGATCTTGCCGCCGAAGACAGACAGCAAGGGCGCCCCCGCGGTATCGCGCCCGAGCAGGTAGTCGCGCGTGGCCGCGCTGGCGCTGGCAGCGTCGTCTTCGAGCAGCGGGCGCACGCCCGAGTAGGACCACACGACGTCCGCAGGCGCGACCTGGCGCCGGAAATAGCGGTTGGCGAGCTCGCACAGGTAGGCGGTTTCGGTGCCGGCGATCGCCACCCCGTCCGGGTCGCCCTGGAACTCGACGTCGGTGGTGCCGATGAGGGTGAACGCGTCTTCATAGGGCATCGCGAACACGATGCGCCCGTCTGGGTGCTGGAAGATGTAGGCGTACTGGTGGTCGAACAGGCGCGGCACCACGATGTGGCTGCCCTTGACCAGGCGCAGGCGCTGCGCGGGAGCGCTGCCGGTGGCGATCTGGGCCACCCGCGCGGCCCAGGGCCCGGCCGCGTTGACCAGGCAGCGCGCCTTGACCCTTAGCCTGCGCTCAGCCTGCACCAGCGTCGCCGTCCAGTACTGCGGGCGGCGCTCGAAGGCCGCGCAGCGCGTATGCGTCAGCACGGTGGCGCCGCGCTCATGCGCATCGAGCGCATTCAGTACCACCAGCCGGGCATCGTCGACCCAGCCATCGGAATACACGAAGCCGCGCGCAAAGCTGGGCTTGAGCGCCCCGCCGGCGCGGTGCTCCGCCAGCTCGACCGCTCTCGACGCCGGCAGGAAGGTGCGCGGTGCCAGGCGGTCGTACAGGAACAGGCCGGCGCGGATCAGCCAGGCCGGCCGCTGCGTGGGGTCGTGCGGCATCACGAAGCGCAGCGGATGCATGATGTGCGGGGCGCTGCACAACAGGGTTTCGCGTTCAAGCAGCGCCTTGCGCACCAGGCCGAACTCGCGGTGCTCGAGGTAGCGCAGGCCGCCGTGGATCAGCTTGCTCGATGCGGAAGACGTGTGGGACCCCAGGTCGTCCTTGTCACACAGGACCACCCGCAGCCCGCGCCCGGCCAGGTCGCGCGCGATCCCCGCGCCATTGATGCCGCCACCCACGACCAGCACGTCGCATTCCAGCTGGGTGTCCTCGTTCATATCGCCTCCCGTCCGCGGGCCGGGCCCGCCTAGCCGGTCCAGTGTAGGCACTCGCTAGTAGAGCATCTTTGCTTGTATCAATTATGCGGAGAATGGACCCGCCGGTGTGTAAAATCGGCACATGCACAACTCATCCAGCGCCGACGTGCGTGCCTGGGTCCGCATGCCTTCCGGCAAGCGCCTGGACCTGCTCAACCCGACTCCCTTCGACTGGGACGACGCCGACCTGGCCCTGGGCCTGGCGCGCACCTACCGCTGGGGCGGCCATTCGGCCTGGCCGCTGCCCCTGTCCGTCGCCCAGCACTCGCTGACCGTGATGCTGCTGCGCCGCGCCATCGCTCCCCAGCCCACGCCCCTGCAGGAACTGCGCGAGCTGCTGCACGACGCCGAGGAAGGCCTACTCGGCTTCGATGCGATCTCGGTGATCAAGCCCTTCCTGGGCGAAGGCTTCCGTGCCCTGACCAGGCGCCTGGAGCAGATGGTCTTCCTGCGCTACGGTCTGCCGGCCTGGACCGAGAAGGAGCACAGGCTGCACAAGCAGGCCGACCGACTCGCGGCGGCAAGCGAAGCGGTGCACGTAACCGGCTGGACGCCGGACGAAGTCAAGCGCACGCTGAAGATCCGCGCCGACGTGCTGGACCAGGACCCGCTAGTGCCGTATTTCGGCGGCACGCCCTGGGAACCGTGGTCCCCAGGCCTTGCTGCGGAACGCTTCCTGGCCGAGCTGGAGCGCCTGAAGCAGGCCAGCGCTAACGCGCGCGCCTGATTCTGCAACAGCTGCTCCCTACACCAGGCTGCAGAGCTGCACCGAAAATCGGCGCCGAAACTTGAGGAAGCTCAAGCTTCGCACGTAAGCAATTGATTTTATGGGAAGTTCTTCAATATCCACAAGAACTGTGGATAAAGATGTGGAAAAGCACTACTTGACAAGCTGAAAGTCCAGTAATGATGCGGGTTTCAACAAATTGCCCGTTCCGCAGGCAAATTGAAAAACTCTAAAAATCAATGACTTGCACGCGCCCTACTTTCGTGCAGTGCGGGAGTCTGGGGCATATTCCTACAAAATCGCCGTACGGGGGATAAGTCCTCAACGTGTGCCGATCTTCGCTCATTTCCACGCGTTCCGAGCGCGCTCCCGCACCAGCATGCGCACGCTCTCCGGCACCGGCTTGCGCAGCTGCTGCGTGTCCGCGCTGAGCCAGGTCGTCTCCTCGAAATGCTTCAGCATGGCCGGGGTGATGAAGCGCGAGCGGGCCGCGTAGACGTGGCGATCGCCCATCTGTGCCTGCTGCTTGATGAAGAAGCGGTTCGGCAGCACCAGGTGCAGGTATTCGCGCGCGCGCGTCATCGCCACGTAGAGCAGGCGCCGCTCTTCTTCGATGTCGTCGTTGTTCCCGGTACTCATGTCCGACGGGATGCAGCCGTCCACCACGTTCAATACCGTCACCGATTTCCACTCCTGTCCCTTGGCGGAATGGATGGTCGACAGGATCAGGTAGTCTTCGTCGAGCAGCGGGCTGCCTGCGCGGTCGCTGGTGGCTTCGGGCGGGTCGAGCGTGATCTCGGCCAGGAAGCTCTCGCGCGTCGCGTGCCCGCCAGCCAGCGCGGCCAGTTGCTCGACGTCGGCGGCGCGCACCTGCGCGTCGTCGTACATGCGTTCCAGGTGCGGCAAGTACCATTGCTTGACCAGCTCGATGTCGGCCGGCCAACGCAGTCCCGGAGTGCGCAGGCGCCGGTACAGTGCGCTGAAGGCGGCCCAGTCCTCGAGACTCTTGGCCGGCGCGGCAAAGGCTTCCACCGCCGCCAGCGGGTCGGTGGCCTCGCCCACCGCATCCAGCAGGCGGGTGGCGGTCGCCGGGCCGATCCCCGGAATCAGCTGGGCCACGCGAAAGCCCGCCATGCGGCCGTTCGGGTTCTGGGCAAAACGCAGCACGGCCAGCACGTCCTTGATGTGGGCCGCTTCCAGGAACTTCAGGCCGCCGAACTTCACGAAGGGGATGTTGCGACGCATCAGCTCGAGCTCCAGCGCGGCGCTATGGCTGGCCGCGCGGAACAGCACCGCCTGCGATTTCAGGGCGATGCCGGCTTCGCGGTGTTCGAGGATGCGGCGGCAGGCCCAGCGCGCCTGTTCGGCTTCGTCCGGGATCAGGACCAGTTGCGGCTTGAGGCTGGAGGCCTTGTCGGTCCACAGCGTCTTGGCGTGGCGTTCGCGGGCAGCGGCGATGACGGCGTTGGAAGCGTCCAGGATCGGCTGGGTCGAACGGTAGTTGCGTTCCAGCGTGATGACTTCGGCGGGCTGCGAGAACTGCTTCGGGAAGTCGAGGATGTTGCGCACGGTGGCGCCGCGGAAGGCATAGATCGACTGGGCATCGTCGCCGACCACCATCACGCCCTCGCCGCCGGGCTTCATGCCGGTGATGATCGCCGCCTGCAGGCGGTTGGTGTCCTGGTATTCGTCGACCAGCACGTGGTCGAACCGGGCGCCCAGCTCCGGGCCCAGCTCCGGGTCGCTCGCCATTTCGGACCAGAACAGCAGCAGGTCGTCGTAATCCAGTATGTTCTGCTCCTGCTTGGCGTCGACGTAGGCGCCGAACAGGGTTTTCAGCTGCCCTTCCCATTCGCTGCACCAGGGGAAGGTGGACTGCAGCACCGCCTCCAATGGTTCGCGGCTGTTGACCACCCGCGAATAGATCGACAGGCAGGTGCCCTTCAGCGGAAAGCGCTTTTCCGTATGCGACAGGCCGATTTCGTGGCGCACCAGTCCCATCAGGTCTTCGGAATCGCCGCGGTCGTGGATGGTGAAGGATTCGTCCAGGCCGACGCGGCCCGCATACTCGCGCAGCAGGCGCGCGCCGATCGCGTGGAAGGTGCCGGCCCAGGGCAGGCTCAGCTGGGCCGCGTTGGCGCTGCCGCCCTTGCCGAGCAGGCGCTGCAGCACGCCGCTGGCGCGCTGGCTCATTTCGCCCGCCGCACGCCGCGAAAACGTCAGCAGCAGGATGCGCTGGGGATCGGCACCCAGCTGGATCAGGCGCGCGACGCGGTGCGCCAGCGTATTGGTCTTGCCCGAGCCCGCCCCGGCCACCACCAGCAGCGGCCGTACCCTGGCGGCGCCGATGTCGTGCTCGACCGCGGCGCGCTGTTCGGCATTCAGGCCGGCGAAGGGATCATCTAGGGCGGACTGTTGGAGGACGGCGGACATGGGATGGACAAGGAATGGCGGCTGCAAATGCCATACTGTACATTTATCCAGTTCTCTTGCGCAAGCCTCAAGAAATCCAGAGTCAAGCCCGCGCACGATTGAACGCACGTTTTGCCCGGGGTCAGGTCATGGATTACATGCAGAAGACATGCTAAGTAGTTAATAATTAAAAAGTTTTCCTGATATCCACAAAGTCTGTGAATAACTATGTGGAAAAGCGGGGGCTTGACACGCCAAATGCGGCCATCCGTGCGGCTTTCAACAATTTGCCTATTGGGAAGGCAATCGCGATAGGCCCGGAAATCAAGGGTTTACACGCAGCTGTCGCGCAGCGGGAACGGTTGCGCGCAAAATTATTTTACGGCAATTTTTGTGTATAAGCCCGGCTCGCCTCAACGTCCAGCGCTGCGCCACCTCCCGCATGCGCCGCCTACAATGGCCGCGTGACCAACCACTGTGAGGACGCCATGAGCATGCACCCCGATCCCGACCTGAATCCCGGCGACGAAGCGGAACCCGGTACGCCCGGCGCCGGAGAAGACGTCTGCGAAGCCTGCGCCGGCACCGGCAAGCTGTCCGACGGCCGGCCCTGTTCCAACTGCGGCGGCAGCGGCAAGGTCATGCGGGGTATCGGCGGCGGCTGAGCGCCTGCCCCGCGTGGACAGGCGGACGCGCGCCCGGCGATAATCCGGGAATGCGCGTTCCGCCTCCCGCCGCCCACCCCGATCCGGACCGTCCCCGGCCCACCTCGCTGGCCGACCTGTTCGTCTCCTTCACCGTCCTTGCCCTGCAAGGCTTCGGCGGGGTGCTGGCGGTCGTCCAGCGCGAGATCGTCGAGCGCAAGCGCTGGCTGACGCAGGAAGAATTCATCGAGGACTGGGCCGTGGCGCAGATCATGCCCGGGCCGAACGTGCTCAACCTGTCGATCATGATCGGCGCGCGCTGGTTCGGGCTGCCCGGGGTCGTGGCTGCGGTCGCAGGCCTGCTCGCCTTGCCGCTGCTGCTGGTGCTGGTGCTGGCGGCCTTCCACGCGCAGTATGCGGACCATCCCGCGGTGGCCGGCGCGCTGCGCGGCATGGCAGCCGTGTCCGCCGGCCTGATCGCCGCCACCGGCCTGAAGCTGTCGAGCGCGCTGGCAAAGAGCCCGATCCCGCTTCCCTGCTCGGTCGGGATCGCGGCGGCCGCCTTCGCCTTGCTGGCCTGGCTGCGTGCGCCGCTGGTCTGGGTGCTGCCCACACTGGGTGCGCTCGGCTGCGTGCTGGCCTGGCGCAGCTTGCGATGACGGCGGCACCGCTGGTTCTGGGATGGCACGACTGGCTCAGCCTGTTCGTCCATTTCCTGATGCTGTCGCTGATGCAGTTCGGCGGCGCGATCTCGGTCAGCGCCGACATGCAGCGCTTCCTGGTCGAAGACAAGGGCTGGCTGGCCCAGTCGCAATTCAGCGATGCGATCGCGCTGGCGCAGGCGGCCCCGGGGCCGAACGTGCTGTTCGTCGCGCTGATGGGCTGGCACCTGGGCATGAACACCGGCAGCCTCGGCGCCGCCCTGGGCGGCGTGGCGCTGACCATGGCCGGCATCCTGCTGCCTTCCTCCATCCTCAATTACCACATCGCGCAGTGGGGACACCGCAACCGCGAGCTGCGCGCGGTGCGCGCCTTCCGCTTGGGACTGGCGCCGGTCGTGATCGGCATGCTGCTGGCCACCAGCTGGCTGCTCGCCGGCGCCGGGTCTAGCAAGAGCGGCGGGCCGGCCTGGCTGCTGGCCCTGCTTTCCTGCCTGCTCATCTGGCGTACCCGCCTGCACCTGCTGTGGATGCTGGGCGCCGGCGCCCTGCTTGGCGCGCTCGGATTCGTCTGACTGGCACGCCGGGACGCCACAGGGCATACTTGCGGGATTGACCACTCATCCAGCGAACCCATGCTCGAACTTCTCAGCGAACATGCCTGCTTCGGCGGCGTCCAGCGCTTCTACCGCTTCGATTCGACCGCCATCGGCCTGCCGATGCGCTTTTCCGTCTACCTGCCGCCCGGCGCCGAAGGCAAGCGCCTGCCTGTCCTGTTCTACCTCGCCGGCCTGACCTGCACCGAAGAGACCTTCATGATCAAGGCCGGCGCCCAGCAGGTGGCGGCGCAGGAAGGCCTGATCCTCGTCACGCCCGATACCAGCCCGCGCGGCGCCGGGGTGCCCGGCGAGACCGACAGCTGGGATTTCGGCGCGGGCGCCGGCTTCTACGTCGACGCTACCGAGGAGCCATGGTCCCGGCACTACCGCATGTACAGCCACATCCTGGAACTGCGCGAGCTGGTGCTGGCCGAGTTGCCGGCCGACCCGGCCCGGGTGGGCATCTTCGGACACTCGATGGGCGGACATGGCGCGCTCATGATGGCGCTGCGCAATCCGGGCCTGTTTCGTTCGGTGTCGGCCTTCGCGCCGATCGCGGCGCCGATGCGCTGCCCGTGGGGCCAGAAGGCCTTCGGCGGCTACCTGGGCGCCGACCAGGCGAGCTGGCGCCAGTACGATGCGAGCGAACTGATGGCCTCGATGGACACGGCGCCCTTCCCAGGCGGGATCCTGATCGACCAGGGGCTGGCCGATAAATTCCTGGCCGAGCAGCTCTATCCGGAAGCCTTCGAGGAAGCATGCGCCCGTGCCGGCCAGCCCTTGACCCTGCGCCGGCATGAGGGCTACGACCACGGCTACTATTTCATTTCGACCTTCGTGGAAGATCATTTGCGCTTCCATCGCCGCCTGCTCGGATGAGCGATGGCGGGTGCAGGCCGACGCCTGCCCCGCCTGCTTGAAAACGCCCCGCCTCCGTCCTATAAAGACATTGCCGGCACCCACCGGCACTCTCAGTCCTTATCCATGGAGGCCATCATGAATCTCATTAGACGAGGCAATAGCCCGCTCCCGGCCTACCGCCCGGGCGCCGTCGAGGACCAGTTCGGGCGCATGGTCGAGAGCATGTTCCAGGACTTCTTCGCCCCGCTTGCACAGGGCGGGCAATGGGCTGGCGAAGGCGCGGCGACGCCGCGGCTGGACGTCAGCGAAACCGAGAAGACCTACGAAATCCAGGCCGAACTCCCCGGCGTGAACAAGGAGGACGTCAAAGTCTCGGTCGACGGGCAGCGCGTCACCATTGAGGCGGAATGCCGCTCGGCAAACGAACGCCGCGAGGGTGAAACCGTGGTGTATGCTGAACGCACCGCACGCAGGTTCATGCGCAGCTTCGCCCTGCCCACCGAAGTCGACGACGGTTCGGCACAGGCAAAGCTGGAGAACGGCGTACTGCAGCTGAGCCTGCCCAAAAAGCAGGGCACTGAAGCACGTCGCCTGACCATCCAGTAATCGCCCGGCCACGCGTCAGGCAGAGTCCATGGTCCGCGTCCCGCGTTGCGGCGCCCTGCCGCGGCGCGGCGCGGCCGTTTTGCGTTCTACCATCGTTACGTTTCGTTCTATGCGCTTCACCATGCCGGAGACCGAAGGCTACAAGGACCGCACCCACGCCGGCCGACAACTGGCGCGCAGCTTGCGGCATCTCGCCGGCCAGTCCGACCCGATCGTGCTCGGCCTGCCGCGCGGCGGCGTGCCGGTGGCCTTCGAAGTGGCCATCGCCCTCGGCGCGGAGCTCGACGTCCTGCTGGTGCGCAAGCTGGGCATGCCCGGCAACGAGGAATACGCGATGGGCGCGATCGGCAGCGGCGGCGTGCGCGTGCTGCAGCCGGGCGTGCCCGGCCTGCTGGGCGTGACCCAGGAACAGGTGGACCAGGTCGCCGCGCGCGAACTGGCCGAGCTCGAGCGGCGCGACCGCCTCTACCGCGGTGGACGCCCGCCGCCGCGGCTCGAAGGCCGCTGCGTGATCCTGGTCGACGACGGCATCGCGACCGGGGCCAGCATGCTGGCGGCGGTCCAGGTGGTGCGCAAGCACCGGGTCGCGCAACTGGCGGTGGCGGCGCCGGTGGGCGCGCCCGACACCCTCGAACGGCTCGCGCGCGAAGCCGACGAAGTCGTCTGCCCGCTTGCCCCGCCCCGCTTCCATGCGGTCGGCCAGTTCTACCGGTCGTTCGGGCAGACGGATGACGAAGAAGTACAGGACCTGCTGGCACAGGCATGGGCGGCGCCCGCCGCGCCGAATGGTGGGCAGCAGGGGAACAAGGACAACAGAAAGGAGCGGACATGAAACCAATTCCAACCGAGACGGCAACCGATGTAGGCAGCGTGGGTAAATGGCTGGGTGCGGCAGCGGCCGGAGCGCTGCTGATGTACCTGCTGGATCCCGAACGCGGCTCCGCGCGCCGTTCGCGCGCAGTGTCCGCGGTGCGCGCAGCCGGCGCCCGCACCGGGGCGACAGTCGACGGCGTGCTGCACAGCGCCGGCGACCGCCTGGTGGGGCTGAAGGACAGCGCCGCCAGCGCCCTGTCGCGCGGCGCCGACCGCGTGCAGGCCAAGGCGGCGCCGATGCTCGAACGCGCCCGCCACGGCGCTCAGGAGGCGACCCACCGCCTGGAAGACAGTGCCGAACGCGTGCGCGAGCGCGCCAGGGCCGCGGCCGACGGCAGCAGCATGCGCGGCTACGAATCCGATACCAGCCGTTCGCCGGCGCGCTACAAGCACTACGAGCCGGCCGGAGAGTATGAAGCCGAGCACCGTGCGCGCGGCGGGCTGTCCGCGTGGCTGCGCGGCTCGCGCGGCAGCGCCCGGGACGAGCGCGGCCCCGACTATCTGGAAGTAGCCCATCCGGCCCTGGTGGGCGGCGGCGTGCTGGGCCTGCTCAGCCTGATGCGCCGCTCTCCGGGCGGCCTGCTGATTGGACTGGCCGGCCTGGCCCTGCTGTGGCAAGGCACCCGCGACAAGACCTACCGGGTCAGCGACAATATGCCGGCCCGGCTGCCGCAGATGAACCAGCAGGACGAGCATGGCCAGGCGCCGATGATCCCGCCGGCCGAGCAGTCCGGCAGCCGTTACCTGCACTGAGCGAGGCGATGCGTCCATGGCGAGCGTCACCGACCACGAAACCGGCGTCCTGCGTGCGGCCGCCCGGCCGCTCACCGGCAGCGCGTCCGACTACGACCCGCTTCTCGAGCTCGTCGGCGATGCGCGCTTCGTGCTGCTCGGCGAAGCCACCCATGGCAGCGCCGAGTTCTACGACGAGCGCGCGCGCATCACCCAGCGCCTGATCGAGGAAAAGGGCTTCACGGCGGTAGCGGTCGAAGCCGACTGGCCGGACGCCTGGCGCGTCAACCGCTACGTGCGCGGCGAAGGCGCCGACGCCGACGGGCGCGCTGCCCTGTCCGGCTTCGAGCGCTTTCCGGCCTGGATGTGGAGGAATACCTCGGTGCTGGCTTTTGTGGAGTGGCTGCGGGCACGCAACGACGCCGCGGGCGCCGGGAGTGGCAAGACCAAGGCCGGCTTCTACGGGCTCGACCTGTACAGCCTGTTCACCTCGATCCAGGAAGTCGTGCGCTACCTGGAGCAAGTCGACCCGGTCGCAGCCGAAGAAACCCGGCGCCGCTACGCCTGCTTCGACCACTACGACCAGGACAGCCAGCACTACGGCTATGCGGCCAGCGTCGGCCTGTCCGAGTCGTGCCAGAAAGGCGTCAACGCGGCGCTGCAGGATTTGCAGCAGCGCGCCTTCGACTACGTGCAGGCCGACGGCGCCAGTGCCGAAGACGCCTTCTTCTACGCCCAGCAGAACGCGCGCCTGGTGAAGAACGCCGAGGAGTACTACCGCACCATGTTCCGCGGGCGCATCTCGTCCTGGAACCTGCGCGACAGCCACATGGCCGAAACCCTCGACGCGCTCGCGCGACACCTGTCGCGCGAGGGCAAGCCGGCCAAGATCGTCGTCTGGGAGCACAACTCGCACATCGGCGACGCGCGCGCCACCGAGATCGGCCGCCAGGGCGAATGGAACGTGGGCGAGCTGGCGCGCAAGGCCTATGGCCAGGATGCCTGCCTGATCGGTTTCACCACCTATGACGGCCGCGTGACGGCGGCCTCGGAATGGGACGGCCCTGCCGAACACAAGCACGTCCGGCCCGGCATGCCCGGCAGCTACGAGCACCTGCTGCACGGCGTCGGCACAGAGCGCTTCTTCCTGCCGCTGCGCGAACCCGGCGCGGCGCGCGACGTGCTGATGGAAGAACGGCTGGAACGCGCCATCGGCGTGCTCTACCTGCCGCGCACCGAGCGCCAGAGCCACTACTTCATGGCACAGCTGCCGCGCCAGTTCGATGCGGTGATCCACATCGACCGCAGCAGCGCGGTGACGCCGCTGGATGCGACGGGCGGATGGCATTCGGACGAGCCGCCGGAGACCTTTCCGCAGGGCTTGTAGGCGCCTGGAACTGGGACAGGTTCTTAGCCTTCGAAGAAGGCGTAGCCGTTCCTGCCCTGCCGCTTCGCCAGGTACAGCGCGCTGTCGGCCGCCGCCAGCAGCTGTTCCTGCGGCTGGCGCGGCTGCGACAGCGCCACGCCGACGCTGGTCGAGACCTGTACCCGTCCGGCGCTGGTGCGAAACGGCACCCGCATGCTCTCCACGATCTTCCCCGCAATGTGCTCGGCCTCGACGCGCGTGCCGATCTCTTCGAAGATGACCACGAACTCGTCGCCCGACAGGCGCGCCGGGGTGTCGGTGGCGCGCACGCCGGCGGTGAGGCGGCGCGCGAATTCCTTCAGCACTTCGTCGCCGACGCCGTGTCCATGGGTATCGTTGATCTTCTTGAAATGGTCGATGTCCAGGTAGGCCAGGGCCAGCGGCTTGCCGCTGCGGCGCGCGCGGTCGAGCGCGTGGTGCAGGGTCTCGCCGAACATGCGGCGGTTGGCGATGCCGGTCAGGGTGTCGACCCGCGCCAGCTGCTGCAGCTGCTCCTCGACTTCCTTCACGTGGGTCATGTCGTGCACCAGCGCGTACACACCCGCCACGCTGCCGTCCGGCTGCTGGTCCGGGATGTAGGTCGCCTGCAGGATGCGCGGTTCGCCCTGCACCGGAATGCGCACCTCGTGCGTCACCGCCTGCCCGCCGAAGGCCTGTTCCAGGTGCGGCGAGATGTCCGCCTCGGTTTCGGCACCCAGCAGTTTCGCTACCGGCATCCCGACCAGTTGCTCGGGCGTGATGCCGAACCACTTTTCAAAGGTGGCGTTCCCGAAGCGGAAGCAGTGGCGGCGGTCGATATAGGAAATCAGGACCGGCAGGTTGTCGGTGATCATGCGCAGGCGCCGCTCGCTTGCCGCCCGGTGGTCCTCGGCCAGCTCGCGCTCGGCCATCAGCGCATGGAAGGCCCGCCCCAGTTCGCCGATTTCGTCCTTGCGCCCGTCGCGCAGCACGTCGATGTCGGCGCCATCCTCGCGGATCGCGGCGACGTTGTCGCGCAGGTCCTGCAGCGGCGACAGCAGCCGGAACACCAGCACCCAGGCCAGCAGGCCGGCAGCCAGCGCCAGCCCGCCGGCGCTGAAGAAGGCGTTGTGGCGCATCCTGTCCATCGGCGCAAAGGCCTCCGCGCTCGGATAGCGCGCTGCCAGGATCCATCCGGTCGAGCGCAGGCGCTTGTAGGCATAGATCGAATCGGTGCCGTCCTTGCTTTCGGTTTCGAGCCAGCCTTCGAAGCCGGCCAGGGCGCGGTCGGTGCCCTGGTTCACGCCGGGCGTGCTGCCGACGTGCTGGAACAGGCGCGATTCGTCGGGATGGTCGATGACCACGCCCTCGGCCGTCATCAGGAACAGGTAGCCGGTCTTGCCCGGCTTGAGGGTGCTGATCTGGCGCAGGAAGCCGGAACGCCGCAGGTCCACGCTGCCGGTCAGCACCGCCGCCACCTTGCCCGACTCCTCCAGTACCGGCGCGCTGAACACCACGATGTGGGTTCCCGTCAGGCGGCTGCGGATCGGCCGCGAGATCACCCCCTTGCGCGTCGCGAGCGTCTGCTCGAAGTAATCGGTTCCGCGTAGGTTGAGCGCCGTTGGCCCGGGCAGCTCGCGCAGCGACAGGCGCATCTCGCCCTCGCTGTCGAAGACCACCAGGTTCAGGTATTCGTCGGGGCCCCAGAGCTTCAGCTGGTCGGACAGGAAGGGCCGCAGTCCGGTCCAGTCGGTGCGCAGGCGTGGCGGAATGCCGGCGGCGAGCGCTTCGACCTGCCCCAGCTGCTCGCTCAGGCGGTCGTCCATGAACGAGGCCGCGCCGGACAGCAGGGTGAACTGCTGGTCGCCGATCACGCCCTTCATGTCGCGCTCGGCCACCGACAGGGTCGACAGCGTTACCAGGAGCGTAGCGGCGAACACCAGCACCGCCGCCACCGACGCGAGGCGCAGCTTGAGATTCGCCGATGCCAGGCGTGGAGCTTGTTGGGGCATGAAATGTCGTGATGCGACTCAAGAGAATGACAAAGTATTACATATTCCCTGTATCCATACCGTCCCGTTAGACGGGCGAGCAGTCAATATTGTTCAGACCGTTCGATTGGATTAGCATGGCGGATTCGCTCTTATTTCTTCCCCGCAAACAACGAGGCTCCGCATGAGTAAATACACGCTGCACATCAACGGCAAGACGCAGGCCTTGGAGGTCGAACCCGACACGCCGCTGCTGTGGGCCCTGCGCGATACTCTCGGCCTGGTCGGCACCAAGTATGGCTGCGGCCTCGGCCAATGCGGCGCATGCACCGTGCACATCGACGGCGTGCCGGCGCGCGCCTGCCTGACGCCGGTATCCAGCCTGGGCAAGCAGAAGATCACCACCATCGAGGGCCTCGACCCGAAGGCGCAGCATCCGCTGCAGCTAGCCTGGCAGGAACTCGACGTGCCGCAATGCGGCTACTGCCAGTCGGGCCAGATCATGAGCGCCTGCCATCTGTTGAAGCAGCACCCGAAGCCGACCGATGCGCAGATCGACGAAGCGATGGCCGGCAACCTGTGCCGCTGCGCCACCTATACGCGCATCCGCGCCGGCATCCATCGCGCCGCCGAGATCGCTTCCACCGCAAAGGGCAAGAAATGAGCCAACTGAAGAGCGCACCGACCTCCCCTTCCCGCCGCAGCTTCCTGCGCACTTCCGCCGTCGGCGGCGCCTTCATGCTCGGCATGTCGGCGGAGGGCGTGCTGGCAGCCGCCGCGAACACGGCCGCCAGCGCCGATTTTGTCCCGAACGCATTCATTCGCATCGGCCGTGACGGACGCGTGACGCTGATCTCGAAGCAGCCGGAGATCGGGCAAGGCATCAAGACCTCGCTGCCGATGGTGATCGCCGAACAGCTCGAGGTGGATTGGAAGGACGTGCGCGTCGTCCAGGGCGACCTCGACCCCGTCCTCTACGGCCCGCAGGGCGCCGGCGGCTCGACCTCGACCCCGAACAACTATGAGAACTTCCACCGCCTCGGCGCTTGCGCCCGCATGATGCTGGTGCAGGCCGCGGCCAATACCTGGAGCGTGCCGGTCTCCGAATGCGCAGCGGCCAAGGGCGCCGTCATCCACGGCCAGAGCAAGCGCCGCCTCGCCTACGGCGCCCTGGTGGAAGCGGCGTCGAAGCTGCCGGTGCCCGATGCGAAGAGCGTGGTGCTGAAAGACCCCTCCACCTACAAGCTGTTGGGCACCCGCATCGGCGGCGTGGACAACGCGGCCATCGTCAGTGGCAAGCCGCTGTTCGGCATCGACGTGCGCCTGCCCGGCATGCTGTACGCCGTGTATGCCAAGTGCCCGGTCTTCGGCGGCAAGCCCGTCAATGCCAACCTGGACGCGATCAAGGCCATGCCCGGCGTGAAGGATGCCTTCATCGTCGAAGGTACCGGCAACCTGAACGGCCTGCGCCCGGGCGTGGCGATCGTCGCCACCTCGACCTGGGCCGCGCTGCGCGCCCGCCGCGAGCTGCAGGTGACGTGGGACGAAGGCGAAGGCGCGAACCACAGCTGGGCCGATTTCACGGCCCAGGCCCAGGCGGCGTCCAAAAAGGCCGGCGCCGCCACCGTGCGCAAGGACGGCGACGTCCCGGGCGCGCTGGGCAAGGCCGCCAAGGTGGTGGAAGCGGCCTACAGCTACCCCTTCATCTCGCACGCGAGCATGGAGCCGCAGAACTGCACCGCCTGGTTCAAGGAAGACGGCGCGCTGGAACTGTGGGCGCCGACCCAGAACCCGGGCTCCGGCCAGGCCCTGGTCACCGCCACCTTCGGCATCCCGAAAGAAAAAATCCTTCTCCACATCATCCGCAGCGGCGGCGGTTTCGGGCGCCGCCTGAGCTCGGACTTCATCGTCGAGGCGACCGCCATCGCGAAGCGGGTCGCGGCGCCGGTCAAGCTGACCTGGACTCGAGAGGACGACCTGCAGCACGACCACTTCCGCCCGGGCGGCTTCCACTTCCTGCGCGGCGGTGTGGATGCGGCCGGCAAGGCGGTTGCCTGGCACAACCATTTCGTGACCTTCGCCAACCGCGTCGAGCGCGAGGGCAAGAGCGTCTTGCAACCAGGCAGCGGCGGCAACCTCTCGAGTGACGAATTCCCGGGCCGCTGGCTGGAAAACTGCCAGTTCGAGCAGACCATGCTGGAAACCCGGGTGCCGATGGGCCCGTGGCGCGCGCCGGGCAGCTGCGTGTTCTCCTGGGTGCTGCACAGCTTCATCGACGAGCTGGCGCATGCCGGCGGACGCGACCCGCTCGAGTTCCGCCTCGAGCTGTTGGGTAGCAAGGACCTGGTGCCGGCCAGCTTCGAACGCGGCCAGCCCTACGACGTCAAGCGCATGCGCAATGTGCTGGTCGAAGTGGCGCAGCGCGCCGGCTGGGGCAAGAAGACCTTCCCGCGCGGCCAGGGCCAGGGCATCGCCTTCCACTTCAGCCACCGCGGCTACGTGGCGCAGGTGGCCGAGGTGACCGTCTCGCGCGAGGGCAAGCTGAAGGTGGACCGGGTAGTGGTGGCGGCCGACGTCGGTTCGCAGATCGTCAACCTGTCGGGCGCCGAGAACCAGGTGGAAGGCTCGGTCATCGACGGCCTGTCGACCATGATGTTTCCGGAGCTGAACATCGAGAAGGGCCGCATCGTGCAGAGCAACTTCCACGATTACGGGCTGCTGCGCATGCCGGATACCCCGACCAGGATCGAGACGCACTTCATCAAGACCGACAATCCGGTGACCGGCCTGGGCGAGCCCGCCCTGCCGCCGCTGGCGCCGGCGGTGTGCAACGCGATCTTTGCCGCGACCGGCAAGCGGGTGCGCCAGCTGCCGCTGAGCAAGACCGACCTCAGCTGGAGCTGATGGGATAGCGGGCGCCGAACGGCGCCCGTTGCTTTTAGTGTTTGTGCGCGGGGTCGTTGTCCTTTGCACCGTGATACTCGAGGATTGACGCCGCCTTCTCGAGGCGCGATTCGTCGGCGGTGACGGTGACGACGCACTTGCCGATTTCCAGCCCCGGCGTGTACACGTCCTTGTAGTCGGTGCCACCCTTCACCGCGGGCGAGTCGCCCACCGTGAAATTGGCTTCCGATGGACCGGCCTCGTCGCCGGTATGGCTGATCTCGATGCCGTCCCGGTCGAAGCCCGCTTCGAGCAGCGCCTGGCGCGCCCGCTCCGCATCCTGGAAGTTCTCGATCACACGTACGAGCTGCTTGTTCATGGTGCCTCCTTCGATTTCCTGTTGGAGAGACCGTACCAGAAATGCGCGCGGGCCGGCGCGTACTGCGTCTAGCGTCCCTTGTTAATCTGTTGCAGCAGCTTGAAGGCTTCGCTCTCCAGCACCGGCTGCGCATCCGCCAGCTCCTTGCTGGCCTTGACGTAGGCGGCGCGCTTGCGCTCCTTCTTCTCTTCCGGCGGCACGACCGGCTTGGCGCCCGGGAACATGATCTGCGGACCGCTGTTGAACTTTTGCTGGATGAGCTGCTTGCCGTAGGGCGTGTTGTAGAAGCGGGTCATCTCGGTCGCGGTATCGGCGGAGATCACCTTCGCCATCGGCAGCGCCAGGCGCCGATGGACCTCGGCGGGCGGCGTGCGGTCGAGCTTGGCGAACACGTCCTTGCGTTGCGCTTCGCTCGGATAGCGGCTGCGGGCGGCAACGCCGCGCAGTGTTTTCTCGGCCTGCATGGCGGCCAGCAGGTCTTGCACGGCCTTGATGTGGGCAGGACTTTGGGCCGCAACCGGCGCCGGCGCCGCCGCGGGAGCGGCATGGACGGGGTTTACGGCGACCAGCGACAAGCCGAGCATGGCATGGACTGCAAACTTCATGGTTTCCCTTTCGGATGAGGATCTCATCGCGAATGATGCCATGTCCTAGCCTAAAGATATGCGTGGAAACTCACTTAAGGCCCAGCTGCGCCATGCTAGCGCCCGATGCCGATGCCGATCCCCAGGCCGCTGCGTCCCCCGCTGCCGAAGCCGCCGAAGATCGAGGTCGATACGCCGCCGCGCCGCACACCGTCGCGCTCGGCCAGCTGGACGACGCAATTTCGCCAAGGGTCGGAATTGACTGCAAAACCCAGCTGGGTGCAGGCTGGTCCGAATTCGGTGATCAGGCGCTCCATCTCGGCTTGTTGCTGCATTGCCTTTTCCTGGGGCGTCGCACACCCGAGCAAGCAAAGGGCGCTTGCTGCCGTCACGATCAAAGCGCGCATGGCGGTTCTCCCTATGTCAGGTTTGGTATTGCCAACTTACCGCGATGTGCAGAAAGGGGCAAGGTGCTCGACACTTGCCTTGACGTAGGAGCGCTCCTGCGGCGGCGTCCGCCCGGCACCCGGCGCGCTGCTCAGCGCCGCTTGGCTTGCGCACCTTCCAGATAGGCGCGCAGCTCCTCGAAGCTGACGGCCCCACGACCTCGGGTATCGATGGCGTCGAAATGCCGGAAGACGAATCCAAAACCCTTCGCCTCCTCGCGCGACAACGTGCGGTTGCCATCCAGGTCGGCCGCCCGGAACTGCGCCTCCAGCTTGGCCAGCGCCTGCGCACGCAGCGCCGCGCCCGCCGCCGGCGACGCGTCGGCCGGACGGTTCCGCAATGCCGGCGGAAGCTGGGCGTCGGCACCAAGCGGCGCCTGCGCGTCAACCGCGCCCGCCGCACCCAGGAGGAAGAAAAAGAGCAGCATGATCTTCATTGTGCCACCGATACGCTGTTGTAGAAAGCACGCAGGTCGGCCTTCTGGAGGCGGCGCACGCGGTCGTCCAGGTAGCTCATGTGCCCGCTGTCGTAGTTGCGGATCTGGATGGCGCTGCCCGCACCCAGGCGCGCCAGGTCGAGCTCGGTCTGGTAGAAGGGTGTCGCCAAATCATGGTAGCCGCTCATGGCGATCACTTTCAGCGCCGGATTGAGCGTCAGGGCCGCGGCCAGGTCCGGGATCGTGTCCGGCAGCGTCTTGCCGTCATGGCTGAAGTTCCACAGGTTGAGCACATTGTTGGAACTCACATAGGGCGTGAGCGCCGTATAGCGCAGTTCGCTCTCCAGATAGGGGCGGATGGTGTCGACGAAGGCGCCGCCCACCAGCGTCATCGAGGGGTCGCCACCTTGCGCCAGCGCACTGCCGACGGGCGCCTTCACCCGGGCGTCGTAGCGCCCGATGACCTGGCCGGGCAGCAGGCGCGCGCGGTAGGCGCCGGGTGTCATCGAAAAATCCTGGCGCCAGGTGAGCGTCGTCAGTCCGGCATAGGCGACCAGCTGCGCCAGCGTGGCCTCGGTCGGCGCCACGCCGCTGCCGATGAAGGCATTCACCTCGCTGCGGTAGCTGCCCGCCGCGAACTCACGCGCGCGCTGCAGCACCGATGAAAAGTCGGTCGGCAGGCTGCCGTTCAGGTGGTAGCGCGAGACCGCCGCATAACTCGGGATATAGCCTTCGCAGCTGGCCTGGCCCGGATTGAACATGCCGCAGTTGCTGTAGTAATTCATGGCGGCCGATTGCAGCATGACGCCGGCCACGCGCACCCCGGCGCTTTCCAGCAGGTTCGCCAGCACCGCAGTGCGCGGCGCGCCATAGGATTCGCCGTACAGGTAGAGCGGCGAGGCCTGCCGGTTGTTGGCCGCGAGGTAGCGGCGCACGAAGTCGCGGAAGGCCGCCGCGTCCTGGTCGACACCCCAGAGCAGGGCATTCGTGCGCGGCGCGATCGCCTGCGAGTAACCGGTGCCGACGGCGTCCACGAAGACGAGATCGGAATGGTCCAGCAGGGTTTCCTGGTTGTCCACCAGCGCCGGCGGACTGGCAGGCAGCTCGGTGGACGGGAAGCCCGTCGCCAGGCGGCGCGGCCCGAAGGAGCCCAGGTGCAGCCAGACCGAGGCCGAACCCGGCCCGCCGTTGTAGAAGAAGGTGACCGGCCGCTGCGCCGCGGGCTGTGCGCCGGCGGTATAAGCCACATAGAAGAAGGAGGCCGCCGGCTGGCCGGTCTTCAGGTCGGTGGCCGTGAGGTGGCCGGTGGTGGCGGTGTAGTCGAGCGCTTTACCGTCGAGCGTGATGCGCGCCTGCACCTTGGCGGCGCCCTCCTGCGCGCTCGCCAGCGAAGCCATGGCCGCACCCGAGTAGACGACCGGATCGGCGTAGCTGCCCGGCAGGGCCGGGACTGGCGGCGGCGCCTGTACCGGCGGCGGCGCGGGTGCCGCGACCGGAGCGCCGCCTCCACCGCCGCCACACGCGGCCAGGGAGGCTGCGAGCAGCAGGCTGGTCAGGACAAGTATCGGGCCGCTGAGGCGCGACCGGCGCAGAGGAGTTCGACGGGCCATGATTATCCTGATGGAAACTGGCGGTAGGGCCGATTATGCGCCGACCGTAGAAAAACTCAACAGTAATCATGCGGCGGAACGGGCGGCCTGACGCTCCATTTGATTACGCGCTCAGGAGCAGTCGATCTCGTGATTCCGCTTGATGTCTGCACCGAGCGCCCACGCTCTGCCTCTCAAGGCGTCAATCTCGTTGTTCAGCTCAGCGTACCCCGGTTTCCATGTGAACTGGCCTGCGATAGTGCGCTGTCCAGCGACAAAGTCAGTAAAGGACCCCATGCCTCCGTACACGTGAAGCAGATATTCAACACCCGAGTAATCGGAATTTTCCAAGCGAGTCTTAGCGCGAAGCATCCAGGCAGACCAATGTCGTTCGCCATCGCTCATTAGTAGAGCGAATCGCGCTGCCGCTGTGGCAAAGCACTGTCATACGCGCCGCCATCGATCTGGCCCCGGGTAAGCGCCGCCAGCATCGTCCCCGGCGACGGTACGCTCGCGGTATCGTGCTCCTGGGGATGCCAGAGCCGCGAGCGCAGGATCGAACGCGCGCATTGGAAGAACACCTTGTCGACGGCAATGCGCAGGACGCAGATCGGCCGCTTGCCTTCGTGTTCGAACGATGCGAGCAAGGCCGGCTCGACGGAGATCTGCGCGCGGCCCCGCACCCGCAGGGTTTCGCCGACGCCCGGAATCATGAACAGCAGGCCGACGCGCGAATCGGCGACCAGGTTGCGCAAGCTGTCGATGCGATTGTTCCCACGCCGCTCAGGCAGCAGCAGCGTCTGTGCGTCGACGATCCGCACGATTGGTCCGGTGTCTCCACGCGGCGAGACGTCCAGTCCCTGCGGCCCGTTCGTGGCCAGCAGGGCGAAGCGCGCCTGCGCGAGCCAGCGCGCGTAGACAGGGTGCAGGCTGTCGGTTTCCTTGGCGAGCGACGGCGCTGCGACGGCGCCGAACAGGGCCTCCAGCGCGCCGAGGTCAGTCACGAGATGGTCGGTCATAGGCCTTCTTTACAGTCCGGCACCACGGCTGTCACTTCGATTTCGATGCGGGCGCGTTCTTCCATCAGCGCCGCCACCTGCACTGCGCTCATGGTCGGATAATGGCGCCCGATCACGTCCCGATAGGCTGCGCCGAGCGCCGCGCCGGCCTGCAGGTATTCCTGCCGGTCGAGCACGTACCAGGTCATGCGCACGATGTGCTCGGGGCCGGCACCCGCCTCCCTCAGCACGGCGACCACGTTTTCCAGCGCCTGGCGCGCCTGTTCCACGAAATCGTCGGTCTGGAAGCGGCACTCGGCATCCCAGCCGATCATGCCGCTCACGTAGACCTGGCGGCCACGGGCGACGACGCCGTTCGAGTAGCCCTTCGGGCGCACCCAGCCCGGCGGTTGCAGGATATCCATCAGTTCCCCTCCTGGGCCAGCAGTTCGCGCGCGATGATCAGGAGCTGCACTTCGCTCGCGCCCTCGTAGATGCGTAGCGCGCGGATTTCACGGTAGAGCGTCTCGACGGTCTCGCCGCTGACCACGCCCTGCCCGCCGAATAATTGGACCGCCGCGTCGATCACCTGTTGGGCGATCTCGGTCGCGGTGAGCTTGGCCATCGCGGCTTCTTTCGTGACACGCTTGCCCCCGTCGCGCATCCAGGCTGCGCGGTAGGTCAGCAAGGCCGCGGCATCGATTCCGGTCGCCATTTGCGCCAGCTTGGCCTGGGTCAGCTGGAAGTCGGCCAGGGTCTTGCCGAACATCGCCCGTTCGCGGGCACGCTTCAAGGCTTCATCCAGCGCCCGGCGTGCGAAACCGAGGCTGGCCGCCGCCACCGAGGTGCGGAACACGTCCAGCGTGGCCATCGCCACCTTGAAGCCCTGCCCTTCCTCGCCGATGCGGTTCGCAAGCGGCACCCGGCAGGCGTTGAAGCGCAGGCGCGCCAGCGGGTGCGGGGCGATCACCTCGATGCGCTCGGCGATCTCGAAGCCGGGCAGGCCGGCTTCGACGATGAAAGCGGAGATGCCGCGCGAACCCCTGCCGCCCTCGCCGCCGCCATCGCCGGTCCGTGCGAACACGACATAGAAGTCGGCAATGCCGCCGTTGGAAATCCAGGTCTTTTCGCCATCGAGCACGTAGCTGTCGCCATCGGGCCGGGCGGCGCACTGCATGGCGGCCACGTCCGAGCCGGCCTGCGGCTCGGACAGCGCGAAGGCGGCAATGGCCTCGCCGCCCGCCACGCGCGGCAGCCAGGTTTCCTGCTGCTGCGCCGTGCCGAACAGCGAGATCGCGCCGCTGCCCAGGCCCTGCATGGCAAAGGCGAAATCCGCCAGGCCGGCATGGCGTGCCAGCGTCTCGCGGATCAGGCAGATGGCGCGGGTGTCGATCGCGCGGTCTGCCCCGATCGCATGGCGCAGCCAGCCGCCGGCGCCGAGTTCCTTCACCAGCGCACGGCAGGCAGCATCGACGTCGCTGCCATGCGCATCCTTCAGGTGTTCGCCCGCCCAGGCATCGAGCGCCAAAGCCAGCGCGCGGTGACGCGGTTCCAGGAAGGGCCAGTCGAGGTAATCGCGGTCCGCCATCTCAATCCCCCTCGAAGCGTGGCGTGTCCTTGACCACGAAGGCGTGGTAGGCACGGTGGAAGTCATTGGTCGCCATGCAGATCGCCTGGGCCTGGGCTTCGGCCTCGATGGCTTCGTCCACGCCCATGTTCCATTCCTGCTGCAGCATCTTCTTGGTCATGCCGTGCGCGAAGGTCGGGCCGTTCGCGAGCGTTGCTGCGAAGGCCTGCGCTTCGCCCAGCACCGTATCCGGCTCGCACAGGCGGTTGAAGAAGCCCCAGCGTTCCGCTTCCTCGCCCGTCAATGCGCGGCCGGTATAGAGCAGCTCGGCCGCCCTGCCCTGGCCGATCACGCGTGGCAGCAGCGCGCAAGCGCCCATGTCGCAGCCGGCCAGGCCGACGCGGGTAAACAGGAAGGCTGTCTTGCTGCGCGCAGTGCCGTAGCGGATGTCCGAGGACAGGGCCAGGATCGCGCCGGCGCCGGCGCAGACCCCGTCCACGCTGGCGACGATCGGCTGCGGGCAGGCGCGCATGGCCTTGACCAGGTCGCCCGTCATGCGGGTAAAGGCCAGCAGGCCGGGCATGTCGAGTTTGGTGAGCGGCCCGATGATCTCGTGCACGTCGCCGCCCGAGCAGAAGTTCTCGCCCGCGCCGGCGATGACGATCGCCTTGACGTCGTCCGCGTAGGCCAGCGCACGGAACAGGTCGCGCAGCTCGGCGTAGGACTCGAAGGTGAGCGGATTCTTGCGCTCCGGCCGGTTCAGGGTGACGGTCGCCACCCGGTCCTGCACGGCGTACTGGAAGTGGGTGGCCTGGTAGCCGGCAAGGCTGGCGCGGCTGCCCGGCAGCCGGTGCGCTTCGCCCGGTAGGTAATGCATGCGGTGACTCCTAAAATGGGTGGTTCAGCCTTCGAGCAGGCGCGCGGCCAGCTGCTGCGGTGTCAAACCGCCGCCCAGCGCCTGCATCTGGCGCTCGCGCTCGAGGTTGCGCTCGAGCTGCAGCTTGCCCGGGCGGTACTGGCGCGGCCAGGCGGCGCCCGTGTAGCCGATGCGCGCCGCCTCGTTCAAGGTCCAGGCCGGGTTGGCCAGGTGCGGCCGGGCGACGGCGCACAGGTCGGCGCGGCCGGCGGAAACGATGCCGTTGACGTGGTCGGCATCAATGATCGAGCCGACCGCGATGGTAGGGATGCCAGCTTCATTGCGGATGCGATCCGCGAACGGGGTCTGGAACATCCGCCCATACACCGGTTTTTCTTCCTTGCTGACCTGGCCCGACGAGCAATCGATCATGTCCGCGCCCGCCTCCTTGAACAGGCGCGCGATCGCCACCGCATCATCCGGCGTGATGCCGCCCTCGACCCAGTCGTGGGCCGACAGGCGCACGCTGATCGGCTTATCAAAGGGCCACACCGCGCGGATCGCGGCGAATACCTCGAGCGGATAGCGGCAGCGGTTCTCCAGGCTGCCGCCATAGGCGTCCTGGCGGCGGTTGGTCAGCGGCGAGATAAAACTCGACAGCAGGTAGCCGTGGGCGCAGTGCAGTTCCAGCCAGTCGAAGCCCGCCTCATGCGCCGCCCGGGTGGCGCGCACGAAGTCGCGTTTGATGCGTTCCAGGTCCTCAGGCGTGGCTTCGCGCGCCAGCTGCGACACCCCTTTCAGGTATTGCTGGGGAGAGCTCGAGACCAGCGGCCAGTTGCCCTCCTCGAGAGGCAGGTCGATTCCGTCCCACATCGGACGGGTCGAGCCCTTCGCGCCCGCGTGGCCCAGCTGCACGCCGATCTTCGCGTCGGACTGCGCGTGCACGAAGTCGACGATGCGCTTCCAGGCCGCCGTGTGTTCCTCCGTGTACAGGCCGGGGCAGCCGGGCGTGATGCGCGCGTCGCTCGAGACGCAGGTCATTTCCGCCATCACCAGCGCCGCGCCACCGAGGGCGCGCGCGCCCAGGTGGGCCAGGTGGAAGTCGCCCACCGCGCCGTCCACGGCCGAGTACTGGGCCATCGGCGAGACGATCACGCGGTTCTTCAGCAGCACGCCGCGCACTTTATAAGGCGTGAACATCGGCGGCGTGAAGCCGCCTGGCGCCGGCACGCCGGCCTGCGCCGCCGCCCGATCGGCGAACCAGCGTTCGAAGCCGGACACGTAGGCAGGGTCGCGCAGGCGCAGGTTTTCGTGCGACAGGCGCTGGCTGCGCGTGAGCAGCGAATAGGCGAACTGCTCGGCCTCCATGGCCGTGTAGCGCCTGACGTTCTCGAACCACTCCATCGAATTACGCGCCGCGCTCTGCAGCTTGAGCACCTCGACCCGGCGCGCTTCCTCGTAGGCGCCCAGGGCCTGTTCCATGGGCACGCCAGGGTCGTCGAGGCAGCGCGCCAGCTCGATCGCGTCTTCCAGCGCCAGCTTGGTGCCGGAGCCGATCGAGAAGTGCGCGGTATGGGCGGCGTCGCCCATCAGGACCACCGGCACGCGGCGCCCGTGGATATCGTTCCAGTTTACCCAGCGGCGGCAGGCGATGCGCGGGAAGCGGATCCACATGCTGGAGCCGCGCAGGTGGGCCGCATTGGCCATCAGCGGCTGGCCGTCGAGGTAGCGGGCGAACAGGCGCTCGCAATAGGCCAGCGCCTCGCCCTGGTCCATCGCTTCCAGGCCGGCGGCCTGCCAGGTTTCCTCGGGTGTCTCTACGATGAATGTCGATGTGTCGCCGTCGTACTGGTAGGCGTGGGCCTGGAACCAGCCGTGTTCGGTCTCTTCGAAGGCGAAGGTGAAGGCGTCGAAGCGCTTGCGCGTGCCGAGCCAGACGAAGCGGCAATGGCGCCGTTCGACCTCGGGCTGGAACACGTCCGCATAGCGCTTGCGTACCGCACTGTTGACGCCGTCGCAGGCGACCACCAGGTCGGCCTGGTACGCGCGCGCCAGCTCGGCGTCGTCGCGCACCTCGTGTTCGAACTCCAGCCGCACGCCCAGCGCGGCGCAACGCTCCTGCAGGATGTTCAGCAGGCGCCTGCGTCCGATGCCGCAGAAGCCGTGCCCGCCGGACGTGACGCTGCGTCCCTTGAAGTGGACGTCGATTGCGTCCCAGTGGTTGAAGGACTGCAGGATGGCGCGTGCGCTGTCCTCGTCGGCCCCGGCCAGGTGACCGAGTGTCTGGTCGGAAAACACCACGCCCCAGCCGAAGGTGTCGCTGGCGCGGTTGCGTTCGACGACGGTGACGGCGTAGTCCGGGTGGCGCTTTTTCATCAGGAGGCCGAAATACAAACCGGCCGGACCGCCGCCCACGCACACAATGTTCATTCCCGCTCCCAGTCTGGTGGACACCTCGAGAAACCTACTGCGCGTTGCACTGGCGGTCTGCGATGCTCCGCTACGGCGGACCGGCTGTACTACTCGTACAGCTGCGCTTCTCGACCACCATTGCTGCCGCTCGCGACGGTTTGTCGAGGCGTCCTGATGTTGCCGACATCTTACATGGGCACATGCTTTAAGTGTCAAGCAATGTTGAGGGGCAGCTTGGAAGCGGTATATCCGACAGCATTGTTTTAGTACAATACAGAAACGCCTGCACCTTATTGGTGCATGGGCAACCGCACTCACCGAGATCGAATGAATCCTTTGCTCCAGCGCCTACGCCTGAACAGCCTGCGCAGCCGCCTGATGCTGCTGGTGGCTCTGGCAATCACACCCATCGCCATCATGACGGTGCTGGGGGGCGTGCGCGAACGCGAGGCGGCGATCCGCGCCTCCGAAGAGAATCTGCAGCGCCTGACCGGCATGGCCGCCGCCAACGAAGCCCAGTCGCTCGACCGCGCGCGCCAGATCCTGGTGGACCTGGTCAGCGTGCCGGACCTGATGGGCCCGACCGAGCGCTGCAACGCCCTGCTGGCCGATGTCCTCGACCGTAACGAAGGCTACGCCAATTTCGGCCTCATCCAGCTGGGCGGCGAAGTGACCTGCAGCGCGGTGCCGATGCTGCATCCGGTAAACCTGGGCGACCGCAGCCACTTCCGGCGCGCCATCGCCGAACGCCGCTTCATCGCCGGCGACTATGTGTTCGGCCGGGTGATCCGCCGCCATACGATCAACCTCACCTACCCGGTCACCAACCGCAGCGGCCGCGTGGTGGCCGTGGTGTTCTCGGCCATGGACCTGGCTGGGCTCGACACCTTCGTCAATGAGATCAACCTGCCGGCCGGCTCGATCCTGGAGACGGCCGATACCAACGGCCTGCTGATCTCGCGCCGGCCCGATCCGGAGCGCTGGTTCGGCAAGAAGATCAGCGCGCCCCTGCTCGCCGCCATGCGCGACCCGGCGCTGCGCCCGGTGCTGCTGCGCGGCGACGACGGCATCGAGCGCCTGCATGCCTTTGCCCGCGTGGGCGGACCCTCGCTGTCGGAATACACGGTGACCATCGGCGTGCCGGTCGAAACCATCACCGCGGCGGCGCGCGAGGCCCAGCTGATGTCGCTGCTGGGCCTGGGCGTGACCACCATGCTGGCCCTGCTGGCGGCCTGGCTGGCCGGCGACATCCTGATCGTGCAGCGGGTGCGCAAGCTGATGGACACCGCGCGCCGCATCGCCGCCGGCGAGCTGCAGGCGCGTTCCGGCATCAGCTACGGCAACGAGGAGATCGGCCGCCTGGCGGCCGCCCTTGACGAGATGGCGGCCGCCCTGCAGGCCAAGGAGGCGGCGCGCAGCCAGGCCGAGCGCGAACTGCGCGCGGCCGACCAGCGCAAGGACGAATTCCTGGCGATGCTGGCCCACGAGCTGCGCAACCCGCTGGCGCCGATCAGCACCGGCGCCCACCTGCTCAAGCTGCTCCATTCGGACAACGCCCAGATCACCCAGACCTGCGCCATCATCGCGCGCCAGGTCGAGCACATGACCAGCCTGGTGGACGACCTGCTGGACGTCTCGCGCGTCACGCGCGGCCTGGTCTCGCTGTCGACCGGGGTGCTGGACCTGCGCAAGGTGGTGGACGACGCGGCCGAACAGATCCGCCCCTTGATTTCAGCGCGGCGCCACAAGGTGGTGCTCGACCTGCCGAGCGAGCCGGTGCGGGTGAAAGGCGACCACAAGCGCCTGGTGCAGGTGGTGGCCAACCTGCTGGGCAACGCCACCAAGTACACGCCCGAGGGCGGCCACATCACGCTGCGCCTGGCGGAGGACGACGACAGCTGGGTGCTCACCGTCACCGACGACGGCATCGGCATGGAGCCGGCGCTGGTGGACCGCGTGTTCGACCTGTTCACCCAGGCCGAACGCACCCCGGACCGCTCGCAGGGCGGCCTCGGCCTGGGCCTGGCGCTGGCGCGCAGCCTGGTCGAGCTGCACGGCGGCAGCGTCAGCGCGGCCAGCCCGGGACTCGGCAAGGGCAGCACCTTCACCGTGCACCTGCCGCGCTACGGGCAGGAATCCGAGGTGCAGGTGCTCGATGCGGTCCGCCATGCGGCCGCTGCCCAGGCGCCGCTGCGCGTGCTGGTGGTGGACGACAACCTGGATGCCGCCCATACCCTCAACCTGTTCCTGGCCTCCAGCGGGCACCGGGTCGAGATCGCCTACAACGCCCTCGACGCGATCGAGGTGGCGAAGGTGTTCTCGCCCCAGGTCTGCCTGCTCGACATCGGCCTGCCGGACATGGACGGCAACGAACTGGCGCGCCACCTGCGCCGCCTGCCGCAGACCAGCGGCGCCCTGCTGGTCGCCGCCACCGGCTACGGCCGCCAGCAGGACCGCGATGCCGCCCGCGACGCGGGTTTCGACCATTACATGGTCAAGCCGGTCAATACGGTGCAGCTGAGCGATCTGCTGGCGTCGGCCGGCGCCGCCCCGGCTACCAGCTGAGGCAACACGCCATACTCCCCTAGGCGACGCCGCCCCGGCAGCGCTTCGCATATCATCGGGTTTTACATCGAGGGGCGCGCATGGGTGAAGTCGGGGTGGTGCTGGCCATGCTGGTGGCGGTGGTGGCGAGCGGCTACCTGGTACGGGTGCTGCCGGTCGCCCTTCCCCTGCCCCTGGTCCAGATCGGACTGGGCGTCCTGATCGCCAGCATGGGCTGGCATCCGGTGCGGCTCGATCCGCACACCTTCTTCATCCTGTTCCTGCCGCCGCTGCTGTTCCTGGACGGCTGGCGCATCCCCAAGGTCGGGCTGTTCCGCGACAAGAACGTGATCCTGGAACTCGCGCTCGGCCTGGTGCTGTTCACGGTGGTCGGCGCCGGCTTCCTGATCCACTGGCTGATCCCCGAACTGCCGCTGGCCGTGTCCTTCGCGCTGGCCGCCATCCTGGCGCCGACCGATCCGGTGGCGGTCGGCTCGATCGCCGCGCGGGTGCCGATCCCGCCGCGCCTGATGCACATCCTCGAAGGCGAATCCCTGCTCAACGATGCCAGCGGCCTGGTGTGCTTCCGCTTCGCGGTGGCGGCCGCCCTCACCGGGACCTTCTCGCTGTCGAACGCCGCGCTCACCTTCCTGTGGGTGGCGCTGGCCGGCATCGCCTCGGGCGTGCTGGTCACGCTGGCCATGGGCGGCCTGCAGCGCCTGCTGGCCAAGCGCTTCGGCGAGGAGCCCGGCGCCCCGATCCTGCTCAACCTGCTGCTGCCCTTCGGCGCCTACCTGGTGGCCGAGCACATCGGCGCTTCGGGCATCCTGGCGGCGGTCGCCGCCGGCGTCACGATGAGCTACGTGGAGCTCAGCGGACGGGCGCTGGCCACTACCCGGGTGCGCCGCAACGTAGTCTGGGATACCGTGCAGTTCGCGCTGAACGGCGTGATGTTCGTGCTGCTGGGCGAACAGCTGCCCGACATCGTGCGCGCGGCCGTCGACGGCCCGGACCTGGCGGTGCCGCGCGACTTCTGGTGGCTGGCGGGGCACGCGCTGGCGATCAGCTTCGGGCTGATCGTGCTGCGCCTGGTGTGGGTCTGGGTCTCGCTGCGGCTGTCCATGGCGGCGGCGCGGCGCCAGGGGCGTGCCGGCATCATGCCGCGCAAGCGCCTGATCCTGGCCACCTCGCTGGCCGGGGTGCGCGGCGCCATCACCCTGGCGGGCATCCTCACCCTGCCGCTGGCGCTGCCGGGGGGCGAACCCTTCCCGGGACGCGACCTGGCGGTATTCCTGGCCAGCGCCGTCATCGTCATTTCGCTGGTGGTGGCCAGCATCGGCCTGCCGCGCGTGCTGCACGGGCTGGAACTGCCGCCGGAAACCACGCTCGATGCCGAGGAGGACCAGGCGCGCGAGGCGGCCGCGCTGGCGGCGCTGGGCGCCATCGACAGCGCCGGCCCTCCTCATCCCTTCGACGAGAAGGATGCCGACATCCACGCCAGCGCCGCCGAGCAGGTGCGCGGCATGTACCAGCACCGGCTCGGCGGGGCCGGCGACAGCCACCATCCGGGCCGGGCGCGGGTGGCCGAGGAAGCGGAACGCCACTACCGGCTGGCCGCGCTGGCGGCGGAGCGCAAGGTGCTGCTGCGGATGGCGCGCAACGGGCAGATTTCCGACGAGACAGCGCGCCGCCTGGTGCGCGAGATCGACCTGGTCGAGGCGCGCTACCAGCCCATCCGCCAGCACTAGCACTACGTTAGCTCCCGTACGGCGCGGGTGCCGGCTTCGGCGTAGGATCGGGCAACCAGACTGGAAGGAAGCCCCATGCACAGCGAAGAAAACGGCAGCGCCGACAACCCGCTCAGCGATCCACCCGCGGCCGCGAAAGCGGCCGGCCTGCGCTACGTCCACGACGACCGCCCCGGCATCCGGCGCGAAAAGTCCGGCGACGGATTCCGCTACCTCGACGCCGGCGGCGACCCGGTCACCGACGCAGCAAGCCTTGCCCGCATCAAGTCGCTGGTGATTCCGCCGGCCTGGACGGATGTGTGGATCTGCCCGCAGGCCAACGGCCACCTGCAGGCCACCGGCCGCGACGCCAGGGGCCGCAAGCAGTACCGCTACCACCCGAAGTGGCGCGCCGTGCGCGACGAGGTGAAATACGAGCGCATGCTGAACTTCGGCCAGGCGCTGCCCAGCATTCGCAAGGAAGTCGACCGCGCCCTGTCCCTGCCCGGCATGCCGCGCGAGAAAATGCTGGCCACCATCGTCTACCTGCTCGAGGCGACCATGATGCGCGTCGGCAACGAGGAATATGCGCGCACCAACAAGTCGTTCGGCCTCACCACGCTACGCAACCGCCACGTCAAGGTCGACGGCAGCGACGTCGAGTTCCGCTTCCGCGGCAAGAGCGGCGTCTACCACAAGGTGCAGGTGCACGACCGCCGGGTGGCCCGCATCATCCGGCGCTCGCGCGACCTGCCCGGCCAGGAACTGTTCCAGTACGTGGACGACGCGGGCGAAACCCACAGCATCGACTCCAGCGACGTCAACGACTACCTGCGCTCGATCACCGGCGAGGACTACACCGCCAAGGATTTCCGCACCTGGTCGGGCACCGTGCTGGCCGCCCTGGCCCTGCAGGAGTTCGAGAAGTTCGATTCCGAGGCCCAGGCCAAGAAGAACATCGTGCGTGCGATCGAGTCGGTGGCCGAGAAGCTCGGCAATACACCCTCGGTCTGCCGCAAGTGCTACGTGCACCCGGTCGTGCTCGACGCCTACCTCGACGGCGCGGTGCTGGAAACCCTGCGCGAACGCACCGAGCAGGAACTGATGGAAGACCTGCACGCCCTGCAGCCGGAAGAAGCCGCGGTGCTGGCCATGCTGCAGCAGCGCCTGCGCCACGAACAGGAACAGGAGCAGAAGCGCGCCAGGGCCGTACCTGGAAAGACCGACAAACCCAAGCGCGCGCCGCGCCGCCGCAGCGCGCCCCAAGCCATGAGAGGAGCAGCATGAAGGAGCAGTCAGGATGGTCGATCGAGCAGGTCGCCGCTTTCGAGCACCAGGTGACCGGCGTCTCGGTCTCGGAGGACAACCGGATCTTCGTGAATTTCCCGCGCTGGACCGAGGACAGCGCGGTGTCGGTGGCCGAAGTCGGCAAGGACGGCAGCCTGCGCCCCTACCCGGACGAGGAATGGAACGCCTGGCGCAACGCGCGCAAGGATGATCTGCCGCCCGACCGGCACTGGGTATGCGTGCAGAGCATCGTGGCCGACGGCCGCGGCAGCCTGTGGGTGCTGGATCCGGCCGCGCCTGCGCAGGCCCACCTGGTATCGGGCGGCGCCAAGCTGGTGCAGATCGACCTGGCGACCGACCGGGTCAGCCGCAGCATCACCTTCGACGAGGAAGCGGCCCCGCAGGGCTCCTACCTGAACGACGTGCGCTTCTCGAACGACGGCAAACATGCCTTCATCACCGATTCGGGCGTGGTCGGGGCGATCCTGGTCGTCGATCTTGCCCGCGGCAAGACGGTGCGCCTGCTCGACGGCCACCCTTCCACCCAGATGAAGAAGGGGCTGAATGTGAAGGCCGACGGTGAAGAGCTGCGCCGGCCGGACGGGCGCGGCGTCGAATTCTCGGCCGACGGCATCGCCTTGTCCGATGACGGCCAGTGGCTGTACTGGCAGGCGATCAAGGGCGATACCCTGTACCGCATCGCCACGTCAAGCCTGCTGGGTGCGGGCATGCAGGGGCAGGACGTGGGCGGCGAAGTCGAGGAGTTCGGCAAGAACGGCGTGTCGGACGGCCTCCTGATCCCGCGCGGGACCAACCGGATGCTGCTCAGCGCCGTCGAGGACGATGCGGTGAAAGTGCGCGACCTCGACGCCGGGCCCGGCGGCCAGCCGGAGATCCTGGTGCATGACAAGCGCCTACGCTGGCCGGACACGTTTACCCAGGGCCCGGACGGCACGGTCTACGTGACCACCTCGCACATCCAGGATTCGGCCTTCTTCAAGCCGGATGCGCCGCCTGCCCTGCCGACCCAGCTATGGAAGCTGGTCGGCGGACAGTTCTAGGACCTATCTGATGTAGTAGCCAGAGACTTTCCAGCTGCCGTCCGGCTCGCGCATCGGCACCACGGTTTCGACGCCGGCCTTGTTGGCGAACTCGGTCTGGTACTGGATCACCACGTACTCGCCCGCGGGGGCGTTGGGAAGGCTCGTGGTGTGATGGGCGCGCAAGAAGCTGCGCGAGCGCACGGCGCCATACGGCGCGCGCGTCTTGCGCATGGCGTCATTCCATTGCTGCTGAGTCACCAGGCTGCGAAAGCTCGCTGCGGTCCCGGACCAACTGGCGGCATAGTCGCCTCCATCGACCAGGGGCAGCCAGGCTTCGGCCGCGGCGGCGGCTGCCTGCGTCGACGTGGCGGATTCCTGCGCGATTGCAGGCTGCACACATACTGCAAGGCTCAATACGGCGGCGGCAAACTTCATGGCGATCTCCGGTCGTGGCTGGTAGCGGTGCCACCAGCATACCGGATCATCTTCGCAACAATGTCTCGCATTGTTGCATCTAGCTCAAGCTACCTTGGCCTGGAATTCCGAAGAAGCGATATCGGCCAGGTCGCACAGCGCCTGCAGTTCGGCCGAACGCAGGCGGCGCGGTTCGCGGTCGATCACGCACAAGGTCCCCATCGGCAGGCCGGAACGGTCGCGCAGCGGCACGCCGGCATAGAAGCGGATATGCGGCTCGGCCAGCACCAGCGGGTTCTCGCGGAAGCGCTCGTCGGTGGCGGCGTCTTCGACCATGAAGGGCGCATCCTGCAGGATGGCGTGCGAGCAGAAGGCCCATTCGCGCGGCGTCTCCTGCGGCCCCAGGCCGACGCGCGCCTTGAACCATTGGCGGCGCGCGGTCAGCAGCGACACCAGGGCGATCGGCGAGGCCGTGACGGTGGCCGCCAGGCGCACGATGCGGTTGAAGCGCTCTTCCTGCGGGCTGTCGACCAGCCTCGACGCCGCGAGCGCCGCCAGGCGGCGCGGCTCATCGGCGATGGTCGGGAATGTTTCGTCCCCCTGCAGCAGGAATTCCGGATCGGTCGGCGCCTGCACCAGCGTTTCGCCGGAAAGCGCGCCCGACAAGGGTCCTGCACGGTCCAGCATGGTCTGGATCGTACTTTGACGGGTACGCCGATGGCCCCCCGGGGTTTTCCACGAGGGGATGGCGCCGCTCTCCATCCATAACTGAACGGTGCTGGTTGCGACGCCCAGCATGCGCGCCGCGGCACTGGTGGTGAGGATCGGGTCCTCTTCGGTGAACTTGCTCTGCATTAGCGGTCCTGGTTATCCATTGAAGTATACCCGAAATGACGAAATCCCTCATTCAAAACACGCATTCTAGAGATGAGTTTCAGATATACACAATTAACTCAAATTCAGTTGCACATAAGAAATTACACATACATACTCTTACGCAATTTAATCAGATTCAATTATTTAGTTACTATCTTTTGGTTCATTTACCTGAAAAGACCATCATGCACTTCTTCCAACGCGCGGGCATTGCAACCAGGCTGAGCACGGCGTTCGCCCTGATTTTGTCGCTCACTCTCATCCTCGCCGCGTTCTCGGTGTCACGCGTAAACAGCATCGAACGAGCACTGCACAGCTTCGACTCGGTCAGGAATAGCGAACTCGAACCCCTGTACGCCGCACGCGAAGCCCTGGCCCAGACCGGCATCGCAGCGCGCAATGCCTACATCTTCCAGGACGAAGCCGCGGCCCGGCGCGAGCTCGACCTGGTCGACGCGCGCAAGGCCGAGTACCTGGCCGCCCTCGCCCGCCTCGACCCGGTCCTGCGCGACAACCCGCAGTATGGCAAGGTGCGCGACGGCATGCTGACGATGGCGCGCGAGCTGGAACGGCCGCGCGCCTATCGGGCGAGCGGCGACATGGAAGGCTTCGGCCGCTTCCTGGTCGAGGAATGCAGCCCGCTGCGCCGGAGCATCGTGGCCGACATCGACGTCCTGCTCAAGGGATTGCAGGCGCGTACCGCCGAGGCCGTCCAGCTTGCCAAGGCCGAGGCCGCGGGCACGCGCTACTGGATCACCGGCCTGAGCATGCTGGCCGTGGTCCTGTGCGTGCTGGTGGCGCTGCTGCTGGTGCGCAGCCTGCTGGCCCAGCTCGGCGGCGAACCGGCCTACGCCGCTCGCGTGGCGCGCGCCATCGCCGGCGGCGAGCTGCACCAGGCGGTGGACACGGCCCGCGCCCGGCCGTCCAGCCTGCTGTATGCGATGAGCGCGATGCGCGACGGCTTGAGCGGCATCGTCGGCAAGGTCCGCGGCGGCACCGACGCGATCGCCTCGGCGTCGATCCAGATCGCTTCGGGCAATCTCGACCTGTCGACCCGCACCGAGACCCAGGCCGCCGCGCTGGCCGAGGTGGCGAGCTCGATGAAGCAGCTGATCGAGTCGGTACGCCGGAACGCCGAGTACGCGGCGCAGGCCAGCCAGCTGGCCGGCACCGCGTCGAACATCTCGGTCAAGGGCGGCGCGGCGGTGGAGGAAGTGGTCACCACGATGCAGCTGATCGACAGCTCCTCGAAGAAGATCGTCGACATCATCGCGGTCATCGACGGTATCGCCTTCCAGACCAATATCCTGGCGCTAAACGCGGCGGTCGAGGCGGCGCGCGCCGGCGAGCAAGGGCGTGGATTCGCCGTGGTGGCGAGCGAGGTGCGCAACCTGGCGCAGCGTTCCGCCGCGGCCGCCAAGGAGATCAAGGCGCTGATCGAGGACTCGGTGAGCAAGGTCGGCCTGGGCGCGGCGCTGGTGGGCGAAGCCGGCGAAACGATCCGCCAGGTGGTCGACGGCGTGCACCGCGTCTCCGACATCATGGGCCACATCAGCAGCGCGACCGGCGCCCAGCGCGCCGACATCGAACGCGTGGACGACGCCATCGCGCGCCTGGACGAGATGACGATCCAGAATGCGGCGCTGGTCGAACAGGCGGCAGCGGCGGCGCAGTCGCTGCGCCGGCAGGCCGCCGAGCTGGCGGCGGTGGTGGATACCTTCCAGCTCGACGAGGAAGGGTCTTCGGCGCGCCGGCCGGCGCGCCCGTGATCAGCCCGGGCCCGGGTGGTTGAACACCTGCCGCAGGTAGGCCAGGAAAGTCTCGTCGGTGCACATCGACTTGCCCGGCGTATCCGACAGCTTGGCCACCGGCTGCCCGTTGCAGTGGGTGAGCTTCATCACGATGTTCAGCGCCTGGTAGGGCGTGTCGTTGGTGAGCTTGGTGCCGATGCCGAAGCCCAGCATGGTGCGGTCGGCAAAGTGGCGGTACAGGGCGAGCGCCTTGGGCACCGTGAGCGCGTCCGAGAACACCAGGCGCTTGCTGCGCGCATCGATGCGCAGCCTGGCGTAGTGCGCCAGGGCCTTCTCGCCCCACTCGACCGGGTCGCCCGAATCGTGGCGCAGGCCGTCGAACAGCTTGGCGAAATACAGGTCGAAGTCGCGCAGGAAGGCGTCCATCCCGACCACGTCGGTGAGCGCGGTGCCCAGGTCGCCCCGGTATTCCTGCACCCAGTCTTCCAGCGCCGCCTTCTGGAAATCGCGCAGGCGCACCCCGAAGGCCTGGTAGGCCTGCAGGTACTCGTGCGCCATGGTCCCGATCGGCACCAGGTTGTACTTGTGCGCCAGGTAGACGTTCGAGGTGCCCTTGAAGAACTGCGGCAATTCGCGCGCCATGGTCTGCACCACCTCGTCGTGCCACTTGCCGGAAAAGCGCCGGCGCACGCCGAAGTCGAAGAACTCGAAAGGCGTGGCGCGCGGCGGCTCCTCCTCGAAAGCGCGCAATTCGTCGATCTTCTGCTGCAGGCGCAGCCGCGCCTCGAGGATCGCGGCCTGCTGGTCGAAGCGGCGGAAGTACAGCTCGTTGACGATGTAGAGCACGAAGATCTCGAAGCCCATCACGTGCACCAGCGGACCGGTGGCGCGGATGCGCAGGTGCGGGCCGTCGGTCTCGACCTGGATGAACTTGCGCTGGAAGCGGAACAGCGTGAGGAAGTCGGCGAAGTCGCTCTTGATGAAGCGCAGGCTGCGCAGGTAGGCGACTTCGTGGTCTTCGAACAGCATCGAGCACAGGTGGTCGAGCTCGCGCTCCACGTCATCCTTGAGCTCGGCCAGCGGATAGGCCGGCTGGTTCCGGCACAGGAATTCGTATTCGCCGATCGCGTCCGGATGGCTGTGCAGCAGCGCCTGCCACATGGTGAACTTGTACAGGTCGGTCTCTAGCAGGCTGCGGACGACGGGCTTCATCGGGCTCCTTCAGGCGGTGGCGGGATTTTTCTTGGTGCGCTTCTTCGGCGCCAGCATGGTGCCGGTGCAGCCGGGCGTGCCGCAGCGGCAGGCGAACAGCTTCTTGAGGGCCGGCGTATGGCGCTCGTCGTAGATCAGCGCGTAATTGTAGTTCAGCTCTTCGCCGGGCGCGATGTCGCGCATCGCGTGGATGTAGACCTTCCCTTCGTCCTCGAAGGCTTCGCAGTTGGGCGAGCAGGCGTGGTTGATCCAGCGCGCCGCGTTGCCGTGGCTGCCGCCATCGATCACGCGGCCGTCCGCCAGCGTGAAGTAAAAGGTGTGGTTGATCGGTCCGCCTGCCTCGGCCGCGCGCCGGGTTGCCTCGTCCCAGGTGATGCGTTCGCCCCGGTATTCGATGATGCGCTCGCCGGCGCCGATCGGCTTGAGCGCGAACACGCCGTTGCCGTGGACGGGAGACTTTCTGACTTCATAGGCCTTGGCGGCGGCGGTGTGGGCTCTGGTGCTCATCGGGTCCTTGTGTGATCGTCACGGCGGCGGCGCCGCCGGAGTTGCATGTCGAGCACGTATTATGGAGCCAATCGCTGCCGCGATGCCGCACATTTTGATGCCCCGCGGCGCGGTCAGGCCAGCGCCGGCGCTTGCGGATCGCAGGGCAGCATCCCGGCACTGGACGCCAGCCGCTCCGCGCTCCAGCCGTCGCCGAGCAGGATCATCCGGGTATGGAAATCGTCGCCCAGACAGGGCGCGGCGCCTGGCGCCTGCTGGCGCAGCTTCTTGTCGCGCAGCGCTACGTAGAGCAGTTCGCGCCGCCGCGCCAGCGACAGCCAGAGCGCATGGGCGCCGGCCGACTGCCGCGCGCCGCTGATCAGGCAGTTCCCGCCTTGCAGCCACCAGCGGTAGATCGCGGTCGCGATCCCCTTGCGCTGGTAGGGAGGCGCAAACTTGGAATGCGGCGCGCGCAGGTGGCGGTCGGCGCGCCGGTCCAGCTCGACCAGGCGGTTGAACACCGTGTAGCCCGCCAGGCGGCGTAGCTGCAGGTCTTCCGCATACACATAATGCTCGCCGTCGGCCTCACGGTGGCGGAACACCAGCCCCGGATATTCGCCGGGCGCCACCGGCACGGTGGCCATCCCGTGCAGCCGGTGGTCGGGGCGCTGCATGCGGCGGTACAGTTCATCGAGCTCGCGTCCCAGGTCGTCGGGGCGATGCACCACGTCGATCCGCAGTTCCGCGGGCCGCTGCCAGGCCCAGCCGAAGCAGGGCGCCAGGATCATGCTAGCCATCGGCAGCTCCGCAGCGCGGCACCCAATGGCCGCTCAGCAGCTGGCGTGGCCGTTCGCTCGCGTGCACCTGCGCGCTGCAGTCCCAGCGGTCCTGCTGGATCGCCAGACCGGCGAACACGCCGTAGCCTTCCCCGGCGCGGATCTCTTCGCCGGCCATCAGGCTTTCGCCGGCCCGGATCGCGCCCGCGGCGAGCAGGGCGCCGCCCGCCTTGATGCCCCAGGCGGCCTCGAGATGCCCGCCGCTCTCGATGCTGCCGCCCGATTCGATGCCGCGGCCGGCGCGGATGTCGGCCTGCCCCGTGATCGCGCCGCCGGCACGGATGCCCTGCTCGCAGCGCGCCGGGCCGCCCAGCACGATCTCGTGTCCCGCGCTGCAGTCGCCATCGAGGGACAGCGTGCCGCCGCAGGCGATGTCCCAGCCGGCGCGCAGCGAGCCGCCCACGCGCATGTCGCCCAGCACATGGATGCCCCAGCCGGCGTCGACGCCGCCCCCGGCCGTCAGGGTGCCGGCGCACTGGATGCCGCCGCCGGCGCGGATGTCGTCGCCACCTTCGATCGACTGGCCGGCGCGGATGCCGCCGCCGGTGCGGATCGCGCCGCCGGTCCGGAGCACGGTGTCGATCTCGATGTTGCCTTTCACCTCGAGCGAGCCGGCAAACACCAGGGCCTCGGCCTCGATCGCGTCGACCGTCATCACCGCCGAGGTCGGGCCGAACTGGGCCAGCAGCCAGCAGGCGTCGTCCACCCGTCCGGCGGCGACCAGGGCGTCGAGCAGGGGCTGGTAGTCGCTGCCCTGCGCGTGGTGCTGCAGGAACCAGCGGAAGCCTTCCGTACAGGGACGCTTCGTCTTGATGAAATTCTTGGTCAGATCCATGTGATTCTCTTCGTGCATAGGACGGCCGGCCGCGCTGCGACAGCGCGGTGCGGCGGCAGTATCGGTGAAATCGACGGGGCTGCCTATTCGCCCGGGTCCGTACGGGAAACCCTTAGATTGCGCCTAGGCAGCGGGCGCCGGGCTGGCCGGCAGTGCCAGGATGTCGCAGTCGGAGCGGGCCAGCGCCTCGCCGACCAGGCTGCGCAGGAATACGCGCCGCAGCCGCGCCGTCCGCTCGTTCGGCAGCACCAGGAGGTCGGGTTGCAGGCGCCGCTCCGCATACTGGAGCACGGTGGGCGCGTAGCCATGCTCGACGATGCGCACGACGCCGTCGGGCGCGCCCATGCCTTGCAGGGCGTCTTCGCGCTGTCGCTGGACCAAGGCCTCGATCCGGTCTTCGCCGGCGCCGGAGGCGCGCAGCCGGTTCTCGCCCTTGCGATCGAGCGCCGCCAGCAGCACGATCTCGGCCCCGGGCGCGACGCCGCCGAGGTGGGCGAGCGTCTCGCTCACGGAAATGGCAGGGTCGACCAGCACCAGGGCGCGCCGATAGGCATGCGCGGCGTCGCGCCTGACCATCAGCAGCGGATGTGCGGCGCCCTGCGCGATGCCTGGCGCAAGGCGCACCACATGGCGGCCCGGGCCCCAGGCCCGGTAGGCCTCGACCACGCTCAGGCGCGCCTGGCCGAAACGCTTGCACAGCTCGGCCCGGCTGCGCGGCGAGCCGCGCTGGGCTTCGACCTCGAACAGGAATCCGGTCTGGCGCTCGACCAGCTGGGCGAGCTGCTCCAGGCGTTCGCGCTGGTGCCGCGCGCAGGCCTCGGCGCTCATGCCGCGCACGAGATGCTGGAGGCCGTAATGATGGAAGTGCACCAGCAGGCCCCGTTCTCCACGCTGCTGCGCGAGGCAGGCGGCGCGGCGCGCCACTTGCACGGTCCTGTCGGACCATTCGGCCGCAACCAGCGTCCAGTGGGGCGCCGCGCCATCCCTCGTCATCTCCATCGGTCCTCCAGGGGCGGCCAGTGCGCTCCCTGCGCATCGACGGCTGCCCGACGCCTCCAGTATAATGAGGCGCCGGTGCCACCACATCCGCAGCCCGCGTAAGGGAAGCCCTTAGCCTGGCGCGCCCGACACGACGGGGCGCATCCGAGGAATCCGCCATGTTCGATCTCCGTGCCGTCCGCGCCGCCTGGCTCGGCGGTGCTTTCTGCCTTGCCTATGTCGCCCTGGACGTGACCAGCGGTCCCGAGGCGCGCCACCAGACCATCGCCCCCGTCTGGCACCCCGCGGCGGGCCTGGCGCTGTTCCTGGTCCTGCGCTGCGGGCGCCGCGCGGCCCTGCCGCTGGTCCTGGCCGCCCTACTGGCGGCCGCGATCACCCCCGCCCTGCCGGCGCGGCCGGCATTCTCGCTGCTCATCGGGCTGCTGCCCCCGGCCATCTACCTGGCCGTGGGCACGGCCATGCGCCGCCACCTGCCCGGCAGCGCCTTCCATGCGAGCCACCAGGGCCTGCTGCTGTGGGCGGTGTTCGCCACCATCGGCAGCCTGGCCGGCGCCCTCGCCTACGCCAGCATGCTGCACGGGCCGGAGGTGTTCGCCACGCGCGGATGGCTGGACGTGGTGGCGCGCTACGCGATCGCCGAGACCGCCGGCATGCTGGTGGTGGTGCCGATCTGCCAGTTTCTGCTCGACGAGGAACTGCGCGCGGCCTACCTCGGCCGCATCCTGCGCTGGGAAACCGCCGCCTACATCGCCCTGATGGCCGCGGTGCTGGCGGTGGCGCTGCAGCGGCCCGCGCCGGAATCGCTGGCCTACTACCTCCTGATCCTCCCGCTGGCCTGGTCGGCCGCGCGCCAGGGCATGGCCGGCGCGGTCACGGCCGCCCTGGTGCTCGAGATCGGCGTCACCGTGGCCTCGCTGCGCCCGATCGCCTATGCCGCGCAGATGCCGAACGTGCAGATGCTGGTGCTCACCCTGACCCTGTCCGGCTTCCTGATCGGCATCGCCGTCGACGTCGCGCGCCGCGCCAGCCATGAGCTGCGCCATTCCCTGCGGCTGGCGGCGGCCGGCGAGATGGCGGGCGCGGTCGCGCATGAACTGAACCAGCCGCTGACCGCCCTGTCGATGTACGGCAGCGCCTGCGAGCGCCTGATGGCGCGCGGCGACAGCGAGGAACTGCTGCAGAAGACCATCCGCGCCATGGTCGCGGAATCGCAGCGCGCCTCGGAGGTGCTCAAGCGCCTGCGCGAGTTCTTCCGTACCGGGACCACCTCGCTCGCGCCGGTGGCCCTGCCCGCGCTGGTGGGCGACATGCTCGCGTCCTTCGCCGACCAGGCGGCCCGGGAAGGCGTGCGCCTGGAAGCGGGGCCGCTGCCCGACGCCTGCGTGCTGGGCGACCGGGTGCAGCTCGAGATCGTGCTGCGCAACCTGCTGTCGAACGCCATCCACGCGGTGGCCTCGATGCCGGCGGGCGTCGAACGCCGGATCGCGCTGGACGCCGGCGTGGAGGGCGACTCGGTATGGATCCGCATCGCCGACAACGGCCCAGGCATCGCCGACAAGATCCGGGCGCGCCTGTTCGAACCCTTCATCTCGCTGAAATCCAGCGGCCTGGGCCTGGGACTGGCGATCAGCCGCGCCATCATCGAGACCCACGGCGGCGCACTCAGCGTCGAACCGGGGCGCCACGCCATCCTGAGAATCACCCTGCCGGCCCACACCGGGGACGGCGAAAGGATCTAGTCACATGAACCGCAACCAGACCGTGTACATCGTCGACGACGATGCCGCCGTGCGCGACGCGCTCGGCCTGCTGCTGAGCCTGCATGGCTACCGGACTGCCTTCTTCTCCGACGCGGACTCCTTCCTGCGCGCGTGGACGAGCGAGGCCAGCGGATGCCTGCTGCTCGACATCCGCATGCCGGGAATGGATGGATTGAGCCTGCAGAAGAAGCTGCGCGAACTGGGCAGCCGCCTGCCGGTCCTGATCATCACCGGCCATGGCGATGTGCATTCGGCGCGCGAAGCGTTCCGCTCGGAAGCCGTGGATTTCCTGGAAAAGCCGCTGCAGGAAGGGCCGCTGGTCGCGGCCATCGAAGAAGCGCTGGCGCGGGCAGCGCAGCCGGGCGCCGGCCAGGCTTCGCCCGAGTACCTGAAACGCCACGCCAGCCTGACCCCGCGCGAGCGCGAGGTGATGGAGCTGGTCGTGGCGGGGCGGCACAACCGCGAGATCGCCGAAGAACTCGGGATCAGCGTGCGCACCGTGGAAGTGCACAAGTCGCGGGTGATGGAGAAACTGCAGGTGGATTCGATCGCGGACCTGGTCCGCCAGCACCTGCAGAACCCGATCGGATAGTCAGGCCGCGCGCAGCGCCTCGCCCTGCGCGACAGGCGGCGCGCCGCCCGGCTGTGCGACGGCGACCTCGCCGAACAGCAGCTGCCCGGCCAGCAGCGCCGCCAGGGCGGCCGCCATGGTCTTGAGCACCGTGCGCCGCCATTGCGCATTGCGCTCCAACAAGTGCTTCGCCAGGCGCCGCTTGCTGCGCCGCTCCATTCGCTGTTCCATCCGCTGCTTGGCGCGCAGCGCCGCATCCCGGCCAAACAATCCCGGTCGATACATTGACATTCCGTCCTCCAGTTCGCCCCTGCTGCGGGGCATTCATCATGTCGCGGCGCCTGGGCCGCGGGTCGTCGTCGCAAGGGGGCTCGGGAGCTGCGTGGTAGCGGGCCAGAAGGCCGCGCCGACGCAATCCCGAGCTCAGGCGAGGCCGGCGTGGCCTCGCATCCGGCGCAACCGGTACATGACGATGGGAGTGACGGGAATCATGCCGTCAGCCGTGCCGGCGTGCCAGCGCCGCGTCGAGCTGGCGACCGGCCAGCACCAGGCCTTCGCGCAGGGCGGCGGCGTCGCCGGTGCGCACCGCCAGCGCCGCTTCGAGCGCATCCCGGAACGGCAGCAAGGCCAGGGCCAGGTCCTGGTGTCCATACCGGGCCGCGAGCGCGAGATCGGCCGTGGCGCGCCGCCGTGCATGGCCGAGCTCGTCCATTGCCCCATCCAGCTGGCGCTGCAGCGCCGCGATACGGCGTCCCGTGGCGGCGATGCGCTCCTCGATGCCGCCCGCGGTACGCGGACCGTCTTGCGGGTGGAACGACCCGGCACAGTTCATCTCGGTCATGGGGTTCTCCTTTCCGGTGGGTTGCAAACTGGGTGATATGGGGCCGGCGGCGGAATGCGCGCCGGTGCGTCCACCCCGACGATGTCGACCAGCATGGAGCGCGCGTTCGGCAGCTCGATCTCCACGCTGCAGCCTTCGGCATGCCCGAGCAGCCCCAGCGCCAAGGGCGACAGGATGGTCACCCGCGCCAGCAGGGCGTTGGCGTCATAGGGGCAGGCGATCACGATCGAACTCAGGTCGCGCGCGCCTTCGGACCGGTAATGAACCGTCGCCCCCAGCGACACGTGGCGCGGCGCGGCGTCGGTCTCGGGCAGCGGCAGGGACGAGGCGAGCAAGGCCGCGAGCTTGCGTCCGGACGGGTCTCGCACCTCCGCACCGATGCCCTGTTCGCGTGCGAACCGATGGAGGATCGCCAGGTCGTGCTGGCTCAGGTAATGCTTGTTGCACATACAATGCCTTTCCCAGCCACGTTGTGCTGGTCGACAGTCAGGAAACCGGCCGGGCGCCGGAGGAATCAGTCTGCACGCGCAGGCGGCGGCAGCAGCAGCAGGTCGCACTCGGTGCGGGCCAGCAGTGCGCGCAGGCGCGCGCGCCAGCGCCACGCCGCCCAGGGACCGCCCCCGCCATCGGCCAGCACCAGCAGGTCCGGGCGGGCCATGGCGGCATGCGCCGCGACCGCCGCGTGCCACGGCTGGCGCAGCACCATGAGCACCGGGCGGACCTCGCGCGGCGGCAACTGCGCGGCGAAGCGCCAGAGCGCCGCGCGCGCCGCGCCTTCGCTGCGGCGGCGGCAGGCGTCGAGCGCGGCGTCGCCGACACCCGCGGTGCGCATGCTGCCTTCGCCGCCGACACGGCAGCCGTGCAGGAGCGTGAAGCGCATGCGCGGCTGCGTGCGCATCGCCAGGCGCAGGCTGTCCAGGGAGGATGGCGACAAGTCCGTCGGGAACAGCGCCTGGCCGTCGCGGCGCTCAAGGGGTTGCCGGCCGGCGCGCACCAGCAGCACGGCGCCCGCACCGGCACGCAGCGCCGCCAGCGCGCGCCTGGCGTTATGCCTTACCGGCCAGCACGGGTGTGTTTGCCAGTGGAGCACCTGCATCTCGCCCGCAGCCGAGCCGGCGGCGGGGTGTCGGGTGAGGCCGCCCTGCGGCATGGTGGTGGTATCCACATCATTCCTCCTCGATCAAATCATCATGGCCGCGGCCTCGCCAAGCACCAGCAGGCTGGCCAGCATCGCCGCCATCCCGGCTGCCATGCCGCCGGCCACCATGCGCCGCCAGCGGGCGCTGCGTTCGAGCAGCCGCTTCGCGAACCGGCGCCTGCCCTTCCTTTCCATGCCGTGCCGCGCCTGCGCGGCCGCATCCGGGTTGTCCCCTTCCGCTCGATTCCACTTCATGTCCATTCCTTCAGCTTCGATTGATTCACGCGGCCAGTCGGCGGTCGCTGCCGTCGCCCTGCCGGTCCGGTCCGACCAGGAGGTCGCATGCGCCCTCGTCCATCAGCTTTTGCATCACGTTGGTGCTCGACAGCCGCGCGCCGGGATGGCAGGCGCCCCGTCCGAGCACCAGCAGGTCGGCCTGCTGGCGCCGCACGCAGTCGCGGATGACCTCGTACGCGCGGCCGGCGTGCACTTCGCGCCGCCCCGGGGGCACATCGTGCAGGAACAGCTCGACGAATTCGTCCAGCTTCCTGCGCGCGGCTTCCCAGCCCTGCTCCCGGTAGGAGCGAATGACGCGCGGCGGCAGCTCCAGCTCGCGCATCATGGCCGTTTCGGGCTGCTGGAAGGCGTGCACGAACACGAAACGGGCGTTCGGCGCCAGCAGCGCGGCCGTGCGCGCCGCCGCCAGCGAAGCGCGCGAAAAGTCGGTCGCCACCACCACGTTGCGGTAATCGTGGCGCGGCTCGCCGTGCACCAGCAGCACGGCGCCGCGGCACAGGCGCACTACGTCGGCGTCACGCGAGGGCCGCGCCCACAGCGGCAGGCGCGGCCTCCCGCTGCCCGCCATCAGCGTCAGGTCGGCCTGGATGCTGTCGGCCGTGACGGCGATCACGTCGGCCGGATGGCCGCGCCGGACCATCCACACCTTGTCCAGCTCGTCCGGCGGCGGGAAGCTGCCGAGCGCCCTGGCTTCGCCATCGACCAGCGCCCTGAGCCTGCCGCCATCCACCTGGACGTGGCTGTAGGCGGTGGTGGGACGCAGGCCGTTGCCGGCGCGCTTGACGGCCAGCACGTCGAAGGCCTCGACGCCCAACGCGGGCGCCAGCAGCGAGGCGCGCATTTCCACGCGGCCGGGATGGGCCTGGTGTATCGCGAGCAAGATTCGGTCGATTCTACGCACGGTGTCCTCCATGAATGCTGTCCTCTGGCGTGCCATGTGCCGGCGCGCTGGCCGGCTGCTCATGCCCGTAGCGCTCGGCCTGTGCGAGTCCGGCGGCCGCGCGCCCGCGCGTGTGGGCCAGCTCGGCAAGCGCTTCATCCAGCCGCCGCTGCAAGGCCGCGATACGCTGGCCGGCGGCCGCGATGCGCTCTTCGATGCCGGGCTTGCGCCCCGGCGCTGGCTTGTGCTGGATATCGGTCATGGCTTCTCCTTCAAGCGTTGGTGAGAGAGGATGGATGGTCCGGCGCGCCGGGCGCGGGCCGGACTCAGACCGGCAGGGCCGCGGGCGGCTGCACCTCGACGATTTCCAGGCGCAGGGTGCGCCCGAGGGCCAGGTCGACGTCGACGGTGCAGCCCTCGGCGTGGCCGAGCAGGCCCAGCGCAAGCGGGGCCAGCACCGAAACACGCGGCGTCATGGCTTGCGCATCCTGCGGACAGGCGATGACGACGGTATCCAGGTCGGCGCCGCCCCGGGTGCGTTCATGGATGGCGGTGCCGCAGGCGGTGCCGCAGGCGGCGACGCGGTAGCGCACGCTCGCGCCGAGCGAGACGCGGCGCTCGCCGCCGTCGCTATCGCCGTTGGGAAGCGTGCGCGATACCGCGGTCAGGTGCGCGAGGCGGCGCACGGCGGCCTCGACCCGGCCCGGGTCGGCCGATCGTGCCCGCACGAAGCGTGTCAGGACAGCCAGGTCGTGCTGGCTGAGGTAAGTAGTGGTGCACATGGCTTGCCTTTCCCAGCCCGTTCAGGCTGGCCAATAAGAACGAATGGCGTGCCGCGGCAAATGCATCCGCATATGCGCAGCGCTTCAGACGATGCTTTGGAGGGGGCTCGGGAGAGTGGGAAGCTGGGCTTCGCCGGCTCTCGCCGAGCTCAGGAGAGGCAGGCGAGATCGCGCGTCGACAATTGTGCGAGACGAGCGTGGAAGACGCTCAGTCCGAGCGACAGGGGAAGGTGGGAGAAAACCTGCGAGACGCCGGTAGCGCACACGGCAACAGCGCGCGGGGTCCGCACGCTGGAGGAACAACCAATGCCGTAGGAAGAAATGCAGCGCATGCCGAGGTCGGATCTCATCAATTGGATACCGGACCAGTATATACCACCTGTTTTTTTCGTCAACCGAGCTGGACCGGGGCGCGAACGGCGCGCCCCGCCAGCTACGGGCGGCTCAGGCAGGGAACTCTTCCTCGCGGTACTCCACGCCCTGCCCTTGCGCCTGCGCAGCCCCGGCGGCGCGCCCGGCTTCTTCCTTGCGCAGCTCGACCCGCCGGATCTTGCCCGAGATCGTCTTGGGCAGCTCGCGGAACTCGATGCGCCGGATGCGCTTGTACGGCGCCAGCCGCTCGCGCGCGAACGCGAACAGCGCAGCCGCCAGCTCGCGCGAAGGCAGGACGCCCTGGCGCAGGGTGACGAAGGCCTTCGGCACCGACAGCCGCAGCGGGTCCGGGCTCGGCACGATCGCCGCCTCCAGCACGGCTTCGTGCTCGATCAGGACGCTCTCGAGCTCGAAGGGGCTGATGCGGTAATCCGAGGACTTGAACACGTCGTCGTTGCGCCCGACGTAGAAATAATAGCCGTCCCCGTCGACCGTGGCGGTGTCGCCGGTATGGTAGTGGCCGGCGCGCATGACGTGGGCGGTCTTCTCTTCGTCGCCCTCGTAGCACATCATCAGGCCCAGCGGCGCCGGGTCGAGCGAGAGCGCGATCTCGCCTTCCTCGGCGGGCTGCTCGTCGATGTCGAGCAGCGCCACTCGGTAGCCCGGCAGCGGCCGCCCCATCGAACCGGGCTTGATCGGCTGGCCCGGCGGATTGCCGATCTGGCAGGTGCTTTCCGACTGGCCGAAGCCGTCGCGGATGCGGATGCCCCAGGCCTGCTCCACCTGCTCGATCACCTCCGGGTTGAGCGGCTCGCCGGCGCCCACCAGCTCGCGCAGCGGCGGGCGCCAGGCGCTCAGGTCTTCCTTGATCATCATGCGCCACACCGTCGGCGGCGCGCACAGCGAGGTCACGCCGCAGCGCTGGATCGTGTCGAGCGCGGCCTTGGCGGAGAAGCGCTCGTAGTTGTAGACGAAGATGGCGGCGCCCGCGTTCCAGGGAGCGAAGAAACAGCTCCAGGCGTGCTTGGCCCAGCCCGGCGAAGAGATGTTCCAGTGGACGTCGCCCGGCTGCAGGCCGATCCAGTACATGGTCGACAGGTGGCCGACCGGATAGCTCTGGTGGCTGTGCAGCACCAGCTTGGGCTTGGCCGTGGTGCCGGAGGTGAAGTACAGCAGCAGCGGGTCGGTGGCGCGGGTCTCGCCTTCCGGAGTGAAGACGGACAGGACGTCGCGGCTGTCGGCGAAATCGCGCCAGCCGTCCGGCTTCTCGCCTGCCGCGCCGCCGACGGCGATGCGGGTGAAGCTGCCCGCCATGCCCTCGAACTTGTGCGCCTCGGACGCCTGGGCGATGACGTGCCTGACACGGCCGCGCTCGAGGCGGTCCTGCAGGTCGGCGCCCGAGACCAGCATGGTAGTCGGCACCAGCACGGCGCCGAGCTTGATCCCGGCCAGCATGATTTCCCACAGCTCGACGCGGTTGGGCAGCATCAGGAGCACACGGTCGCCGCGCTTGACCCCGCATAACTGCAGGTATTCGGCCACCTGGCACGAGCGCGAGGCCATGTCCGCGAACGAGATCTTCTGCTCGAGGCCGTCTTCTTCGACTACCCACAGCGCGGTAGCGTGGTTGTCCCTGGCCATCTGGTCGAAGTAGTCCAGGCCCCAGTTGAAGGCGTCGAGCCGGGGCTGCCGGTACTCGCGGTAGGCGGTGTCGTAGTCGAGGCGATGCTGTAGCAGGAAGTCGCGCGCTTGCAGAAAGCGCTGGGTCGGCGTCATGATGTCTCCTGGTCGCTAAGGTGGCATGGCCGCGTTGGCCATCCCTGGCCATTTTGCCATGTTTGCAAACGCTGTTGTAGGGTAGGCGGGAGAAATCCAGGCCAGTGGCCTGCATGACAACCCGCCCACCCCGCGAGCATCAGTCTCGCCTGAGGGCTGTGACGCGCATCTCGTCACGCGGCTCCATCATGTCGATGACGCGGCAGTCGCCGCACATGCGCAGGCGGTCGAGGTGGCCGCTGAAGGCGGGATGCGAGGCCAGGCGGCCGAGCATGTTTTCGACCATCTGCAGGGTGCCGAAGGGCTGGTCGCAGCGGATGCAGTGGAAGGGCTGGGACTCGTTGAGCACCACGGCCTGGGCCCGCGTCTCCATGAAGGACAGGCGCGGTGCGAGCGTGATGGCGTTTTCCGGACAGGTAGCGGCGCACAGGCCGCACTGGACGCAGTTCTTCTCGATGAAGCGCAGCAGCGGCGCGCCCTGCCCGTCCTGCAGCGCCCCGGCCGGGCAGGCGCCGACGCAGGACATGCACAGGCTGCACGCCTTGCGGTCGACCTCGATCGCACCGAAAGGTGCGCCGGCCGGCAGCGCGACCTGTTCGGGCTGCAGCGGCGCATGGCGGTGCAGGTGCTCGAGGGCGTAGTCGAGCGTGTTGCGCTTGTCGTTCGCCAGGTGGAACACGGCCGGCTCGCCGGGTGTGCGGCCGCGCGGGGCGTGGCGCAGCGCCACCGCCAGTTCGTCCGGCGCATCGACGCGCAGCAGCTGGAAATGCGGGCCTTCGTAGCCGAGGCCGCCGAGTACCGCCTGGGCGATCTCCATCTGCTGGTCCAGCAGTGCGACGTACTGAGGCGCCTCGCGTCCCGTCAGCAGCACCGAGATGCCGGCCGCGCCATAGGCCACGGCGGCGAACCAGACGTCGATGCCGGTCGAGGCGGTGTGCTGCAGCGCCAGCGGAATCACGCGCCCGGGCAGCGTCTCGCCGAGCTGGGCCAGCAGCGCGGCGCCGTGTTCGGGGTCGTGCAGCACGAAGACCGGATCCTGCCCGCCGCCCTCGCGGTAGGAACGCAGCGCCGCCTGCATGCGCTTGCCGGTCAGCGCCGCCGGCGGGAAGGCATAGCTGATGGCGCCGGTCGGGCAGGCCGTGGAGCAGGCGCCGCAGCCGGCGCACAGGTAGGGATTGACCTTGATCCGGTCGCCGTCGTCCTGGATCGCCTGCGCCGAGCAGATCTCGATGCAGGCGCTGCAGCCCTTCTGGCCGTTGCGGCCATGGGCGCAGGTGCGTTCCTTGTACGCGAAATACTTGGGCTTCTCGAAGTCGCCGACCATCTCGAGCATGCTCTCGACCGCCTCGCCACGGGCGGCCTCGTCGTAGCCGGGCGCGTAATAGCCGTGCGGGCGCTGGTGGCTGGGGATCAGGCGGCTCGGGCTGAGGTCGAGCACGAGGTCGAAACGGCCCTGCTGGACCGGCTGGCCGGGCGCCTGCCAGCGCGCCTCGAAAGCGCCCAGCCAGCCCGCCACCGCGACGGTGCGCGCCACCTGGACCGAATAGGGGCGCACCGGCATGGTTTGCTGGCTGTCGAGCAGCAGCACGGTGACCGGCAGCGCGCCGGCGAGCCGGTCGGCCCAGGGCAGGGCCTGCTCGGCCGAGCCCACCACCAGGGTACGGCCGCTGGATTGGTAGCTGACCGTGATCGCCGGCTCGAACACGGGGATGGCATCGGCGGCCAGGATGGCCGCGCCCCGGGCCTGCACATTGCGGCCTTCCTGGACCGGGTCGAGCGGCGGATGATCGGTAAAACGGATGTTCATGCGTTCCCTTGTCGTGTGGACGGCGGCGCCTGCTCGTGTTCCGTCACTGGCTGCTGTTCCCGTGCCTGCGCTGCCGCCGCCTCGGCCTGCTGCTGCCGGTCGTCGAACAGGCGCGTGACCAGGCCCTGCGCATGCTTGAGCGAAGCCAGCATGGCCGGGGTGAGCGGCGCCGCCTTGTTGTAGTCGTTCATGTAGATATCGAGCCCGTCGATCGCGTTGAAATGCGGATCGGCGAACAGTTTTTTGAGCGCCAGGCGCCGCACCGATTGGTTGACGCCCTTGGCCACGAAGGCGGAAAAGTCGGCGTCCGGGGTGAGCCGCGCCGCGTCTTCGAGGGTCGGCAAGGGTGCGCGCGGCGGCGCTTCGGCTTCCTGCATGGCGCCCGCAGGAGGCTCGCTCTCGGGTACAAGGGGCGCCGGGGCGCGCGGGCCTTCAGCCGGCGCGGCCTCTCCGCCGGATGACTTCAGCCGCGCCCAGCGCCGGAAGAAACCTTCTTCGGACATCCTGGCCCCGCTCATCCGTGCTGGCGGCCGCGGCGCCCGCGCGGCTTGGGCTGGTAGTGCTCGCGCAGGTAGCCGGCCACCCAGGCATAGATCTCGGCCGACATGGCGACGCCGTCGGCCTGTTCGCCCGAGTCGAACATGCGCGTGCCCTCGACGTAGCTGACCGAGGCCCGCACCGGGATGGCCTTGCCCTCGTCCATGCGCCACAGCACGAACACCTTCGATTCGGGCGCCATGCAGTTCTCGTAATAACCTTCGTTCTCGTCGGTGTACAGCTCGAGTTCGAGACCGGAGACGAGGTAATAGTCGCGCTCCGGACTCTCGCTCAGCACCTGCAGGCGCGGCAGATTGCCGCGGTCCGGCACCACGCCGACCGCCTCCCAGGCCTCGTCGGCCCAGCGGTGCTGCAGCGCGCGGCGCTGCATGATCACCGCGATTGGCATGCTTCCCATTTTCATTGCTTGTTCGCCGTCTTGGGACTGTGTTCCTTCTCCACGGCCGGGGCCGCGCCCTTGGGCACGGACCGGGTCTGCCTGGCCTTGACGTCCTCGCTCGGCGCCGCGGTGCCCAGCTTTTCGCTCTTGATCGGGACGTTGGCCGCGTTCAGGGCCTGGGGACTGTAGGGCGCCGCGCCGGTGGCGGGCGCGGCCGCGGCAGTGCCGGGCGCCGCATTCGCGGGCGCCGCCGCCGGCATGCCGGCGCTGGGCGGCGTGACGCCCGGCGGCACCACGCCTGCCGCAGCGGCGGCACGGGCCGCGCCGGGCGGGGCGGCGCCAGGCGGCACCGGATTGGCGACCTGGCCGGGCGCCATGGTGCCGGGTCCGGCCACGCCCGGGGCCAATCCCGGCGCGGTCCCCTGCCCCACCCCTGCGGGTGCGGCGGCAACCGTGGTCGACGGCGTGATCTTCCAGCCCTTTGACGGCGCCTGCGAGCGCCAGCGTCCGCTGATGGCATCCATCGAGGCTTCCAGCGCCAGCTTGTCCTTGGCCGCCTTGGCGTCGGCGGCGGCCTTCTTGGCGGCGGCCTCCTGCTGCTGGGCCGGGGTCGGCGCCGGCAGCCCCGCCCATGCGGGCGCGCTGCAGGCCAGCAGGCCGGCCAGCGCCGCCGTCAGTCTGATATGCGTCTTCATTGCTTGGCTCCCAGTGTTCCCGGTGCCGCAGGGCCCTGCGGGGCGGTATTGGTGGCGCTCGGTGCTTCCACGGTGCCCGGCGCCGGCGCCGCCGGCTTGCCATGGTCTCCCGGTTGCGTCTGCGTGCCCGGCTGCGCGCCCGAAGGCGGCGTCACGCCCGAGCTCGGCCCCTGGCCGGTCTCGCGCACCGTGCCGCCCGTTTCGGCGCCCGAGCTGGTGCCGCCGGAACCGCCCGCGATGCCCGGCGTGCCGCCGGCATAGGTGGCGTCGGTGACCGGCTTGGCCGTGCTGGCGATGATGGCGCCCGCGGTGCGCCCGCCGGCCGTGACCTGGCCCGGGTACTTGGTCTGTTCGATGCCGCCCACGCTCGGGTTGCGGCCGCGGTCGCAGCCGCTGGCCAGCACCGCAAGCAGGGCCAGCGCGCCGTGGGTGATGATGGTGGATGCTTTCATGGTGTTCCTCCGTGCCTCAGGCCGCCGGGCCCGGACGGGGGCTAGGGCGGCCCGGCCCGGCCTCCGGGTGGGGACGGTGCGCCGGGTCGCTCGCCGTGCCGTTGCGAACCTGCTCCAGCCACAGCGAATGGTGGGCGGCGGCCCAGTTCTCGTCGACGTGGCCTTCGCGCATGGCCTGGTAGGCGCCCGGCGTTCCCCAGGTGCCGATGTAGATGTGGCCCATGGCGGCGGCGATGTACAGGGCCGAGCCGACGACGTGCAGGGTGTTGGCCACCTGCAGCACATAGCGGGTCTGTCCGAAGGTGACGAAGTCCAGGATCAGGCCGGTGATCGACATGAGGATGCCCAGCAGGGTCACGCCGAGCCAGAACCAGGCCTTCTCGCCCGCGTTGAAGAAGCCGGCCGGCGGATGCTTGTGCGATACCAGCCCGCCGCCCTGCTTCACCCACTGCCAGTCGTTCCGGTTGAAGAAGTTACGGCGCAGGAAGGTGATGAACATCAGCACCGAGCAGACGATGAACAGCGGCCCGACGAAGTTGTGCAGGTACTTGGAGATGATGGCGAACCAGGAGAACAGGTCGTGCCCCATCCACGGCAGCATGATCTTCTTGCCGTACATGATGATGATGCCGGTGATCGCCAGCGCGATGAAGCTGTAGGCCGTGGCCCAGTGCACCTGGCGCTCCCATTTGGTGAAGCGCTTGACCTGGCGCCCGGACGGCGGCACTTCCTTGGCGGCGCCGACCGCCTTGTAGAACACGAAGATCAGGAGCGGCACCGCCAGCAGGATGAAGCCGGCGATGCTGGCGAGCGGGCCGTTGCGCAGGTGGCGCCAGGTGTTGCCGCCGCGCTGGACGATGACGTTGGCCTCGGTGGCGCCGTACTGGCCCAGGAAGTGGCGGTCCATGTGGACCCGGCCCGAGGCCGCATTGGTCATGCCCGGCTCCTTCACCACCGAATCGCCTTCGATCTGGAGCATGGTCTGCTCCTCGGCGTAGGCGGGCTTGGCGTCCTTGTTGGGTACGCCGGCCCAGGCGGCCGTCGACAGCAGCGCCAGCACCAGGCCAGTAATCAGCAACTGCGTCAGCAACAGCGACGCGCGCGAGGAAATGGCGTGCATGGTCGGCTCCTCAGGGGTTGGCCCGGTTGTATTCGTTCTGCTTCATGGCACGGTTCTGGACCGTCGCCGACCAGGCCAGCCGGTCATTGTGGAAGCGTTGCTGGAAATGGCGCTGGTCTTCCTTGCCGGCATATTCGCCGTGCAGCCAGCCGGGGAACTGCTCGACCTCGAGGCAGCCGGACAGCAGCAGCGGCAGCGCCAGGACACAGTAGCGGAGTTTGTTCATGTTCATTGCACGATCCTCCCCGGGTCGTTCTGCACGTCGCCGACCTGCTGGTTCACCCGCGGCAGGTCGCCCTTGGCCTTGATCTCGCCGCCGCGCTTGGGCCGGCCGTAGGCGATCTTCCAGCCCCACAGCTCGGGGCCGTAGCCGCGCGTCTCGACGCGCTGGCGGTAGATGTCGGCGATCTGGTTCGCTTCGCCGCCCAGCAGGGCCTTGGTGCCGCACTGCTCGGCGCAGGCCGGCAGCTTGCCTTCGGCGATGCGGTTGCGGCCGTATTTCTTGAACTCGGCTTCGGAGGTATCCGGTTCCGGGCCGCCGGCGCAGAAGGTGCACTTGTCCATCTTGCCGCGGTGGTTGAACATGCCGGTCTCGGGGAACTGCGGCGCGCCGAACGGACAGGCGTAGTAGCAGTAGCCGCAACCGATGCACTGGTCCTTGCTGTGCAGGACGATGCCGTCCTCGGTGTGGTAGATGCAGTTGGTCGGGCACACCGCCAGGCAGGGCGCGTCGGTGCAGTGCATGCATGCCACCGACACCGAGCGCTCGCCCGGGATGCCGTCGTTGATGGTCACCACCCGGCGCCGGTTGATGCCCCAGGCCAGTTCGTGTTCGTTCTTGCATGCGGTCACGCAGCCGTTGCAGTCGATGCAGCGCTCTGTGTCGCAGATAAATTTCATTCTCGCGGCCATGCCGTTCTCCTCCGCTCTGCTCAGTTGAAAGCGCTGCGCCTCAGGCCTTGACGACCCGGCACTGCGATACCTTGGTTTCCTGCATCATCGTCACGGCGTCGTAACCGTAGGTCCAGCCCGTGTTGCAGGCCTCGCCGCGCACCGTCGGCGCACCGCCTTCCGGGTAGTGGCGCTCGAGGTCCTCGCCCATCCACCAGCCGCCGAAGTGGAAGGGCATCCAGACCAGGCCGATCGGCACCCGCTCGGTGACCATCGCCATCATCTTCAGGCGTGCCCCGGTCGGGGTCTCGACCCAGACATAGTCGCCGACCTTGGCGGCGATCTGGGCCGCGTCGCGCGGGTTGATCTCGACGAACATGTTCTGCTGCAGCTCGGCCAGCCAGGGATTCGAGCGGGTTTCCTCGCCGCCGCCCTCGTACTCGACCAGGCGGCCGGAGGTCATGATCAGCGGGAAGTCCTTCGAATAGTCGACCTCCTGCACCGATTTGAACAGGGTCGGCAGGCGCCAGAAGTTGGCCTTGTCGTCGTAGGTCGGGTACTTGGCGACCAGGTCGCGCCGCGGCGAAGCGAGCGGCTCGCGGTGGGTCGGCACCGGATCCGGGAAGTTCCACACGTTGCAGCGCGCCCGTGCATTGCCGAAGGGCGCGCAGCCGTGGGCGATGACGACGCGGATGATGCCGCCCGAGTTGTCGGTCTTCCAGTTCTTGCCCTCGGCCATCGCCTGTTCCTGTGGGGTGAGTTCGGCCCACCAGCCGAGCTTCTTCAGGAACACGTGGTCGAATTCTGGGTAGCCGACGTCGAGCTGGCTGTCCTTGTTGGTCGAACCGTCGGCGGCCAGCAGCGACTCGCCGTTGTGCTCGACGCCCCAGTTGGCGCGGAACGGCAGGCCGCCCTCGGCCACCGACTTGTTCAGGTCGTACAGGATGGGCGTGCCGGGGTGCTTGAGTTCCGGCGTGCCCCAGCACGGCCACGGCAGGCCGTAGTAGTCGCCCTTGCAGGGACCGTCGTCGGCGCGCAGGGTGGTCGGGTTGAAGGTGTGCTTGTTCTCCATGTGGAGTTTCAGGCGCTCCGGCGAGCAGCCGGTGTAGCCGATGGTCCAGCAGGAGCGGTTGATCTCGCGCAGGATGTCCTCGACCACCGGCTCGTTGAGCACCACCTTGATGTTCTTGCACAGTTCGTTGTGGAAGCCGAACTTCTTGGCGAACAGGTACATGATCTCGTGGTCGCTCTTGCACTCGAACAGCGGCATGATGACGCGCTCGCGCCACTGGATGCTGCGGTTGGAAGCGGTGCACGAGCCCGAGGTCTCGAACTGCGAGGCGGCCGGCAGCAAGTAGACGCCGTCGGTGCGGCCGTGCATCGAGGCCGTCATGCTCGGGTAGGGATCGATCACGACCAGCATGTCGAGCTTCTGCATCGCCGCCTTCATGTCGGGCAGGCGGGTCTGGCTGTTCGGCGCGTGGCCCCAGTAGAACACCGCGCGCAGGTTGCTCGGCTGGTCGATGTACTGGTTTTCTTCGTTGACCGCGTCGAACCAGCGCGACACCGTGATGCCCGGCTTTTCCATCAGCTCCTTGGAGCCGAAGCGCGACTTGATCCATTCGTAGTCGACGCCCCAGACGTTGGCGAAGTGCTTCCAGGCGCCCTCGGCGATCCCATAGTAGCCCGGCAGCGAGTCGCCGTTGGGGCCGACGTCGGTGGCGCCCTGCACGTTGTCGTGGCCGCGGTAGATGTTGGCGCCGCCGCCCGGGACGCCGATGTTACCCAGCGCCAACTGCAAGATGGACAGTGCGCGCACGTTGGCGGTGCCGACCGTGTGCTGGGTGATGCCCATGCACCAGACCACCGACGAAGGCTTGTTCTTGGCCAGCATCTCGGCGGCCATCTTGACCGAGGCTTCCGGCACACCGGTAATGTCCGAGACTTTATCCGGAGTCCATTTCGCCACTTCCTTGCGCACGTCCTCCATGCCGTAGGTGCGGGCCGCGATGTATTCCTTGTCCTCCCAGCCGTTCTGGAAGATGTGCCACAGGATGCCCCACACCAGCGGGATGTCGGTGCCCGGGCGCACCCGCACGTAGTGGTGGGCGAAGCGCGCGGTGCGGGTGAAGCGCGGGTCGATCACGATCATCTTCGCGCCCAGCTCCTTGGCGTGCAGGAAGTGCAGCATCGAGATCGGGTGGGCCTCGGCCGGGTTGGAGCCGATGAACATCACCGCCTTGCTGTGGTGCAAGTCGTTGAAGGAATTGGTCATCGCCCCGTAGCCGAAGGTCTGGGCCACGCCCGCGACCGTGGTCGAGTGGCAGATGCGCGCCTGGTGGTCGCAGTTGTTCGAGCCCCAGAACGAGACCCACTTGCGCAGCAGGTAGGCCTGTTCGTTGTTGTGCTTGGAGCTGCCGATCACCATCAGCGCGTCCGGGCCGGATTTCTGGCGCAGCTCGATCAGCTTGTCGCCGATCTCGTTGATGGCCTGGTCCCAGGACATGCGCACGTATTTGCCGTTCACCAGCTTCATCGGGTAGCGCAGGCGGTGCTCGCCGAAGGCGTGCTCGCGCACCGAGGCGCCCTTGGCGCAGTGCGCCCCCATGTTGATGGGCGAATCGAAGGCGGCTTCCTGGCGCACCCAGACGCCGTTGGCCACCACCGCGTCCACCGAACAGCCCACCGAGCAGTGGCTGCAGATGGTGCGCTTGATCTCGGTGGGCACCGGGGCGTCGGGGGCCTGGTCGGCGTGCGCCGGTTCGATCACGTTCAGCGGCAGCTGCCGGGCCAGGGCGCCGGCGCCGGCGGCGACACCGGCGCCGACCAGGAAGCGGCGCCGTTTGAGTCCGCTGTCGCGGACGGACTTCACGAGGGACATGCTGGTTCTCCCGTTGTGCTCACCAGTAGGCGGCGGTCTCGTAGTAGCGGCGGATGTGCTCGGTTTCGTGGTAGCCGCGCTTGACCTGCGGCTTCGCGGCGGGCTGGGGCGCCGGTGTATCGGCGGCCTCGGCCGTGCCGGCCACGACGGCCAGCGCCCCCAGCGGCGCGGCCTTCAGGAAGCCGCGGCGGCTGGGGTCCGGCACATCGTGCCCGGCGCCTGCGGCCGGCTTGCCGTCCGGTCCGTGTTCAAGTAGCTGCGGATGCTGTTCCATGCTGTGCCTCGTCTCGTTAAACGGGTGATTCGGTGAGCGCTTCCCCGACCACGAAGGCTTCCGCTTCGATGGCGAGGAAGGCGCCGGCCAGCCGCGCGACCAGCCGGTAGTAATTGGCCCCTTCGGCGGACGCGATGTCGGCCAGGCAGCGCTCGTACCAGGGCGCGATGTGGACCTCGAAGAAGGCCTGCTGCCGCGCGAGCGGCTGGCGCGCAATGCCGGGCGCGCCCGTGATCAGCACGCGCATCGTCTCGCACAGGGCGCCCAGGTGGTCTTCGAATTCGCCGACGCCGCGCACCCGGCCTATGCCGAAGCGCGCCAGATCGGCGCGCAGCTCGGCCAGCGGGGTGTCGTTCATGAAGCCGGCCAGGTAGCGCGAGCCGTAGGGATTGACGGGCGGCGTGCCGACGCTGATGAAAAGCGCGTCGAACTCCTCGGCCACCGCATCCGGGTCCATGACGCCCGAGGCCAGGCTCAAGGCTTCCCAGGCCTGTTCCAGGGCCGGATCGCCTCCTTCGGAAAGGATGGGGTCGGCATGCGCCAGCGCGTCCAGCAGCGCGCCGTCCGGCGCCGCCAGCAGCAGGCGCGACAGCAGCGCGTACAGATCGGCGCGCGCCTGGTCCTCGCCCGACAGCGGTAGCGGTACGGCGACAGTGATGGCGGGGTCGGCGGGACGGTTGATCGACGGCGCGTCGGGGTGGGACACGGTGCTACTCTCCTGTTGGCAAAGTCTTATGCGGAGTGTATTCCTCCATTGCAGCAGGCCGCGCACGGTTCACCGAACACGCGAAACATCTCTGCCAGTTTAGTGTTCAGCGTGCTGATGTATCAAACACCGTCGCTTGCTGCGGAGATCAGCGAGCAAGGAACCGACTATGTTGCGATTCTGGGACATTTAGCAATCATCTCGGACAGGGGAAACAACATCTGCTACGATACCAAAATGATATGTTTCAGCGCGACTTGTGGCTTCAACCCGGAAGGAGCTTATCGTGGCATATCGCTCAGGATTTCTTATCGCCATCGCCCTACTTGGAGCTTGTGGTCCTGTTAAAGAGGACCCTGTCTACAGGCATCAGGTCGAGCTCAAGTACAGGAATCCAGGTACCGACGCGCGATGTACATGCGAACAGTCGCGGGCTGTTTTGCTGCAGAACCTCGACCCAAGCGTTACACGTTTCGTCACGACGCAAGTCAGGGTTTCGTTACCCAACCAGCCGGCGAAATTTTTCACCCGCGACGACATGGTCGGTCGCGATCCGGTTTACCTTGGTTGTACGATTTCGCCGATTGGTTCGCCTGCGGCCTGCTTGCAGACAAACGATTTCAGCAAAGTCGCGGAATCGGCGCTACGTCTCACGAGCTCGCTTCCAAAAGGGATTATTTCCTCCTACCCGTTCTACGTCAGCGACATACAGAACTGTAGCGCGCTTTGCGCAAACGGCGTTCAATGCCTGAAGCTAGGCGTAAAAGCGGCACCGCTGGCTATCCCCTTCCTGTCTCTCTTCGAAGTTGCTGAAGGGACCAGCGGTGTAATCCGGAAAAGCGACTTGCTACAAAAGTACGGCAAGTCAGCGGCCGATGATAAATGCGGACGCGGCGACATTCGCGTGAGCGCACAGACTGTTGAGAACACTGGCGCGGACTCATGTGAAATTCCTCTGCTCGCAAATAGTAGAACCCAATTGCCATCCGATATGGCCGTGCATTTGCCAAGAAAGGTTGTGGCAGATCGCATCTCGGTCGAGCAAGCCGGATTTATTAAGAGGCAAAGTAAAGACGACCAGATTGTGACATTCGCCAATTCGGATTCTTCCCCAGCAGTCGGCTTCGTTGGCGATGGCGGTACTGACCTGACCAATGCCTATGGCGGGATGGTACGGTCCACGGCACGTCTGGGCAATCAGTTGATTCTGGCAAATAGTAATGGTTGTGTAAGTATCCAGCTTCGCTAGGGAGGCACCGTTATGTACCGCTTCCATAGTGCGGCTATGCTTGCCTTCTTGCTAGTCGGAGCAGCCCACGCTCAGCCCGCATTAGCCCCATTAGTCGTCGACGCGCCATTTGAAAAGCCTGTGGCGGTCGAGAATCTGCACAAGCTGATGCCGGAATTGCCGACGGAACTAGATCCGCTCTTGCCGTACATTCGCCGCATTTCCTACACGTGGTTGTGGCAGCCAAACTGCGACATTCCAAGTATGTGCGATCCCCGCTTCGTTACAAAACCGCATTTTCGTGTCATACGTGAATTCCTTCTCGATATTTCGCATTTCAACACTGCTTTTGCACAAGCCCTTAGCAAGTCGGAGCGCGATGCTTGTTCCGACCTAAAGTTTTCCAACGCTGCCTTGCAATACATGACGAGTATCCAAATTGGCTACGCCGCGAACGTCTCTGCCCACGAGCGACATTGTGGCACGTGGCCATGGGGCGACGAATGGTCCTACGACGTTGCGTCTGCCAGCGGGCGGGTTCGCACCAGCGTCAATCTGACTGTTCATCATCCTGATTTGGAAGGAATGACCTCGCTCGGCGCGCTGGAAGTTTCTGTTGCACCTGCAGTCGCTGAAATCGACAACAAAAATCTGTTGGGATTTATCGATGCCGGTTCCTTGCTCGGAAAAATTTTGACAGCTTTCATCCAGCTCGCGAAATTTGAACTCGATCTAAAGACATTCCGTAGTTTCGATCTAGGACTTTCGAAATTGATGACCTTCCTGGAAAGCAATCGGTTCGAGGTGGGTGCGACCTACACGTCTTTACATGCGGCACGCCAGGTACAGTCCCTACCTGAATTCTTAAGCCAAATCGAGGCTCTAGGCTCAATTAACGAAACCTATTTCCTCGATCCGGCAGCAACCTCTTTTGTTACACACGACAATAAGCCTGCCATCTTGGTCAGCAGCGCGACCTTACTTTGGGAACCACGGGCCAAGCTCTACCATGCGGCAAAAGGCGAGGATCTTAAAACATTGAGAACGCTCGGAGACGAACCTTCGACGCATATCGTCGCGCGTGGTGAAGGAATCTGGAAAATCGCGACCAACATATACGGTAATGGCCAGTTTATGTACGCGCTAGCGCACGCAAATTCCAATGCCGGTATCGCGCGGCCGCTTCAGCCGGGAGAGGTTCTGACCTTGCCTGCCCGATGGCAGTTTCTTGGCCTTTCAAAGACCATGATTGTCCCTGGAGACAGCTTGTGGAAGTACTGGAAAGCTCACTGCAAGGGCATCCGATGGAGCGATTTTCTCGCGCGGAATGCAAAAGCCATTAAGACGAAGAACAAAATCTATCCGATGCAGGTAATCGCGCCATGCACATCGAGCGCGGCCTGAGGCCGCATGCTCTGACATCGCGTGTCGTCAGCACGTACTGCCCCGCTACCCCGACATGAGGCCTTTACGTCGGGGCTATTGCATACCGAGTGCATGCATTATTTTCTTGAGGACATAGGCGACTGTTGCAAGGGTTGATACGCCCCCAACCCATAATGCAACAAGCCAGCCAAGCCGCCGCATCCATTCGCGCTTTGTCACCTTGCTCGCCCCGCCCATCAATGATACCCCGCGTCGGCCTTGACCTTGCCCCGGAACACCCAGTAGGACCAGGCCGTGTACATCAGGATGATGGGCAGGATGAACAGGGTGCCAACCAGCGCGAAGCCCTGGCTGCTGGGCGGCGAGGCCGCTTCCCAGATCGAGATCGCGGGCGGCACGATATGGGGCCAGATGCTGATCGCCATGCCGCTGTAGCCGAGGAAGATCAGGGCCAGCGCCGCCACGAAAGGCACCCGGTGCGGGTCGCGCTTGAGCGAGCGCAGCAGCAGCACGATGAACACCGCCACCAGCACCGGCACCGGCGCCAGGAACACGATGTTCGGGAAGCTGAACCAACGCGCCGCCACCGCCGGGTCGCGCCAGGGCGTCCAGATGCTGACGATGACGATGGCCGCGAGCAGCATCAGGGCCAGGGGACGCGCCACCTGGATCATGCGCGCCTGCAGCTCGCCCTCGGTCTTCATCACCAGCCAGGTGGCGCCCAGCAGGGTGTAGGCGATCATCACCCCGAACCCGGCCAGCAGCGGGAACGGTGCGATCCAGTCGAGCGGCCCGCCGGCATAGCTGCGGCCCGACACCGCGATGCCGTCGAGAAAAGCGCCCAGCGAGACGCCCTGGAAGAAGCTGGCCACCACCGAGCCGCCGATGAAGGCCTTGTCCCACAGGTGGCGCTCGTGCTCCTTGGCCTTGAAGCGGAATTCGAAGGCCACGCCGCGGAACACCAGGCCGACGAGCATGAAGATCAGCGGCAGGTACAGCCCCGACAGGATGATCGAATAGGCCACCGGGAAGGCCGCCAGCAGCCCCTCGCCGCCCAGCACCAGCCAGGTCTCGTTGCCGTCCCAGACCGGCGCCACCGTGTTCATCATGGTGTCGCGGTCGCGCTTTTTCGGGCTGAAGGGAAACAGCAGGCCGATGCCCAGGTCGAAGCCGTCCAGCAGCACGTACATGAAGACGGCGAAGAAAATGATGATCGCCCAGATGACGGTGGTGTCAATGCCCATGACCGGGTTCCTCCTTGTCGCGGCCGAGGCGATCCGGGCTGGCCTCGCCCTCGTCGTCGTCGTTCTGCACGTCGGCGGCCGACAGCGGCCGGCTGGGCGTGCGTTCCTCGCCCGGGCCGCCCCGGGCCGGCGTATGCAGCTCGAAGCGCTGCGGCCCCTTGCGCATCATGCGCAGCAGGTAGACGGTGCCGGTGCCGAACACGAAGATATAGGCCACCACGAACAGGGCCAGGGTCAGGCCGAGCTCGGCGGCGCCATGCTTCGATACCGCATCGGCGGTGCGCAGCACCCCATACACGACCCAGGGCTGGCGGCCCACCTCGGTGGTGGTCCAGCCGGCCAGGATGGCGACCAGGCCCGCCGGCCCCATCCACAGGGCGAAGCGCAGGAAGGGGCGGTTGTGCCACAAGCGCGCCTCCCCTCCCCGCTTGCGCCGCAGCCACAGGCTCCAGGCGCCGAGCGCGATCATGAGCAGGCCCAGGCCCACCATCAGGCGAAAGCTCCAGAACACGATCAGCGAGTTCGGCCGCTCATCGCGCGGGAAATCCTTGAGTCCGGGGAACTGGCCGTTCCAGGAATGGGTGAGGATCAGGCTGCCCAGGTGCGGGATGCCGACCGCGTACTTGGTGCGTTCCTCTTCCATGTCGGGCACGCCGAACAGCAGCAGCGGGACCGCCTTGTCGCCTTCGTTCTGCCAGTGCCCTTCCATGGCCGCCAGCTTGGCGGGCTGGTGCTTCAGGGTGTTCAGGCCGTGGAAGTCGCCCACTACCGCCTGGATCGGCGCCACCAGCAGGATCATCCACATCGCCATCGACAGCATCTTGCGCACCGCCGGGTTGTCGCGGCCCCTGAGCAGCTGCCAGGCTCCGGTGGCGCCGACGATCAGGGCCGTGGTGAGATAGGCGGCGATCACCATGTGCAGCAGCCGGTACGGGAAGGACGGGTTGAAGACGATCGCCAGCCAGTCGGCCGGGACCATGCGGCCGCCCTCGATGGCATAGCCCTGCGGGGTCTGCATCCAGCTGTTGGCGGCCAGGATCCAGGTGGCCGAGATCAGGGTGCCGACCGCGACCGCGCAGGTGGCCCCGAAGTGCAGGCCCGGCCCGACGCGGGTCCAGCCGAACAGCATCACGCCCAGGAAGCCGGCCTCGAGGAAGAAGGCGGTCAGCACCTCGTAGGACAGGATCGGCCCCATGATGCTGCCGGCGAACTCGGACAGGTAGCTCCAGTTGGTGCCGATCTGGTAGGCCATCACGATGCCCGACACCACCCCCATGCCGAAGCAGACGGCGAAGATCTTGAGCCAGTAGTGGTAGAGGTCGACGTAGACCTGGCGCTTCGTGCGCAGCCAGCACAGCTCGAGCACGGCCAGGTAGCTGGCCATGCCAATCGTGATCGCCGGGAACAGGATGTGGAAGGACATCGTGAACGCGAATTGCACGCGCGCCAGATCCAAAGCGGACAAACCGAACATGCGGGCCCCTTTTGCTCGTCGTACTCCGTTGTGGTGTCCAGAATCTAGCATGCGGGAAGGGTGCGCACGCTTGGCGATGTCGATTTGCTACGCCAAAACCTCGCTTCGGCGGCATGCGAGTCGCTTTTTATGCATGCGCAAGCCGGGGTCTGCTTTCGGCGTCGAAACCTTTCCCTCCCACAGAGAACTCGGGGTCACTGATCCATATTAATGACCCGTCAGATCGATCCTGCCGACTCAATCCACTCGTCTATATTGGCTGACGATTCGAGCCCGGCGGCAGCCGGAATCCTGTGTATCCAGCATGCATGCGGACTCGCGATCCGGCGGCCCGGCCTCCGCCCTCGCCACGCGGTGGAACGGGCCATCCATCGATCGTCGATGTGAAAGGAGATGGTCATGACTACTCATCAGAACCACGCGGCGGCAACGCGGATCGCGGCGCGCGCCGGGGAAGCGGAGGTGCTTGTCACTTCCTCGGCCATGCCGGCCAGCTTCCGGGAACTGCGCCAGGAGGCCGATGCGGCCGCGGTCCGGCAACTGTTCGGGACCGCGCCGGCCCGGGCCGGCCAGCCCGAGCCCGAACTGAGCGGCACCGGTTTCACCTATCGTCACGACTGGGGCGCGCGGCGCGGCCAGTGGGTGCTGCGCCTGAACTCGGATGTCATCCAGCCCCCCTCCCGGGTCCTGGTGGCGATCGGCGAAGGCGTACCGGGCGGCCCGTCCGCCGGCAAGTTCATCGGCGCGGCCCGCTACACCCTGCACAACGTCGCCTCACGCTGGAACGGCGTCGACATCTGGGTCGACATCGCGTGGAGCAGCGACATCTCGCTCTACGCCGATTACCTGATCATCAACCCTTGAAGCGCACCAGGAGATTCCCATGGCACCAAACGATCGTCTCGACCAGGACGCAGCACTGCTCCTCGACCCCGGAACGCAGGAGCGCGCGGATTCGGACACCAAAGGCCCCTGGGCCGTCGCCGAAGCGAGCGTCGGCACGGAAGGCGTGCAGCCCGCGCTGCAGGGGACCGGCTTTACCTACCGCCACGACTGGGGCATGCGCCGCGGCGAATGGCTGCTGCGGCTCAACTGGGACCTGATCCAGCCCGGCTCGCAGGTCTTCGTGGCCATCGGCGAAGGCGTGCCGGGCGGACCGCCCGCCGGCAAGTTCATCGGCGCGGCCCGCTACACCCTGCACAACGTCGCCCCGCGCTTCAACGGCGTCGACATCTGGGTCAACATCGAGTGGAGCGCCGACATTTCGCTCTACGTCGACTACCTGGTCGTCAACCCGCCCTCGGCGCCCCCTAGCCTGCGCACGGTCTCGGTCACGGTGCACCGCCACAGCAGCGTGGCGCTGAGCGAAGCCGAGGCCGACCGGATCCTGGCCGACATGGGCACGATCCTCCAGAACGACGACAGCGGGCCGGACGTCGCGACCCCGGTCCGTTTCGTGCGCAACGGCGCGGTCCGGCTGCTGCCGGCGAACATCCCCGGCACCATCCAGACCTCAAGCGACCTGAATGCCCTCCTGACCGCAGGCAGCGGGGTCAAGATCGTGCAGGCCATCCGCTGGTGCGGCGGCCCCGGCGACGGCATCATCGGCTGCGCCCCGGTCGGCAGCGCCTCGGTCAACGTGGCCGCGGTGCGCTTCACCGCCAACCAGGAAGGCCTGATCTGGGTGCACGAGTACGGCCACAACTGCGGCCTCAGCCACCGCACCGACGACCCGCGCGCGGTCATGTATCCGTCCGTCGGCGCCGACCACAACGTGGTCAATGCGGCCGAGTCCTCGGCCTTCTTGTCGGGCCCGCTCAGCATCAGCGGCAAGGTGATGGCCGCCGGCGGCTGCTCCTGCGGCGCGGGCGGCCTGGCGCTGCCTGCCGACGTGCGCGACTTCGTCTCCCAGCACTGGATCGAGGGCGTGCCATGGGAGCTGGCCTCGCAGTACGGCGAGAAGGACGCCCGCCTGCTGCTGGACTGGCTGGTGAACGAGCCGGAGCAGCACGAGGAGTTCCTGACCCAGATCGTGGCCACCCTCGGCTACATCGGCAGCGAGATCGCGGTCCAGCCGATGATCGACTTCGTCGAAAGTCCGCGCGCCGGCCGTGCCGTGTTCAATGCCAAGAACACGGCCCTGCTGCGCCTCGGCGACCTGGCCAACCGCTCCGGCAGCCGCGCGGCGCTCGATTTCCTGGCGCGGGTCGCCGGCGACATGGACCTGGCGCGCACGCTGGCAGCACCCCAGGCCAGCGCCGAGCTGCAGGCGGCCAAGGCGCTGCAGGACGTGGTGGCGCCGAGCCTCGACACCCTGGCCGCCGAGCTGGCGGTGTCGGCCACCTTCGGCCTGGCGCTGGCGGGCACGGCGCAATCGCAGCAGGCCGTGGAAGCGCTCAAGGGGAACGCCGACGCCTTCGCGACCGTGAACCAGGCGGCGCAGGAAGCCGCCGAGATCGCCGCGACCGTGCGCGCCAAGGGCCGCCAGGAGTACTACAGGATGAAGGCGGAACACCGGCATCACCTGTAATCGGGCTTGTTATTTGGAAATGAAACCCGCGGACGCGGCCTTTGTCTATAATGGCCGCGTCAGCATTTTCGTTTCCCTGCCATGAACCAACCCATCTCGCTCCCGGGCGAAGCGAAGGTCATCCAGGCCCTCAAGGCCAGCTGCAGCGCGTGCAGCATGCACCAGCTGTGCCTGCCGATGGGCCTCGAGGATGCCGACATCAATCGCCTCGACCAGATCATCGGCCGCCGCCGCCGGCTCGCGCGCGACGAGCGCCTCTACGCCATGGGCGAGCCCTTCCGCAACCTGTACGCGGTGCGCTTCGGCCATTTCAAGACTTATCAGGTGAACGCCGCCGGCGAAGCCCAGATCACCGGCTTCCAGATGGCCGGCGAACTGCTGGGCATGGACGCCATCAGCGGCACCCACCACTGCGACGCCGTGGCCCTCGAGGACAGCGAGGTGTGCGAGATCCCGTTCTCGCGCCTGGAAGAGCTGTTCGGCCACGTGCCGGCCCTGCTGCGCCACTTCCACCGCATCATGAGTCAGGAGATCACGCGCGAACAGAACGTCATGCTGCTGCTCGGCAATATGCGGGCGGAGCAGCGTTTCGCCGTCTTCCTGGTCAACCTGTCGGCACGCTACGCGGCGCGCGGCTATTCGCCGCACAGCTTCCAGCTGCGCATGTCGCGCGAAGACATCGGCAACTACCTCGGGCTCACCATCGAAAGCATCAGCCGCCTGCTGTCGCGCTTCAAGAAGCAGGGCTGGCTGCAGGTCGACAAGCGCGAAGTCACCCTGCTCGACCCGGCCAAGCTCAAGGCGCTGGCGGCCGGCACCGACGTCTGCAGCCCGATGGGCTAGCGACACCGCCATGGCTGCTGCGCTGCTCGACCTGCACCTGCGCAGCTATGGCGCCGCGCGCAGCTCGGACCGCCACGAGTTCGGCCAGCTGGTGCTGCCCGTGAGCGGCGAAGTCGCCGTGGAAATCGAAGGCCGCCAGGCCAGGCTCGATCCGCTGCGCGTGGCGGTGGTGGCGCCGGGCGCCTGGCACTCGCAGTGCAGCCCGGTGGCCAACCGGTCGCTGATCGTCGACCTGGGACTGGATACCTTCGCGCAAGGACCCTGGCAGCGCCTGCTCGAGCAGCCCTTCGGCGCCATTGGTCCCGCAGCGCGCAAGCTGGTCGAATTCATGGGCATCATGGCCGCCACCCAGCCGCCCGCGCCTTCCGTGCTGGCCGGCTGGACCCCGCTGCTGCTCGACACCCTGGTGCTGGGGGCGCCCGCGCCAAGCTCGCGCCTGGCCGCCCTGCTCGCCCGCATCGAGGCCGAACCCGGCCTGCCGTGGACCACCGAGGCCATGGCGCGCGCCTCCAGCCTGAGCGTCAGCCGCCTGCATGCGCTGTTTCGCGAAGAGCGCGACAGCACGCCCCACGACTGGCTGCTGGACTGCCGCCTGCGCCATGCCTGCGAATGGCTGCGTGCGACGGCGCGCCCGGTGGCCGAGATCGCGCTGGCAGCGGGCTTTTCCGAGCAGAGCGCGCTGACCCGTGCCATGCGCAGGGCGATGGACACCACGCCCGCGGCCTACCGGCGCGCGTATCGCGAGAATCTGTCAAACCAGCAGTAGCCAGGGTCAAGAGCGCCGCGGGCATCCGGCCGACAATCTCCCTTCCAAGGAGATCGACCATGCTTTCGCAGATTCACGCCACATCCCACACCACCCAGCTCGGCATCGGCGCCGGCATCACCGCGGGCGCCTTCTGGGGCCTGGTATTCCTGGCCCCGGAACTGGTGCCGGGCTTCTCGGCCCTGCAACTGTCGGCGGGCCGCTACCTGGCCTACGGCATCGTCGCCGCCATCCTCGTCGCCCGCGCCTGGCCGCGGCTCAGGCAGCGCCTGACCCGGGCCGACTGGCGCGGCCTGGCCTGGCTCAGCCTGGCGGGCAACATCGTGTACTACCTGTTCCTGGCCCAGGCCGTCCAATTGGGTGGCGTGGCCATGACCTCGATCGTGATCGGGCTGCTGCCGATCACCGTGACCCTGGCCGGCGCGCGCGAGCACGGCGCAGTGTCCTTGCGGCGCCTGGTCCCCTCCCTGCTGCTGGGCGGGGCCGGCCTGGCCTGCATCAGCTGGGATTCCTTGTCTTCCCTGGAGGGCGGCTCGGGCATCGGCCTCTTGTCGGCGATCGGCGCGCTGCTGTCCTGGACCTTCTATGCGGTCGTCAACCGGCGCTGGCTGGCGCGCCTCGAGGGCATTTCGGCCAACGAATGGAGCCTGCTGGTGGGGGTGATGACGGGCGCCCAGGCCCTGCTGCTGGCGCTGCCGGCCTTCCCGCCCGGCGGCGCCGCGCACACGGGCAGCGAATGGCTGCAGTTCCTCGGCGTGGTGACGGCGGTCGGGATCTTCTGTTCCGTGATCGGCAACGCCTTGTGGAACTACGCCAGCCGCGCTCTGCCGATGGCGCTGATGGGCCAGATGATCGTGTTCGAGACCGTGTTCGCCTCGCTCTACGGCTTCCTGTGGGAGGCGCGCTGGCCCAGCGGCCTGGAGGCGGCGGCGCTGGTGCTCTTGCTGGCTGGCGTGGTGTCCTGCGCGGCCGCTCACCGCAGTTAAATCTCGATCACCAGGTCGGGCCGGAAGGCTTCCTGCTCGCCCTTGCTGAGGTAGCCGAGCGGGTTGGCCACCACGCGGCAGGACCAGGGCCGGCCGGCATCGACGCCACTGACCACGTAGTCGTTGGCGCAGTGCAGGTGGCCGTGGATCCAGATGTCGGCCTGTGGGAACAAGCCGTCGAGCGCATTGCAGAAGCCCGCGGTGCCGGGCGTGAGGCCATAGCGCGGGTCGGCGCTTTGCAGGCTGGGCGCGAAATGGGTCACCACCACCGTGCGCCCCTCGAACGGCGCCGCCAGCGCCCCGCGCAGCCAGTCCTGGCAGTCCAGCGCCATTTCGCGGATGCCCTCGGCCAGCACCTTCTCGCCGTTCTTCAGGGTGGTGTTCTTCGAGAGGTACCAGTTGGCGGCGCGGAAGGCCTTCTCGCGCTTTTGCAGCTGCTTGCTCAGCTCCTGCTCACGCAGCGCCAGCGCGTCGAAGTCGCTCCACAGGGTGGTGCCGATGAAGCGGATACTCCCGATGACGAGCGTCTGGCGGTCCAGCCACTCGATGCCGAGGCGCGCGCAGCTGGCGCGCAGGCGCGCGTAGGCTTCGTCGTAGTCGAGGCCATCGAATTCGTGGTTGCCGGGGATGTACAGGACGCGCGCGCCAGTGGCGCCGGGGCGCAGCGGCGAGAAGCGTTCGAGCCCGAAATCCTCGTCGGTCAGGCGCGACCCGGCCTGGTAGGAGCCGATGTCGCCCGCCAGGACGACGACGTCGGTGTCGCCGCGGATCTGCGGATTGAAACCGGCGTAGCGTTCGAGGTGCAGGTCGGAGAAGATCTGGATGCGCATGGTCGGCGCAGTATAGCGGTTTCCACCGCGGGCTGCGCCACCGTGTCAGAAGCTGACGCGCACGTAGGGCGCGCTTTGCTTCGCCTCGCCGTGGTAGACGGCTTCGATGTTGTTGCCGTCCGGGTCCAGCACGAAGGCGCCGTAGTAGCCCGGGTGGTAGGCGCGTTCGCCGGGGCGGCCGTTGTCCCTGCCGCCAGCGGCCAGGGCCGCGAAATAGAAGGCATTGACCATCTTGCGGTCGCGTGCCTGAAAGGCCAGGTGATGGCGGCCGGTGAGCACGCCCTGCGCGGCCGCGCTGTCGCGGCTGGAGATGAAAAGTTCGTCGGCCCAGAAATAGTCGTCACCCGCGCCGCCCAGCGGAATGCCCAGCACCTCGAACACGGCGCCGTAGAACCTGCGCGATGCGGGCAGGTCCCTGACCACGAGCTGGATGTGGTCGATGAGTCGGCCGCGGTAGATTTCTTGTGTTTCCATGCTGCGCTCCCGGAGAAGTAGGTCATGAATTCAGCCTCTGCCCGCGCAGTGTAGGAGCAAAAGCGCGCGTGGGCAAGCTTGTCCGCAGCTGTTAGCGCAAGGGCGGCAGGTCGCCGCCTGCGGTGCGTTCCAGCATGCGCAAGGTGTCGCGCTCGATCTGTGCGGCCGGGACGTGGCGCAGCACTTTGCCCGCGAAGGCGGGCAAGCCCGCCATGGCGGCTGGAACGCGCAGGACTTCGCCGGATTGCAGCTCGATCTTGAACCAGTGCCCGAGATTGCCGAAGCGGACGGCGCGGACCTCGTTCCAGCGGAAAAACAGGCGCCGGCCGGTCGGACGACCGAAATCCATGCCCTCGTCCGACACGACGTGACGGGCAAACCGGTAGTCGGCCACCAGGTAGGCGGGTAACAGCATCATGCCGACAAAGAATGCGGCGGCTACCGCGTTCATCCCCTCGATCGGCAGGACATGCGCCGCCACCAGGAGTACGGCAAAGCACAGCATGCCCGCCACGCCGACGATGAGCATGACCTTGGTGTGGCGCACGCAGTTGCTGGCTACGCCATGCGCCCGCTGTCGGCTGCGCGCGAGCCAGCGCGTGAAGAGCGTCATCGACACTACCCAGAACAACATGTATGCGAGCGCACGCGTCCAATCGGGCATTACGGTGCTCCTTCCTTCGGTGCGGCGATCGCGCCGCGATACAGTGCGTCGGTGATGCGCTCCTGGAAGCGCGCCTCGGACGAGAAGCGTCCGGGGTGGCGGTCGGGGTCGTCGCCCACGCCGCTGCCCACGTAGATCATGCCGTTCTTCGTGGTCGGGTCGAACACGAACAAGGCGTTCAGGCCCCAGGACCAGCCCAGGTGGCCGACTCCGGTGAAGCCGCCGCCTTCCACCAGGCGGTCGCCGCTGGCCCGGCCGTCCTCCACGGTGCTGACATCCAGGAAGTGCTGGTTGCCCAGACCCCAGGCGTGGTACAGGCCGCGGAAGTTGTCGCTGTCGCCGTTGCCGCTGCCCGGCCGCAGGGTCCATTGGCGCGACAGCATGACGGCCACCGTTTCCGGCTTCAGTATCTGCCGGCCCTGATGGTAACCCTCATTCATCAGCATCAGCATGAGCTGCGCCAGCTCGCCGGCCGAGATGCGCAGGCTGCCCTGCGGGCCGAACAGGGTGCCGTTGGTGCCCACGACGTAGCGCTCGAGCCCCGGCGGCGCAAGCGGCGCCTTGACGTGGAAATCGTCGGACTGCGCGATCCACGGGCCTTGCGGATCCCAGCGTTCGTCGCCGTCCTTCTCGCGGCGGCGGTACAGGGTGGCGGCGTCCTCGATCCTGGCGGGGGCGAAGTCGGCCAGGTAGAAGCCGGCCTTCAGGCCCATCGGATCGAACACCAGGCGCCGCATCAGGCGGTCGAAGCGTTCGCCGCCGGCGCGCTCCATGATGGTGGCGATGATGCCGGAATTGAAATTGACGTATTCGAAGTAGCGCCCCGGCGCATGGGTGCTGGACCACATGGCGCCCTTGCCGTGCAGGCGCCCGCCCGGCTGCAAGACCTCCTTCAGGTCGACCGCGGGGTCGAACTTGAAGCCGCCCTCGTCGCGCAACGAAGAGGTGTGCGTAAGCAGCATGCGCAGGGTGATCGCCTGGTCCGGGAAGTGCGGGTTGCGCAACCGGTAGCCGAGCCAGGCGCTGACGTCCTGGTCCAGCGCCAGCCTGCCCTGCTCCACCAGCTTCATGGCGCCCAGCGTGGTCACCAGCTTGGACACCGAGGCGATGCGGAACATCGTGTCGGCGTCCATCGGCTGCGCAGGCAGGGTCGCGCTGGCCAGGCGCTTGTAGCCGAACTGGCGGCTGTAGACGATCTCGCCGCCACGGACCGCCACCACCGCCAGGCCGGGCAGCGGAATGGCGGGGTCGTCGACGATGGCCTGCAGTTGCCGCGTCAGGGCCTCCGCCTGGGGCGCGGACAGGGGCGCGGCTGCGCTCGCACAGGACAGCGCCGACAGCGCAAGCATGGCCAGCGTCGACTTCACGGCCCCGTCACGCCTTCTTCTGCTTGGCGATCCAGCCGTCCACCAGCTCGCCCAGCACGTCCAGCGGCACCGAGCCCGCGCCCAGCACCAGGTCGTGGAAGCCCGGGAGCGAGAACTTGTCGCCCAGTTCCTTCTTCGCCTTCTCGCGCAGCTCGATGATGCGCAGCATGCCGATCATGTAGGCATTCGCCTGGCCCGGCCAGACGACGTAGCGCTCGACTTCCTGGGCGCCGATGCCGTAGTCGATGGCTTGCTGGCGGGTCCAGCCCTTCGAGTGCAGGCCGGTGTCGACCACCAGGCGGCGGGCGCGGAACAGTTCCGAACCGAGCGCCCCCAACAGGCCGGGCACGTCGCCTTCGTACCAGCCCTGCTCCACCGCCAAGCGTTCGGTGTACAGCGCCCAGCCCTCGGCGTGGGCGCTGCCGCCGCTGAAGATGCGTTGGCTGCGGAATTTCGGGATGCCGGTCAGTTCCTGCTGGATCGCCAGCTGGAAGTGGTGGCCCGGCACCGCCTCGTGGTAGGCCAGGCTGCGCATGCGGATCATGTCGAAGCTGGGCCCACGCAGCGGCACCCAGAAGATGCCCGGGCGGGTACCGTCCGGCGCCGGCAGCGTGTAGTGGGCGGCGGCCGAGGGTTCGGTCAGCGGCGGCACGCGGCGCACCTCGACCGGCGCGCGCGGCTTCAGGTTGAACAGCGGGGCGCTGCGGCGCTCGGCATCCTTCACCATCTCGCCATAGCTGGCGATGATCGCCGGGCGCGGGTCGCCTTCGCCCTTCGGCTGGAAGCGCGCATCGAGCTGCTTCATGCGGGTTTCGATGTTGCCCTCGGTCAGGCCGAGCGAGCGCAAGTGGCGGTCCATCTCGCCTTCGATGCGCGCCACCTCGCGCAGGCCGATCTCGTGGATCTCGTTCGGCGACAGCTTGGTGCTGGTGAAGTTCTCGACCGCGCGCGCATAGGCCGCGGCGCCGTTCGGCAGGCGCGAGATGCCGGCCACGTCACCGGTGCGCGGGTGGATTTCAAGCATGAATTCCTGCACCCGCTTGTAAGCCGGGCGGATGCGCTCGTCCACGATGCGGGCGGCGCGCGCCAGTGCGGCGTTGCGCACGTCCGGGTTCAGGCCTTCGATCTTCTCGGTGCGCTGGGCCAGCGAGGTCACCAGGACGTTCTCGTTCGCCGCCGGCTTGAGGAAGCTGTCGACCTGGAATTGCGCGCGCTCGAGGATGAAGCGCGGCGGGATCAGGGACTTGGCGGCGGCCTCGCGGGCGCGCGCCAGCGCTTCGTCCATGCGCGTGCCGACCTGCTCCAGGCGCGCCAGGTAGCTGTCGAGGTCCTGCGGGTTGCGCAGCGGGTGGGTGGTGTTCATGAAGTTGACCAGGCCGACCTGCACACCGCTGAACTGTGAGAATACGAAAGCATGGTCCTCATACGGCTCGTTGGCGATCACGTTCTGCAGCGACCAGCGCATCACCGCGCTTGATATGCGCTGGTTCTCGTCGAGCGGGCCGGCCAACCACTTGTCCAGGCGCGCCAGGCCGGTCCTGGCCAGCGCCTGCATCTTCTGGCGGTGGGCTTTCGTCATCGGCGTCAGCTCGCGGTCCAGCTTCGCCTGCTCGGCGCCGCTGAAGTACTGGGTGGACGTGGCCATCTGCGGGTTCATGCGCACCCAGTCTTCGGCAAACTTGTCGGCCCAGGTATCGAAGGCCTTGTTCGGCTTGGCGCTGGCAGCCTTGGCCGCGGGCGCGGCCAGTGCGGCGCTCGGCATGGTCGCAACAGCGATGGCGGCGGGGATGAACAGGGCGGCGATGGCGGCGCGCAGGCTGCGATGGCGGAGGGATGGCATCTTGGTCTCGTATCCTTGGTCGTTGTGGTGTCGGTCGACGGCGCCGGGCGCCGTGCTTGCCGCGGAGGAATCTAACATGGAAAAGGTCAAAGAAACAACGCGCCCGTGGTATGTACAGACGGGCCGTCCATACGCTGCTGGCCCCGCCTTGCCTGGTCGGCCGGCCACGCGCGTTCGGCCCCGCACATTAAGTTCGATTATTGAACTATTATTGCCCTTGCCTTCGGGCATCCGCTCACTGCCATCGCGACGGTGAAATAATAATTCATAATCGATACAAAAATGAAATCTTCTTTCATGGCGCCGGCACTGCTGTGCGCTTCCCTGCTGGCCGCCGCGCCAGCCCAGGCCCAACAATTCAAGGTCCTCGTGTTCACCAAGACCGCAGGCTGGCACCATGACGCCGTGCACGCCGGCGTGAGCGCCGTCGAGGAACTGGGCAAGCTGCACGACTTCACGGTCTTCTGGACCGCCGACGCGGGCCGTGTGATGAACGACGCCGAACTGTCCAAGTACCAGGCCGTCGTCTTCCTCCTGACCACCGGCGACGTGCTCGACGACAAGCAGCAGGCCGCCTTCGAGCGCTACATCCGCAAGGGCGGCGGCTTCGTGGGCGTTCACAGCGCCTCGGACACCGAATACGGCTGGCCGTGGTACACCAGGATGGTCGGCCACATGTTCCACGTGCACCCGGCGGTGCAGACCGCGGTGCTGCAGGTCCGCGACCGCAACTTCCCCGGCATGGAGCGCTTCGCGCCGCGCACCCTGTTCACCGAGGAATGGTATGAGTTCGGTCCGCCGACTTCCGGCAAGCTGAATTACCTCTTGAGCGTCGACGAGTCCACCTACAAACCCGAGACCAGCAAGGGCAAGGGCATGGGCGCCTTCCACCCGATCAGCTGGTACCAGGCCTACGATGGCGGGCGCGCCTTCTACACGGCGCTGGGCCACATGCAGGCCACCTACCGCGACCCGGTGTTCCTGCACCACCTGTACGGCGGCATCTACTGGGCGGCGACGGGGCGCGGTTTCAAGGCCGAGTAGGATGTGGTTGCAGCGCAAGCAGCTACGGGTGGCGTGATACCTTGCTGCCGCATGTCAAGGGCGCTGCTGTGCTGAGCAACTATGCTGTTTCCACATGGAAATCAAATGGAGGCAGGCATGGACAAACCGGCAGACAGCATCCCCATCAGCGATAACCAGGCGATCGCGTTATGGAACCCGACCGCCGCTCTACTTTGGAGCCTGGTCTTCACACCGGCCTTCGGCGCCTGGCTCCACATGCGCAACTGGGAGCGGCTCGGACAGCCGGACAAGGCCAGGCATGCGCGCTACTGGTTCGCCGGCACGCTCCTGATTGCCATCGCCAGTTACGCCGCCGGCGCCGCAGGCGCCCTGCTTGGCCGCGAAGAACTCTCCGCGCCCTGGTGGGCCTCGCTGGCCTTGTTCGGCGCCTGGGGTGCGGGGTCGGCCTACCAGCAGATCAAGCATGTCGACGACCACCACGGCGAAAGCTATGCGCGCCGCTCCTGGGCTGCGCCGATCCTGGTCGGCGTGGCCGCGATCTGCGCCATTCCGTTTGCGGCCGGCGTCGTGACCGCCTTCCGGGTCGCGACCGGGTAAACGGCCGCGGGCACGAGCGCCATGGATACGACGCTGCAGACATCCACCGCCGCCCGTCCTGCGCCGGCAGGACGTGACTTGGCATTGTGGAACCCGGCGGCGGCCGCGCTCTGGAGCGTCGTCCTGTCTCCGGCCTTCGGCGCCTGGCTCCACATGCGCAACTGGGAGCGCCTCGGGGAGGACGACAAGGCCAAGGACGCGGCCAGCTGGTTCGCCATGGCCTGCGGCCTGCACGCCGCCAACCTGCTCATCGTGCTGGCCGGCGCGGTGCTCAGGCGCGAGACCGGCCTGCCCCACCCGGTCGGCCTGGCCTTCCTGGCCGCCTGGTACATCCGCTCCGGCCATGCCCAGGTCCGCCATGTCGCCGACCTGCACGGTCCGGCGTATGCGCGCAGGTCCTGGCTTGGACCGCTCCTCGTGGGTGTGGCGGCGATTGCCGCCCTGGTCTGCCTGACGGCGATCCTGATCCTGGCGGTATCGCCCCGGCGCTGATAGTAGCGCTGGTCGACGAGCTTATTGCCCCGCGGCGGCCAGCGCGCCACCTTCCTTGAGCCGGCGCCGCAGCAGGTCCTCGGCCACCTCGAGCGCCTTGTCCGGCGCGGCGGAGATATCCGGAATCACGCCCGCGCCCTCCCAGTTGGACCCGGTGATCGGGTTGATGGCGCGCCGGTTGGGAATGAAGGCAAAGAAATGCTCGCCGATGCGGAAGGCGCGCGACGGGTGGGCGCCGCCCCAGGTCGGCGCGCCGATCACCGTGGCGCGCTTGAGTGCCTGCATCGTGTAGACGAACTCTTCGCCGGCCGACTTGGTGTCGGGGTCGACCAGGATCAGGACCGGCTTCTTGCTGCCATAGCGCTTGCCATCGAGCTTGTCGACGCTCCAATACTGCTGGCTGGTGCCGGTGCTGCGATCCCAGATGTCGTTGAGGCGGGTACGCTGGTCCACGAAATAGCTGATGAGTAAGGCGACACCTTCCGGATTGCCGCCGCGGTGCCCGCGCAGGTCCATGATCAGGCCGTCGGTGCCGGCAAGTTCATCCATGGCAGCGGCGAACCTGGCGCCCGAGATGAAGGGAGGAGCGAAACCGGAAATCTTCAGGTAGCCGATGTTGCCGTCCAGGCGCTCGACCTTGTCGACCGGGTTCGCCATGACGTAGGTGATCTGGCGCATCACGAAGTTGTTGCGCCGCTCCCAGTCCGCCTGCGTCTCCGGCCGCGGCCCGCCCTTGCTGTCAGGAGGGAGCGGCTCGGCGCTGAACCCGACCATCATGTGCCGGTCAGGGGCGATGCTCTGGACGTCGTCGGTGAGCTGCTGCGCCAGCTGTTCGGCGTCCGTCACCCGGTCGTAGATGCCCTCCTGCTGGCGCCGGCGCAGGAAGGCTTCGACCTGATGCGCCTTGTCGGGCAAGACATAATGCCTGTTGTATTGCGTGATCAGCCCATCGATTGCCTCGCGGCTTGTGCCGCGATCGATCGCTACCTTAGGCTGCGGCACGTACATCTGCCACAAGTGCGCCCAGATAGGCATGGTGGCAGCGATGCCGGCAACGGCCAGCACCAGCAAAGGCGCTGTGACGATCCATTTCTTCTTCATTGTCTTCCTTATCGTGGCACGCACTGTTCATGCATGGTGGGTATGACGGAAACAATTACTTCATTCTTGAAGCAGAGAAACGGATCGAGCATAGCACAACAATTACTATTTAATAGCACCTTCTCCTACTGCTTGCGCGTCCGCCGTGATCGCCAGCACCGGCTCGCGCTGCCAGCTCCAGCTGCGCGCCAGGCGCCAGTCGCGCGCCCCGCCCTCCACCACGACCTGCCAGTGGGTGGCCTCCAGTCCCGGCGCCTGCGCCACGAAGCGGCCGCGGGCGTCCGGCAGGGCTTCCAGGACGCGGTCGCGTTCCGGCTGGGTCGGATGCGCGAGGCGGATGTGGAAGGGCGCGCGCACCGGCTCGCCATGGCTGAGCAGGGTGCCGGTCACGCGCCCGGCCGCGGCATCGTAGCCGGCTTCGAAGCGCAGACCGAGGCGGCTGGCGGCGCGGTCGCGCCTCAGTTCCTGGTTGATGGCCTTGCCCTGCTTGTAGTAGTCGCCGACCACCATCGCGTCCGGGCGGCTCAGCGCCAGCGAGAGCATGACGAAGCCGCCGACCAGCACCAGCACCGGGCCGATCATCAGAAACCAGGGCCAGCGGTGCCGGTACCAGGGAGCGGCCGGCTGGAGGCTCATATTCGCTTGCATGTTGTTTGCTCCTTTTTACTTGGGCACGATGAATGCCGCTTCTTCCCTCACCTGCAGCGCGGCGCCGTCTTTTGATGCCAGCGTGAAGGCGATCCGGTTCGACCCCGGCCGGCCATCTCCGCCGGCGATGCGCACCCGCACCGGCACGGCGCGCGTGGTGGCTGCATCGATCTCGACCACGTCCTCGTCCACCACTTTCGCCGAGGCGATGCCGTCGACCGTGATGCGCAGGCGCTGCGGCTCCTCCAGCGTGTTCATCACCTGCAGCCGGTAAACGTTCTCGATCATCCCGTCCTCGACTTCGCGGCCCATCGAGCCGCGGTCGCGGATCACGTCCAGCTTGAGCGGATTGCGCAGCGCCAGCGAGGCGACCATGGCGCTGCCGAGGATCGCCAGCACCGCGGCATAGATCATCACGCGCGGACGCAATACGCGCCGCCGCACCTGGCGCGGGGAGAGCTTCGCCGCCAGCGCGTTTTCCGTCGCATAGCGGATCAGGCCGCGCGGGCGCTCCACCTTGTCCATCACGCCGTTGCAGGCGTCCACGCAGGCGGCGCAGCCGATGCATTCGTACTGCAGGCCCTTGCGAATGTCGATCCCGGTCGGGCACACCTGCACGCACATGCTGCAGTCGATGCAGTCGCCGCCATTCGGGGTCCCGGTGCGCGCATGGACCGCGCCACGCGGCTCGCCGCGGGCGGCGTCGTAGGTGACGATCAGGGTGTCCTTGTCGAACATCGCGCTCTGGAAGCGCGCATACGGGCACATGTATTTGCACACCTGCTCGCGCAGCCAGCCCGCGTTGCCGTAGGTGGCGAGCGCGTAGAACAGCACCCAGAAGCTCTCCCAGGGTCCAAGGCCGAAGCTGGCGATGTCGAAGCTCAGCTCGCGCACCGGCGTGAAGTAGCCGACAAAGGTAAAGCCGGTCCACAGCGCCACCAGGCCCCAGGCCGCATGCTTGCCGCCCTTGCGCGCGATTTTTTCCAGCGTCCAGGGCTGGCGGTCGAGGCGGATGCGGCTGCTACGCGGGCCTTCGAACTTGCGCTCGATCCACAGGAAGATCTCGGTGTAGACCGTCTGCGGGCAGGCGAACCCACACCACACCCGGCCAGCCACCGCCGTCACCAGGAACAGCCCGTAGGCGCACAGGATCAGCAGCGCGGCCAGGTAGATGAAGTCCTGCGGCCACAGCACCAGTCCGAAGAGATAGAACTTGCGGCTGGCCAGGTCGAACAGCACCGCCTGGCGGCCGTGCATCTCGAACCACGGCAGGCCGTAGAACAGCAGCTGGGTGAGCCAAACGCAGGCCCAGCGCAGCGAGGCATAGCGGCCCTTGATCTCGCGCGGGTAGATCTCTTCGCGCGCCGCGTACAGGCGGACCACCGCCTCTTGAGGGGCATTCATTTTGCTTGCGCCGTCACGATGGGTTTCAGTTCGGCCTGATTCGACAGGCTCCATACGTAGGCCGCCAGCACGTGCACCTTCTCTTCGCCGAGGAATTCGCCGAAGGCCGGCATGGTGTTGGTGCGGCCCTTGCGGATGGTTTCCATCACGGTCTCGGGACTGCCGCCGTACAGCCAGGTCTTGTCTGCCAGGTTGGGCGCCCCCATGGCCGGATTGCCCTCGCCTTTCACGCCGTGGCAGGCCACGCAGGCGGCAAACTTCGGCTTGCCGAAGGCGACCTTGATCGGGTCGGCGGGCAGGCCGGACAGGTCGCGCACGTAATGGGCCACGCTTTCGATGTCCTTGTCCGAACCGAGCGCCGCGCCCATCGGCGGCATGACGCCGACCCGGCCCTGCATGATGCTCTGCTTGATGGTCGAGGGCTCGCCGCCGTGCAGCCAGTCGCGGTCGGCCAGGTTGGGGAAACCCTTGCTGCCGCGCGCGTCCGAGCCGTGGCACTGCGCGCAATAGGTCAGGAACAGGCGCTCGCCGATGGCATGGGCCTGCGGGTCGGCGGCGACCAGCTTCAGGTCCTGGTTGGCGTATTTCGCGAACAGCGGACCGAAGTCGGCCTTGGCCTGCTTCAGCTCGGCCTTGTATTCGCCGGTGGTCGTCCAGCCCAGCTTGCCGGCATAGCTGCCCAGGCCCGGATACAGCGCCAGGTAGGCAAAGCCGAACACGATGGTGAGCCAGAACAGCACGATCCACCAGCGCGGCATCGGCGTGTTCAGTTCGGTCAGGTCCTCGTCCCAGACGTGGCCGGTGGTTTTCTCGGGCGTGCCATCGGCGCCCAGCTTGACGCGGTAGCTCGACTGCGACCACAGCAGGATGCCGCAGCCGAGGATCGACAGCACCGTGATGACGGCCACGTACCAGTGCCAGAACTCGTTGAAGAAATCAGCCACGCTCGTTCTCCCCTGCTTCATCGGCAAATGGCAGATAAGCAGCCTTGTCGAAATCGCTGCCCTTGCGCAGCACGTAGGTCCAGCCGACGATGCCCAGGAAGGTCACGAAGCTCACGACCGTCATCACGCTGCTGGCGTTATCAAAGATGTGTTGGAGTGCCATTTTCAATTCCTCGTCTTGATCTGGGTTCCCAGGCCCTGCAGGTAGGCGATCAGCGCGTCCTGCTCGGTCTTGCCGGTCACCTCGCCCGGCGCGGCCGCGATCTCGGCTTCGCTGTAAGGCACGCCGAGGCGGCGCATCGCGCGCATCTTCGGGATGATCTCGCTCGGGTCCAGCTTGGCCTTGGCCAGCCACGGATAGCCCGGCATGTTCGATTCCGGCACCACGTCGCGCGGGTTGTCGAGGTGGGTGCGGTGCCATTCGTCGCTGTAGCGGCCGCCCACGCGGGCCAGGTCGGGGCCGGTGCGCTTCGAGCCCCACTGGAACGGGTGGTCGTAGACGAATTCGCCGGCCACCGAATAGTGGCCGTAGCGCTCGGTCTCGGCGCGGAACGGCCGGATCATCTGCGAGTGGCAGTTGTAGCAGCCTTCGCGGATGTAGACGTCGCGCCCCGCCAGGCGCAGCGGCGAGTAGGGTTTCAGGCCGGCCACCGGCTCGGTGGTGGACTTCTGGAAGAACAGCGGCACGATCTCGACCAGGCCGCCGAAGGAGATCACGAGCAGCACCAGGCCGATCAGGAGCCAGGGGTTTTTCTCGATCCATTCATGGGTGAACTTCTTTTTCATTATGTGCTCCGGTTCAGGCGTGCGCTGCTTCAGGCTGCGCGTGGTGCGGGTGCGGCTTGGTCGGCCCAAGCGGGATCTTCGCGTCCACGCTCTTCGTTCCGCTCAGCGTCTTCCAGGTGTTGAAGGCCATGATCGCCATGCCGGACAGGTACAGGAAGCCGCCGGTGAAGCGGATCACGTAGTAGGGATAGGTGGCCTTGACGCTCTCGGCGAAGGTATAGGTCAGGGTGCCGTCCGGATTCACCGCACGCCACATCAGGCCCTGCATCACGCCGGCGATCCACATCGAGGCGATGTAGAGGACGATGCCGATGGTGGCGACCCAGAAGTGCGTGTCGACCAGCGACATGCTCCACATTTGCTTCTTGCCTGCCAGGCGCGGGATCAGGTAGTAGATCGAGCCCATGGTGATGAAGCCGACCCAGCCCAGGGCGCCGGCATGCACGTGGGCGACGGTCCAGTCGGTGTAGTGCGACAGCGAGTTGATGGTCTTGATCGACATCATCGGGCCCTCGAAGGTGGCCATGCCGTAGAAGGACAGCGAGACGATCAGGAACTTCAGGATCGGGTCCGAGCGCAGCTTGTGCCAGGCGCCCGACAGGGTCATGATCCCGTTGATCATGCCGCCCCACGAAGGCGCCAGCAGGATCAGCGAGAACACCATGCCGATCGACTGGGTCCAGTCGGGCAGCGCGGTGTAGTGCAGGTGGTGCGGGCCGGCCCACATGTAGGTGAAGATCAGGGCCCAGAAGTGCACGATCGACAGGCGGTACGAATACACCGGGCGCTCGGCCTGCTTCGGGATGAAGTAATAGACCATGCCGAGGTAGCCGGCGGTCAGGATGAAGCCCACCGCGTTATGGCCGTACCACCACTGGATCATCGCGTCCTGCACGCCGGCATACGCGGAATACGACTTCATCGCCGACACCGGCATCACCGCGCCGTTCACCACGTGCAGGATGGCGACCGCCAGAATGTAGGCGCCGAAGAACCAGTTGGCCACGTAGATGTGCTGGACGCGGCGCTTGATGATGGTGCCGAAGAAGACCACGGCATAGGCCACCCAGACCACGGTGATCAGGATCGCGATCGGCCATTCGAGCTCGGCGTATTCCTTGCCGCGGGTGAAGCCCATCGGCAGCGAGATCGCGGCCGACACCAGCACCGCCTGCCAGCCCCAGAAGGTGAAGCTGGCCAGCTTGTCCGAGAACAGCCGCACCTGGCAGGTGCGCTGCACCACGTAGTAGGAAGTGGCGAACAGGCCGCAGATGCCGAAGGCGAAGATGACCGCATTGGTGTGCAGCGGGCGCAGGCGTCCGTAGCTCAGCCAGGCGATGTCGAAATTCAGCGCGGGCCAGGCCAGCTGCGCCGCGATGAAGACGCCGGCGGCCATGCCGATCACGCCCCACACGACGGTCGCGATGGCAAACTGGCGCACGATCTTGTAGTTATAGTTTAGACTGGTGTCCAAGATGCTCTCCTGAAAATACCTTGATGGATGACAATCAGGAGTGTCGTTTTTCGCAGTGCAAAAATCCTTGATGTGAATCAAATTGTTCAGCATCAGATGAGCTATGCAACAGCATCTTGTGGCCGAGTGCGCGAGGCGTGTTGACTGAAAAATCAAGGCTGCGATTTGAGATCAATCAAGGATCTCGACGGACACTCGGAAAGGAAGGAAACCCGCCATGCCGCCTCTATCGCAATCCGTATCGGAAGAACTCAGCAAGCGCCTGCACCAGGCGCGCCAAGACCTGCTCGACACCGTGCGCTCCCGCACCGGCCAGCAAGATGACGAAGCGCCATCGATCGGTCCCCTCGCCCACCAGGGCCAGAGCGACGACGCGCCGCAATCGGAAATGATCAGCCACAACGAGCAGCACCTGGCCGACCACGAGTCCAACCTGCTGCACGAGATCGACGTCGCCATCGGCAAGCTCGAATCGGGCGGCGCCGGCATCTGCGAATCCTGCGGGCGCGACATCCCGGACGCGCGCCTGCTGGCCACGCCCACGGTGCGGCTGTGCATCGCGTGCCAGGAACAGCTCGAGAAAGACCAGCATACCGGGCGCGGACCGTCGATGTAGGCCGGTGCTCAGGCAGGCCGGTCGTCGTCGACCAGGATCCGCATCCCCGGCCCTTCGAGGTCCTCGAACTGCCCGCTGTCCGCCGCCCCGAAAAAGATCCATACCGCCAGCGCGACCAGGATCACGCTCAGGGGTATCAACAAATACAGTGCTTCCATATCAGTCCTTGCGCAGCCGCAGCGCGTTCAGCACCACGATCGCCGAGCTGGCCGCCATGCCGATGCCGGACAGCCAAGGGTTGAGCAAGCCGGTCGCCGCCGCCGGGATCGCGGCCAGGTTGTAGACCGAAGCCCAGATCAGGTTCTGGCGGATCACCGCCAGCGTGCGGCGCGCGGTAACGGCGGCGTCGGCCAGCGGCAGCAGGCTGTCGCCCAGCAGCACGCCGTCGGCATGCACCTGGGCCAGCTCGGCGCCGCGCCCCATGGCGAAGGAGACGTCGGCGCCGCGCAGCACGGCCGCATCGTTGCTGCCGTCGCCCACCATCGCCACCACCGCGCCATCGGCCTGCAGCTCGCGCACGAAGGCGAGCTTCTCGGCCGGCAGGCGGCCGCCGAAGGCGCCGGCGATGCCGAGCTGGCGCGCCACCGCGCCGGTTGCAGCCTGGTCGTCGCCGCTGAGCAGGATCACGGTCTTGCCGGCGCGCTGGAAGCGCCGCACCACCTCCTGCGCCTCCTCGCGCAGTGCGTCGGACAGGTCGAAGCGCGCCAGCCACTGGCCTTTGCAGGCCAGCCAGGCGCTGCTGGTGCCGGCCGGCGCCGCCGAACTTGCCACACCGCCGGCCAGCTCCTGGACGAAGTCCGCAGTGCCGATGCGGTAGACGACGCCATCGATGCTACCTTCGATGCCGCGCCCGATGTCGGCGCGCAAGCCGCGCGCGCTCAAGCCGTGGCCCGGCATCGCGGCGCGGATCGCCATGCCGATCGGATGGGTGTTATCGGCCTGCAGTGCGGCGCCGATGCGCAGGCACAGGTCGCTGTCGAGTGCACCGACCGGCTGCACCTGGCGAAGCACCGGGCGGCCCAGGGTCAGGGTGCCGGTCTTGTCGAACACGACGTGGGTGGCGCGCTCGAAGGTTTCCAGCGTATGCGGGGCGACCGCCAGCACGCCGCGGCGCAGCAGCCGGTCGGTGGCCGCCGCCAGCGCGGTCGGGGTGGCCAGCGACAGCGCGCATGGGCAGGACACCACCAGCACCGCCACTGCCGCATGCCAGGCACGTTCGGGGTCGACCGTGCTCCAGATCAGGTAGACTGCCGCGCTCAAGGCCAGCAGGGCCAGCACGAACCAGGCGGCGACGCGGTCGGCCCACAGCGCGATCGCCGGCTTGCCCTGGCCGGCCCGCTCGACCAGCCTGACCAGCATCGCCACCGTGCTGTCGCGCGCCGAGGCGGTGATGCGCACCACGATGGCCTGGCCGGCATTGACGGCGCCGCCCGGCAGCACTTCGCCCGGTCCCATGCGGCGGGTCCGGCTTTCGCCGGTCAGCAGCGAGAAATCCAGCTCGGTCGTGCCCTCATCGATGACCCCGTCCGCCGGCACCGCCCGTCCCGGCGGCACCAGCACCAGTTCGCCCACCGCCAGGCTTGACGCCGGCACCAGCTCGGTATCGCGCGCGGCCGGATCGCCGAGCAGGCGCAGGCCCGAGGCCGGCACTCCGCCGCGCAGAGTGTCGAGCGCCTGGGTGGCGCGCCGGCGCGCACCCAGCTCGAGGTAGCGGCTGCCCAGCAGCAGGAACACGAACATCGTGATTGAGTCGAAGTAGACTTCGCCCTTGCCCGAGACGAGCGTGGCGCAGCTGCCGGCAAAGGCGGCCGCGATGCCCAGCGCCACCGGCACGTCCATGCCGGGCACGCCGCGCCGGACGTCGCGCCAGGCGCCCGCGAAGAAAGGCAGGGCCGAATAGAACACGGCCGGCAGGGTCAGCGCGAACGAGGCCCAGGCCATCAGCGCGCGCATGTCGGCGTCCATGCTGCCGTCTTCGGCCAGGTAGACCGGCACCGCATACATCATCACCTGCATCATCGACAGGCCGGCCACGAACAGCTGGCGGAACAGGGTGCGGCGTGCGCGCTCGATCCGTTCGGCATGGCGCTGGGCGTCGTAGGGCGCGGCGAAGTAGCCGACGGCGCGCAATGCGCGCACGATCGCGCTGGGGCGGCACAGGGCCGGGTCCCAGCGCACGAACACGCGCCCGGTGGCGACGTTCAGCGCCACTTCCTGCACGCCGGCCAGCTGCCCCAGGCGGCGCTCGACCAACCAGACGCAGGCGCCGCAGCGCACCCCTTCGATCGAGAAGCTGCCCTCGCCCTGCATGCCTTGCTGGTCGAACAGCGCCAGCTCGGGTTCGTCCGCCCTGGCGGCGTTCGATGCCGCGTACTCGGTGCGCACGCTGTAGTAGTCGGCGAAGCCGCCGGCGACGATCGCCTCGGCCGCGGCGGCGCAACCGGGGCAGCACATGCTGCGCAGTGCGCCGTCGACCCGGGCCTGCCAGCGGCTGCCTTCCGGGACCGGGGAGCCGCAGTGAAAGCAGCCCGCGGCGGCGGCGCCGAGGTCGGCGCTGCGCAGGGCATCGTTGGCGGCGGCTGCCGCGGCGCCCTCCACCGCCCCAACCGGCGGCGCGACCTGTGCCAGCACCGCGCTCATGCTTCGGCTCCCGGCGCCACGCACAGGACGTCGATCCAGTGGGCCCACATCCCGTGGGCCGCGGCGCCGGGCGCGGACATCCCGCCGGCGGCGCGCCACAGCCCGAGCAGGCCGAAGCCGAGGATCAGCAGGCCGCAGGCCAGGCGCACCTGGCGCAGCTGGAACAGGGTGCGCAGGCGCACCCCGGCCATGCCGATCGCCGCCAGCATCGGCAGCGTGCCGAGCCCGAAGGCCAGCATCACGCTGGCGCCACCCAGCGCGGAGCCGCTCAGCATGGCCGTCACCAGCATGCTGTAGACCATCCCGCAAGGCAGCCAGCCCCACAGCGCGCCCGCCGCGAACATGCGTCCCGGCGTGGCGCCCGGACCGAGCTGGCGCAGCAGCGGGGAAATGCGGCGCCACAGCGCCTGCCCGCTTCGCTCCAGCAGCGCCAGGCCGCGCCAGGCATCCATCAGGTACAGTCCCAGCGCCACCAGCATCAGGTTGGCCAGCACGTAGGCCCCGAGCTGCAGCGCCGGCAGCCCGGCAAGCCTGGCCGCGCCGCCCGCCAGCCCGCCGGCCAGGGCGCCGGCAGTGGCATAGCTGGCGATACGGCCGGCGTTGTAGGCGCCCACGTGCGCAGCCACCGGCGCCAGGCGCTGGACGGCCACGGTGCGCACCGGGACCGGGAATGCAGGCCGCGGCGCGACCGACAGTGCGCCCACGATGCCGCCGCACATGCCGGCGCAGTGGACGCTGCCGGCCAGGCCGACCAGGAATACCGGGAACAGGCTGACGTTCATATGGTCTGCGAGTGGCGTGGACCCTCGCTGCGGGCGGCGAGGTAGCGGTCGAACACCATGCACACGTTGCGGATCAGCAGGCGTCCCTTCATGGTCACGGTCAGCCATTCCGGACCGACGCTGACGAGGCCGTCCTCTTCCATCTGGCGCAGGCGCGCCAGCTCGGGCGCGAAGTAGTCGCGGAACACGATCGGGAAGGCCTGCTCCAGCGCCGGGATCGACACCTCGAACTGGCACATCAGCTTCTGGATCAGGCTGCGGCGCAGCGCGTCGTCCATGCCGAGCCGAATGCCGCGCGCCACCGGCAGCTCGTTCTGGTCGAGCAGGTCGTAGTATTCCTCGAGCGTCTTGACGTTCTGGCTGTAGGTGGCCCCCACCGCGCCGATGGCCGAGACGCCGCAGGCCACCAGGTCGGTGTCGGCATGGGTCGAGTAACCCTGGAAGTTGCGGTGCAGGCGGCCCTGGCGCTGGGCCACGGCGAGGTCGTCGTCCGGCTTGGCGAAATGGTCCATGCCGATATAGACGTAGCCGGCCGCGCCCAGGCGTTCGATGCACAGCTGGAGCATCGCGAGCTTGGTGTCGCTGGACGGCATGTCGGCTTCCACGATGCGGCGCTGCGGCTTGAACAGGTGCGGCATGTGGGCGTAGTGGTAGACGGCGATGCGGTCCGGGCTGGCCGCCACCACCTTGTCGAGGGTCTGGCGCATCGTCTCCAGGGTCTGCTTCGGCAGGCCGTAGATCAGGTCGATGCTCACCGAGCGGAAGCCGGCGGCGCGCGCGGCATCGATCACCGCACGCGTTTCATGCTCGGGCTGGACGCGGTTGACGGCGCGCTGCACCTCGGGGTCGAAGTCCTGCACGCCCAGGCTGATGCGGTTGAAGCCCTGGCGCCGCAAGGTATGCACCCGCTCGCTTGAAACGGTGCGCGGATCGACCTCGATTGAGTATTCGCCTACCTCGTCCGGCGCGAAGCGGAAGTTGCGGCGCAGGTGGGCCATCAAGTCGTCCATCTGGGCGTCGGAAAGATAGGTCGGGGTGCCGCCGCCGAAATGCAGCTGCTCGACCTCGTTCATGCCGGCGAACAGCGCGCCCTGCATGGCGATCTCGCGCTTCAGGTAGGAGAGATAGGTCGCGGCCTTCTCGCGCTTTTTGGTGACGATCTTGTTGCAGGCGCAGTAGTAGCAGACCGTGTCGCAGAACGGAATGTGCAGGTAGAGCGACAGCGGGCGGGCGCCGCCGCGGGTGCGCAGGCCGGCCACGGCATGCAGGTAGTCGCGGTAGCCGAATTCCTCGCCGAAGCGGTCGGCGGTCGGATAGGAGGTATAGCGCGGGCCGTTCTTGCCGAGGCGCTTGAGCAGGTCCAGGTCGACGTCGACGCTGGAAGTTTCGGCGGTCTGGGTTGCCGGGTGGGCAAGGATGGGAACCACGGGCTTGCCCACGGCCGGTAACACTGTTGCATGCATGTCAATCAACTCCTGCTGCTGCCGGTTTGCGGAACTGCAAAACGGCTCGAATAACAGGCAGTTTATTGATCAGCGTCTTGGAAATCCTTGACTTGCATCAAATACGGACGAGTCTGCGAACATTCCTGAACCCGGACCGTGGGGTGGGCGGCATTGACGGCGCGGCTTCTTTGCCTGCCGGATGCCGCCGCCCGCCCTACCGTACCATGGCCGGTCCAGTGGGCGCCGAGCGCCGCGCCGGCGCCTGCTCGTCGAGCTTGAACACCGACAATGCCTGCACCAGGTGGAAGGCCTCGTCGGCCACGTTGGCCGAGGCGTTCGCCGATTCTTCCACCAGGGCGGCGTTTTCGCGGGTGATCTGGTCGAGCTGGGCCATGGCCGCGTTCACCTGGGCGATGCCGGCGCCCTGCTCGCGGCTGGCGCCGGTGATGCCGTTCATGATCGCGGCCGCTTCGGCTACCTTGGCCACCACTTCGCGCATGGTCTGGCCGGCGTCGCCCACCAGCACATTGCCTTCGCCGACCTGCTGCACCGAGGTTTCGATGAGGGTCTTGATTTCCTTGGCCGCCGCGGCCGAGCGCTGCGCCAGGCTGCGCACCTCGCCGGCGACGACGGCGAAGCCGCGACCCTGCTCGCCGGCACGGGCCGCCTCGACCGCCGCGTTCAGCGCCAGGATATTGGTCTGGAAGGCAATGCCATCGATCAGGCCGATGATGTCCACGATGCGGGTGGCGGAGGCGCTGATGTGGCCCATGGTGTCGCCCACCCGGCCCACGGCCTCGCCGCCGCGACCGGCGACGTTCGAGGCCGCCACGACCAGCCCGTCGGCACGCACCGCGCTGTCGGTGTTGTGACCGGCCGCCGCGGCGATCTGCGCCAGGCTGCTTGCGGTCTGCTCGAGGCTGGCCGCCTGGGCTTCGGTACGGCTGGCCAGGTCGCCGTTGCCGGCCGCGATCTCGCGGGTCGCATGCTCGATCGAGCCCACGTTGCGGCGCACGTCGCCGACGATCGCCTTCAGGTTGACGTTCAGCTGGCGCAGCGCCAGCTGCAGGCGGCCGATCTCGTCGTTGCGGCCCGGCTCGCATGGATGCGACAGGTCGCCGCCGGCCAGCGCATACACGGCGGCGGTGGCCTCGCGCAGGGGGCGGGCGATGGTGCGCTGCAGTTCGGCCCAGGCCGCCAGCGTCGCCGCCACGCCTGCGACCGCCAGCAATTTCCACAGCAAGCCGTCCGCTGCCAGCCCGAGGCCGGCCATCAACAGCGCCTGGCCGCCCATCATGATGCCGAGGCGGCGCGACAGCGGCAGCGAACGCAGCGCACCGAGGCGGGCGCGCCAGCCGAGGCGGCGTGCGGCGCCGCGGTGGATCGTCAGCCCCTTCGCCTCGCCGGCGCGGAATTTCCGATAGAGCTCGCTGGCCGCCGCCACCTGCTCGCGGCTCGGCGCGGTACGCACCGACATGTAGCCGGTGACGCGGCCGCCCTCCTTGACCGGCACCACGTTGGCAACCACCCAGTAGAAGTCGCCGTTCTTGCGACGATTCTTGACCAGGCCGGTCCAGGGCTCGCCCGCCTGCAGCGTGCGCCACAGGTCGGCAAATGCTTCGGGCGGCATGTCCGGATGGCGGACGATGTTGTGCGCCTTTCCGAGCAATTCGTGCTCATCGAAGCCGCTGACTTCGACAAAGCTGGGGTTGACGTAGGTGATGCGGCCCTTGGTGTCCGTCTTGGAGACGATGGACTGGCCTTCCTGTAACAGGTATTCGATGCCGGTAACCGGCAGGTTGCTTCGCACAATGACTCCTAGTTGCCCATGGGCAATAAAATCCAGCGCACGATTCTAACAAGCGAATCGTCAGAATTTTTGACTTGGATCAAATTTAACCGTGACCACGCGGCGCAGAGCCAGCAAAAAACCTTGATTTACGTCAAACGTTGCCATTGGCGTAAGCTTTTGGGATGGACAACATGACACACTCACTCGTCGGCCTGGCCCTGGGAGAACTGGTCGAGCGCGCCCTGCCGGCGGCAAGTGATCCGGCCCGGGGTCGCACCCGCCGCCGCGCCCTCCTGCTAACCGGCCTGCTGGCCAGTAATTTCCCCGACCTCGACCTGGTGCTCACGCCGCTGCTGCCGGCGCCGCTGGGCTACCTGATCCACCACCGTGGGCACACGCATACCCTGCTGTACGCGCTGCCGCAGGTACTCCTGCTGCTGGCCCTGACTTGGTTGCTGTGGCCGGCAGCGCGCCGGCTGCTGCAGGAGGATCGCCGCGCCCGCCACGCCGTCGTCGCCACCGCCCTGCTGGGCATGGTGCTGCACCTGTCATTCGACGGGCTGAACGTGTATGGGGTCCACCCCTTCCACCCCTTCGATTCGCGCTGGCTGTACGGCGACCTCGTCTTCATTGTCGAGCCGGTGTTCTGGACCGCACTCGGCTTTGCACTAGCCCTGCTGTCGCGGCGCACCGGCTTGCGCTGGCTGGGGCTGGGCTTCTTTGCAGGCATGCCGGTGCTGTTTACCTGGATGGGCTTCCTGCAATGGGGCTCGCTCGCCGGGCTGGGCCTGGTGGCGCTGCTGGTCGCCGGCGCCAGGCTCAAGCTGGGGGCGCGTGCCGGACTGGTGGCGGCCCTGCTTGCCTGCGTGGGCTTCGTCGGCATCCAGGCCGTGGGCGCGCAGCTTGCGCGCGCCGAGATCCGCAGCGCGCTCGACACGGTAGCGCCGGGCAGCCGCGTGCTCGACATCGCGCTGTCGTCCTTCCCTGCCAATCCCTTGTGCTGGTCCTTCGCCACCGTGTCCGACAAGCCGGCCGCCGGCAGCTATGGGGTGCGGGTCGGCGTGCTCAGCCTGGCGCCCGGCCTGAGCCCGGTCTGGGCATGCCCGGAACGCTTCGGCGGCGTGCCCGATAGTGCAAGCGAAGCCGCCGGGAGGCCGGTGCTGCGCGACGCAGGGGGCCGGGGGGCCGAAGCGGCGGCCCAGGCCGTGCCTGCGGCGACAGCGGCACTGGCCTGGAAATTCAGCGAGACCGGCAGCCTGCAGGACTTCCGCGCGCTGCAGCGGACCAATTGCCACTTCGATGCCTGGCTGCGCTTCGCCCGCGTGCCCTCGCTGGCCGGGAGCAATGCCACCGATATTCGCTTCGGCGCTCCCGATCAGCCCAACTTCTCGACCCTGCCGTATGCCGCCCGCGCGGCCGAACCCTGCCCGTCGCCGCTGGCGGCATGGGGCTATCCGCGCGGGGACCTGCTCGGCTGGAAAGGGCAGGGAGCGCGCTAAGGTGCACGCCGCAGCGGCGCTCGCAACGGCCCGCCGGCCCGCACCCTCCCCTGCCGGCCGGCCTGGGCGATGACCTGCCCGAAGAACTCCACCAGGCCGGGCGCGTGCAAGTCGAAGCAGAAGCCGTCGCGCACCTGCCACACGCGCTCGCGCAGCGCGGCCATGGCGGCGCGGTCGTGCAGCTGGCGCGCCAGGTCCTCGATGCTGTCGAAGAACACCCCGATGCCGAGGCGCCGGGCCAACGCCTGGGCCGCCACGATGGCGCCGCCGTTGTCGACCTGGATCATCGGCAGCCCGGCCGCCGCCAGGGTCGCGACCCGCGCCGGAATGTTCAGGTCGTCCCAGTCGGCGCGCCGGATATCGCCGCCGTTCTGGCTGCGAAACACGTGCAGCCAGCCGGCGTCGTATTGCGAGAATTCGCGCACCCATCCGTCCGGGTCGACATTCCGGTGCAGGTGCAGGTGTTCCGGCGCCAGCGCCTGTGCTGTCCTTATCCACTCGCGCCACTGGCCCTGCGTAAAGTCTCCATAGAAATGCAGGTGGATGCCGTGGCGCGCCAGCTCGGCCACCGTGGGCGGATGCAGCCCGATCGGCCGCCCCGCCACCACGGTGTGCACCTGGCCGCCCGCGCCCGCTGCGGACAGCAGGGGCGAGCGCTCCTGCAGGAACCAGGCGCGGCGCGGCAGGTCGCCGTCGAGCACATGTTCAAGACGAGGCGCAGGGCGCCCGATGGGCAGCCCGGGCAGAGCGGTGGCGAACCAGTCGCGCATTTCAGGGCTGCTGTAGATGCAGCCGTCGGCCAGCCGCACCAGGTCGGCCAGCAGCGGCCAGGTTCCCTTCTCGATGCAGATGAAGGGGCCTTCCTTGAAATGCCAGACAAAGGGAATGTCCGGCGTGTGCATCAGCACTTCGTGGGCAAAGGGCACGGCCTGCCAGTTGAGCTGGGCGTAGACGAGGTCGGGTTCGATGCGCGCCAGCGCCTCGCGCCAGCCATGGCGCGGCAACTCCTCGACCTGGCCGAAAGGCAGCGGCCCGACCGTGTTGAACCAGCTCGGTGTCGGCGTCCACAATCCGTACAGCCGGTGTCCCAGGGCTTCCAGCGCCAGCACGCGGTCGGCGTTGTAGGCCAGCTCGCCGGCCAGCACGATCTTCAAGCCCTTGCGGGCGTCCTGCGGCCGGGCGGCGCGCACCTGCGCATACAGCCGCTCCTCGTCGATGGGGTTGCCGGTGCTGGTATGGAAGCGCAGCGGTCCGGCTACCCGGTAGTGCTGGCGGAAAGGGTTGATGCCCCCGAGCGGCTCGCGCATGCGCTTGTGGCGCTGGCCCGGATGGTCGACCCACTCGCAGCTGATCTCCCCCGTCGGCACGAAGGCGCCCTGGGCGCGCAGTCCGGTCCAGAACAGGCGGTCGAGGTCGTCGCTCTCGAGCTCGGCGCGCTCGCGCCAGCGCAGTGCGGTGCGGCGGTGCAGGCATTGCACGGGTTGCAGGCATTCCCCCGGGACGATGCCGTCGGCGCTGCGGTTGTAGTGGTGTCGCACGCCGGCATAGGCCAGCATCGCGCCGGGCGCGCGCTCGAGGCAGGCCACCAGTTGCGCCAGGTGCCCGGCATACCAGACGTCGTCGCTCGGCAGGTAGGCCAGCAGTTCGCCGCGCGCGGCGTCGAGGCCGGCGTTGATGGCGCGGCCCAGTCCGCCATTGCTGTCGAAGCGCAGGTAACGCACCCTGGCGTCGGCCAGCCAGGGAGCCAGGGCGCTGGCGGTGTCGTCGCAGGAGCCGTCGTCGACGATGACGAGCTCCCAGTCGGGATAGGTCTGCGCCCACAGGCTGTCGAGGGCGCGGCCGATGAAGGCCGCCTGCTCGAAGGTGGGCATGAGTACGCTGACGCGCGGGGAAGCGGAGACGGACGGCTGGCTGCTCATGGCGATGGCTGGTTGTGGGAGCCTCCCCAGATTAGAAGGCGGCGCCCCGCTGCGTTTGCGGCATGTCAGCAGTGCGCGGCGGCCTCCCGGGACCCGAGCGCGGGCGCCGCTGCAAGGCTATACTCGCGGCATGAATCCCGACCAGCCACTTCCCGATACCGCGTGCTACTGCTCGGCGCTGCGCCAGGCCTCGCGCTACGTCACCTCGTTCTACGACCAGATGCTGTCCGGATCGGGCCTGCGCGTGACCCAGTTCGCGATCCTGTCCCGGCTCAGGCCGCGCCCGGCCAGCGTGACCCAGCTGGCACAGAGCATGGTGATGGACCGCACCACGCTGGCGCGCAACCTGCAGCCCCTGGTGCGCGAACAGCTGGTGCAGGTACGTCCCGGCGAGCAGGACCGGCGCGAGCGCGTCATCGAGCTGACCGCGCTCGGGCGCGACAAGGTCGAGGCCATCCTTCCAGCCTGGCGCCGCGCCCAGGCCCGCTTCGACGCGCAGTTCGGCGCGGAGCGCGGCGTCCAGCTGCTGGCGACCATGCGCGCCGTGGTCGACAGCGGCCTGCACGAATCCGGCGAATCGGCGCCGGCCGCCCCGGACTGAACGGCATGGCGGGCGCGGCACTTGCCATTTTTTCAGTAAAATCGTCAGTTTTCCCAGCGTTCGAACCGCCGTGCCCCCTACCGAACCCATGCTAGCCTTCCTGTCGAACGGCGGCGCCCTAGGTGCCCGGATCCACGCGCACGACTGGAACGCGCACCCGCTCGGACCGATTACCGCCTGGCCGGCGGCCCTGCGCACGACGCTCGGCATCATGCTGGGCTCGGCCTTCCCGACCTTCCTGGCCTGGGGCCCGCGGCTGGAACTGTTCTATAACGATGCCTACCTGCCCCTGCTCGGCAACAAGTCCGCCGACGCGCTCGGCCGGCCGCTGCCCGAGGTCTGGGACGAGGTGTGGGACACGGTCGGCCCGTATGCCACTCGCGTGCTGGCAGGCGAGTCCTTCTTCTTCGAGAACTATGCCATCATGGTGGAGCGCCATGGCTACCGCGAGCAGGCCTGGTTCACCTTTTCCTACAGCCCGGTGCGCGACGACCAGGGCGTCGTGCGCGGCTTGCTGTGCACGGTCATCGAAGTCAGCGACAAGGTGCGCGCGCTGGCCCGGCACAAGGAAGCGGAAGAGCATCTCGCCCTGTCGCTCGAAGCCTCGGGCAACATCGGCACCTGGTCCTACGACCTCGACACCGCCGCCACCCATGTGGACGAACGCTTCGCGCGCCTGTTCCAGGTCGACGCCGCGCTCGCCCGCGAGGGCACCGAGCTGGTGCGCTTCACCGACATGATCCACCCCGAGGACCGCCCGGCCGTGCTGGCCGCGATCGACCGCGCCATCCTCACCGAGACCCTGTACGACATCGAATACCGGATCCCGCAGCGCTCCGGCCAGGACGTGTGGGTCAACGCGCGCGGCAAGGTGTTCGCCAATCCGGAGACCGGGGGACGCCGCTTCGCCGGCATCGCGGTCGACATCACCGAGCGCAAGCACGCCGAGCAGGCGCGTATGGAAAGCGAGCGGCAGGCGCTGGCCGCCTCGCTGCGCGCCGACGAAAGCGCACGCCGGCTCGATGTGCTGCTCGATGCGGCGCCGGTCGGCATCATCTACGTCGACACGCAGGGCCGCCTGCTCAGGGCGAATGCCGCCAATCGCCAGATCTGGGGCAGCTATCCACAATCCGAAAGCGTGGACGAGTACGCAGAATGGAAGGGCTGGTGGCCGGCAGGCACGCCCGGCGCCGGCCAGCGCCTGCAGATCCCTGAATGGCCGATCGCGCGCGTGCTGCAGGGCGAGGACCTGGTAGCCAGCGTGGTCGAGATCGAGCCCTTCGGCGAACCGGACACGCGCCGCACGATCCTGATCCGTACGGCCGCCATCCGCGACCGCGACGGCGCAGTGATCGGTGCGGTGGCCGCCAACATGGACATCACCGCCCAGGTCGAGGCGGAGCGGGCGATGATGGAAAGCGAGGCCAAGTTCCGCCTGATCGCCGACGCCATCCCGCAACTGGCCTGGTCGGCCGACGCCGGCGGCACCAACGATTACCTGAACGCGCGCTGGAGCGCGTTCACCGGCCTGCCGGTCGAGCGCATCGGCGGCAACGGCTGGGGCGAGGTGGTCCACCCGGACGACCTGGCGGCCCTGCTCGCGGCCTGGCGCAACAGCCTGGCCCTGGGGACGCCCTACGAGATCGAGCACCGCCTGCTCCACCATTCCGGCGAGTACCGCTGGATGCTCAACCGCGCCCTGCCCCTGCTCGACCAGAATGGCAAGGCCACGCGCTGGATGGGCACCCTGACCGACATCCACGACAAGAAGACCGGCGAGGAAGAGCTGCGCGCCCAGGCGCGCCGCAAGGACGAGTTCCTGGCCATGCTCGCGCACGAGCTGCGCAACCCGCTGGCGCCGATCAGCAACGCCGCCCAGCTGCTCTCGATGACCACGCTCGACCCGCAGCGGGTGCGCCAGTCGAGCGAAGTGATCATCCGCCAGGTGCGCCACATGACCTCGCTGGTGGACGACCTGCTCGACGTCTCGCGCGTGACGCGCGGCCTGGTGGAGCTGGAGCGCGAACGGGTCGACGTCAAGGCGGTCGTCGCCAGCGCGGTCGAGCAGGCCAGGCCGCTGATCGAAGCGCGCGGCCATGCCTTCGACCAGCACATGACATCGCGGCGCTGCTGGGTGTTCGGCGACCGCATCCGGCTGGTGCAGGTGATCGTCAACCTGCTGGGCAACGCAGCCAAGTACACCGCCCAGGGCGGCACCATCGCGCTGTCGGTCGAGACCGATGCGGCGAGCGTGACGATCGCGGTGCGCGACAACGGCATCGGCATCGACCGCGCCATCCTGCCGCACGTGTTCGACCTGTTCACCCAGGCCGAGCGCACCCCCGACCGTTCCCAGGGCGGGCTCGGGCTCGGCCTGGCGCTGGTGCGCAGCCTGGTGCAGCTGCACGGCGGCCAGGTCGCCGCCCACAGTGACGGCCTGGGCAAGGGCAGCAGCTTCACGGTGACGCTGCCTGTGTTCGACGGCGAGCCTGGTGCGGCGCCGGGCGAAGGGAAAGCGGCGGCGCCGGCCCGCTCGGGCGGCGGCCGGCGCGTCCTGGTGGTCGACGACAACGTCGATGCGGCCTTGTCGCTGGCCGACGTCCTGCGCTCGCTCGGTCACCTGGTGGACACCGCCCACGATTCGCAGGACGCGCTGGCGCAGGCGGAGCGGGAATGGCCGGATGTCTTCATCCTCGACATCGGCCTGCCCGACATCGACGGCTACGCGCTGGCGCGCCGCCTGCGCGAAAGCGAGCGTGGACGGGCCGCGACCCTGCTCGCCCTGACCGGCTACGGCCAGGCCCACGACCGGGTGCTGGCCAAGACGGCCGGTTTCGACCATCACTTCGTCAAACCGGTGGACCTGGCGCCGCTGGCGCAGATCATCGAACGCGCGCCGCGCTCGGGATTAAGGCAGGCTTAACCGGGCGCGCCCCATGCAATGCGCATTGCCCGGGGAACGCGCAAGGAACTATGCTGGCGCTGTCGCCGGCTGGCCCGGCCATTCACGAAGGACACCCATGCCGCCCCGCCGCGCCATCGCCGCCCTGTTCCTGTCCGCGCTGTTCGCCTCGCTGCCGCTGCACGCGGCCACGGCCCTGTCCTGCACGCCGCTGGAAGCCATACCGGCGGCGGTCGCGGACGCGCCCTTCCTGGTGCTCGGCGACGTGCACGGCACCCGCGAGGTGCCGGCCTTCGTCGCCGCCTACCTGTGTGCTGGCGCGAAACGGCAGCGCAGCACCACGCTGGCCATCGAACTGCCGTCGAGCGCACAGGACGCGCTCGACGCCTTCCTGGCCAGCCAGGGTACGCCGCAGGACGTCGAACAGCTGCTGGGGGGCGGCCTGTGGCGCAGTCCGCGCCAGGACGGCAGGACCAGCATCGACACGCTGCGCCTGATCCAGCAAGTGCGCACGTTGCGTGCGCAAGGCGCCGACATCCGCATCGCCGCGATCGATACCGTGGCCGCGACGCCGCAACGCAGCGCCGCGATGGCCGAGCGCCTGCGCGCCGAACTGCGCCCGGGGACGGGCCGCCAGCTGGTAGCGCTGGTGGGCGCGCTGCATGCGATTCGCAGCAAGGGAAACCGCTTCAATCCCCATTACGAATCCGCGATCTACCTGCTGGCCGACCAGCGGCCGCTCTCGCTCACGGTCGGCACGGCGGGCGGCACCGCCTGGGTGTGCCGGGGCGCCGCGCCCGACACCTGCGGCGCCACCGCCTGGGACATCAACCGCGTCGACCCGGCGCCAGCCGGACCGTTCTCGCTGACGCCGCCGTCGCCGCAGTTCGACGGCGTGTTCTACGTGGGAGCGACGAGCGCATCGCCGCCGGCCGTTCAGTGAGGGAAAGGGCTTGCCGTGTCGAAGCGCTTGCCGTCGGACGCCCGCGGCAGGCCCATATCCTGAAGGCGCCTGACCGACGCCAGCGCGGCGGCCGCGCCTGAAGCGGTGAGCGCGTCCGTCACCAGCTTGCGTTCAGCCGGCGGCAGCGCGGCCACGATCGCGGCATACTGCGGCGCTTGCGCTTGCCCGCTTTCCTTGAATGCCCTGGCAAGGGCGCGGTAATAGGCTGCCGGGCGGCCTTCGGCCGCCAGGATGACGTCGGCCTGCGCGGCGGCGCCCGGCTGGAGCGTGCGGCGCGCCGACCGGTTCTGGTACTTCAGCTTGTCGAAGCTGGCATAGCGGGCGCTGGCCGGCACTTCCAGGCGATAGTGGCCCCCGGCGTCGGTCAGGGCGGCCTTGAGCAGCTTCCCGTCCTTGTCCTCGATATTCACCGTGACGGCGGGAATGCCCAGCCCACGCGCGCCGCCATCGACGACCCGCCCGTGGATGATCTCGGCCGCTAGCGGCTGGCCGGCAAAAGCGATCGCGACAAGCGCGATCACGGACGATCGTTTCATGCTGCGCATTCCATCCTCCCCAGGCAAGCTGCGTGGCCGTCGATGCTGACCGAGAGTAAAGCATACTCCGCCGGCCGCGCCTAGCCCTGGGTAGACTCAGCCATAACGCGCGGAAACGAATATTTCGTCCGTTACGGTTTGGAACAATTTCGAATCGTGCATACCTGCGGCCGGGATTACGATTTATTCATGAACTTCAGCTTTTCTACCCCAACCAGCGGCGCGTGCCTGGTGAAGCTCTGGGCCAGCGGACGCTACGGCTTTTCTCTGCCGAAGAAGGTCGAGATCACCGGCCAGGACGGCGTGACCTCGACTTATCTGTACCACAGCCGAAAAGTCGGGCTGACGTCCGAACTCACCAACCGCACGCTTGTCAGAATCGCGATTGCCCAGTACCTAGAAGGCGTCGCGGGCGAGGTCCACCAGATCGACGATACGGTAGCGCCCTTCCCCGGCACCCTGACGCAGATCCGGCCCTTCGCCCCGCCGCCGCCGCCGCCGCGCGTGCGGCCATCGCGGGTGATGCCGCGAGCGGGCTCCGTCGCCAAGGAGGCGGCATGATTTCAACACGGAAGACGAGGTAGACGCATGCGTATCAGCTTCACTCCCGGCCAGGTCGCCATGCTCATCGGCAGGGCCGAACGCCAGCTCGAACAGATCGTCGCCGACTCGATCCGCGAGGTCGGCAGCGGACGCAACATCTCGCGCGGCGCGCAGCACATCCTGCACGAGACGGTGGTCACCCTGATCCGCCTGTACCGCGAACAGGTGCCTGGCGGCGCGCCGGTCGCCACCCGCATCGCACGTGCCTACGCCAAGGGAGCCGACGCCCACACCGGGGTGCCGACCCTGGCCTGCGTGCGCACCATGCTCTCGATCATGCGCGACGCCAGCGCACTACTGGCGGACCCATCGCAGCCGCAGCTGGATGCGCCGCAGCTGGACACGCCGCAGCCTCGGCCGCCGGCCGTAAGGCTCGGACCGGCCTAGGCTGCCTGCCCGGCCGTGCCGGCCTGGCGCGCACGGGTACTGCCGCCCACCCCTACCGCGGTGGCGATCGCCAGCGCCTGGAACAGCGCCACGCCCGCGAACACCCAGCCCGGCCGGCCCGCATCCATCACCAGCCCGAACAGCAGCGGGCCGATCGCCAGGCCGCTGTCCAGGCCCGAATACACGACGCCGTACACCCGCCCGGTCGCGCCCTGCGGTGCGGCGGCGCGGATCATCAGGTCGCGCGAAGGTCCGGCCACGCCCGAGCACAGGCCGATCAGGCCCATCAGCGGCAAGGCCATCCAGGACGGGCCGGCGCCCACCGCCAGCACCAGGGCCAGCAGCGCCGCCGCCGCGAAGGCGGCCGCCACGGTACGGTCGTGCTGCTTCGAATGCGCCCCCAGGAAGCCGCCCGCCACCATGCCCAGTGCCGAGGCCAGCATGTAGGCGGTGTAGGAACTGGTGGCGAGCGCATGCGAGATGCCGTACAGCGATTCCAGGCTGATCGTCGCGAAGCTCTGGATGCCGCCCAGCGCCACCGCCGTCAGCAGGAAGAAGCCAAAGCACAGCCAGACGGCGCGCAGCTTGAGGAAACCCAGCGTGCCGCCCTGGGCAGTCCCGGCCGTACGCTTGATCGGATCCGGGTACAGGACAGCGCGATTCAGCACCAGCAAGGCCAGCACGACCATCGGCAGCAGCGCCGCCCACAGCAGCGCGGCGCGCCAGCCCTGGGTGGCCGCGATCGAGGTCAGGAAGATTGGCGACGCGGCCCAGCCGATGTTGCCGCTGATGCCGTGCACCGAAAAGCCGTGCGCCAGGCGGTCGCGCGAGACGCGCTGGTTCAGCAGCGTGTAGTCGGCCGGGTGGAAGATCGCATTGCCGATGCCGGCCAGCAGCGCGCCCGCCACCAGGCCGGCATAGCTGTCCACGCGCGAGAGCACCAGCGCCGACACGCCCAGCATCGACATGCCGAAGAACAGTACGGCGCGCGCGCCGACGCGGTCGACCACGAAGCCGGCCAGGGCCTGCCCCACGCCCGAGACCACGAAGAACACCGTCATCAGGAGACCCAGCTCGGTGTAGCTGAGGCCGAAGGCGGGCTTGAGCCAGGGGATCAGGGCCGCCAGGATCAGGTGGTAGAAGTGCGAGGTGCCGTGCGCCAGGCCGACCAGGCCGATCACGCGGGCATCCTGCTTCAAGGTGTTTTCGTTGTTCATCGCATCCCTCTTGTCGAAAAGCCAGTGTAAGCACATTTCCGGCGTCCGATTTAAGATAGCCTGTCAAGATTTGTCGAGAACCTGCCATGCCGCTTGCGAGAACCTCGCTTCCCCCGACCCCGGGACCGGGCCCGACCGGCGAGCGTCCGGTCAGCCTGGTTGCCCGCGACCTGCCCGCCGACGTCTCGGTGGGGGCCCACAGCCACGAGTGGGTGCAACTGACCTATGCGCACAACGGCCTGATGCGCGTGAGCGCGGAAGGCAGTAGCTGGATCGTGCCGCCGCAGCGCGCGATCTGGATCGCACCGCACGTCGTCCACGAAGTCGCGATGATGGAAGCGGCCCGCCTCAGTCCCCTGCGCATCCACGCCTCGCGCGACCCGTTCCGCGGCGAGACCTGCCGCGTGGTGGAAGTGAGCAGCCTGTTGCGCGAGCTGATCGCCGCCCTCGAGACGGGCGACCAGCTGCGCGACCCGGGGCGCGCCGCCCTGATCGGCGAACTGATCCTGGACGAACTGGCGCGCGCCCCCTCGCGCCCCCTCGCGCCCGATCCGCGTGCCGCTGCCGCGCGACAAGCGCTTGCATGGCCTGTGCGAAGCCCTGCTCGCGGTGCCCGGCGACACCCAGACCCTGGCCGGCTGGGCGCACGCGGCGGGCGCCTCGGAGCGCACACTGGCGCGCCTGTTCGAACGCGAACTGGGAATGAGCTTCGGCCAGTGGCGCCAGCAGGTGCGCCTGGCCCACGGCGTTTCCCTGATCGCGCGCGGCATGCCGCTGTGGCAGGTGGCGCAGCAGCTCGGCTACGCCAGCCAGTCGGCCTTCAGCGCCATGTTCAGGAAGACCTTCGGCAGCACGCCCTCGAGCTTCTTCGCGGACGACCGGCGCCGCTAGAAGCTGATCACGAAGCGCGCCCCGGCGCCCACCGATGCCCAGGCGCTGCGCGAGTAGTCAGTGTTTCCTTGCGGTCCCTGCAGCGACCGCAAGGGGCTCTCCCTGATCCGGCGCCAGGAACCGCGTCGATGGCCTGCCATCGGCGTTGTGGTGCACGATGCGCACCGGCCGTCCCTGCGCGTCGAGCCACACCTGCCCGATCCCGGCGCCATTCCAGACGCGCTCGCCCTCCTGGCGCTGATCCGGCAGGTGCGGCGTGAAGACGAGATCGCGGCGCTGGGTGAACCAGTTCAGCGGCGAGCGCGGCGAATACAGCCAGCGATTCAGGCGATCGAGCCAGTCCAGCAGGCGGCGCGGGAATTCGTTCTTGATGCCGCTGCTGGTGATCTGCCAGACATGCGGCACCCGGTCCGAGTCGCGCACCTCGACGTCGTAGGCGAAGGAGTAGTGCACGTCGCCCGACAGGACCACGTAATTTCCCGGGGTGCGCGAATGGCTGAAGATATTCAGCATGCTGCCGGCCGCGCCGCGATGCGCCATCCAGTTCTCGGCGTCGACGGTCAGTGCCGCACCCAGAAAGGTGGCAAGCCGCTGCACCACCTCGATCAGCTTGACCCCGAACATGGGCGTTGGCGAGACGATGACGGCGGCCGTTTCGTCCAGCAGCTCGTGCTGCAGCTCGGTGAGGGATTCCCAATCCATCAGGCCCGACGGATGGCCGGGCCGGCGCCGGTTGCGCCAGCGCCGGGTGCGGGTATCGAGCACGATGATCGTGGGCTGGGTCCGCAGCACGAAATCCCACTTGCGGAAAGCCAGCAAACGGTCGATCAGCGCGTCCTGCCTTGGTGCGTCGAACCGGTCGTCGCCAGTCGCCGTGTCGATCAGCCCGGCCAGGTCGTCCAGCGCCGCCCCGAAGACCTCGGGGCGGTTGCCCCAGCCCTGGCACAGCATGTAGGCGACCAGCGCATTGCCCACGATGCGGCGCGAGAACGGGTGCTCGTAGGCGGTGGTTTCCCACTTGGCCGACAGGTTCCAGTCGTCGGTGATGTCGTGGTCGTCGAAGATCATCAGGGTCTGGACGTGCGCCAGCAGCCGGGCGGCGCGCGGCAGGTCGCCGCGAAAGCCCGCCAGCGCCTGCGACTCGCGCTGCCAGCGCTGCGCATGCCTGGGCGTGAGTAGAGGCGGGGCCGCGTCCGCCACCAGTTGCCATGGCACCGGTGACCAGGCCAGCAGGTACATGGCCATCACCTCGGACAGGGTGACCAGGTGGTTGTGCGCATTGGCCGTGGTGAAGATCGGCTTTTCGCTGCCGCCGAAGAAGCGGTCGCGCAGCGCATCGTTGGATTTGACCGCAGGGAGCAGCTCTTCGCGCCGGTAGTAACTGGCCGGATGGCGGTACAGCGCCTCGCTGTCGGCGACCACCGCGCCTTGCAGGCATTCGGCATACAGGCGCAGGCGCCGGATCAGCGCGTGGATCGCCGCCAGCATCGGGCCGGCCACGTCGTCGGCATACACCTGGTCTCCGCACAGCATCAGCATGGCGGGCCGCTCCTCGGCCTGCCCGACCTGATCGGCCAGCAAGGCGTCGGCGCGCGCCAGGCCGTCGCGCGCGGGATGGTGCGGCTTGCGGCAGGAGCCGAACAGGATATTGTCGCTGCGGCTGCGCAGCACCAGGTTTGGCCGTGTGGCGCCGGCATGCAGCAGGTGCGGCGCCCATTGGGCGATGCCGGCCTGGCTGCCATCGTCCTGCGTGACGAGCAGGTCGTATTCGATGATCGTGTCCTGCGGCAGCGGCTCGGTCAGCGCCACATCGATCAGGTGCACGCAGGCGTGGCGGCCGACACGTATCACGCGACAGCGCCCCGTGTCCAGGGGCAGGCGGCGGGGCGCCTCTCCGCTGGGCGCCAGCACCAGGGTCAGGTCGAGCGGCGCGCTGCCGACCAGCCATAGCACCAGGCGGCCCGGCTCGAGGCGGCGCAGGATGGGACCGGCGAGTACGGGCGGCAGGTCGTCGGAAACAGGTGGCTGGATCAATCGGGAGCGCTATGCTGGTTTGATGAACAAACGAGTGTAGCAGACGTGCCGGATGGCTTGGGCACACGAACGGTTTGTCCGCGCGCGCGGTCTCCGGCAGGCCGATTACAGCGAAAACGCCGACAGATATCTACCGCGCCTATGTTGGACATCATGAAATGTCATTGGACCGTTATGCCGTACCACCGCATCATGCTCCCGTCTCCTCTACTTTCTCCTCCAAGAAAATAGATTCATGCCCGCGCTCAGCGGGCATTTTTTTTGGCGCTGTCACCACTACGTGTTGGCGATCTTGAACTGTTGAGCTGGGCCGATGTCGAACCACTGTCCGATCGACAGTGGAGGTGGCAATGCAGGCGGCAAGCTTCAAACCCTGGCTGGCGCGTGTCGCGCAGCTGACCCGGCGCCAGCGCGAACAATTGCTCGCGCTTTTGCGCCCGGCGGTTGGACTGGATCGTGTCTGTGCGACGATCGAGGAGGCCAGGAGCCCGTCTTCATGTCCGGCCTGTCAGGGTCGGCGGCTGCATCGCCACGGGCATGACCGCGGGGTGCAGCGCTATCGCTGCTGCGCCTGCGGCAAGACCTTCAGTGCCTTGACGGGTACGCCGCTTGCCCGGCTGCGCCACCGCGGCAAATGGCTGGACTACCTGGACGGCATGCTCGAGGGCCAGTCGGTGCGCAAGACGGCAGACCGGCTCGGCGTGCACCGCAACACCAGCTTCCGCTGGCGCCACCGCTTCCTGCACCTGGCCAAGGAAGACCGTCCTGCAGCGCTGGCCGGCATCGCCGAGGCCAATGAACTGTTCCTGCTCGAATCACAGAAAGGTTCGCGCACGCTCGACCGGCCGCCGCGCAAGCGTGCAGGTGTAGCCAGCCGGCGCGGCATCAACAGTGAACACGTCTGCGTGCTGGTCGCCCGCGACCGTACCGGCGCTACCTTCGATTTCATTACCGGCCGGGGCGCCGTCACCACGGCCCAGCTGCACCGCTACCTGCTTCCGGTGCTGGACAGGGATGTGCTGCTGGTCACCGATTCCCATCCTGCCTACAAGGCGTTCGCCCGGACTGCCGCCATTTCGCACGAAGCGGTGAATCTGCGGGCCGGCGAACGGGTGCGCGGCGCCGTCCATGTCCAGAACGTGAATGCCTACCACCGACGCTTCCGCCAATGGCTTGCCCGCTTCAATGGCGTGGCCTCACGCTATCTGCCCAATTATCTCGGCTGGCAGTGGGCGGTCGACGGAGGTCGTATCGGATCGGCGGAGGCAATGTTGCGAATAGCGCTGGGCATGTCCAACATCGAACGGTGACAGCGTACATGGACGCCCCCTGTTTGCAAGTACATCAGTCGCTAAAGGCAAGTAGGTAAGTCTGCAAGCGTACATTCGGACTTTGTTTGGGCTTTTAACCCTGTCCCTGATGGGTTCCGCTGGCCAACGCCCCAGTCGCCTTAACGTACTCGAAGTACTACGCTGTCATCGGGCTATGTCGACCACGGTCTAACCTGTTTGCCATCAACGTCTGAAGCGTCCTCGCAACTGGTGGAATCTGCTTACTGCTGCACTACTCAACTATTTTTCGACCGATTAGATTACGTTGCGACGTAATCTGATCGGAATTTCTGATCATGTGCCATCAAGGCCCAGACGACCCGTGCGTTCTTGTTCGCCAGCGCTACTGTCGCAATGTTGATGTGGGTACGGCCCATCAATTTGCTAAGCCAAACATAGCGCTCTGGCTTTCGCTCGGCGCTTTTCACAACCGCTCGCGCTCCATGTATCAGCAAGGTGCGCAGGTAATTGTCGCCTCTCTTACTAATGCCTTGCAGCTTGGTCTTACCGCCGCTGGAGTGCTGTTTGGGGACCAATCCGATCCATGCGGCGAGCTGCCGACCGTTCTTGAAGTTGCCTGCATCGCCAATCGATGCCACTAGCGCAGTAGCGGTGATTGGGCCGACTCCGGGAATCTGTTCCAAGTTCCGGGACGTCTCACTGGCGCGGTGCCACTGATGAATTTGAATCTCTAGCTCATCGACCTGACGCGTCAGCTCCTTCATGTGCGCCAACAGGCGCTGGATGAGCTCCCGGAACACGCCAGGCACGGTGTCTTTGGCTTCATCGAGCAGTGTCGGCACCTTCAAATACAAGTGCGAGATCCCTATCGGAACAATCAGTCCGAACTCGGCAAGCAGTCCGCGAATCTGATTAGCTTGCGCAGTCCTGGCTTTGATCATTCCCTGCCGTACCCGGTGTACTGCCAAAATGCTCTGCTGGTCGACCGTCTTGATCGGAACAAATCGCATCGTTGGCCGACGGACGGCCTCGCAGATGGCCTCGGCATCAGCCGCATCATGCTTGTTCCCCTTGACGTAAGGCTTTACGAACTGCGGCGCCATCAACCTTACCGTATGGCCTACGTCACGAAGCCGCCGTGCCCAATAGTGAGCACCGCCACAACTTTCCATGCCGATCAGGCAGGGCTCGATACGCGTGAAGAACTCCATCATTTCCCTACGCTTGAGTGACCGCTTGATCCGAACCTCGCCTCGCTCATCTATACCGTGGACTTGGAACGCATCCTTTGCCAGGTCAATGCCAATTGTCGTAATCTTCATGATGACGCCCCCTCGATGTCGTGGTCAGTTGACACTTCCACTTTGGCACATCGATGCCGTTTCGGGAGGGGCGTCCATCCCATTGCCTTTTTTTTCAGTCATTCAGCGTTCGCGCTTTGCGATCTCAGCGGATGCGCACACAGCCTAGTCCGGAGAGCTCTCACCTGGAAGCGGAGTGAATTGCACAAGCGCCCTTGAGTTCCGGTGCTGGTGACATGAATTTGACACGGTCATTGCAGAGAGAATATGCAACCCGGACGGGTAAAGCGCGGCCGCTGATGCGGGCCGTGTGCAGCAGCTTGCGTTCGGCTGTGTCGCTATACAGCTTGAGTTCGGCAACCGTGGATGTGTCCGATGGCGTCGTGATCTCGACTGTCGCTCCAGCCATCGGCAAGGTATGCATTCTGCCGTCCGATGGCAAAACGTGCTGCGCAGTTTCTATACCTATCTCGTTTTGAACCGAAATCTGATACGAGGCCGAACTTGCAGGCGGAGTGGCATTTACCCCTGCGGAAATTGCAACCAACCCAGCTAGAAGACTCAACTTGCGCATGTCTGCCCTTTCGACGTTGTCTGGTACGGCAATATTGAGCATAAATGACTTGGCGGTCCATAGCACTATAGAGTTAATCACACCGATGAGCGGCATGTCGAAGTCTTTCTGAAGCAAAACGTTTAGTAAACGAACTAAACAAGGGCTGGGTTACCATCGCTTTATTGCTCAAAAAGCAAACTCGGCATATACATGCGAGACAAGAAAGCGTTTGCCGCCACAGTTGGAGACTCCATGACCGTCCGTTCGACCCGCGCCGCCCTCTCCCACACCACCCTGGTCCTGCTGGCCGTCCTGGCATCCGCCAGCGTGCCCGCCCAGGCCGCGGCCCCCGGCACCCCGGCGGCGGCCGTGAACGTCTTCATCGGTACCGGCGGCGACGGCCACACCTTCCCCGGCGCCACCCGTCCCTTCGGCATGGTGCAGCTCAGCCCCGACACCCAGGTGCGCCACTTCCGCCAGAGCTATCCCTGGGCCGCCGGCTACCGCTACGAGGACAGTTCGATCCTGGGCTTCTCGCACACCCACTTCTCCGGCAGCGGCCATTCCGACCTGGGCGACGTGCTCCTGATGCCCACCGGCGGCGAGACCAAGCTGGAGCCCGGCTACCCCGAGCGTCCCTTCTCCGGCTACCGCTCGCGCTTCTCGCACGAACAGGAACGGGCGGAGCCCGGCTACTACACTGTGCGCCTGCAGGACAACGAGGTGGACGTGGAGCTGACCGCCAGCGAACGGGTCGGCCTGCACCGCTACCGCTTCAGGAAGGACGCCACGGCCAAGGTGATCCTCGACCTGCGCTCGAGCATCTACGACTACGGCAGCAAGAACCTGTGGTCGCGCCTGCGCGTGCGCGATGCCACCACCCTCACCGGCATGCGCGAGACGCGCGGCTGGGCGCCGGGGCGCCAGCTCTATTTCGCGGTGAAGTTCTCGCGCCCGATGAGCGCGCGCCAGCTGCACAACCGCGAGGAAGCCATCGAGTACCGCGGCTTCGCCCCGCCCGGCAAGACGCCGGCGGACAAGGTGCTGGTCGAGGGCAAGGCCCTGATGGCGGCGCTCGAATTCGGCACGCCGCCGGATGGCGCCCTCCTGGTGAAGGTGGCGCTGTCGCCGGTCAGCGAGGAGAATGCCCTTGCCAACCTGGAAGAGATGCCGGGCTGGGACTTCGACGCCCAGCGCCTTGCCGCCTCCCATGCCTGGAACGAGGCGCTGTCTTCCGTGAAGGCCGAAGCGCCCGAGCCGATGCGCACCATGTTCTACACGGCCCTGTACCACAGCATGCTGGCGCCCTCGCTGTTCATGGACCGCGACGGCCGCTACCGCGGACCGGACAACGCGGTGCACCAGGCCAAGGGCTTCAACTTCCACTCGACCTTCTCGCTGTGGGACACCTACCGCGCCCTGCATCCCCTGCTCACCCTGGTGGCGCCGGAAAAGCGCAACGCCGACTTCGTGAACTCCCTGATCGCCGCCCGCGAGCACAGTCCCTACGGCATCCTGCCGGTGTGGTCCTTCCACGGCCTGGAGACCTGGTGCATGATCGGCTACCACGCGGTGCCGGTGATCGCCGACGCCTACATGAAGGGCATCCGCGGCTTCGATGCGAACAAGGCACTGGCCGCGATGACGGCCAGCGCCGAATACGGCCCCTACGGCGGGCTGGAACACTACATGAAGCTGGGCTACGTGCCGATCGACCGCGAGCCGGAAGCGGCGTCCAAGACCGTGGAATACGCGTTCGATGACTGGACCATCGCGCGCATGGCCGAGAAGATGGGCAAGAAGGACATCGCAGCCAATTACTACAAGCGCGCCCAGAACTACCGCAATGTGTTCGACCGCGAAACCGGCTTCATCCGCGCCCGCAAGTCGACCGGCGAATTCCGCACGCCCTTCAACCCGGTGCAGTCGAACTACGGCAGCGACTACACCGAGGGCAGCGCATGGCAGTATTCCTGGTACATGCCGCACGATAATGCCGGCCTGATCGCCATGCTGGGCGGCGACGCCGCCATGGTGGCGAAGATCGACCAGGTCTTCGACGCCAAGGTGGAAGACAACGCCTACGCCCACATGGAGGACATCGCGGGCCTGATCGGCCACTACGCCCACGGCAACGAGCCTTCGCACCACGTGGCCTACCTGTACAACTTCGCCGGCGCGCCCTGGCGCACCCAGGAGCGCCTGGGCCACATCATGGCGACCCAGTACCACAACCGCCCGGACGGCCTGTCGGGCAACGACGACCTGGGCCAGATGTCGGCCTGGTTCGCCTTCACGGCGCTCGGCTTCTATCCGGTGGCGCCGGGGAGCAACGAGTACGTGATCGGCCGGCCCTTCCTGGAACGGGCGCAGTTGAACCTGCCGAACGGGAAGCGCTTCAGCGTACGCGCCGAAGGCCTGAGCGAAGCGAACCGCTACGTCGGCCGCGTCACCCTGAACGGCAAGCCGCTGGCCCGCAGTTACCTAAAACACGAAGACATCAGCGCGGGCGGAGAGTTGGTGTTCACGATGCAGGCCACGCCGAACAAGGAGTGGGGCAAGGAACGCACTGCCCGTCCCTATACCCAGACCGCTTACCAGCCATGATGCGCGTCGCGGCGGCACTGCTCCTGGCGGCGGCGGGCGCCGCCGGCGCCCAAACGGTCGGCAAGGTGACCGACCCGGTCGAATGGGTCAACCCCTTGATGGGCACCCTGAGCAAGCCGGAGCTCTCGAACGGAAACACCTACCCGGCGATCGCGGTCCCCTGGGGCATGAACTTCTGGACCCCGCAGACCGGCAAGATGGGCAATGGCTGGGCCTATACCTACGACGCCGACAAGATCCGCGGCTTCAAGCAGACCCACCAGCCCTCGCCCTGGATGAACGACTACGGCCAGTTCGCCATCATGCCGGTGACCGGCTCCAAGCGCTTCAACCAGGATGCCCGCGCCAGCTGGTTCTCGCACAAGGCGGAGGTCGCGAAGCCCTATTACTACAGCGTCTACCTGGCCGACGCCGACGTCACCACCGAGATCACCCCGACCGAACGCGCCGCCCAGTTCCGCTTCACCTTCCCCGCGTCCAGCGCCAGCTACGTGGTGGTCGACGCCTTCGAGAAGGGCTCCTGGGTCAAGATCCTGCCGGAGCAGCGCCGCGTGATCGGCTACAGCACCCTGCACCGGCGCGGCCCGCTGCCGAAGAACTTCCGCAACTACTTCGTGATCGAGTTCGACCAGGCTTTCACCAGCACCGATACCTGGCAGGGCGAGAAGCTCGAGGAAGGCAAGCTGGAAAACGAGGGCCTGCACAGCGGCGCCCTGCTCGGCTTCGCCACCACCAAGGGCCAGCAGATCCACATGCGGGTCGCGTCCTCCTTCATCAGTGTCGAACAGGCCGAACTGAATTTGCGGCGCGAACTCGGCAAGGACGACTTCGACACCACGCGAGCCAGGGCCAAGGCGCGCTGGAACGAGGTGCTGGGCAGGCTGTCGGTGGAAGGCGGCACGGTCGACCAGACCCGCACCTTCTATTCGAGCCTGTACCGCACCGTGCTGTTCCCGAACAAGATGTACGAGCTCGACGCCGGTGGCAAGCCGGTGCACTGGAGCCCCTACAACGGCGAGGTGCTGCCCGGCCGCCTGTTCGCCGGCACCGGCTTCTGGGACACCTTCCGCGCCCTCTACCCTTTCCTGAACCTGGTCTACCCGTCGATCAACCGCGAGATGCAGGAGGGCCTGGCCAACGCCTTCAAGGAAGGCGGCTGGCTTCCCGAGTGGTCCAGCCCGGGCTATGCCGACATCATGATCGGCAATAACTCGGCCTCGGTGGTGGCCGACGCGTACATCAAGGGGGTACGCGGCCAGGACATCGAGACCCTGTGGCAAGCACTGGAGCACGGCGCCAACAACGAAGGGCCGATGTCGGCGGTGGGACGCAAGGGCGTCAAGTACTACAACGAGCTGGGTTACGTGCCCTACGACGTCGGCATCAACGAGAACGCCGCCCGCACGCTCGAATACGCCTACGACGACTTCACCATCTACCAGCTCGGCAAGGCGCTGGGCAAGCCGGCTTCCGAGATCGACATCTACGCCCGGCGCAGCATGAACTACAAGAAGCTGTTCGACCCCGAGTCCGGCCTGATGCGCGGGAAGAACCTGGATGGCAGCTTCCAGTCGCCCTTCAACCCGTTCAAGTGGGGCGACGCCTTCACCGAGGGGAACAGCTGGCACTATTCCTGGTCCGTGTTCCACGACGTCGACGGCCTGATCCGGCTGATGGGCGGGCGCCGGGCCTTCGTCGACAAGCTCGACACCGTGTTCACGCTGCCGCCGATCTTTGATGAGAGCTACTACAAGGCGGTGATCCATGAGATCCGCGAGATGCAGATCGCGAACATGGGCCAGTACGCCCACGGCAACCAGCCGATCCAGCACATGATCTACCTGTACAACCATGCCGGCGTGCCGTGGAAAGCCCAGCACTGGATCCGCGAGACCATGGACCGCATGTATGCGCCCACACCCGACGGTTACTGCGGCGACGAGGACAATGGCCAGACCTCGGCCTGGTACGTGTTCTCGGCGCTCGGTTTCTACCCGGTGACCCCTGGCGTGAACCAGTACGTGCTCGGCACGCCGCTGTTCCCGAAGGCGACGGTGAAACTGGAGAACGGCCGGACCCTGGCGGTGCGCGCGCGTGGCGACGGCCGCTACGTCGACGCGCTGCGCGTCAACGGCAAGCCGGTCAGCCGCAGCTGGCTCGGCCACGCCGAACTGACGCAAGGCGCAAGGCTCGACTTCAGCATGGCGAGCCGGCCGAACACGGTGCGCGGCACCCGCGAACAGGATGCGCCCTATTCGTTCTCGCGCGATCCGGCCCGCCCGGCCGTGCTGCGGGAGGAAGACTAGCACCATGCCGGCCACCATCCGCGACATCGCGAAGGCGACCAATTACTCGATCGGCACCGTCTCGCGCGCCCTGAAGAACCAGGACGGCCTGACGGAAAAGACGCGCGCCCGCATCCGCGCCGTGGCGCGCGAGCTGGGCTACGACTTCGGCAAGCTGCGCCAGGGGGAATTGCGCCGCGTCGCCTTCCTGCTGCACCGCCAGCACGACACCCAGTCCAGCAGCCCCTTCTACCTGCCGGTGCTGCACGGCGCCGAGGAAGCCTGCCGCCGGCGCGGCATCGCCCTCTCCTTCGTGGTGGTCGGCCCGGCCGAACCGGTGCTGGAACTGGTGCGGGTGCAGCAGCCGGACGCCCTGTTGTGCGCCGGCTTCTTCGAGGCCGAACTGCTGGACGCCCTGCGCGAGACCGGCAAGCCACTGGTGCTGCTCGACATGCGCCTGCCCGGCTACCGCTGCGTCAACCCGGATCACCAGCTGGGCGGCTACCTGGCCACGCGCCACCTGCTGTCCCTCGGGCGCAGGCGCATCGCCATGCTGTGCGGCTCGCTGGCCCACCACAGCATCCACGAACGCAGCCGCGGCTTTCGCAAGGCCTTGTTCGAGGCGCGCATGCTGGCCGATCCGGAGCTGGAGGTGCAGCTGCCGCGCATCGGCGACCCAAGCGACAACGTGCGGCGCGCGATGGATGCGCTGCTGGCCCTGCCCAAGCGCCCCGACGCCCTGTTCTGCTACAACGACAGCACCGCGCTGGCGGCCATGCAGCACTGCCTCGAGCGCGGCCTGAAGATCCCGCACGACCTGGCGATCGTCGGCTTCGACGACATCCAGGCGGCGGCGAGCGCCATTCCGCCGCTCAGCAGCATCGCCATCGACAAGGAAGCGCTCGGCGCGCTGGGCGTCGAGCTGCTGCTGGAAAAACACCCTGCGCCCGACGCCGACCGGACCCTGCCCGTCCAGCTGGTCGTGCGCGAGAGCAGCGACGACAACTAGGAAAGACCGAGGACGCCATGGAACAACTGCCCGACTTCTTCTCGCCCGCCGTGCTCGAACGGCACGTCGCCCACACGATGTCGTTCTACTACCCGCGCTGCGTCGACCCGAGCGGCGGCTTCTACCACTACTTCCGCGACGACGGCAGCATCTACGACCGCCGTTCGCGCCACCTGGTGTCGAGCACCCGCTTCGTGTTTGTGTTCGCGCAAGCCTGGCGCCAGTTCCGGGACCCGGACTACCGGCAGATGGTGCGCCACGGCGTCGACTTCCTGCGCCGCGTGCACCGCAATCCGGATACCGGCGGCTACGCCTGGCAGCTGGAATGGGAGAACGGCAGTGCACGCGTGCTGGACGCCGACAACCACTGCTACGGCCTGGCCTTCGTGCTGCTGGCCTATTCGCACGCCCTGATGGCAGGCGTCGAAGAGGCGCGCTGCTGGATCCTTGAAACCTTCGCCCTGATGGAGGAGCACTTCTGGGAAGAAGAACACGGCCTGTACGCCGACCAGGCCAGCGCCGACTGGGCGCTCCGCAATCCCTACCGCGGCCAGAACGCCAACATGCATGCCTGCGAAGCCCTGCTGGCGGCCTTCCGCGTCACCGATCACCTGCCCTACCTGCACCGCGCCGAGCTCCTGGCCCGCAACATCACCCAACGCCAGGCCGGACGCGCGGGTGGCATGGTCTGGGAACACTACACGCACGACTGGCAGCCGGACTGGGAATTCAACCTGCACGACAAGGCCAACCTGTTCCGGCCCTGGGGCTACCAGCCCGGCCACTTCACCGAGTGGAGCAAGCTGCTGCTGCAGCTCGAGGCCCATGGCGCCCGGCTGGCGGGCGGGCGCGACTGGCTGCTGCCCGCCGCCCAGGATCTGTACGCCAAGGCGCTTCACTATGCCTGGGACAACAGGCACGGCGGCCTGCACTACGGTTTCGCACCGGATGGCAGCGTCTGCGACGCCGACAAATACTTCTGGGTGCAGGCCGAGACCCTGGCCGCGGCGGCGCTGCTGGGCGCGCGCACCGGCGCGGAACGCTACTGGGTGGATTACGAGCGCCTGTGGCGCTACTGCTGGGCGCACTTCGTCGACCACGAGCATGGCGCCTGGTACCGCATCCTCACGGCCGACAACCGCACATACTCCGACGAAAAAAGCCCGGCAGGCAAGGTCGACTACCACACCATGGGCGCCTGCTACGACATCCTGCCGGCGCTGGCGCAACGCAGGCCGCCGGTATCAGCCTAGACAGTTCCGAGCGGAATCAAGCGCTTGCCGGCACCACATTGCGCTAGGATGGCCAGCCACCACAGCAAAGGAGACGATCATGGGCGAAATGGCTAACGTACAGTCGTGCATCCAGGCCTGCGAGGAAGCGATGCGGGCCTGCCAGGTATGCGCCGCGGCCGACATCCGCGAAGGCGAGAACAATTGTGCGCTGATCAACCTCGACTGCGCCGACATCTGCGCAGCCACCCTGAACGTGCTGTCGCGCGGCTCGCCCCACCACGGCGACTTCTGCGCGCTGTGCGCCCACATCTGCCGTGCCTGCGCGGCGGAGTGCGCCAAGCACGCATCCATGCACCAGCACTGCGCCGACTGCCAGGCCGCATGCGAGCGCTGCGCCGCCGAGTGCGACAAGCACGCGCGCGAACGCCACATCTGAGCTTCGGCAGTTCCCCCGCTGCCATCCCCCTGCCCGCCCTCCCGCGGGCGGGCATCCCCTAGTGTCGTATGTACGCGTCATTTAACGCATTCTTAACGCCCCAGTAACGCCGGACTGAGCCGTTGCCACGTAGCATCGACTATGATCTGAGCATACATATACATACAAGGTCGCGCTGCCCACCAGGCGGCGTACCACGGGGGCATCGCCTGGCGATGTGTGTTCCACGTCAACCAGGCGTCGTAACGCGTTTTCATGTTTCCAAAAGCATCCAGCAGTACCTCCCAGGACAAGACCCCCTCGGCGCGCCTGGCCCGAATCACTCGCTGGGCCGGTCCCTATGCCAGCCTGCTGCAGATGCTGCTGCTGGGACTGATCATCCTGACCCTGTCGCGCGTGGCCCTGGCCGCCTGGCAGTGGGAACGGGTGGAGGCGACCGGCATCTCGGCCCTGCTGTTCCTGCAGGGTGTCCGCGCCGACCTTATCCTGCTCGGCTATTTCCTGGCGATCCCCTTGCTGCTGGCGCCCCTGTTCGCGCACCGCTTCTCGGCCCGCCTGTGGCGCACGGCCACGGTAGCCTGGGCCACCTTCGCCCTGGTCTTCATCGTCTTCATGGAACTGTCCTCGCCGCAGTTCATCATGCAATACGACGTCCGCCCGAACCGCCTGTTCATCGAATACCTGGCCTATCCGCACGAAGTGTTCGCCACCTTGTGGAACGGCTTTCGCACCGCCCTGCTGCTGGGCGCAGGACTGACCGTGGTGCTGGCCGTGCTCCTGTACCGGCTGCTGCAGCGCGCGTCGAAGGGCATGAACATGTGGCCCTCGCGCAAGCTGCTGCTGCTCTGGCCCGTGCTCTGCATCGCGGTCTTCATGCAGGTGCGCTCGACCACCGGGCACCGCCCGGCCAATCCCGCCCTGTTCGCCCTCACCGGCGACTCGATGGTCAATTCCCTGATCATCAACTCGGCCTGGTCGGTGTTCGACGCCATCGGCTCGATGCGCAAGGAATCGGTATCCTCGGAAATCTACGGCGACATGCCGCGCGCCAGGGTGCTCGAGCAGGTGCGCGCGGCGCCCTGGCTGACCGGGGCGCGTTTCGACAACCCGCAGCTGCCCACCCTGCACCACCAGCCGGCCGCCGTCCAGCGCGAGCGCCCGCTGAACCTGGTCATCGTGCTGGAAGAAAGCCTGGGCGCCACCTTCGTGCAGTCGCTCGGCGGCCTGCCGGTGACGCCGGAGCTGGAAAAGCTCAAGCACGAAGGCTGGTGGTTCGAGCAGTTGTACGCCACCGGCACCCGCTCGGTGCGCGGCATCGAGGCCGTGGTGGCCGGCTACGCGCCGACACCGGCGCGCAGCGTGGTCAAGCTCTCGCTGGCCCAGCAGAACTTCTACACGCTGGCGGCGGGCCTGGGCCAGCAGGGCTATCACACCGAATTCGTCTACGGCGGCGAAGCGCACTTCGACAATATGCGCAGCTTCTTCACCGGCAATGGCTTCCAGAAGATCGTCGACATCAGCCAGATGCGTCCGTCCTTCGTGGGCAGCTGGGGCGCCTCCGACGAAGACCTGTTCGACAAGTCGCTGGAACGCCTGAATAGCCTGCATGCCGCGAAAAAACCCTTCTTCAGCCTGATCTTCACTTCGTCCAACCACGAGCCCTTTGAATTCCCGGACGGGAAGATCGCGCTGCACGAGCCTACCAGGCAGACGGTCAACAATGCAGTGAAATACGCCGACCATGCCCTCGGCAAGTTCATCCGCGAAGCGAAGAAGCAGGACTACTGGAAGGACACCGTATTCCTGATCGTGGCCGACCACGACAACCGGGTCTACGGCAATGCCCTGGTGCCGATCAAGAAGTTCCACATTCCGGGCCTGATCCTCGGCGCCGACATCCAGCCGAAGCGGATCGCCACCATCGCCAGCCAGGTCGACCTGGCGCCGACCCTGCTGTCGCTGCTGGGCGTGTCGAGCACCCACCCGATGATCGGCCGCGACTTCGTACGCGACAGCAGCTCGCCGGGACGCGCCCTGATCCAGTTCAACAACCTGTTCACCTGGCTGGAAGGCTCCTCGGCCACCATCCTGCGCCCCGGCAACACGCCCCTGCTGGGCCGCTACGATGCCGCCACCGGCGTGCTCGACCCCTACGCGGGCAAGCCGACCCAGGCCCAGGTCGACCAGGCGATGGCGCACGTGATGCTGCCGTCCCTCCTCTACCGCGAGCAGCGCTACCGGCCTGCTCCTTAGCCATACATATCCGGAAACAAACTCGCAACAAAGTCGCCATCCTGCGGCTGATTCTTCGGCTTGGGTTCCTGCTAATATTGGTCGTCCCGCTGGCCTTGCTGTCCGGCCGCGGGCGCACCATGCAGCGCTCTTCCAACCGGGGATAAGAAGATGGATGCCAGAACGCCAGCCGTGATTGCCTGCACAGCCTTGCCCGCCAGCGCCCGTGGACGCTGAGATGCGGCGTCCAGGCTTCCTGCGCTTGTTCCCGGCCTTCCTGCTGGCCCTGGTGCTCGCCTTCCATGCGGGCTGGGGACAGGCCGCCGCATCAAGCGAGACCGGCCATGCGCGCGCCAGCCTGCTGGTGCACGCACCGGGCGGCATCGCGCCGGGGCTTGAGGTCTGGCTGGGCCTGCGCATCGAGCACCAGCCACGCTGGCATACCTACTGGCTCAACCCGGGCGACTCGGGCCTGCCCACGACCACGGCCTGGACCCTGCCGCCCGGATTCGCGGCCGGCGACATCGCCTGGCCGACACCGAAGCAGCTGCCGCTCGGTCCGCTGATGAACTACGGCTACGACGGCGACCTGCTGCTGCCGGTGCGCCTGACGGTGCCGCCCGGCTACGCGGGCGGCCCGGTTCCGGTGAAGCTGCGCGCCGACTTCCTCATCTGCGAAGAGGTATGCATTCCCGAATTCGCTGAACTGGACACCGTACTCGCGCCCGGCCCCGTGTCCACCCATGCCGCGCTGTTCCAACGCGCCTTCGACAGCGCGCCGCGCGAGCTACCCGGCTTGAAAGCCGCCGCCAGGATTGAAAACAATGCGCTGGTGATCGAGGCCCAGGGCCTGCCGCCCGCCTACCGTGGCCAAGCCTTGCAGCTGTTCCCTGCCAACGGCGGCGTGATCGACCACCCGGCGCCGCTGGCGCAGGAGTGGAAGGACGGGCAGCTGGTGCTGCGCGCGCCATTGTCAAACCAGCGCAGCGACAGCCCGGCATCCATGGACGCGGTGATCACCGCGGGCCACCAGGCGCCTGGCATCCCCATCAGCTTCGCGATCGCGGGACCCTGGCCGACACCGGGTGGGGCTGTGGCGGCCCCGGCGCCGGCGGCTCCACCGGCATCCGTGCCGGTCGACAGCGGTGCCGAGCGTCCCTGGCTGGTGGTGCTGGCCTTCGCCTTCCTCGGGGGCGCCATCCTGAACCTGATGCCCTGCGTGTTCCCGGTGCTGTCGCTGAAGGTGCTCGGCTTCGCCCAGCATGGCGGCGAGCGCAAGCGCATCGTGGCGGGCGGCTTCGCCTATACCCTGGGTGTCGTCGCTTCCTTCCTGCTGCTGGCTGCGCTGCTGCTGGTCTTGCGCGCCAGCGGCGAGGGCCTGGGCTGGGGCTTCCAGCTGCAGTCGCCGCCCTTCGTGGCGGCGCTGGCCATCCTGTTCACGCTGATCGGCTTCAACCTGGCCGGCCTGTTCGAGTTCAGCCGCATGCTCCCCGGCCGCATCCTGAATGCGCGCGCGCGCAACCCGGTGCTGGACAACTTCCTCACCGGCGTGCTGGCGGTGGCCGTGGCTTCGCCCTGCACCGCGCCCTTCATGGGGGCTGCCCTGGGCGCCGCCCTGTCCCAGCCCGCGCCGCAGGCCCTGTCGGTGTTCGCCGCGCTGGGCGCCGGCATGGCAGCGCCCTATCTCGCCGCCAGCCTGTTCCCCGGCCTGGCCCGCATGCTGCCGCGTCCGGGTCCGTGGATGCTGCGCTTCAAGACCTTCATGGCCTTCCCGATGTTCGCCACCGTCGTGTGGCTGCTGTGGGTGCTCGGGCAGCAGGCCGGCGTCGACGCGGTCGCGGCCATCCTCGGCCTGATCGTGGCCGCCGCCTTTGGCGTGTGGGTGCTGGGCATCCCGGCGCGCAGCCATGCCGGGCGCTTGGCCGGCGTCGGCGCCGCCGCCCTGGCGTTCCTGGGCGCGGCTGCCTGGGCCTGGCCGGCGTTCCAGCATGGCCAGGCGAATGCGGCCACGGCCGAAGCCTCCGCCGGCTGGCAGGCCTGGTCGCCGCAGGCGGTGGCCCAGGCGCGCCAGCAGGGCCGGCCGGTCTTCGTGGACTTCACCGCGGCATGGTGCGTGACCTGCCAGTACAACAAGCGCACCACCCTCGCCGACCCGGGACTGATGCGGGACTTCCAGGCCAGGGAGGTGCTGCTGCTGCGCGCCGACTGGACCCGGCGCGACGAAACGATCACGCAGGCACTGAAGGAACTCGGACGCAGCGGCGTGCCGGTGTACGCGCTCTACCGCAAGGGCGCGCCGCAGCCGACGCTGTTGTCGGAACTGCCGAGCGTGGAGGAAGTCAGGCAGGCCCTGGCCGCGCCGTAATCAGAAGTTCAAGCAGTCCAACCAGACCAACCACCAGGAGGATTTCATGAAGCGCACCATCGCATTCTCGCTGTTCGCCGCCGGCCTGCTTCTCAATGGCAGCGCCCTCGCCGAAGCCGTGGTCGGCCAGCCCGCGCCCGCCTTCAAGGGCGTCGACGCCGCCGGCAAGCCGGTCTCGCTCGACCAGTACAAGGGCAAGTACGTGGTGCTCGAATGGGTCAACCCGGAGTGCCCCTTCGTCAAGAAGCACTACGACAGCGGCAACATGCCCACCGTGCAGAAGTACGCCGCCGACAAGGGCGTGGTCTGGCTGTCGGTCAGCACCAGCGCCGACGGCGACCGCGCGGGCAAGTCGGCCGCCATCAACGACTGGGTCAAGGCGAAGAAGGCCATGCCCGCCGCCACCATCATGGACACGGGCGGCGCCATCGGCAAGGCCTACGGCGCGCGCACCACCCCGCACATGTACCTGATCGACCCGAGCGGCAAGCTGGTGTACGCCGGCGCGATCGACAGCAAACCGAGCGCCAATCCGGCCGATATCAAGAGCTCCACCAACTACCTGGTGCAGGCGATCGACGAATCCCTGGCTGGCAAGCCCCTGAGCCAGGCCGTCACCAAGCCCTACGGCTGCTCGGTGAAGTACGGCTGATTCATGCGCTTCAGATAATGTGTCGCGGCAGCCCGCCATGCATGGCGGGCGCTGCTATGATGACTCCCCATAATCACATCAACAAGGGGATCCTCATGCGCCGTACCTCGCTTTCACGCCGCAGCCTGCTGGCCGCAGCAAGCTTGGCCGCCTTCCTGCCATTCTCCAGCGTCCTGGCCGCGCCCTTCGAATCGACGCGCATCACGGTGCGCACCGAAGGTTCCGGCCCCGACGTGGTCCTGATCCCCGGTCTGAACTCCTCGCCGCGCGCCTGGGCCTCGACCGTGGCCGCCCTGCCGGGCTACCGCTACCACCTGGTGCAGGTGTCGGGCTTCGCCGGCCAGCCGGCGGGCGGCAACAGCGAAGGCAAGGTGGCGGCGCCGGTGGCCGACGAGATCGCGCGCTACATCAAGGAGGCCGGCCTGAAGCAGCCGGCCGTGATCGGGCATTCAATGGGCGGCACCATGGGCATGATGCTGGCGGCGCGCCATCCGGAAGCGCTGTCGCGCCTGATGGTGGTGGACATGTACCCTTACCTGGGCAACTTCTTCGCCGGTCCGGGCGCGCCGCCCGAGCAGGTCGAGGCGGTCGCGAACGCGGTAATGGCGAGCATCCGCAACGCCAGCCCCGAGCAGCGCGCCAGGAACACCAGCGACACCATCGTCGGCATGGTCAACACCGAGGCCATGCGCGCCGGGGCCATCTCCGATTCCGCCGCCAGCGACCTGGACGTCAGCAGCCGCGCCTACCGCGAGCTGATCGTGACCAACCTGATCCCGGAGCTGGACAAGATTACCAAGCCGGTCACCGTGCTCTACGTGCAGCCGAGGACCGTGCCGATCCCGGCCGAGCAGTTCGACTTCGCCTACAAGAGCGCCTATGCGCCGGTGAAGAACCTGACCCTGAAACGCATTCCGGACAGCGCCCACTTCATCATGTGGGACCAGCCGCAGCGCTTCCAGGGCGAAGTGAAGGCCTTCCTGGCCGCGCCCTGATCTAGCCTGCGCGTACGCCAGCGCACGGAGCACGCCCCCTGAGACGTTTATATTGCACTGCAACATAGCTTACAGATGCAATATGGTCAAACTTGCCCCCGGGGTGCGCCTGCTGCGCAGCCTGAGCCGCGCCGCCAAGGCGCAACAATCATTGGCCGCGACGCTGCTGGGCGCGTTCGCGCCGGCGCCGCAGAAGCCGGCTCCCAGACGCAGCACTTCCCGACCCGCGCCGCGGGAGAGCCATACCCTTGAAGCCGGCGCGCCCGGCCGATGGCTGGAGGCACAGTTCTCCCTGCCGCCGCAGCCGGGACAGGGGTCCGCACAAACCATGTCTTACTGGCTCTACCTGCCGCGCCACGTACCCGAGACCGTGACGCGGCGCGGCTGGCCGCTGGTGGTGATGCTACACGGCTGCCACCAGAGCGCCACCCAGTTCGCCGAAGGCACGCGCATGAACCGCCTGGCGGAAGAAAAAGGCTTTGCCGTGCTCTATCCGCAGCAAGAACGGCAGGCGCAGCGGCAGCGCTGCTGGCGCTGGTACGACCGCGACACCCAGCAGGGCGGCGGCGACACCATGGCGCTGGCCGCGCTGGTCGACGCGGTGTGCACGCGGCACCCGGTCGACCGCCGCCGCATCTATGCCTGCGGCCTGTCCGCCGGCGCCGGCATGGCGGCCGTGCTGGCCCTGAACCATCCCGAGCTGTTCGCCGCCGTCGGCCTGCATTCCGGGCCCGTCTTCGGCGCCGGGCACAGCCCGATCGGCGCCATGCACGTCATGCGCCACGGCGCTCCCCTGCAGGCCGATGCGGCCATCCGCGCCGTACTGGAACGCCGTATCGCAGATGGCGTGGACGCGCCGATGCCGCCGATGCCGGCGTTGATGATCCAGGGCGAGGATGACCGGGTGGTGCGCCCGATCAACCAGTTCGAGCTGGCGCGCCAGTGGCTCCAGTTGAACGGTTTGCCGGCGGGTCCGGCGACACGTATCGCGCAGAAACCTGCGGGACGGGGCGGCCGCCGCAATGCCCATGAAATCCAGGACCACCTGGTCGGCTCCAAGCTAATGCTGCGCGTGGTCCGCATCGCCGGCCTGGGTCATGCCTGGAGCGGCGGCGATCCGGCCCTGAAGTTCAATGCGGAGGCGGGACCGGATGCAAGCCGCATGATGCTCGAGTTCTTCGGCAGGCACCGGCGCCAGGCGCGGCTATGACGGACCGGGATTTTCCAGTAGAGTAGCCACCGTACCGCTACTGCCCCCATCCCGGGAGAGAAAGTCCGATGTTTGAGATCAGCCAGATACGCTGCTTCGTCGCCTTGGCCGAGGAACTGCACTTCGGCCACGCAGCCGAGCGCCTGAACATGACCCAGTCGCCCCTGAGCCGCCAGATCCAGCTGCTCGAACACCATGTCGGCACCCAGCTGGTGGACCGCGGCAGCCGCGGCGTGCGGCTGACGGCGGCCGGCAAGGCCTTCTTTCCCGATGCCGCGCGCATCCTGCGGCTGGCCAACGAGGCGGCGGTGACGGCGCAGCGCGTCGCCAAGGGCGAGCGCGGCGCGCTGGCGATCGGCTTCACCGCCGCTTTCGGCTACGGGCGCCTGCCCGACCTGGTCAGGCGCCTGCACGAGCGCGTCCCCGGCATTTCGCTCACGCTCAAGGAGCTGGTCACGACCGCGCAGCTCGAAGGGCTCGACAGCGGGCAGATCGACATCGGGCTGATGCGGCCGCATATCCGGCATGGCGAACTCGAGGCCGTCCGGCTGGCGCCAGAGCCGCTGATGCTGGCCATCCCGGTACGCGACGCGCCCCACTGGCCCGAGCGTCCCACGCTGGCCTGCCTGCACGGCAAGCGCTTCATGATGTATGCGCCCTACGAGGCAAGCTATTTCTACCGGCTCCTGAACAACTGCTTCGATGCGGCCGGCGTGGTGCCCGACATCGTCGAACACGTCGGGCAGATCCATACCATGATGGCCCTGGTCAGCGCCGGTGTCGGCGTGGCCGTGATCCCGGCCGCGGCCTCCCGGCTGCAGTTCAGCGACGTGGTCCTGCGCGCCATGGACACCGACCCGCCCGAACCGGTGCAGACCGTTTGCGCCTACCGCCGCGACAACGGCAATCCCCTCCTCGCCACGTTCATACGCGACATCCTGCCCGCCTTCCTGCGTCCGGGCGAAGCCTGATCCAATTCTTGCATCGATCGAGACAGTGATTGGTTTGGTCCGACGCGCCGACCGTTCTAAGATGGCTTCAAGAACGGACAAGAGAGGCGAACGTGACCACCACCCCCTACTGCGGCATCCCGAACCGCTTCAAGCGCGACCTGAGCGAAGGCAAGCGCCTGATCGGCTGCTGGTCCTCGCTGGCCAGCCCCCTGAGCACCGAGATCCTGGGCCTGGCCGGCTTCGACTGGCTGCTGCTCGACGGCGAGCATTCGCCGAACGACCTGAACAGCTTCATCCTGCAGCTGATGGCGCTCAAGGACAGCCCCAGCGCGCCGGTGGTGCGCCCGCCCTGGAACGACACGGTGCAGATCAAGCGCCTGCTCGACGCCGGCTTCTACAACTTCCTGATTCCCTTCGTCGAGAGCGCCGAGGAGGCCGCACGCGCGGTCGCCGCCACCCGCTATCCGCCGGAAGGCGTACGCGGCGTGTCCCTCGCCATGCGCGGCAACCGCTTCGGCACCATCCCCGACTATCTGCGCCTCAGCAACCAGCACATCTCGGTCTCGATCCAGATCGAGAGCCCCATCGGCGTCGGCAACATCGAGGCGATCTGCGCGGTGCCCGGCGTGGACGCGGTCTTCATCGGCCCATCCGACCTGGCAGCCGGCTACGGCCAGCTCGGGAACCCGAACCATCCGGAGGTGCAGGAAGCCATGCGCCAGGTGTTCGCCTGCGCCAGGGCGGCCGGGCTGGCGGTCGGGATCCTGGCGCCGGTCGAACAGGATGCGCGGCGCTACCTGGAAATGGGCGCCACCCTGGTCGCGGTCGGCAACGACGGCGGCCTGCTGCGCAGCGCCACCCAGGCCCTGCGCGACAAGTACGCACAGTAAATCACAAGCACACAAGCACACAAGCACAAGGGAGCAAACAATGAGCAAAGTAGGATTCATCGGCCTCGGCATCATGGGCACCCCGATGGCAGGACACCTGATCAAGGGCGGCCACCAGGTCTGGCTGTACAGCACCGGCGGCGTGCCGGACGCGCTGATGGAAGCCGGCGGCCAGGCCTGCGCTTCGAGCAAGGAGGTCGCCGAACGGGCCGACATCATCATCACCATGGTGCCCGACACGCCCCACGTGGCGGCCGCGCTGTTCGGCCCGGGAGGCGTTGCCGAAGGGCTGGCGCCCGGCAAGCTGGTGATCGACATGAGTTCGATCTCGCCGGTCGAGACCAAGGAATTCGCCGAGCGCATCCGGGCGCTGGGCTGCGACTACGTCGATGCCCCGGTCTCGGGCGGCGAAGTCGGCGCGAAAGCGGCCAGCCTGACCATCATGGTGGGCGGCAGTGATGCCGCCTTCGACCGCGCCCGGCCGCTGTTCGAGCTGATGGGCAAGAACATCACCCTCGTGGGCGAGAACGGCGCCGGCCAGACCGCCAAGGTGGCCAACCAGATCATCGTCGCCCTGAACATCGAGGCGGTCGGCGAGGCCCTGCTGTTCGCGGCCAAGATGGGGGCCGATCCTGCCCGCGTGCGCCAGGCCCTGATGGGCGGCTTCGCCGCCTCGCGCATCCTCGAGGTGCACGGCGAGCGCATGGTCAAGCGTACCTTCGATCCGGGTTTCCGCATCGCGCTGCACCAGAAGGACCTGAACCTGGCCTTGTCGAGCGCCCGCGCGATCGGCGTGTCGCTGCCGAACACCGCCAACGCCCAGGAGCTGTTCAATGCCTGCGCGGCGCACGGCGGTGCGAACTGGGACCATTCGGCCATGGTGCGCGCCCTGGAAAAGATGGCGAATTTCGAAATCGGGCAGCAAGCATCCTGAACCGGAGGGCCGTCTCATGCAAGCCAGTCAGCGCGACTTGTTGAAGAAGATGTTCGACGCCGCCATTCACGCGGCGCAGCCCGGACATTGCGTCCCGCCGCACCTGCCGCCCCCGGGCAAGGGACGGATGATCGTGATCGGCGCCGGCAAGGCTTCGGCCGCAATGGCCAGGGCGGTCGAGCAGCACTGGGACGGCCCGCTGTCGGGCCTGGTGGTGACCCGCTACGGCTATGCGGTTCCCTGCGAACGGATCGAGATCGTCGAGGCCGCGCATCCGGTGCCGGACGAGGCCGGGCTGCGCGCGGCGCAGCGGATGATGGCGCTGGTGCGCGGACTCGGCGCCGAGGACACGGTGCTGTGCCTGATCTCGGGCGGCGGCTCCGCCCTGCTGCCCCTGCCGCTCGAGGGCATCAGCCTGGAGGACAAGCAGGCCGTCAACCGCGCCCTGCTGCGCTCAGGCGCCACCATCGGCGAGATGAACTGCGTGCGCCGGCACCTGTCGGCGATCAAGGGCGGACGATTGGCCGCGGCCTGCCATCCTGCCCGCGTGCTCACGCTCCTGATCTCGGACGTGCCCGGCGACCAGCCCTGCAACATCGCTTCCGGGCCCACGGTCGGCGACCCGAGCACCTGCCAGGACGCGCTCGCCATCGTGCGGCGCTACGGCATCGACCTGCCGGATGCGGTGCGCGCGGTGCTGGAAAGCGGCCGCGGTGAATCGGTCAAGCCGGGCGACCCGCGCCTGGCCAGGGCCGAGACGCGCATGGTAGCGACCCCGCAGATGGCGCTCGAAGCCGCCGCCGCGGTGGCCAGGGAGGCCGGCATCGCGCCGCACATCCTGGGCAATGCCATCGAAGGCGAAGCGCGCGACCTGGGCAAGGCCATGGCCGGCATCGCGCGCCAGGTGGCGGACTACGGCCAGCCGTTCCAGGCGCCATGCGTGCTGCTGTCCGGCGGCGAAACGACGGTCACGGTGCGCGGCGGCGGGCGTGGCGGACGCAACGTCGAATTCCTGCTGTCGCTCGCCCTGGGTCTCGAAGGCCGCGCCGGCGTGTTCGCCATCGCCGGCGACACCGACGGCGTCGACGGCCAGGAAGAGATCGCGGGCGCGGTGCTGGCGCCGGATACCCTGGCGCGCGCCTGGGAGCGCGGCATCAACCCGGCAGACGCCCTGCAGGACAACGACGGCCACGGCTTCTTCGAAGCGCTGGGCGATTCGGTCGTCACCGGGCCGACGCTCACCAACGTCAACGACTTCCGCGCCATCCTGGTGCTGGGCGATCCCGGCTGAAGCGCTTCAGCGGCCCTGCGGGGCCTGGGCATCGGCGCTCTCTTCCCTGATTTCCTTGTTCAGGAAGTAGTTCAGCGTGGTGCGGATCACCGCGATCGCGGCCAGTTTGCCGATCCGGTCCCAGGTGGGCGCCACCGCCGTCGACAGGATGTCGGCGGCCAGCTGCAGTTCCAGCGCCAGCGTGAGGTAGCGCGCGAAAGCCAGCCGGATCGGGGTGAAGCTGGCGCCGCGTTCGAACAGCAGGTGGCGCCCCAGCGCCAGCACGACCACCGCCAGGCCGGCGGCGATTACCACGGCGCCGAGTGCTTCGACCATCAGGCGCAGCCATTCGACGCTGGAGCGTACCTGCTCTTCGACTTGTCCGAACATGCGTCCTCCTCCGAGCCCAGGGCGATTCGAGCGAAGCCAGCCGTGTGCCGCCTCCTGCGCGAATCTTATACATTTGTACAAACAGACTACCCGTTTGCGCAGCTTCGCCGCGCGCGATCGCGCTTTGACCGGTTGGAGGAGGCCTTCATGCAATCCAGGGACAGCATTGCCGACATCTGGGGCGAACGCAGCCCCTACGAGGGCGAGGACCGCTGGCCGGTGCGGGTCGACCAGCGCACCCTTGATGAGCCGGAGCGCTGGGTGCAGTCGGCCTGCGTGCTGTGCTCGAACGGCTGCGGCTGCGATATCGGCGTCAAGGACGGGCGCATCGTGGGGGTACGCGGACGCGCCGAGGATGTCGTCAACCGCGGCCGCCTGGGACCGAAGGGACTGCACGGCTGGGAAGCCAACAACAGTCCTGATCGCCTGACGCACCCGCTGGTGCGCCGCAACGGCCGGCTGGAGCGCGCCAGCTGGGACGAGGCGATGACGCTGATCGTGGAGAAGACGCGCCAGGTGCGCCAGGACTACTCGGCCGGCGCGATCGGCTTCTATACCAGCGGCCAGCTGTTCCTCGAGGAGTATTACACGCTCGGCCTGATCGGCAAGGGCGGCCTGGGCACGCCCCACATGGACGGCAACACGCGCCTGTGCACCGCCACCGCGGCCGCGGCGCTGAAGGAAAGCTTCGGCAGCGACGGCCAGCCGGGTTCCTACTTCGACATCGACTGCACCGACTGCATCCTGATGGTCGGCCACAACATGTCGAGCACCGACACCGTGCTGTGGACGCGCGTGCTCGACCGCCGGCGCCATGCCGATCCACCCAAGCTGATCGTGGTCGACCCGCGCCGCACCATGACGGCGAAGGAAGCCGACCTGCACCTCGCGCCGCGCATCGGCACCAATGTCGCCCTGCTCAACGGCCTGCTGCACCTCCTGATCGCCGGCGGCCACGTCGACCAGGGCTTCGTCCGGCAGCACACGGTCGGTTTCGACGAGCTGCAACGCGTGGTGGCGGACTACCCGCCCGGAAGGGTCGAGGAGATCACCGGGGTCCCGGCCGCCGACCTGCGGCGCGCGGCCGAGATGATCGGCGCTTCCCGCATGCTGCTGTCGACCTGCCTGCAGGGCGTGTACCAGTCGAACCAGGCCACCGCCGCGGCGGTGCAGGTCAACAATGTCAACCTCGTGCTGGGCCGGATCGGCCGTCCCGGCTGCGGCATCCTGCAGATGAACGGCCAGCCGACCGCCCAGAACACCCGCGAGGCCGGCGCCGACGGCGACCTGCCGGGTTTCCGCAACTGGCACAACCCGGACCATATCGACGACCTGGCACGCGTCTGGAACGTCGACCCGGCCATCATCCCGCACTGGACGCCGCCGACCCACGCGATGCAGATTTTCCGCTACTGCGAGACCGGCTCGATCCGCATGCTGTGGATCCAGGCCACCAACCCGGCCGTGTCGCTGCCCAACCTGACCCGCGTACGCGACATCCTGCAGCGCCCGGGCCTGTTCGTGGTGGTGCAGGACGCCTTCCTCACGGAGACCGCCCAGCTGGCCGACGTGGTGCTGCCGGCCGCGCTATGGGGCGAGAAGACCGGGACCTTCACCAACGTCGACCGCACCGTCCACATCAGCCACAAGGCGGTCGAGCCGCCGGGCGAGGCGCGGTCGGACTTCGACATCTTCGTCGACTACGCCCGCCGCATGGGTTTCACCGACAAGGACGGCGCCCCGCTGGTGAAGTGGACGACGCCCGAGGAAGCCTTCGAGGGCTGGAAAGAGTGCTCGCGCGGTCGCCCATGCGACTACACGGGGCTGAGCTACGGGAAGCTCAGCGGCGGCTCCGGCATTCCCTGGCCCTGCAATGCCGGGCATCCGGACGGCGCACCCCGCATCTACGTCGATCACGTGTTTCCGACCGGCGCCGATGATTGCGAAGCGTATGGCCACGACCTGATCACCGGCGCACCCAACGAAGCCCAGCAATACCGGGCGAACGATCCGGCCGGACGCGCCATCCTCAAGGGGGCCGAATACATGGCGCCCTTCGAGGAGCCGGACGACAGCTATCCGCTGTTCCTCACCACCGGGCGGCTGGTCCACCACTTCCACACGCGCACCAAGACCGGCCGCGCCCCCGCGCTGGCCGCGGCGGCGCCGGAAGACCGGCTGGAACTGTCGGCCGAGGATGCGTCGCGCTTCGGCATCGCGGACGGCGACTGGGTCCGCGTCAGTTCGCGCCGCGGCCACGTCGAGGCGCGCGCGAAGATCGGCGGCATCAATCCCGGCGAAGTGTTCCTGCCCTTCCACTACGGCTACTGGGACGAGCCGGGGCGCAGCCGGGCGGCCAACGAGCTGACCATCTACGAATGGGACCCGGTCAGCAAGCAGCCGCACTACAAGTATGCGGCGGTGCGGCTCGAGCGGATCGCCGCGCCGGCCAGCCGCCAGCCGGAACGCATGGACCCGGCCCAGCCGGGCGTGTCCGACCCGGGCGCGGAGGACGGCAGCATCCTCCACGCGCTGAAGGAAGCCAGGCGGGCCTTCGCCGAGGGCGTGGAGAAGGCGCGTCCGGTGCGCGCCCACGTCGCGGACTACCTGGGGCTGCTGCAGGAAAGCGAGCGGCGCCTGGTCAAGGCCTTTGAACAGGTGCGCAGCACCCATCCGGACGAACCGGACATCGGTCCCCTGTGCCGCGTGTTCGAGCAATGGTCGCAGGCTTCCGCCGACGCCCTGCAGCCTTTCGTGGAGAAATACGGCGAACGCAAGGAAGGCGAGCCGGAGCGGCTAGACAAGGCCTTGCTGAAGAAGCGCCAGCAAGGCGGCTTCGACATGCTGCGCGACCTGCACGACCTGTGGCTGCTGGTCAACGAGAGCATGGTGTCGCTCGACGTGATCGAGCAGGCGGCGCGCTCGCTGCACGACCAGGACTTCGAAGCGGCGATCAAGCGGATACGCCACCAGAACAGCCGCCAGCTCGCCTGGCTGGACGGCCGCATCCGGCAGGCGGCGCCACAGACGCTGGTGGTGCCCTCCTAGCCGGGGCCAAGCTTCAGATATAAGGCCAGGCGAGGATGCGCTTCAGGTGCAGGGCCATGCGCGCCGGGATGTAACCGAAACCGAATACCAGGATCGGCAGGCTCCACGCATCGCCCATCAGCGCCAGCCAGGCACCGCCAACCGTGCCTGCCGCCGCAAGTACCATGAGCCATAGCTCAATGCTGAGGAAAAAACCGGATGCTTCGCGCCAGACGCGCTGCATCAGCGCGAGGGCTTCCTTGAAGGTCTTGATGTCGTGGCCCATGATCGTATTCGCAAGATGGCAATGATAAAAATGAAAAATGCTGCCGGAAATGCAAATCGCCGGCAGGTGCCGGCGATTTAGGGTTATGTTGCGGTGCATTATAACCGAGTCCGCGAGTTTTGCCTGACAGCATCATCCTCCACCAGGCAGGCTCGCGAATGCTTGCGCGATTTCAACGATCCATGCGCACCAGCGCAACTTCCTTCATCTGCTCTTTCATCGGCTCCTTGAAGGCCTGCAGCAGGCGCGCCGTCTCCGCCCTGGCGCGCTCCAGGTTGGCCGCCTTCACGTGCCCATAGCCGCGGATCGATTCCGCCACCTGGGCCAGCTTGAGCGCCGCCGCACGGTTTTCCAGCGTCAGCTCCGTGGCCAGCATGTCGACCAGCGCAAGATAGTCGCTGCGCAGCCGGCGCTCGGCGCGGCGCTCGTGGGTATAGCCGAATACGTCGAAGGCGGTGCCGCGCAAGACCTTCAGCGGCGCCAGCATGCGGAAGGCCGAGCGCATCCACGGGCCGAAGCGCATCTTGGCAGGGACGTCGGTGCCCGGCTTCTTCCTCGCCAGCAGCGGCGGCGCCAGGTGATACTCGACCCGGAAGTCGCCCTCGAACTGCTCCTTCAAGCCTTCCAGGAAGCCGGTCTGCGTGTGCAGGCGCGCCACTTCGTACTCGTCCTTGTAGGCCATCACCTTGAACAGCGAACGGGCAACCGCCTTGGCCACTGCGCGCTTCGACGCCGGGCCCTCGATCTCCACTTCGCGCGCTTCGACCCTGGCCACGGCGGCGCGGTACTGCCGGGCGTAGGCGGCGTCCTGGTATTGCGTCAGCCAGTCGGCGCGGAACGCCACCAGTTCCTCGAGCGAGCTTGGCGGCGTGAACTGCACCACCTTGGCCGGCTGCGCCAGGCGTGCGGCGGCCTTTTCGTCGGCCGCCACCAGGCGGCCCAGCATGAAGGCCTTCTTGTTCATCTCGACGGCCACGCCGTTCAGTTCGATCGCGCGGTTCAATGCCGCCAGGCCTACCGGCACCATTCCCAGCTGCCAGGCCGCGCCCATCATCAGGATATTGGCGCCGATCGGGTCGCCCAGCACGCTGCTGGCGACCTGCTGGGCGTTCAGGCGTAGCGTCGGGCCGCCGGCGTCCTGGATCTTGGCCAGCAGATCGTCCTTGCGGATGTCGGCGTCCGGATCGCGCGTGAACTCGGCCGTCGGGGTCTCGTTTTCGTTGGCGACCACGCGGGTATGCCCGCGCCGCATCACGGCCAGGGCGTCCGGCATCGCCGCCACCACCAGGTCGCAGGCCAGCAGCGCATCGGCCTGCTGCAGGTCGATGCGGACCTGGTGCAGCAAGCGTGGCGACGGGGCCAGCCGCACGTGCGACATCACCGCCCCGCCCTTCTGGGCGAAGCCCATGAAGTCCAGGGTCGAGGCGCCCTTGCCTTCCAGGTGGGCGGCCATCGTGATCAGGGCACCGACCGTGACCACGCCGGTGCCGCCGACGCCCGCCACCAGCATTTCGAAGGGCTTGTCGAACGCGTAGCTAGGTGGCAGCGGATAGGCGGCCAACATGCTTTCCAGCTGGCGCAGCTCGAGCGCGGCGGCGGCCGGCTTCTTGAGCTGGCCGCCGATGACGGACACGAAGCTCGGGCAGAAACCTTCGGCGCAGGAGTAATCCTTGTTGCAGGAAGCCTGGTCGATCTGGCGCTTGCGGCCCAGCGGGGTCTCGAGCGGCAGGATCGACAGGCAGTTCGACTGCACGCCGCAGTCGCCGCAGCCTTCGCACACCGCCGGGTTGATCACCATGCGGCGCGGCGGGTCGGGGAAGACGATGTTGTCCGGCTTGTTCTTCTTGCGGCGGCGGCGCTTCTCGGCGGCGCAGGTCTGGTCGTAGACCAGCACCGTGACCCCGGGCGTGTCGCGCAGGCGGCGCTGGATGGCATCGAGTTCGCCGCGGTGATGCACCGCCACGCCTGACGGCAGCGTGACGCCCCCGTAGTTCTCCGGCTGGTCGGTGACGACCACCGCCTCCACCGCGCCCTCGCTGAGCACCTGCTGCAGGATCTGCGGGACGCTCAGCTTGCCGTCCACCGGCTGGCCGCCGGTCATGGCCACCGCGTCGTTGTACAGGATCTTGTAGGTGATGTTGGCGCGCGCCGCCACCGCCTGGCGGATCGCCAGCGAGCCCGAATGGTAATAGGTGCCGTCGCCCAGGTTCTGGAACACGTGCTTCTCGCGCGAAAAGCGCGAGGCCGCGACCCAGGGCACGCCCTCGCCGCCCATCTGGGTCAGCGTGAAGGTATCGCGCTTCATCCAGCTGGCCATGAAGTGGCAGCCGATGCCGGCCAGCGCGCGGCTGCCTTCCGGCACCCGGGTCGAGGTATTGTGCGGGCAGCCCGAGCAGAAGTAAGGGGTGCGCTTGATCGCGTCGGCGCCGTTGGACAGCACCTCGGCGCGGCAGAACTGCGGCAGGAATTCCTCGAGGCGCAATGCGGGCAGCTTCGGCCCCAGCCAGCGCACCAGGGTCGGCGCGATGCGCGAGGGGCGCAGCTCGCCCAGCTGCGAGAGCAGCGGCTGGCCATCGACATCAAGCTTGCCGAGCACCTGCGGGCGCTGCTCCGGCGCCAGGTTATACAAAAGGCTCTTGAGCTGGCCTTCGATGACGTCGCCCTTCTCTTCCACCACCAGCACTTCCTGCAGGCCGTGGGCAAACGCATGCAAGCGAGTGCGCTCCAGCGGGAAGGTCAATCCCGGCTTGTACAGCCGTAGGCCGAGCCCTTCGAGCCTGTCCAGGCCGAGGCCCAGGCGGGCAAAGGCTTCGAGCAGGTCGAGGTAGGCCTTGCCGGCCGCGATGATGCCCAGCTTCGCGCTGGGTGCGGCGACCACCAGCTTGTCGATCGAGTTTACGCCCGCGAAAGCGTGCACGGCCTGCAGCTTGTCGGCCACGCGCTGTTCGATCGCCAGGCTGGGCAGGTCGGGCCAGCGGTAGTGCAAGCCGTCCGCCGGCGGCACGTAGTTGTCGGGCGTCTTGAAGCAGGGGGGCGCGGGCAGCTCCACCACGGCGCCGCCTTCCACGGTTTCGGAGATCGCCTTGAAGCCGACCCAGGCGCCTGAGAAGCGCGACAGCGCCCAGCCGTACAGGCCGAACTCCAGGTATTCCTCGATATTCGCTGGATTCAGCACTGGCATGCCCCAGGCCATGAAGGCGTGGTCGCTCTGGTGCGGCATCGACGAGGAGACGCAGCCGTGGTCGTCGCCGGCCACTACCAGCACGCCGCCCAGAGGTGAGGAGCCGTAGGCATTGCCGTGCTTGAGCGCGTCGCCGGCGCGGTCCACGCCCGGGCCCTTGCCGTACCACATGGCGAACACGCCGTCGACCGTGCGCTGGGGGTCGCCCCCGACCTGCTGCGAGCCCAGCACCGCGGTGGCGCCGAGTTCCTCGTTGATGGCGGGGAGGAATTCGATGGCGTTCTGCTGCAGGATGTTCGATGCGCGCCAGGCTTCCTGGTCGACCGCGCCCAGCGGCGAGCCGCGGTAGCCCGAGATGAAGCCGCCGGTGTTCAGGCCGGCGCGTTCGTCGAGGGCCTTCTGCATGAGCGGCAGCCGGATCAGGGCCTGGGTGCCGGTGAGGAATACGCGGCCCTGCTCACGCTTCAGGTTGTCGTCCAGCCGGTAGGCAGGGTCGGCCAGCGCCGCCCCGCCGACTTCCTCGTGCATCGATCCCATCTATTGTCTCCACTGTGCAGCCCTGCAGGGCTTGTTCATAGTGAAAGATGATAGTCAATGCCACGGAAATAACTTTTCTAACTTACCGGGTTCTGGTGCAGAATAGGTAAACTATTTCCCTATAAAGCCTCCGATGGAAAAATCTTACCTTGACGCAGCGTCAATGCGCATCCTGCGCGAGCTGCAGCAGGACGGCCGCCTGTCCGTCAACGAACTGGCCGAACGGGTCGGCATGTCGGCCTCGCCCTGCTGGCGGCGCCAGAAGGAACTCGAAGAGCACGGCTACATCCGCCGCTATGCCGCCCTGCTCGACCGCCGCAAGCTCGACCTCGGCCTGGTATGCATGCTGCACGTGTCCCTGACGCGGCACGAGGCCGGCGTGGTCGAAGCCTTCGAGGCGCAGATGCGGGCCTGCCGTGAAGTGATGGAGTGCTACGAAATGACGGGGACCTCGGACTACATCGTCAAGGTCATGGTCGCCGACATGGATGCCTACCACGACCTGCTGCACAACGTGCTGCTCAAGCTGCCGGGCGTGTCGCAGCTGAACACCAGCGTGGCGCTGCGCGAAGTGAAGTACGAGACGGCCTTGCCGCTGTAGGCGGCAAGGCGCGCTGCTTACTGCACCACGTCGACGATCACCCGCTTGTAGCGGGTCAGGCGCGGCGTGCCGTGGTCGGTCACGGCCAGGATGATGTGCATGGTGCCGAGGCCGGGAGGCAGCACACGGGTAGTAGGCACGGTGAACCAGGCCTTTTTCTGGTCGGCGCCCGTGATCTCGAGCGGCTGGCCCGATTTTCCGCTCGACGCGACCAGCGTGCCCGCCTCGCAGTAGCAGGACCAGGCATACGACAAGGCGTCGCCGTCCGGGTCGGTGCTGCCTTGCGCGTCGAGTTCCACGCGCTGGCCGGGCCGGGCCGTGATGCGCGCTTGCGCGACAGCCGGCGCGGGTGGATGGTTGGCCTGGGCGTAAGGCTTGACGGTCCAGTCCATGCGCGCCGCGAAGTCGTTCTGCATGGCGCTGCGCCAGCGCCAGATCGTCGCGTGGTTGGTGGTGTGCCACTTGCCGTCCACGCCCAGCACTTCGTCCTGCGCATTGGTCCAGATCGGGCGCGTTTCCGGCTGCACGAACCAGCGCTCCTTGCGCGGCGTGTACAGCTCGTAGCGGCCGCCCCAGCCGCCCCAGTCGGGACGCTCCGGATCGGAGAGGCCGTTGTTCACCAGGTTCAGGAAGGATGGCGTATCGCCTTCCATCATGAATTCCCAGTGCGGATACTCGGCCCCCAGCGGCCCCTTCTTGCGCACGTTCTGCTCCAGCCATTCGTTCGACACCAGGGTGGTGTCGGCGCCGGCGAAGCGTCCGTGGAAGTTGTCGCCGGCGATGCCGGCCCAGGTCGCATGGTGGTAGCCGCCGCTGGCATTGATCCCCGGGCTGACGATGTAGAACAGCTTCGGGAAGTGCTGGCGGATCCACGGCCCGCTGTCGTCCTGGTCCGAAATCGCATGCACCCGCAGGCGCGCGACGAAACGGTCCACCGCCGCCGGCGTCCGGGTGGCGCGCACCTTCCACAAGGCCTGGGCCAGCACGCTGGGGCCACCCCAGACCGGCACCCACAGGGGACGCGGGTCGTCGCGGTCGACCGCGCGGATCAGCTGCTCGGAGGCCGAGGAATCCTTGCCTTCTCCCACGCCCTGCATGCCGTATACCGGCAAGCCCTCGGTCACGCGCGCCAGCAAGGTCTCGCCTGCCGGGAAGCCGGGTTCGTGCAGCTCCAGGTTGTTGCGCACCTTGCCGTAGGCCGCGACGATCTGGCGGATCCGCTGCGGCGCCACGCGGGCGCGCTGGTGGGTCGAGGTGGTCGCGGCCAGGCCTTCGATGTCGAATTGATTGGCGTACGTCAGGAATCGCACCAGCGACATCGCGTCGTCAGGCTCGTTCTCGATGTCGGTCAGGACCATTACGCGCGGTTTGTCCGCCGCCTGTGTGACAGTAGCGAAACCCAGGCCGGCGGCAGCTGCCAGTAAAAATGCGCGAATCGATGCATGCATGGTGTCGAGCCTCATGTGGAGGGCGCCTGCGTGCGGCGCAGCCGCGCGGCGAAATCGCGCAGGAATGCTTCGCGCCAGCGGCTGATCGTTTTTGCCCCCTGGTGCAGGCCTTCCGCCAGCCGCGGGTCGGGGTCGTCGGTCCACCAGTTCGGATACCTGGCGGACGGCCGGCGCGCCAGTTCGGGCGCGGCCATGCGCGAGGTGAAGCCGCCGGTCTGCCCATCCAGTCCCGGATGGTTGCTGGCGATCCGGTAGCTCCAGGTCATGTCCTCCTTGGGCGAGAACAGGAAACGCCAGGAACCGTCCGGCTGCGGGAAGCCCGGGAATTCCTGTTTGTCGATGTGCAGGCTGGCCCGCGGCGCGCCCGGTGCCTCGCCCGCGGGACGGTAGACCAGCTCCATGATGGCGAAGGTCTCGACCACGTCGGCCATGGTCGGCGGCGCATCGAAGACCAGGCGCGGGCGCTCCCAGGCGCGTACGAAGCTGCCGCCCCATCCCCCCGCGGTCGGATCCTCCGGCTTCGCGCCCAGCACATAGGTCAGCGAGGGCGTGTCGCCCATCTTGACCAGCGGCGCGATGCCGGCGAAGTAGTCGCCCAGGGCGCCTACTCCCTTGACGTGGCGCTCCACGAAGGCCTGGTTCCCCAGGTCGCCCGACTGGTCGCCCCCCAGGAACCAGCCGCGGTAGGTGGAATTGTTCTCGATGATCCAGAGATCGGGGTGTTCGCGCGCCAGATAGTCGTAGGCCGCGTTCGACCACTTCTTGTTCGGGCCGCCGATCATGTAGACCCGCAGCTTGGGCTTGATGTCAGGGGCGTCGTGCAAGGCCTGGGCCAGGTCTTCGAAGCCACCCCACAGCAGCACCCAGAGCGGGCGCGGGTCCGGCTGGCGGGCGCGCTCGACGATCCAGTTCGATCCCTCGGTCGGCCGGCCCCAGCCCGGCGGCGGCGCCAGGTCCAGGCCGCCCTGCTTCGAGATGCTGCGCAAGGCGGCCGGGCTCGGATAATCCGCCGACCAGGTCTTCAGGTTCGGATAGTCCTTCTCATAGGCGTCGATGATGGCGAGCAGGTGGCGCTTGCGCTCGCGCCCCTCGCCCCAGGGCGAAGCAAGCATGCCTTCGAGCTCGATCAGGTCGGCGTACAGCAGCAGGTGCACCAGCGACTGGAAGTCGTCGAAGTCGGTGCCGCCGATGTCGGTCGAGACGATCACCCGGGGCTTGGGGGCGGCAGCGGCCTTGCGCGGCGGCGCGCACGCGCCCAGCGGCAGCGACATGGCGAGCAAGGCAAGCAGGTGACGGCGGCGGTCCATCTTCATTGCGCCTCCGCCGGATAGCGCAGGGCCCAGCTGGCATAGCGCTCGATCGCCCTGGCCGGGCTGGTCACGAACCAGGCGTAGCCGTTGCGGCGTTCGATCGACAGTTCGTTCACGTCGTCGTGCACAGTCCGATCGCGGTCCCCGAACACCGGCTTGAGGCTGTGCGCATCGTAGTAGCGCGACCAGATCTCTCCTGCTCCGGGCGCTGGCACCAGGCGGCGCCCGGCCTCCGGCGTGGTCGCTTGCCAGGCCAGGTCGCGCAGGGCGGAGGCGCGCAGCCAGGCCACTCCGGCGTGCACCGCCTGCCGGACTTCGCGCGACGGTTCGGGCAGGCGCATCAGGAGCAGCAGCACGCCTGCGCTCTCGCCGCTGGCCAGCGCGGCCGGCTCGAAATTGCGCGCACCCGTCAGGGCCAGGCTCAGGGCGTCATGTTGCTGTCCCCAGCCGGTACGCTTTCCGCCAAGGCTTTGCTGCGCCGCGACGAACAGCTTGACGCTGCGCTGCGCCGCGGCCAGGGCATCCCCGGCGAGCGCAGTCGGCACGAAGGCGTAATCGCCCTGGGCGCTCCCTGCCTCCAGCAGGAGTTCCACGACCTTGAGCATGGCGTCGTCGTTCAGGGTGATGGCGTCCTGGTAGCCGCCTTGCAGCGGATAGACCTGGGGGAAGCCGCCGTTCGGGTATTGCGCATTCAAGAGGTAGCGCAGTCCTTTCAGGAAAGCGGCGCGGCAGGCCTCGCGCTTGTCAGGCGACTGCGCCTGCACCCGCGCCAGGAAGCGCATCTCGGTGGTCGTGGCGCCATTGTCGATGGTGCCGACGTAGTGCCAGGCAGGCTTGCGCCCGGCTTCAGGCGGCGCCCAGTGCTCGCCCGGAGCGCGCGGCGGGCCCGATCGGTCGGCATTCTTGCCCCAGCCTCCGGCCGGGGTCTGGAAACTGAGGATGGTCTCGGCCACGCGCAGGGCTTCCGGCGTGCCATACCACGCGGCCGGCCGGCGCAGCGGCATGCCGCCATCGCTTGCGCCATGCGGACGCGCCGGGATGCCGGCGGGGTTGGGCTGCTCGGCCTCGAAGGCGGCCTTGTCCGCCGCCGTCAAGATGCGCGAGCGCGCCAGGTAGGCCATCCACTGCTCGCGCTCCATGGCGGGCAATGCCGCCAGCCGCTGCTCGGCCAGTGGCTGCGCCGGGATCATGGTGGAAACGGTGGCCGCCTGGGTGGCGGCGATCGGCGCCAGGCACAGGGCGCCGATGTAAAGTGCTGCTGTTCGCATGCTTATGGTCAGCTCCGAAAAAAAAACCGGCATGGGTCGCGCTTGCGCGCCGCCCATGCCGGTCATCGACTTCTCATGCCTGGCTTAGAACTTGTACTCGACCGACATGCGATAGACACGGCCCATCATGTCCGCCAGGCTGGTCAGGTAACCGCCGCTGTAGATCGTGTTGGCGGTCAGCGGTGGCCACTCTTCCGTGATGTTGTTCACGCCCAGCGACACGGTGGTGTTCTTGATGCCGGTATAGCGCACGTTCAGGTTGAACTGGCTGTAGGATTCCACTTCGGTCAGGTTCGATCCCGCACGCGGAGTCAGGTCGGTCAGCGCGGTGTTGAAGCGCTGCGACAGGGTGGCGCGCCACGGGCCGGTGCTGTAGGTCACCGCCGCGGTGTACTTCCAGCGCGGGTTCACCTGCGGCATGCCGGCCAGGCCCGAGTTCGGACCGGCGCTGCCGAAGCGGCCGTCGTTGGTGATGATGCCGACGTTGCTGTTCCATGCGCCGCCCGCCTCGCTCTGGAACTCGTACTTGTGGTACCAGGTCGCATCGAGTTTCGCATCGAAGGTGCCGAAGCTGGTCTTCGGGAAGCGGTAGCTGCCCGAGATGTCGGCGCCGCGGATGCGGGTCTGGCCACGGTTGGCCTGGCTGGCGATGATGTAGTCGATGGTGCCGTCGGCGCGGCGGTTGATGACGCTCTCGTACTTGGCCGGGTTCTGCTGGATCTCGGCGATCGAGACCGCGCCCAGCACGTCACGCAGCTTCAGGCCCCAGTAGTCGACCGTCAGCGACAGGTTCTTGATCGGCTCCAGGCCGATGCCGATGTTGAAGCCGCGCGACTTCTCCGGCTTCAGGTGGCTGTTGTTGGGCGACTTGGTCCAGTAGTTGGTCAGGACGTTGCAGACCTGGTCGGCGGTGAAACCTGCCGACGGGGTGCCGGTGCCGGGTTCCAGCGGACGGGTGCTGCGGCACAGGACCGGATCGTCCATCAACTGGCTGCGCACTTCCGGGGTCGGGTTCTGGATGTCCATGATCGACGGGGCGCGGAAGCCGCTCGAGACCGAGGCGCGCAGCACCATTTCCTGCATCGGCGCCCAGCGGGTCGCCAGCGCCGGGTTCACCGTGGTCTGGTCCAGGTCGTCGTAGCGGTCGGCGCGGACCGAACCGTTGACCAGCCAGGTCTTGGTGATCGGCGCATCGACCTCGAACATCAGCGAAGAGATCTTGCGCTTGAGCTTCTTGGCCACGCCCTGCGGGGTCTCGCCCACCAGGTCGGATTGCACCACGTTGCCGGAAGCGTCGATGTTGTAGCTGCCGTCGGCGCGCTTGTACACGAAGTCGAGCGGCGCGTTGTGGGTGCGCGCCGAGTCTTCGCGCAGTTCGCCCGACACCGCCAGCACCATGTCGCCGCCGCCGAGCGTCCAGACCGGACGAGTGACGGTGGCGTCGATGCTCTTGTTGAAGGCCTTGTTCAGGCGATAGGTGTAGTCCTCGGCCTGGATGCTGCGCAGGTAGGCGAGTCCGGCGGCGTCCTGCGGGCCGAACGGGTTCAGGATGCCCTGGTCGAAGCCGGCCTGGGCCTTGCTGTACAGGATGTAGCCTTCGCCTACGCGGGTGTCGCGCTTGGAACGGCCGTAGTTCGCGCCGAGACGGTAGTCCCAGCCCATCACGTCGCCTTCGAGCGACAGCACGACGCGGTCGTTGCCCTGCTCGTCGTTGCGGTAGGCCGGTCCGAGTTCGCCCGGGCCCCACTGGAAGTAGATGGCGCGGTTGTTCATGTTCAGCGGCGTCGCCGTGCCCGGGGTCTTGGCCGGGTCGATGAACATGGTCGGGGTGTTGGCGCCGGTGTTGCTGCCGACAACCTGCGGCAGCGGCGTGATGCCCTTGCCCGGGTAGAAACGGCTGGTGGCCGGCATCGAGTAGGTGGTGAACGGCTGGGTCGCGTTCGGCACCTGCATGCCGCGGAATTTCTGCACGGTGAACGCGGAATGCAGCACGTCGAGGTCGAGCTTGTGGCCGCCCGCCAGGTTCCAGCTGACGCGTCCGGCGACGGTGGTGATCTCGCTGCCGTCGGTCACGGCGTTCCAGAACAGCGGATTGCGGATGCAGCCCGGCGCGTAGACCGGCGGGGTCGCCAGGCTGTTGTTGCCGAGGGTCTGCAGCGACCATGGCGAATCGCAGCCGGTGGCGAAGTTCGGGTTGTAGTTCGAGTTGGCGTTGCGGGCGAAGCCGAAGTTGGCCAGCGGGTTCGGGTTGCGCGCGTCCGGCGTGATGCCCAGGCCCAGGCTGCGCAGCACGGCCGGATCATGCTGCTCCGGACGGTCGCCCTGGAACAGCGCATCCTTCTTCTGGTGGTCGATGGCGATGTAGGCGTTCCAGCCTTCCTCCTTCAGGTCGCCCCAGCCGAAGATGCCGCTGATGCTCTTGGTGCGGCCGCCGCCGCTCAGTTCCGGACGGGCGTATTCGGCCTTGACCGCGCCGCCCTGGTAGCCGCGCTTGGTCCAGTAGTTCTGGACGCCGCCGATGGCGTCGGCGCCGTAGATCGAGGCGCCGCCGCCGTTCAGGGTCTCGACGCGCTCCAGCGCCATGCGCGGGATCACGTTGACGGAAACATACTGGTCCTGGAGCGGCTCGTTCGCCAGGCGGCGGCCGTTCAGCAGGGTCAGGGTGCGCATCGGGCCGAGGCCGCGCAGGTTGGTCACCGGACCGGCCGCGCCTGAGTTGGTGCCGAGCGACAGCGATTGCGGCTGCTCCAGCACGAAGTCCTTGAGTTCGGTATGGCCGCGGGCTTCCAGTTCCTGGGCCTTGACGGTGGTGACGGGATTCGTGCCCTCGTCGTCGACACGGCGGATCAGCGAGCCAGTCACCACCACCGCCTGCACGGCTGGCGTTGACGACGGGGCCTCGGTGTTCTGAGCCTGCGCGTGGGCCGCCAGCTGGAACAGCGCCAGGCTCACTGCGGTTGCCAGTTGGGCTCGGCGTGGGGTGGGAACAAAGGTCGGGTTCATTCACGTCTCCTATCTTTTTCTTAAGATTGATATGACCACACTACTGATTGGCCAGGCCACTTAGAGCGAAATTCGCCGGCCCTGCCCTCAAATCCTGGCCCTGTCTTTGCAGGTTTTACAAGAAGTGATATGACCGGATTATAAATTGGTCAGGCCACTTTGTTGCAACAAATATTTACGCGGCATAGCGCGCGACCCGCAAATCATGTTGAATTAACAAGAAACTGTTGCAATTATCTAACGAAATTCGGTCGAAACATCAGTTTTTTCCTGCGAAGTGTTCGACCAGATTCGCGGTTTAGTCCAACCACCTATGGAAGTGGTCTTGCCAATTTTCATACTTCAGGCCACCATATACCAAGCCTGCGGCTGTGAACGCCGGTGACGTCACAACAAGACTGGAGACAAAGCATGAATGAAAAGAATGTCGGGGGAATCGATCGTCGCACCGTACTGAAGACCGCCGGGGCGGCTGGCCTGGCGCTGGCTACCGGCGGCGCCTTCGCGGCGACCGCGCGCAAGCGCTATGCGGTGGTGGGCGTGGGTTCGCGTGCGCGCATGTTCACCAATGCGATGACGGGCAAGTTCCGCGACACCAGCGAAGTCGTGGCCATCTGCGACAAGAATGCCGGCCGCCTGGCGCGCGCCGTGAAGCTCGTCACCGAGACCGGCGCCAGCCAGCCGCGCGGCTACGGTGCGGCCGACTTCGACCGCATGATCCGCGAGACCAAGCCGGAGTATGTGATCGTCACCACGCCCGACGCCACTCACGACGACTACATCGTGCGCGCCCTCGAAGCGGGCTGCGACGTCATCACCGAAAAGCCGATGACGACCACCGCCGAAAAGGCACAGCGTATCATCGACGCCGTCAAGCGCACCGGCCGCCAGGTCCGTGTCACCTTCAACTACCGCTATTCCCCGCCGCGCACCCAGATCAAGGAGCTCTTGATGTCGGGCGAGATCGGCGACGTCATCTCGGTCGACTTCACCTGGCTGCTCAACACCGTCCACGGCGCCGATTACTTCCGCCGCTGGCACGCCAACAAGGCCAATTCGGGCGGCCTGATGGTGCACAAGTCGACCCACCACTTCGACCTGGTCAACTGGTGGCTGGGCGCCCAGCCGGAGACCGTGCACGCCTTCGGTTCGCGCCAGTTCTATACCCCGGAAACCGCGCGCCGCATGGGGCTGTCTGGTCCGCACGAGCGCTGCCTGACCTGCCCGGAAAAGCAGAAGTGCAACTTCTACTTCGACCTGGCGTCAGATCCTGGGCTGAAAGCCCTCTACCTCGACAATGAACGGTACGACGGCTACTACCGCGACCAGTGCGTGTGGCGCCCGAGCATCGACATCGAAGACACCATGAACGTGATGGTCCGCTACGACAACGGCGCGCACCTGAACTACGCGCTGTCGGCCTATGACGCCTGGGAGGGCTACCATATCGCCTTCAACGGCACCAAGGGCCGCATCGAACACCGCATCGTCGAGTCGGGCGGCGCGGCCGGCGCGGCCAAGGTGCAGAGCGGCAGCGAGAACGTGTCGATCCGCGTGATCCCGATGCGCGGCCAGCCGCGCGACATCGAACCGATCATCGGCAAGGGCAGCCATGGCGGCGGCGACGACGTCATGCTCACCGAGATCTTCGGCGAAGGACCGCCGGACAAGTACAAGCGCGCCTCGGACGAGCGCGCCGGCGCCTGGTCGGCCCTGGTCGGCATTGCGGCCAACAAGTGCTTCGAGACCGGACAGACGGTGCGCGTGGCCGACCTGGTCACCGGCCTCACGCCGCCGGACCGCGCGCCGATGCCGGACCGCCGCGCGCCGGTGCCGATGCCGATCCGGATCAAGATTCCCTGACCAGCCCCTTACCAGGGCAAGAATCGTAGGGTGGACGGCATAGCCGTCCACCCTACGTTTACAGATCCACTGACAAATAGGCCGACACCAGGCGCCCGTTGATGACGTCATACGCGCCGGCGCCGCGCAGTTCCCATCCGTAGGTATCGAACACGTTGTTCACCGCGACCCGCAGCGAAGCCGGCTGCTCGCCCAGCTTGAAGCGGTAACGGCCGCTCAGCGCCACCAGGGTGCGCTCGGGGATGGCAACCCGGTTGTCGACGGTGGCGGTAATGGCGCCGCTGTGCGCAGCCGTCATGTCCAGCGACAGCCCCTCCAGCCATGGGGTGCGCCAGTCCAGGTTGAATTCGGCGCTGCGCCGGCTCATGCCGACCGGACGCTCGCCCACCCGCCCCAGGCGCACACCTTCGCCGGTCGCGCGCGGACGCGACAGGACCGCGCCGGCGACGACGTTCAGGCGTGGGCTCAGGGCGCCCGCCAGCGACACTTCCAGTCCCCGGTTCTGCACGTCGCCCAGCTGGGCGTAGCGGTTGCCGGCGTCGAAGTTGAAGTAGGGCTTGCGCAGGTCGAACACGGTGGCGACCAGCTTCATTTCCGGGCTCAGGGCATAGCGCAGGCCGAGGTCGCCCTGGGTGGTGCGGATCGCCGGCAGCAGCTCGTTGCGGTTGAGCGCATTGCTGGGCGCTACCCCGCTCTCTTCCAGTCCACGGGTAAAGCTGCCGAAGGCCACCAGCTTCGGACCGAAATGGCCAGCAACCGTCATGTTGTACAGCCAGGGCTTGTCCTCGGCCGTGGCCAGCGGCAGGCCCGGCTTTTGCAGGCGCTTGCGGTAGTCGGTCTTCTGCAGGCTGAAGCCGATCTCGCCCACCTTGCGCCAGCGTCCGTCGTAGGCGAAGCCGCCGGTCCACTGGCGGGTGCGGTCGCGGGTCTGCTCGCCGAACACGAAGGCCGGCTCGGGCGCGGTGTAAGGCGCATCGATCGTGGTGCGTCCCAGGTCGAAGGCCTGCGAGCCGTCGTAGCGGCGCTGGCGGTCGCGCCCGCGCACGCTGAAGTGCAGATTGTGCAGGCGCGGGCCTTCGACGACGACGCGCGTGAGGCGCAGTTCGCCGCTGGTGGAGGCATTCTCCGCCGGCGGATCGACGATCAGGCGCCGGTTCGCGCTGCCGTCAAGCGTCACGCCGGTGAGCAGGTGGGTGAAGGCGCGGTGGTCGTTGTACAGCGAGCGAAACACGCCGGCACGGACGGTCCAGTCCTCGTTTGCGCGTAGCGTGACCAGGCCGCCGTAGTTCATCGCGGTGGTGCGAAAGTCGGCCCACTCCGGACCGTTGAAACGGCGGCGCTCGATGCGCGGCGGCAGGTGGCTGCCCGCCGGCAGGAAGCTCGGCGCCTTTTCGTCGTCGTAGGTCTCCGCGCGGTGCCAGAAGGGCACGATCTCGAGGCTGGCGGCCGGCTGCCAGCGCAGGCTCAGCGCGGCATTGCGGTAGCGCGAGTCGGTGCCGTTGGGGTATTCGTTGCTGCCGGCGGCGGTGCCGATGCCCAGGTTCAGGCTGCGCGCCAGCGGCAGTTCGCCGTCGGCTTCGACATAGGCGCTGCCGTAGCTGTCGCCACCCGTGACCAGGGCCAGCCTGGCCCGATCGCCCGGCTTGCGGAAGCTGTAGTCGACGATGCCGGTCGGCGCCGGGAAGGGATAGCCCTGGGCCGAGATGCCGACCCGGATGTTGGTGGAGCGCCGGATGCGCGGCGTGAGTCCCCAGACCTGGTCGAAATACAGGCCCTCGATGCGCGCATTGCCCGCCGCGACCGGCGAGAAGCCGCGCACGCTCGACGAGTTGTACAGGCCGATGGTCTCGCGCCCGACGCTGGTGCCGAAGGCATCCTCGGCCTGGCGCATCACGTTTTCGTCGGCGCGTCCATGCAACTGCTGGGTACCGGGCGTCGCCGGCTCGGCGGGCTGGTTGGCGGCGGGAGGGGTGGTCTGCGCCCAGGTGGGCGCCGCAGCCAGGGCCAGCAGGACGGTCGAGCTCAGGATCTTCAGCATGAGGCAAAGCGCAAGTCGGAAAGCTGCGCATTATCCGGTATTGATAGACCACTATCAATATGAATATGCCTTCCAATATTGATAGAGTATCATCGACACCATCCTTGAACTCCGGTCCCTCCTGATGACGCAATTCACGCTGCCGCAAAACTCCTTCCTGCTCCTGCTGGGCGCGGTGACCCTCGCCTTTTTCTGGATCCTGCTGCCGTTCTCGGGCGCCGTCTTCTGGGGCATGGTGCTGGCGATCGTATTCGCGCCCGTGCACGCCCGGCTGCTGGCGGCGTGCGGACAGCGCCCGAATGTCGCGGCATTCGCCACCCTGATGCTGATCGTCCTGATGGTGATCCTGCCGGTGACGCTGATCGCCGCCGCGCTGGTCGACCAGGCCCTCAGCCTGTACGCCATGGTCAGCGCCGGCAGCCTCGATTTCGATACCTTGCTGCGCCGCATGGTGGGGGGCTTGCCCGGCTGGGCCAGTTCCCTGTTCGACCGCTACCAGTCGACCATCATGGATACCGTGCAGGACAAGCTCAGCGCCGGGATCGCCCAGGCCAGCCAGCTGGCGGCGCGCTATGCGGTCAACCTCGGCCGCAATGCGCTCGGCTTCCTGGTCAGCATGACCGTGATGCTGTACCTGCTGTTCTTCCTGTTCCGCGACGGGCGCCTGATCGCGGCGCGCATCAAGCGCGCGGTGCCGCTCGACTCGCACTACAAGAAGCCCCTGTTCGACAAGTTCGTGACGGTGATCCGCGCCACCGTGAAGGGCAACGTGCTGGTGGCGGTTGCACAGGGCACGCTGGGCGGCCTGATCTTCTGGTTCCTGGACGTTCCCGGGCCGGTGTTGTGGGGCGTGGTGATGAGCTTCCTGTCGCTGCTGCCGGCGGTCGGCGCCGGCCTTATCTGGGGACCGGTGGCAGCTTACTTCCTGTTCACGGGTTCGGTCACGCAGGGGGTGGTGCTGGCGCTCTACGGCGTGCTGGTGATCGGGCTGGTCGACAACGTGCTGCGCCCCATCCTGGTGGGCAAGGACACCAAGCTGCCGGACTACCTGGTGCTGCTGTCCACGCTCGGCGGCATGGCGCTGTTCGGCCTGAACGGCTTCGTGATCGGTCCGGTGATCGCGGCGCTGTTCATCTCGGCCTGGAGCCTGTTCTCGCACTCCGACGAGTTCCAGGGAGAGTAGAAAAGAGTATTGCGCAGCGCGCATCAATCGGGGCCGGCGGCCCCCATAGAATCGGTCCCGACATCCATTCACGACAAGGACCACACCATGCGCCCCACCACCACACCCGCCGCCGACATTTCTCCAGGATTGACGCGCCTGCTCGCCGTCTCGGCCGGCCTGATCGTCGCCAACCTGTACTACGCCCAGACCCTGGTCGGGCCGATCAGCCTTGCCACCGGCCTGTCGGCCCAGGCATCCGGCCTGGTCGTCACCCTGACCCAGATCGGCTACGCCCTCGGCCTGCTCTTCATCGTGCCGCTCGGCGACCTGCTGGAAAACCGCCGGCTGGTGTTCTGTGCCCTGCTGGGGACCGCCGCGGCGCTGCTTGCCGCCGCCTTCAGCACCAATGCCTGGCTGTTCCTGGCCGCCGCGCTGGGCATCGGGCTCGGCTCGGTGGCGGCCCAGGTGCTGGTGCCCTTCGCCGCCCACCTGTCGCGCGAGGAGACCCGCGGCCAGGCCGTCGGCAAGGTCGTCAGCGGTTTACTGCTGGGGATCATGCTGGCCCGGCCCGTGGCCAGCCTGGTGGCCGATGTCGCCGGCTGGCACGCGGTGTTCGGCGGCGCGGCCGCCATCATCATGGTGCTGGCCTTCGTGCTGCGCAGCCGGTTGCCGCAGCGCGCACCAACGCAGGCACTCTCCTACCGCAAGCTGATCGCATCGCTGTGGACCCTGCTGGCGAGCACGCCGCTGCTGCGCCGCCGCGCCGCCTACCATGCGGGCCTGTTCGGGGCCTTCAGCCTGTTCTGGACCGTGACGCCCTTGATGCTGGAAGGTCCGCGCTTTCACCTGTCGCAGACCGGCATCGCCATCTTCGCGCTGGTCGGCATGGCCGGAGCCATCGCCTCGCCGGTGGCCGGACGGCTGGCGGACGCCGGCCACACCTTGAGTGCGACCGGCGCGGCCCTGGTGCTGGGCGTGCTGGGCTTCGCGCTGCCGCTCTACCAGCCGGCCTCGCGCGAACTGGCGATCGGGGTGCTGGCCGTGGCCTCGATCGTGCTCGACATGGCGGTCGCGGCCAACCTGGTGCTGGGACAACGCGCCATCTTCAGCCTCGGCGCGGAAGTGCGTAGCCGCCTGAACGGCATCTACTTCGCCCTGTTCTTCGGCGGTGGCGCGCTGGGATCGGCGCTGGGCGCCTGGGTGTTCGCGCAGTATGGCTGGAATGCCGCCCTGCTGGCCGGCATGGCTTTCCCGGCCGCCGCCCTGCTCTACTGGCTGGGCGAGCTGCCGGGCCGCGGTTCGGTCTTCGGAAAGGCTGCCTAGGCCAGCCCTGAACGCGTGAGATGTGCGGCCAGCAGCTCGACGAAGGCGCGGATCTTGTGCGAGCCGCGCCGGTTCTTCTGGTAGAGCGCATGCAGCGCGACGTCCATCGGGCCTGGGTTGGCCTCCCAGGCCGGCAGCACCGGCGCCAGGCGGCCGGCGGCGACGTCGTCGCGCACCAGCCAGTGCGCCAGCATCGCGACGCCGAGGCCCGCGAGCGCGGCCTGGCGCAGCAGTTCGGCGCTGTTGGCCTGCAGGACCGCGTCGATGCCGATCTCCTCAGCCTCGCCTTCCCCCTCCAGGCGCCGCATGCGCCACACCCGCCGCTCGGCGAGCTGCAGGCAGTCGTGGTGGGCCAGGTCGGCCGGCAGGATCGGCGTGCCGCGCTCGGCCAGGTAGGCCGGGCTCGCGCACAACAGGCGCCGGTGGGAGCCAAGGCGGCGCGCCACCAAGGTCGAATCCGGGTCGATCCTGCCGATCCGGATGGCGACGTCGATCGATTCGTCGACCAGGCGCGCGGCTTCGTCGCTGAGGCGCAGGTCCAGCACCAGGCGCGGGTACCTAGCCCGCAGTTCCGGCAGGATCGGCGCGATATGAAGGGTGGCGAAGCTCACCGGCGCGGCGACGCGCAGCACACCCTTGACGTCGCCGCCCTGCCCCGCGACCGCATCGTCGGCGGCGTCGAGCTGCTCCAGCACGCGCCGCGCTTCCTCGTAATAGCTGCGCCCGGTATCGGTGAGCGTGACGCTGCGGGTGGACCGGTTCAGCAGGACGGCGCCGAGCCTTGCTTCGAGTGCATCGACCAGCCGCGTCACGGAAGACGTCGCCACCCCCAGCTGGCGTGCGGCGGGCGAAAAGCCGCCGCTGGCCGCGACCAGGCAGAACGCCTTCAGTTCGGCGAACCGGTCCATGCCCCGCAGCCTTCCTTAGAACGCCAGCGTGACGCTACGCGGGCAGTGGTCGCTGGTCTCGATGCGCTGGTCGGGCGCCTGCACCACGGCGGTCTTGCGCGAGCCGAGATTGGCCGGCTGGCGCGCCGCCAGGGCGCCGCTGAGCACGATGTGGTCGAGGCCCGTAAAACCCTTGCAGTTCGCATCCACGCTGGCCAGCGGCACCTGCCGCAGGTCCCTGCCCGCGTTCAGCTCCTGCCACATGTAGCGCGTGGCCACGCGGCCATCCTTGTCCGTTGCCGGGACGCCGGCCGGGTCGCTGCCGTCGGTACGCACCTTGTCGGCCGGGATGTTGGCCGCGGCCTCCTCGTCGATGCGGCGGTTGAAGTCGCCCAGCAGGACGAAGTCCGGGCTCTGCCTGGCCACGCTGTCGATCCAGCGCTCGAGCGGCGCGACCTGGCGGTTCAGGGTCTTGCAGGCTCCGGCCGGATCGTCCAGCAGGCGCGCCTGGTAGATCGGGGTCGGCACGATGTTGGCGCAGCCGGACTTCAGGTGCACGTTAAGAAAAGCGATGGGACGCCCCGCCACCTTCAACTCGAGCGCCAGGCCCGGACGGACCTTGCGCGACTCGGGGTCGGCGGGATTGTCGACGATGGCCAGGCCCTTGTCCACGCTGCAGCGGGCTTCGTTACCCAGGCTGCGGTCCCAGGCGAAGGCCAGGGTCTGGAAACCCTCGTGCGGCGCATCGCAGACGCCGAAGCGGCTGGCATGGCGTCCCAGCAGCTGCTTGATCACCTCGCTTGACCGCACCTCCTGGAAGGCGATCACGCGCACCCCATCCTTCTCGATCAGCCCGGCGATGGTCGCCTGCAAGCCAGCCAGCTTGGCCGCGTAGTCGGCGCTCGTGAGCGCCACCGGCGCACCGCGTCCCTGGTAGGCATTACACGGCGCCATCATGGCCGCCCCGTCGCGACCGCCCGCCAGGCGCTCGGTGTCGGCGACGCACTGGCGGGCCACCTTCACGGCTTCCTCGGTGATCGACGTTTGTCCCGGCTGGCGGCGCGGGCGCGTGTCGCACCATGACACGGTCGAGCAGACGGCGTTCTGGCGATCGAAATCCTGCTGCGAGCCGGCCCAGCCCATGTTGAAGGAGGCGACGCCGATGGAGGTCGCCGACGCCGGCGGAGCGGGATCGGCAGCATGGCTCGCCGCGGCGGCAAGCAGCGAGGCCAGGATGGCGATGCGGGTTGGTTTGATCATGGACATCGTGCTTTTCATCGTAAGAGCGCCTTGGGAGTGTGTGCGGGGCGAAACGATGGATTATCGCGGAGTTCCGGGGCGGCGGCAATGAGCAGCGGTGGGCACGCGATCGATACTCATCGTGAGAATTGTCGATAAAAAATCACTCAATCTCACAAAATTTGATCTAGATCATTTTTTTTCCATAAGGCAACGATATATCCTTGCCCGGTCGTCAACCCGCATGCACCGGTGCCAGACGTGGCGCCGCAGCCCGGCAGGCCTATGTCCGGCATCGCGTGCATACAGACCATGTTAGCCACCACCATTTTCAAAGAACAGCGCGACCCGCTTCGCTGTCGCGCCCATGCCCCCGAACTCCCCCTGCCGCAGGCAGCGTCCGTCCCGGCATCGATCCTGGACGAACTCCAGCAGGTTGTTTTCCAGACCGATCGCCACGGCAACTGGATCTTCCTGAGCCAGGCCTGGCAGGCACTGAGCGGATACCCGGTCGCGGCGACCCTGGGCGATTCCTGCCTCGCGCATGTCCACCCGGACGACCTGGCGCGCGAGCAGTCCACGCTCGCGCAGCTGCTCTCCGGCCAGCGCAGCCGCTGCCGGCACGCGCTTCGCCATGTGCGCAGCGATGGAGAAGTCCGCTGGATCGAAGTGTCCGCGCGCGCCCGCCGGGGCGCGGACGGCGTGGTGGACGGCCTGCTGGGCACCCTGTCCGACATATCGGAGCGCAAGCTCGGGTTGCAGCAGCGCCGGCTGGCCAGCAGCATCTTCGCCAGCGCCGGCGAAGGCATCATCGTCACTTCGGCGGACGGCCGCATCGTCGATGTGAACGGCGCCTTCGAGGCGATCACCGGCTACGCCCGCGCCGAGGTGCTGGGAAAGAATCCGCGCCTGCTCAGCTCGGGCCGCCAGGACAAGGCGTTCTACAGCGACATGTGGCGCAGCATCACGCACACCGGCAGCTGGAGCGGCGAAGTGTGGAACCGCCGCAAATCCGGTGAATTCTACGTGGAGCGCCTCACCATTACAGGCGTGCGCGACGACGATGGCAGGCTCTCCGCTCACGTGGGCATATTCGCCGACATCACGCGCCAGAAGCTGCAGGACCAGCACCTCGAGCACATCGCCCATTACGATCCGCTGACCGGCCTGGCGAACCGGCGCCTGCTGACCGACCGCCTGCAGCAAGCCATGGCGCGGGCGCGCCGCAGCGGCGCCGGCGTGGCCGTCGCCTTCCTCGACATCGACGACTTCAAGGCCATCAACAACGCCCACGGCCACGGATGCGGCGACGGGCTGCTGGCCGCCCTCGGCCGCAGGATCCAGGACACGGTGCGCGACAGCGATACGGCCTGCCGCCCCGGCGGAGACGAGTTCGTGGTCGTGTTCGACGGTGTCGATTCGCCCCAGGCCTGCCAGCCGATGGTGGCGCGGCTCCTGCACGCGATCTCCGAGCCGGTATCGGTAGGCGGCGCCGTGCTGCGCGTGAGCGCCAGCGCGGGCCTGGCCTTCTACCGGCAAAGCGAGGACATCGGCGCGGACCAGCTGATCAGGCAGGCGAACCAGGCCATGTACGATGCGAAGATGGCGGGGAAGAACCGCTTCCACGTGTTCGACAGCCTCCGCTACCGCGTGATGATCGAGCGCGCAGAAGAAATCGACGTCCTGGAGCGCGCGCTCGCAAAGCACGAGTTCGCCCTGCATTACCAGCCCATCGTGCACCTCGGGAACGGAGAGCTGAATTCGGTGGAGGCACTGGTGCGCTGGAACCACCCTAGCCGCGGCTGCCTGCCGCCGGGCGCCTTCCTTCCGGCCCTGGAAGGGCATCCCCTCATGCTGGCCCTGGAGAACTGGGTGCTCGAGGAGGCATTGCGCCAGCATGTGCGCTGGCTCGACGCCGGCCTGGACATCGCGATCAGCGTGAACATGAGCGGAGCGCAGTTGCGCCGCAAGGATTTCGTCGCGCACCTGCGCGGCCTGCTGGCCGCCCATCCGCGCGTGAACCCGCGCCGCATCAAGCTGGAGGTGCTCGAAAGCAGCGCACTGGACGACATCGCGCACGTGTCCGGCCTGGTCTCGCAATGCGCCGAGATCGGCGTCGGGTTTGCGCTCGACGATTTCGGCACCGGCTATTCCTCCCTGCGCTACCTGAAGCAACTGCCGGCAAGGCGCATCAAGATCGACCAGGGTTTCGTGCGCAACATGCAGCAGGATCCCGACGACCTGGCTATCCTCGAGGGCATCATCGGCATGGCCGCCGCCTTCAAGCGCGAAGTGGTGGCCGAAGGGGTCGAAACCGCCGAACACGCCGCCATGCTGGTCCAGCTCGGATGCATGCTGGCGCAGGGCTACGGCATCGCGCGCCCGATGCCGCCGGAAGCGCTGGCGCCCTGGCTGGCGGCATGGCGCCTGCCCGCCGAGGTGGCGTCGTGCACGCCGCTCGAACGCGACGATGCCCTGCTGCTCAAGGCCCTGGTGGAGCAGCGCGCCTGGCGTGCGGCGCCGGGCGACGCCGCCAGCCTGTCCGGGGTGCAGGCATTCGATGCCTGGCTGGACCGGCACAGCCGCAAGCGCGCGCGCTGCAAACGGCAGGTAGGCCGGGCCCTGTCCTGTCGCGACGCCTTCCTCGCACAGGCCGGCCATGCGGGCCTGGCCCCAGCACGCGAACAGGCCAGCCGGGCGTTTGCCGATGCACTGAAGGAGCTGCTCCTTGCTTGAGGCAGGCCTGTGCAGGCGCCAGGCTTGCGGACCGCAGCCATGATCAGCGCGCAACTGGCCGCCAAGCGGCGCAGCATCAAGCTCCTTGCGTTGAGCATCCTGGTGGTGGCCGGCGCCGCACTGGCGGCCGCATACGGCTGGAGCAGCTGGCAGTTGCGCAGGCTGGAACTGTCGAACGCCGAGATCTCGACGAGCAATCTCACGCATGCGCTGGCCGACCAGGCCAGCTCGGCGTTCAAGATGGTCGACACGGTGCTGGTCGGGATCGTCAACCGCATCGAGCACGATGGCCTGGCGGCGGCCGACAAGGATGCGCTGTACAAGCTGATGATGGATCACCTGGCGGAGCTGCCGGCCTTGCAGGGCCTGTTCGTCTACGACGCGTCGGGCACCTGGATCGTGAACTCCGCCGGCCAGTCCTTCAACGGACGCAACAACGCCGACCGCGCGTATTTCAGGTTTCACCGCGACTCGCCCGAGCGTGACGTGCACATCGGCGCCCCCATCATCGGCCGTACCAGCGGCGCCTGGGTGATCCCGGTCTCGCGCCGCCTCGAGCATGCGGACGGCAGCTTTGCCGGGGTCGTCCTGGCAACCATCAAGGTCGACTTCTTCCGCAAGATCTACGAACAGATCGAGCTGCGGCAGGACGGCAAGATCATCCTGGCGCTGCGTAGCGGCACCCAGTTGCTGGCGATCCCCTTCACATGGACGGGAATCGGCGCCGACCTCGCGTCCAGCGCGCTGTTTCCGCGACTGGCAGGGCAACTGCCGAACGGCGTCCTGGCGGATGTGCCGGAGGGCGCCAAGCTCCTCATGTACGGGGTCGCGCAGGCGGGCGACTATCCGCTGCTGGTCGCCACCGCACGTTCGCAGGACCAGGTCCTGGCGCCATGGCGCGAAACGATCTTCACGGCCGGCGCGGCGCTCCTCGCGCTGGCCGGCGGCATGGCCGTCCTGGCTGTCTACCTGGTACGGCAGATGCGCTTGCGCGACCGTTTCGAGCGTGAGCTGCTCGAGGCCAAGACTGCGCTGGAAGCGTCGAACGCCTCGCTGCTGGTTCAATCGCAGATCGATCCGCTCACGGGTCTCTACAACAAGCGCCATTTCGAGCGGGCACTCGAGCAGGAGCTGGCCCGCGCGCGCCAGGACGGCAGCCCGCTTGCCGCCCTGATGATCGACGTCGACCATTTCAAGAAGTACAACGACAGCCACGGCCACCTTGCCGGGGATGCCGCGCTGGCGGAGGTCGCCCGCACCATCAGGGCCGGCGCTTCGCGTCCGCGCGACCTCGCCGCCCGCTTCGGCGGCGAAGAGTTCGTCGTGCTGCTGCCGGCAACGGACGCCACAGGCGGCCTGGCGGTCGCCGAGGCGATCCGCACCAAGCTCGAACGATTGCGCATCGCCCACCGCGAAGCGCCGCTTGGCATCATGACGCTCAGCATCGGCCTTGCCTGCACCGCCCCCCGACATGCCGAGGAGGGCGCGGACAGCTTGCTGCGGCGCGCCGACGCCGCACTGTATGCAGCCAAGGAAAGCGGACGCAATCGTGTCAGCGCGGCCGGATAGCCGACGCACGCCAGCGGAACTCCTGGAGCGTTGAGAACGGTTTAATATAACGCTACCTTGCGCACGCAAGGCTGGACCACCACCTACCCACCGCCGATTCCGCGAAACAAACATGCAATCCCCTGCCCAGCTCATGAGCGGGCTGCTCGACTACCTGGTCGAGCAAGCCAAAGACATCGATCCAGCAGCTTTTACATTGTCGAAGGCTACCGAGTTCAAGAAAACCTATGCCGACCTGGAGGCGCTGCCCTGGATCGACTTCAACGTCGAGACCGATGGCGAGCCCGTCTGGCTGCGGGTGCATCGCCTGGAAGCGATGCGCGCGCCCAGCCTTCCGGAGCCCGAGCTTGCCCCGTTCCTGACGATCAGCGACGACCCTGCGGCCCGTCCGCCGGCCTTGAAGGAAGCGACGCTGGCGAGCGCCCGGAACGAGGACGCCCGCGTCCTCGGTGAAGAACAGGCCGGGCAGCGCGACCAGCAGCGCCGCGCGCGGGTCGGCCGCCTGCTGGACGTCTACACGCAGCACTGGAACGACTGGGCCATGCGGGAGCGGCCGCGGCGCCAGGTGATGAGCCTGTATGCCGACCTGTTTGCGCTGAAGACGCGCCTGGAATCCGAAGAGGCGGTGCGCCCGACGGAGCTGGTCTGGGGCATGGGGGTGTCGTCCTGGCGTATTCCGGGCACCGAGGAATCCGCTTCGCCGCCGGCTGTCGACTTCCATTACCCCTTGATCACCCAGGCGGTGGAACTCGAGATCGACAACGCCAGCCACGCCATCGCCGTGCGTCCGCGCCAGCTGGAGCCGCGCCTGGAGCTCGACGCCTTTGCCGCCTGCGCCGTGCCCGGCATCGGCGATGTCGAGCGCGCCGCCCGCGCCCTGTTGCGCGACCGCCCGGACATGGCGGTCTCGCCCTTCGACCCGACGACCGTCGAACCGATCCTGAGCCTGGTCGCCGGCAAGCTTGCCGCTTCGGCCCGTTACGACCGTGAAGCCGCCGGCGCCCCGGGCGCCGGCGGCGCGCTGGTGGTGACAAATCAGTGGGTCGTGTTCACCCGCCCGCGCGCCAGCCATTTCCTGATCGACGACATCGCGCGCCTGAAGGAGCGCGTCAGCGCCGGCGATGCGATTCCGGACGGCCCGCTCGGCATCGTCACGCCGCCTGGCCAGGCCGTAATCGAGCACGAAGCGATCGCCTTCCGCGGCTTGTCCGGCCGCGCGGCCAGCCGCGGCGAAGCGCGCGAGCTGTACTTCCCCTTGCCCTACAACCGCGAACAGGAGACGATCGTCCAGCAGCTCGCGCGTTCCCCGGGCGTCGCGGTCCAGGGCCCGCCCGGCACCGGCAAGACCCATACGATCGCCAACATCATCAGCCACTACCTGGCATCGGGAAAGCGGATCCTGGTCACCTCCAAGGGCGAGCCGGCATTGAAGGTACTGCAGGAGAAGATTCCGGCATCGATCCGCCCGCTCACCGTGGCGCTGCTGTCCGGCGATAAGGTGGGCATGCGCCAGTTCCAGGCGTCGATCGAGGCAATCATCCACACCCTCACCCATCTGAACCCGCAGATCGAGATCGATGCGATCGCCACCTGCCGCGCCGCCCTCGACCGCGCGCATGAAGAGATGGCGCGGATCGACACCCGCATCGACGACATCGCCCGCGCCCATCTGGGCGAGATCGACGTCGACGGCGTGCCGATGCGGGCACAGAAGATGGCCGAGCTGGTGATCCATGGTCACGCGCAGTTCGGCTGGTTCGACGACGACTTGTCGCTGTCGGCGCAACACGCGCCGCCATTCGGCGAGGAGGCCGGCATGACGCTGCGCGACGCGCGGCGCCGACTCGGCGCGGACCTGGTCTACTGCCATGCCGATGTCCCGGCTTCCGGCATGTTGCCTGCGCCTGCCGAGATCGGGCGCCTGCACGAGGTGCTCCGGACGCTGCGCGAGATCGAGCGCGACGAGGCGGCCGGCGTGCTGCTCCCGCTGCGCGCCACCACGCCCGACGTGCTCGGACATGCGCGCCAGCTGCTCGCGTCGCTGGACGTGGCAGCCGCGCTGGTGCGCGAACTCGAAGAGTCCGGACAGGAATGGGTCTTCGCCCTGCGCGAGAAATGCCGGCGCGCCGATTTCGCCACCGAACGCAGTTCCCTCGAGGCGCTGTTCTCGGAGATGGACGCGCTCCTGCAAGCCAGGGCCGAATTCATGCAACGGCCGGTCAGCGCGCCGCGCGAAGCGCTGGAACATCCGAAGGCGCTCGACGCCATCGGGCGCGGCGCCGAATCCGGCAAGCCCTTCGGCTTGCTTGCCTTCGGCGCCGGCGACATCAAGCCGCACGTCAACGCCATCCGCGTTGCCGGCCTTGCGCCCGCCTCGAGCGCGGACTGGGCGCACGTGCAGCGCTTCGCGGCACTGCACACGCGGCTGCTGTCCTTCGTGGTGCGCTGGAATGCGTTTGCCGAACTGCTCTCCCTGCCACTGCTGCAGCCGGAGGTCGGCCAGCTGCGTACGGTCGAACAGATCACGCTCGCCGCACGCCGGGCCCACACCCTGGCGACGACGCACGACCGCATGCTCCCTGGCCTGGCCGAACAGGTATTCGCCCGGGCGCCGCAGGGCGAGTTGCTGGGGCGGCACGCCGACCTGGCCCGTGTCCGCGAACAGCTGCGCCGCCACCTCATGCGCGCCGAACTGGCGGAGGCAATGACGAGCATGGCCACGCTCCGCGAGAAGCTGGCGGGCAGCACCGGCCCTGTCTCGGAACGGCTGCGCGCCCTGGTCGACCATGCCTTGGGCAGCGCAGACCTGCCCGCCGAGGGCGTCGTGGCCGACTATGCCGACATCCTGCTTGACATCCGGCGGGTCGAGGCGCTGGCGCCTGTCCTTGCCACCGTGCGCCAACTGGCGGCCGAGATCGCGCGCCATGGCGCCGCCCGGCTGGCCGCGCGCGTGCTGTCAAGGCCGGTCGACGCGGTCGGTGACGATCCGGTGTTCCCGGTGCGCTGGCGCGACGCCTGGACCTGGGCGCGCCTGAAGGCCCACCTGGACGCCATCGACGACCGCGACGAGATGCGGGCGCTGGCGGCGCGCCGGCGCGAGCTCGAACAGGGTCTGGCCCGCCTGTATGAAACCCTGGTCTCGAAATCGGCCTGGCTCGCAACCCGGCGCCAGGCCGGCCAGAACGTCCTGACGGCGCTCGAAACCTACCGCATCGCCATGCGCAAGATCGGCAAGGGCACCGGCGTCAACGCCGGGCGCTACCGCCGCGACGCCCAGGGGGCGATGGTGGACGCGCAAGCGGCCGTTCCCTGCTGGATCATGAGCCACGCCCGCGTATCGGAGTCGCTCCCGGCCACACTCGGCGCCTTCGACCTGGTCATCGTGGACGAAGCAAGCCAGTCCGACATGTGGGCCTTGCCGGCCGTCCTGCGCGGCAAGCAGATCCTCGTGGTGGGCGACGACAAGCAGGTCTCGCCCGAGGCCGGCTTCGTATCAAGCGCCAAGATCGTGGACCTGCGCCGGCGCTTCCTGGCCGGCCAGCCCTTCGAGGCCGTGCTCACCGCCGACATGTCGCTGTACGACATCGCCTCCTCGGTATTCGCCGCCTCGCGGGTCATGCTGCGCGAGCATTTCCGCTGCGTGCAGCCGATCATCGCCTACAGCAACCGGGTGTTCTACAAGGACTTCATCCAGCCGCTGCGCATTCCCAAAGCGTCCGAGCGGCTCGACCCGCCGCTGGTCGACGTCTTCGTCGCCAACGGCTACCGGACGGCCAAGTCCCAGAATCCGCCCGAAGCCGAGTTCATCGCGGCCGAGATCGAAGCGATCATCCGCGACCCGGCGCTGCGCGAGCGCACGCTCGGCGTGGTGTCCCTGCTCGGCCCCGAACAGGCCCAGTGGATCGACAAGCTGGTGCGCTCCCGCGTCGAGGCGGCGGAGCTGGCGCGCCGCAATTTCGCCTGTGGCGACGCGCGCATCTTCCAGGGCAGCGAGCGCGACATCGTCTTCCTGAGCATGGTGGCCGACAGCAGACACCACCACGCCCTGTCGGGCCTGCAGTACGACCAGCGCTTCAACGTGGCCGCATCCCGGGCACGCGACCGCATGTACCTGGTGCGCTCGGTGCGGCTGGAAGAATTGTCGACGGCCGACCTGCGGCGCACCCTGGTCGAACATTTTGCGAAACCTGTCGAGAGCAATGACGAAGCCGGCAGCCTGATTGCCCTGTGCGAATCCGGTTTCGAGCGCGAGGTCTACACCGAGCTGTTCAAGCGCGGCTACCGCGTCGTTCCGCAGGTGCCGGCTGCCGGCTACCGCATCGACATGGTGGTCGAGGGCGCGGACGACCGGCGCCTGGCGATCGAGCTCGATGGCGACGAGTTCCACGGGCCGGACCGGTGGGCGGCCGACATGGGGCGCCAGCGCGTGCTGGAACGGGCCGGATGGATTTTCTGGCGCTGCTTCGCCTCGACCTGGTCGCTGCAGCGCGACGCGGTGCTGGCCGAGCTGCTCGCGCAACTGGCCAGCATGGGCATCGAGCCCCTCGGGGCGATGGCGCGCATCCCGTCGCTGGTCGAGTACCGTGAATGGGGACGGGATGCGGAGCCGGGCGCCGACGACGCTGCGGGACGCATGCTCGACGAGGTCATTGCTGGCGATGCGAACGATACGACCGCACCTGCCCTGAGGTGATCGGATCGAGGGCTGGCAAGGGCCGCTGGCTGAGTTCCCTGCTACCTCGCCAGAACCCATCACTTTCGCTTGGAACCCCGCCTCCGGCATCAGGAATCGGGGCGGGGGTCGGCACTGTCCAGGTCTTTTCCGCCATCCAGGACCACCGCGGCCCGCTCCATGCCCATGCTGTCCGACAGCGAATGGCGATCTTCCTCGTCGGCTTCCGGTGGGTCGAGCATATCGGCGAGCATCGCCTGGAGCTCCGGGGTATCCCAGGGCAGGCCATTGCGCTCCCTGGTGTGAATGTAATGCCTGATCTCGCTGTCCTGCTCCGGGCTTAGGGGCAGGCCGCGAAACGTGTTCGCAGGGTCGGGCATGATCATGATCCCTCCTATGAAGTGGCGACCAGCATCCCGAGCCTACGCGCATTGCCGCTTGACGGGCGCACCGTATGCCGGTGTGCGTGCCGTCCCCGCCGCCTGGCGCCGCTCAGCTAGCCGGGCGGCCGAAGAAGAAGCGCAGCATTTCCTCGCTGGCGTTGGGCCCGAGGGTATCAGCATGACTGCCGCGCAGGTCGCCACCGGACCAGGCGTGGCCGGCGCCGTGCACGGTCCATTGCTCGGCCAGCACGCCACCCCTGGCTTCGCGATGCACATGGCGGGTGAACGCACGCCCGCCCGCACGACCGGTTTCGGCCACCATGGCGACGCCGGCATCCGCAGACTGCCTGTGCACCGCATGGTTGTCGAGCGACTGGCGTACCACACCGCTGCCGTTCGCCCGATGGACCGTGGCGTCGGCATCGCCATGGAAGACGATCACCGGCACGACGGCATGCGTCCGCGGCGGCGCGGGCGCGGACGGATCGGGACCATTGCGCATCGCCAGCATCGCGCTGGCGTCGCAGCTCGCGCTGCCGTGGGCCAGTCCGGAATGACAGCCGACCGCGCTGAACAGGTCGGGATACGTGCGTCCCAGGATGACCGCCATGGCGCCGCCCGCGGACAGGCCCGCGACCGCGACGCGTGCGGGATCGACCGCATGCTCGGCCATGATGCGCCGGGTGAGTCCCGCGAGCAGCGCCGGCTCGCCCGCGCCGCGCCGATGATGGGTAGGTTCGTACCAGTTCCAGCACCTGTTCCAGTGTGCGCTGCAAGGCTGCTCGGGGTAAAGGACCATGCAGGCGTGCTCCTCGGCCAGGGCGTTCATGCCGGTGCCGACGGCAAAATCGGCGGCGTCCTGGCCGCAACCGTGCAGCATGACGACCAGCGGCATCGGCTGGTCACGTTCGCCGTGGGGAATGAACAGGCGGTAGCGGAGCGCGCGCCCTCCTTCCTCGTGGAATCCGTACGTGAACCGGCTGCGGGCGGTGGGCTGGACGGGCATGTCGTTCCAAGGGAAGGCCAATGACGACCACGCGTCGAAAACGGTGTTGAACATGTGCGGGTTCCTTGATGATGTAATGGATGGTCTCCCGAGACGGAAGCGGCGGCGAGACCGCATGGTCAGCGCCGCCGCGAAGGATGGCCCCGGAGGGCCAGGGTGAGTCGTGAAAATCAGCGCCCCGGGGACGGGACCTTGTTCTCGGCCTGGCTGTTGCCGCCGCCTTGCACGTTGCGCGTGCTACTGGGCGGGCCGGCCTGGGCAGCAGGCTTCACGCCCGCGCCATCGGCGCCGCTTTGCAGGTTGCCGCGGAACTGGGTGCCGATCCTGGCGCCGCGCTCGGCCTCCTGCTTGAAGGCATCGCGCGATGTCTTCATGGTTTCCTCCTGCTGGCGCAAGCTCTTGTCGGTTTCCTCGACCGAGACGCGCGTCACCTCGTCGGCCAGCGCACGCGCGGTACGGGAGGTTTCCTGGCCATGCTGCTCGGCCACCCGGGTCAGGTCGACCTGGGTGCTCGCCGCCAGCTGCGACAGCTGCTGCTGGTAGGAACGCAGCTTGTCGGTGGCGGGCTGGGCACGCGAGGCCGCCGCCGACAACGCGTCGGTGGGGCGCTCGGTGGCGAGCATGCGCTGGGCGGTGCTGGTGGTTTCCTCGAGCAGGGTCTGGCCCAGCTGCATGTTCAGCTGGAAGACCTGCTGCAAGGAGCGCGAGATGGTTTGCGACAGCTCGTTCAGGAACGCGGTCTGTGCCTCGATGTGCGAACGCACGGCGGGAGTGACGGATTGGGGGTATGGATACATGGAGTACCTTTCGGGGAATGGAATGATATGGGCATGCGCGCGCCGGACGCGGCGCGTTGACATGTCAGGCGGAAATGGCAGCACGGCGGAAGCCGTCTGGGAGAGGACGATCACCAAGGATCGCGTTTGACCTTCACACTATGCGCTCTTTTTCGCGCCTGTGCGGGCGGTTTGCCAATCTATTTTCGGGGAATAACAAGCGGCAAGAGATTGCCTGGAGAATGCGCCCTGGTTTCAGGCGACGTGGAACAGAACGGCGATGTAGTGGCAGGCACTGCCGGCGAGGACGAACAGATGCCAGATGCCGTGGCCATGGCGCAGCTTGTGGTCGGTGGCGTAGAACGCGATGCCGCCCGTATACAGCAGCCCGCCGGCCGCCAGCCAGGCAAAGCCGGCACGGCCGAGCGCATCGACCAGGGGACCAATGGCGAGCAGGGCAAGCCAGCCCATCACCAGATAGACGACGAGCGACAGGACACGTGTCCGGCTTGCATGGCAGAGCTCCTGGACAACCCCGAACAGGGCCAGCGCCCACACCACGCCGAACATCGTCCAGCCCAGGGTCCCGCGCAGCGTGACGAGCGTGAACGGCGTATACGTGCCTGCGATCAGGAGGTAGATGGCGCAATGGTCCATCTTGCGCAATACGTCCTTGGCGGTGCCGCGCACGCTGTGGTAGAGGGTGGACGTCAGGTACAGGATCAGCAGCGTGAGCGCATAGACGCCGCAGGCGACGATCTTCCATGGGTCGCCGCCGAGCGCAGTCACGGCGACCAGGAGCACGCCGCTGAGGGCTGCGAGAACCGTTCCCACCGCATGGGAGATGCTGTTGAAGCGTTCGCCGTGATCCATATGGCCCGTCAGCGGCTGGCATGTCGCTGGTAATCGGCCATGGCGGATTCGATCAGCATCCTGGCAGACTGCGATTTCCAGTGCCGGGAAACGTACAATTCGCCCTCCTCCAGCTGGCTGGATACATGCACAGCGTCGTCCCCATCGAGCAAGGCAGTGCCCGTATTACCCGGTGGCGCCGGATCCAGTTGCTCCCACCTTGTCCTGAGGCGGTCGAGGACGGCGCAGATCTCGTCCCGTTTGACGCCGCGCTGGGCCAGATAGGGAACGATCTCCTGCGCAATCGCTCCCCACTCGACAAATACCTTGGTCGGGAACTCCAGGACTATATGCATCGCTTGCTCCGCGTAATCGAAATGGGCTGGCAATCACGCGCGATCCGTGCGAATGACGCAGCAGGCCCGGATCGCCGCAGAAACGGGACCGGCTGTTCCAGCGCGGATTGACGGCGGCGACAGGACGAACCCAGCACACTATGCGCCCCACCGCGCCCCGTACGGGAGAAAAAAGTGTAAGTATTCGTTCGATGTGGACATTGCGTGTGCTCGCATGAACGGGTACGGCCTCATGCATTGCTGCGCAGCATTGCCTCCATCCGGTCGGCATCGACGGGCTGGCTGAAAAAATAGCCCTGTCCCTCGCCACAGCCATGCAGCTTGAGGAAATCGAGTTGCACCGCGTTCTCGATGCCTTCCGCGATGACGCGCTGGCGCAAGCTCTTCCCCATGCCGATCACGGCGCTCACGATCGCGCCGTTGCCCTCCGGGTTGCCGTCGATCGCCCGCACGAAGGACTGGTCGATCTTGAGGACGTCGATCGGGAATTCGTTCAGGTAGCTCAGGCTGGAGTAGCCGGTGCCGAAGTCATCCACGGCAATCTGCACGCCCATCCCCTTGAACTTCGCAAGCAGGCGGGCACTGGCCGCGACATCGCGCATCAGCACGCTCTCGGTCAGTTCCAGTTGCAGCCAGGCCGGGTCAACGCCGGTGGCCTCGAAGATGGCAAGCGCGTGGTCGAAAAAGTCGCGGTGACGAAACTCCATGGCGGACACATTGACCGCGATCGATACCGGCGCCACTCCGCTGTCATGCCAGCGCACCGCCTGCGCGCAGGCTTCGCGCAAGACCCACCGCCCGAGGGGAATCACCAGGCCGCACTCCTCGGCAATGTGAATGAAACGCTCCGGCAGGACCAGTCCCCATTCGGGATGCTCCCAGCGCAGCAGGGCCTCGACGCCGGTGATCGTCCTGTTTTCCAGGTCCAGCTTGGGCTGGTAATACAGTGCGAATTCGGCGCGTTCGAGCGCCCGGCGCAGGTTGCTTTCAACGAGCTGGCGCTCGACGGCGCGCGCATTCATGTCGTGGCGAAAGAACTGATAGCCGTTACGACCGCGCTCCTTGGCGTGGTACATCGCGGTATCGGCATTCTTGATCAGGGCGGCGGCATCCAGGCCGTCGAACGGAAAGACGCTGATGCCGATGCTCGTGGAGGTATGCAGTTGATGTCCATCGACCGCGAAAGGGCTCGACATCGCGAGCAGGATCTTCTCGGCCGCCAGCGCCGCATCCTGCGGGCGCCGCTCGGCCGCCAGCAGGACCACGAACTCGTCGCCGCCGTGGCGGCTGACCGTATCGGACGTGCGCACGCACTCGAGCAGGCGCGCGGCGACGGCTTGCAGCAAGTGGTCGCCGACGGCGTGGCCGAGGGAGTCGTTGATGTGCTTGAACTTGTCGAGGTCGAGGAAAAGCAGGGCCGGACAGGTATTGCTGCGCCTGGCCAATGCGATGGCCTGGGTGATGCGGTCGTTCAGGAGGACACGGTTGGGCAGCTTGGTCAGGAAGTCGTGCTGGGCGAGGTGCTTCATCTTCGCGCTCAGTGCGACAGCCTCGGAAATGTCCCTGAAGATCATGACAGCACCCACAAGCTGTCCGTTCCAATCGAAGATGGGCGCGGCCGAATCCTCGATCCTCCTGCGCTGGCCATGTCGATCCACGAGGACGACTTCCCCACCCAAGCTCTCGGCCCGGCCGGCCTGCAGGACCGCTTCCACGGGATTGACGACCGTATCGCCGGCATCGCCTTCGACCATGACGAGGACTTCCGCGATCGGCCGCCCCCTGGCTTCATCGCGTTTCCACCCGGTCATCAGTTCGGCCGCGATGTTCAGGTAGTCGACCCGCCCGTGCATGTCGACCGAGACCACGGCGTCGCCGATCGAGTTCAGCGTAATCTCCGCGCGTGCCTGGACAGCGTCCAGCTTCTGCTCGACCCGCATGCGCTCGATTACATTGCGCAAGGATTGCGGCACCAGGTTATTGTCAAAGTAGCCCTTCGACAACCAGCCCTGCGCGCCGCGCTGGACCGCCTCCCTGCCCTCATGCTCTTGCGCGAGCGCGCACAGCGCCATGGTCGGCGTATGGCGCGCCGCCGCGAAGACCCGGTCGAAACTTGCCAGGCCGCTACTGTCCGGCAGGTACATGTCCAGCAGGATCGCATCGATCCCGCCCTGCGCGATGCGGTGCAGGCCGTCTGCCAGGGTCGTGGCGTCTTCCACGACAAAGGGGCCGTCGGATGCATTGCCCAGGGCGCGGCGCAAGCTACCGACGTCGCCAGGGTCGGGGGAAATGATCAGGATGCGGTTTGCCATACTGCTTGAGTGAATACCTTCCAGATCCGCGCCGGCACGAGCCGTCAATACAAGACATGCTAGCATGGCGCACGAGCGCCGTCGCGCGAATCGCCCGGTTCGCGCGACGGGCATGCGCGGATCTCCCGCACGTGCCTCCGGATGGGAGTACACTGTGACATCGCCGCCGCAGCTTTGTGGCGGCGCTGCCCTTCCGGTCGCCGACCATTCGCTGCAAGTCGCGCGCACAGCCGCAGGCGACCCACATCAGTCCGCACGCTGCGGGCCGTACCACGCACCGCGATTCCACCGGCATCGTCCATGCGCGCATCCCGGGCATTCCCGCACCGCCGGCAAGCATGCTTTTTTCATTCATGGCAGCAGGAGGGCATCATGCGACACAAGCTCAAGGCGGTCTTCGACGACCGCGGCAAGGCCCAGCAGGCGCTGGACGTCTTGCTCGCCTCCGGATACGCGCGCGCCGATACCGGCCTGGCAAGCATCGCCGGCGCGCGTTCCGCGACCGCGGGCGACGCACTTCCCCCGAAGTGGCGCGAGCGCCCCGGCGCCTCGACCGCGCGCCTGCTCTCCCGCTTGCTCGGCCATGCAGGCGGCCGCCCGGCGGCGGCGCCTGCGACGGGCAAGGTGGACAGCCATGTCCTTACCCTGTGGACCGATTCGACGCACGATGCCAGGCGTGCCGCCGGCCTGATTGCCGGTTTCATGCACACTGGCGGCGAGGAGGTCGGCACGCGCCCATTCGGTGGGCGAACGGACATCGACCATGCGGCGTGCGCGGCTTACCGTTTCGGCCATGACCTGCACGAGAACCCGCGCTACCGCAACCGTTCATGGCATGAGGCTGACGCAGACCTGAAGGTGTTGTGGGAAGCGAGCGATCCGGAGCGCCCCCGATGGGACCTGGCCGCGCCGGCGGTGCGCCTCGGCTGGGACAGCACGCATCCCGAGATCGACGACGACAGCTATCGCCGGAACCACTGGAGGACGCGTTACGCCAGCAGCGCGCCGGACGCCGGCGCATCGCGCGGCCCCGGTTCGAACGGGGCAGCGCCCGCGCCAGGAAGCGCGCCGGGACGCAGGCATCCGGGCCAGCCCACGTCCTGGGAAAACTTCATGGACGCCATCAAGCACGGCTGGAACAGTATCCGGGTCGGCGATGACATGGACGAGGACGACTATCGTGTTCATCACGCGCGCACCTATCCCGGCACGCATTACGAGGATCTCGCCCCGGTCTACCGCTACGGCCATAACGTGCGCCGCAGGAGCATGTTCGCGGACCGTGGCTGGGATGAGGTGGAAAGCCAGTTGCGGACCGAATGGGAGCGCGGACATCGGGAGGGCAAGCCATCGACCTGGGACGAGATCCAGGCGGCCCTGCACCACGGCTGGGACCGGACAAAGACCTGATCGGCCGGCACCTGCCGGCATCCTGCCCTTGCGCGACTCCCTGGCCGGCGTGCCGCGCCGTACGCAGCGGGCGGATTTCGTATACAGTCCGCCCTCGGCACAAAAGAGAGGAACAATGGAACTGACGAACGAGGTGACACTCGACGGCGACGTGTATTGCTTTGAGGACGCTGAACGGGTGACCGAAGCGCGCGCATGGATCGATGCGAACGGCAAGGACACCGCGCAGTTCCGAAACGCCTTTCCCGACGCGCGCCCGGTGAGCACGCATCCGTACGGCTCGGGCAGCCAGCGCCGACATTAGCACGACAGGACGCCCGCGGGCCTAGCGCCGCAACTCCGACATGATGTTCTCGGCCATGAAGTCGCACGGCGGGCGCCGCGACTTGCTGCTGCGCGCGAGGATGACTTCCAGCGCATCGGGTTCCGGCAGGCCCTGCGCCTGGCCGAGCTGGCTCAGGTGCGCCGGCACCGCGCAGCGCGCCAGGGGCGCGATGGCCAGCCCCGCTTCGACCATGCTGAGCAGCCCCATCAGGCTCGGGCTTTCATACGAGGTCCGGTAGGGAATCCTGGCCCGTTCCAGGCTGCGGATCGCGTTCTCCCGCGCCACGCTGCCGGGCAGGAACACGGCGATCGGCAGCGGCCGCTCGCGCCAGATCTCGTGCACGCTGGGCGAGGCGGCCCAGACCATCGGTTCGAAGCGCACGAACTCTCCCGACAAGCCCTTGACGCGCGTGGCGCATACCAGATCGACCGTGCCGTCCTTCACCATGGGCGCGAGCGCCACGCTGGGCAGGCCGACCACCTGGATCTCCACCTTCGGATAGGTGGCGGAAAACTTCTTGAGGATAGGCGGCAGCAGGGACGAGGCATAGTCGTCGGGCACGCCGAGCACCACCCGCCCGGTGACGTCGGGCCGGACCACCGCGGCCCAGGCTTCGTCGCGCAGGGCCAGCATGCGCCGCGCGTAGCTGAGCAGGACCTCGCCGTCCTGCGTCGGCGTGACGCTGCGCGGCCTGCGTACGAACAGGGGCTTGCCGAGCGCGGTCTCGAGCGTCTTGATCTGCATGCTCACCGCCGATTGCGAGCGGTGGACGACTTCGGCCGCGCGGCTGATGTTGCCGGTATCGGCCACCGCCACGATCATGGCCAGGACGTCCAGGTCGAGTGCTTTCACAGGTATCAGAAAAACAGATAGATGCCTTCAATATTATGCGATTTTCTTAAGTAACGCCATCGTGCATAGTGTTGGAAAGGAGCCAGACATGAACGCAGCCACCGATCCACGCATCTTTGCAGTCCCCGAGCTTTGCTTTGCCACTGTCCCTTCCGGCGCACGCATCCCCTACGTGGCATCCGGGTCCGGCGAAGCGCTGCTGTTCGTGCATGGCTCGCTGTGCGACTACCGCTACTGGGACAGCCAGACGCAGGCCTTGTCGCAGCACTTCTCCTGCTTCTCGGTCAGCCTCAGCCACTATTGGCCTGCCGACGAGGCCGGCGCCCTAGGCGCTTTCAGCTGGCAGCTGCATGTCGCGGAGCTGGCGGAGTTCATTCAGGCGATGAACCTCGGCCCGGTCCATCTGGTGGGCCACTCGCGCGGCGCATGCGTCGCCTTCAACCTGGCGCGCGCCTATCCGGAACTGGTAAAAACGCTGACCCTGGCGGATCCCGCCGGCCCGCTGGAGAGCGGCGCGGCGCCATTGCCGCCATCGACCCAGGCCGTCCGCACGCGCGTTGCCGAGCTGATCGAGGCTGGAGAGCTCGACGCGGGCCTGGAGCTGTTCGTCGACTCGGTGAGCATGCCCGGCATCTGGCGCAAGAGCCCGGCCTCGTTTCGCACCATGGCGATCGCGAATGCGGCAACGCTGCCGAAGCAGTTCCGCGATCCCTTGCCGGCCTATACCCGCGCCGGTGCGGCCGAGCTGCGCTGCAGGACCCTGCTCCTCGCGGGAGAGCGCAGCCCACGCATGTACCGCGATAACGTCGAACATCTGGCAGGCTGGATGGCACACGTGGACAAGCGCAGCATGGCGGGCGCGTCGCACGGGATGAACGTGACGCACGCGGCGGCGTTCAACCGCCTGCTCCACGCATTCCTGGCGAAACAGGCGGCATAGGCCGTGTCTGCGGCGCCGGTGACGGGCTTGGCGAGCAGCCCGACCGGCCATCAGTCCTCACCGTGCAGATGGGTTCTGATTGCCGGCCCCAGCAAGCGTTCCAGATCGATCAGGTGGACCTCGTCCCCATCGCACCCTACGGATCCGACGAGATAAGGACAACGTTCGACCAGCGCCTGGTCCGGGATGCGAATCGCGGCGTAGTCGACATTGACCGGTTCGCGGATACGGTCGACCAGCAGGGCGAACCTGCAGTGCTGGACGTTCGCGACCACCAGGCGGCTCCCCATCATCGGCTTTTCCTTGCCCGAAGAAGAACGGAAGTCGACAAGCGGAATAATCTGTCCCTCGTAAGACATGACGAGTCCCTTGCCAAGGCGCACTGGAGCGTGGATCGGCGCCAGATCCAGCAGCTCGCAAAGACTGACTGCATCGAACGCCAGTTCGGTGCCCAGCGCCTCGACCCGTTGCAAGCGGATCTGCGCAAACATGTCGGAAAACCTCATGTACGGATCGGTGTCGTCAAATGAATGCATGCGTGAATTGACAAGGGGTAGGAACAGGATCGATGCGCGCAGCTCAGGCGTGGCGCAAACGCAGAAAGAGCCGTAACGCGCCGCCCAGGTCGCGAATCAGCAGCAACATGGCCAGCGTCATGAACAGCCCGGCCGGCCTGGCGAGCACGGAGGGCGCCAACGGCGATCCGAGCAGCAGGGCAAGCGCGACCACATGCCAGCGCCACTGGCGCAGGGCGCGCGCTTCGTCCACGATCGACTTCACGCCGGGCACGCGGGCGCCGCCTGCGCGGACGTCGCACTGCAGGTGATACCAGACCAGGAAGGGGACGATCTTGTAGAGCATGCCGTTTACCGCCGACATGCCGAAGCCGGCAATGACCAGCACGCCTGTCAGCAGGGCGCGCCGGTCGGGCGCGAGCGGCAGGAAATGCACGAGGATCGCCAGCGCCAGGCAAGCCATGGCCAGGCTCCAGTAGAAGGTGCCGACATCGGCCTTGCGCTTGCGCCGGCGGAAGAACTGGAAGGTGGTCACGACGTACGTCAGCATCAGCGCTCCCACCCCGATTTCTGCCGCCAGTTGCAGGCCGGGCAGCTTCAGCAGCGCCGCGCCGCTCCAGGCGAGCAGCAGCGCGAACAGCAGCACCGGCATGCCCTCCTCCAGCAAGCGCGGGTAGGCTGGCGTGCCCTGGAACATGGGAATCACCTGGAACGAGACCGCCGCGGTCAAGGCCACGATCCAGCCGACCAGTCCCCAGGACGCGTGCACGTCGACGAACAGCAGCACATCCAGCATGCCGAGGCCGGCCAGGTACATGGCCAGCGCCCCGCCCAGGCCCATCGTCACGGCCAGTCCCGAGATCGCCAGGCGCACGCCTGCCACCAGGGGCCGGGCGGCCGGCACGATCCGGCGCGAGATCGCCGCTCCTACCGCGCTCAGGACGACCAGTCCGGCAAGGCCGAGCAGGCTGGCGGCCGTCACATAGAATCCGGGGCCCAGACCGAGGCCAAGGGCGCCGGCCAGGATGACGGTGCCCCCCGCCAGGCCGCTCCAGGAGAGCAGCGCCACCGGGCCGGCCAGCTTGACCGCTGTCCCGGCGACGACCGGCAGGATCTGAAACAGCGCACCGACGATGGTCATCGTGAGGAAGCCAAGGCTCAGCAGGTGCGTCATGGCGAGCGTGACCGGCGTCCAGCGCGAGCTCAGCGCCGCCTCGCCATGCCACATCAGCAGGAGCGCTGCGGCGAATACAAAGCAGGGAGCGGTGAGCAGGAAGGGCAAGGGCACCCAGATCGGCGGCATCGCGCCATAGCTCAGTGTTCGTTGCATGATCTTTTCTGGATGGCCAGGTCGAACCTGCCGTCGTCGCGCGGAGTCAGCCGGTGGCGATAAGCATGGCGCTCGAGCACCCGGTACAAGGGAAAAGGTTCGCGGTCGATCAGGACCTGCAGGGCCATGTCGGGCGGCAGCGTCGCCAGCGCTTCCAGGATCCGTTCCATCGGCTCGGGTGGAAGCAGGCCGGACACATCGAGAAAAGCCGCGGCGGCAGTCGCTGCGCTCATGAGAGAAACTCCTTTGGTTCGAAGGGGGAAACGGCAAGCGCGGTGATCGGCTCGGCCGCGCCTGCCTTGGCCAGCAGGTCGGCGAGGCTGAGCCGGTTCAACTCGGCAAGGTAAGCCTCGGTCGCCCTGGCCAGCGATTGGCGCAGGCGGCAGGCGGCGCCGAACGGGCACGCGCCAGCGTCGCCGCCGAAGCACTGCGCCATGTGGAAATTCGGTTCTGTGCGGCGCACGATGTCGCCCATGCGAAGCTCGCGCGGATCGCGGTCGAGCCGGATGCCGCCGCAGCGCCCGCGGACCGCCACGATCACGCCGCCGGCCGCCAATTCGTTGACGACCTTGGCCAGGTGGTTGCGCGAGATGCCGTACTCGAGGGCGACCTCGTCGATGGTTACCATGCGGCCGTGGCAGCTTCCCAGGTACATCAGGAGGCGCAAGGCGTGGTCGGTAAACTCGGTCAGCCGCATGGCGTCTCCTCAGGAGCGCAATCTGAAATCGATGACGACGTCACCGACGCTGCGCCGATGGTAGACGACGTTGACCCGTTCGCCGAAGACGTCGTCGATTTCGTTCAGCAGCGGAATCGGATCGTGATCGTTGCAGAACCTCATCGATTCGCCTGGCAACAGGGTGTGCAAGGCGCCGAAGATGGCGGCATGACGAAAGCGGCGGTCGACGCCCCTGGCATCGAACACATAGGTGCGGCCCGGACTCATGGGGGCGGAACAATCGTGTGGCATGTGCTACTCCTTTCGTGAATCTGTTGTAGATGCGAGCGGCCGCCGGAGCGGCCGGATTCGCTGCTTCAGGCGCGCGCCGCCACGGTGCCGGCGCCGGCCTGCGGCTCACGCCTGCCGCGCATCAGGCGCAGGGCGAACAGGCTGAGGAACAGGATCCCGACGGCGAACACGATGTCGCCCGGCACCCGCAGCCACACCATGTTCTCCATGAAGGCCGAATGGACGACCTCGGCCGAACGGGCGTACCACATGCCCTTGGTGATGCTGGCATGCGCCTGGTAGATGCCGGCCGGGACCAGCGACATGAAGACCATCATCGCCAGGCCGATGTTGAGCAGCCAGAAGGTCGGCCGCAGCAGCGAATCGGACCAGCCGATGCCGGCGCTCAGTCCGCGCAGGCAGAACAGCATCAGGCCGATGCCGAGCATGCCGTAGACGCCGAACAGCGCGGCGTGACCGTGCGCTGCGGTCATGTTCAGGCCCTGCATGTAATACAGTGCGATCGGCGTGTTGATCGAGAAGCCCAGCAGGCCGGCGCCGACGGTGTTCCAGAAGCCGACCGCGATGAAGCACAGGATCGCCCACTTGTAGTTGCGGACCCACGGCGCCGCCCTGGTGCGCTGGTAGTTGCGATACGCCTCGATCCCGATCAGCGACAGCGGCACCACTTCGAGCGCCGAGAACATCGAACCGAGCGCGATCACCGAGGTCGGGGTGCCGGTGAAGTACAGGTGGTGCAGCGTGCCGAGGATGCCGCCGAACAGGAACACGATGGTCTCGAGCACGATCGCGCTGTTGGCGGAAGCGGCGCGGATCAGGCCCAGGCGGGTGAACAGCAGCGCAATCACGGCCGTCGCGAACACTTCGAAGAAGCCTTCGACCCACAGGTGGACCAGCCACCAGCGCCAGTATTCGACCATCGAATAATGCGTGCTGCGGCCCCAGGTCAGCGAGGTGGCGTAGAAACCGCCGATGCACAGCGCCGCCAGGAACACCATGGCGACCAGGCCGCGGCTTTCGGATGGCTTGCGCAGCGCCGGCCACAGTCCGCGGCCGAGCAGGAAGGCCCAGAACAGCAGGCCGATGAACAGCAGCACCTGCCATACCCGGCCCATGCTGGTGAATTCCAGGCCCTGGTTGCCGATCCAGAACGAGAAGTCGGTGCCGGCGGCGCGCAGGGTGCCGAGCCAGCCGGTGACGGTCGAGCCGACCACGATGAACAGCAGCGCATAGAACAGCAGGTTGACGCCCAGTTTCTGGTGCTTCGGCTCGTGTCCGGAGATGGCCGGCGCGATGTACAGGCCGGTCGCCAGCCATGCGGTAGCGATCCACAGCACGGCGAACTGGGTGTGGATGGTGCGGCTGACGGTGAACGGCAGGATGTCGCCGATCGGCAGGCCGAAGAAGCTGGTGCCCTCGACCGCATAGTGTGCGGTGATGACGCCCATGCCGACCTGCGCCAGGATCAGCCCGACCACCACGAAGAAATACTTGCGGGTGGCGCGCATCGAGGGCGTGATGCCTAGTTTCGCCAGCGGGTCGCTCTTCGGCGCCGCCGGATCGTCCTCGTCCTTGTGCCTGCCGTGGACGAACACCATCCCGGCAATCGCAGCGATCATCAGGATGACGCTGGCGATCGACCAGATACCGGCGCCGGCGGTCGGCGTATTGCCGACCAGCGGCTCGTGCGGCCAGTTGCTGGTATAGCTCAGGCCTGGCTGGCCCGGGCGGTCGGTCGCGGCCGCCCAGGACGACCAGAAGAAGAAGCCGGTCAGCGCGGCACGGTCGGCTTCCACGGGAAGCGAGCCGGTCTTCATCGCATATTGCTCGCGCAGTGCATCGAAACGGCTGTCGCTGCCGAACAGGCCGGCATAATGACGCGCCACCTGCCGCACGGCTTGTGCGCGCAGGTCGGACAGCGCCAGCACGCCGGTGTGTGCATCATGGGTATTCCGGCGCAGCTCCTCGCGGACCCCGGCATCGACCTGGCCCCTCCGGCCAGCGTCGAGATCGCCGTAGGCACGCCCGAAGTCGCGCAGCGCTAGCAGGTCCTGCAGCGCCAGCGCCTCGCGGTGCAGCCAGTCGGCCGACCAGTCCGGGGCCAGGTAGCTGCCGTGGCCCCAGACGCTGCCCAGTTGTTGCCCGCCGGCGGCCAGCCAGGCCTGCTGGCCGTGCTGGATCTGCGGTCCTTGGTACAGCACCTGGCCTTTCGCATCGGTCACGGTGAGCGGTATCGGCGGCGCCTCCAGGTAGATCTCCCTGCCGACCCAGCCGAGTACGGAAAACGAGATCACGCAGATGACGGCCAGCCATGTCCAGAGTTTTTTTGTGGCTTGCATGATTGTCCTTGTGAGGGTGAACAGAACACTGTTGCGTTGTTCTGTCCAACATCGTAGGTCTCGGCATCAAATGAGGCAAACTATTTACATCTTTTGGATAGTCCAGATCAAGAAAACCCCGCCATGGCCTGCAGGCGGGATTGCCGCTTTCAGATCGTGCGCGAATAGGGCATGCGCTGGAGGGGCTGCGCGCTGCCGGTGCCGAGGTAGCGGTCGAAGACCATGCAGACATTCCGGATCAGGAAGCGTCCCTCGTCGGTCACCTGCAGGCGCCCCGGGGCGCGGGTCACTAGGCCATCCTTCTCGAGCGCCTCGATCTGGGTCTGCTCGCGCGCGAAATAGACGTCGAAAAGGATTCCATGGCGGTCTTCCAGCGCATGGATGTCGAGATCGAAGTCGCACATCAGGCGCTGGATCAGGTCGCGCCGCACCAGGTCGTCGGGACACAGCGCGATACCGCGCGCCACCGGCAGTTCGCCGCGATCGAGCGCCGCGTAGTACCTGCCGAGCGACTTCTCGTTCTGGCTGTACACATTGGCGACCGCGCTGATCGCCGAGACGCCGCAGGACAGCATGTCGGCCTCGGCATGCGTCGAGTAGCCCTGGAAGTTGCGGTGCAGCTTGCCGGCCCGCTGGGCCAGCGCCAGCTCGTCGTCCGGCTTGGCGAAATGGTCCATGCCGATGTACACGTAGCCGTGCGTCGTGAGGTGGCCGATGCACAGGCCGAGCAGGTCGAGCCTGGTCTGGGCCGAGGGCATGTCTTCCTCGCGGATCAGGCGCTGCGACTTGAACAGGTCGGGCATGTGCGCATAGTTATAGACCGAAATGCGGTCAGGCGAGGCGGCCACCACCTTGTCCAGCGTGCGCTGCATCGAGGCCACGCTCTGCTTCGGCAGGCCGTAGATCAGGTCGATGCTGACCGAGCGGAATCCGTGGGCGCGCGCCGCCGCGATGGCGTCGAGCGTCAGCGCCTCCGGCTGGATGCGGTTGACCGCCCGCTGCACGTCCGGATCGAAGTCCTGCACGCCGAGGCTGATGCGGTTGAAGCCCTGGGTGCGCAGTTCGGCGATGCGGGCCGCGTCGACCGTGCGCGGATCGATTTCGATCCCGTACTCGCCCTCGCCGTCGGGAGCGAAGTCGAAGCGCTCGCGCAGGTGGCGCGTCAGGGTGTCCATCTGTACGCCGCTGAGGTAGGTGGGGGTGCCGCCGCCGAAATGCAGCTGCTCGACCCGGTTCATGCCCCCGTACAGGGCGGCCTGCATGTCGATCTCGCGCATCAGGTAAGCGAGGTATTCGGCGGCCTTGTCGCGGTCATTCGTGATGATCTTGTTGCAGGCGCAGTAATAGCACAGCGAGCGGCAGAACGGAATGTGGACATACAGGGACAGTGCAGGCCGGGCGGGCGCGGCGCGGCGCCGCTCGACAGCGGCCTGGTAGCCCTGGCTGCCGAAATCCGGAACGAAACGGTCGGCGGTCGGGTAGGAGGTGTAGCGCGGCCCCTGGCGGCTCATGCGCGCCACCAGGTCGGCGTTCAGGACGGTCGGCGGCAGGGTGTGGGAATGTGAATTCATGAGACAAGAAAAGATGGTAGGCCGCGCAGCACGCGGCAATGCGTACACGCAGGGCGCTCAGCCCTCGCGCCCGTCGATGCGCGGCCGCGCAAGGTAAGGCCCATAGACCGCGCAGAACAGGGCAAACGCCAGGCTCCAGCACGCCGCGGCCAGCACCAGGCCCCATTCGCGCACGCCGCCGCCGAGGGCCGCCGCCAGGCGCGCCAGCACGCCGGCCTGCAGCAGCAGGTACATTGCGGTCTCCGCCCTGCCCGCCTTGAGCATGCGCCCGGTATGGCCGAGCGTGGTGCGGGTGATCATGCCGATGATCAGGCCGCCCATCGCTCCCACCGCCAGCAGGTGCACGGCGGCACTGTGCGGCGCCATGCCGAAGCAGGCCAGCGCCAGCACCGCGAAGCCGGCCGGAATCCATGCATACGACAGATGCAGGATCCACAGCAGCGGATTGCGCAGCGTGCACAGGGGCTTCCAGCCGGCCATCCGCACCGCCTGCACCAGTGCCGTCGCCAGCGCCAGCACGCCGAGCGGCAGCGACAGCGGCAGCACGGCCCAGGCCAGACCGGTCGCCGCGGTCAGGGCCAGGCTGGCCTTCTCCAGGCGGGGGTCGCTGGTGGTGCGCACGCCGCGCACGGCATTGGCGGTGAAGTTCGGGATCACCCGTCCGCCCAGCACCGATTCGATCACGATGATGGCAACGATGGCCGCATACAGCGGCTGCAGCGGCGACAGCGCCAGCCAACCAAGCACACTGGCATGGAAGGCGGCATTGGCCAGGGCCAGCACTGCCAGCAGGACCACCATGACCAGGTTGCGCGTATTGCCGGCGCGCCGGATCACCCGGTACAGGGGAATCGTTGCCAGCGGCAGGAAAGCCAGGTCGACCGCCGCCGCCAGCGCCGGGGGCAGCGCCAGCATGCCGACGCGGCCGGCCACCCACAGGGCGACCAGGGCGCCGAGATGCCTGCCGCGCGGCGTCCACAGTCCGGTCCAGTTGCGGCCCGCCGTGTACAGGAAGCCGACCACGATTGCAATCACGAAGCCGAACAGCATTTCATGCATGTGCCACAGGAGATTCAGGCGCGAAGAGGCGATCCAGCCCAGGGACGCGGCGGTCCAGGCGGGAACGGCGACGCCGGCGAAGGCGGCTCCCAGCAGGTAGAACGGACGGAAGCCCAGGGCCAGGAAGGCGTGATCCTGCAAGGGACCGCTCGCGCGGGCGCCGGCCGGGTCTTCGATACGCAGCAATGTCATGGTGTTGCTCCCGTGTTGGATGGATGCCGGGCCGCTCAGCCTTCGTAGGCGCGCAGCCGCTCGGTGTCTAGGATCGTGATGCTGCGCCCGTCGATGGCGAGCATGCCGTGGTCGGCCATGTCGTGCAGCACGCGCGAGAAATACTCGGGCGAGAGGTTCAGGCGCGAAGCGATCATCTTCTTGCTTACCAAAAAAGTGACTTCCTGCCCCGGCACCGGGTCGTCCTTGAGCAGATAGCCGACCACGCGCTGGCTGCCCGAACGCAGGGAATAGGATTCGACATCCGAGATCAGCCCGTGCAGGCGGCGGCTCATGCCCGACAGCATGCGCCGTGAAAAAGCCGGGTTGCGCTCGATCTCTTCGTAGATCGCCTGCTTGCGCACGTGCAGCAGCATGCAGTCGGCCAAGGCTTCCGCCTGGACGATGTAGGGGCGATCCATGAACATCAGCGCCTCGCCGAAGCTCTGGTTGGGGCCAAGCAGTTCGACCACCTTCTCGTCCCCCTGGGACGACAGGAAGCACAGCTTGACGTTGCCATAGATGATCGTGTGAAAACCGTTGCACGGATCGCCGCGCTTGAAGATGACGTGGCCGCGCGCGGCGTGCACCTCGCTGGTGGCCGCAGCGACGGCGTCGAGCTGCTCGGCCGACAGGTCGGCAAACAGGGGCAGGCGTTTCAGGAACTGGCGCGGTTCGATGCGATGTCGTGGTGGCATGGTGGTTGGCGGCCTGGCTGGACGTGTCGTGATGTCTCGATAAGAACGGTTCAGATCATAGACTTCTGCCCGCGCAAAGGCTGTAGTTCTTTGTGCGTACGGCAGCTAGTCCGTCGTACCGACAGACCCATGCGCTGGAGCAGCCGGCGTGGCGGCCATCGTCATTCCGGCGTATTGCCGGCCCACCCTTTCCGCCCGACAATAACGGGGCCTTCCCAGCGGGATGGCGACACGCGTTTCTCGATCAACCGTCATACGAGTACCCATATGCTGAGCGTGCAGGAAGCACTCGACCTCCTCCTGGCCCGGGCCCATCCGGTCACCGACACCGAGTCCATCGGCACCCTGGCCGCGGCCGGCCGCGTGCTGGCGGCGACACAATATGCCGGCATCGACGTCCCGCGCGCCGACAACGCCGCCATGGACGGTTATGCCGTACGCAGCGCCGAATGCGGCGCCGGCGCCGTGCTGCCGGTCAGCCAGCGCATCGCGGCCGGACACGCCCCCGCGCCGCTGGCTCCCGGCAGCGCGGCCCGCATCTTCACCGGCGCCGGCATTCCCGCCGGCGCCGACGCCGTCGTCATGCAGGAATACTGCCGCGGCGCCGAAGACGGCCGCAGCGTCGTCATCGAGCGGCAGCCCGTACCCGGCGAGCACATCCGCCGGATCGGCGAGGACATCCGCGCCGGCACCCCGCTGCTGGAGGCCGGCACCCGCCTGCGCGCGCCCGAACTGGCCTACGCGGCATCGAACGGGCTGGCCTGTCTCCCGGTGACACGCCGGCTGCGCGTGGCCATGCTGTTCACCGGCGACGAACTGGTGATGCCCGGCGCAGCGCTGGGACCCGGCCAGATCTACAACGCCAACCGCTACGCCCTCGGATCGATGCTGTGCGCACTCGGTTGCGAAATCGACGACTTCGGCATCGTGCCCGACCGTCTCGATGCCACCCGTAGCGTGCTGCGCGATGCGGCCGCCGGCCATGACCTGGTGCTGAGCTGCGGCGGGGCCTCGGTAGGCGATGCCGATCACGTGAAGCCGGCGGTCGCCGCCGAAGGCAGCCTCGACCTGTGGAAGATCGCCATGAAGCCGGGCAAGCCGCTCGCCTTCGGCACGCTGCGCCGGCCCGGCGGCGCCACCCACTTCATCGGCCTGCCGGGCAATCCGGTGGCCTGCTTCGTCAGCTTCCTGCTGTTCGTACGCCCTTTCCTGCTGCGTCTCCAGGGAATGCGCGCCGTGCTGCCCCAGCCGCTGTCGATGCGGGCCGAGTTCAGCGTCGAGCGTCCCGACGAGCGGCTCGAGTTCCTGCGGGTGCGGGTCAACCAGGCCGGCAATCTCGTGCTGTCCGGCGGTCAGGGATCGGCGCTCATGCGCTCTGCGGTCCAGGGCAGCGGACTGGCCCTTTGCCCGCCCGGCCAGCGCATCGCACACGGCGACACGCTTGCCTACCTGCCCTTCGCCGAACTGCTCGGCTGAGCCCTGCCCGCGCTGCTACCCGGCGCCGGCGCGATCGGAAAACAGGGGCGCCGGCCTGTGCACCTCGTAGCCCTGGGCGAAATCGACACCGATACCGCGCAGCGCCTTGAGCACCTGGGCGTTCTCGACGAATTCGGCGATGGTGCGCAGCCCCATGACGTGGCCGACCCGGTGGATCGCCTCCACCATCGTGTAGTTCACGCGGTCGGCAAGCAGGTCCTTGACGAAGCGGCCGTCGATCTTGATGAAGTCGACCGCCAAATGTTTGAGGTAGCCGAACGAGGACATGCCACTGCCGAAATCGTCCAGCGAAAAACGGCAGCCCAGGGCTTTGAGTTCGGTAATGAGATGGGTTGCCTGCTTCAGGTTGGCGATGGCCGCCGTTTCGGTGACCTCGAAACAGATCCGCGCCGGATCGACCCGCCAGCGCGCCAGCTCCTCCCTCACGAACGGCAGGAAGCCCTCGTCGCACAGCGTGGTGCCCGACAGGTTGACCGCATACACTGGGGCGCCGGCGCCGTCCGGGTGTAGTTCATGAAAGCGCCGCAACAGGCTGCCGATGACCCAGCGATCGATCTGCGGCATGATGCCGTAGCGCTCCGCGGACGGAATGAAGGCCATTGGCGATACCAGCGTTCCGTCGGCCTCCGTCATCCGGATCAAGACCTCGACGTGCCCGGCCGCGCCGGATTCGGCCTGCAGCGCGCGGATCTGCTGCCCGAACAGGACGAAGCGTTCGTCCTTCAATGCCGCATGCAGGCGGCTGATCCAGCCGACCTCGCCCTTGTGGCGCTCGACCTCGAGGTCGTCGCGGGTCGAGACGTGCACGCGGTTGCGGCCTTTCTCCTTGGCGACGTAACAGGCCGAATCGGCAATCCGCATGGCATCGCACAACAGCATCTCGCCGGGCAGCAGGGCAAGCAGTCCAATGCTGACGCCGATCGGGAACACCTTGCCGCCCCAGACGAAGTCGAAGGCCCTGAGCGCCTGGCGCAGGCGCTCGGCAACGGCGAGGGCCTCGTGTGCTTCGCTGCGGTGCAGGAGCACCCCGAACTCGTCGCCGCCGAGCCTGGCCAGGGTGTCTTCCTTGCGCAGCGTCCCGCGCATGACGTGCGCAAGCTGGCGCATCAGTTCGTCGCCCGCAGCGTGACCGCAAGTATCGTTGACGATCTTGAACTGGTCGAGGTCCAGGTACATGAGCGTGTGGCCGGCAGGGGAATCCGACTGCAGGATGGCGCTCAAACGCCGTTCGAATTCGTGCCTGTTGATGAGTTGGGTCAATGCGTCGTGGGTCGCCAGGTAATGCAGGCGCGACTCGAACTCCTGGCTGGCGGAGACATCGCGGAACACGATCAGGTGGCCGAGCATCCCGCCGGCCTCGTCGCGCATTGGCGCGACCGAGAGTGTGACCGGAATCCGGTCCCTGTCCTTGGACAGCACCCATCTGCGCGCCGGTTCGGCCGGTGTCGCGTCGGGAGACAGCGCATGCAAGTGGAACGGCTGGCCGTCCTGCTCCTCTACCGGCGAGAATACCCGGCCGAGCGGCATGCCGAGCGCGGCATCGCGGTCGCAGGCGCACAGCGCAGCAGCGGCCGGATTCATGTAGCTCACCGTTCCCGCGCCGTCGACCGCGACGACGCCGTCGCCGATCGCGCCAAGAATCAGCCGCAGGCGTTCGGTCTGCGCGTGCAGGGCGGCATGGCTCTGCATCAGGCGCTGGTTCAGCTCGCGCTGGCGCGCATCGGATTCCTCGGCGCGCTGGCGCGCCATGCGCAGTTCGTCCTCGTAGCGCCGGCGTTCGCCCGCATTGAACACGGTGAAATCGGCGCCCACCACCTTGCCTTGCGCATTCCTGCGCTGGGCAGCGTTGACCAGCACCGGGAAGCGCGTGCCATCGCGCGCCACCAGGCGCAACGCTAGTTCACAGACGGCGCCGCCGAGCTGCAGCATGGGCTGGCATTGGCCCTGGAAAAACACCCGCTCGCCGGGCGACAGGAAATCCTCCAAGCCGCGCTTGCCGATCACGTCGTCGCGGTCATATCCCGTCCATGCCAGGAACACCTCATTGCAATGGCTGATGTTCCCGTCCAGGCCCACCGCGACCATGCCGCACAAGGAATTCAGGGCGAAAGCGTCCGCCGGCGCCCCTTGGTCGCCGCCACCGGATACCGTCATCTCGTCACGCATCGGCCGCCCCGGTCACAGAAAGGCGCGGATGGCCGCAATGGTTTCCTCGGGTGCGCTCATGTGCGGGCAATGTCCGGTCGCGGCCATGATCCTGAGCGCGCTGCCGCTGATTCTCTGGTGCAGGTAGCGCCCCACCTCGAGCGGTGCGATGGCGTCGTTGCTGCATTGCAGGATCAGAGATGGCGTGCGCACGAGCGGCAAGGCGTCGCGGCAATCGCTCAGGAAAGTCACGCGCGCGAACTGCTTCGCCACCGTGGGATGCAGGCGGCAGAACGTATTGGCCAGCGCCCGTCCCAATTCGGGGCGCGCGGGGTTGTTCATGATCACCGGCGCCATGCTGGCCGACCAGGTGACGAAGTTGTCCTCGAGGGCGCCGAGCAGCTCGTCCATGTCGCTGCGCTCGAAGCCGCCCACATAGCCTGCGTCGTTGAGGTAGCGCGGCGACGGCCCGATCAGCACCAGCCGGTCGAACAGCGCCGGCGCGCGGATCGCCGCCAGGACCCCGATCATTGCGCTGACCGAATGGCCCACGTAGACGATGCCGCGCAGTTGCGCCTCCTCGCAGATCTCGATCAGGTCCTGGACATAGCCGTCCAGCGAGGCATATTTCTCGGGGCAGTAGGAAGCCGGATCGGATCCGCCGGCGCCGACGTGATCGAAGCACACCGTCAGGTGATCCGACTCGAAGGCGGGCGCGACCCGGCGCCAGACCGCCTGGTCGCAGCCGAAGCCGTGGGCGAAGACGATGGTCCTGTCGCCCGCGCCCGCGAAGCGTACGTTGTTGCGCCACAGGGCCGACTGGGCGCCCGCGTCGGGCTGTGCGCTTGCCACGCCGGCCGGGTTCAGGAGCGCGACCATGCCAGCTCCTCGTCCTTCGTGTTGCCCAACCGGAGGAGCCGGGAACCGCCGGTGGCAAGCCGCTCGCGCATGCCGTCCGCCGCGGGCTCGGCAAGCCTGAACATGTGGACCGTGCGGGTCAGGGCGTCGGCCTGGTCCTGCATCGACTGTGCGGCTGCGGCGGCCTGCTCGACCAGCGCGGCGTTCTGTTGCGTCACCGCGTCCATCTGGGTCACGGCCTGGTTGACCTGTTCGATGCCGCTGCGCTGTTCGTCGCTGGCGGCGCTGATGTCCGCCATCAGGTCGGTCACGCGCTGGACACTGCCCAGGACCTGGCGCATGGTATCCGCCGCCGCGCTGGTCAGGCGCGTTCCGTCCGAAATCTTTTCGACGGAATCGCCGATCAGGACCTTGATCTCTTTCGCTGCGGCTGCGGAGCGATGCGCCAGGTTGCGCACCTCGGAGGCCACCACCGCAAAGCCCCTCCCCTGCTCGCCGGCCCGCGCCGCCTCGACTGCCGCATTCAGCGCCAGGATATTGGTCTGGAACGCGATCCCGTCGATGATTCCCGTGATGTCTTCGATGCGCCGCGCGCTCTCGCTGATCGACGACATGGTCGCGCCGACAGACGCCACCGCCTCGCTGCCCTCGGCCGTGATCAGCGAGGTCGAATTCGCCAGCGCGCTGGCCTGGCGGGCATTGGCAGCGTTCTGCTGCACGGTCCCGGTCAGTTCTTCCATCGACGAGGCGGTCTGTTGCAGCGAGCTGGCCTGCATTTCGGTCCGCGCGGCAAGGTCGAGGTTCCCGCTGGCGATCTGGCTCGAGGCGGTGGCGATCGTATCCGTGCCCTGGCGCACTTCGTTGACCATGTGGCCGAGATTGGCATTCATGGTCTCGAGCGCCTGCAGGAGTTCGCCGAGCTCGTCGGTGGAGGTGATCTCGATCCGGCTGCTCAGGTCGCCGCCGGCCACCGCCTGCGCGACCTGCACCGCCCTGCGCAGCGGCCGCACGATCGAGCGCGCCAGCCAGAGCGCGAATCCGGCGCCGGCGGCGAGCGCCACCAGTCCCAGCACCAGCATCTCGGTGGCGCTGGCGGAAACCATGGCGGCCACGGCCTTGCCACTGTCCTCGGCACGCCGCTTCTGGAATGCGTTCAGCGCCTGGACGCTTTCCTGCAGCGCGTCCAGTCTCGGCATGGTCTCGCTCAGTACCAGTTGCTGCGCCTGCTCCCTCTGGCCGGATTCGATCATGGCACTCACCGAAGAGAACGATGCGACGTAGGCGGCACGCCGTTCGACCACGGTGGCCAGCAGCGTCTTCCCGGACTCGCTCGTGACGAGGCGCTCCAGGATCTGCAGGGCTTGCGTGATCTCGTCCTTGTTGGCGGCGATTTTTTCGCGGATGTGGGCGCGCTCGTCGGCACCCGGCACCAGGAACAGTTCGAGTGTCCGACGCGCATTGGCGCGTGTCATGCCATTGATTGTCGCAGCGGCATCGGCCTTTACCCAATCCTCGTCGATGAGGGTTGCAGTGGAATTTCCGATCGTACGAAAGCCATGCATGCCGATCGACAGCACCAGCACGAGCAGGAGGAGCACGAGGCCGAAGCCTGCGGACAAGCGGGTGGCGATTTTGAGGTTGGAGAATTTCACGATAGTCAACTGTTCTGTTAGGGGGGGCCGAGCCGCAGGATGTTGCGTCGGGACTGGGCAAGACATATTTCAACTGAGCAACATCATCAGTCTAGCGACGCCATTCCAAACTGCGAATAGGCCGAAGTGACTACTTCCCTTCCTCCGTCATGCCGACTGCCGCGCCTGCCCAGTCCTCCTACAATGTGGGCATTCATGATGACTGGAGCATGGCATGTTGCAAGACCGATTTGGTCGAACGATCGAGTACCTGCGTCTGTCGGTGACGGATCGCTGCGACCTGCGTTGCACCTATTGCATCCCGACCGGATTCAAGGGCTTCGAAGAACCCGCCGACTGGCTCAGCTTCGACGAGATCGAGCGCCTGCTGGGCGCCTTTGCCCGCCTCGGCACGCGGCGCGTGCGTCTCACCGGCGGCGAACCCTTGCTGCGCCGTCACGTCAGCGCGCTGGCCGCGCGCATCTCCGCCATCGACGGCATCGACGACCTGTCGATGTCGACCAACGCCACCCAGTTGCGACGCCATGCAGGCGACTTGCGCGCGGCCGGCGTCAGCCGTATCAACGTCAGCCTCGACACGCTCGACCGCGCCTGCATGCGGGCGATCACCGGACGCGATAGCCACGCCCAGATCATGGACGGCATCATGGCCGGCAAGGAAGCGGGGTTCGAGCCGATCAAGATCAACATGGTGGCCATGCGTGGCGTGAACGAAGGCGAAATCGATCGCATGGCGGAATTCTGCATCGAACACGGCTTCGTGCTGCGCCTGATCGAAGTGATGCCGATGGGCGCTACCGGCCGCAACACGTCCTATCTCGACCTGCAGCCGATCCGCGCCCGCCTGCAGGAGCGCTACGACCTGGTGCCCCAGGCCGTCGAACTGGGCGGCGGGCCGGCGCGCTACCTCGCCACCCGCGATGGCCGTACCAGCATCGGGTTCATCACGCCGATGTCGCAGCACTTCTGCGCGACCTGCAACCGGGTCAGGCTGGCCGTGGACGGCACACTGTACCTGTGCCTGGGCCAGGAACAGAAGTTCGAGTTCCGCCCGCTGCTGCGCGGCGGCGCCAGCGACGCCGAACTCGAGGCGGCGATCCGCGCGGCCATCGAACTCAAGCCCCAGAAACACGAATTCACCGAGCGGCCCGAGAAGATCATCCGCTTCATGGCCCAGACCGGAGGCTGACATGCAGGACATCGAGAAATTCATCCGCGGCTTCGGCCGCTTCCAGCAACAGTACCTGAGCGAGCCGACCGCCCTGGACAGCCTGCGCAGCGGGCAGCATCCGGGCACGCTGGTGATCGGCTGCTGCGACTCGCGGGTCGACCCGGCCCTGTTGACCGGCAGCGATCCGGGCGACATGTTTGTGGTGCGCAATATCGCCAACCTCGTGCCGCCCTGCACGCCCGACGCGCCGCCCGGCGTCAGTTCCGCCATCGAGTTCGCCGTCTGCGGCCTCGAGGTCTCGCGCATCATCGTGCTCGGCCATGCCCGCTGCGGCGGCATCCGCGCCCTGATGTCGCAGGCCAGGGTCACCGAGGAGACCGATTTCGTGGCGCGCTGGATGCGCATCGCCGAACCGGTACGCCAGGAAGTCTCGCGCGAACTGTCGCACAAACACGAGGACAGCCGCTGCCGCGCGGCCGAACTGGCCAGCATCCTGCACTCGCTGGATAACCTCATGACCTATCCCTGGATCAAGCGCCGCGTGGAAGCCGGCAAGCTCGCCCTGCACGGCTGGTACTTCGACATCGCGACCGGTTCTCTGCAGGCCTATTCCCCGCGCAAGCAAGAATTCCTGAACCTGGTCGAGCCGCTCGCCGCCGCGGCATGAGCGCACCGACGAGCTCCGGCATGCGCGACTACCCGCCGATTCCCGTCCGGCTGCGCCTGTCGACCCGCATCGCCGGCGCGCTGGTGGGCTTCCTGCTGCTGGCCCTGGCGGCGATCGGCGCCACCCTGTGGCTGTCCTGGCAACTGGAAGGCGCCGGTGCGGCGATCAACGAGACCGGCAGCCTGCGCAGGCACGAATACCGCCTGGCGATGTTGCTCGGGCGCGAGGTCCATACCCCGGGTGCCGGCTTCGACCAGGCCGCGCGCCGCCAGATCGCATTGATCGATTCCACCCTGGTGCTGATCGCGCGCGGCGACCCGCAGCGCCCGCTCGGGCTGCCCCCGACGACGGCCGTACGCACCAGCTTCGACCTGCTGGCGCAGCGCTGGCACCGCGACATGCGCCCGCTGGCGCAGCAGGTGCTTGCCGCGCAGGGCGCCGACCGGGTCACGGTGCTGCGCCGTTTCCTGGCCGGGACCGATGCCTACGTCGCCGGGATCGACGAAGTCGTGCAACTGATCGAACGCGATAACGAGGTGCGCACGTTCTGGCTGCGCTCCTCGCAGCTGGCCTTGATGGCGCTGGCGGTGGGCGGCACGGTGGTGCTGGTCTACATGATGTTCAGCCTGATCGTCGCCCCCGTCGAACGCCTGCACGCCGGCCTGCGCAGCATGGCCGATACCGAGTTCGGCGTGCGCCTGGACGTCGACGGCAAGGACGAGTTCGGCCAACTGGCGGCCGGCTTCAACCAGATGGCCGACCGCCTGCAGCAGTTCTACGGCGAGCTGGAATGCAAGGTCCGCGACAAGACCGCCGCGCTGGAAGAACAGAACCGCGAACTGGCGCTGCTCTACGACAGCGCCGCCTTCCTGCAGCGGCGCCAGCCGCTGGAACCGATGTGCGAAGGTTTCCTGGAGCGGATCGTTCGCTATTTCGGGGCGGACGCCGGCTCCGTGCGGCTGGTCGACAGCGGCAGCGACAAGGTGCACCTGGTGGTCCAGCAAGGCTTGTCCGAGGCGATGGCCGAGGCCGAGCGCTGCATGCCGGTGGGCGACTGCCTGTGCGGGGAGGCCGCGCAACGCAAGGAAGCGGTGGTGCACTGGCTGGGGAGCCTGCCGCCGCTGCCCACCGCGCCGGCCGTCTCCCAGTGCGCGGCGGAAGGCTTCGTCACCGTGTCGGTGTTCCAGATCTTCGCGCAAGACCAGCACCTCGGCGTGTTCAGCCTGCATTTCCGCAGCGAACGACACTTCGACGCACACGGCACCGCCCTGCTCGACACGCTGGGACGGCTGCTGGGCACGGCGATCGAGAACATCCGCCTGGCCGCCCGCGAACGCGAGATGGCGATTTCGGAAGAACGCAACATGGTGGCCCGTGGCTTGCACGACAGCATCGCCCAGGGCTTGAATTTCCTGAACCTGCAGGTGCAGATGCTGGAGGCGTCGCTGCGCAACGGCCAGCAGCAGGAGGCCGCCGAGATCGTGCCGGCGCTGCGTGCCGGCGTGAAGGAAAGCTACGAGGATGTGCGCGAACTGCTGCAGAACTTCCGCAGCCGCCTGGAAGAAGAGGACTTGAACGGCGCCTTGCGCAAGGCGGTGCGAAAATTCCGCGACCAGACCGGGCACGAGGCCAGCTTCGTCGCCGAGGGCAGCGGCGGCCCGCCGTTCGCGCGCGAGGAGCAGTTGCAGATCCTGTTCATCGTGCAGGAAGCCCTGTCGAACATCCGCAAGCATGCCCGCGCCGACAGCGTGCTGGTCCGTGTCCGGGACGGCCAAGACTTTTCGCTCTCGATCAGCGATAATGGCGTCGGATTCGACTCATCCGTCGCATCCGACGCAGCCGGCGAGCACGTGGGCCTGCACATCATGCACGAGCGGGCCCGGCACATCCACGCTGACCTGGCCATCGAATCCAGGCCCGGCGCCGGAACAACTGTCAGCCTGCATGTGCCGAGTGCGCAGCGCCGGCTTGCCTGACTAAAATTGGAGTAATTGCATGGCCGAATCAAGCGAGCCAATTCAAGTCCTGCTGGTCGACGACCATCCCCTGTTCCGCAGCGGGGTGCGTTCTTTACTCCAGCGCAACCCGCGTTTCGCCGTGGTCGGCGAGGCATCCGACGGCATCGACGGGGTCAAGCGGGCGATGCAGTTCAAGCCCGACGTGATCCTGCTCGACCTGCACATGCCGGGCATGTCCGGGGTCGAAACGCTGCAGTTGATCCTGCAGGGCTGGCCCGAGGCCATCGTGATCATGCTGACCGTCTCCGAGGAGGCGGAAGACCTCGCGACGGCGCTCCAGGGCGGGGCGCGCGGCTACCTGATCAAGAACATCGACGCCGACTACCTGGTGCGCGCGATCGAACGCGCCGCCGCCGGCGAATCGGTGCTGGCCGAATCCATGACCGGCAAGCTGATGGCGCAGCTGCAGAAGCAGCGCGAACCCAGGGCCCCGGCCCCGCCGTCCGAGCTCGACAAGCTCACGCCGCGCGAACGCGAGATTCTTGCCTGCCTGGCGCGCGGCGAAAGCAACAAGCTGATTGCCCGCGTGCTCGACCTGGCCGAAAGCACGGTCAAGATCCACGTCCAGAACATCCTCAAGAAACTGGGGCTGTCCAGCCGGGTCCAGGCTGCGGTGTTCGCCGTCGAGCAGGGACTGAGCGGCCATTCCGAGCGCCAGTCCTGAGCCATCTCAGCCGGCGCGGCCGGACAGCGCCAGCAATGCCGAACTTGCTTCTTCATAGGTGCGCCTGAGCTCCCCGAGTTGCGCGCCGGCGTCCTCGAAATGCTCGCCCTTGCCCATCAGCTCGAGATTGATGCATGGCACCCGCATGCGGTTGGCGCCGACGAAGTCTATGCTCGACTGCAAATAGTGCGCGGTCGATGCGAGCAAGGGACCATCGCGCGTCTCTACCGCATGGGCCAGCTTGTCCAGCAGTTGGGGGACCTCGCCGACGAACGACCCGATCACTTCATCCAGCAGCGAGGCGCCGTCGTCGATGGCGCGCAACTGGTCGATCCGTGAGGCATTGATCACCGCACCGTCGCGCCGGCGTGCCGTCACGTGCTCGACCGCCGCCGCCAGCGCCCCGTCCAGCACCTCGAGCTCGATCGGCTTGGGCACGTAGTCGTTCATGCCCGCGTCCAGGCAGCGTTCGCGGTCGCCCGGCATGGCGTTGGCCGTCATCGCGATGATGTAGGGCGCATTGGCGCCGCGGAAGCGCTGGCGCAGCCGGCGCGTGGCTTCCAGGCCGTCCATCTCCGGCATCTGCATGTCCATCAGGATCACCGGGTACTCCTGGCGGTCGAGCGCCTCGAGCGCTTCCAGGCCGTTGGCCACCACGTCGCCCCGGTAGCCGAGGTGGCGCAGCAACTGCTTGATGACCTTCTGGTTGATCGTATTGTCCTCCGCAACCAGGATGTCCACCTCCGCGCCGGCCTGCGGCGCCAGCGCCGGCGCCAGCGGGGCCCGCTCTGCGCGGCCGCCACGTTCGCCGAGTACCTGCTGCAAGGCCTCGAGCAGGGCGGCCGGCTTGATCGGCTTGTTGAGCCAGGCCGAGAACGCGCCCATGGCCTCGGCGTCGGCATCGGCATCGGCGCGCGGACGCTGACCGACCGAGGTCAGCAACACTAGCGGCAGCGCCTTGCGGTCGCGGTGCTTGCGCAGCTCGAGCGCGAGGCGGGCGCCGTCCATGTCGGGCATCTGCATGTCGAGGATGGCGACGTCGAAAGGATGGCCGTCGCGAACCAGGTCGACCGCTTCGACGCTGGAGGCCGCCGCCAGCGGCTCCATTCCCCAAAGCAATGTCTGTTTCATCAGGATGCGCCGGTTGGTCGCGTTGTCGTCGACGATCAGGATGCGCCGCCCGCGCACGTGCGTGGCGCGGTCGCGCAGGACGTTCTCGGCCAGTTGCTCGTCAAAGGCCTCGGCTTCGATGGCAAAGGTAAAGGTCGAGCCGCGCCCCACTTCGCTCTCCACGCTCAGGTCGCCGCCCATCATCTCGGCCAGGCGCCTGCTGATCGTCAATCCCAGTCCAGTGCCGCCGTACTTGCGCGTGGTCGAGGCGTCCACCTGGGTGAACGAGGTGAAGACGTCCTCGAGGCGGTGCGCCGGGATGCCGATCCCGGTATCGCGCACGGCAAAGGCGAGCCGGCAGGCGCCGCCCTCGCGCACGACGGACGAGACCGTCACCACGACTTCGCCATGGTGGGTGAACTTGATCGCATTCGACAGCAGGTTTACCAGGATCTGGCGCAGGCGGGTGGCGTCGGCCAGGATCGTCGCCGGCACTCCCGGCTCGAGCATGTAGGCCAGGTCGAGATTCTTTTCGCTGGCGGCCGGCGCCAGCAGGTCGAGCGCGTCCTCGACGCAGCGCCGCACCTCGAAGGCATGGCGTTCGAGGTCGAGCCGCCCTACCTCCAGTTTCGAATAGTCGAGCAGGTCATTGATGATCGAGAGCAGCGCTTCGCTGCTGGAACGGATGGTTTCCGTGTAATCGCGCTGTTCCTCGTTGATGTCGGTGTGCAGGAGCAGGCTGGTCATGCCGATGACGGCGTTCAGCGGCGTGCGGATTTCGTGGCTCATATTGGCCAGGAACATGCTCTTGGCCTGCATCGCGGCCTCCGCCCTGTCCTTGGCCGTTTCCAGTTCGCGCTCGTAGGCCTTGCGCTCGGAGATGTCCTGCAGGATCGCGGTCAGGATGACGCGCCCATCCGCCTCGGATTTCGAGATCGTGGCCTCGGCCGGAAACTCGCTGCCGTCCTTGCGGACCGCATAGATGGTGCCGCGTTCGCCCATCCGCCGCGCCGGCCGCTCGCCATGGCGAAAACCGGCGACGCGCTCGCCGTGTCCCGGGCGGAAACGCGCGGGAATCAGGAGTTCCAGGTTCTGGCCGACCACTTCCTCGGCGGCCCAGCCGAACACCCGTTGCGCGCCCTGGTTGAAGAACACGATGCGCTGCGCCTCATCGGTACAGACGACCGCGTTCTCGGCAATATCGATGATGCTGCTCAGTTGTTCCAGGCTCAATGGGTTCTGCATGGCGTTGGGCTTCGTGGAAATGTCGCCATCCTACACGCTTGCGCCGGCTCAAGGTGGACGAATCATGACGCCCCCCGCGTGGGGCTGCTAGCTCTTTGTGACTAGCCGCACTAGCTCTCTTGCCCAAATGAATATCGCCCTCCGGCCAATAGTTGGGCATGCCGCTTCCACGTAGGCTTCGAACTATCGAAAAGTGCGTTTCAGGAGAAAAACATGAGCACCGATAAAAGACCGCTCGCGGTCCTCGTCAGCAGTACCTTTGCATTCACGATCTGTTTTGCCATATGGATGATGTTCGCCGTCCTGGGCATCCCCATCAAGGCCAAGCTGGGCCTGAACGAGACCGAGTTCGGCCTCCTGATCGCCACCCCGGTGCTGAGCGGCGCGCTGTCCCGCGTCCCGCTCGGCATCTGGACCGACCGCTTCGGCGGCCGCATCGTCTTCTTCATCCTGATGCTGGCCTGCGCGCTGCCGATCTACCTGATCAGCTACGCGACCGCCTACTGGCACTTCCTGGTGCTGGGCCTGTTCGTCGGCCTGGCCGGCGGCTCGTTCTCGGTCGGCACGCCCTATGTCGCCCGCTGGTTCGGCAAGGAACGCCGCGGTTTCGCCATGGGCGTGTTCGGCGCCGGCAATTCGGGCTCGGCCCTGACCAAGTTCGTGGCACCGGCCATCATCGCCGCGGCCGGCTGGCAGTACCTGCCCAAGGTGTATGCCGGGGCGATGGTCGCCACCGCCCTGCTGTTCTGGTTCTTCTCGTATTCCGACCCGGCGCACAAGACGCCCTCCGGTGAATCGTTCGCCCAGCAGATGCGCGTGCTGAAGGACCCACGGGTGTGGCGCTACTGCCAGTACTACTCGGTCGTGTTCGGCGGCTACGTGGCCCTGGCCCTGTGGATGACCAAGTACTACGTCGGCGAATACGGCTTCGACCTGAAGCTGGCCGCGCTGCTGGCCGCCTGCTTCTCGCTGCCGGGCGGCGTGCTGCGCGCGCTGGGCGGCTGGATCTCGGACAAGTACGGCGCCTACAAGGTCACCTGGTGGGTGATGTGGGTCTGCTGGGTTTGCTTCTTCATCCTGTCGTATCCGCAGACCACCATGAGTGTCAAGACCGTCGAGGGCGTCATGGACATGCAGATCGGCCTGGGCCCGATCGCCTTCACCGCCCTGCTGTTCGTGGTCGGCGTGGCCATGGCGATCGGCAAGGCTTCGGTGTTCCGCTTCATTGCCGACGACTTCAGCGACAACATCGGCGCGGTCTCGGGCGTGGTCGGCCTGGCCGGCGGCCTGGGCGGCTTCATCCTGCCGATCCTGTTCGGCGCCATCGTCGACCTGACCGGCATCCGCTCGAGCTCGTTCATGCTGCTCTACGGCACCGTCTGCGTCTCGCTGGTGTGGATGCACTTCTCGTTCAAACCCGAGCGCCCCCAGCCGGCGGCAATTGCGCCCAAGGCGCCGGCCGCCCCGGTACGCAGGGCAGCCTGATCCTACCCACCTTTCATCAACCAATTAAAAACGCACACAGGAGAACATTGTGAGCAGCTACCTGATATCGACCTGGGAGCCCGAGGTCCCCGCCTTCTGGCAACAGCGCGGCAAGGCCACCGCCAGCCGCAACCTCTGGATCTCGATCCCGGCCCTGATGCTGGCCTTCGCAATCTGGATGGTCTGGAGCGTCGTCGTCGTCAACCTGCCGGCGATCGGCTTCAAGTACAGCACCAACCAGCTGTTCTGGCTGGCCGCGGTCCCTGGCCTGTCCGGCGCGACCCTGCGCATCTTCTACTCGTTCATGGTGCCGATCTTCGGTGGCCGCAAATGGACTGCGATCTCGACGGCCTCACTGATGATCCCGGCGCTGGGCATCGGTTTCGCCGTCCAGGACCCGACCACCAGCTACCCGACCATGCTGGTACTGTCCCTGCTGTGCGGCTTTGGCGGCGGCAACTTCGCCTCGTCGATGTCCAACATCAGCTTCTTCTTCCCGAAGGCGCAGAAGGGCTACGCCCTGGGCATGAATGCCGGCCTGGGCAACCTGGGCGTGTCGGCGGTGCAGTTCGTGGTGCCGCTGGTGATCACCGCCGCCGTGTTCGGCGGCGAGCCGCAGACCTGGAGCAAGGTCGTGGAAGGCGCCGCCCAAACCAAGCAGGTCTGGCTGCAGAACGCCGGCTTCATCTGGGTGCCCTTCATTCTCCTGAGCTCCCTGGCCGCATGGTTCGGCATGAACGACCTGGCCTCGGCCAAGGCCTCGTTCTCGGAGCAGGCCGTGATCTTCAAGCGCAAGCATAACTGGCTGATGTGCTGGCTTTATATCGGCACCTTCGGTTCGTTCATCGGCTACTCGGCAGCCTTCCCGCTGCTCACCAGCACCTTGTTCCCGAACGTGAATCCGCTGCAGTACGCCTTCGTCGGCCCCCTGGTCAGCGCCCTGTCCCGCGTGGCCGGCGGCTGGATCTCGGACAAGCTTGGCGGCGCCCGCGTGACCGTCTGGACCTTCGTCGCCATGATCGGCGCCGTGCTCGGCGTGCTGCACTTCCTGCCCGGCGGCGGCAATCCCGGCAGCTTCGCCGGCTTCTTCGGCATGTTCCTGGTGCTGTTTGCCTGCACCGGCGTGGGCAACGCCTCGACCTTCCGCATGATCCCGGTGATCTTCCTGAGCCTGCACCAGCGCGCTGCTGCCGGCCAGCCGGAAGCCGTGCAAGCCCAGGCCGTCGCCAGCGCCAACAAGGAGGCTGCCGCGGTCCTCGGGTTCACCTCGGCCATCGCCGCCTACGGCGCCTTCTTCATCCCGAAGAGCTATGGCACCTCGATCGCCCTGACCGGCAGCGCCGACGCCGCCCTGTGGTGCTTCATCGGCTTCTACATGAGCTGCATTGCCGTGACCTGGTGGTTCTACTCGCGCAAGGGCGCGGAAATGCCCTGCTGATCGCACGATCGGCGGGAATGGCGCGCCGGGCTGACCGGCGCGCCGCGGCGAAGGCCGCTGCCTGAGGCTTCAGGCAGCGGCCTTCGTGCTTTCGGAGCGCCGCGGGGCTAGTTCGAAAGGTGTAGGCGCACTAGTCCCAAATCCGGCGCCGGACCGACTTCTTACGAATACTCAACGGACGAGCCGCTCCGTAGACTGGCAACAGTGAAATCACATTAGCGAAGCGCGCCGCCGGCGCGTCGATGGAGAAACCATGAGTCACTTTCTGGACCGACTGAAATTTTTCGGCAAAGCCAAGCAAACGTTCTCGAACGGCCACGGTGAGGTGGTCATTGAAGACCGCACCTGGGAAAACGCCTACCGCCAGCGCTGGCAGCACGACAAGATCGTGCGTTCGACCCACGGCGTGAACTGCACCGGTTCCTGCAGCTGGAAGGTGTATGTCAAGAACGGCCTGATTACCTGGGAAACGCAGCAGACCGATTACCCGCGCACCCGCCCGGACCTGCCGAACCACGAACCGCGCGGCTGCCCGCGCGGGGCCAGCTACTCGTGGTACGTCTATTCGGCGCAGCGCGTCAAGCACCCGATGGTGCGTGGCCGCCTGATGCAGATGTGGCGCGAGGCGCGCCTCACCCGCGACCCGATCGCCGCATGGGAGTGGATCACCCAGGATCCGGAGCGCTCCGCCAGCTACAAGTCGATCCGCGGCCAGGGCGGCTTCGTGCGCGCCAAGTGGGACGAAGTCAACGAGATGATCGCCGCCGCCAATGCCCATACGATCGACAAGTACGGTCCGGACCGCATCATCGGCTTCTCGCCGATTCCCGCCATGTCGATGGTCAGCTATGCCGCCGGCACCCGCTACCTGAGCCTGATCGGCGGCGTGGCCATGAGCTTCTACGACTGGTACTGCGACCTGCCGCCGGCCAGCCCGCAGGTGTGGGGCGAGCAGACCGACGTGCCGGAATCGGCCGACTGGTACAACTCGACCTACCTGATGGTGTGGGGTTCGAACGTGCCGATGACCCGTACCCCGGACGCCCACTTCTACACCGAGGTGCGCTACAAGGGCACCAAGACCGTGGCCGTATCTTCCGACTTCGGCGAGATGGCCAAGTTCGGCGACATCTGGCTCGCCCCCAAGCAGGGCACTGACGCCGCGCTGGCGATGGCCATGGGCCACGTCATCATGAAGGAATACCACGCCACCGGCAAATCGGCCTATTTCACCGAGTACGCCAAGCAGTACACCGACTTCCCGATGCTGGTGATGCTCAAGGAACGCGACGGCACCCTGGTGCCGGACTACTTCCTGCGCGCCTCGCACCTGGCCGACAACCTGAACGAAACCAACAACCCGGAATGGAAGACCCTGGTGCTCGACCAGGCCACCGGCAAGATCGTCGCCCCGAGCGGCTCGATCGGTTTCCGCTGGGGCGAGGCCGGCAAGTGGAACCTCGAGCAGAAGGAAGGCTCGACGCGCAACCCGATCGATCCCCAGCTGTCGCTGATCGACGCCAACGACGGCATCGTGCCGGTCGGCTTCCCCTACTTCGGCGGCAAGGATGCCGACGACCTGTTGCTGCGCAACGTGCCGGTCAAGAAGATCACCCTGGCCGACGGCAGCGAAGCCATGGTCACGACCGTGTTCGACCTGTCGATGGCCAATTATGGCGTCGACCGCGGCATCTGCCCGAACGCCGCCAAGGGCTACGAGGACGACGTTCCCTACACCCCGGCCTGGCAGGTCAAGCACACCGGCGTCAAGGCGCAGGACGTCATCACGGTGGCGCGCGAGTTCGCCGACAACGCCGACCGCACCCGCGGCAAGTCGATGGTCATCGTCGGCGCGGCGCTGAACCACTGGTACCACATGGACATGACCTACCGCGGCATCATCAACATGCTGATGATGTGCGGCTGCATCGGCCAGAGCGGCGGCGGCTGGTCCCACTACGTGGGCCAGGAAAAGCTGCGCCCGCAGACCGGCTGGACCCCGCTGGCCTTCGCGCTGGACTGGAACCGTCCGTCGCGCCAGATGAACTCGACCTCGTTCTTCTATGCCCACACCAGCCAGTGGCGCCACGAGAAGCTGCACACCTCGGAAATCCTGTGCCCGACCGCCGACGGCAAGATGGAAGAGATGGCCCTGATCGACTACAACGCCAAGGCCGAGCGCATGGGCTGGCTGCCGTCGGCGCCGCAGCTCGAGACCAATCCGCTCGAGGTGACGCGCGCAGCCGAAGCGGCAGGCATGGACCCGGCCCAGTACGCGGTCGAGCAGATCAAGGCCGGCAAGCTGAATTTCTCCTGCGACGACCCGGACAATCCGGCGAACTTCCCGCGCAATATGTTCGTGTGGCGTTCGAACATCCTGGGCAGCTCAGGCAAGGGCCACGAGTACTTCCTGAAGTACCTGCTCGGCACCCAGAACGCCTTGCTGAGCGACGAGACCGACTGCATCAAGCCGCGTGACGTCAAGGTGCGTCCGGCCGCCGAGGGCAAGCTCGACCTGCTGGTGGTGCTCGACTTCCGCATGTCGACCACCTGCCTGTACGGCGACATCGTGCTGCCGACCGCGACCTGGTACGAAAAGGACGACCTGAACACCTCCGACATGCACCCGTTCATCCACCCGCTGTCCGAGGCCGTGCAGCCGCTGTGGGAATCGAAGTCGGACTGGGAGATCTACAAGGGCATCGCCGCCAAGTTCTCGGAGATCGGCGGCGCCCGTCTCGGCACCCGCAAGGACCTCGTGCTCACCCCGCTGATGCACGACACCCCGGGCGAACTGGGTCAGCCTTTCGATCCGAAGGACTGGCGTCTTGGCGAGTGCGAACCGGTCCCCGGCAAGACCATGCCGGCCATGACGGTCGTGGAGCGCAACTACCGCGACATCCACAAGAAGTTCACCTCGGTGGGACCGCTGCTCGAGAAGGCCGGCAACGGCGGCAAGGGCATCGGCTGGAAGACCGGGCACGAAGTCGAGACCCTGCGCGGCATCAACCGCACCGTCCAGGAAGAAGGCGTGTCGCAAGGCCAGCCGCGCCTGGACACCGCGATCGATGCGGCCGAGATGATCCTCACGCTGGCGCCGGAAACCAACGGCCACGTGGCCGTGAAGGCCTGGGATGCGCTGTCCAAGATCACCGGACGCGACCACACGCACCTGGCCAAACCACGCGAACACGACAGCATCCGCTTCCGTGACGTGCAGGCCCAGCCGCGCAAGATCATCTCCTCGCCGACCTGGTCGGGCCTGGAGAGCGAAGAGGTCAGCTACAACGCCTGCTATACCAACGTGCACGAGCTGATCCCGTTCCGCACCCTGACCGGCCGCCAGCAGTTCTTCCAGGACCACCTGTGGATGCGCGACTTCGGCGAGGGACTGTGCGTGTACAAGGCGGCGATCAACACCAAGACCACCGAGGCGATCATGAACCGTCGCCCGAACGGCAACAAGGAGCTGGCGCTGAACTTCATCACGCCGCACCAGAAGTGGGGTATCCACTCGACCTACTCGGACAACCTGCGCATGCTGACGCTGTCGCGCGGCGGGCCGCACGTGTGGCTGTCGGAAACCGACGCGAAAGCCGCCGGCATCGAGGACAACGACTGGATCGAGGTGTTCAACGTGAACGGCACGCTCACCGCCCGCGCCGTGGTCAGCCAGCGCGTCCCCGAAGGCATGACGCTGATGTACCACGCCCAGGAAAAGATCGTCAACGTGCCGGGCGCGGAGATGTCGAAGAAACGCGGCGGCATCCACAACTCGGTGACCCGCGCGGTGACCAAGCCGACCCACATGATCGGCGGCTATGCCCAGCTGTCGTACGGCTTCAACTACTACGGCACGGTCGGATCGAACCGCGACGAATTCGTGGTGGTGCGCAAGATGCGCGACGTGGAGTGGATGGAAGGCGCACGCGACGAATCGCGTCCGAACAGCGACGAGATCACGCGCGGTCCGGGGCCGGCGCAAGCCAGGCCGGCAGCGCAGCCGAAGGCCCCGAAAGAAGAACGCGAACCCGCGCTGGCAAGGATGCCGGCACCAAAGAATGCCTAAGGCGCCAGGATGAATGAGGAATTGAAATGAAAATCAGAGCACAAATCGGCATGGTCCTGAACCTGGACAAGTGCATCGGCTGCCACACCTGTTCGGTGACCTGCAAGAACGTCTGGACCAGCCGCGACGGCGTCGAGTACGCGTGGTTCAACAACGTCGAGACCAAGCCGGGCATCGGCTACCCGAAGGAGTGGGAAAACCAGGACAAGTGGAACGGCGGCTGGAAGCGTACCGCATCGGGCAAGATCGAACCGCGCCAGGGCTCGCGCCTGAAGATCCTGGCCAACATCTTCGCCAACCCGAACCTGCCGGCGATCGACGAGTACTACGAGCCCTTCACCTACGACTACGAGCGCCTGCAGAACGCGCCGCTGTCGGAGACGCCGCCGACCGCCCGTCCGGTCTCGGTCCTGACCGGCAAGAAGATGGACAAGATCGAATGGGGCCCGAACTGGGAAGACGACCTGGGCGGCGAGTTCGCCAAGCGCAGCAAGGACAAGCTGTTCGACAACGTGCAGAAAGAGATGTACTCGACCTTCGAGAACACCTTCATGATGTACCTCCCGCGCCTGTGCGAGCACTGCCTGAACCCGGCCTGCGTCGCTTCCTGCCCGTCCGGATCGGTGTACAAGCGCGAGGACGACGGCATTGTGCTGATCGACCAGGACAAGTGCCGCGGCTGGCGCATGTGCATCTCGGGCTGCCCGTACAAGAAGATCTACTACAACTGGTCGTCGGGCAAGGCCGAGAAGTGCACCTTCTGCTACCCGCGCATCGAGGCCGGCCAGCCGACCGTGTGCTCGGAAACCTGCGTGGGCCGGATCCGCTACCTGGGCGTGCTGCTGTACGACGCCGACAAGATCGAGGCCGCCGCCTCGGTAGCCGACGAGCAGGACCTGTACGAAGCCCAGCTCGACCTGTTCCTCGACCCGCATGACCCAAAGGTCATCGAGGAAGCGCGCCGCCAGGGCATTCCGGATTCGTGGCTCGAATCGGCCAAGCGCTCGCCGGTGTACAAGATGGCGGTCGAATGGAAGATCGCCTTCCCGCTGCATCCGGAATACCGCACGCTGCCGATGGTGTGGTACATCCCGCCACTGTCGCCGATCCAGGCCGCGGCCGAAAGCGGAAAGATGGGCATGAACGGCATCATCCCGGATACGCAGAGCCTGCGCATCCCGGTGCGCTACCTGGCCAACCTGCTCACCGCGGGCAAGGAAGCACCGGTGGTCCATGCGCTGGACCGCATGCTGGCGATGCGCGCCTACATGCGCAGCAAATCGGTCGACGGTGTCGAGAACCTCGCCGTGCTGAAGCAGACCGGCCTCTCGAAAGCCGTGGTCGAGGACATGTATCACATCATGGCGATCGCGAACTACGAGGACCGCTTCGTGATCCCGAGCAGCCACAAGGAGATGGCCGAGGACAGCTTCAACGAGAAGGGATCCTGCGGCTTCTCCTTCGGTAACGGCTGCTCGGACGGCGTCAGCGACGCCTCCCTGTTCGGCAAGAAGAAACAGGGCTCGGTGCACTTCGTCTCGATGCCGAAGTCGCGCAAGAAGAAAGAGATGGAAGGCGCCTGAGGCGCTAGATGCATCCCAACCGCCGCCCCCGCCCCCGGGGGCGGGCAAGGAACACGAGGAATCGACATGCAACACTACCAAATCCTGTCGGCGCTGCTGACCTACCCCGAGCCGGAGCTGGTCGCCGCCCTGCCCGAGCTCGAAGCCGGCCTGCCGGTGCCGATGCGCGCCCGCGTGGCCTCGCTGCTGGCGCACCTGGCCGAGAACGACATGATCACGCTGCAGCAGGAATACGTGCAGACCTTCGACCGCACGCCGACGCACTCGCTGCACCTGTTCGAGCACATCCATGGCGAGTCGCGCGACCGCGGCCAGGCCATGGTCGACCTGATGGAAGAGTACAAGAAGCACGGGCTGGAGATGTGCCCGGACGAGCTGCCCGACTACGTGCCGCTGTTCCTGGAATTCCTGTCGCAGCTGGATAGCGACGAGGCCGCCGGGCGCCTGCTGGGCGACGCGGTCCACGTGCTGGCCCACATCGGCCGCAAGCTCGATGCCAACGGCAGCGTATATGCCGGCGTGTTCGACGTGCTCGAAAGCCTGTCGCCGGTCCAGGCCGAGGAACTCTCCGAGCCGCCGATCAAGGACATGGACGAAGCCCTGGAAACCTTCGGCCCAGGTGCCGACGGCGTCGAACCGCTGCTCAAGCCGGCCGCGAACGGCACGCAACCGATCAACTTTTACCCGCAAGGCGTCCACCGCCAGGCGCGCGCCGCCGCCTGACCGCCGGAATGCCCAGGAGACCATCATGAACTACCTGCACCAATTCACCTTCGGGATCTACCCCTACATCGCGCTGGCGATCTTCCTGCTCGGCAGCCTGATCCGCTTCGATCGCGAACAATATACCTGGAAGTCCGAGTCGACCCAGGTGCTGCACCGCGGCAGCCTGCGCTGGGGCAGCCCGTTGTTCCATATCGGTATCATCGGTCTGTTCTTCGGCCATGCCGCCGGCCTGCTCACCCCGGTCTGGGTCTGGGACAGCCTCGGCGTTCCGCACGGCGCCAAGCAGCTGTTCGCCATGGTCGCCGGCGGCATCATGGGCACCCTGTGCCTGGTCGGCATCGTGCTGCTGCTGGCGCGCCGCATCGCCAACGACCGCCTGCGCCGCGCCACCACCTTCAAGGACAAGATCGTCCTGCTGTGGATTCTCGGCACCCTGCTGCTGGGCCTGAGCTCGATCTTCGTGTCGGCAGGCCACATGGACGGCCACATGATGGTGCTCCTGATGAGCTGGGCCCAGCACATCGTCACGTTCCGCGGCGATGCCGCCGGCTTCATCGTCGATGCGCCGCTGGTGTTCAAGCTGCACCTGTTCATGGGAATGTCGCTGTTCGTCATCTTCCCGTTCACCCGCCTGGTGCACGTATGGAGCGGCTTCGGCGCGGTGGCTTACCTGGGCCGCGCCTTCCAGCTGGTCCGCCCGCGCTGAGAAGGCTAAAGGAGACATCATGGGACTTTCCGTCAACGGCGTCGATATCGACGACAGCGTCATCGAACGCGAACTGCCGCATCACCAGGGCGCGGCCAATCCGCTCAAGGAAGCGGTACACGAAGTGGTGCTGCGCACCCTGCTGCTGCAGGAAGCGGCGCGCCTCGGGATCCAGGGCGAGGATGACGACACCTGCATCGAAACCCTGCTGGCGCGCGAAGTACGGGTGCCGCAGGCCGACGAAGCCGCCTGCGCCCAGTACTACCGCAACCATCCGCAGCGCTTCACCAACGGCGAGATGGTCGAGGCTCGCCACATCCTGTTCCAGGTCACGCCCAGCGTGCCGCTGGAACTGGTGCGCGCCACCGCCGAATCAGTGGTGGAAGCCTTGCGCGCCGCGCCCGAGCGCTTCGACGAACTGGCGCGCCAGTACTCGAACTGTCCGTCCGGCGCGGTCGGCGGCAGCCTGGGCCAGCTCTCGCGCGGCCAGTGCGTGCCCGAGTTCGACAAGCTGCTGTTCCGCCTCGGCGAAGGCCAGCTGGCCGAGCGCCTGCTGGAAACCCGCTTCGGCCTGCACATCGTCCAGGTCCAGCGCCGGGTCGAGGGTCGCCTGCTGCCCTTCGAGGCGGTGCGCGCCCAGATCGCCGACTACCTGGGCACCGCCGCCTGGCAGCGCGGCGTGCACCAGTACCTCCAACTGCTGGTGGGACGGGCCGAGATCACCGGCGTGACCCTGGAAGGCGCCGACACGCCGCTGGTGCAGTAAGGCCATGGCCGGCGCCGGACGATCCATCGCCGAACCGGGCGGGCCGCACTCGGTCCCGCACTCGGTGCTGGACGACCTGCAGGCCCTGGTCGGCGGCGCCATGCTGGTGTCGCTCGGCGTCACCCTGATGAACAGCGCCGGCCTGGTCACCGGCGGCGTCGCCGGACTGTGCCTGCTGCTCCACTACGCGACCGGCATCGGGTTCGGCAAGATCTTCCTTGTCCTGAGCCTGCCCTTCTATGCCTTCGCCCTGCGCAAGCTGGGCTGGCGCTTCACCCTCAAGACCCTGGGCGCGGTGCTGCTGTTTTCGCTCGGCACGGAGCTGCTGCCGGCCCTGCTGCAGCTGGGCCGGGTGCATCCTCTCTACGCCGCCCTGATGGGCGGCGTCCTGGTCGGGGTGGGCCTCCTGATGCTGTTCCGCCACCGGGCCAGCCTGGGTGGGTTCAACATCCTCTGCATCTGGCTGCAGGAACGCTTCGGCTGGCGCGCCGGCCTGGTGCAGCTCGGGATCGACGCGCTCATCCTGCTGGCTTCGCTCGCATTGCTCACGCCAGCGTCCTGGATGCTGTCACTGGCGGGCACCGCCGTGCTCAACCTGACCCTGGCGATCAACCACCGGCCCGGACGCTATCTCGCGCACTGATCCGGCCCACCGTGGCAGACTGACCTTTTTTTTTCGCCCCCTATCATGCAACTCAACGACTTCTCCGATTTCCTTGCCGCCGCCGGCGCCCAGGACGAACCGCAGCAACTGCTGTTCGTGTTCGCCGCCGCGGAGCTGCCGCAAACGCATTCTCCCGGACAGAAAAAGCGCTTCGATGCCGGCCGGGGCGGCGCCTTGACACCCGTGATGTGCGTCGACAAGTCGCCCGCCGAACTGGCCAGCTTCGCGGCCCTGGCCGAGGAGTCGCGCCAGACCGGCCAGCCCTGGGACATGGTGTTCGTGGCGGCCCTGCCGGGACGCGACGGGCAGGCACCGGCGGACCACGACATCGAGCGCGCCCTGAAGATGATGATCGACGCCGTGCACCGCGGCGCGATCGATCGCTTCGCTGCCTTCGATCCGGACGGGCAGCCGGTGCGCTTCTTCTAGCGCGCTCCTTGCCCGGTTCTTGAACCAGTTTAAGGCGCGCCGGGCACCTCGCCGCTATAGTCGTGACATGGGAGAACGGAGGTTTTCCCGCAGGGCCGGCACGCTGCCGGCATCGATCGACAGCACGGCCCCTGGCCGAGCACTACCCGTCCCGCTATCCATGTCACTCACCCCTTCCGATGCAAGCCGCGCGCCGTCGGCGCGCGCGCCGGTCGAACTCGTCTGCCCTGCCGGCAGCCTCCCCGCGCTCAAGGCCGCCGTCGACAACGGCGCCGACTGCGTCTACCTCGGTTTTCGCGACGCCACCAATGCGCGCAATTTCGCCGGCCTGAACTTCGGCGACGCCGCCATCGCCGACGGCATCCAGTATGCCCACCGGCGCGGCCGCAAGGTCTTCCTGGCCCTCAACACCTATCCGCAACCCGGCGCCTGGGACGTATGGCGCCAGGCCATCGACCGCGCCGCCATGGCCGGCATCGACGCCGTCATCCTGGCCGATCCCGGCTTGATGGAATATGCCGCGCGCGTGCATCCCGAACTGCGCCTGCACCTGTCGGTGCAGGGCTCGGCCACGAACGCGGAAGCGATCAACTTCTACCACCGCCATTTCGGCATCGCCCGCGCGGTGCTGCCGCGCGTGCTCTCGCTCGCCCAGGTCGAGCAGGTGATCGGCAACACGCCGGTCGAGATCGAGGTGTTCGGCTTCGGCAGCCTGTGCGTCATGGTGGAGGGTCGCTGCCAGTTGTCGTCCTATGCGACCGGGGAGTCGCCCAACACACACGGGGTGTGCTCGCCGGCCAAGGCGGTGCGCTGGCAGCACACGCCGGCGGGCCTCGAGGCGCGCCTGAACGAGGTGCTGATCGACCGCTACGACGCGTCCGAGCATGCCGGCTACCCGACGCTCTGCAAGGGCCGTTTCGAGGTCGACGGCGACACCTATTACGCAGTCGAGGAGCCGACCAGCCTGAACACCCTGGAAATCCTGCCGAAGCTGATCAAGCTGGGCGCGCGCGCCATCAAGATCGAAGGGCGCCAGCGCAGTCCCGCCTACGTCGCGCAGGTGACGCGCGTGTGGCGCGAAGCCATCGACCTGTGCAGCGCCGAACGGCAGCGCTATGCCGTGCGTCCTGCCTGGATGGCCGAACTCGACAAGGTGGCGGAGGGCCAGCAGCACACCCTGGGCGCCTATCACCGCCCATGGAAATGAAGGATCCGGAGCCTACGATGAAAATTGCCCTCGGCCCCATCCAGTATTACTGGCCGCGCGACACCGTGCTCGCGTTCTACGAAACCATGGCGGCGACGCCGGTCGACATCGTCTACCTTGGCGAAACCGTCTGCTCGCGCCGCCACGAACTGCGCCTGGCCGACTGGCTGGCGCTGGCCGCCATGCTGGAAGCGGCAGGCAAGCAGGTGGTGCTGTCGACCCAGGTGCTGATCGAATCGGGCCCGGACCTCGGCATCCTGCGCCAGATCGCCGCCAACGGCCGCCACCTGGTCGAGGCCAACGACTTCGGCGCCGTTCACTGCATGAACGGCCTGCCCTTCGTCGCCGGGCCGCACCTGAACCTCTACAGCGCGCAGTCGCTGGCGATCCTGGCCAAAGCCGGCGCCACCCGCTGGGTCATGCCGCTGGAGATGTCGCGCAGCGGCCTGGCGGCCCTGCTCGAAGAGAAGCCGCCGGCATTGCAGACCGAGGTATTCGCCTACGGCCGCCTGCCGCTGGCATTCTCGGCGCGCTGCTTCACGGCGCGCCACCGCAATCTCCCCAAGGACGACTGCCGCTTCAGCTGCATCGACCATCCCGACGGCCAGCTCATGGAAACACGCGAGAAGCAGCCCTTCCTGGTCCTGAACGGCATCCAGACCCAGTCGGCCCTGGTCTACAACTTGGTCGACCAGTTCGACGTCATGCGCGCCATGGGCGTGGACGTCGTGCGCCTCAGTCCCCAGGCGGCGCACATGCGCGCCATCGTCGACCTGGCGCACGCCACACTGCACGGCCGCCTGGACGGACGCGAGGCTGCCCGGCAGATGGCGCCGCTGATGCCGGCGGCGGCCTGCGACGGCTTCTGGCATGGCCGGCCCGGGCTGGACAAACAGGCCGCATGAACGCGGCCATCACGTGGACAACCATGAGGACAATCATGCACCATACACCGCAACTCCTGCCGGCCCCCGTCGGCCGCCTCCTGTCGCTGCTGCCCGCCTATCCGGGTTCCTGCCTGTTCGCGGCGGCCCTCAACCGGATCCTGGTCCGGCACCTGCCGGAGGACGTGCGCGCCGGCCTGGCCGGCAAGCGACTGCGCCTGCGCGCGCTGGACGCCGGCATCGCCTTCGACTTCGTCTGGCGCCGCTGCGCTTTCGCCCCGGCCAGACGCTCGGGCGAGGCCGACCTGAGCATCAGCGCCAGCCTGCGCGATTTCGCCTTGCTTGCCGCACGCAAGGAAGATCCCGATACGCTGTTCTTCAGCCGCCGGCTGGTGATGGAAGGCGATACCGAGCTGGGCCTGCTGGTCAAGAACACCCTGGACGCGATCGAGCACCCGCTGTTCTCGCTGGACGGCCTGTTACCGCGCCGCCCGGGTTCGCTGCGCGCCTCACGGCAGGGAGCGTCCCATGCCTAAGGACCGCGCCAGCATCCCGCTTGTGTACTCGTGCTCGGGCTGTTCGAGCGCGGCGCAGATGGCCAACCACATCGCCCTCGCGCTGGACCGCCTCGGCGTGGCCGAGATGTCCTGCATCGCCGGCGTCGGCGGCGACGTGCCGTCCCTGGTGAAGCTCGCCAAGTCCGGGCGTCCGGTGGTGACGATCGACGGCTGCCCGCTGGTGTGCGCGAAGAGTTGCCTGGCGCGCCACGGCGTCGAGCCCGACACGCACTGGCAACTCGGCGAGCACGGCGTCAGGAAGCGCTACCACGCCGGTTTCGACCCCGATCAGGCCGAGGCGATGGTCGCGCGCGTGGCCGCGCAAGCCGCACTGCTGCACCGGGATCCGATGCCCGCTTTCCCGGATGCGCCGACGCCCGCCGAGGTGGTCGCCGACACCCTCGCTCCCCTCCTTTCTTAAACCAGTTTAAGGCGGCATCGCGGCTTTACGCGGATAGTGGATGGCGTTGCAGATCAACCAACCGGATCCCGTGCGGATCCCTCTATCGCGAGAACCATGAACGCCAATGACCAGATGTTCGCAGCGACCATGGCACCCCAGGAGGTGTCGGTCGACGTACTGCGCGAGAAGTACGCCAAAGGAAACGAGACCAGTATCGGCGAGGTGCGCGCGCGCGTCGCGCGCGCCCTGGCAGGCCACGAGGCCGAAGCTTTGCGCCAGGAGATGGAACAGCGCTTCCTGTGGGCCCAGGAACAGGGTTTCGTCCCTGCCGGCCGCATCAACTCGGCCGCCGGCCTGGGCATCAAGGCGACCCTGATGAACTGCTTCGTGCAGCCGGTGGGCGACTCGATCACCGGCAGCCATGACGGCCTGCCCGGCATTTACACCGCGGTGGCGGAAGCGGCCGAAACCATGCGGCGCGGCGGCGGCGTCGGTTACGACTTCAGTCCGATCCGCCCGGCGGGCAGCGTCGTGCGCGGCACCCATTCGCGGGCCTCCGGGCCGGTCTCGTACATGGAAGTGTTCGACGCTTCGTGCCGCACGGTCGAGTCGGCGGGCGCCCGGCGCGGCGCCCAGATGGGCGTGCTGCGTGTCGACCATCCCGACGTCGAGCGCTTCATCGCGGCAAAGGACGGCGGCGCCTTCAGCAACTTCAACCTGTCGGTCGGCGTGAGCGATGAATTCATGGCGGCCCTGCTGGCCGACGGCGAGTTCGAACTGCGGCACCAGGCCGAACCGGGGCCGGATGCGCTGGCCGATGGCGCCTTCCGGCGCGACGACGGCCTGTGGACGTACCGGCGGGTGCGCGCCCGCGAACTGTGGGACAAGGTCATGCGCTCGACCTACGATCATGCGGAACCGGGCGTCCTGTTCATCGACCGCATGAACGCGGAAAACAACCTCTACTACCTCGAGCGGCTGGCGGCCACCAATCCCTGCGGCGAGCAGCCCCTGCCGCCCTACGGCTGCTGCGACCTCGGTTCACTGAACCTGACGCGCTATGTGCGCCAGCCGTTCGGCGCCGAGGCGCGCTTCGACTTCGATACCATGCGCGAGGTCGCCGCGTTCGGCGTGCGCATGCTCGACCTGGCGCTCGACGCGACCCAGTGGCCGCTGCCGCAGCAGGCCGCCGAAGGCCGCGACAAGCGCCGGGTGGGCCTGGGATTCATGGGCCTGGGCAGCGCGCTGGTCATGCTCGGGATCCGCTACGACAGTGAAGAGGGGCGCGCCATGGCCGCCCGCATTGCCTGCGAACTGCGCGACGCCGCCTATGCCGCGTCGATCGCGCTGGCACGCGAGAAAGGCCCGTTCCCGCTGTTCGACGCGCAGCGCTACCTGGACGGACAGTTCGTGCAGCGCCTGCCCGAAAGCCTGCGCGCAGAGATCGCACTGCATGGCATCCGCAACTCGCACCTGCTGTCGATCGCGCCGACCGGAACGATCTCGCTTGCCTTTGCCGACAATGCCTCGAACGGCATCGAGCCGGCCTTTTCGTGGGTGTACCACCGCAAGAAGCGCATGCCGGACGACAGCACCCGGACCTACGAGGTCGCGGACCACGCCTGGCGCCTGTACCGTCACCTGGGCCACGAGGTCGGCGACGGCGCGCTGCCGCAACAGTTCGTGACGGCCCTGGAGATGTCCGCGCACGACCACCTGCGCATGATGGAGGCGGTACAACCCTTTATCGATACCGCTATCTCGAAGACCGTCAACGTGCCGGCCGACTATCCCTACGAGCGGTTCAAGGACCTGTACACCGAAGCCTGGCGGGCCGGGCTCAAGGGATTGGCCACCTATCGGCCGAACAGCGTCATCGGCAGCGTCCTGAGCGTCGCGCCGGTGCCGTCCGCTCCTGCCCCCACCTCCGCCCCTGAGCTGGCCTGCTCCGCCGACAACGACCCGCTGCGCCGGCGCTTCGAAAGCCGCCCCATCGGCGAGCTCGAGTCGGTGACTGCCAAGGTGGAGTACAGCACCCGGGAGGGCAAGAAGGCGGTCTACCTCACCATCAGCTTCATCCAGGTCGACGGCATGCTGGACGGGCACCCGGTGAGGATCGAGCGCCCCTTCGAGTTCTTCATGCCGGCCAACCAGCGCAGCGACGGCCAGCAATGGATCACCTCGACCATGCGCCTGCTGTCGATGGCCGCGCGCGCCGGCAGCTCGATCGCCAAGGCGCTCGGCGACATGCGCGAAGTGGTATGGGAAAAGGGACCGGTGCGCTGCGGTCATCTCACCCGCGAGGACGGCGTTCAGGTACCGGTGTACCACGATTCGGAAGTGGCCGCCATCGCCTTCATGCTGCAGCGGATCCTGATCGGGCGCGGTTTCCTGGACGCTTACGGCAATCAGGTGCCGGTGCCCCAGCTCGACCGCCTGCTGCGGCTGCGCGGCAGCGCACACGCGGACCCGGCGGGGACGATGGCGGCGCAGGCCGGCGCGGTCGCGGCGCCGGCACGCCCGGCCGAGAAATGCCCCGAGTGCGGCGCGCGCACCCTGCAGAAGGTGGACGGCTGCGCGCGCTGCACCGAGTGCCATTACATCGGCAGCTGCGGTTGACCGGGAATGCACATGCGAAAAACCTGAACTGCTTTAAGGAACTGCGCGCGTGGCGCGGCTACGATGAATGCACCCGATACCGATTCCCAAGGAGCCAAGATGGAACACTCACTTCAATTGAACGCCGTCCTCGATCACGCCAGCATCGACAAGATGCTGGGCGTGCTACGGTCCATGCCGGGCATCCGCGCCGTCGAGCTGGCTGCAGGCAGCAGCCGGGTGGACCTGCAGTACGACGACGACCTGACCTCGCCGCAGGAAATCGACACCAGCATTTCGCGCTCGGGCTTCCCCCTGCAGCAGCGCGCCACCCGCTCGGGGGGCTGCTGCGGCTCGTGCGGCGGCGTCTAGCAGCCCCTGGCGCGCCCGCGCGGCCCGTTCACAGCACCGTCAGGTAGTGCGCGGGCTGCGGGCGCGGGCGTGCCGCCTTGACGCACTCGGCGCTGCCGAAGCCGATGAAGCACACTGCCTGCTCGCCCGCCTCCAGCCCCAGCAGGCGGCGCATGCCGGAAGCGGCCAGCGCGGCGCCGCTGGCCAGGCCGCTGGCAATGCCGAGGGCCTGCGCCGCGATCAGCATGTTCTGCACCGCGCACCCCAGCGACACCAGGCGCTCGGCCACAGGAACATCTGCAAGCGCTGGATCGGCGCGCAAAACGGCGACCAGCAGGCAGGGCGCGTGGAAGGCCTTGCCATGGGCAGCGCTGCGCGCGTCTTCATCTGCGTCCGGCTCGCGCTGCACCAGGGCGTCCACGAAGGCATCGCCCAGTTCATGGCGCTTATGCGCCGGAATCAAGACCAGGCGCCACGAACGCTGCTTGGCATGATCGGGCGCATGCCCTGCCGCCTCGCAGATGCGCTGCAGGCCCGCCTCGTCGGGGCCGGGCGCCTGCAAGCGGCGCAGCGATGTATTGCGGCGTGCAGCCAGCACCGTCCACAGCTCGTCGGACAATGCAGGCGGCGGGTAGGTGGGGAATTCCATGATGACCTCTGTTGCCTGGACTCGGCCGGTGTAATGCGGGATATTGTCGCACGCCTCTCGTGCGGACGAACTCGGCCATTCAGCCTGGCACGTAGGCCGGAATGACTAGGTCGGCGTAAGCCGTCATGCCGACAGCCATGCGCCGGCGATCTCCCTAGAATGTCGGCAAACGCTTCCACCGAAACCATTCGCTCCGCATTCGACCATCATGCACATCAAACTGCGGCTCTTCGCCAGCCTGCGCGAGACCCTCGGGGTCTCCTCCGACAACCTGACGCTGCCGGACACTACCCGCACTGCCGGGGATGTGCTGCAAGCGCTGCGCGCGCGCGGCGGCGCCTGGGCCGAGGCCCTGTCCGACCCCAGCGCATTCCGCATCGCGGTCAACCAGGCCATGGGCAGCCTCGACAGCCTCGTGCACGATGGCGCCGAGCTTGCTTTCTTTCCTCCTGTGACGGGGGGCTAGCATGCGCGTACGCGTACAGCACGAGGACTTCGACCTGTCTACCGAGATCGCCGCCTTGCGGGCCGGCCAGCCCGGCGTTGGCGCGGTGGTGGCCTTCGTCGGCACGGTGCGTGAAATGAACGACACCGGCGCCGTCTCGCACATGGAACTCGAACACTATCCCGGCATGACCGAGGCAGCACTAAGAGCCATTGCCGAGGAAGCCGGGCGGCGCTGGCCTGTTGCCGACATCCTGGTGATCCACCGGATCGGCGCCCTGCGCGGCTGCGACCAGATCGTGCTCGCGGCAGTGGCGGCGCGCCACCGCGGCGAGGCATTCGCCGCCTGCGAGTTCGTCATGGACTACCTCAAGACCCGGGCCCCTTTCTGGAAAAAGGAGATGAGGGCGGATGGCGCGCATTGGGTGGAGGCACGGGCCTCCGACGAGGCCGGCATGGCGAAGTGGCAAGCAGGCGCCCAGGCGTGAGCTTGGCTGTCCACCACCAGGATACGATGAAAAATCTTCTTGCAAGCCTGTTCGTGGCGCTGGCATGTGTCGGCGCCACCTCCTCCGCCCGTGCCGCCGAGGTACACGTGGCCGTGGCGTCGAATTTCGCCGCGCCCATGCAGAAGATCGCAAAGGCTTTCGAGAAAAAGAGCGGTCACAAGACCATCCTTGCCTTCGGCGCGACCGGCAAATTCTACGCACAGGTCAAGCATGGCGCACCTTACGGGCTGCTGCTGGCGGCCGACGCCGCGACGCCCGCCAAGCTGGTCGCGGAAGGCCTGGGCGTGCCCGGCACGGCCTTCAACTATGCCACCGGCCGGCTGGTACTGTGGTCGGCGCAGGCCTCGCTGGTCGATGCCAAGGGCACCGTGCTGGCAAACGGCGGATTTGCCCATTTGGCGATCGCCAATCCCAGGACGGCGCCCTACGGCGCAGCCGCCGTCGACGTCCTTCAACAGCTGCGCCTGCTCGATGGACTGAAAAGCAAGCTGGTCCAAGGGGAAAACATCGCCCAGACCTATCAGTTCGTCAAGACCGGCAACGCTGCCCTCGGATTCGTGGCCATGTCCGACGTCTACCGGGGTGGCAGTTTCATCGGTGGATCGGCATGGGTCGTGCCGGCCGAGCTGCATGCGCCGATCCGCCAGGACGCCGTCGTGCTTGCCAAGGGCGCGGCCAACCCGGCGGCCCGGGAGCTGGCAGCCTACCTGCGCTCCGACGAGGCGCGCCGGATCATCCGCTTCCACGGCTACGAGTAGCGGGGCATGGAAGATATCGATCCACTTGCCGGTGATCTCGCCGCGGTCTGGCTGACCGTGAAACTGGCGACGCTGGTCACCCTCCTGCTGTTGCTGGTCGCCACGCCGCTGGCGTGGTGGCTGGCGCGCACGCGCTCGCGCTTGAAACCCGTGGTGGGCGCCCTGGTCGCGCTGCCGATCGTACTCCCGCCCACCGTGCTCGGCTTTTACATGCTGCTCGCGCTGGGGCCGGAAGGCCCGCTGGGCCGCGTCAGCGCGGCCCTCGGGATGGGCATCAAACCCTTCACCTTCGAGGGCCTGGTGCTGGCCTCGGTCGTGTACTCCCTGCCGTTCGCGGTGCAACCCCTGCAGAACGCCTTCGACGCGATCGGCAGGCGCCCCCTCGAGGTCGCGGCGACGCTGCGCGCAAGTCCATGGGACAGTTTCTGGACCGTGGTGGTGCCGCTGGCCCGGCCGGGATTCCTTTCTGCAGCCGTGCTTGGATTTGCCCATACGGTCGGCGAATTCGGCGTGGTACTGATGATTGGCGGGAATATCCCGAACGAGACGCGCGTCGTGTCTGTCCAGATCTATGACCATGTCGAAGCGATGGCCTACACGCAGGCGCACTGGCTTGCGGGAGGCATGCTCGTGTTCAGCTTCGTGGTCTTGTTCGCCCTTTACACCTGCTATCCCCAATCGATACGGAAACCGCGCACATGAATGGCTTACGGGTACAGTTCAATGTGGCGCTACGCGCCAGCGCAGCGGCCGAACCGGACGGCTTTGCGCTCGAGATCGACCTTGCGTTGCCGCAGGACGGGATCAGCGCCCTGTTCGGGCATTCCGGATCGGGCAAGACCACCTGCTTGCGCGTGATTGCAGGCCTCGACCGAATCGCCGGTGCGCGCGTGTCCTTTGGCGACGAGATCTGGCAGGACGATGGACGCAAGCTGTTCGTCCCTCCGCACCGGCGGGCGCTCGGCTATGTATTCCAGGAAGCCAGCCTGTTTGATCATTTGACGGTGCGCGGCAATCTCGAATTCGGCTTCAAGCGGGTGCCGGTGCACGAGCGCCGTTTCAGCCCCGGCGCGATTGCAGAGCTGCTCGGCATCGCGGCGCTGCTGGACCAGCGTCCTGCGCGCCTGTCCGGCGGCGAACGCCAGCGGGTTGCCATTGCACGCGCATTGCTGGCCTCGCCGCGCGTCCTGCTCATGGACGAGCCCCTGGCCGCGCTCGACTTCAGGCGCAAGCGCGAGATCCTTCCCTATCTGGAGCGGCTGCGTGACGAGCTGGCCATTCCAATCGTCTATGTAAGCCATGCGCCGGACGAGGTGGCGCGCCTGGCCGACCACCTGGTCCTGCTCGATGAAGGAAAAGTGCTGGCCAGCGGACCATTGGGCGAAACGCTGGCACGGGTCGACCTGCCGCCGCACGTCGGGCCTGAGATCGGCGCCGTGTTCGACGCGGTGCTGACACGGCACGACACCGGCGACCTGTCTTCGCTGAGTTTTCCGGGAGGCATACTTACGGTTGGGCGCCGCGCGGAGGCGATCGGCAGCCGGCTTCGTTGCCGCGTCGATGCGCGCGACATTGGCCTGTCGCTGACCGATCCATCGACATCCGGCAGTGCCAACGCCCTTCCTGCCGAGATCACGGCGGTGGCCGCCGCGAACGACGCGATGGATGAGGTACTGGTGCAGTTACGGGTCGGGCCGACACCCTTCCTGGCGCGCGTCAGAGCACGACTCCTGCAAGAATTCGGTATCGTGCCGGGGCGCAAAGTCTGGGTACAGATGCAACGCGTGGCATTGCTTTCCTAGGCCGCCGCGAGCGGACGGCATAAGGGAATCGCGTCGCCAGTCCGTGTCGCCCCCATGCTTGCTGCGACGGGGACAATCCCGATCACGCAAGGGACAGCGCGCAGCCGGTTCAGGAATCGCTGCGCCGAGATTGAACGACGGCTGCCGCAGCGCGTTGCCGATCTGCTCCACCATGTCGAGCGCATGCTATTGCCAGGACGACGCTGACCAGGGCGGCTGCGCCTACCAGTGCGCCGGGCGCGAGCGGAGACAGGCCCAGTATTGCTGCATGGTAGAGGAAATTCAACAGGGCCAGCAAGCACAGCAAGTCAACCAGAACGACGTGTTTCGACATCCGCGACCGTTTGAGAACCCGATAAAACGGCAAAGGGGCCAGAAACAGGAACGCACAGTCGATCGCAGCGAGAGCAGGATGCGGCGCCGCTAACATTGCCCCTCGTCCAGCGAGCCATACGAGTCCCGTTGTCACCGGCCAGATACTGCGCAGCGGATCCAATGCCATCCAGTCCCGAGCGGCCTTGTAGAGGAAACCAGTGAATACAGCCGCAAGCACACCGAAAATCGCCTCATGCGCAAACCAGCGCGCATCGATACGAGGATGCACCGTCCATTCAAGCGCGCTCCCCATCCATAAGAACAGGACGACTGCAGCAAGACCTGAGGCCAACGGGTAGAACGGACGCTCCGCGGCTTTGACAACACCGTATCCAATTGTGATGGAGCCTGGAGAAGCGGCCCTGCTGCTCGATACTGGCATTTTCCCGATGAGTGTTTGGACGACAACGCATCGTAGGGGGTGCCGGGGGATCGGGCAATCCGCCGGAATAACTATGGTGTCGGGAAGCCTGCGAAACGCCGCATTGGATCCATGCACGGCAGGCGCAATGCCTGGCCGGCTGTGTCATCAGAGGCCGGCGGAGAGAACGAACTTGGTATATGGAGGCGAGGACAGGAATCGAACCTGTCTTGGCGGCTTTGCAGGCCGCTGCATAACCTCTTTGCTACCTCGCCAGAACCTATCTTAGACCGATGGCTGCGTTCGGCTGTGTGCTGGCGCAAAGCCACGCAAATCCATATGACGCGAATGGCGGAAAGCTGGGGCCGGAAAAGCAAACGGGCCCTGAACAGGGCCCGTGCTTGATACGATCTGGAGGCGAGGACGGGAGTCGAACCCGTCTAGACGGCTTTGCAGGCCGCTGCATAACCGCTTTGCTACCTCGCCAGAGGTAATCTTGGAACAGCTGACCCGGCCGGTTATGTGCCGTATCAACCGAGAAGCAATGTCTTCTCTGAATTTGGAGCGGGAGAAGAGTCTCGAACTCTCGACCTCAACCTTGGCAAGGTTGCGCTCTACCAACTGAGCTACTCCCGCATTGGAGTCCTACCTGTCGTAAAACCTTTGGAGCGGGAGAAGAGTCTCGAACTCTCGACCTCAACCTTGGCAAGGTTGCGCTCTACCAACTGAGCTACTCCCGCATTGGAGTCTTACTACTGCTTGTCGCACCAAGCTATCCGAAGATAACTGGAGCGGGAGAAGAGTCTCGAACTCTCGACCTCAACCTTGGCAAGGTTGCGCTCTACCAACTGAGCTACTCCCGCGTACAGAACAACGATTATCGCAGAACTTTGACATTTTCTCAAGTTTCTCAATCGTGCAATCGATCGTGTCACTTGAAAAACTTGGAGCGGGAGAAGAGTCTCGAACTCTCGACCTCAACCTTGGCAAGGTTGCGCTCTACCAACTGAGCTACTCCCGCTTTGTCTTTCATTCTGCTGCGTTGTTGTCGCAACAGGCAGGCATTATAGAGATTCTATTCCGTACGTCAAGGATGACACAGAACATTTCTTACAAGCTTCCTGCCTTTTCTTTAATAAGCGGCCATGCGCGGCGCAGGTAGTAGAACATCGACCAGACCGTCAGGCCGCCGGCCAGCCACAGGAAGTACTCGCCCCAGTACAGGGTGTCGATCCCGAACAGCACGTCATGGAACAGCAGCATTGGAATCGCCGTCATCTGGGCGGCGGTCTTGATCTTGCCGAGCGAGCTCACCGCCACCGACTTGGTGGCGCCGATCTGGGCCATCCATTCGCGCAAGGCGGAGATGGTGATCTCGCGGCCGATGATGATGAAGGCGATGATGGCGTTCACGCGGTCCAGCTGCACCAGCACCAGCAATGCGCCGGCCACCATCAGCTTGTCCGCGACCGGATCGAGGAAGGCGCCGAAGGCCGAGGTCTGGTTCCAGCGGCGTGCCAGGAAGCCGTCGAACCAGTCGGTGACGGCGGCGATGATGAAGACCAGGGTCGCGGCAAGGTTGCGGTCGGCCAGCGGCAGCCAGTGGGTCGGGAGATAGAAGACGCCTACAACCAGGGGAATCAGCGCTACACGTAGCCAGGTCAGGAGAATCGGGATGTTGAAAGGCATAGGAAAAACGCTGATTTCGGGAATGAAAAGTTTGGGCGACAGTCTACATGGGTATTGCAAATTGGACTAGGTGACTCGTCTGTATGCGTCCGAATCGCGCCTCCCAAAACAAAACCGGGGCACAAGCCCCGGTCCGGTAAGTCAATGCAGCTGCCGGTAAATCTCCTCCGCCAGCGTACTCGAGATGCCCTCCACCGACATCAAGTCTTCCACGCTGGCGTCGATCACGCCGCGCAGGCCGCCGAAACGCGCCAGCAGGCGCTGGCGGCGCTTGGCGCCGATGCCTTCGATCTCTTCCAGGCGCGAGGCCTGCCTGGCCTTGGCGCGCTTGGCGCGCATGCCGGTGATGGCGAAGCGGTGCGCCTCGTCGCGGATCATGGCCACCAGCATCAAGGCAGCCGATTCCTTGCCCAGCTCCTGCGGTGCGCGGCCATCGGCGAAGATCAGGGTTTCCAGGCCCACGCGACGCCCCTCCCCCTTGGCGACGCCGACGATCATCGATGTGCTCAGGCCCAGCTCCTCGAACACCTGGCGCGCCATCTCGACCTGGCCCTTGCCGCCGTCGACCAGTACGATGTCGGGCATGACCCCTTCGCCATTGGCCACCTTTTCGTAACGGCGTTGCAGCACCTGGCGCATCGCGGCGTAGTCGTCGCCCGGGGTGATGCCGTTGATGTTGAAGCGGCGGTACTCGCCGTTCTGCATCTGGTGATGGTGGAACACCACGCAGGAGGCCTGGGTCGCTTCGCCCGCCGTATGGCTGATGTCGAAGCACTCGATGCGCAGCTCGTCGAGGGTTTCGCTGTCGAGCGACAGCACCTCGGCCAGCGCGCGCGTGCGCGCCTGCTGCGAACCCTGCTCGGACAGCAGGCGCGCCAGCGCGATCTCGGCGTTCTTGCAGGCCAGCTCCAGCCACTGGCGGCGCTGCCCCTGCGGCTGGAAGATCAGGTTGATGCGGTGGCCGCACTGCTCGGACAAGGCCACGATCAGCTCCGGCTGGTCGAACTCGATGTTCAGGATCAGGGTGCCCGGGATGAACTGGCCCGCGTAATGCTGGGCCAGGAAGGCGCACAGCACCTCGACCTCGATCGGGCACTCGCCCAGCGATTCCCCCACGTGGGTCGGGAAGTAGGCGCGGTCGCCCAGGTGGCGTCCGCCGCGCACCATGGCCAGGTTGACGCAGGCGCGGCCGCCCTGCACCACCACGGCGATCACGTCGACGTCGGCGTCGCCCACGGTTTCCATGCTCTGCGCGTGCAGCACTTTCGACAGGGCCTGGATCTGGTTGCGCACGCTGGCGGCCTGCTCGAACTTCAGCTCCATCGCGTAGGACTGCATCTTCTGCTCCAGGTCCTCCAGCACTTCACTCTGGCGCCCGCGCAGGAAGCGCGCCGCGTTGTCGACGTCGCGCTTGTAGTCTTCCGGCGTGATCAGGTCGACGCAGGGCGCGCTGCAGCGGCCGATCTGGTGCAGCAGGCAGGGACGCGTGCGGTTGCTGTAGACGCTGTCCTCGCAGGTGCGCAGCAGGAAGACCCGCTGCAGCAGCTGGATCGATTCCTTGGCCGCCCAGGCGCTCGGGAAAGGCCCGAAGTACTGGTTCTTCTTGTCAAGCGCGCCGCGGTAGTAGCCCAGGCGCGGCGCTTCGCCGCCCGTGATCCGGATGTAGGGGTAGCTTTTGTCGTCGCGGAACAGGATGTTGTAGCGCGGCTTGAGCGACTTGATCAGGTTGTTTTCCAGGATCAGCGCCTCGGCCTCGCTGCTCGTCACCGTGGTCTCCAGGTGCGCGATCTGCGACACCATCATCGCGATGCGCGGGCTCGACAGGTTCTTCTGGAAGTAGCTCGACACCCGGTTCTTGAGGTTACGCGCCTTGCCGACGTAGAGCACGTTCTGGTTCGCGTCGAAATAGCGGTACACGCCCGGCAGCCCGGGCAGTTTTGCCACAGTCGCCAGCACCTGCTCGCGCGCCGCTTCGCTCGGCTGCACCGGCAGCAAAGCGTCGCCCTTCAATGTCGCTTTCAGTTCTTCTTTCATGGCCTGCCAACTGTCCGGCCGCACGCGTGGCGCGGCGGCCTCAATCTTCCTGATCCTGGGTCTGGCGGCGCCGATGCGCGCCGGCTTCGTTGCCGGGACCGGCATCGCGGCCCCGCCGCTCGCCACATAGGCGACGGTCCTTTCGTCTTCCTTGCTCACGTCCTACCTGCTTGTACCTTATGCGGCCACGTTCCTGGTCACGATCACGAAGGCCACCGCATAATCGGCCTCGTCGCTGACGGTCACCTGCGCCGTCAAGCCATTGGCGCGCATGAATTCTTCCAGGGCCCCGCTGCAGACGATGACGGGCTTGCCGCTGGGTGCGTTGAGCATCTGGGCCGAGCGCCAGGTCATGGGCATGCGCATGCCCAGCCCGATCGCTTTCGAGAACGCCTCCTTGGCCGAGAAGCGGGTGGCCAGGAAGCGCAGTCCGCGCACCGCGTTCTTGCTGCTCCTCGCATGGTATTTCGCCAGTTCCTCGGGGCCGAGGATCTTCTCGGCGAAGCGCGGGCCGCTGCGTGCGAGCGCCGCCTCGACACGCGAGATCTGGACGATGTCGGTGCCGATGCCGTAGATCATCTCAGGCCCCTGCCCCGTATTGCACGCCGAGGCGCGCCGCCACCATGATGGCCTTCATCTCGCGCACCGCGTTCTCCCAGCCCGCGAACAGGGCGTGGGCGACGATCGCGTGGCCGATGTTGAGCTCGTGGATGTCGGCAATGGCCGCGATCGGCTGCACGTTGGTGTAGTGCAGGCCGTGGCCGGCGTTCACGCGCAAGCCGCGCGAGGCGCCCGCCCGTACGCCGACCTTGATGCGCTCGATCTCGCGCAGCGCCTCCTCGCCGTGGCTTTCCGCGTAGCGGCCGGTGTGCAGTTCGATCACGGTGGCGCCCACCGCTGCAGCTGCTTCGATCTGCCCTTCGTCGGCATCGATGAACAGCGAGACGCGGATGCCTTCGCTCTTCAACTGCTGCACCGCCGCTTCCACTTCCTTGTAGTAGCGGATCACGTCCAGGCCGCCCTCGGTGGTGACTTCCTCGCGCCGCTCCGGTACCAGGCACACGTCCTGCGGCTTGACCTGGCAGGCGAAGTCGATCATCTCGCGGGTGACCGCCGCTTCCAGATTCATGCGCGTGGCCAGTTGCGGGCGCAGCGCGATCACGTCGGCATCCTTGATGTGGCGGCGGTCTTCGCGCAGGTGCAGGGTGATCAGGTCGGCGCCGGCCTGCTCGGCCAGCAGGGCCGCGCGGATCGGGTCCGGATACGTGGTGCCGCGGGCATTGCGCACGGTGGCGATGTGGTCGATGTTGACGCCGAGGTCGATGACGGAGCCAAGGGGTTGCAGGAAGCTCATGTGTGGTCTTTATAGTTGCATCAGGTCGATCAAAATCTGGCGCGTATTCAGCGGCGCGCCGCCCAGGTGGTGCGCCAGCAGGAAGCGCATCAGCTGCTTGCTCTGCGCCTGCGTGACCGGGTCGCTGTAATCCTCGCGCTCCATGTCGAGCAGGGTCTTGCCGAGCACTACCGGCCAGACGTCGGCGGGCACGGCTTCGCGCGCGCCCTTTTCGGGGTCCACCACGTAGTCGCGCCCCAGGTCGACCGGGCCGCGCGTCGTGGTCGAGCGCGCCAGGTCGGCGGCGACCCCAGTTTCCTTAAGTAAGGCCCGTTCGAACTTTCGCAAGACGATGGGCGGCGGTTCGCCGTGAGCCAGCTGGTTCAATGTCGAGACGTAGTGGTCGAACAAGGCCGGGTGCTTGTCGTCGCGCGCGAGGAGCTTGACCAGCAGCTCGTTGAGATAAAAGCCGCACAGCAGCGCGGTCTTCTCCAGCGGCAGCATGCCGCCGACCCATTCGGCATCGATCAGGGTGCGCAATTCGGACTTGCCGCTGAACGAGACCGACAGCGGCTGGAAGGTCTGCAGCACGCCGCGCAGTTTCGACAGCGGGCGCTTGGCGCCTTTCGCCACCACGCCCACGCGGCCGAAGTCGCGCGTGAACATGTCCACGATCAGGCTGGTTTCCTTGTAGGGATAGCTGTGCAGGACGAAGCCGGGCTGGCCGTTTACACGGGTGTCGCGCACGGGCGGACGGCTGCGCTTGGCCGCGACCGGAGCGCTCGGCTCCAGTGTGTCGATGAGGTCGTCTGGTTGTGCTTGATCTGGCATGCGGTCGGGACGGCCTCCAAGCGCTTACTCGTAACCGTAGGCGCGCAGGCCCGCTTCGTTGTCGGCCCAGCCGGATTTGACCTTGACCCAGATCTCCAGGTACACGGGGCCGTCGAACAGCTTTTCCATGTCCAGGCGCGACTGGGTTGAGATTTCTTTCAGGCGCGCGCCCTTGTTACCGATGATCATGGACTTGTGCGTGTCGCGCTCGACCAGGATGGCGCAGAAGATGCGGCGCAGGTTGCCCTCCTGCAGGAACTGCTCCACCACCACGGTGCTCGTGTAGGGCAGCTCGTCGCCCAGCAGGCGGAACACCTTTTCGCGCACGATCTCGGCGGCCAGGAACTTCTCGCTGCGGTCGGTGATGTCGTCCGGCCCGAAGATCGGGGCATTCTCCGGCAAATGGCGCTTGATCTCGTTTTCCAGCGCGTCGACCTGGAAACGCATCTTGGCCGAGACCGGCACGATGGCGGTGAAGTCGCGCAGCGCGGCGATCTTTTGCGCGAACGGCATCAAGACCGCCTTGTCCTTCATGCGGTCCGACTTATTGATGACCAGCACCACCGGGACGTTCTTCGGCAGCAGGTCGAGCACCTGCTGGTCGGCCGGACCGAAGGTGCCGGCTTCGACCAGGAACAGGATCACGTCCGAGGAGGTGAGCGTGTTCGAAACGGTCTTGTTCAGCGTTTTATTCAGAGCGTTGGCATGGCGGGTCTGGAAGCCCGGGGTGTCGACGTAGATGAACTGGGCGTCGTCGCGGGTCTGGATGCCGGTGATGCGGTGGCGCGTGGTCTGGGCCTTGCGCGAGGTGATCGACACCTTGGCGCCGATCAGCACGTTCATCAGGGTCGACTTGCCGACGTTCGGGCGGCCGACGATGGCGATATAGCCGCAACGGAAGTTCTCCGGGGTGCCGGTGGTGTCGGTGGTGTCGTTGCTGTCGATAGTATTCATGGTGGTGCTCATGCGGATTTGCTGCCTGTTTGTTCTGTTCCTGCGGCCCCATCGGACTGGACCGTGCCGATGCCTGCCAGCTTCAGCTGGGCGGCGCGTGGTTTGCTCTTGCGGGCCGCCGGCGCCTTGGCCAGCACCGCCTGCGCCGCTTCCAGCGCCAGCCGGGCGGCGGCCTGTTCGCCGGCGCGGCGGCTGCCGCCGCGTCCGAAGACCTGCACGTTCAGCTTCGGCACCAGGCACTCGACCTCGAATTCCTGACTGTGGGCGGCGCCGTGCGTGGCCACCACGTTATAGGTCGGCAGCGAGATCTTCTTGCTCTGCAGGAATTCCTGCAGCAAAGTCTTGGCATCCTTGCCCAGTGTACGCGGATCGACCGAGTCGAGCAGCGGAATGTAGAAGGCGCGGATCACGTCGCGCGCGGCATCGAAACCGGTGTCGAGGAAGATTGCGCCCAGCAGGGCTTCCAGGGTGTCGGCCAGGATCGAGGGACGGCGGAAGCCACCCGATTTGAGCTCGCCCTCCCCCAGGCGCAGGAACTGCGACAGCTCGAGCTTCTGGGCGATCTCGAACAGCGATTGCTGCTTGACCAGGTTGGCGCGCAGGCGCGACAAGTCGCCTTCGTCGAGCTTGGTGAAGCGCTCGTACAGGATCGAGGCCACGACGCAGTTCAGGATCGAGTCGCCCAGGAATTCCAGGCGTTCGTTATGCAGCGCGCTATGGCTACGGTGGGTCAGGGCTTGCTGGAGCAGGCCGGTGTCCCGGAACGTGTAAGCCAAGCGTGTTTGCAATAACTGTAGATTCATTGTGCTGTCATGGTTTCACCAGGCACCCAGTGCCCGGAGTCTATTGCCTGTTACTGGGACGCGGTTGCGGCCCCATCTGCTTCTTTTGCCGCATTCACGCCGCTCGGGTCGGTCGTACCCGCGTAGTCGATCACGAGGCTCACATTGCCCACCAGCGGCACCCGCTTCTCGTAGGCGAAGCTGACTTGCGTCTCGCCGTCGTCGCGGGTGATGGTCAGGTCGCGGCCGCTGATGGCGGTGACGTTGTTCATGCCGGCGTTCTTGTCAAAGGCTACCTGCATTTCGCGCGGCGTGCCGCCAGCTTCCTTGGCGCGCACGATCGCTTCCTTGATCGCGCTGTACTCGAACCAGGTCGGCAGCAGCTTGAGCGCGAAGACGGCGATCACGCCGATCACGGCCAGGACGAGGATCAGGCCGGTCAGGGAAACGCCGGCTTGCTTACTGGGTGCTTGGTGACGCATCGTGGATCTCCCGGATTACTGGATGCCGCCAATCCGCTTGGGATTGCTGAAGTTCATCCAGACGACGATCGCCTTGCCAACAATGTTTTTATCCGGCACGAAGCCCCAATAGCGGCTGTCGGCACTGTTGTCGCGGTTATCGCCCATCATGAAATAGTTGCCTGGAGGTACGATACAGGTAAATTTATCGTACGAATAGTCGCAGGCCTCACGATTCGGGAAATTGTCCACAGCGCCGATGTCGATCGTGCGCTTGCCCTCGGTGTTCAGGATGCGGTGCGCCACCCCGTTTTCCTTGCCCGGCAGCTGCTCGACGAACTGCTTGTGGTAGATCGGGTGCTGGTCGTCCAGGTAGTCGTCCATCGGGGTGTACTGGACCGGCTTGCCGTTCACGGTCAAGCGCTTGTCTTCATAGGTGATGGTGTCGCCCGGCACGCCGATGACGCGCTTGATGTAATCTTGGCCCATGTCCTTCGGATACTTGAACACCATGACGTCGCCGCGCTGCGGGTCGCCCACTTCGATCACCTTCTTGTTGACGATCGGCAGGCGGACGCCGTAGGCGTACTTGTTCACGAGGATGAAGTCGCCCACCAGCAGGGTCGGCACCATCGACGAGGACGGGATCTTGAACGGCTCCCACAGGAAGGAGCGCAGGATGAACACCAGCGCGATCACCGGGAAGAAGCTGCCCGAGTACTCGATCCAGGTCGGCTGGCGCAGGTGCGCCTGCTCGATGGCGGCGCGCCCGTTGCCGCTGTCGACCTTGATGCCCTCGGCGGTGAGCTTGCTGGTGCGGGCGTCGTATTCGGCCAGGGCGGCGTCGGCCTTGCGGCGGCGCGCCTTGGCCAGCACGAACACGTCCAGGCACCAGATGACGCCGGTGACCACCATCAGGACGAACAGGATCAGAGCAAAATTGCTCAGGATGGGTTGCATATCCATTTATTTTTCTTCCACCTGGAGGATGGCCAGGAAGGCCTCCTGCGGGATCTCCACCGAACCGACCTGCTTCATGCGCTTCTTGCCGGCTTTTTGCTTCTCGAGCAGTTTCTTCTTACGCGAAATGTCGCCGCCATAGCACTTGGCCAGCACGTTCTTGCGCAGCGCCTTGACGTTTTCGCGCGAGATGATGGTGGCGCCGATCGCGGCCTGGATCGCCACGTCGAACATCTGGCGCGGGATCAGTTCGCGCATCTTGGCCGCCACCTGGCGTCCGCGGTAGGGGGCGTTGGCGCGGTGCACGATGATCGCCAGCGCATCGACCTTCTCGCTGTTGATCAGCATGTCGACCTTCACCACGTCGGCGGCGCGGTATTCCTTGAACTCGTAGTCCATCGAGGCATAGCCGCGCGAGGTCGATTTCAGGCGATCGAAGAAGTCCAGCACGATTTCCGCCATCGGGATCTCGTAGTGCAGCTTGACCTGGCGGCCGTGGTAGGCCATGTCCATCTGGACGCCGCGCTTGCCGTTACACAGGGTCATCACCGCACCGACGTACTCTTGCGGCATGTACAGGTTGACGTCGACGATCGGCTCGCGCACTTCGTTGATCTTCGACGGCTCCGGCATCTTGGACGGGTTGTCGACGCGGACCATGCTGCCGTCGCGCATCTCGACCTCGTACACCACGGTCGGGGCGGTGGTGATCAGGTCCATGTCGAACTCGCGCTCGAGGCGTTCCTGCACGATCTCCATGTGCAGCAGGCCAAGGAAGCCGCAGCGGAAGCCGAAGCCCAGCGCCTGCGAGACTTCCGGCTCGTACATCAGGGCGGCGTCGTTCAACTTGAGCTTTTCCAGCGAATCGCGCAGGGCGTCGTACTGGTTGGCTTCCACTGGGAACAGACCGGCGAACACCTGCGGCTGGACTTCCTTGAAGCCCGGCAGCGGGCTTGGTGCCGGCTTGCTCGCCAGGGTGACGGTATCGCCCACCTTGGCGGCGGTCAGTTCCTTGATGCCGGCGATGATGAAGCCCACCTGCCCTGCCGACAGTTCCGGCAGCGAGACCGAGCGCGGGGTGAACACGCCGATGTTCTCGACCAGGTTCACGGAACCGGTTGCCATCAGGAGGATCTTGTCCTTCGGGCGCAGGGTGCCGTTGACCACGCGCACCAGCATCACGACGCCCACGTAGGGGTCGTACCAGGAGTCGACGATCAGGGCCTGCAGCGGCGCATCCTTGTCGCCCTTGGGCGGCGGCACCTTGGCGATCAGGGTTTCCAGCACGTCTTCCACGCCCAGGCCGGTCTTGGCCGAGCACACGGTGGCGTCGGACGCGTCGATGCCGATGACGTCCTCGATTTCCTTTTTGGCGTTGTCCGGGTCGGCGTGCGGCAGGTCGATCTTGTTCAGGATCGGCACCACTTCCACGCCCAGGTCGAGCGCGGTGTAGCAGTTGGCCACGGTCTGGGCTTCCACGCCTTGCGAGGCGTCGACCACCAGCAGCGCGCCTTCGCAGGCCGACAGCGAGCGCGAGACTTCGTAGGAGAAGTCGACGTGGCCCGGGGTGTCGATCAGGTTCAGGTTGTAGGTCTGGCCGTCGCGCGCCTTGTACTGCAGCGCCGCGGTCTGGGCCTTGATGGTGATGCCGCGCTCGCGTTCCAGGTCCATCGAGTCGAGCACCTGCGCGTCCATCTCGCGCTCCGACAGGCCGCCGCACAGCTGGATGATACGGTCGGCAAGGGTCGATTTGCCGTGGTCGATGTGGGCAATGATGGAGAAGTTACGTATGTTGTTCATTAACAAAGCTCAAAACCAAAAAGGCCGCGGGCAGCGCGGCAGGCTACGACAACGAATAGGGGCAATGCAAAAAAGCGCTTCCAGGAGGGCATGCCGGCCCCCGGTCGAAGCGCTCGATGAAGCGAATGAAAAGCGTGGGCGGCAGGCTTGCGGTCGGCCGGCGCTTTTCCGACCCCGGCATTTTACCGGATTCCGCGCCGGAAAGCCCGGTTTTGGGGGCGGCGAAGGGTAGAAAGGCCCGTTTTTGATTATCCGGGAGACAATCGCAGGGTTTGCGGATCAGGCGGCAGCCCGGGCGCAGGCGTCGGCCCAGCCGCGCGCCGCCACCGGGTCGAGGAAGTAATGACACAACTCCTCGCCCTCCGGGTCGCCATACAGCACCGGCACCAGCTCGTCGAAACGCGCCACCAGCGCCGGGTCGGCATCGACGTCGACCACGGCGACCTCGAAGCGCTCGCCGGGCTGCTGCAGGGCCAGCAAGGCCTGCAGCATGTCTTCACACAGGTGGCAGTAGCTGCGCGAGTAGAGAGTGAACGGAACCGCCCCCATCATTGACGCGGCTTCACGACGACGTACTGGGTGACGTCGTCACGTCGCACCAGGAGGGCCACCGGCTTTTTCGGGTCGAGCTTGGCGACCAGGCCGTTGAACTGGGCCACATTGCTCACCGGGCTATTGCCCACCTGCGAGATGATGTCGCCCGGGCGGATGCCGGCCGTGGCCGCACTGCCCTCGGCATTCTCGACCAGCACGCCGCCGTCGACGCCGGCTTCGGCGCGCGCCGCCGCCGGGATGTCGGAAACCACCAGGCCGAGCGCGTTCGGCGCGGCGCCCGGGGTCGGCTTCTTGGGCGTCGGGCGCGCGGTCGGGGAACGCTCTTCCTGCAGTTCGACGATGGTCACCGGCACGTCGAGCTGGGTGCCGCGGCGCCACACGGTGACGTTGGCGCGGCTGCCGACCTTGGTAGCGCCGACCAGGCGCGGCAGGTCGCGGGTGGTCTCGATCGGCTGGCCGTTGAATTTCAGGATGATGTCGCCGACCTTGATGCCGCCCTTCTCCGCCGGGCCGCCGGCTTCGACCATCGATACTTCCGCCCCGCGCGCCTTGCCCAGGCCGAGCGACTCGGCGACGTCGCGCGTGACTTCGCTGATCTGCACGCCAAGGCGCCCGCGCGTGACCTTGCCAGTGGTTTTCAGCTGGTCGGCCACGCGCATGACCTCGTCGATCGGCACCGCGAAGGAGATGCCGTTGTAGGCGCCGGACAGCGTGGCGATCTGCGAGTTGATGCCGATGACCTCGCCGCGCATGTTGATCAGCGGGCCGCCCGAGTTGCCCGGGTTGACCGCGACGTCGGACTGGATCAGCGGCAGGTATTCGCCGGTGTCGCGCGACTTGGCCGAGATGATGCCGGAGGTGACGGTGTTGTCGAGGCCGAAGGGCGAGCCGATCGCCACCACCCATTCGCCGACCCGGATCTTGCTGGAGTCGCCGGTGCGCAGGTAAGGCAGATTGCTGGCCGAGAGCTTGAGCAGGGCCACGTCGGAACGGCGGTCGGCGCCCAGCACCTTGGCCTTGAACTCGCGCCGGTCGGTGAGCGTGACGGTGACTTCGTCGGCGCCTTCGACCACGTGGGCATTGGTGAGCACGAAGCCGTCGGCGGAAACGATGAAGCCGGAACCGACGCCGCGCGTGACCTGCTCCTCGGCGCCGCCCTGCCCGCCCGGACGGCCCTGGCCGCGCCCGCCGCCGCGCGGAATCTGGCCGCCGAAGAAGCGGCGCAGGAATTCCTGCATTTCCTCCTCGCCCGGCATGCCCTGGCCGCGCTGCACGCGCTCGGTGGTGCGGATGTTGACCACGGCCGGGCCGACCTTGTCGATCAGGTCGGAGAAGTCGGGCAGGCCGGTGACGACCGGGGTCTGTACCGGCGCCGCCGCCATGGCGGTATGGGGGAGGAAGGCACAGCTCGCTGCGACCAGCAGGGCCGGCAGGAACACGCGAAGTGGACGATGCTTGGATTGACGGGTCATGGGCTTGGCGGTGGAAGGCTGAGATTGACTTTATGGTAAGCCAAAATACGCGCTTTGTCGCGCCGTACGCGGGCATGCCGCGCCCCCATCGAAGGTGGAAAAGGGATTGGGAACAAGCCGAAAGGCTTATATGCGGAATGAATCAGATGAGCTGTGTGATATGCCGCACATATCAGCGATGCATGCGCTGGCGTAGGGTGTCGGTCGGCCCAGGCTGTGAGCTTAGAGGCGCTTGACGCTCGCCGGGCTGGTGTCGGCAACCGGTCCGTCGAGCGGTGTCACGCCCTGCCTGGCCATCTTGCTGCCGTTGAGCGCTTCGGCCCCCGCCACGACCGCCGGTGCGATCGCCGCCAGCGCATCGGCCGCTGTCGCCGGGCGCCCTGCCGCGCGCCGCAGCGGCGTCGGTTCGGCGGCGAGCCGGTCGGCCAGGCGCAGTGCGAAACCGGGCGAGAGTTCCGCCTCGAGCGGCTCGGCGCGCAAGGCATCGCCGATGCGGTGGTAGAGGTCCCATGTCTGCCGCCCGTCCGCATCGCGCAGGGCCGCCAGCGCCAGCTCGAGGTCGGCGTCCGGCAGTTCGCCGTCCGCAAAGGCCGATATGTATTCGCGTATCTTCTTGTTCGTGTCCATCTGGTAACCCGTCGCCGTCGGTCTGTTTATGTTGTCCCGTCTCTGTACGATCCTGCTACCTACCGACGTTTGTCAACCGGGAAATCGAGCAATGGGCGCAATTTCTCGGCAATGACTTCGCGTGCACGGAAAATCCGGCTGCGTACGGTTCCAATCGGACACGCCATCACCTCGGAGATTTCTTCGTAGCTCAATCCTTCTATTTCTCGCAGAACAATTGCCGTTCGCAATTCCAGCGGCAGTGCTTCCATCGCCGCATTGACTGTGTGGGCAATCTGCTTGCTCGCCAACACCGATTCGGGTGTGTTTATGTCGCGCAAGCTCTCTGCGTCGTCGAATCCCTCTGCCCGCTCGGCGTCGGCCTCGGTAGAGGTCGGCGCACGGCGGCCCTGTGTAACCAAGAAATTCTTGGCCGTGTTGATTCCGATGCGATACAGCCAGGTGTAGAAGGCGGAATCGCCGCGGAAGTGGCGCAGCGCGCGGAAAGCCTTGATGAAGGTCTCTTGCACGACGTCTTCGGCTTCCGCCGGATCGTGCACGAGGCGCGACACCAGGCGCATCAGGCGGCGCTGGTACTTGGCCACGAGCAGGTCGAACGCGGCCCGGTCGCCAGCCTGGACGCGCTCCACCAACACCTGATCACCCTCGCGTTCTGTCGTCACGGACCCTGCCCCATCGGCTGCAGCGGCCCTCCTGCATAAGAGTTGGCCCGCTGCAATAAGTTCAAAGTATTTTGTGCTCCGCCGCTGACCCGCCCGCAGCCTGGACGCCGGCGCCGAGCGCCACCGCCAGGGCACGAAATGCCTCCGGCGGCAGGCTGTCCGGCAGGACGGCGACGGGCGTGCCCAGGGGTGCGCGCGAACGGAGCCGGCGCTGTAGCCGCCAGCCCCGCGCACCCTGGCTCGCCGCTCCGGCAGCGCCGCCGTCAGTCCCCTCCAGGCATAGCATCAACATCCGCGGCCACAGCGTGGAGCCGGCCGACAGCCTCACTGGCAAGCCTTCACGTTTGTCCTGCCGCATACCCTGTTGTACCGTCAGGCGTAGCTGGCCGGGTCCAGAAATATCAATGCGATGCACCGTTGCAGCACGCAGCGCGGCATGCAGCACGCATGCTGCTGCGAACAGCAGCGCAGCCGCTACACAGGGCGCGGCCGCGAAGCGCGCGGACGTGGCGAAGCCCACGGCGCACGCGGCCGCGAACAGGGAAGCGCCGAAGCCGGCGAGCAGGCAACGCAGGCGGCGCGACGGCGCAATGACGACGCTCAGCGCGATCGACATGGCTCTTTGGCGAGAAAAGGAAAAGGGGCGCCGCAGCCCGGGGGCGACGGAGGAAGTACGGGGAGATGTAAACTGCTTGATGCACAGGACCGAACGGTCCAGGCTGTCAGGCGCCCATTCCGGTTAGACCGGAATGGGCGTGGTCTGGTTCAGACCGACGGTCAGACTTTTGCGAAGACGAGGGTACCGTTGGTACCGCCGAAGCCGAAGGAATTCTTGACCGCGTAGTCGATCTTCATGTCCCGCGCCGTGTTGGCCACGAAGTCCAGGTCGCACTCCGGATCCTGGTTGAAGATGTTGATCGTCGGCGGCGACACCTGGTTGTGGATCGCCAGCACAGTGAACACCGATTCCAGGCCGCCCGCGCCACCCAGCAGGTGACCGGTCATCGACTTGGTCGAGTTCACGACGAGGCCGGTCTTGGCGTGGTCGCCGAAGACGCGCTTGATGCCGCGCACTTCCGCCACGTCGCCCAGCGGCGTCGAGGTGCCGTGCGCATTGACGTACTGGACTTCGCCGGCGTTCAGGCCGGCGTTTTTCAGTGCCGCCACCATGCAGCGCGCCGCGCCACTGCCATCCTCGACCGGCGAGGTGATGTGGTTGGCATCCGCGCTCATGCCGAAGCCGATGACTTCCGCATAGATTTTGGCGCCGCGTGCGACCGCGTGTTCGTACTCTTCGAGCACCATCACGCCGGCGCCCTCGCCCAGCACGAAGCCGTCGCGGTCCTTGTCCCACGGACGGGACGCGGTGGCCGGATCGTCGTTGCGGGTCGACAGCGCGCGTGCCGAGGCGAAGCCGCCCAGGCCCAGCGGCGACACGGTCGATTCCGCGCCGCCGGCGATCATCACGTCGGCATCGCCGTACTCGATCAGGCGAGCGGCGGCGCCGATGCAGTGCAGGCCGGTGGTGCAGGCGGTGACGATCGCCAGGTTCGGGCCGCGCAGGCCGAATTTGATCGAGAGATCGCCCGAGATCATGTTGATGATCGATGCCGGCACGAAGAAGGGCGAGATGCGGCGCGGGCCGCGATTCATGTACTCTTCCTTGGTGGCTTCGATCATCGGCAAGCCGCCGATACCCGAACCGATGGTCACACCGATGCGGTCCGCGTTTTCCTCGGTCACGACCAGGCCGGAATCCTGCAGGGCCTGGATGCCGGCTGCCATGCCGAAATGGATAAAGCTATCCATGTTGCGGCCTTCCTTGCCCGGCAGGTAGTCTTCCACCTTGAAGTTCTTCACTTCACCGGCGAAATGCGTCGTGAACGGCGTCGCGTCGAACTTGGTAATGTTGGCAATGCCCGACTTCCCGGCCAGCGCCGCGTCCCACGCCTCGGCAATGGTGTTGCCGATTGGTGAAATGCAGCCCAGGCCGGTAACGACGACACGGCGGTTGCGTGAACGGCTCAAGCGATTCTCCCAGAAACTTTTAAAGCGACAGCTTAGGCCTTGACGTGCGCGGTGGCGTAGTCGATGGCTTGCTTGACGGTGGTGATCTTCTCAGCCTGCTCGTCAGGGATTTCCATTTCGAACTCGTCTTCCAGTGCCATCACCAGTTCCACGGTGTCCAGCGAGTCAGCGCCGAGGTCGTCAACGAACGAGGATTCGATTTTGATGTCTGCTTCTGCAACGCCCAGTTGCTCAGCGACGATTTTTTTAACGCGTTGTTCGATATCCGACATGTTATGGCTCCATTAAGGTGTGTGTTGCGGAAAGTGCGCGCATTTTATCAGGTTTGCGCGATGAAAAACTACTTTCGGCGATTACGCTTATTTCCACCGAAATTACTGCTAAAAGTGGCGTACACGCCGGATTATCTTCGCGAGCGCTGATAATCCGGCATTCTAGCCCCTTAATTCATGTACATGCCGCCGTTCACGTGCAGCTCGGTGCCCGTGATATAGGCGGCGGTCGGGCCGGCCAGGAAGGCCACGGCATGGGCGATGTCTTCCGGCTGGCCGAGGCGGCCCAGCGGGATCTGGCCCAGGAGCGCGCTGTGCTGGTCGTCGCCCAGCGCCTTGGTCATGTCGGTGTCGATGAAGCCCGGCGCGACGCAGTTGACGGTGATGTTGCGGCTGCCGATCTCGCGCGCCAGCGCGCGGGTCATGCCGGCCACGCCGGCCTTGGCCGCGGCGTAGTTCATCTGGCCCGGGTTGCCCGAGGCGCCCACCACCGAGGTGATGTTGATGATGCGGCCGTGCTTGGCCTTCATCATCCCGCGCAGCACCAGGCGCGACAGGCGGCCGACGGCGGTCAGGTTGGTGGAAATGACGCTGTCCCACTCCTCGTCCTTCATGCGCATGGCCAGGTTGTCCTGGGTGATGCCGGCATTGTTGACCAGGATCGACAGGCTGCCGAAGCCCTTCTGCACCTCGTCGACGACGGCGCCGCACTGGCTCGCGTCGGTCACGTTCAGGACCACGCCCTTGCCGCCGAATTCGGCCAGGTATTCGCTGATGGCTGCCGCGCCGCTTTCGCTGGTGGCGGTGCCGACGACCTTCGCGCCCTGGCGCGCCAGTTCCAGCGCGATGGCCTTGCCGATACCGCGCGATGCGCCGGTGACGAGGGCGACTTGGTTCTCCAGATTCATGCTATTCCTTTTCTTTGGTGTTGATCTCAAGCCGCCTTGATCGAAGCCAGCACGCGTTCCAGCGAAGCCTGGTCCACCAGGGCCTCGCCGACCAGCACCGCATCGATGCGCTTGGCCATGCCGATCAGGGTCTTGCTCGGGGCGCATTCGATGACCTGGGTCACACCCTCGGCGGCCATCTTCTGCATGGTCTCGACCCAGCGCACCGGACCGGCGGCCTGGCGCACCAGGGCGTCCTTGATCGCGGCAGGATCGTGCAGGATAGCGACGTCGACGTTGTTGATCAAGTCGATCTGCGGCGCCGAGAAGCTGATGTTCTCCATGTAGTCGCGCAGGCGGTCCGAAGCAGGCTTGAGCAGCGAGGAGTGGAACGGCGCCGACACCGCCAGCTTCATGGCGCGCTTGGCGCCCTTGGCCTTGGCGATCTCGCAGGCGCGGTCGATTGCGCCGGCGTGGCCGGCGATGACGATCTGGGTCGGCTCGTTGAAGTTGACGGCTTCGACCACTTCACCTTGCGCGGCCTCGAGGCAGACGGCGCGCACGTCGTCGGCCTGCAGGCCCAGCACGACGGCCATGCCGCCCTGCCCGACCGGCACCGCGTCCTGCATCGATTGGGCGCGGAAGCGCACCAGCGGCACCGCGTCCTTGAACTGAATCACACCCGCAGCGACCAGGGCCGAGTATTCGCCCAGGCTGTGGCCGGCAACGATGGACGGCAGCGGGCCGCCGGCGGCGATCCAGGCGCGGTACACGGCGACCGCGGCGGTCAGCATCACGGGCTGGGTGTTGGTGGTGAGGTCGAGGTCTTCCTTCGGGCCTTCGGCGATCAGCTTGCCGATGTCGAAGCCGAGGGCATCCGACGCCTCAAGCACGGTCTGCTCGACGACCGGGTTGCCGGCGAAGCCGTTCAGCATGCCGACGGCCTGGGCGCCCTGGCCCGTAAACAGGAATGCGAATTTGTTCATGTTCTTGTTCTCTCTGTTCGGAAATGTCGTGATTCACGTAGGGTGGTCGGCTATGCCGACCGCGCGTTCAGCAAGAATATGCACAGTCACGGCGCATCCGGGAGTTGGACGCGCGGTCGGCGGAGCCGACCACCCTACAAATTACATGCGGGCGAGCACCGCGCCCCAGGTGAAGCCGCCGCCGACGCCTTCCATCAGCACATTGTCGCCCTTCTTGATACGGCCGTCGCGCACCGCAGCGTCGAGCGCCAGCGGGATCGAGGCGGCCGAGGTGTTGCCGTGCTGGTCGACGGTGACGACCATCTTTTCCATCGGCAGCCCGAGCTTCTTGGCGGTGCCCTTCATGATGCGCAGGTTAGCCTGGTGCGGGATCAGCCAGTCGACGTCCGAGGGCTGCATCTTGGCGTGCTCGAGCGCTTCCTTGGCGACTTCTTCCAGCACGGTGACGGCCAGCTTGAACACCGCCGGACCATCCATGTACAGGAAGCCGCTGCCGGCCACGGCGCCGCCGGCCAGGTTGCCCGGGATCGACAGGATGTGCGACTGGCTGCCGTCGGCGTGCAGCTTGGTGGCCAGCACGCCCGGCTCTTCCGAGGCTTCCAGCACCACGGCGCCGGCGCCGTCGCCGAACAGCACGCAGGTGGTGCGGTCGGTGAAATCGAGGATGCGCGAGAACACTTCGGCGCCGATCACCAGCACGCGCTTGTAGACGCCGGCGCGGATGAAAGCGTCGGCGGTCGAGACCGCGTAGACGAAGCCGCTGCACACGGCCTGCACGTCGAACGCGGCGCTGTTGTTGGCCATGCCGAGCTTTTGCTGCACGATGCAGGCGGTGCTCGGGAAGCTGCCGTGGAAGTCGGGGGTCGAGCTGGCGACGATCACCAGGTCGATGTCGGCCGGCAGGCAGCCGGCCGCTTCCAATGCATTGCGCGCGGCCTTCACGGCCAGGTCTGAGGCGTTCTCGTCGCTGGCGGCGTAGTGGCGGCTCGAGATGCCGCTGCGGGTCACGATCCATTCGTCGGAGGTTTCGATCCCCTGCTCGGCCAGCTGGGCCGCCAGTTGATCGTTGGTGACGCGCTTGGCCGGCAGATAGCTGCCGGTACCGGTGATCTTGCTGTAGACAGTCATCTGTTCCACCATCCTGCTGGTTTTGGTCAAGCCTGGCGCTGCTGGGCGTCGGGCGGGGGCGGCATCAGTTCGGCGATCAGGGCCGACAGCTGCTCTTGTACGTCGTATTTGGCGGCGTCGTAGGCGCGCTTGATCGCCCATTCGAAGGCGAAGGCGTTGGCGCCGCCGTGGCTCTTGAAGACCAGGCCCTTCAGGCCGAGCAGGCTGGCGCCGTTGTAGCGTTCCGGATTCAGCTTCTTGAGCGACTTGCGGGCCAGCAGCGCGCCGGCCATCGACAAGATATTTTCCGTGAACACGGATTTGACGAAGCGCGACAAGCCTTCGACGGCCTTGAGCGTGACGTTGCCGACGAAACCGTCGCACACGACCACGTCCACCGTGCCCTTGAAGATGTCGTTGCCTTCGACGTTGCCGTGGAAATTCAGTTTGCCGCGCTCGTGGTCGGCCTTGAGCAGCTGACCGGTGGCCTTGACCACGTCGTTGCCCTTGATCTCCTCGGTGCCGACGTTCAGCAGGCCGATGCTCGGGCGCGGATTGTTCTCCATGGCCGAGCACAGCACCGAGCCCATGATGGCGAACTGGTGCAGGTGGTGCGGTTCGCAGTCCACGTTGGCGCCCAGGTCGAGCATGTAGGTCGGGCCGCCCTTCTGGTTCGGCATGATCGAGCAGATCGCCGGACGGTCGACGCCGGCCATGGTCTTGAGCACGTAGCGCGAGACGGCCATCAGGGCGCCGGTATTGCCGGCCGAAACGCTGGCATTGGCGCTGCCGTCCTTGACCAGCTCGACCGCCACGCGCATGGACGAATCCTTCTTCTTGCGCAGGGCGATCTCGAGCGGGTCGTCCATGGTGACGACCTCGGTGGCGCTTTTAACGGTGATGCGGGCGTTCGACTCGGCGCCATGCTTCTTGAGCTCGGCGCGCAGGACGTCTTCAAGCCCCACCAGGATGAGGTGGACGTCAGCTTGTTTTTTTAGAAACGAGACGGCTGCCGGAATGGTAACTGAGGGGCCGTGATCGCCGCCCATGCAGTCAATGGAAATTGTGATTGTCATTTGTCGGGGGATGCCGGCTCATGCAAAGCGGCAGAGCGTGCGGGCGGCAAGATGGGATGGGGCATGGCGCGTAGCCAGCCGCTGTCCGCGCAATTCAAAATGACGGAGTGCAAAGTTGTTGCAGCCGCTGAAAACGGAAAAGAAAAAGCGGCGCCACGCAGATAACATACGTTGCACCGCCTTCACAGTACTAAAGGACAAGACGTCGATTACTCGTCGTTCTTGGTCTTCAGGACTTTACGGCCACGGTAGAAACCGTTCGGGCTGATGTGGTGACGCAGGTGGGTTTCGCCGGTGGTCGGCTCGACTGCCAGGTTCGGTGCGGTCAGGAAATCGTGCGAACGGTGCATGCCGCGCTTCGACGGGGACTTCTTATTCTGCTGAACTGCCATGATGACTCCTAATACATAAGTTCTAAAATTCTAACACATTCGATTTGCAAATACATGCAGATCGAGTATCCCAGCGGCAATTTCTTATTCATCCATCGCCGACATGTTTTAACGCTGCTACATCAACTGCCTACTGCCATACTCGACTACTGCACGCGTTTGACACGTTCTTTCAGTCGTACTGCTCGGTACTGCGGTACTACTAATTCTGTAATGCTTATTCGGACTTGAGATTTTTCAGTGCCGCGAACGGCGAGACCTTCTCGGTCTTCAGGGTGTCCAGGAGCTTGGTGTCCGGACATACCTCATGTTTCGGTGCCTGCGGCAGGGCCAGCAGGGCTTCGTCTTCCAGCAGCTGGCGGATGTCGCACTCGCGGCTGCCGACGATCACGTCGATGCTCTCGTCGTCGAGGACTTCCTCGATCCCGTCCGCATCTTCGTCGTCCTTGCCGAGCACCAGCATGGTGGACGAGTCGATCTCGTAGTCCATCGGTTTCAGGCAACGCTGGCACACCAGCTTCACAGGACCGGCAACCGCCAGGGTCATCGATGGGTAACCCTGCTTGGTCAGGCCGCCGTCGATCGACCAACGGATTTCGCCGGACTTGTCGGCGCAATCGGCGGCCAGGCGGGTCATCTCGGCGACAGGGGTCGTGCCCTCGCGGTGTCCGCTATTCCGGCAAAACTCGAAGGCGTCAATGACAAAAGCGCTCATTTGGAAAACTTCCCCGGAAAACCTGCGATAATAACAGGCTTCTCCCCGCAGAGTCAAAGACTTACGTCGTTTTTGAGCGCTGCGCGTTGTACCCGATATGATTTATCGGGTTTACTTGACGGAGATATATGATCTATTAGCTTAGCTTATAGTTTTCCTTATTCACCAGACCGCAATGATACCAAGTTCGGCGCCTTTGCGCCTCATTCTCGCCTCCAGTTCCGCTTACCGGCGCGAGCTGTTGTCGCGCCTCCAGCTGCCCTTCGAGGCGATCGCACCCGACATCGACGAAACACCCCGCCCCGGCGAAACGCCGCAGGACACCGCCATGCGCCTGGCGCGCGAGAAGGCGGCCGCGGTGGCGGCGCGTGCTCCGGGTGCGCTGGTGATCGGCTCCGACCAGGTGGCGACGCTCGACGGCATGCAGATCGGCAAACCAGGCGACCATGCGCGCGCGCTGGCGCAATTGCAGCTGATGCGTGGGCGCCGCGTGGTCTTCCATACGGCACTGTGCCTGTGGGACAGCCGCGTGGCCGACCCGCTGCAAGCCGCCCAGGTCGAGAATGTGCAGGTCTTCGTCGACTTCCGCGATCTTCCCGATGCCGAGCTGGATGCCTACCTACGCATCGAGCAGCCCTACGACTGCGCCGGCAGCGCCAAGAACGAAGGCCTGGGCATTGCCCTGCTGGAACGGATCGAGTCAAACGACCCGACCGCCCTTACCGGCCTGCCGCTGATCGCCTTGAGCAGCATGCTGCGCCGCGCCGGCGTTTCCTTCTTCGGCGTGTAACACCACTTATTTTTTCTTAACGATGCCCGGCACCCTTTACCTGATCCCGAACACCCTTGGCCCTACCGATGCCTCCTCCGGCGCCCTCTCCGCCCTGCTGCCGACGCAGGTGCAGGCCCTGACCTCCAGGCTCGACTACTTCGTCGCCGAGAACGCCAAGACTGCGCGCGCCTTCCTGAAATTGGTTGCCATCGACCATCCGCTGGCCAGGCCACTGCAGGAAATCGAGATTGCCGAGCTGAACGTGAACACGCCGCCGGCCGCGCTCGCGCAACTGTTGCAGCCGCTGCTGGCGGGACGCGATGCGGGACTGGTGTCGGAAGCGGGCGTGCCGGCCGTGGCCGACCCGGGCGCGGACCTGGTGCGCCTCGCCCACCAGCACGGGATCCCGGTGCGCCCGCTGGTGGGCCCTTCCTCGCTGCTGCTGGCGGTGATGGCAAGCGGCCTGAACGGCCAGAGCTTCGCCTTCAACGGCTATCTGCCGACCGACGCCAGCCAGCGCACCAAGCGCATCGGGCAGCTGGAAGGGCGTTCGCGCAGCGAGAAGCAGACCCAGCTTCTCATCGAGACGCCGTACCGGAACGGGCAGATGCTGGAGGCCTTGGTGAGCGCCTGCCAGCCGGGAACCCTGATATGCGTGGCGACGGATCTGTCGCTGGCGAGCGAGTCGGTCCGGACGCTGACGGCGGCGAAGTGGAAGGCGGCGCTGGCCGCCGGCAAGGGGCCGGATTTTCACAAGAAGCCGACCGTGTTCCTGTTCCTGGCGCAGTGACAGCGTAACGCGATCCCGTTCCGTCCGCACGTCGTTCCCGCGCAGGCGGGAACCCAAGTTTGCATGGGCCGCCACTAAACGCAAAGGCAGTCACTACGCGAAGGAATTGGATTCCCGCCTGCGCGGGAATGACGGTCTTCAGGACAACGGTAATTGATGTGTCGTCTCAGCGCGACGCGTCAATGCACCTCATGGGTAAGTTCCCTCACCCAGTCGAAGGCCTTCAGCTCGATCTCGCGAATCTGCGCCACCGACAGGCCGAGTTTACGCAGCGCGTTATACAGCTTGCACCCGCCTTCCGCCGCCTCGAGCAGCTCGGCCACGCGCAACATGGTCCCGAACTCCCCTTCACGGTCGAGCAGCGCCATGCGCACGTCGTCCGCCACCTCGACGTTGTCGAGGATGTCGCGCATCTGGATCGAGAACAGCGCATCGGCCAGCGACATGATCCCCACCGTGAAGGCGCGATCGGCCCTAGCCGCATCGTTCGGATAGCGCGCCAGGGTCATCAGCTCGAGCAGCTTGCCGCGCGTGGTGGCCAGCTGCAGCAGCGGCGAGGCCAGCTCGACCCCGCCCGCGGTCGTGTACAGCAGGATCTGCAGCCAGCGCTGCAGCTGGCGCCGCCCGAGCTGGTGCAGCGCCTGCGACAGCGACTCGATCTGCGGCCCCGGCGCCGCGCGGCTGTTCACCAGGCGCAGCAGGTTCAGGCTGATCAGGGCGTCGCGCTTGACCGCGGTTTCGATCACCTGGGCGTCCGCATCCGAGCTCACCAGCTCCAGCAGGCGCAGGATCGTCATCTCCGAGGGCGTGATCTTCTTGCCCGACAAGATGACCGGGCGGGCAAAGTAATAACCCTGGAAGTATTCGAAACCGAGCTCCATGCACAGCTTGAATTCGTCGATGGTCTCGACCTTTTCAGCCAACAACTTCTTGCCGGTGGACTTGAGCGAGCGCACCAGGCCCTTCAGCTCTTGCGGCGGCACCAGCTTGACGTCGACCTTGATGACGTCGACCAGGCCGACCAGGCGGTCGAGCTCGGGCGAATGCTCGACCACGTCGTCGACCGCGAACTTGAAACCGAGCTCTTTCAGCTCGGCGACACGCGCCAGCAACGCCTGAGTCGGCTTGACGGTTTCCAGGATTTCGAGGATAACCTTATGCGGAGGCAGGAAGCGTACGAAGTCGCTCATCAGGACGACCTCGTCGACGTTGACGAAGGCGAGCTGCTCGCCGACCACCTGCTCCATGCCCAGCTGCGAGGCGTGCGAGATCACCGCCGCCGTCGCCGCAGCGTTGTCGGTCAGTTTCGCATCGTCGTCCTCGCCGGCGGCACGGAACAGCAGCTCGAATGCCACGAGATGCTGGTCACGGCCGAGGATAGGCTGACGTGCGAGAAAAAAATCGTTGGACGGCACGGATGCCGCTGCCGTTGCTTCGGCATGCATCTACAAAACTCCTGGAAACTGTTTCGGCCCGGATAGACGCGCCGGACAGGCGCGAACGCCTGCCTCGGAGACTATACTACAAATCCGACACTATTAGCATTTTTATATCGAACTTGCGGATCAGCGCTTGCCGCCGCCCTTGCCGCCGCTGCGTGGGCCAGCCGGTCGCGGACCTGCGCTGCGCGGTCCGCCCGCGCGCGGTCCGTCTGCGCGCGGTGCTGCCGAGCGCGCACCCGTGGCGCTGCCCGCGGCAGCCGGACGCTTGCCCGGAGCGCGTCCCTCGCCCGGCCCGCCCGCCTGCGGCTTGCCCTGAGTGCTGCCGTCCGGGTGCCAGACGCGGCGCGCACCTGTCTTCGGTGCGGCCGGCGCCGCCTCTTCGCCCTCGCGCACCATGCTTTGTCCCGGCAGGCGCAGGCTGCCCTTGCCGGACAGCGGGCTGGCGCGGCGCGCATTGCCAACCGGGGCGCGCGGTCCTTCGCCGGCCAGGCGCGCGGAGGCGGCGCCGGTCAGCTGGGTGCCGGTTTCGATGGTGAAACGCGCGCCGGCATCCTTGCCGAGCACCTGCACCAGATAAGGCATGGTCTCGCGCAACATCGCCTCCAGGGTGTAGGGCGGATTCAGGATGAACATGCCGCTGCTGTGCAGGCCGATGCCGTCCGGACCGGGGGTCGACACGGTGAGGGTCACGTTGAGCCACTCCTTGGCCGGCAGGCGCTTGAGCTTGTCGGGGAACTGGCGCGATTCCATGCGTTGCAGCACCGGATACCAGACCGCGTACATGCCTGCCGGGAAACGGCCCAGGGCTTCTTCCAGCGCGTCGCGCACCCTCTTGTAGTCGTCCTTCACTTCATACGGCGGGTCGACCAGCACCAGCGCGCGGCGCGAAGGCGGCGGCAGCAGCTTCTTGAGGCTCTGGAAGCCGTCGCCGTGCTCGATGAGCACGCGCTTGCCGCGGGCGCGCTCGCCCTGCTCGGCCCGGTGCGCCTCGGCCTTGCGTACATTCTCGTACAGGATCTTGACGTCGGCCGGGTGCAGCTCGAACAGGCGCAGGCGGTCATCGAGGCGCGACATCTGGTCGGCCACATAGGGCGAACCGGGGTAGTAGCGCATCTTGCCGCTCGGGTTCATGCCCTTGACCAGGTCGAGGTAGGGCTTGAGCGCCTCGGGGACGTTGGTCGCATTCCACAGGGGGCCGATGCCGGTGTCGTACTCTCCGGTCTTGGTGGCCTGGAAACTGTCGAGCGCATACACGCCGGCGCCCGAGTGGGTATCGATATAGGTGTAGGCGACGTCCTTCTGGTTCATGTACAGGTGCAGCTGCACTTGGACGAAGTGTTTGAGGACATCGGCGTGGTTACCCGCGTGGAAGGCATGGCGGTAGCTCAACATAAGCTGGAATTCCTGAGAAAAGAGTCGGTGCCGTGTTCTTCGACGGCGCAATGGGCGCCATTATCCACTACAAAGCAATTTCTCGGGCCGATGAAAAAAAACCGCAGGCCCTCGCGGGCGCTGCGGCAAGTCTTAGAGGTAAGTGGGGCAGGAAGCGCTTACGCGACCTTCTTCTCGTCGAAGAACTGCTCGTCCTCGGTCGAACCATGCAGCGCGGTGGTCGAGCTCTGGTTCTGCTGGATGGTCTGGGTCACGGCGTCGAAGTAACCGGTGCCGACTTCGCGCTGGTGCTTGACGGCGGTGAAGCCCTTCTCGGCGGCGGCGAACTCGTTTTCCTGCAGCTCGACAAAGGCGGACATGCCGCGGCGGGCATAGCCGTGCGCCAGGTTGAACATGCTGTAGTTCAGGGCATGGAAGCCGGCCAGGGTGATGAACTGGAACTTGTAGCCCATGGCGCCCAGCTCTTTCTGGAACTTGGCGATGGTCGCGTCGTCCAGGTTCTTCTTCCAGTTGAACGAAGGCGAGCAGTTATAGGCCAGCATCTTGCCCGGGAATTTCGCATGGATGGCTTCGGCGAACTGCTTGGCGAAGTTCAGGTCCGGCTTGCCGGTCTCGCACCACACGAGGTCGGCGAAGGGCGCATAGGCCAGGCCGCGCGAGATGGCCTGCTCGATGCCCGGCTTGACGCGGTAGAAGCCTTCCACGGTGCGTTCGCCGGTGCAGAAGGGCTGGTCGATCGGGTCGACGTCCGAGGTGAGCAGGTCGGCCGCTTCGGCGTCGGTGCGGGCGATGACCAGGGTCGGCGTGCCCATCACGTCGGCCGCCAGGCGCGCGGCGTTGAGCTTCTCGACCGCTTCGCGGCTCGGCACCAGCACCTTGCCGCCCATGTGGCCGCATTTCTTGACGGAAGCCAGCTGGTCCTCGAAGTGCACGCCGGCGGCGCCGGCATCGATCATGGCCTTCATCAGCTCGAAGGCGTTCAGCACGCCGCCGAAGCCGGCTTCGGCATCGGCCACGATCGGCGCGAAGTAGTCGATGTCGTCCTTGCCCTCGGACCACTGGATCTGGTCGGCGCGCTGGAAGGTATTGTTAATGCGGCGCACCACCAGCGGCACCGAATTGGCCGGATACAGCGACTGGTCCGGATACATTTCGCCGGCAACGTTGGCGTCGCCCGCCACCTGCCATCCGGACAGGTAGATCGCCTTCAGGCCCGCCTTCACCTGCTGCATGGCCTGGTTGCCGGTCAGGGCGCCCAGGGCATTCACGTAGGGTTCGTTGTTGACCAGGTCCCACAGCTTCTCGGCGCCGCGTTTGGCGAGGGTGTGCTCGATCTGGATCGAGCCGCGCAGGCGGACCACATCCTCAGCCGTGTAGTTGCGCGTCACACCTTTCCAGCGCGGGTTGGTTTCCCAGTCTTGCTGGAGTTCACTGATCTGTTGTTCACGAGTTGCCATGCTGATTCTCCTGATTGAGGACTAAGTTGCGAAGGAATCCGTTGGGTAAATCATAGATCAGTTTGTGCGCAGCACAACAACTCTTATATAAGACATCAAAAGATTTTTTTATCTCCTTATTTCAATGACTTACAAAATTCGTTTCATGATGCGATATAAAATTTCTCAGAATGGAAATGAAGGAAGGGGCTGGCTTTGCTGCAAATTTCGTCAGGCGTAATGTACATTTCACCATGTAAAACAAAGTCTTTGAAAGGCTGTTGCGCAAATGCATTCAATCATCAATTTCCTCAAATATTTGTTGACTAGACGAATTTGTAATGACATGATGCAATCATCAGATTCGTCAAAGACCTCAAAAACTATCGAAAGTGATTATGAACACCCTCCTCCGTCTCGCAGTCAGCAGCCTCTTCATTGTTGCCGCAACCAATGCGTCGGCGGGTGTCATCACGCAAGACGGCGTCGTGTTCACGTCGACTTTCACTGGTAACGTCCTGAGGCTCGAAATCGACGCCGCCAAACGCAGCGGGGGCTGGGCCGCCGCGAGCGCCATCGACGGCCTGGCGATCAAGACCGTCGGGAGTTTCTCGGGCGTGAAAATGAGCAGCTCGACCGGCGCCAACTGGGCGCTGTCGAGCGCGGAACTGAACGCTTCCGGCTGCGCCGGCAAAGGCAAGGGCGGCGCCGCCCGCCTGTGCTTCAGCGGCGGCGCAGTCGACCTGGCCGACGACATGGTGTTCACCTTCACCTTCGAAGGCAGCCCGGACCTCGCCGCGCCGCACCTGAAGGTGCACTTCGTGAACGCCGGCGGCGCCAAGGTCGGCAGCCTGCTGTCGATGGACTTCCCATGGCAGGCGGAGACCAAGCCGGCGCCCGTCCCTGTTCCGGCTCCGGCTCCGGCTCCGGCTCCGGCTCCGGCTCCGGCTCCGGCTCCGGCTCCAGCTCCTGCTCCAGCTCCAGCTCCAGCTCCGGCTCCTGCTCCGGCGCCCGCTCCCGTTGCCGAACCAGCACCGGTGCAAACGCCTGATCCGGCGCCGGCCGGCGGCACGCAGGGAGGTGGCGGCGCGGCGGAGACCGGCGGCAACCTGCCGGTCGCGACGCAGCCGGCTCCCCTGGATCCGGCGTTGATCCCGGCGTCGCCGATCATCGTTCCTGGCAGCGGCAACGCCGACACCGGCAACACCCCCATCGTCGAGCCTGCCGACGGCGGGTCCAGCGAAGTGCCGGAACCGCAATCCCTGGCCATCGTCGGCGCCGGCCTGGCCGTGATGGGCCTGGCGCGCCGTCGCCGCCGTACGGCCTGACATTCCAGCGCCGCGGCGCTAACTCAGCCATTGGTTAGTCGCCTAACAGAAAGGTCAATACGAGCGGACTAGTCTGGACTCGCGTGCTCATCAGTACGCAAGTCCGGGCCGTTCGCCGACGCGAAGGCCCGGTCGTTCAATGTCATTTAGGAGATTGAATTGAAGACCTTACTTTGCAAAGCAACGGCTGCCCTTGCACTGGCCGCCGGCGTCGCCGCCACGGCCCAGGCCGGCTCCCTCACCTACCAGGGCGTGACTTTCACCTCGACCTGGAGCGGTAATCTCTTGACCCTGGAAATCGATGCCGCCAATCGCACCGGAGACTGGCTCGAGGCCAGCTCCATCGGCGCCCTCCAGCTCAAGGACCTGGGCAGCTTCTCCGACGTGACCATGGTGTCGGCGCCCGGCCTGGCGACCGACTGGACCCTGTCGTCGAACGAACTGAACGCCAACGGCTGCGCCGGCGGCGCCCATGCAGGACGCAGCCTGTGCTTCTCGGGCGAGCGCGTAGCCCTGGCGGACGACATGGTGTTCCATTTCAGCTTCAGCGGCGGCGCGCCCGACCTGGAAGCGCCGCACCTGAAGGTGAACTTCTTCGGCGAGGGCGAGCGCAAGGTGGGCAGCCTGCTGTCGCAGACCATCGCGCCGGTGCCGGAACCGCAGACCTACGCGATGATGCTGGGCGGACTGGGCCTGGTAGGCTGGATGGCGCGCAGGAAGCGCAAGGGGACTTGAGCACCCGCTTCGGGGCATGAAAAAACGGCGCGTGCCTTGCGGGACGCGCCGTTTTTCCTGTGTGCGGCAGGCGGATGCTTACTTGGCCAGCTCCACCTGCTCGCCGAACACGAGGTTCCCCCCGCGTACCCGCACCGGGATCGTATCCTTCGGCCCGAAGCGCCCCGACAGGATCGCCTTCGACAGCGGATTCTCGATCTGCTGCTGGATCGCGCGCTTGAGCGGGCGGGCGCCGTAGATCGGGTCGAAGCCGGCTTCCGCGATCTTCTGCAGGGCTTCGTCGTCGATGTCGAGCGTCATCTCCATCTTGGCCAGGCGTTCTTCCAGGCCTTGCAGCTGGATCTTGGCGATCGCGCCGATGTTCTTCTCGTCGAGCGCATGGAACACCACGATCTCGTCGATGCGGTTGATGAACTCGGGGCGGAAGTGGCCGCGCACCTCGGCCATCACGGCCAGCTTCACCACGCCCGGCTCGTCGGTGTCCATCGACTGGATCTTGTGCGACCCCAGGTTCGAGGTCATCACGATCACGGTGTTCTTGAAGTCCACGGTGCGGCCCTGGCCGTCGGTCATGCGGCCGTCGTCCAGCGCCTGCAGCAGCACGTTGAACACGTCCGGGTGCGCCTTCTCGATTTCATCGAGCAGGATCACGCTGTAGGGCTTGCGGCGCACCGCTTCGGTGAGGTAGCCGCCCTCCTCGTAACCCACGTAGCCCGGCGGCGCGCCGATCAGGCGGGCCACCGAATGCTTCTCCATGAACTCGCTCATGTCGATGCGGATCAGGGATTCCTCGGTGTCGAACAGGAAGGCGGCCAGCGCCTTGCACAGCTCGGTCTTGCCGACGCCGGTCGGGCCCAGGAACATGAAGGAGCCATAGGGGCGGTTCGGGTCGGACAGGCCGGCGCGCGAGCGGCGGATCGCGTCCGACACCGCTTCGATCGCCTCGTCCTGGCCCACCACGCGCTTGTGCAGCTCGTCCTCGATGTGCAGCAGTTTCTCGCGCTCGCCCTGCATCATGCGCGACACCGGGATGCCGGTGGCACGCGCCACCACCTCGGCGATTTCCTCGGCGCCGACCTGGGTACGCAGCAGCTTCGGCTTGCCTGCCTCGCCGTCCGCGCCTTCGGCGGCCTCCTCGGCCTTCTTGAGCTGGGCTTCGAGCTCCGGCAGGCGTCCGTACGACAGCTCGGACATGCGGCTGTAGTCGCTCTGGCGCTTGGCTTCCTCGATCTGGTGGCGGACCCGCTCGATCTCTTCCTTGATGTGGGCGGTGCCCTGCACCGCCGCCTTCTCGGACTTCAGGATCTCCTCGTAGTCGTTGTACTCGCGTTCCAGGCGCGCGATCTCTTCGCCGATCAGCTCGAGGCGGCGCATCGACGCTTCGTCGGTTTCCTTGCGCACGGCTTCGCGCTCGATCTTCAGCTGGATCAGGCGGCGCTCGAGCTTGTCCATCACTTCCGGCTTGGAGTCGATCTCGATCTTGATCTTGGCCGCCGCCTCGTCGATCAGGTCGATCGCCTTGTCCGGCAGGAAGCGGTCGCTGATGTAGCGGTGCGAGAGCTCGGCCGCGGCGATGATGGCCGGGTCGGTGATCTCGACCTTGTGGTGCAGCTCGTATTTTTCCTGCAGGCCGCGCAGGATGGCGATGGTCGCCTCCACGCTCGGCTCGTCGACCATGATCTTCTGGAAGCGGCGCTCCAGCGCGGCGTCCTTCTCGACGTACTTGCGGTACTCGTCGAGCGTGGTGGCGCCGACGCAGTGCAATTCGCCGCGGGCCAGCGCGGGTTTCAGCATGTTGCCGGCGTCCATCGCGCCTTCGGCCTTGCCGGCGCCGACCATGGTGTGGATCTCGTCGATGAAGACGATGGTCTGGCCTTCGTCCTGGGCCAGCTCCTTCAGCACGCTCTTCAAGCGTTCCTCGAATTCGCCGCGGTACTTGGCGCCGGCCAGCAGGGCCGCCATGTCGAGCGAGAGCACGCGCTTGCCCTTGAGCGAATCGGGCACTTCGCCGTTGACGATGCGCTGCGCCAGGCCTTCGACGATGGCGGTCTTGCCCACGCCCGGCTCGCCGATCAGGACCGGGTTGTTCTTGGAACGGCGCTGCAGCACCTGGATCGCGCGGCGGATTTCGTCGTCGCGGCCGATCACCGGGTCCAGCTTGCCCATGCGGGCACGTTCGGTCAGGTCGAGGGTGTATTTTTTCAGCGCTTCACGCTGGCCTTCGGCGTCCTGGGAATTCACCGATTCGCCGCCGCGCACGGCGGAAATGGCGGACTCGAGCGCCTTGCGCGCCAGGCCATGCTCGCGCGCCAGGCGGCCGGCCTCCGACTTGTCTTCGGTCAGCGCCAGCAGGACCATCTCGGAGGCGAGGAACTGGTCGCCGCGCTTCTGCGCTTCGCGATCGGCCAGGTTCAGCAGCGCCACGAGCTCGCGCGAGACCTGCACGTCGCCGCCGGTGCCCGAGACCTGGGGCAGGCGTTCGAGTGCCGACTTGAGCGCGTTGGCGAGACCGCCGACGTTGACGCCGGCGCGCTGCAGCAGTGAACGGGCACTGCCGTCGTCCTGGTTCAGCAGGGCGACGAGCAGGTGGACCGGATCGATGTACTGGTTATCGTTGCCGACCGCCAGGCTCTGGGCATCCGCCAGCGCTTCCTGAAGCTTGGTCGTCAGTTTGTCTTGCCGCATGGTATTGCTCCCTAGTGGTGTTCTTAACTGAGGAGCAAAATTGGGATGTCTGTCTGCTTTTCAAGATGTGCAACGCAGCTCCCCTTGTACGGCAAGCCGCGTCCTCATTCCATGGCGGCCTTGGGCTCGTCTCTGCGCGCGCCGCCGAGGTCTCGCACGTTCTTCTGGACGGCGACCACGGCGAACAGGCTCAGCACGAAGGACATGGCATAGAAACCCTTTTCGCTCGGCGCCAGGGTGGCGTTCCACAGGCCGACGGTGAGCAGCAGGATGGCCGAGATCAGCGACACCCAGCACAGGCCGGCATAGATGCCGGTCACCGGCAAGCCTTCGCTGCGGTCGCGGACCGTCTTTTGCAGCGACACGGCGGCGAACAGGCCGAACAGCAGCAAGGTCAGGTAATAACCCTTCTCGTTCAGCTGCATCTGGGCATTCCACAGGCCGATCAGGTAAGCGCTGCCGCCGATCAGGAGCGCACCCCAGGAAGCACCGACGAAGGCGGAAGTAGGACGCTGGACGGTTTGCATGGCTGTTCCTCAAGTTAATGAACTAGCCGCAAACTTATCACGCTCCCCGAGCAGCACAATTGATCTATGCAGGGGGTAGCAGCCCGTAATACCGCTAGCCGCGCAGGACGCGCCATGTGGCGAAGCCTGCCACGCAGAACAGGATCGAACCGAGCAGGTGCAGGAGGGTGTGGGCAAGCGCCCAGCCGTACTCGCCGCGCTGGAGCAGCAGCACTGATTCGCCGGAAAAACTGGAAAAGGTGGTCAGGCCGCCGAGGAAACCGGTGATGGCGAACAGGCGCCATTCGGGCGACAGGGCAGGATAGGCGCTGAAGAAGCCCAGCGCCAGCCCGACCAGGTAGCCGCCGACGAGGTTGGCCGCCAGCGTCCCGATCTGCACATAGGCGTGCAGGCTGCCCAGCCAGAGGCCCAGCCCCCAGCGCAGCCAGGCGCCGATCGCCGCCCCGGTGCCGACCGCCAGCCAGCTCAAGCGCGATTCTCCGTCCCCAGCCACTTGCGCTTGGCCGAATCGTCGCTGGCGCGCGCATCGACCCAGCGCGCCCCTTCCGGCGTCTGTTCCTTCTTCCAGAACGGCGCGTCGGTCTTCAGGTAGTCCATGATGAACTCGCAGGCGGCGAAGGCCTCGCCGCGGTGTGCCGAGCTGCAGGCCACCAGCACGATCTGGTCGAGCGGTTTCAGGGGACCGACGCGGTGGATGACCTGCACGCCGAACAGCGGCCAGCGCGCCCTGGCCTGGGTCACGATGTCTTCCAGCGCCTTTTCCGTCATGCCAGGATAGTGCTCCAGCTCCATCTCCGACACCGCGGAACCCTCGTTCAGGTCGCGCACGGTGCCGACAAAACTGACCACGGCGCCCACGCGGCCGTCGCCCGCGCGCAGGGCAGCGAGTTCACGCGACAGGTCGAAGTCCGCTTCCTGCACGCGGATGTCGGTCACTTGCGCCGATGCCGGCGCGCGCATTGGCGCATTCATCGGCCGTCCTTCGCATAGCGCGTCAACAATTGTTCGATGCGCATTTCGGTGCGGGCGTCAAGCAGGGCCTGCAATGCCAGCAGCTCGTGCAAGCCCCTGGCAGCGGCGCCCTGTCCCGCGCCGTGTCCGGACTTGTGACCGGACTTGAGCGAGCTTTGCAGCACCTCGACCTGCAGCTTGAGGCGCTCGCGCGCGAATTCGGCGCCGCTGTCGATGCCGGCCGCGATCTCCAGGCGCAGCAGTTCGTGCAGCAGGTGGTCGCGATTGGCTTCCAGCTGGCGGGCGTATCCGCTGCGGTCGCCTTCGAGCGCGCCCAGGGCGGCCTCGAAGCGCGCATGCAGCACCGGCTCGTAGCCGCCTTCGAGCGGCAGCAGCGCGTCCCAGCGCCCGCGCCAGTCGGAGGGGTTGGTGTGGGCGTCAGGATTGACGATGGCGTTTTCCAGCGCCTGGATCAGGCGCAGCTTGTCGCGCACCGCGCCGGCCAGCGCCAGCCCGGCGGCGCGGCGCGCCACGTCGGCATGGTGCTGCACCGCCGCCAGCGCGGCGTGGTAGCGCTTCTCGATGCGGGCCTCGTGGGCGCGCGGCACCGGCCCGATCGCCGCCCACTCGGCCGCCGCCTCGCGCAGCAGCTTGCCGGCGGTGGCAGGAGTCGCATCCGGCGCGGCGGCTTCGAGACGCGCGCACAGCGCCTCCTTGGCGGTTTCATGGGCGCGCCGTTCGGCGTCCGCCGCATGAGCGTGCTCCTTGCGCCTGGCGAACAGCGCGTCGCAGGCGGCGCGGAAGCGCTGCCACAGCGCCTGTTCGGCCTTGCGCTCGAGCGGCAGCGCACGCGCATGCTCCTGCCAGCGCGCCTGCAGTTCGCGCAGCGCGTCGACGGCGTGACGGTCGTGCGGGTCGAGGGCCAGCGCTTCTTCGATCAGCTGCTCGCGCACGCTCATCTCGCCCTTGCGCTGTTCTTCCAGCGGACGCTGGAGCGTGTTCAGCGCATCGGAAAACAGCGCGTCGAGACGCTTCTTGTCCTTGCGATCGATCGCGCCCAGGTGGCTCCAGGCGGTGCGCAGGCGCTGGACGGTGCCGGACACGTGTTTCCAGTCGGCCTCGCCCGACTCCAGGCGCGCGATCTCGGCCTGGGCTTCCTCGACCAGGGCCTGGCCGCGCGCGGCATTGGCGTGGCGCTCGTCGGCCAGGTGGCGGAAGTGGGCGGCGGCCGGCGCATAGGCCGCCGTACAGGCGGCGTCGAAGCGCTCCCACAGCGAGCGCGGCGCGGGCCCCGACAGGCTGTCGAGCGCCTTCCAGCGTTCGCGCATGCTGCCGACCTTCTTGGCCAACTCGCCCATCGCCAGGTTCTGGGTCGACAGGACCTCGACCTGCTTGATGAGTTCTTCGCGCGAGACGTTGCCGCCCCAGCGCGCCCAGTCGGACAGGCGCTTGAGCTCGGCGCGCACGTGGTTCAGGCGCTCGAGCTGGGCAGGCGTGAGGCGCATGCCCTTGTCCTTGCTTTCCTTGAGCGACTTGTCGAGCTCGGCGGCGGTGCCGAGGGACCCTTGCTGCAGCGCGGCTTCCATCGCGTCGAGCCGGTCCAGGAAGTGCTGGTCGGCGCCCTTGTTCTGGGCCTTGGGCGCTTTCGGTGCGGCGGGCGCGGCCGCGGCCGGCCTGGCCGGCTCCTGTTTCGGCCTGGGCGCCTCTTGCGGCAGGCTGGCCAGCAGCGCGTCGAAGCGCCCCTGCAGCTGTGCGCCCGGACCGTTGGCGGGCAATGCCGGCAGGCGCTGCCATTCCTTGCGGAGGAGCTCGGCCTTCAGCTCCGCCACCGGCTGGGCCTGCCATTGCGCGAGCGCAGCCTCGCGCGCGGCCAGCGCGGCGCGGTCCTGTTCGATGGTGGCCAGGCTGGCGGCCAGGCGCGCCTGCTCGGTGGCGACTTCCGCCACCAGCGCCCGCGGCAGCGAGGCGTGGCCCGGCGCGACCAGCGCGGCGGCCTGCTCGCGCGACAAGGCGTCGAGGCGTTCGGCAAAGGCGGCGGCCTCGAGGCCGCCCGACTCGAGCTGGCGCAGCGCGGCCAGGCGGTCGATCATGGCGCGCTGCAACTGCACCTGGTCTTCCAGGCGCTTGCCGAGTTCGGTTCGAATGGTGCCGAATTCCGGCGCCAGTTCCGGCGCGGTGATGACTGCCCATTTTCGGTCGAGCTCGGCAACATGGTTCGGGGTCAGGAGCTCGTCGCCGAGCAGTGCCTTGGCATGCGCCAGGGCTTCCTGCCCACGGCGCAGTTCGGCGTCATGGTGGCGGATCGCGTCCAGGCGCGACTGCATCAGCTTGGCGACGCGGCGATCGGTATTGCGCATCGCCGCATGCACGCGTTCGAGCTGCGGCCGGCTGTGGACCAGCTCGGCGGCGGCAAGGCGCAGTTCGGAGAATTCGGAGGAAAGGATGAAGGCGACGGCGGTTTCCTCGTCGCCGTTCAGGTGCTTGAGCTGTTCGGCCTGCTGCTCGCGCGGGGTCGGCGCCCCGGCGGCCGCGCCAGTCCGCCCGCCACCCGGCGCGGACGGGCCCGTCGCCGCCGGCGCGCTGCCCGGCTTCTCACCGGAAGCGCCGGCCGGCTTCTCGCCACCCTGCCGCTTGAAAAGGAATTCGAACATGATGAAATCGCACTTCCAAAACCCCCATCATAGCAAAGAACCATGGTGGCGCTTGCCGCGCGCCTGACAAAGCCCTCATTGCTGCGTCGCATCGTCTCGCCGTACTAAAGTACTGTCTTCGCGGTCCGCCGCTGCGGCGTTGCTCCTTGCCCTGAGGGCTTTGTCAGACGCTTCTCTTTTAGTGTGTCCGTGCCTTGTCCGCTGCGCGCTTCAGTGCGTGGCATAGTGCGGCAAGGACGACACCGCGCTTTGCTTGACCGGATTCCTGCCCATGGCGCCGGCCGCGACCTGCCCGGGGCCATAGCCACGATTCTCGTTCTGCCAGGCATCCTCGACCAGCATCTGGTTGGCGATCGCAAACCAGACTTCGCTCGGCACATGGACGCGCGCCAGCGGGAACAGCTCGCGTTCCTCGCGCTCCAGGCGCTCGAGCAGCAGATTGCAGCAGCGTTCCAGCGCGGCGCCGAAGCCGGCGTCATGCACGGCTGCCGCCGCATGGGCGTCGGCGCGCGCCTCGATGGCGGCCAGGGTCAGGGCATCGAGTTCCGCCAGGAGTCCGGCAACTGCATCGTCACCGGCGCGGGCGCGGCGCAGGGCCGGCACCACGAACTTGTCGAGCTTGCGCCAGTAGCAGTTGTCGAAGGCGACCCGCAAGGCGTCGCAGGCCAGCTTGACCTCGCGTGGCGTCGGCCTGGCATGCTGCCAGGCGCCGGGTTGCCAACGTTCCAGCAGGGACTGCAGGCCGATGCGCGCGCTGGCTTGCTCGATGGACAGGGTAACCAGCGTGTAGGTGGACGTCAGCATCTTGTCTCCTCTCAGGATAGCTTCGCCAAGGCGAGGCCTGGCGCGGGCCGCGAGTCTTGGCTGGGGAAGCTTTTTTTGTCGGGGTGGGCGGCAGCTTTTATTGTTATGGCCGGCCTCTGGGAACTCGTAGTGTAGAGAGATGCCCCTGCTCGGGTTTGAGGTGGCGCAAGCCCGGACCGGTGGACATTGGAGACTTTTTAGTTGTTGCGATGTCAAAGCACGATTACGGCAACCCGACGGTTCCGGAAGCCTCGAAGGCTGCAGCCAGGCGCATGCCGAAGGTTTCCGGCACGGCATGGATCACCCGCACCGCGGGGCATCCATGCCAGCCTGCGCAGCGCTGTACGGCGCCCGCCACGTCGTCGACCAGGCGCTCGCTGATGCGCACGCCCGGTTCCAGATGAACGCTGCGCAACTCGAATTCGCCGGCCTTGCGGTGGGCCTTGGCGTCGATCCGGCCGACCAGCACGCCGCGGCGCAGGATCGGCAGCGTGAAGTAGCCGTAGCGCCGCTTTTGCGCCGGGGTATAGCATTCGAGCCTGTAGTCGAAGCCGAAGAGCTCGAGCGCGCGGCGCCGGTCCCAGACGATCGGGTCGAACGGCGACAGCAGGGTCGTCAGGCGCGGCGCCAGCCTGCCCTGCTCCGCCTGGCGCGCAAGCATCGCATGTTCGGGATGGATGTAGACCGGTTCATGCCAGCCCTCGACCCGTGCGCGCAGCAGCAGGCCCTGCTCCGCCAGCGCCGCCGGGTCCGGGTGCGGACGCCGGGTGCGGTGATAATCGGGAATCCACGCGGCCCTGGCCAGCCCGAGGGCGCGCACCGCCTGCAGCACGAAGCTGCGGCGCACCTCCTCCAGCGCCGGCATCTGGCCGTCATGCCAGCTCGGGTGCACGCGTTCGGCCAGGTCGTAGATGCGCTGGAAGTTGTGGCGGCGCGCGATCATCAGTTGGCCGGCGGTGAACAGCACTTCCAGCGTGCGCTTTTCGGGCTTCCATTCCCACCAGCCGCCTCCTTTCCCGTCGCTGCGCTCGAAGTCGGACGAGCGCACCGGCCCCTTTTCACGCACGTGCGCCAGCAAGGCTGCGACCTCGTCGGCGCGCTCGCGCATCCAGTTGGCGGAATACTTCCAGCCCATGGCTTGCGGGTCGAGCATGCGGTGACGGTACAGGCCGTAATCCTCGATCGGCAGGAAGCAGGCCTCGTGCGCCCAGTATTCGAACAAGTGGCCCTCGGCCAGCAGTTCGTCGAGCCAGCCCGGGTCGTAGTCACCCAGGCGGCTCCACAGCACCAGGTAGGGACTGCGCGCGACCACGCTGATGGTGTCGATCTGCAGCATGCCCATGCGCCGGATCGCCGCCAGCACGTCAAGCTTTGCCGCACGGCGACGGCGCGGCGCCAACATGTCCTGCGCGGCCAGGTGCAGGGCCCGGGCGCTACTTAAGGAAAGTTCGAAATCCGGCTTGATCACGCTCATCTCCTTATTTTAATAGCAAACCAATACTACTGTAAAAAAACACAGTCTTTTCTTGGGCAACACGAGGAGTCTGCGCTATAGTGAGCGCCGACCCGACTTTCCATTCCAACCATGCGGCTGCTTCATACTTCCGACTGGCACCTGGGCCAGACCCTGCACACCTTCGACCGGACCTACGAGCATGCGTGCTTCCTCGACTGGCTCGTGGAGACGCTCGCGGCGGAACAGATCGACGTGCTGCTCATCGCCGGCGACATCTTCGACAACGCCAATCCGTCGGCGGCCGCCCACCGCCAGCTGTACCGTTTCCTGCAGCAGGCGCGCAGCCGGGTGCCGCACCTGCAGGTCGTGGTCATCGCCGGCAACCACGATTCGCCGGGGCGGCTCGAAGCGCCCACGCCGCTGCTGGAAGCGCACGGCACCATCGTGGTGGGCAACGTCGCGCGCGCGCCGGACGGCAGCGTCGACCTCGAGCGCCTGCTGGTGCCCCTGCGCCGACGCGACGGGACGGTCGCGGCATGGTGCCTGGCCGTTCCCTTCCTGCGCCCGGGCGACGTGCCGCGCGTGGTGGCCGAGGATGCATCGACGGCGCTCGATCCCTACCTGCACGGCACCACCGTGCTCTACCGGCAAGCCTTCGCGCTGGCGCAGTCGCGCTGCACCGGGAACGAAGCGATCGTCGCCATGGGCCACTGCCACATGGTCGACGGCCAGTCGTCCCAGGATTCCGAGCGCCGCATCGTGATCGGCGGCACCGAGGCCCTGCCGGCCTCGATGTTCGACCCGCAAGTGGCCTACGTGGCGCTGGGCCACCTGCACCTGGCGCAGCGCGTCGGCGGCCACGAGCACCGGCGCTATTGCGGCAGCCCGCTGCCGCTGTCCTTCTCCGAGGTCGGCTACCAGCACCAGGTGCTGCGCATCGAGCTCGACGGCCCAAGCGCGAAGTCGGTGACCCCGCTGCCCGTGCCGCGCGCGGTGCAATTGCTGCGCGTACCGAGCCAGCCAGCGCCGATCGACGAGGTGCTGGCCGCGCTCGAAGCGCTCGAGCTTCCCGAGGCGCCGCCGCAGCAGCAGCCCTTCCTCGAGGTACGCGTGCTGCTCGAAGGTCCCGAGCCGGGCCTGCGCGCGCGGATCGAAGCGGCGCTCAGCGGCAAGCCGGTGCGCCTGGCCAAGATCGAACCGACGCGCCGCCACACTGCGCCGGACAGCGTCGAAGAAGCCCTGAGCCTCGACCAGCTGGCCCAGCTGCAGCCGGACGACATCTTCCGGCGCCTGTGGGCGCAGCGCTACGGCGACGAAGCCCCTCCCGAGCAGCTGGCCGCCTTCGCCGAGCTCACCACGGCCCTGGGTGGAGACGCGGCATGAGGATCCTGCGCATCAGCGGCAAGAACCTGGCTTCGCTGGCCGGCGAATTCCTGGTCGACTTCGAAACCGAACCGCTCGCCTCGAGCGGCCTGTTCGCCATCAGCGGTCCCACCGGCGCGGGGAAGAGCACCCTGCTCGACGCCCTGTGCCTGGCGCTGTACGACGCCACCCCGCGCCTGCTCAAGCGCGCCGGCAGCCAGCTGCCGGACGTCGGCGGCGACACCGTCTCGGCCCTCGACCCGCGCACCCTGCTGCGGCGCGGCGCCGCGGAAGCCTGGGCCGAGGTCGACTTCGCCGGCAACGACGACATCCGCTACCGCGCGCGCTGGAGCGTGCGCCGCGCTTACAACAAGCCGAGCGGCGCGCTGCAGCCTTCCAGGATGACCCTGCACCGCCTGCCCGAGCTCGATCCGCTGGGCGGCACCAAGACCGAAGTGGCGGCTGAAATCGTGCAGCGCATCGGCCTGTCCTTCGAACAGTTCACGCGCGCCGTGCTGCTGGCGCAGAACGAATTCTCGGCCTTCCTCAAGACCGACGAGAACGAACGCGGCGAGCTGCTGGAAACCCTCACCGGCACCACGATCTACAGCGATATTTCCCGGCGCGCCTTCGAGCGTTACCGGGCCGAGCAGGAACGCACCCGGACCCTGTCCGCGAAGCTGGCCAACCAGGCCCCGCTGCCGCTTGAGGAACGCGACAAGCTCAATGCCGAGCGCGTGAATGCCGAGCTGGCGCTGGAAGCGGTCGATGCGCGGCGCGCGGCCCTTGAAGGCGAACTGCGCTGGCACCAGGAAGCCGCCAAACTGGCACGCAGCGAAGCCCAGGCCGTGGAAAGCCTGGCGACGGCCCAGGCCGCGCAGCAGGAAGCGGCCGGGCGGCGCCAGCGCCTCGCCACCCTCGATGCGGTGCAGCCGGCCCGGCCGCAGGTAGCGGAAGTCCAGCGCCTGCAGGAAGAACACAAGGCGGCGGCCGAATCGACCGGCAAGCTGGAAAGTGCGCTCGCGACGGCGCTGGATGCACGCCGCCAGGCGGTGCTCGACGTCGACGCCGCCTTGTCCGCCCTTGATGCCGCCGAGAGCGCCTTGCGTGCATCGGCGCCCCAGCTCGACACTGCCAAGGCGCTGGATGCCGCGATTGCCGCCCTTGCGCCCGCGCACGGCCAGGCATCCAACGCACTGGAAGCGGCCCGTGCCGAGGCGCGCCAGGCGCGCAGCGTGCACGCTGCCAAGGCCGCCGAACACCAGACCGCGAAAGGCCAGCGCGAGCGCGCCGCCGGCTGGCTCGCGCTTCACGCACGGCTGGAACCGATGGCGACCCAGTGGCCGCGCTGGGACAAGCTGCTGGCCCAGGCCGCGCAATCGGTCACGCTCGATGCCGGCGCCGCCACCGCACTGGAGACGGTGAGCCTTCAGGCCCGGCAAGCCGGCGCGCACGAACAAGCCGCCGTCCAGGCGCTGACAGGCGCCGCCCAGCGCCTCGATGCCCTCGACACGGCGCGGCGCGAAGCGATGGCCGCCCTCGAGGCCGTCGATCCGCAGGCGCTGGACAGCGAACGCCAGGCCCTGGACGCGCGCCGCGAACGCCTCGCCGCCGCCGAGAAAGCCTGGACGGCGCTGGTCACGACACGCCAGGAATATGCCGACACCGCGGGCGAACTCGACCGGGTGGACAGGGCCCGCGCCGCCGCCAGCCGCCTGCTCGAGGAAGCACGCAGCGCCAGCCCCGTCCTCACGGCGGCGCTGCAGCAGGCCGAGAAATCGCTGGCGGCGGCCGAGCTGGCCTGCGCCGCCAACGTGGAGCAATTGCGCGCGAGCTTGCACGACGAGGCGCCCTGCCCGGTCTGCGGTTCGCACCAGCATCCCTACCGCGACGATGGCCGCGAGGACATGCTGCACGCCATGCTGGCGAACCTGCGCGCCGAAGTCGGCGACTGCCGGGCTCGCCTGCGCGACAACGAAGCCGTGCAGGCGGCGCAGGCCGCCACCCTGGCCGCCTCGAGCGACCGGCTCGCCGGACTGCAGCGCGAACGCGGCACCCTGCGCAAGCTGCTCGACGAGCTCGAGGCGGAGTGGGCCGCGCAGCCGCTGGCGGCCGAGGTCCCTGCCGCCGAGGACCAGGACGATGCGGTGCGCCGGGCCTGGTTCGCCGACGCCCGCGAAGCGTCGCGCGCTGCCGCGGCGGCGCTGGACGGCCGCGTCGCCGCCCTGCGCCGCGCCGCACAGGCGCGCGACGCCGCCCAGGCCGCCTACGACAAGGCGCAGCAGGAACATGCCGGCCTGCGCCAGGCCCTCGATACCGCCCGCGAGGCCGGCGCACGCCTGCAGGCCGAGCTGCGGGCCGCGACGGTCCAGCGCGACGCCGTCGCCGCCCAGCTGGCAGGATTGCTGGTCGAGCTCGACCCGGTCCTGTCGCATGCCTGCGGCGACGGCTGGCAGGACGCCTGGCGCCGCCAGGGCGCCGCCTGGCGCGAAAGCCGCGCCCAGGAAGCCGCGCAGTGGCAGCAGCAAACCGAACTGCAGACCCGCAGCAGCGCCGCCCTCGCCACGCTCGAGGCCGAGCTTGCCGGCGCGCTCGACCGCATCGCCCAGGCCGATCGCCACGGCGCCGGAGTGGCCGCCGAGTTCAACCGGATCGACGCCGAACTGAAGGACAAGCGCGCCCAGCGCCTCGCCCTGTGGAACGGCCGGCCGGTGGCAGAGGTGGAACAGGAACTGCAGGCCGCCGTCGGCGCCGCCCGCAATCACCTGGCTGCACGCCAGGCGGCCGCCACCGAAACCGCGCAGCGCGAAGCCAGCGCCCGCAGCGCGCTGGCCCAGCTGGCCGAGCACATCGCCCACCTGGACGCCGCCGGTGTCAAGGCTGCCGCCGCGCTGGCCGACTGGCTGGAGGACTACCGCAAATCGGCCTTCGTCAAGGGCCTCGACCCGGTCGAGGACTCGGCCGAACTCGGCCGCCTGCTGGCGGTCGGCGGCACCTGGCTGGCGCAGGAACGCAGCGCACTGGGCGCGCTCGACGCCCAGGTCGCCAGCGCCAGCGCCGTGCTGGCGGAGCGCCGCGCCCAGCGCGGGCTGCACGCCGAAGGCGCGCCCGAAAGCGGCCTGAGCCTTGAAACCGTGGCCGCCGCCGTCGAAGCCTTGACAAGCGAACGCCGCGCGGCCCACGACCTGGCCACCGAACTGCGCATGCGCATTGGCCAGGACGACACCCGGCGCGTGCAGGCGCAGGCGGTGCTGGCCGAGGTCGAGCGCCAGCAGCTCGAAGAGCAACGCTGGGGCAAGCTGTCCGAGCTGATCGGGTCCAGCGACGGCAAGAAGTTCCGCAATTACGCCCAGCAATTCACGCTCGACGTGCTGCTCGGCTACGCCAATGCCCACCTCGGACAACTGGCGCGGCGCTACCGCCTCGAGCGCGTCAGCCACAACGGCGCGCCCTCGCTGGCCCTGATGGTGCGCGACCAGGACATGGGCGGCGAAGTGCGCTCGGTCAATTCCCTGTCCGGCGGCGAATCCTTCCTGGTGTCGCTGGCGCTGGCGCTCGGCCTGGCCTCGCTGTCCTCGAACCGGGTGCGGGTCGAGTCGCTGTTCATCGACGAAGGCTTCGGCAGCCTCGACACCGACACCCTGGGCGTGGCGATGGATGCGCTTGACGCGCTGCAATCGCTCGGCCGCAAGGTGGGCGTCATCTCCCACGTGCAGGAGATGACCGAGCGCATCGCCACCAAGGTGCTGGTGCGCCCGGCGGGAGGCGGCAGCAGCGCGGTCGTGGTCGAGTAGACGGTGCGGGTGTAGAATGCCGCTCTTCCCGAAACCCTTATACATACGACACTTCTATGAAGCCAGCCCGCTTCCTTACTTTCAAGTGCGCCAAGTGCGCCAAACCGGTCAAGGTCACCCTGCAGAAGGTCTCGGCCTGCTCGCACATCCAGCCTTACCTGGGCGTCTGCGAATGCGGCGAGCCCAAGCGTCACGCCACCGGCAGTCCGGACGCGGTCAAGTCCTATCTCGAATCGGCCGACGGCAACTGGCACCACCATCACTGATCGGCCATCGATGAGCGACACGATGGGACAACTGAGCTGGCTGGAGGGTGGTACCGAACGCTCGGCGTCCTGGCGCTCGGAAAGCGGCTGGCCGGCGCCGAAGAAGGTGGTCGTCGCCGACGACACCATGAACGCCGACACCGCCTACCGGCTGGCGCTCGAGGGCACCGCCCTGCTCTGGCGCGGCGACTTCCAGAACGCGCGCCAGCTCCTGAGCGCCCTGGTGCGCCGCGTCGAGCACAAGAGCGATCGTGCGCGCCGCGCCAAGGCGGGCAAGGGTGCCGCCAAAGGCAGCGCGCCCACGCCGAGCGAACTGTTCCACCGCCACCGCCTGCAGCAGCTGCAGCGTGCGCGCACGCTCGCCATGCTGCTGATCCCCTTCGAGGCCGGCCACGTGATTCCGCTGCGCCGCGCGCCCGACGTGCGCGAGGCCTGCCTCGAGGCCTACGGTCCGGTAGACAGCCCCTATGTCGCTTCGCTGCGCGAACTGCTGGGCGTGATCGGCGCCCACGAATGGCGGCGCAAGGGCGTGCGCATCCCGGCGCTCGATGCGAACATCCACCCGTGGTACGGCGTGTTCTCGCCGGTGCGCGGCGAATACGTCGAGCTGGTGGCCCAGGCTCCGCTGCCCAAGGGTGCAAAGCTGGCCTTCGACATCGGCGCCGGCACCGGTGTGCTGTCGGCGGTGCTGGCGCGGCGCGGCATGAAGCAGGTGCTCGCCACCGACATGGATGCGCGCGCACTCGGCTGCGCGCGCGAGAACATCGCGCGCCTCGGCCTGGCCGCCCAGGTCGAGGTGATCCAGGCCGACCTGTTCCCCGAAGGCCGTGCTCCCCTGGTGGTGTGCAATCCGCCCTGGCTGCCCGGCAAGCCCAGCTCGGCCATCGAGTACGCGATCTATGATCCCGACAGCCGCATGCTCAAGGGTTTCCTGGGCGGCCTGGCGCAGCACTTGGAACCCGGCGGCGAAGGCTGGCTGATCCTGTCGGACCTGGCCGAGCATCTCGGGCTGCGTACGCGCGAACAATTGCTCGGCTGGATAAAGGATGCTGGGCTCGACGTTGTCGCCCGTCACGATGTACGGCCGACCCACGGCAAGGCCAGCGACCCCGACGATCCGCTGCACGCGGCCCGCTCGCGCGAAGTGACATCGCTGTGGCGCCTGCGAGCAATCGACTAGGAATTGCGGCTGCGACGCTTGAGCAAACACAAGCGTTGCAGCCGCAGAAAACCGAGATTGCACAAGCCGCCGATCCGCGCTATAATCTTTTTCTCAGACGCGGGGTGGAGCAGTCTGGCAGCTCGTCGGGCTCATAACCCGAAGGTCACAGGTTCAAATCCTGTCCCCGCAACCAAATACCGACAAAAGCCCGACTCTTGCAGCCGGGCTTTTGTTTTCTGCGGCAGCAAAAACGACGCAGCGCAGCATCCAGGCAGATGAGAGACAAGAAAGACAACGCGACAATCGACCTGCCGGGCTTCGAACCGGCCGCACCGCTTGACCTTGTTGTCGAACCGAAGCGTGCCGCTCCCCGTGCGCGCCGCGCCTCGTTGAAGCAGGAGCAGCTGGAACTGCTCGAAGAAACCGACACCACCGGCCTGCCCGTCTGGCGCCGCGACGAGAACCTCGACCTGACCGGCCTGCCGGTGTGGGCGCCGGCCTCGGCGTAGTCCGCCATATTGGCTATGCTTGGCCAAACCCTGGCAGGACACCCATGAACACGCAACCCTTCACTTCGCTGGCGCTGGCGCCGCGCTTCCTCGCCAACCTTGCCACCCTGGGCTACCACGGGATGACGCCGATCCAGGCCGCCTCGCTGCCGGCGGTGCTGGAAGGACGCGACCTGATCGCCCAGGCCAAGACCGGCAGCGGCAAGACTGCCGCCTTCGGCATCGGCGTGCTGCACAAGCTCAACCCGGCCTGGTTCGCGGTGCAGGGCCTGGTTCTGTGCCCGACGCGCGAACTGGCCGACCAGGTCGCGAACGAGCTGCGCCGGCTGGCGCGCGGCGTCGGCAACGTCAAGATCCTGACCCTGACCGGCGGCGTCGCCATGCGCCCGCAGATCGCTTCGCTCGAGCACGGCGCCCACATCGTGGTCGGCACCCCGGGGCGCATCCGCGACCACCTCGGCCGTCATACCCTCGACCTGTCGAAAGTCCAGACCCTGGTGCTGGACGAGGCCGACCGCATGACCGACATGGGTTTCTACGACGAGATCGAAGGCATCGTCTCGGCCTGCCCCCAGCGCCGCCAGACCCTGCTGTTCTCGGCCACCTATCCGGACGACATCCGCTTCGCCACCGCCGGCTTCCTGGTCGACCCACTCGAAGTGGCGGTCGAGAGCCAGCACAGCGCGGAAAAGATCGAGCAGCGCTTCTACGAGATCGGCTTCGAAGGCCGCGACGAAGCGGTGGCGCAGTTGCTCAAGCACTACCAGCCGGTCTCCACCCTCGCCTTCTGCAACACCAAGGCCCATTGCCGCGAGCTGGCCGATCACCTGCGCGAGCAAGGCTTCTCGGCACTGGCGCTGTACGGCGAACTGGAACAGTGGGAGCGCGATGAGATCCTGGTGCTGTTCGCCAACCGCAGCTGCTCGGTACTGGTGGCAACCGACGTCGCCGCGCGCGGCCTCGACATCGCCAACCTCGACACCGTGATCAATGCCGACGTCTCGAAGGATCCGGAAGTGCACGTGCACCGCATCGGCCGCACCGGCCGTGGGGGCGAAAGCGGCCTGGCGCTGACCCTGGCTGCGCCGAACGAAAAGAAATGGGTGCGCCTGATCGAGGAATACCAGGACGCGCCTGCCGAATGGCACAAGCTCGAGGAGCTGGGCGAACATCCCGAAGCAGCCGCCCCGGCCCCGATGCTGACCCTGCACATCGCCGGCGGCAAGAAGGCCAAGCTGCGCCCGGGCGACATCCTCGGCGCCCTCACCGGCGACGCCGGATTGACCAAGGAACAGGTCGGCAAGATCAATGTCGGCGAGTTCGCCAGCTACGTGGCGCTCGACCGCCATGCCGCCCACGCAGCGGTGGCCAAGCTGAATGACCGCCAGGCGCCGGGGCCGGAATTTGGCGTGATCAAGGGCCGCTACTTCAAGATGCGCTTCCTCGAAGTGTGAGCACGGACGGCTGTTTGTAACGAAGTTGTAACAGCCGCGCACGGTTGGCTCAGCAGCGCCACCGGCGCGGCAAATCTGGCATTATTTGTCAAAATACAAATACCGCGCCGGGACACATTCCGGACAGCTTCCTGCGTGTCAGGGCGCGGCTCGACGCCATGATGACCAGCACTCCCGTAACCCAGCAACAGCAGACCGACGGCCGGACCGTGCGCGAAGTCGTCGAGTTCAACCACGAACTCGTCAACGAAGTCTGGTGCCGACGCATTTTCCGCCAGATCCTGCAGTCACTGGAACTGCAGTACGCGATGCAGATGCCGCATCGCCCCATCAGCCCCGACACGGTGCTGGTGCTCGACTCCGGCGACCCGATGCTCCTGCCCTCGCCGGACGTCGGCAATGCCTGGTCGGAGGCGGGCGACATGCACGACCTGGCGGCCGTGGTCCATTACGCCATTACGCGGGAATACCCGCCCGCGGCACCGCTGCAGGGGCGGCTGCCCGGCAACAGCGGGGACCAGTACAGCGACAGCTTCGTGACGGCCGTCGACCGCTGCCTGTCGCCCGATCCGCAGCAGCGCCCCCACACCATCGAACAATTGCGCAACCTGCTCGGCATCGTGCCGCTCGGCCCGCCCGTTCCCGCGCAGCCGCTGTCCCCGGTGCCGCCGGAACCGACGGTGTCCTTCCTCAGCGAACCCGCGCCCGTCACCGAAAGCAGCGGACTGAAGCGCTGGCTGCTGCTGGTCGCCGCGGCGACCGTCCTGCTGGCTGCCCTTGGCGCCCTGTTCGCCCTGCTGCACGGGGCCGACTCGCGCGACACCGTCACGCTGGCCCTGCCGGGCGACGCCGACACGGTAGCCGCAGCGCCTGAAACACCTGCCCCTGCCCCGGCAGTGGCGCAAGCGGACGCCGGCTTGTCCGATCCGTCCATTCTCGCCGCAAGCGATCCTGCCGCACTTCCCATCCCGGCGGCGCCGGCCACCGAGACGTCACCGGTGACTGGCCAGCCGGCCACGGCACGCCCGGCACCAGCCGCGGCAGGCGCCACCTATAAGCTGGTGATCAAACCCTGGGCCATGGTGCAGGTCGACGGCGTCGACCACGGCGCCAGCCCGCCGCTCAAGCGCCTGACGCTGGCGCCCGGCCAGCACACGATCCGCATCGTCAACCCGAATTTCCCAGAGCACACCGTGATGGTCAACGCCGTCAAGGGCGCGTCTGCGGTCATCGAAATGGATTTTACTGAAGAGGAGGTGGAGTGAACCTGCGCATCCCGAACCATGGCTTGCGTGCCTGCCTGCTCGGCGCCGTGATGCTGCTCGGCGGCTGCGCCGAATTGAATTCGCAGCTCAATTCCATCATGGGCAAGAACGATCCGCCACGCACCCGCGCGCGGGTGGACGACCGTTCCCACCCGCGCGCCGAGCGTATCGAGCGCAACGAGCGCCCGGCCCCGCGTCCGGAGCGCCCGGCTTCGAACCGCGACGACGCCGCCCTGCGCGAAGGCATCGCCCTGTACCACGACGGCGACTTCAATGGCGCGATCAAGCGCTTGAGCTCGAACGACATGAACGGCGGCTCGGTGCGCAACCGCGTCAGCGCACTCAAGTACACCGCGTTCAGCTATTGCGTCACCAACCGCCCCACCCCATGCCGCCAGGCCTTCGAACGGGCGCTGCGGCTGGATGCGTCCTTCGACCTGAGCCCCGGCGAACAGGGCCACCCGCTGTGGGGGCCGCAGTTCGCGAAGGCCAGGCAGAACGTGCGCTGACTACAGCTTCACGTTGATGGTCGCCGGGTACATCGGCGCGCGGCGGCGCTTCGATGCCTGTTCGTAAGCATAGGCCATTCCGATCAGGGACGCTTCGCTCCATGCCCCGCCGACAAACGAGATCCCCACCGGCAGGCCGCGCGTAAAGCCGGCCGGCACCGTGATGTGCGGATAGCCCGCCACCGCGGCCGGGCTCGAGAAGCTGCCGCCGTAGTGGTCGCCGTTGACGTAGTCGGTGAGCCAGGCCGGACCGCCGGTCGGCGCCACCAGGGCGTCGAGCTTGTGCTCCTTCATCACTTGGTCGATGCCTTCGTCGCGCGAATAGCGCAGGTCGTTGGCCAGGGCCTCGCGGTACTCGCGTGCGTCCAGCCCCGGCTTGGCCTGGGCCGCGACCAGGTGTTCCTGCTTGAAGTACGGCATCTCGCGCGCCGCGTTCTTGTCGTTGAACGCGATCACGTCCGCCATGTTCTTGACCGGTGCGTGCGGCGCGTAGTTCTTGAGCCAGGCCTCCAGGCCCGGCGCGAATTCGTACAGCAGCACCTGCAGCTCGCTCTCGTTGTACTTGTCGACGTTCGGCACTTTCACGTCGACCAGGGTGGCGCCTTGCGACCGCAAGACCGCCAGTTCCTTCTCGATGATCGCGTCGACCGCGTCATTGCTGCCGAAGAAATTGCGCGCCACGCCGATGCGCTTGCCCTTCAGGCCGTCAAGGCGCAGGGCCGCCGCGTAGTCGCCCACGCGGTTCTTGCTGTCGGCGGTCGCCTTGTCATCGGGATCGGGGCCGGCCATCGCGGCCAGCATCAGGGCCGCGTCCGCCACGCTGCGGGTCATCGGGCCGGCCGTGTCCTGCGAATGGGCGATCGGGATGATGCCGCTGCGGCTGAGCAGGCCCAGAGTCGGCTTGATGCCGACGATGCCGCAGGACGAGGACGGCGAGACGATCGAACCGTCGGTCTCGGTGCCGACGGTCAGGGTGGCCAGGCTGGCCGCCGCGGCGGCGCCCGAGCCCGAGCTGGAACCGCTGGTATTGCGGTCGAGCGCGTAGGGATTCTTGGTCTGCCCGCCGCGGCCGCTCCAGCCGCTCACCGACTTGGTGGAGCGCATGTTGGCCCATTCGGACAGGTTGGTCTTGCCGATGATGACGGCGCCGGCATTGCGCAGCAGGGTGACGATGTGCGCGTCCTTCACCGCGCGCACGCCGTCGAGGGCGAGCGAGCCGGCGCTGGTGCTCATGCGGTCGGCGGTGGCGATGTTGTCCTTCAACAGGACCGGAATGCCGTGCAGCGGACCGCGCAGCCGGCCGCTAGCGCGTTCGCGGTCCATCTCGGTCGCGATCTTGAGGGCATCCGGATTGGTTTCGATCACCGAATTCAGGCGCGGGCCGGCCTTGTCGACGGCGGCGATGCGCGCCAGGTATTGCTGCACCAGGGAGCTTGACGTGAGCTTGCCGGCCGCCATCTGGGCCTGCTGTTCGTGCACGCCGGCATCCAGGATGCCCGCTGCGGCCCCGCCCGGCGCCCTGGTCGCGGCTTGCGCCTGCGTCACTGCGGCGGTGGCGCCCGCCGCCATGCCTGCGCCTACTCCGAGCCGAACGAAATCCCTGCGCTTCATACAAGCCTCCGTGTCAAATAATGCATGAGCATAGCAGTAAAAGTTACTCATGTGACACGTTTGGCCGGGACGAAAAAAAACGCTGCCGAAGCAGCGTTTTCCTTGGGTGTCCGAGGCTTAGTTGCGGACGACTTTCTTGTACTCGTTGGTACGGGTGTCGATTTCGATGACGTCATCGGTGCTGACGAACAGCGGCACCATCACGGTGTGCTGCTTGGCTTCGATGGCGTTCTCGATCTTGGCTTCCTTCAGGACGTTGCCCGAGGTGTTGCCCTTGACGGCCGGCTCCGAGTACACGACCAGGCGTGCGATGGTGGTCGGCAGTTCGACCGAGATGGCCTTGCCGTCGTAGAACACGGCTTCGCATTCCATACCGTCTTTCAGATAGTTGATGGCGTCGCCCATGTTTTCTTCTTCGATTTCGTACTGGTTGTACTCTTCGTCCATGAAGACGTACAGCGGATCGGCGAAGTACGAGTAGGTCACCGGCTTCTTGTCCAGCACGACCACGTCGAACTTGTCGTCGCCGCGGAACACGTTTTCCAGCGGGGCGTTGGTCAGAAGATTCTTCATCTTCCACTTGTAGGTGAAGCCCGTGCGGCTCGAACCGTTCACGTCCGAACGCAGCACGATGAATGGCTTGTCTTCGACCATAATGATGTTGCCAACACGGATTTCTTTAGCGAATTTCATAGTAGTTTTACGTAAAAAGTAAGTTGCATTAAATCAGCGGTGGCCATGAGCGAAGAAAGCTTGGGAGCCTACGTTTGATCCTGTGGTATTCGTTACAAACTAACCGCGCATTATACCGGATTTTGCGCAGCGAGCCTCAGTTCACGGGCGAATTGGAGCAGCTTCGTCGTCAAATCGCCATGGGCGAGCACTTCCATCCGCCATTCTTCTGCACGAATGGCAATGCGGGGCAATTCGCCTTGCAAGTCCTGCCACGCGACCGGCATCGGATCGATATCGATGGCGCCATTCCATCCGAGCGAGAAGCGCTCGAGCGCCGGCAATCCGTCCGCATAACGGCCGAGGAAGGCGCGCAGTTTTTTGTGATGCAGGTTTTCGTCCTGCGGATAGATATGCCAGACAAAAGGCCGCCCCGCCCATTGGGCGCGGACAAAGGAATCCTCGCCGCGCACGAAATTCAGGTCGCAGGCCCACAACAGCCGGTCATAGTCGGGCTGGGCCACGAAAGGCAGCACCCGCACGGTGAGCGCGCCGGCCGTAGCGCTGTCGCCGGCGCGGGCGTCGCTCCCCATGAATGCCTGGACCGCCTCGGCGGCAACACCTTCCGGCACCAGGCAAGTGACCGGCCGGGAGCCTTCCGACCAGGCGCGCAGCAGTTCGGCGACCGGCGCATGCGGATAGCAGAACAGCGAGACTTTCAAGGCGTCCATCTCGGCCGCACTCAGGCCGAGGCCGCCCAGGAAGGCAGCCATCGCGGTCCGGTCGGCCTGGAAGGCCAGGCGTTCCTCGTCGAGCCCGGCTTCGTGCAGCACGCCGCCGGTCTTCGCGGTAAATCCCGGGAAGAAGAAATGCTTGGTCAGTTTCAGGCGCGGATGCATGGACGGCAGGCGGTGACAGCCCTCCACCCACTCTTCCGCGGTCAGGCCTTCGAGGTTGAACCACACCGGTCGCGGCGTGCGCTGCGCCATGGCCGCGACGTAGCCGGGCGGAATGTCGACCGCAAAGAATTCGATCACGATGTCGGCGACCTCTTCCGGTGCGAATGTGCTTTCCTGGTCGCGCCAGTGACGAACGAGCACGCCCTGCACCGTCTGCGCGGCGGCGGTGACGTCGACCTCTGGGCAGATGCGGCGGAAACTATGGAGATCGTCGACCCAGAGGCTGACGTGGACGCCATGTTCGCGCCACAGCTGGCGTGCAAGGCGCCAGCAAATGCCGATGTCGCCGTAATTGTCGACGACCTTGCAGAACAGGGAGAGGGTAAGAGCTGAATCCAATGGCATGTCGATACGCAAAAGCGTTGGACAAAATGAAAAACCGGAGCACCTCTCCGCGCAAGCGCGTTGGTCTACTCCGGTTTTATGCTGGCGTCCCCACGGGGATTCGAACCCCGGTACTCACCGTGAAAGGGTGATGTCCTAGGCCTCTAGACGATGGGGACCTTGAACTGTACTTGCTGCTGTTTACTACGAATTGCACCGCACCGCGGTGTCAATCTTGCTGCCAAATTCTTGGCGTCCCCACGGGGATTCGAACCCCGGTACTCACCGTGAAAGGGTGATGTCCTAGGCCTCTAGACGATGGGGACCCGGACTGTCAGAACTGTTGTTTTTCCTACGTGGTGGAGGTAAGCGGGATCGAACCGCTGACCTCTTGCATGCCATGCAAGCGCTCTCCCAGCTGAGCTATACCCCCTACGGGAAAACAACATTCTAACATACTGCTTACTACATCTACTACTGCGTGCCGCTGGTTGCACGCTGGCGTCCCCACGGGGATTCGAACCCCGGTACTCACCGTGAAAGGGTGATGTCCTAGGCCTCTAGACGATGGGGACCTTGAACTACCGTACTACTTTACTACCGCGACCTGATTACTGCCGCACTCCAGAGTGGTGGAGGTAAGCGGGATCGAACCGCTGACCTCTTGCATGCCATGCAAGCGCTCTCCCAGCTGAGCTATACCCCCTCTTTTCACACTGTCGCAAACTACTTCGTACTACTTGTTTGCTACCGTGTGCTGCTGAAGTGCGAGCATTATAGCGGAGCGCCTTGCATTTCGCAAATACCCATTTTGAGAAAATGCGCACTCCGCAAAAAAAGAATTTAGAGGTACTTTGCGATGCGCGCTAACACCACTTCGCGGCCGAACAGTTCCAGCACCGCATCGATGGCCGGCGTCTGCAACTGGCCGGTGACGATCAGGCGCAGCGGCATGGCGATCTGCGGCATCTTCAGGCCGTGTGCGCCCAGCACTTCCTTGAACATGGCGGCAATCGCGGCCTTGTTCCATTCCACATCCTTGCAGCGCTCGGCGAAAGCGGCCAGCGCCGGGCGCACCGCATCGGTCAGGTGCTGGGCCAGCAGCGCGGCATCGGGCTGCGGTTCGCGGTAGAACAGCATCGCGGTATCGGCCAGCTCGTTGATGGTATTGGTGCGGTCCTTCACCAGCGCGATCACGGTCGGCAGCGCCGGCGCGTTCTCGAATTGCGCGCCCTGCTGCTGCAGCACCGGACGGGCCAGGCCGGCCAGGCGCTCGTTGTCGGCCTGCTTGATGTAATGGTTGTTCAGCCAGGCCAGCTTTTCCGGGTTGAACTGGGCCGCCGACGCCGTCAGGTGCTCGAGGTTGAACCACTCGGTGAACTGCTCCATCGAGAAGATCTCGTCGTCGCCGTGGCTCCAGCCCAGGCGCGCCAGGTAGTTGAGCATCGCTTCCGGCAGGTAGCCCTGCTCCGGATACTGCATGACGCTGACCGCGCCATGGCGCTTGGACAGCTTCTGGCCGTCCGCGCCGAGGATCATCGGCAGGTGTCCGTACTGCGGCAGCTCGGCGCCGAGCGCGCGCAGGATGTTGATCTGGCGCGGCGTGTTGTTCACGTGGTCGTCGCCGCGCAGCACGTGGGTGATCTTCATGTCCCAGTCATCCACCGACACGCAGAAGTTATAGGTCGGGGTGCCGTCCGGGCGCGCGATGATCAGGTCGTCGAGCTCCTTGTTGGCGATGGTGATCGGGCCCTTGACCACGTCGTTCCAGGTGACTTCGCCATCGAGCGGATTCTTGAAGCGCACCACCGGCTTGACGCCTTCAGGGACCGGCGGCAGGGTCTTGCCCGGCTCCGGACGCCAGGTGCCGTCGTAGCGCGGCTTCTCGCCGGCTGCGCGCATGCGCTCGCGCATCGCCTCGACTTCTTCCGGCGAGCAGTAGCACAGGTAGGCAGTGCCCTGCTCCAGCATCGAGGCCACCACCTCGCGGTAGCGGTCCATGCGCTGCATCTGGTAGAACGGGCCTTCGTCGTGCGACAGGCCGAGCCACTGCATGCCGTCCAGGATCGCCTGCACGGCTTCCGGCGTCGAGCGTTCGAGGTCGGTGTCCTCGATGCGCAGGATGAAGGTGCCGCCGAAGTGGCGTGCGTAGGCCCAGGAATACAGCGCGGTGCGGGCGCCGCCCAGGTGGAGGTAGCCGGTCGGGCTGGGTGCAAAGCGGGTACGGACGGGGGTGCGGTCGGTCATGACAGGATGCAAGAAAGGTAAAGGAGTTATTTTACCCCGCCGTCCTTGCCTCACGCACCCGTGCGCGCACCCGCCTGCTTCAGGCCTGTGTGGACGGCTGCAGCAGCGGCCGCGGCGCCGCCAGCGCGCGCCGTACCGCCTCGGCCAGCTGGCGCGCGGCGCGCCGGATCTGGGCCGGCGTATGCCGGGCCATCAATTGCAGGCGCAGGCGCGCCGCGCCGAGGGGCACGCCGGGGAATTCCATCGGGTTGACGAACACCTGCCGGCGCGCCAGCAGCATGCCGGCGATCCGCGTGGCGGATTCGTGGCCCAGCAACAGCGGGACGATCGGCGACGGGTTGCCCAGGCAGCGCAAGCCCTCCTCCTGCAACAGGGCGCGCAGCTCGACCGCGTTGCGCATCAGGTCGGCGCGCAGGCGTTCGCCTTCCTCGCCGGTCGCGATGCGCAGGCACTCCAGCACGGTGGCGGCCTGCACCGGCGACAGCGCGTTGGAGAACATGTGCGGCCCCGCGAACAGCTGCAGCTGGCGCCGCACGCTGGGCTCAAGGCAGGCGACGAAACCGCCGTTCGAGGCGAAGGTCTTGGAAAAGGCCCCCATCACGATGTCGATCTTGCCCAGCATTCCCTGGGCGCCGATCACGCCAGTACCGCCCGGCCCCACGGCCCCGAGGTCGTGCGCCACGTCCACCATCAGGGTGGCGCCGTACTCGCGGCACAGGTACTGCATCAGCGGCAGGTCGGGACTGTCCGCATCCATGCTGAACAGGCCTTCGGTGATGACCAGGATCGCACCGTTGGCATCCACCGCGCGCAGGCTGGCCAGCAGTTCGCGCAGGTGGTCGCAGTCGTTGTGGCGGAACGCGGCGACGTTGCGGGTGGCCGCGTGCGCACCCTGGCGCAGCGAGGCATGGGCCAGGGCGTCGATCAGCACGTGGTCGCTGCCGTGCACCAGGGCCGTCACGGCGCCGAAGGCCGCGCCCCAGCCGGTCGGGAACAGCACCACATGACTGCAGTCCAGCAGCTGGCCGATCGCCTCCTCCAGCGCGCCCGAATAGCGGCTGTTGCCGAGCAGGATGGCCGAGCCGGCGCTGTGCGGCCCGCATTCGGCCATCACCCGCATGGCCGCGTCGATGACGGCCGGGTGGGCGGACAGCGACAGGTAATCCTGCGAGGCGAAGTTGATGCCCTGGCGGCGCTCGACGGTGGCCAGCGGCGCCGGCGGGCCGTCCAGGGTGCGGCCATAGGGCCAGACGCCGTGGCGGGCGCGCAGCGCGCACCACTCGTCGAGCGGCGCGGCGCGGCGCAGCAGGTCGCGTCCGCGCGGCTGGCGGAACAGGGCGACGTTGCCACCCAGCGCGCCCGAGGCGGCCAGCGCGTCGAGGTCGTGGGCGGGATCAAAAGGAATCGGTTCATTCAGCACGGCATCCTCCGGTACAAGAGATGAGCAGACAAGCGACATGGACGGGAATTCAGGCCGGGACGAGGGGCGCGGCCTCGACCTGGCGCGCCAGCATCGCCGCCACCTCGGCGGGCGGCAGCGGGCGAGCGAAGTAATAACCCTGGGCGGCGTCGCATCCCATCGCGCACAGGTCGGCCAATTGCTCGGGCGTCTCGACCGCCTCGGCGATCACGTTCAGGCCGAGCCGGTGCGCCATCGACACGATGGCCTCGGCGATCGCGAACGAACGCCCGCCGGACCTGCCCGCGCCCGCCCCGGCCACGCCCAGCCGGCGCACGAACAGGCCGTCCATCTTGAGGATGTCGATCGGCAGCTCGGACAGGTAGTTCAGGCTCGAATAGCCGGTGCCGAAGTCGTCGATCGAGACCAGCACGCCGGCCTGGCGCAGCCCGCTCATCAGGGCGCAGTTGCCGGCCAGGTCTTCGATCAGCATGCCCTCGGTGATCTCGAGGTCGAGGCAGCGCGCCGGCATCCCGGTTTCATGCAGGATCGTCAGCACCCGCGCCGGCAGCCCGGGCTCCTTGAGCTGGCGCGCCGACAGGTTGACCGCGGTCTTGATCTCGGGGAGGCCGCTGGCGCGCCAGGCGCGGTTCTGCAGGCAGGCGGTGCGCAGCGCCCAGTCGCCGATCGGGACGATCATGCCGGTCTCCTCGGCCAGCGGAATGAAGCGCCCAGGATCAACCCGCCCGTACACCGGATGCTGCCAGCGCAACAGGGCCTCGACGCCGATCACGCAGCGGGTGGCCAGGTCGATCTGCGGCTGGTATTCCAGGAACAGCTGGCCCTGCGCGAGGGCATCGCGCAGGCCGTTCTTGAGGGCCAGGCGCTCGCTCTGCGGCTGCACCGTGTCGCCCGAATAGACCTGGACGCTGTGCTCGCCCCAGCGCTTGGCGCCGCGCATGGCGATGTCGGCGCGCTTGAGCAGGGCGTCGAGGTCGCAGTCGGCCGCCGGGTACAGGGCCACGCCCACCGCCAGCGTGACGAAGCATTCGCGTCCCGCCGCGCTCAGGGGCAGGCCGAAGCGGTCGAGGACCTTCTCGGCCACCACCTGGGCGTCGGATTCGAAGCTCAGGTCTTCCAGCAGCGCGATGAATTCGTCGCCACCCCAGCGCGCCACCGTGTCGGAATCGCGCAGGCAGCGTCGGATCGCAGCGCCGGCCTGGGCCAGGAGCTCGTCGCCGGCCTCGTAGCCGAATTCGTCGTTGATCTCCTTGAAACCGTTGATGTTCAGGAGCAGCAGCGCCACCAGGCGGCGGTTGCGGTTGGCGCGGTCCATGGCGTGACGCAGGCGGTCGCGCAGCAGGTTCCGGTTGAGCAGGCCGGTGAGCTGGTCGCACTGGGCACCACCCTGCAGGCGTCCGGCGCTCACCCGCGGGCCGCTGCCGGGGCCCTCCACCCCGGCCTGCTCGACCGCCGGCTTGGGCAGCACCGGCAGGCGCTCGTCGTCGTCATGGCACTGGACCCGGTTGCGCCCCAGGGACTTGGCCACGTACAGCGCCTCGTCGGCGCGCGCGATGGCCTGGGCCACGACCTCACCGAGACGGTATTCGACCACCCCGACCGATACCGTCAGGCTGATCTCGCTGCCGCCGGTTTCCTGCCCGCGAAAGCAGAGGCCGGCGATCACGCGCCGCACCCGTTCGGCCAGCACCAGCGCGTCCGGCGCCGGGGTCTCGGGCAGCATCAGGAGGAACTCCTCGCCGCCGTAGCGCCCGAAGGCGTCGGTGCCGCGCACCTGTCCCTGCACCGCCTCGGCGAAGCGGCGCAGCACCAGGTCGCCGGCCGCGTGCCCATAGGTGTCGTTGATGCGCTTGAAGAAGTCGATGTCGAACAGGCACAGGCAGAACGGGCGGCCATTGCGGTCGGCGCGTTCCTTTTCGCGGTCGATCAGGCCGAGCAGGAAGCGGCGGTTGTGGCTGCCCGTGAGCTCGTCGCGGATCGCCAGCTCGTTGATGGTGGCCAGGGCGCGCTGCAGCTTGACGAAGCCCTCGGTCTTGGTGAGTTCGAACAGCAGCACGAACACCAGCACCACCACGTACAGGCCGAGGTTGCAGATCAGGTGCAGCAGCGGCATGTCGAGGCTCGGGGTGTGCAGCGTCGCCAGGCCAAAGGCGCTCACGCCCCAGATCGCCGCGGCGGCGGCGCAGCTCACCAACAGCCAGAACACGCCGCTGGCCACGCCGCCGAGGAACATCGCCACCACCGGCGCGGTGATCAGCCAGCTGGCCGTGGGCGCATGGATGCCGCCCAGGTGCCAGGTCAGCCAGGTGAAATTGAAGAACAGCGCGCACAGGAACAGTTCGCGCGCCAGCGCGATGCTGCCGGTCAGGCGCAGCACCGGGGGCGCCATCAGCATGACCAGGCAGCAGGCCAGGATCTCGGCGGCCGCCAGCCGCAGGCCCAGCATCCAGTAGGCCAGCGCGTACAGCGGGCCTGCGGTGGCCGCCATCAGGGCGGCGTTGACCACGTTCTCGGCACGCGCGAGCGCGGTCGCATCCTGCCGCAGCCTGCCTGGTACGAACAGGTGCGCCGCGTCCAGGTAACGCCCGCGCCACTGCTGTCTGCTGTTATCGCTCATCAAGCATCCCATGCGCCACGCTCCAAACTCCGAGTGTAGGCAGGAAGATTCCTGTGAGCTTTATTTTCGAACAGAAAGTTACCGAAAAGAAGAGTCATTTCGGCAGGCATGCCGAGAGTAGATTATGCAGGACAGGTGTTGCCGGTCTGCCCGCACTTACCTACAATAACACTTCGACAACCCAGTGTTCTGTACGCCATGCTGAACGTGACGCCTACCAAGCAGTCGCAGGCACCGCTGCACGACATCATCCTGTCTGCCGTCGACCTTGCCAGGATCTGCCTGCGCATGGATGTGGCCTTCATTTCGGAATTCAAGAACGGCCGTCGCATCTTCCGCCACATCGCGGCCGACGGCGATCTGCCAGTCCAGCCAGGACACTCCGATCCGTTGGCGGAGAGCTACTGCCAGCATATCGTCGATGGATCGATCCCGCCCATCGTCGACGACAGCCACATCTACCCCATCCTGAAGCGCCTGAACAGCACCGAAGCACTGAAAATCCGTGCTCACCTGGGCGTTCCGATCTGGCTGTCCGACGGCTCCGTGTTCGGGACCTTCTGCTGCTACAACCGCAGCCCGAGCTCCTCGCTGCGCGAGGTCGACGTGGAAGCGATGCGGCGCTTTGCCGGCCTGATCGCCGTGATGCTGGAACAACGCGTGCTTGCCGAGCGCGCCGCCGAACAGACCTGCGCCCGCCTGACCCGGGTGATCCAGGGCCGCTCGATTGCCATTGCCTGCCAGCCCATCGTCGACCTGGCCAGCGGCGGTGTGCTCGGGTACGAAGCGCTGTCGCGTTTTCCTGCTCCCGAAAGCTGCCCTGCCGGGTGGTTCGACGACGCGCATCAGGTCGACAAGGGCGCCGAGCTGGAACTGCTGGCCATCGAACTGGCCCTTGCCTGCCTCCCGACGCTGTCGCCGCAGGCCTACCTCTCGTTCAACGTTTCGCCCGACACGATCCTGAGCGGTGCGCTGGATTCCCGCCTAAGCGATGCGCCGCTCGGCAGGCTGGTACTGGAACTCACCGAGCACGCGCCGATCGAGGAATACCCTGCGATTGCGGTCGCCCTGGATACACTGCGCCGGTCCGGCCTGCACCTGGCAATCGACGATGCCGGCTCGGGTTACGCCAGCTTCCGCCATATCCTGCAGCTGCAGCCCGACATCATCAAGCTGGACCAAAGCCTGATCCAGGGGATCGACGCCGATTCTGGCCGCCAAGCACTGGCCGCGGCCCTGACCGGCTTCGCGCGCGACACCGGCTGCGACGTGGTGGCCGAGGGCATCGAAACAAACGCCGAGCTGGCCGTGCTGCGCGGCCTGGGCGTCAAGGCAGGCCAGGGCTACCTATTCGGACTTCCCGTGCTGGCCTGAGCGATGCTACGGCGGCGGGAGCCAGGCATCACGCGCCGGCGGTCCTGCCTGAGGCCTGCTCCAGCGCCATCCGGTGTTCGGCCACGCGCCTGCTGATGGCGCCCGGTTCTTCCAGTTCGCGCTCGGCCAATGCGCGCAATTCCTCGTTCGCCAGCCCGCATAGCAAGCCATCGCGTACCGCCTCGGCCTCGGCTTGCCGTCCCAGGCCGCGCAGCACGGCGATGCCGATGCGGGCCGCGCGCGTCAGGTTCATCAGTTCGGCTGCCAGGCGCGGCGCCTGCCGTCCCGGCGGGAACAGGGTCCAGGTCCTGGCGTTGCAGTTGACTTCGCCCAGCAGCGCGAGCGGATCGCCGCGGTAACGCTCGGCCAGGGCGAAATCACCCGCCTCGACGATGGCCGGCAAGGCGCGCCAGGCGTAGCGGCGCGCGAGGTCCGGCTGCCGTTCTTCCAGCTGCAGGAACAGCGCATGGGTTGCACGCGGATCGGCGAGGGTCTCGTTCATGTTCACGATCAGGGCGAAGCGTTCGACCCGCTCGAACATCTGGCGGTGGTCGTCCAGCCAGGGCGCGGTGCCGGTATAGGGCGCGCCGGCCAGCAGGCGCCGCGCCTGCTCGTCGCGCGCCCGGGCCAGGGCGCTGGCTGCTGGCGCATACTTCTCGATAAGCATGCTCCACTGGAACATCGTCATGAAATAATCGGTCCTGGCCGGCGCCGGCGCTTCCTCGACCCGGGCGTACAGCCCCTCCAGGCAGGCCAGCAGCTCGTCATGGCGACCCTCGCTGTCCAGGGCGTGCATCCGCTGGATGCCGGCTTGGGCCTGTTCGTCCATCCTGATCCTCGGTCAAGCCCTGCGCAAGGCGATCGTGCGGCCGGCCCGCGCGCGCAGCTGGCCGCAGCCGCCGTCGACGTCCTGCCCGGCCGAATCGCGCAGCTTGGTCAGCACGCCACGTGCGTGCAGGCCGGCCGCGATGGCGCGGGCGCGCTCCCAGCTCGGGCGACGGAACGCCAGGTCGGGCACCGTGTTATAGGGAATCATGTTGAGGATGGCGTACTTGCCGCGCAGGAGCGACACGATGCCGTCCATCTCATCGGGACCGTCGTTCACGCCCTCCAGTAATGTCCACTGGTACTGGATCGGATAGCCGGTCAGGCGCGCATAGCGCTCGCCATGCTCGACCAGTTCTTGCGGAGTCAGGCGCGGCGCGCGCGGCAGCAGCTCGGCGCGCAGCAGCGGCTTGGTGGTGTGCAGCGACAGCGCCAGCGCCGGTCTCACGCGCGAATCGTGCAGGCGCTCGAAGGCGCGCGGGTCGCCCACGGTGGAAAACACCAGGTTCTTGTGCGCGATGCCGGCCTCGGTGCCGAGCAGCTCGATCGCTTCCAGCACATTGTCGAGGTTGTGGGCCGGCTCGCCCATGCCCATGAAGACCACCTTCTTCACCGGCCGGCGGCGGCGCGCCAGCACCACCTGGGCCACGATCTCGCCGCTCGTCACCTGGCGCAGCAGGCCTTCGCGGCCGGTCATGCAAAACGTGCAGCCAACCGCGCAGCCGACCTGGCTCGAGACGCACACGCCGTCGCGCGGCAGCAGCACCGATTCGACCATCTGGCCATCGCCCAAGCCCACCAGCAGGCGTTCGGAACCGTCCTCGCCCGGGTGGCAGGAGACCAGCCGCACCAGGCCGGCCAGCTCGTCATCCAGCAGAGGCAAGGCTGCGCGTACGGATTTGGGGAGGAAATCGGAGGCGGGACGGCGCCCGCGCTCGTGCGCCGCGCCCTGCACCCAGTCGCGCAGCACGCGCTCCTGGTGCAGCGGCAGCGCGCCCAGCAGGGCCAGGCGCTCGCGGATGCTGGAAACGCGCATCGTTTTTTACCAAATGGTAAAAAATCAGTCGTTCTTGACGACGATACTCGGGAACTTGCTGGTCATGTCCTTCGCCTTCTCGGCGACCTTGACGGCGACCTTGCGCGCGATCTCCTTGTACACGCCGGCGACCGGGCCTTCCGGATCGGCGACCACGGTCGGGCGGCCGGAATCGGTCTGCTCGCGGATCGACAGGTTCAGCGGCAGCTTGCCGAGGAAGTCGACGCCGAAGTCGCGGCACATCTTCTCGCCGCCGCCCGCCCCGAAGATTTCCTCGTGGTGGCCGCAGTTGGAGCAGATGTGGGTGCTCATGTTCTCGACCACGCCGATGATCGGGATGCCGACCTTCTCGAACATCTTGAGGCCCTTGCGCGCGTCCAGCAGGGCGATGTCCTGCGGGGTGGTGACGATGACGGCGCCGGTGACCGGCACCTTCTGCGACAGGGTCAGCTGGATGTCGCCGGTGCCCGGGGGCATGTCGACGATCAGGTAGTCGAGGTCGCGCCAGTTGGTCTGCTCGAGCAGCTGCTGCAGCGCGCCGGTGACCATCGGGCCGCGCCAGACCATCGGCTCGTCCGGATCGATCATGAAGCCGATCGAGGACACTTGCACGCCGTGGTTCTCGAGCGGTTCCATGGTCTTGCCATCCGTGCTTTCGGGACGGGCGTTAATCCCCAACATCATCGGCTGCGACGGACCGTAAATATCCGCGTCCAGGATGCCGACGCTGGCGCCTTCGGCGGCCAGGGCCAGGGCCAGGTTGACGGCGGTGGTCGACTTGCCCACGCCGCCCTTGCCCGAGGCGACCGCGATGATGTTCTTCACGTTCGGCATGACCTTCAGGCCGCGCTGGACCGCGTGCGACAGGATCTTGGTATATACCTTGGCCGTCACGTTGCCCACGCCGGGCAGCGCCTTGACGCCGGCCACCACGCTGTCGCGGATGCCGGCGACCTGGCTGGCTGCCGGATAACCCAGCTCGACGTCGAAAGAGACGTCCGCGCCGCTGAGCTTGATGTTCTTGATGGATTTGGAAGAAACGAAATCCTTCCCGGTATTCGGATCGATGACCGCCGATAATGCTGCCTTGACATCGTTCTCAGTGATGCTCATGTGTTTCTCCAAGTTATAGGGGCGAAGTGTAGCGCAAAATGCCGCTCGCTTCTTGTTGCTTTGGCAAACCCGGCGCCGGCCGCTGCGCAGGTGCTGCCTTCCGCTGGTAAAATGCTTCTTTCCATATAACCAAAGCGCTTCGACCACCATGACCCGCAAGCTGTTCGTCACCACTGCCCTGCCCTACGCCAACGCTGCCTTCCATATCGGCCACATGATGGAATACATCCAGGCCGACATCTGGGTCCGGTTCCAGCGAATGCAGCGCGATAATGGTACCCAGCGCCAGGTGCATTTCGTCTGCGCCGACGACACCCACGGCACCCCGATCATGATCGCTGCCGAAAAGGAAGGCATCACGCCGCAGGAATTCGTGGCCAAGATCGCCGCCGGCCGCCCGCAGTACCTGGACGGCTTCCACATCGCCTTCGACAACTGGTACTCCACCGATTCGCCGGAAAACGTCGAACTGTCGCAGGGCATCTACCGCCAGCTGCGCGACGCCGGCCTGATCGTCACCAAGACCGTCGACCGCTTCTACGACCCGGTCAAGGGCATGTTCCTGGCCGACCGCAACATCAAGGGCGAGTGCCCGGTCTGCCATGCCAAGGACCAGTACGGCGACAACTGCGAAGTCTGCGGCGCCGCCTACCAGCCGACCGAACTGATCAATCCGTTCTCGGTCTTCACCGGCTCGACCCCGATCCTCAAGCCGTCGGAACAGTATTTCTTCAAACTGTCCGACCCGCGCTGCTTCGCCTTCCTGAAGGAATGGCTGAACACCCCGGGCCGCCTGCAGCCGGAGATGGTCAACAAGGTCTCGGAATGGCTGGGCGAGTCCGGCGAAAAGCTGGCCGACTGGGACATCTCGCGTGACGCGCCCTATTTCGGCATCCCGATTCCTGACGCGCCGGGCAAGTTCTTCTATGTGTGGCTGGACGCGCCGGTCGGCTACCTGGCCTCGCTGAAGAATTACTTCAGCAAAAAAGGCATCGACTACGAGGCCTTCCTGAACGATCCGGCGGCCGAGCAGGTCCACTTCATCGGCAAGGATATCGTGTCCTTCCACCTGCTGTTCTGGCCGGCGATGCTGAACTTCTCGCAGCACCCGATCATCGACAAGCTGAAGGTCGCGGTGCACGGCCACCTGACGGTCAACAACGAAAAGATGTCGAAGTCGCGCGGCACCGGCATCTCGCCGCTGCGCTACCTGGAGCTGGGCATGAACCCGGAATGGCTGCGCTACTACCTGGCGTTCAAGTTGAATGCGAAAGTCGAAGACCTCGACTTCAACGGCGAAGACTTCGTGGCCCGCGTGAACAGCGACCTGATCGGTAAATACATCAACATCGCCAGCCGCTGCGCCGGCTTCATTGCCAAGAAATTCGACGGCAAGCTGGCCGACAGCCTGTCGGATAACGCCAAGGGCTGGATCTGCAAGGCCCTGATGAACGAAGGCGCCGAGCGCCAGGCCAGCATCGCCGCCGCGTTCGAAGCGCGCGAGTACGGCCGCGCGATGCGCGAGATCATGGAGATCACCGACATCGTCAACCAGTACGTGGACGAGAACAAGCCCTGGCTGCTGGCCAAGGACGAGGGCAAGACCGCTGAACTGCACGACGTCTGCACCACCGCGCTGATCCTGTTCCGCCAGCTCACCATCATGCTGTCGCCGGTGCTGCCGCAGGTGGCCGCGCGCGTCACGGAGTTCCTGGGCGATAGCGAGCTGAGCTGGCTCGATACCCATGGCGCGGCCGTCTACGAAACCATGCTGGGCCGCACGATCGGCGCCTACAGCCACCTGATGCAGCGCGTCGATGCGAAGATGGTCGAGAACCTGTTCGACAAGCCAGCCGCTCCCGCAGTGGCAGCACCTGCTCCGGCTGCCCTTGAGGCCGCCGCGCCGGTGGCCGAGGCCGCGCCGGCCGGCGACATCGAGGAACTGGCGCCCGAAATCTCGATCGACGATTTCCTGAAGGTCGACCTGCGCGTGGCGAAGATCGTCAACTGCGAACACGTCGAAGGCGCCGGCAAGCTGCTGCGCCTGACCCTGGACGTGGGCGAAGGCCGCTACCGCAACGTGTTCTCGGGCATCAAGTCGGCCTACAAGCCGGAAGACCTGATCGGCAAGCTGACCGTGATGGTCGCCAACCTGGCGCCGCGCAAGATGAAGTTCGGCGTGTCGGAGGGCATGGTGCTGTGCGCGTCCGCTGCCGACGAGAAGGCCAATCCGGGCCTGTACCTGCTCGATCCGATGCCGGGCGCGCAGCCGGGCATGCGTATTCGCTAAGCCAGGCCTCTGCCGGGTTCCCGCCCCACGGGAGCCCGGCGCTCCTCTCCCCTCCCCGCCGCCAAAATCAACGCCCACGCCCATCCGCGGCGTTATAATGACGTGTTATTTTTCTGAAACTCGTGCTTCCACCGGCCCTTGCCGGCAGGCCTTCTTCAGACCATACAAGATAGGTAGATAATAAGATGACCGAATTCACTCCTCTCCGCCATATCCCGCAAGCCAACGTGTTCCGCAAGGGCGACGTCTTCGTCCTGTTCGGCGAGCTGTTCGGCCGCGGCTATGTGAACGGCCTGATCGACGAGGCGCGCGCTGCCGGCATGAGCATCGTCGGCATCACCGTCGGCCGCCGCGACGAGTCCGGCGCCCTGCGCGCGCTCACCGCGGAAGAACACCTTGAAGCGGAAGAGAAGCTCGGCGGCAAGATCGTCAACGTGCCGCTGATGGCCGGTTTCGACATGGACGCCCCGGAAGGCGAGCAGAACCCGACCGAACTGCTGGCGGACGTCAAGCTCAAGACCTGGCAGGACGACAAGCTGGACTGGGAAAAGATCGAGCGCTGCCGCGAAGCGGGCGTGCGCCGCTTTACCACCAGCGCCGCCCAGGCGATGGCTGAAATCGACAAGCTGATCCCGGAAGGCGCCAACGTCTTCTTCGCCCACACCATGGCCGGCGGCATCCCGAAGATCAAGGCCTTCCTGGCCATCGCCAACCGCATCTACAAGGGCCGCGGCGAGCGCTTCGAATCCTCGCGCGCCCTGCTCGACAGCGACCTGGGCAAGCTGATCCTGATGAACTTCGACGAAGTCACCGCCAACACGCTCAAGTACCTGATCGATGCGTCAAGCACGATCCGCGAGCGCGTCACCAAGGCAGGCGGCGAAGTGCGCTACACCGCCTACGGCTACCACGGCACCGAGATCCTGATCGGCGGGGAGTACACCTGGCAGACCTACACCAACTACACCCAGGGCTACGCCAAGATGCGCCTGGAGTCGATCGCCCAGGCGGCCTGGAACCAGGGCATCTACGCCACCGTGTTCAACTGCCCGGAAATCCGCACCAACTCCTCGGACATCTTCGTGGGCGTCGAGCTGTCGCTGTTCCCGCTGCTGCTCGCCCTGAAAAAGGAAGGCGGCGGAGCATGGGCCGACCAGCAATGGCAGATCTGCCAGGACCTGCTGGGCGACGGCATCTCGCTGCAGTCGCTGCTCGACACCATCGAGCACTACAACAACGACGCGACCAGCGCCCACTTCCGTAACTTCGAAGCCTGGCCGATGGACAACACCCCGGAACTGGCCGAAGTCATGATCGGCACCTCGGAAGCCATCACCAACCTGCACAAGGACAAGAAGGCGCTCATCACCGACCACCTGTCGAGCCTGGTGCTGGAAGGCGCCGGCCCGCTGATGTTCCATGGCGCATCGGAAAAGATCGCCCCAGTGCTGTGGCTCAACCACGACATCATCGCCCGCCAGCTGAACGAACTGCACTAGTAAACTTGACGCGAACCTGCCGGGGCTGAAGAATCTGCCCCGTCTGTTTGCTACTTCATTCTGGAAATCATGTTCTTCAAGAAACAACACTCGCTGTACGAATCCGAGCACACCAAGTTCATCAAGGAACTGAAAGCCAAGACCCCGGGCATGGAAGAGCGCCAGGTGGAAGGCCGCGCCCTGCTGTGGGACAAGGCCCCGCTGTCGCTGGACGAACAGGAGCGCATCAACGCGTCGCGCCTGCGCCAGCAAGCCTACCCGTACCAGTCCAAGGTCTGAGGCTGAGGTAAGCCCCATGCTGCCCGAGCAGGCCGCGCCGGGCGCGGCCGATTCCCCGCAGGATGGGGCGCCCCCGACTATCCACGACGAGCACCTGAACGCAGCGGCCAATGCGGCCGAGGCGGCCATCGCTCGCCTGTACGGCGAGCCTTTGATGCGCCTGCCCAACGACCTGTACATCCCGCCGGACGCGCTCGAGGTCTTCCTCGACGCCTTCGAAGGTCCGCTCGACCTGCTGCTGTACCTGATCCGCAAGCAGAACTTCAACATCCTCGACATCCCCATGGCGCAGGTGACCCTGCAATACCTGGAATACGTCGAGCAGATCCGCCAGCGCAACCTGGAACTGGCCGCCGAGTACCTGCTCATGGCGGCGATGCTGATCGAGATCAAGTCGAGGATGCTGCTCCCCAAAAGGCACGAGGACCTGGTCGAGGACGTCGGCGACCCGCGCGCCGAACTGGTGCGCCGCCTGCTGGACTACGAGCAGATCAAGGCGGCGGCGGTGGCGCTCGGCGCCCTGCCCCAGGAAGGCCGCGACTTCGTGCGCCCGCAGCTGTTCGTCGAACAGGGCGTGGCGCCCGTGCTGCCCGACGTCGATCCCTGGGACCTGCAGCGTGCCTGGCTGGATGTGATGCGCCGCGCCAAGCTGACCCAGCACCACCGGATCAGCCGCCAGGAGCTCTCGGTACGCGAGCACATGTCGGCCATCCTGCGCACCCTGCAGTCGCAGCGCTTCGTCGAATTTTCCGAATTGTTCGCCGGCCAGCACACGATTCCGATCGTGGTTGTACACTTTGTCGCCATGCTCGAACTGGCGAAGGAAACCTTGATCGAGATCACGCAGGCCGAACCCTTTGCGCCGATCTATGTGCGCCTGGCCTATTCCCCGGCTTGAAGAGCCGGTTACTTTATTCCTATTCCGTTACCCCATGAAAATCATTTCCTCCATCGACGAACTGCGCGACCAGCTGCGCGGCCAGCTGCGCACCGCCTTTGTGCCGACGATGGGCAACCTGCATGAAGGCCATCTGTCGCTGATGCGCCTGGCGCGCCGGCACGGCGACCCGGTGGTGGCGTCCATCTTCGTCAATCGCTTGCAGTTCGGCCCGAACGAGGATTTCGACAAGTACCCGCGCACCTTCCAGGACGACGTGGCCAAGCTGGAGAAGGAAGGCGTCTACGTGCTGTTCGCGCCGACCGAGAGGGACATGTACCCGGAGCCGCAGGAATACCGCGTGCGCCCGCCCGAAGGCCTGGGCAATACCCTGGAAGGCGAATTCCGCCCCGGTTTCTTCGACGGCGTCTGCACCGTGGTGACCAAGCTGTTCTCCTGCGTGCAGCCGCGCGTGGCCGTGTTCGGCAAGAAGGATTACCAGCAGCTGATGATCGTCCGTAACATGGCGCGCCAGTTCGCCCTGCCGACCGAGATCATCGGCGCCGAGACCTTCCGCGCCGAGGACGGCCTGGCCCTGTCCTCGCGCAACGGCTACCTCTCGAGCGAGGAGCGGCTCGAGGCCCCGGCGCTGTACCAGCAGCTGAACGCCGTCGCTGGAGCGATGCGTGCGGGCAGCCGCGACGTCGCCGCCGTCGAGCGCCAGGCCATGGATTTCCTGGCCGCGCGCGGCTGGAAGCCGGACTATGTGTCGATCCGCAAGCGCATCGACCTGCAGGCGCCGGGCATGGCCGACCTGGAAGCGGGCGCCCCGCTGGTCGTGCTGGCGGCGGCCAAGCTGGGGAACACGCGCCTGATCGACAACCTGGAAATCTAGAGGTAACAAACAGCTATCTTTGCTTGCTAAATTGCAATACTAGTCGGACTAGCCTTATACTTGACGTGCGCGGAAACCAACCGGTTTTCGCGCAGCATGAAGGAATCTCGCAAGGAAAGTTGCCGTGAACGAAACCTCCACCCCCATCGACCGCAAGGGCCCGCCGAGGCAATCGGACGCGCTCAGCCGCATCGGCAGCACCGCCGAGCCGCATGAAATGCGCGATCCTTTCGATATCGGCGAAACCTTGACCGCGCTGTCCCTGTCCGGCGAGCCGATCACGGTGTTCCCGGCCGGCTGGATCGAGCCGCTGCTGGCGCGCATCGAATCGGTCGATCCGGAGCTGCCGCATTTCGTGATCGACTTCACCGGCAGCGAGCGCCCGCCGGCCGGCAAGGCCACCCTGGTCGCTTCGCTGGGCGGCAACGCCAAGCTGCAGTTCGAGCTCGACCAGTCCTGGAAACCGGCGCCCTCCAACAAGCTGCACGTCCAGGCCGAATTCCCGCCCTCCTGTTTGGTGCTGAACCGCCGCGCCGCGCGCCGGGTCGAGACGCCGGTGGGCGTCCATTACCTGGCGAGCTTCCGCATCAAGGGGACCGAGATGGAACTGCCCCTGTATGACTTCTCCCAAGGGGGCGTGGGGCTGCGTGCGACTCCCGAGCAATGCTTCGGGCTGCACGTGGGAAAGAAGCTGGAAGGCGTGCGCCTGCAGCTGGGGCCGAACCTGGTGATCATGGCTGACCTCGAAGTGCGCCTGCTGCGGCCCTTCCGCACCTTCCTGCTGGGTGAGCAGGTGCAGATAGGTTGCAGCTTTGCGAGCATCTCGATGCAGATGCAGCAGACCCTGGAGCGCTTCGTGACCACCGGCACGCCGGAGCGGCGGGCGGTGCCACGCTAATTTTTCTTCCGCCTCAGGCGGCGACCGACTGCGCCCAGGCCAGCGCCGACAGGTGCGCCTTGTTGACTTCCAGCGGGGAAATGTCGAGCGACTCCGCCAGCCCCGCCACCAGCTTCGAATTGAGTTCGCAAGCCTCGGCCAGGGCCAGGTAAGGCCCGTATTTGCCTTCGCGCGACACCAGCGCCCGGACCACTTCCTCGGGCAGCGGCACCGTCTCCAGCACCTCCTGCATCGGCAGGCCCAGCAGCCGGTCCAGCAGCGAGAACATGCCGGCCACGAACAGGTGCTCGCCCTCGCCGCGCAGCGCCGCCTGTCCGAGCAGCTCGGCCAGGCGGCCGCGCACCACCGCGGTTTCCATCAGCACCGGCGAATAGCCGCTCGAACTGGCCGTGGCCAGCAGCAGCACCAGCCAGCGGTACAGCGGCGCATAGCCCATCAGGGCTATCGCCTGGCGCAGCGACTCTACCCTGCGCGCGGCCCCGAAGCCCGCGGAATTGATGTAGCTGAGCAGCTTGTAGGTAAGCGCCGGATCGCGCTTCAGGATGTTCTCGAGCTTGGGCAGGTCTTCGTTGTTCTGCACCAGCTGCATCAGCTGCAGGATGGTGCTCTGGGTCGGGTTCATGCCCTTGACCGGGTTGCCCGGCCGCGGGGTCAGGTGCAGCTTGCCGACAAAGGCATCCAGCCCGAGCGCGGCGCAGGCGTCGAAGTCGGCCCAGGTGGCCACCGGGCGGCCCACCATGCGCACCGCCGCATGCCTGGCGGCGGCATAGGTGCGGGCCTGGGTGGCGACGTCGCTGCCGGCGAAGCGCACCTCGACGTAGGAGGCATAGGGCGACAGGTTGCGGCCCAGCAGCTTGAGGTCGGCGCCGCGGATCGACACCCCCACCCCGCCCACGCGCACCGCCTGCACCGCCGAGCGCACCTTGGGGTCGGTCAGCTTGCGGATGTTGAGGGTCAGGACGGTGCGCTCCGGCGGCAGCGCGTGCAGCGCGTCCGTGGAGAGCATCTCGGGGACGGCGTCGAGGAACAGGATCTTGTCGCGCAGCAGCCAGCCGTGCTCGTCATGCTGGACGTGCTCGGCGACGAAGCCGACCAGGTCTTCCAGTTCCTGGTCGGTCGCAAGCTTGCCGTCGTGATGCTGCCACGACAGCTCGTAACCGATGACGCGCTGCCTGGGGTCGAGCAGCGGTTCGCGAACGATGAAGTTAGTTTGATGCATGTGGCGCGTGAGTGAAACGTGTGACGGTGCGCAGGCGGCCCCGTGGCCCGCGCACCTTAGAAGCCGAGGCTGTCGAGCAGGTCGTCGACCTGACCCTGGTCGGCAACCACTTCGCTCTTGCCTTCCGGCTTGATCTGCGGGCCATTGAGCAAGCCATTGTCGATCTCGCGCCGGATCTCGCTCGGCGCGAAGTCGATCAGCACCTGCACCAGCTGCTTCTCGAGGTTCTGGGCGATGCCCGTGATGCGGCCGATCACCTGGCCGGTCAGGTCCTGGAAGTCCTGGGCCATCATGATGTCCATCAGCTGGCCACGCGTCGCGCAGGCACCGGCACGGGACTCGTCGAGGCCGGCGATGGTGCGCTGTGCCAGCGCGCGCCAGTCCTGTTCCGAAGCACCCTGGTCCAGCAAGGCCTGCCAGGCGCCGGCGAGCTCGCTCGAGCGGGTCTCGATCGCATCCTGCACCGGGCCGGCGGCGTCGGTGGCATCCAGCACGCGCTTGGCAGCCTGTTCGGACAGGCGCGCCACGTAGTCGAGGCGATCGCGCGCATCGGGAATGTCGCTCGCCGCCTTTTCGATCAGCTTGTCGAGGCCGAGGCCACGCAGGCTTTCGTGCAGCGCGCGCGTCATGTGCCCGATCCGGCTCAGGACCTCCTCGTGGGAGGTCTCGACCTGCGCCGCAGTCTGCTCCGTCATGTCAGCCCGCCTTGTCCATCTTTTCGAAGATCTTGTTGAGCTTCTCGTCCAGCGTGGCGGCCGTGAACGGCTTGACCACGTAGCCGCTGGCGCCTGCCTGCGCGGCCGCGATGATGTTTTCCTTCTTGGCTTCGGCGGTCACCATCAGCACCGGCAGCTTGGCCAGGGCGGGATCGGCACGGATGTTCTGCAGCATGGTCAGGCCGTCCATGTTCGGCATGTTCCAGTCCGACACCACGAAGTCGAAGGGTTCGCTGCGCAGCTTGGCCAGCGCCATCACGCCGTCTTCTGCTTCGTCGACATTGGCATAACCCAGTTCCTTCAACAGATTCCGGACGATGCGGCGCATCGTCGAGAAATCGTCAACAACCAGAAAACGCAACTTTGGATCAGCCATGAATTACTCCGTTTTGAATCTTTTGCTTTGGTTTAGTAGGTGAGCGCTGAACAAAACCGCGCGACCGTGGGATCAGCCTCAAGAATAGCATTTTTGTTGCCGTACGGCGATAAAATGGCATCAATACAAGCGCATCCGGATCAAACACGCAACGCCCGGCTGCCCTGCGAGGCCAGGTGCTCGAGCACCATGCCCGGCAAGGCCTGCAAACTGCCCACTTCGTGGGCAGCGCCGAGCGCGATCGCTTCGCGCGGCATGCCGAACACGACGCAGCTTGCCTCGTCCTGGGCAAAATTGTGCGCGCCCGCAGTGCGCATGTCCAGCATGCCGGCGGCCCCGTCCTTGCCCATGCCGGTCAGGATAACACCGACCGCGTTCTTGCCGGCCGCCTGGGCGGCGCTGCGGAACAGTACGTCGACCGAGGGACGGTGCCGGTTGACGGGCGGACTCTGCTCGATCTTCGTCATGTAGTTGGCGCCGGAACGGGTGAGCAGGAGGTGCGAATGCCCCGGCGCGATGTATGCGTGGCCGGGCAGCACCCGCTCGTTGCCCTGCGACTCGCTCACACTGATCCTGCACAGCGAATCGAGGCGCTTGGCGAAGGAGCTGGTGAAGCCTTCCGGCATGTGCTGGGCGATCAGGATGCCCGGGCAGTCCGAGGGCATCTGCATCAGGAATTCGCGGATCGCCTCGGTGCCGCCGGTGGAGGCGCCGATGATGATCAGCTTTTCCGACGAGATCAGGGGGCTGCGCAGGGCCGACAGCTGCGGCGCCGGAGTACTGCCCGGGACCATGCGCTTGATGCGCGCGCGGCTCGCTGCGCGGATCTTGTCGGCGATGAGTTCGGTGTATTCGCGCATCCCGGTCTGGATCGACAGCTTCGGCTTGGTGACGAAGTCGACCGCGCCCAGTTCCAGTGCGCGCATCGTGATCTCCGAGCCGCGCTCGGTCAGCGAGGACACCATCAGCACCGGCATCGGGCGCAGGCGCATCAGCTTTTCCAGGAAATCGAGGCCGTCCATCTTCGGCATCTCGACGTCGAGGGTCAGCACGTCCGGGTTGTGGCGCTTGATCAGCTCGCGCGCGACCAGCGGATCGGGGGCCGTGGCCACGACTTCCATGTCGGGCTGGGAGTTGACGATTTCGCTCATCACGCTGCGGATCAGCGCCGAGTCGTCGACGATCAACACCTTGATTGTCATGTGTCGTCCTTTCAGGTCTTGTTCTTCCCTGGTCAAAACAGGTCGATGTCGCCGCCGACCGGTTCGACCTTGAGTCGTTTGGCGTAATCGAGCTCGCGTTTTGCCAGCGTATCGTTCTGGGTTTGCATCAGCTTCTTCACCAGCACCTTGCCGGTCTTGGGGAAGAAGTACACCTTGCGCGGATAGACGTCGTTCAGGTCCGAGGCCAGCACCGGGATGCGCTCGGTCTTCAGGAAGTCCACCACGAAGGAGGCGTTGCGTTCGCCCACGTTCATGGCGGTAAAGCCGCGCAGCACGGCGCCGCCGCCGAACACCTTGGCCTCCAGGTTCTCGCGGCGCGCGCCTGCCTTGAGCAGGTCGTTGATCAGGATCTCCATGGCGAAGCTCCCGTAGCGCATCGAGGCCGACACCGGGCTGCCGGCGTCGCCGCCGTCGGGCAGCATGAAATGGTTCATGCCGCCCAGGCCGGTGATGCGGTCGCGGATGCAGGCCGACACGCAGGAACCGAGCACGGTCACGATCAGCATGTTCTTGCCGGTGTAGTAGTACTCGCCCGGCAGGATCTTGGCGGCGTCGCAGTCGAAGGTGCGGTCGTAGTAGACGTTGGTGGCGAACTGGTTGTTCATGTCGGTGTCTTAGAACGGGTGGCGGCGCGCGGCCTGATCGAGTTCGTACACCGTCTTGCCGCGCAGGCGCAGCGAATCCGACACGTACAGGAAGTTTTCGGAATGCCCGGCGAACAGCAGGGCATGGGGCTTCATCAGGGGCACGAAGCGCGCCAGGATCTTGCGCTGGGTGTCCTTGTCGAAGTAGATCATCACGTTGCGGCAGAAGATCGCGTCGAACTGCCCTTCCACCGGCCATTCGTTCGCCAGCAGGTTCAGCTGGCGGAAATTCACCAGCTGGCGCACTTCCGGACGCACCCGCGCCATGCCCTCGTTGGCGCCCTTCCCCTTCAGGAAGAAGCGTTTCAGGCGCTCCGCGCCCACCTTGTCGACGCGCTCCATCGGATAGACCCCGGTGGCGCCGACCGCCAGCACGTTGGTGTCGATATCGGTCGCGACGATCTGTACCGGCGGGTTCAGGCTGCCGAAGGCCTCGCAGGCGGTCATCGCGATCGAATACGGCTCTTCGCCGGTGGACGCGGCCGAGCACCAGATGGTGAGCGGCTTGCCGTCGCGGCGCTGCAGGCCCGCCAGGTGCTCGGCCAGCAGCGGGAAGTGGTGGGCTTCGCGGAAGAACGAGGTCAGGTTGGTGGTCAGCGCATTGGTGAAGGCTTCCCATTCGGTCGCCATGCGGCCGGCTTCCAGGTCGTCGAGGTAGCGCACGAAGGACTGGATGCCGGTGGCGCGCAGGCGCCGCGCCAGGCGGCTGTAGACCATCTCCTGCTTGCTGTCGGCCAGGGATATCCCGGCGCGCTGGTAGATCAGCGCGCGGACCCGTTCGAAATCACTGCGCGTGAAATCGAATTCCTTGGCCGTATCGGTTCGTTGCTGCGGCACGTTATTGCCTCTTCGTTGCTATCAGTGTTGCTTGTGCCGGCTGTTCGCACGGTGGGCGTTTTCCGGCCCACCGTACAAAATTACGCTGCCAGCTTGTCCATCAGGCCCATCTCGCTGGACGACATCAGCTTGTCGATGTCGACCAGGATCAGCATGCGCTCGTCCACCGTGCCCAGGCCGATCATGTAGTCCGAATTGAAGGCGGTGCCCATTTCCGGCGCCGGCTTGATCTGGTCCGGGGTGAGCGTGGTCACGTCCGACACGCTGTCCACCACCATGCCCATGATGCGCCCGCCGATGTTCAGGATGATCACCACGGTGAACTGGTCGTACACCGGGGTGCCCAGCTTGAACTTGATGCGCATGTCCACCACCGGGATGATGATGCCACGCAGGTTGATGACGCCCTTGATGAATTCCGGTGCGTTGGCGATGCGGGTCACGGCTTCGTAGCCGCGGATCTCCTGCACCTTGAGGATATCGATGCCGTATTCCTCGGAGCCCAGGGTGAAGGCCAGGAACTCGCTGCCTGCGCCTTCGATGGTGCCGTCGCCCGGCTTGGTGTTCTGTACAGTAGACATGTTCACGTCCTCTTGGGGTTAATGTTTTGTAAAAAGCTTCACGATACGACGGTGTCGCCGAGCAGCTGGCGCGAGGAGCGCACCAGCGCGGCCACGTCGAGGATCAGGGCGACGCCACCGTCGCCCAGGATGGTGGCGCCCGAGATGCCCGCCACCTTGCGGTAATTCGCTTCGAGGTTCTTCACCACCACCTGCTGCTGGCCCACCAGTTCGTCCACGAACAGCGCGGCCTTCTTGCCCTCGGTCTCGAGGATCACCACGATGCCCTCGGACGGGTCGGTGATGCGCGGCTGGATCTCGAACATCTGGTACAGCGGGATCAGGGGCAGGTATTCGCCGCGCACCTTCAGTACGCGGCCGCGCCCGGCGATCTCGCGGATGTCGGCAAGCGCCGGCTGCAGCGACTCGACGACGAACGACAGCGGCAGGATGTAGACTTCTTCGCCGCTCCTGATCGACATGCCGTCCAGGATGGCCAGCGTCAGGGGCAGCGAGATCGAGATCGTGGTGCCGAAGCCGCGCGCCGAGCGGATGTCGACGCTGCCGCCCATCGAGGCGATGTTGCGCTTGACGACGTCCATGCCGACCCCGCGGCCCGACACGTCGGTCACCTGCTCGGCGGTGGAGAAGCCCGGCGCGAAGATCAGCTGCCAGACTTCCTCGTCGCTCATGTTCTCGCTCACCGCGAGCCCGTTCTGGCTGGCTTTGGCCAGGATGCGCTCGCGATTCAGGCCGGCGCCGTCGTCCGAGACTTCGATGACGATGTTGCCGCCCTGGTGGCCGGCCGACAGGAACAGGCGCCCCGCCTCCGACTTGCCGCTGGCGACACGCGCGGCCGGCATCTCGATGCCGTGGTCGATCGAGTTGCGCACCAGGTGGGTCAGCGGATCGACGATGCGCTCGATCAGGCCCTTGTCGAGTTCCGTGGCGGCGCCGTTGGTGATGAAGTCGACCTTCTTGCCAAGCTTGCTGGCCAGGTCGCGCACCATGCGCGGGAAGCGCGAGAACACGAAGTCCATCGGCATCATGCGGATCGACATCACCGCTTCCTGCAGCTCGCGGGTGTTGCGGCCCAGCTGGCTGATGGAATTGAGCAGGCGCTCGTGCGCCATCGGGTCCAGCCCGCCGCTCCTCTGCTCGAGCATGGCGTTGGTGATCACCAGTTCGCCGATCAGGTTGATCAGCTGGTCGACCTTTTCGACCGACACCCGGATCGAGGACGATTCCGCGTGCGGGTCCTTCTTGGCGGCGGCCTTCTTTTCAAGCGCCAGCTCGCTTGCCGTTTCGGACAGCTCGAGCGGTTCCGGGCCCTTCGGCACGGCAGCCGGCTTCGGTTCACCCGTGATGCCGGCCGCGGCGCGGATCTGTTCGATCGGCTGGAAGAAGCCGTAGCCGCGCTCGTCGTCCGACAGCTCGTCGTCGCCGCTTGCCGCGGCCGCACCCTCGTCGTCGGCGTCGAAGAAGCCGTAGCCCTGCTGGTCCTCGATGCGCTTGCGCTCGGCGGCCTCGATCGCACGCTGTTCGGGCGTCAAGGCCGGGGCCTCGAAGATCTTCAGGTCTTCCGGATTGAGCACGAAGGAGCAGATCGCGATGATGTCGTCCAGGCTCTCGTGCGTGGTGATGATGATGGCGCTGCGCCCCGCCTCCAGCGGCGTCACCTTGGCGCGCCCCATCAGGCCCAGCTCGTCGACCAGGGCGCTGATGTCGCGCTGCTCGACCGGCGGCAGCTCGATCTTGTAGCGGTGCGCACCTTCGGTAGGGTGGTGCACCTTCGCTTCCGCGGTGAGATAGGACGGCGCCACCACGGGCGCGTGCGGCACCAGGCCTTCGGCCAGGTCGTGCAGCACCATGCGCACGTTGGCGACCGCTTCCTGGTCGACGGCTGCGCCGTGGCGGTGGCCGTCGAGCTGCATCTTGAGGCTGTCCTTGGCCGCCAGGAAGGCGTCCACGTGGTTCGAGGTCAGCGCCATCTCGCCCTTGCGGATGCGATCCAGCAGCGACTCGAGCACGTGGGTGACCTCGCTCATGTCGGACAGGCCGAAGGTCGAGGCGCCGCCCTTGACCGAGTGCGCGGTACGGAAGATGGCGTTCAGGTCTTCCGAGTCGGGCGCGGCTACGTCGACTGCCAGCAGCAGCCGCTCCATTTCGGCGAGCAGTTCCTCTGCCTCGTCGAAAAAGACCTGGTAGAACTGGCTGATGTCGATCGTCATGGTGCTGTTTCCTCGATTACCCGGCGCATCATCGGTTCAACCGATGACTTTTTTGACGACCTCGATGAGGCGCTGCGGATCGAAAGGCTTGACCAGCCAGCCGTTGGCGCCGGCGGCGCGGCCCTTGGCCTTCATCTCGTCGGACGACTCGGTGGTCAGCATCAGGATCGGGGTCTTGGCGTAGGTCGGCAGCGTGCGCAGGGTCTTGATCAGCGCCAGGCCGTCCATGCGCGGCATGTTCTGGTCGGTCAGGACCAGGTCCACGCTCTGCAGCTTTGCCTTGTCGAGGCCATCCTGGCCGTCCACGGCTTCCACCACGTTGTAGCCAGCCGCCTTCAGGCTGAAGGCCACCATCTGGCGCAGCGAACTGGAATCGTCGACCGCGAGAATCGTTTTTGCCATGTTTTGCTCCTGCTGTTTTATCCGGTATGTTCCGGTTGAATGTTAAGTGGCGAAGTGTCGTGTTGTTCAGTACAGGCGGCGCACTCAGAAGAGTTCGATGTCCCCGCTTTCGAGGTGCTGCTGTTCGACCGACTTGCGCAGCATGCTGCGCAGCTCGAGCGACTGGATCGCCAGCGCCATGCTGACCTTGCCCAGGCGTTCGACGATCTCGTCGCTGTCGGTTTCCGGTGCGATCTCGGCGCCATGCTCGCTGAGCGTGCCGAGGAAATCGCGCAGGCCGGTCACGCGCCGCAGCGTGCGGTCGATCAGCTGGCTGGTCATGTCCTGGAACTGCATGCTGGTGATGGCCGAGTTCACGTGCTGGCCGATCTCGCCCGACATGTCCGCCAGGTGCGCGCTGTCTTCGGCGCTCGGGGTCTCGCCGGCCAGCAGGCGGTTGATCGCTTCCTGGCGCGCCCCGACCGCCGTGTGGATGGCCATGAAGCTGCTGGTCAGCTTGTCGATGGCTTCTTCCAGCAGCAGCTCGGTCTGCAGCAGGTCGGTCTCGACCTCGGTCAGGTGGCGGCGTCCGTGGATGGCCACACCCGACAGCAGGCGCTTGACGTGCGATCCGAGAATCTTTTTTCTTTTCATTCGAGTCTCCTGCTGGACTACTTGCCTGTGGCCGGCATACCGGCGTTCGCCGCAACCGCCTCGGCTGCCGCCGCGGGTTGCTGCGCCGGCACCTCGAGCGAGGCGGCGTCGCGCTGCACGGCTTCCTCGGTCTTCTTGTTCATGACGATGATGCTGATGCGCCGGTTGATCGGGTTGAACGGATCCTTGCGGTCCAGGTTGGCGGCCGAAGCCAGGCCCACCACGCGCAGCACCTTGTCGTCGCCCAGCCCGCCGCGCACCAGTTCGCGGCGCGAGGCGTTGGCGCGGTCGGCCGACAGCTCCCAGTTGCTGTAGCCGGCATGGCTGAAATACGGGGTGGCGTCGGTATGGCCCGACAGGCCGATCTTGTTCGGCACTTCGTTGAGCACCATGCCGATGATATTCAGGATCTCTTTCGTATACGGCTGCAGCTCGGCCTTGGCCAGTTCGAACATCGGGCGGTTCTGCTCGTCCACGATCTGGATGCGCAGGCCTTCGCTGGTGAGGTCGAGCAGCAGCTGGTTCTTGTACTTCTTGAGCAGCGGATTGACCTCGATGACCGATTCGATCTTTAGTTTCAGAGACTGCAGGCGCTCGGCCTCGGCGCGCGCGATCTGGGCTTTGGCCGCTTCCAGGTTGTAGGTCTTCGAGGTCGGGTCGATGTCGCCCTTCTTGACCTGGCCGTTGCGGCGGGTCAGGTCGGTGCCGCCGCCCTTGATCACCGACGAGGAGTCGCCGGCGCCCGAGCCGCCCGCCATCGCCACCTTGAGCGGCGTCTTGAAGTATTCCGAGATGCCTTCCAGGTCGCCCTTGGCGGTCGAGCCGAGCAGCCACATGAGCAGGAAGAAGGCCATCATCGCGGTCACGAAGTCGGCGTAGGCGATCTTCCAGGCGCCGCCATGGTGGCCGCCCTGGACCTTCTTGATGCGCTTGACGACGATGGGACGCATGTTGTCGTCAGCCATGGTCCCCTCCTCGCCTCGATTCCTGCAGTTGATCTGAAAGCAGCATCACGCCTTACTTCTTCTTCTTGATGTGCTCTTCGAGTTCGGCGAAGCTCGGGCGCTCGGTCGAGTACAGCACCTTGCGGCCGAATTCGACGGCCAGCGCCGGCGCGTAGCCGTTCAGGCTCGCCAGCAGCGTGACCTTCACGCACTGGAACATCTTGGTCGATTCTTCCAGCTTCTGTTCCAGCACGCTGGCCAGCGGAGACACGAAAGCGTAGGCCAGCAGGATACCGAGGAAGGTGCCGACCAGCGCCTTGGCGATCAGGATGCCCAGCTCGGCCGGCGGCAGGCCCACCGATTCCATGGTGTGGACCACGCCCATCACCGCCGCCACGATACCGAAGGCCGGCAGGCCGTCGCCGACCTTGGCGATCACGTGGGCCGGGATCGCGCCTTCGTGGTGGTGGGTCTCGATCTCGTTGTCCATCAGGTTTTCGATCTGCATCGCATCCATGTTCCCCGACACCATCAGGCGCAGGTAGTCGGTCATGAACTCGACAATGTGGTGGTCCCCCAAGACAGCTGGGTATTTGGAGAACAGCGGCGAGGCTTCCGGCGCCTCGATGTCGCCTTCGATCGACATCAGACCTTCCTTGCGCACTTTCGACAGCACGTCGAACTGCAGCGCCATCAGCTCCATGTACATGTCCTTGGTGTACTGCGAGCCCTTGAAGATGCCCGGCATGGCCTTCATGGTCGCCTTGACCGACTTCATCGTGTTACCGACGAAGAAAGCGCCCAGGGCCGCGCCGCCGATCATCAAGAGTTCGATCGGCTGCCATAGCGAAGCCAGATGGCCGCCGGCCAGCGCGAAGCCGCCGAACACGCAGAGGCACACGACGATGTAACCAAAAATGACTAACAAGGGAATTCCACTCCAGAAATACCGGGAATGCTCGATCCGGCCGACTCAAATAATAGTGATTTCAGGCAAAGTTGACGCAGGGAACCACTCTAGCGGGAGAATGGCTTACCGGCAAGCAGAAAGGCCGGTTTTGTCGCCTAAAGGTGCCAGATATGAAGGGCCGGGCCACCCTCTGTGGGATAGACGATACGGTCCGGTGAACGATCGTCAATGATGAATTCGTAACTGAGAAGCAGCGAACCAGGCCGCATTTCGCGCGCCGCCTTGCGCCACAGGGCGTGCATCGCGGCCGGCGACAGGTAGGCGAACACCAGGTCGAATTCGCCGAAATTGAGGGCATCGTAGTCGCCGCGGATGAAACGGGCGCGGCTACGCGCCAGGCGCGCGCGCAGCCGGCTCACCAGCCAGGGCAGCGGCGCCAGCTCGATGCCAATGGCCTCGACAGCCGGCCCGCGGCGCGCCAGGTCCAGCACCAGGCCGCCCAGGCCGCTGCCGATGTCGATCACGCGCACCGGTTGCTTATCCGGCAGGAGTCCGGCCACCGCCTCCCAGACGCGCCGGTTGGACGGGTAGTACGGCACCTGGGTGCGGTAGGTGGACCAGTAGAGCAGGAGCAGGAACAGGAAGACGGCCAGGAAGACGGGCGGCGGGATCGCCAGTTGAACGGCGCCGAACGGCGCGACCGGGAACAGCAGCTGGATCGCGCGCCACCAGCTCGCCAGGCCGCGCCACCAGGTCAGGCCGGCGGCGGCCAGCCCCTGGATCACGGCCACAGTGAGATAGGACATCGGGATGCCGGCGCTGGCCAGCAGCCAAGTCACGGCGAGCGTCAGGGGAAACGCGGCAATTTGCAGCAGCAGCGCCGCAACGGCGGGTTTCACTCGCCCTGCTTGGCCGCAGCAGCGGCCGCGTCCTTGGCATCCTTGGCCTTGCGCGTCTTGCCTGCGCGCGAAGGCATGTGGCACAGGCCGCACAGGTAGCCGGCGTTCAGGTCGAGGGCGTTGACGACGTACTTGCCCTGGCATTTCTGGCACGGGGCCAGCACCAGCATGCCGCTCTGGAAAAAGCGCACCAGGGTCCAGGCGCGGGTGAGCGACAGCAGCGGCTCTTCGCCCGGCTCGGGCGGCATCTGTTCGAGGTAAAGTTGGTAAGCCTTCATCACCGCCTGGATGCCGCTGGCGCCGGCATGTTCGACCAGGAAGTGATGGATGTTGATGAACAGCGAGGAATGGATGTTGGGCTGCCAGGTCAGGAACCAGTCGGTCGAGAACGGCAACATGCCCTTGGGCGGAGAGACGCCCTTCAGTTCTTTATACAGCTTGAGCAGGCGCTCGCGCGACAGCGAGACTTCGGTTTCGAGCAGCTGGAGGCGCGCCCCCAGGTTGATCAGTTCGATCGCAAGCTGGATTTCCTGCGCTTCCGATACGACACTCTTCTTGCTCATTGCTACTCCCGCCCGTGTTACTTGCCGTGCAGCCCCGACGGGACCGCCTCAAGCGGGATTTTATACGATCTCTTCAACAGGCTGGCCGGCCATCAGGATGGCGGCGTGCGACTGGGCCAGGCTGCGTTCCTTGGTGTGGCTGGTCAGCATCGACAGGATGGCGGTGTCGTCGAAGCGGAAACGGGCCAGCATCATGTTGCCGCTTGCCAGCTTCAGGATCTGGGCGTTGCTCATGCCTTCGATCAGCTCGGCGATGTCGGCGGAGATGCCGAGACGGAAAATGGCGGTGACTTTATCGGCGCGGATCATCTGCTGGGCTAGCATCAGGTAGCTCAGGTTGGCGTCGCGGATTTCAGCCATCATGTCGTTCATCGTCATTTTTCTATCTCTCCGTATCCGTTGATCGGCGACTCAGTTGCTACTGAGGTGTTGCCGTTGAGATAGATTCTGACCGTGAGGAAACTTTTTCGGTATTGGACGAACTCTGTATTTTTCGTCCGCGAAATGACGGCATGACCCGTAGGAGTTTGTCTGACAAACCCTACTGGATCACTCTGGCGCCCCTATGAAAACGAGGCTCTGGGAGGTGCGGGAAATCCGCCGAATTGTGCGCGCTCGACACCGCTTCTGTCGTGCGCTTGATACGGTTTACGTCAAGCTTTCGGAGAACTTTAGGGTTTTCGCAAAATATTTTTTCAAATCTTGCTGCCCTTCCCCACTTCATTAACGGAGCGCCTGACGAGAACTTGAGGGTTTGTCGAAAATATTTTTCAAGACCCTTTACCGCGCTTCTGGTACGGGTAACGGCAGCGGTTTGGAGAACTTTAGGGTTCTTGAGAAAATTTTTTGAAAAATTTTTTGTGCTCCAAAAAGTTATCGGCAAGCCAACAACGGCAGGCGGCAGGCCCGGGAACTTGCTACACTGCGAGACTAGCAAAAGCTTCAAGCCTCAACTAATCCAAGGCATTGCATGGAATCTTTACGCATCTGGGATATCAGCCCGACGATATCAAACGGCATCCCCGTCTGGCCCGGCGACACTCCCTTCGAGGCCGCTCCGACCTGGGAGATCAAAGACGGCTGCCCGGTCCGCGTCAGCCGCATGACCATGACCACCCACCTCGGCGCCCACACCGACGCCCCCAGCCACTATGACCCGGCCGGCAAGTCGATCGACCAGGTCGACCTGCTGCCCTATATCGGGGCCTGCCGCGTGATCCACTGCACCGGCGTGACCACGGTCGAGCCGTCCCACCTCGAGGGCAAGCTTGACGGCGTCCCGCCGCGCGTGCTGCTACGTACCTACGCCAGGGCGCCCCGGCAGGTCTGGGACCCGGCCTTCCCCGCCATCAGCCCGGCCGCGATCGCGCTACTGGCCAGCCGCGGCGCGATCCTGGTCGGCACCGACGCGCCTTCGCTCGACCCGCAGGATTCGAAGACCCTGGACGCCCACCACGCGGTGCGCGCCGGCGGGTTGGCGATCCTGGAAGGCATCGTGCTGGACGAGGTCCCCGAGGGCGACTACGAGCTGGTCGCCCTGCCCCTGAAATTCGCCGGCATGGACGCCAGCCCGGTGCGCGCCATCCTGCGTCAATTACCCATGAAGGAAGCTGCATGACCGCTGTAACGACACGCGCCGACTGCGTCGCGCGCGACCAACGCGACCCGCTGCGCGCCCTGCGCGAGCGCTTCGACCTGCCCGACGGCATCATCTACCTCGACGGGAATTCGCTCGGCGCCCGGCCGAAGGCCGCCCTGGCGCGCGCCCAGGAAGTCGTCAGCCGCGAATGGGGCCAGGACCTGATCAAGAGCTGGAACACGGCCGGCTGGTTCGACCTGCCCAAGCGCCTCGGTAACCGCCTGGCGCCGCTGATCGGCGCAAACGAGGGCGAAGTCGTGGTCACCGATACCACCTCGCTCAACCTGTTCAAGGCGCTGGCCGCGGCGCTGCAACTGCAGGCTGAAGGAGCGGGGGCCGGACGGCGCACCATCGTCACCGAACGCAGCAACTTCCCCACCGATATCTACATGGCCGAAGGCCTGGCCCAGTGGCTGGATCGCGGCTACCGCGTGCGCCTGGTCGATTCGGTGGACGAGATCCCGGCGGCGGTGGACGCCGACTGCGCGGTGCTGATGCTCACCCACGTCAACTACCGCACCGGCTACCAGCACGACATGGCGGAGCTGACCCGCCATGCGCACGCCGCCGGCGCGCTGGCGGTCTGGGACCTGGCCCACTCGGCCGGCGCGGTGCCGGTCGACCTGCATGCGGCCAAAGCCGACTTCGCGGTCGGCTGCACCTACAAATACCTGAACGGCGGCCCCGGCGCCCCGGCCTTCATCTGGGTGCCGCAGCGCCACCAGGCGGCGTTTTCCCATCCGCTCACGGGCTGGTGGAGCCATGCGAAGCCCTTCGCCATGTCGCACGGTTTCGCGGCTTGCGAAGGTATCGGGCGCGCGCTGTGCGGCACCCAGCCGGTGCTGTCGCTGGCGCTGGTCGAATGCGGGCTGGAGGTGTTCGAGGAGACCACGATGGCGGCCATCCGCGCGAAGTCGCTGGCCCTGACCGACCTGTTCATCGAGCTGGTCGAGTCGACCTGCAGCGACCATCCGCTCGGCCTGGTGACGCCGCGCGAACATGCGCGGCGCGGCAGCCAGGCCAGCTTCACCCATCCGCACGGCTACGCCGTGATGGCGGCACTGATTGCCCGCGGCGTGATCGGCGACTACCGCGAGCCGGAAATCATGCGCTTCGGCTTCACCCCGCTCTACACCAGCTTCGCCGACGTCTGGGATGCGGTGGCGATCCTGAAGGACATCCTCGACCGCGAGGCCTACGATACCCGAGCCGAACGCAGCGCCGTGACCTGAGGCCGACATGGACGACAAAGCCAACCCCAAGCCGGCCGAATGGCACGGCGCCAAGCTCGATTTCAAGGAATCGATGAGCTACGGCGACTACCTGGGACTCGACCAGATCCTGTCCGCCCAGCACCCGCTCTCGCCGAACCACAACGAGATGCTGTTCATCATCCAGCACCAGACCAGCGAGCTGTGGATCAAGCTGATGCTGCACGAACTGCAGGCGGTGCGCCGCCACATCAAGGAGAGTAACCTGCCGCCGGCCTTCAAGATGCTGGCGCGCGTGGCCCGCATCATGGACCAGCTGGTGCATGCCTGGGACGTGCTGGCGACCATGACCCCGCCCGAATACACGGCCATCCGTCCCTACCTGGGCGCGTCCTCGGGCTTCCAGTCCTTCCAGTACCGCGAGCTCGAATTCATCCTCGGGAACAAGAACCCGAACCTGTTGGCCGTGCACGAGAAGTCGCCCGAGGCGCATGCCATCCTGGAACGCGAGCTGCACGCGCCTTCGGTCTACGACGAGGCGGTGATGCTGCTGGCGCGCAGCGGCTTGCCCATCGCCCCCGAACGCCTGGCCGCCGACTGGACCCGGCCGACCGTGGGCGACGAGAGCGTCAAGGCGGCCTGGCTGGCGGTCTACCAGGACACCGAACACCACTGGGCGCTGTACGAACTGGCCGAGAAGCTGGTCGACCTGGAGACCGCCTTCCGCTTCTGGCGCTTCCGCCATGTGAGCACGGTCGAGCGCATCATCGGCTTCAAGACTGGCACCGGCGGCACTTCCGGCGCCAGCTACCTGCGCAAGATGCTCGATGTGGTGCTGTTCCCGGAATTGTTCGCTCTGCGAACTGCGTTGTGAGTCAAGCAAGCCCGGCGGTGTATGATCGCATTGTTTCCATAACCTAAAGAAACAATGCAATCCGCGCCGCCTGCGCTCGCGCAGCCCTTTTCCGTCTATCTCGACCTGACCCGCTTCCTCGCTGCGGTCATGGTGGTGCTCGCCCATGTCGAGTACTTCGGGGTCATCCCGAAAGGCGCCTGGGGCCTGGTGCCGGAAATGGGGCGCGAGGCGGTGATCGTGTTCTTCGTCCTGTCCGGCTTCGTGATCGCGGCGACGACGGCGCAGCGCCGACCGTCCGCGCGCGCGTATGCGGTAGCGCGCCTGTCGCGCCTGTATTCGGTGGCGCTGCCGGTCCTGCTGCTGGGACTGGCCTGTGCATTGGCCGTGCGCGCCTTCACCGACCTGGTCCCGCCCTATGGCTACGTGCTCGATAAGTTGTACGTGTACGTACCATTCCACCTGCTCTTCCTCGGCCAGCACTGGACCCTGGGCGAAGTGCCGCCCTACATGGAGCCCTACTGGTCGCTCAACTACGAGGCCTGGTACTACCTGCTGTTCGGGCTGGCCTGCTACCTGCAGGGCCGCCGCCGCATCGCCCTTGTCGGACTGGCGCTGCTTGTCATGGGCTACAAGCTGTGGCTGCTGCTGCCGGTGTGGCTGGCCGGCGCCTGGCTGTACCGGCGCAGCCATGGCCCCTGGCTCGGCCGCAATGCGGCCCGGGCCGGATGGCTGGCCAGCCTGGTGCTGCTCGCCGCCTGGGTAGGCCTGCGCCTGGAAGAGGCGCTGCGCATGGCCGGCATCGCCTGGTGGCCCTTCTCCGGGCTGCCACTTGGCAGTGCCGACCGCTTCCTCGCCGACTACGTGGTCTGCGCCATCGTCTTGCTCAACTTCGCCTGCGCGCGCGATGCCGGCTTCACGGCGCTTGAGCGCATCGCACCGGCGGTGCGGCTGCTGGCCTCGTACACCTTCACGCTCTACCTGTCGCATGCGATCGTCATCGGACTGTGGCTGGCGGTCTACCCGCACGAGCGCAACTCTGGTGCGGCCCTGCTGGGCCTCGGCGCGGCGATCGTGGCGACGACCTTCGCCCTCGGCGCGCTCACCGAACACCGCCGCCATCTGTTCCAGGCCCTGTTCGCGCGGCTGCTGGCGCCGCGCAGGCCCTTGGTCGCGGCCGAAAAAACCGGAGCCTGAAACCGGCCTGCCGCTTTCGACGTACAATCGCCGTTCATCTTTTCCTAATGGCGGAGGCGCGATGAAGTGCGACGTACTGATCCTGGCAGGCCTGTGGAATTCCGGTCCCGAGCATTGGCAGAGCCAGTGGCAGGAGCGCTACCCCGCCTGGACCAAGGCCCAGCACCGCGACTGGAACTGCCCGGAGCGCGACGAATGGGTGGCCGAGCTGGACGCCGCCATCGCCGCCTGCAAAGGCGCGCCGATCCTGGTCGCACACAGCCTCGGCTGCATGCTGGTGGCGCATTGGGCGGCCAGCCGTTCGCCGCTGAAGGTGGCCGGCGCCTTCCTGGTGGCCCCGAGCGACGTCGAGGCGCCGAGCTATCCGGCACCGAGCAACGGCTTCGCGCCGATTCCGCTCGCTCCCCTGCCCTTTCCCAGCATGGTGCTCGCGAGCAGCAACGATCCCTACATCACCCCCGAACGCGCCACCGCCTTCGCCCAGGCCTGGGGCAGCCGCCTGGTGCACATCAGCGAGGCCGGCCACGTGAACGCGGATTCCGGCCACGGTCCCTGGCCCGAGGGCGAGCGCCTGCTGCAGGAGTTCTGCGACCAGATCGGGCATACGACGTGACGATCCTCGCTACCGCGCGCCTGCGCCTGGAACCGATCTGCCCCGCGCACTACGAGGGCTTGCGGGTGCTGAACGCCGATCCGGCGGTGCAGCGCTACATTGCGGGCCGCGCCGAGACGCCGGAGGAAACCGCGGCCATGATCGTGCGCGTGCAGGGACGCTGGGAGCAGTTCGGCCATTCGTGGTGGAGCTTCATCGAGCAGGACACGGGAGAACTGGTCGGCGCCGGCTGCATCCAGCACCTGGGCCATGACCCGGCTAACGAACACGAGATCGGCTGGCGCCTGCTGCCCAGCCGCTGGGGCCGCGGCTATGCCACCGAAGCGGCGCGCCGCATGGCGGCCTTCGCCTTCGACGATCTGAGGGCGCCCTCGCTGGCGGCGATCTGCCATCCGGAGAATGCGGATTCGGCGAGAGTGATGCGGCGCCTCGGGATGCATTACCGGGGCGAAGAAACCTGGCACGCGCAGGCCGTGGCGGTGTACGACATCAGCGCGCAAACCTTCGCCACCATCCGCTGAGCGCTTATCGACGCACGCGCAGCTGCTCGAGCGCCTGCTCGACCGGCACCATGCCGGTAGCCTCCGCAGAGAACCATTCAGGCTTGGCAGCCCTGCCCAGGCTAACGAAGCGCTCGGGATGAACGAAGATCCGGCCGTCGCGCTGCACTGCCGGCGTCCAGCTCGGCCGTGCACCGTTCTGGTAGACCACGATCAGTCCGCCGTAGGTACTGAAGACCTGTCCGAACTCGCCGACACGGTAGCGCTCGGTCCAGGTGCTGCCCTCAGGCCGGCCGCCCAGGTAATCGCGTTCGACCTTGAGTTCGACGCCTTCGCAGGTGCCCCCACCCAATTGCAGGCAGATGCGCATACTCCCGTCAGGGAGCGTGGTGGCCAAAGCCGGACAGGGCTTCGGGCAGGCATCGCTGCCGTTCGGCTCGAGGATGATTTTCTGAACCCGACCGGCGATCAGGACTTCTTCAGCCGCTGCCGGCAAGGTCAGTACCAATAGCGCCGCAACAGACAATATCTTCAGCATGGCTACTCCGTGATGACGGAACGGCTCCGTCCGCACTGCGATCATAAGCGTGGCAAGCCGGCACGCGGAGAAAAAAGCGCATCTTATGCGCCACGACTGAAATACCCATGTCCTATGGGCCAGGCCCGCCACGTCCGGTATCGTTAGGGCATGAAAACCTACCATGGCAGCTGCCACTGCGGCAGCGTACGATTCGAAGCCGACATCGACATCAAGGCCGGCACCATCAAGTGCAACTGCACGATCTGCAGCAAGATGCGCTTCTGGGCGGCGCAGGTGCCGTCCGGCGCATTCCGCCTGCTGGCGGGCAGCGAACGCTTGCGCGAGTACCGCTACCACACGCGCCGGGACGCCCATTATTTTTGCGGGGACTGCGGCATCAACACCTTCTCGACCGGGACCTCGGCGGCGCTGGGGCCATTCCATGCGGTGGTGCTGGCCAGCCTGGACGACTTGCCAGTCGAGGAACTCCTGGGGGCGCCGGTGCGCTACCTGGACGGGCGCAACGATAATTGGGTAACGCCGCCCCTCGAAACCCGCCACCTCTAGGCGAAAAAAAACCGGGGCGCGAAGCCCCGGTCCGGTGTGCAGCTCAGTCGATTACTTCGCCGTCGCCAGCAGCATCTCGTTCAGGCGTTTCACGAACGAAGCCGGATCGCTCAGGCTGCCGCCTTCGGCCAGCATGGCCTGGTCGAACAGGATGTGCGACCAGTCGGCGAAGCGCGGGCCGCTCGCGTCCTCGTACTTCAGGCGCGTCACTAAGGGGTGGTTCGGGTTGATCTCGAGGATCGGCTTCGATTCCGGCGCGTTCTGGCCGGCCGCCTTCAGCATGCGCAGCAGGTTACCCGACAGCTCGTTCTCGTCCGCGACCAGGCAGGCCGGGGAATCGGTCAGGCGGAAGGTCACGCGCACGTCCTTGGCCTTGTCGCCAAGCGCGCCCTTCATCTGCTCGACCAGTTCCTTGTAGCCGGCTTCGGTCTCGGCGTGTTCCTTTTTCTCGGCCTCGTCTTCCAGCGCCCCCAGGTCCAGGCCGCCCTTGGCGACCGACACCAGTTCCTTGCCTTCGAACTCGCTCAGGAAGGACAGCATCCACTCGTCCACGCGGTCCGTCATCAGGAGCACTTCGACGCCCTTCTTGCGGAAGATTTCCAGGTGCGGGCTGTTCTTCGCGGCGCTGTAGTTGTCGGCGGTGACGTAGTAGATCTTGTCCTGGCCTTCCTTCATGCGCTTGACGTAGTCGGCGAAGGAGACGTCCTGCGCGTCCGACTCGCCGGCGGTGGAGGCGAAGCGCAGCAGCTTGGCGATGCGGTCCTTGTTGGTCGCGTCCTCGCCGATGCCTTCCTTGAGCACCTGGCCGAATTCCTTCCAGAAGGTGGCGTATTTATCCTTGCCGGCCTGCTCTTCCGAATTCGCCATCTCTTCCAGCATGCCCAGCACGCGCTTGGTCGAGCCTTCGCGGATCACCTTCACGTCGCGCGACTCCTGCAGGATCTCGCGCGAGACGTTCAGCGGCAGGTCGCTTGAATCGATCACGCCCTTGATGAAGCGCAGGTAGGTCGGCATCAGCTGCTCGGCGTCGTCCATGATGAACACGCGCTTGACGTACAGCTTGATGCCGGCACGCTTGTTGCGGTCCCACAGGTCGAACGGGGCGTGGCCCGGGACGTACAGCAGCTGGGTGTACTCGCTGCGCCCTTCCACGCGGTTGTGGGTGTAGGCCAGCGGGTCCTGGAAGTCGTGCGAGACGTGCTTGTAGAACTCGTTGTACTGTTCTTCGGTGATGTCGCTCTTCGAGCGCGCCCATAGCGCGCTGGCCTGGTTGACGGTCTCGAATTCGTCCTTGAGGACGGTCTGCTTCTTTTCCTCGTCCCACTCTTCCTTCTGCATCACGATCGGCAGCGAGATATGGTCCGAGTACTTGCGGATGATCGACTTCAGCTGCCAAGCGGAGAGCAGCTCTTCCTCGCCGGCGCGCAGGTGCAGGATCACGTCGGTGCCGCGGCCCGGCTTCTCGATCTGCTCGACGCTGTAGTCGCCCTCGCCGGTCGACTCCCAGCGCACGCCGTCCGAAGCAAACGCGCCGGCGCGGCGGGTGTTGACGATGACGCGGTCGGCCACGATGAAGGCCGAGTAGAAGCCGACGCCGAACTGGCCGATCAGGGCCGCGTCCTGCTGCTGGTCGCCCGACAGCTTGCTGAAGAATTCCTTGGTGCCCGACTTGGCGATGGTGCCCAGGTGCGAGATGACTTCGTCACGGCTCATGCCGATGCCGTTGTCCGAAATCGTGATGGTGCGCGCGTCCTTGTCGAAGCTGACCTTGATTTTCAGCTCGTGGTCGTTGCCGTACAGGGCGTCGTTGTTGATCGCCTCGAAGCGCAGCTTGTCGGCCGCGTCGGACGCGTTCGAGATCAGTTCGCGCAGGAAGATCTCCTTGTTCGAGTACAAGGAGTGAATCATGAGCTGCAACAGCTGTTTTACTTCTGCCTGGAAGCCAAGGGTTTCTTTTTCGGCAACTGCCATCTTGTTCCTCGTGGGTGGGTCTAATAAAGGGTTAAAAACAAACGGACTGCTGCAATATAAGGACACCAACAAGGATTTCAAGGCCTCGCCATTGCAGCAATGTTGAAATTATTTTAACCCGCCGATCCGCGCGGCTTATAACGGCCTGACCTGGATATTGCGGTAGAAGGTCTCCGCGCCTTCCGACTGCAGCGAAAACTTCCCGCGCGTGTGCGGCAGCATCTTGCCGGCCACGTCCTGGCGCGGATTCTGGGCGCGCAGCACTTCGACGCCGTTGACGATGTGGACCAGGGTCTTGCCGTCGGCGATCACTTCCAGCGTGTTCCACTCCCCTGTCGGCTTCTCGGGGTTGCCCTTCTTCAGGATGCGCGCCTTCAGGCCGGTGCGCAGCGGCAGCGACGGCTCGTAGCGGTAGAACTTCCAGTCGCCCTCGTTGGCGTCGCCCACGTGGGCATCGACCGTCACGCCGTCCAGGCTGTGGTAGTCGCCGGTATCGCCCTCCTGGATCTGCGCTTCGTGGCTGCGCATCCAGTGTCCGCTCTCGGCGCCTTCCGGCCCGACCGCGTAGTACAGCAGCCCGCTGTCGCGCGGCAGGTCGAGGCGCGGCGCCCACTTCTTGCTACCCCACTTGAACTCGAGCTTGAGGTGGAAATTCTCGTATTCGCCGACCGTGCTGATGGCGCCCCACTCCTCGCCCGATACGCGCAGCATGCCGTCGACCACCGAGAACACCTTGCGCGGATCCTTGTTGAGGCCACGGCTCGAGGTGGGCGCCTTCATGTTCGGGGAAGTCGGCTGCATGCTGATCCAGGTCGTCCACCCGGACAGGTCGCGGCCGTTGAACAGCGAGGTCCATCCGGCCTCGGCCGCCTGCAGCGGCGCGCACAGGGCCAGGGCGGCGGCCAGCAGGCCGGCTCTGGCAAGGGAATAGCGGGTCATCGACGGTCTCCTTCTCTTATAAATATGCGCCTGGCCTGAACAAGCCTTGCGGCGCCGCGGGCAGCCCGTCCGTACGGGCGAAGTGAATCTAGCATGGTCATGTGTGTTAGCGCTACCACAAAAATCTATCTTGCCGAATTCCTTATAAATTTTTCCGATTTATTGACACTCTTAAACATTTTCGAATGCTAGTATTTCCCATATAAACAGCCAGGCGTGCCGATGGTGTTAGCGCGCACATGGCTGATCACAAAAGCGGAGACAGGCAGGATGAGCACAATTGTCGTTGGCATGGGCATGGTCATTGCCATGGGCTCGGGCAGCGAGCCCGGCGAGCGCAAGGAGCGCCAGCGCACCCGGCGTCCCAGCTCCGTGGCCAGGCCTTGCGCCTCCGCCGCACGGGAGGAATGCGCCGGTTTCTTCGCGGCGAACGGCATCTCGACCCCGAGCACCCTGTTCGACACGCTCTCCGATACCTATTACTTCGCCAAGAACCGGGCCGGCCAGTTCGTCTGGGGCAACCGCCTGCTGCAGGAACAGCATGCCTTGGCCGACGTCAAGGACATCCTCGGCAAGACCGACCACGACTTCTTCCGGCGCGACATCGCCGACCGCATCCGCGCCGACGACCTGGCCGTGATGGAGACCGGCGTCACCGTCAAGAACAAGCTGGAAGTGATCGACGGCGGCAACGGCGAACTGACCTGGCTGTTCACGACCAAGGCCCCGATCCGCAACCGCGAGGGGACGATCGTCGGCATCGAAGGCTTCTCGCGCGACGCCCGCCGCTCGCAGGACACGATCGCGCCCTTCCACGAATTCAAGGCCTGCATCGAGTACGTGCAGGAACACCTGACCGAGAACATCAGCATCGACCACCTCGCCAAGCTGTCGTGCATGTCGCTGTCGACCTTCGAGCGCAAGTTCAAGGAGCACTTCTCGCTCACGCCCAAGCAGTACGTGCTGCACATGAAGGTCCACGAAGCCTGCCGCCTGCTCCCCGGCGCCAACAGCATCGCCCGGGTCGCGCTGGCGACCGGCTTCGGCGGGCAGAGCTACTTCACCAAGCAGTTCCGCAGCATCGTCGGGATCACGCCCAAGCAGTACCAGCTGGCGCTGGCGGCCGGACGGGCCGGAAATGCCCCATCTTTTCACCGAAAAGGAAACCATGTTGAAGCCTCTTGATCCTCGCGCCCGGCAAAGGCGTTCGGCCCTGCTGCGCCTGGGCACCCTGTGCGGCGTCACCGGCTTGTCCGCCCTCGCGTCCAGCGGCGACGTGCTCGCCGCCGTGGCGGCCGCCGGCAAGGGCGCCGCCTACGAGCCGGTGCTGCTCACGCGCGACGAGCTGCTGCTGACCGGCGTGCTGGCCGAGCTGATCATCCCCAGGACCGACACCCCCGGCGCCATGGAGGTCGGCGCGCACCGCACCATCGACCACCTGCTCAAGGTGTGCGCCCTTGCGCCCGAGCAGGCGCGCTTCAAGGCCGGGCTGGCCCGCATCGAGGCGGTGGCGCAGGCGCAGGGCGGCAAGCGCTTTGGCGCCTTGCCGGCGGCGCGCCAGGTGGCGTTGCTGCGCGCGCTCGACGCGGGCAGCGCGCCCTTCGAGGGCGAAGACCAGGGCTTCTTCCGCCAGCTGAAGGGCTACGTCGCTTTTGCCTACTACACCTCGGAAGCCGGCGCCACGCGCGAACTGGCCTACCTGCCCATCCCGGGCGGCTTCCAGGGCAACTACAAGCTCACCCGTTCCAGCCGCGGCTGGGCGATCCAATAAACCCGACACCAGGCCCCATGGAACCCGTCTCCTCCTTCTATATCAAAAGCAGCCCGGAACAGTTCGACGCGATCGTCGTCGGCTCGGGCATCACCGGCGGCTGGGCCGCCAAGGAATTGACCGAACGCGGACTGAAGACCCTGATGGTCGAGCGCGGCCGTCCGGTCGAGCATGGCATCGATTACATCGGCGAAAACAAGGACCCGTGGACCATGCCCAACCGCGGCCGGGTCGACGCCACGGTGGCCGACGAGCAGTATCCGGTCCAGAAACAGTGCTACGCTTTTGATGAGCACACCAAGCAGTTCTTCAACAACGACCGCGACATGCCCTATTCGACACCCGCGGGCCGTCCGTTCAGCTGGATCCGCGGCAACCAGCTGGGCGGCAAGTCGCTGATGTGGGCGCGCCAGTCCTACCGCTGGAGCGACCTGGACTTCGGCGCCAACCTGAAGGACGGCCACGGCACCGACTGGCCGATCCGCTACGCCGACCTGGCGCCCTGGTACAGCCACGTCGAGCGCTTCGTGGGCATCAGCGGCAGCAAGGAAGGCCTGGCGGTGCTGCCGGACGGCGAATTCCTGCCGCCTTTCGAGTTCAACACGGTCGAAGCGGCGCTGAAAAAAAAGTTCGACGCCATGTATGCGCCGGCGCGCATGATCATCGGCCGCACCGCGAACCTGAACAAGGCCAGCGACGAGCACCTGGCCCAGGGCCGCGCCCCCTGCCAGGCGCGCAGCCAGTGCCACCGCGGCTGCTCCTTCGGGGCCTACTTCTCGACCCAGAGCTCGACCCTGCCGGCGGCGCTCAAGACCGGCCGCCTGCGCATCGCCACCAACGCCATCGTGCACAGCGTGATCTACGACGCCAAGACCAACCGCGCCACCGGGGTGCGGGTGATCGATGCCGACACCATGGAGACGCGCGAATTCCACGCCAAGGTGGTCATCCTGTGCGCCTCGACGCTGGCCTCCACCGCCATCCTGCTGAACTCGACCTCCAGCGCCTTCCCCACCGGGCTGGCCAACTCGTCAGGCGTGCTCGGCCACTACCTGATGGACCACCTGTGGGCCGCCGGCGCCGGCGGCCGGGTCGAGGGTTTCGAGAACGACTACTACCGCGGCCGCCGCCCCACCGCCCCCTACATCCCGCGTTTCCGCAACGTGGTCGACCAGCACCCTTCTTTTGTGCGCGGCTATGCGCTGGCGGGCGGCGCTGCGCGCGACGGCTGGCAATCGGCGGCCTGGAAGCCCGGCTTCGGCAAGGACTTCAAGGCCATGCTGAGAAAACCCGGCCCCTGGCACTTCAGCCTGGGCGGCCAGGGCGAAATGCTGCCGCGCTTCGAGAACATGGTCAGCCTGCACCCGACCAAGAAGGACAAATGGGGCATCCCGCTGCTGCACATCGACATCACCCATGGCGAGAACGACCGCAAGATGCGCGAGGACATGGCCGATACCGCCGCCAACATCCTCGAGGACCTCGGCGTCAAGGATGTGAAGAAGCGCATGCTGACCGAAGCCGAATACCCGCCCGGCCTGGCGATCCACGAGGTGGGCACGGCGCGCATGGGCCGCGACCCGAAGACCTCGGTGCTCAACGGCTTCAACCAGGCCCACGACGTGCCAAATTTGTTCGTCACCGACGGTTCCTCGCTGGCGTCCTGCGCCTGGCAGAACCCTTCGCTGACCTTCATGGCGCTGACCGCGCGCGCCTGCGCCTATGCGGTGGACCAGCTGAAAGCCGGGAAAATCTGACAAGAACGGAGACAGAATGAACAAGCAAACCGTGTTGTACGCCGTGTTGGCCGCTGCCCTCGGCGCCGCCTCCCACACCGTGGCCGCCGAAACTTCTCCCCGCATCGGCGTGCAGCTGTGGTCCGTCAAGGACGAGATCAAGCAGGACTTCGAAGGCACGCTCACGAAGATCGCCAAGCTTGGTTTCCAGGGCGTGGAGTTCGCCGGCGAATTCGGGCCCTATAAATCGAACCCGGCCGGCCTGAAAGCCTTCCTGGACAAGAACAAGCTGCAGTGCGCCGGCGCCCACGTGGGCTTCGACCAGCTGGCCGACGCGCGTTTCGAGGCCACCACCGCCTTCTACAAGACGCTCGGCTGCGCCAACCTGGTGATCCCGATGGATGCGCGCGGCGCCAGCGTCGAGGGCAGCACCGCGATGAGCCGCGAACTCAGCGCCCTGTCCAGCAAGCTGGCGCCCAAGGGCATGCGCATCGGCTACCACAACCATGCCCAGGAAATGGCGGGTGAGGTCGGCAGCACGCCCTGGGACGTCATCGCCCGGAACACGCCGAAGGCGTCGATCATGCAGCAGGACGTGGGCTGGACCACGCACGCCGGCAAGGACCCGGTGGCCTACGTCTACAAGTACCCGGGCCGCACCGTGAGCACCCACTACAAGGCCAAGTTCGCGCCGGGAACGACCGGCACGCCGATCATCGGCCAGGACAGGACCGACTGGGCGGGCCTGACGCGCGCCCTGCGCGAGGTCGGGGCTACCCAATGGATCATCGTCGAGCAGGAGGAATACCCGAACGGCATGGGCCAGCTCGACACGGTGGCCGCCTCCTTGAAAGGACTGAAGGCCGTGCTCGCGAAGATGCCTGCCAAATGAGCCTGTCCGTCCGTTTCAGCCACATCGTCAAGGAGTTCGGGCCGGTGCGCGTGTTGCACGGGGTCGACTTCGCGCTCGAAGCGGGGCGCGTGGTGGGCCTGCTGGGGGAAAACGGCGCCGGCAAATCGACCCTGATGAAGATCCTGGCCGGCTACGAACGTCCTACCAGCGGCCAACTGCTGGTCGACGGCGTCGAGCGCCAATTCGACAGCGCGCGCGACGCCGAGGAGCTGGGCATCGCCCTGATCCACCAGGAATTCAACCTGGCCGAGCACCTCACGATCGCCCAGAACATCTTCCTGGGCCATGAGAAGACCCGCAATGGCCTGCTCGACCGGCGCGCCATGGCAGTCGACGCTGCTGCCTGCCTCGAGCAAGTCGGCCTGGACCGCGACCCGGACACCCGCGTGTCCGAGCTGATCGTCGCCGAAAAACAGCTGGTGGAGATCGCCAAGGCCCTGTCGCGCAAGGCGCGCCTCCTGATCATGGACGAGCCCACCGCCAGTTTGTCGGCGGGCGAGACCAAGAAGCTGTTCGACCTGATGGCGCGCCTGAAGGCGGACGGTGTCACCATCGTCTACATCTCGCACAAGCTCGACGAGATGGAAGCGCACACCGACGAGGTGGTCGTCATGCGCGACGGGAAGTTCGTCACGCGCGCTTCTACCTGCGACGTGAACCGCCGGCAGATGGCCAACCTGATGGTCGGACGCGACGTCTCGGACATGTTCCCGCCCAAGCAGCCTGCGCTCGACGACGCCCCGGTACTGCTGCGGGTATCGAACCTGGCGGTCCCGGGCTGGGTACACAACCTGGGCTTCGAGGTGCGCGCCGGCGAGATCCTGGGCTTTGCCGGCCTGGTCGGCGCCGGCCGCACCGAAGCCTTCGAAGCCATCCTCGGCCTGCGCCCGCGCCAGAGCGGCAGCATCGAGATCGGGGGACAGCAGGTCGACATCCGCAGCCCGCGCGAGGCCATGCGGCATGGCCTGACCTACCTGAGCGAAGACCGCAAGGGCAAGGGCCTACACCTCGACCTCGGCCTGCGCGAGAACCTCACCATGATGACGCTGGAGCGCGACGCCCGTCCCTGGGTCGACCTGAAGGCGGGGCGCGCGGCGCTCGAGCGCGCCATTGCGGACTTCGGCATCCGCCTGCGCGACCCGGACTGCGTGGCGCGCTCGCTCTCCGGCGGCAACCAGCAGAAGCTGGCGCTGGCCAAGTACCTGCATTCGAACCCGCGCGTGATCGTGCTCGACGAGCCGACCCGCGGCGTGGACGTGGGCGCCAAGCGCGACATCTATGCGCTGGTCCACCGCCTGGCCAGCGAGGGCCGCGCGGTGATCATCATCTCGTCCGAACTGATCGAGCTGATCGGCCTGTCGCACCGGGTGGCGGTGCTGCACGGCGGGCGCCTGCAGGCCGTGCTCGGCCCCGACCAACTCAGTGAAGAAAACATCATTTCCCATGCAACCGACACCCAACACACCCGCCACTAGGCCCTCCTTCCTGCCTGCCCTGCCGCGCCTGAAGGGTCTCGGCCCGGCGCTGGCCCTGATCCTGCTCTGCATCGCGGGCGGCCTGCTCAATCCCGATTTCGCCACCTTCGACAACCTGATGAACGTGCTGACCCGCACCGCCTTCATCGGCATCATCGCGGTCGGCATGACCTTCGTGGTCGTCTCCGGCGGCATCGACCTCTCGGTCGGCTCGATGGCGGCGCTGATCGCGGGCGTCATGATCGTGGCGATGAACGCGCTGGCAAGCGGCGCGAATCCGCCCGGCGCCGTCACCATCGTCCTGCTCGGCATCGGGCTGGCCCTCGCCTTCGGCGCGGTCTTCGGCATCCTGCACGGCTTCCTGATCGCACGCGGCCGCATCGAAGCCTTCATCGTCACGCTCGGCACCCTCGGCGTGTTCCGCGCCGTGCTGACCTGGCTGTCGGACGGCGGCGCCCTGACGCTCGATTTCACCTTGTCCGAGACCTACAGCCCGGTCTACTACCACAGCCTGCTGGGCGTGCCGGTGCCGGTGTGGGTGTTCGCCCTGGTGGCCCTGCTGGGCGCCCTGATCCTGAACCGCACCGCCTACGGCCAGCACGTTCAGGCGATCGGTTCCAGCGAACAGGTGGCGCGCTACGCCGCGATCCGCGTCGACCGCGTCAAGGTGCTGACCTACCTGCTGCTGGGCGTGTGCGTGGCGATCGCCACCATCCTGTACGTGCCGCGCCTGGGTTCGGCCACGCCCACCACCGGCATCCTGTGGGAGCTCGAAGCCATCGCCGCGGTGGTCGTGGGCGGCACCTCGCTCAGGGGCGGGTCGGGGCGCGTCATGGGCACCGTGATCGGCGCCATCCTGCTGTCCGTGATCGGCAACATCCTGAACCTCACCAGCATCATCAGCGTGCACCTGAACCCTGCCGTGCAGGGCTTGGTGATCATCGCCGTGGCTTACTTGCAGCGCGGCCGCCGCTGAACCGTTTATCCATTAACAAAGGAATCTCCATGCGTCCATCCAAACGACAATTCGGCAAACTGGCCGCCGCCTGCCTGCTGGCGCTCGGCACGGGCCAGGCATTCGCCGCCGACAAGCTCACCATCGGCGTGGCCATCCCCACCGCCACCCATGGCTTCACCGGCGGCATCGTCTGGTGGGCCAACCAGGCCAAGCGCGAGCTGGAAGCGGCCAATCCTGGCTTGAAGATCATCGTCAAGACCGCCGGCAGCACGCCGGAGCAGGCCAACCAGGTGCAGGACCTGCTGGTGGTGAACAAGATGAACGCGCTGGTGATCCTGCCGCTGGAATCGGCCTCGCTGACCCAGCCGGTGGCCCAGGTCAAGAACAAGGGCGTCTACGTGACCGTGGTCGACCGCGGCCTCACCAACCCGGCGGCCCAGCATGCCTATGTCGCCGGCGACAACACGGCCTTCGGCAGGTTGCCGGCCGAGTACCTGGCCAAGCGCATGAACGGCAAGGGCAATATCGTGGTCCTGCGCGGCATGCCGAGTACCATCGACAACGAGCGCGTCAAGGCCTTCCAGGCCGAGATCGGGAAGCACCCGGGCATCAAGGTACTCGATGCCAAGTACGGCAACTGGAACCGCGACGACGCCTTCAAGGTCATGCAGGACTACCTGACCCGCTTCAAGCAGATCGACGCCGTGTGGGCCTCTGACGACGACATGGCGATCGGCGTCATCAAGGCCATCGAGCAGGCCAGGCGCAGCGACATCAAGGAAGTGTTCGGCGGCGCCGGCGCCAAGTTCGCGGTCAAGAAGGTGATGGACGGCGACAAGCTGGTGCAGGCCGACGTGTCCTATTCGCCCAAGTTCATCTACGACGCCATCAAGATGACCGCCAACGCGCGCCTGAAGGGACAGGCCCTGCCGAGCAGGACGATCATTCCGTCGGTCCTGATCACGCGCGAGAACGCCAAGCAGTTCTATTTCCCCGATTCGCCTTACTGATACGACAGGCCACCAGCATGAAAACCATCAAGGGACCGGCGATCTTCCTCGCCCAATTCATGGGCGACCAGGCGCCCTTCGACACCCTGGCCAACCTGGCCGCCTGGGCCAGCGGCCTGGGCTACGAGGGCATCCAGCTGCCGACCGACAAGCGCCTGTTCGACCTCGACATCGCCGCCGAGAGCCAGACCTACTGCGACGAGATCCAGGGCGTGCTCGCCGCGCACGGCCTGGCGATCACGGAGCTGTCGACCCACCTGCAGGGCCAGCTGGTGGCCGTGCACCCGGCCTACGACGCCCTGTTCGACGGCTTCGCCGCGCCGCAGGTGCGCGGCAACCCGCGGGCGCGCCAGGAATGGGCGGTCGGCCAGATGAAGAACGCGGCGCGCGCCTCGCGCCGCCTTGGCTTGAACACGCACGCGAGCTTCTCGGGCGCGCTCGCCTGGCCTTACCTGTATCCATGGCCGCAGCGGCCCGCCGGCCTGGTCGAGGAAGCCTTCGGCGAACTGGCGCGGCGCTGGCTGCCGATCCTGGACGCGTTCGAGGATGCCGGCGTGGACGTGTGCTACGAGCTGCATCCGGGCGAAGACCTGCACGACGGCGTGACTTTCGAGCGCTTCCTGGACGGGGTGGGCGGCCACCGCCGCGCCAACATCCTGTACGACCCGAGCCACTTCGTGCTGCAGCAGCTCGATTATCTCTCCTTCATCGACATCTACCACGAGCGCATCAAGGCCTTCCACGTCAAGGATGCCGAGTTCCGCCCGAACGGGCGCCAGGGCGTCTACGGCGGCTACAGCGGCTGGCAAGAACGCGCGGGGCGCTTCCGCTCGCTGGGCGACGGCCAGATCGACTTTTCCGCCATCTTCTCGAAGCTGGCGCAGTACGACTACGCCGGCTGGGCGGTGCTCGAATGGGAGTGCTGCCTCAAGCATCCGGAAGACGGCGCGCGCGAAGGCGCCGACTTCATCCGCCGCCACATCATCCGTGTGGCTGAAAGGGCGTTCGACGATTTCGCAGGCGGCGGCGCCGACCGCAGCGCCCTGCGCCAGCTGATGGGGATCGAAGCATGAGTGCGATCGGACGCAATGAAACGGACAAGCAGGACGGCCTGCCCCCGCGCAGGCTGCGGCTCGGCATGGTGGGTGGCGGCGACGGCGCCTTCATCGGCGCCGTGCACCGCATCGCGGCGCGCCTGGACGACTGCTACGAGATCGTGGCCGGCGCCCTCTCCAGCGACGCCGAGCGCGCCTTGCGCAGCGGCGCGGCGATCCGGCTCGACCCGGCGCGCAGCTACAGCGACTACCGCGAGATGGCGCGGCTGGAAAGCCAGCGCCCGGACGGCATCGACGTGGTGGCGATCGTCACGCCGAATCACCTGCACGCGCCAGTGGCACGCGCATTCCTGGAAGCCGGCATCCACGTCATCTGCGACAAGCCGCTCGGAATTTCGCTGGGCGAAGGAGAAGAGCTCGCCGCCCTGGCGCGCGCCAACGGACGCGTGTTCGCCCTCACCCACACCTACAGCGGTTACCCGATGGTGCGCCACGCGCGCGAACTGGTCGCCTCGGGCGCCATCGGCGACGTGCGCCTGGTGCACGTCGAGTACGCCCAGGACTGGATGGCCGAAGCCGCCAACCAGTCGCCCGAATTCCAGGCCACCAACTGGCACAACGATCCGCGCCGCGCCGGCCCGACCGGCTGCACCGGCGACATCGGCACCCATGCCTTCCACCTTGCCGGTTACGTCAGCGGCATCCAGCCGAGCGAACTGCTGGCCGAGCTGCACTCGTTCACGCCGGAGCGCATCTTGGACGACCACGTGCAGGTCATGCTGCGCTACCCGAACGGCGCGCGCGGCATGCTGTGGTCGAGCCAGATGGCGACCGGCTGCGAGAACGCGCTCAAGCTGCGGGTGTTCGGCAGCAAGGCCAGCCTCGCTTTCGACCAGGAAAACCCGAACGAGCTCATTCTCACGCCCCAGGGCGGCTGTGCGCAGCGGCTCACGCGCGGCCGCGTGGGCGGCGTCGCTGCCGGGCACGCCACCCGTGTTCCCTGCGGCCATCCGGAAGGCTACCTGGAGGCGTTCGCGCAGCTGTACCGGGACGCGGCGGCGCAGATCCATGCTTTAGATGCCGGCCAGCCCTTGCCGGCGGCGAGCGCCAGCCTGCCCACGGTCGAGGACGGCGTGGCCGGCCTGCGCTTCATCGACGCCGTGCTGGCAAGCCACGACGCGGGTTCGCGCTGGGTGGAACTCGGAAAAAAATAAATCTGGCGGCGCATGTCGAATCCGGACCTTCCTGTTCGTCGTAGTGGCAGTAGCACCCCACAACCAGAACAGGAGGTCCACATCATGTCACAAGCAACACGTCCGATTCCCGAAGGTTTCCACAGCATCACCCCGCACCTGGTCTGCAAGGGCGCGGTCGATGCGATCGCGTTCTACCAGCAAGCCTTCGGCGCCGTCGAACTCGATCGCATGCCGGGGCCGGGCGGCAGGCTGCTGCACGCCAGCATCCGCATCGGCGATTCGATCCTCATGCTGTGCGATGAATTCCCCGAATTCTGCAGCAGCGGGCAGATGCCCGCGCCGGGGTCGGCGGTCTCCATCCACCTCTACGTGCCCGATGCCGACGCGGTCTGGGAACGCGCGCTGGCCGCCGGCGGCAAGCCCATCATGCCGCTGGGCGATGCCTTCTGGGGCGACCGCTACGGCCAGCTGGTCGATCCCTTCGGCCACCGCTGGGCGATCGCCACCCACCTGCGCGACATGACGCCGCAGGAAATCGCGGCCGAGATGGCCAGGCAGGTGCCTGGCGCCTGAGCCTTAGACAGTTAACGCACGTTCGAGGAAGCGGAACGTCGCCGGGTCCTGCAGCGCGGCGACGTTCAGGCGCATGCGGGTCGAGGGCAGCTGGCTTGGCGAGAACAGGCTGCCCGGCGCCAGCAGCAGGTCTTCCCGCATGGCGCGCGCCGCCAGCTCGTTGGTATCGCGGCCGGCATCGACCCACACGAACATGCCGCTGGCTGGCGCCGGTTCGGGGCGCAGGCCGAGCGCCTCGATCTGGCGCGATGCCTTCGGCCGTACCGCGTCCAGGCGGCTGCGCACCCGGTCCAGGTGCTTGCGGTAGAGTCCATCGGACAGGATCTTGTAGACCACGCGCTCGCCAATGTCGCTGGTGGTGAGCGTGGCCAGCATCTTGCGGTCGGCCAGGCGCTGCGCCCGCTCGGGTGAGGCCGCGATGAAGCCGACCCGCAGGTTGGGCGCCATCGATTTCGAGAAGCCGCCCAGGTAGATCACCTGGCGCAGGCCGTCGAGCGCCGCCAGGCGCGTCGCATTCCCGGGATGGAGATCGGCGTAGATGTCGTCCTCCACCACCGTAAAACCATGCTGCTCGGCCAGGCGCAGGACCTGGAAGGCTTTCGAGGCCGACAGCGAGGTCGAGGTCGGGTTGTGCAGCACCGAGTTGATCACGTACAAGCTAGGCTGGTAGCGGGCCGCCAGCTCGGCCAGCTGCTCCAGGTCGGGACCGTCGCCAAGGCGGCGCACGCCGACCACGTTCAGTCCCATGGCGGCAAACGATCCGAACATCAGGAACCAGGCCGGATCGTCGACAAAAACGGTGTCGCCTGGCTGGCAGAACTCGCGCGCCACCAGGTCGAGCGCCTGGCTCACGCCCAGGGTCATGACGATCTGTTCCGGCGGCGCGCCGATCTCGAACTCGGCCAGCTTGCGCTGCAGCTGCTGACGCAGCGGCAGGAAGCCCTGCGGCGCGCCATAGCCGAGGAAGGCGGCGCTGTTCTGCCGGCTCAAACTTGCCAGGGCCCTGGCCACGGCCGGACCGTCGAGCCAGTCGGCCGGCAGCACGCCCGCGCCGGGCGAGTGCTGCAGCGGGGATTGCCGGAACATATTGCGGATCAGCCAGGCGACGTCGAGGTTGGCGCCGACGCTCCCTGCCGCCGCCGTCCTGTCGCCCGCGCCGGTCGGTGCCGGCGCCCGCCCACGCACGAAGAACCCGGCGCCGCGGCGCGAATCCAGGTAGCCTTGGGCCACCAGTCGGTCGTAGCTGGCCACCACCGTGAAGGGCGACACGCCATGGCTTGCTGCGAATTGGCGGATCGAGGGCATGCGCGCGCCGGGGCGCAGCAGGCGCTCGTCGATGCGGCTGGCGACGGCGCGGACGATCTGGTCGGCCAGCGGCTCGCCGGAATCGCGCGCCAGGCTCAAGACGGGCGTATTGGTCATTTCACCATCACAGTGAAGAAATTAAGTAGTAAAGTGTACTGGGACTGTATTGGCCCATCGCGCTAGCATAGACCTGTCTTCAGCCTCGCCGCAAGCATCTTTCGAAGGAGTCCCATGCCTACCGCCGCCTGTCCCTCCACCACTGCCATCCGCAGCACGGATGCCCTCGATCAGAACCGGGGCATGCTGCTCGGCCTGCTCGGCGTCGCGATGTTCAGCCTGACCATGCCCTTCACCCGCATGGCGGTCGCGCAGCTCGATCCCGTGTTCGTCGCGCTCGGCCGCGCCCTCGGCGCCGCTCTGCTGGCGGCGGGATGGCTGCTCTGGCGCCGCGCCCCGCTGCCGCCGCGCGCCGCCCTGCTGCCCCTGGCGCTGGTGGCAGGCGGCTGCATCGTCGGCTTCCCGCTCCTGACCTCGATCGCCCTGCGCAGCCTGCCTGCCTCGCACGGCGCCCTGCTGGTGGGCGTGCTGCCCCTGGTGACGGCGCTGTACGCCGCCCTGCGCGGCCATGAGCGGCCATCACGCGGCTTCTGGGGCATGTCCCTGCTCGGCTCCAGCCTGGTGGTGGGCTTCGCCCTGGCCCAGGGCGGCGGCAGCCTGCATCCGGCCGACCTGCTGGTGTTCGGCGCCGTGGCCGCGGCGGCGGTCGGCTATGCCGAAGGCGGCCGCCTGGCACGCAGCCTGGGCGGGCCGGAAACCATCTGCTGGGCGCTGGTGCTGGCGGCGCCGGTCCTGCTCCCGGTGCTGCTGTGGCACGGGATTCCCGAGCTGGGCGGCGTGGGAGCGGCGTCCTGGCTCGGCTTTGCCTACGTCACCGCGATCTCGATGTTCATCGGTTTCTTCTTCTGGTACCGCGGCCTGGCGCTGGGCGGGGTGGCGCGGGTGGGCCAGGTGCAGCTGCTGCAGCCCTTCATGAGCCTGGTGGGGGCCGCCCTGCTGCTGGGCGAGGCGCTGACCCTGGCCAACTGCGCCTTTGCGCTGGCGGTCGCCGCCGTCGTGTTCGCGGGACGCCGGATGGCGGTGCGTCAGCAGTAAAACGTGCTTGCCGGCGCCGGGTGGACGTACAATATCGGCTTCTTTCACTGCAACGTCACAAAACCATGTCCGTCTACGATAAACTCAAAGAACTGAACATCACCCTGGCCGCGCCGGCCACCCCGGCCGCCGCCTACGTCATGTACGTGCAGACCGGCAACCTCGTGTTCATCTCGGGCCACATCGCCAAGAACGCCGACGGCTCGCCGAACGCGGGCATCCTGGGCCGCGACAAGACCACTCTAGAGGGCCAGGCCGCCGCGCGTTCGGTCGCCATCGACCTGATCGGCACCCTGCAGGAAGCCGTGGGCGGCGACCTGAACCGCGTCAAGCGCATCGTCAAGGTGATGAGCCTGGTTGCCTCGACCCCGGAATACAATGAGCAGCACCTGGTCACCAACGGCTGCTCGGAGCTGATCGGCGAAGTCTTCGGCGAAGCCGGCAAGCACGCCCGTTCGGCCTTCGGCGTCGCCTCGCTGCCGCGCGGCACCTGCGTCGAGATCGAGCTGATCGCTGAAGTTGCCTGATCCTTGTTGCCTAAACATTTGTTTAGTCAGAATTGCAATTGTTTAATTAGTACCGATCGCGGGCTGGGCCTACCCGGCCCGGTCCATCCCGAGGCCGCCTACCCGCGTGCCTTATAATGGTCCGGCACTACCCGTGCGGTCCCTTCCTGAGAGTCCTGTGAGAACAGCATGAAAATCGAGAATCCAAACCCCATCCAGTGGCAGTTTTCGGAACGCGCGCAGCAGCTGCAAAGCTCGTTCATCCGCGAAATCCTGAAGATCACCCAGCGTCCGGAGATCATCTCCTTCGCCGGCGGCCTGCCTTCGCCAGCCACCTTCCCGGTCGACGTCATGAAAGCGGCGTACGACAAGGTACTGTCCGAGACCGGCAAGGTCGCGCTGCAGTACGGTCCGACCGATGGCTACGGCCCGCTGCGGGAATGGATTGCCAATTCGCTCTCCACGGAAGGCAGCCGCATCCTGCCTGAACAGATCCTGATGACCTCGGGCTCGCAGCAGGCGCTCGACCTGCTGGGCAAGGTCCTGATCGACGAAGGCAGCCGCGTGCTGGTCGAGACCCCGAGCTACCTGGGCGCCCTGCAGGCCTTCTCGGTCTACCGTCCCGAATTCAAATCGGTCGAGACCGACGAACACGGCCTGGTGCCGTCGTCGATCGACGCGATCGCGCAAGGTGCGCGCCTGCTGTACGCGCTGCCGAACTTCCAGAACCCGACCGGTCGCAGTTTGTCGGTCGAACGCCGCCAGGAATTGGTGGAAACCTGCGCCCGCCTCGGCCTGCCGCTGATCGAGGACGATCCCTACGGCACCCTGAGCTACAAAGGCGAGCCGTCGCCGAAGATGGTGGCGATGAACCCGGACGGCGTCATCTACATGGGTTCCTTCTCGAAGGTGCTGACCCCGGGCATCCGCCTGGGCTACGTCTGCGCCCCGCTGCCGCTGGTGCGCCGCCTCGAACTGGCCAAGCAGGCGGCCGACCTGCACACCGCCCAGCTGACCCAGATGGTGGTGCACGAAGTGGTCAAGGACGGCTTCCTGGACCAGCACATCCCGACCATCCGCAAGCTGTACGGCGACCAGTGCCAGGTGATGCTGGACGCGATGGCCGAGCACTTCCCGGCAAGCGTGACCTGGACCCGCCCGGAAGGCGGCATGTTCATCTGGGTGACGCTGCCGCAGAGCATCGACGCCATGAAACTGCTCGACCAGTCGCTGGCCGCCCGCGTGGCTTTCGTGCCGGGTGCGCCGTTCTACGCGAACGAGCCGGCCACCAACACCCTGCGCCTGTCCTTCGTGACCGTGCCGCCGGAGCGCATCCGCGAAGGCATTGCCATCCTTGGCAAGCTGATCAAGGATATGCTGTAATCCTTCCGCAACATCGTAACCAACCGCCGGCCTGACCGGCGGTTTTGCATTTTACTCAACACAAGTGGATATAAGACAACACTGTACCCACAATTCACTCTGAAAAGAGTATCATCCGTTGCAGTCTTACCTTTCGGCAACACTGCAACTGGATGAACTCCCCCTGCTCCGCCTTTTCGATGCCAGTCCGTCAGACGAGGATTCTGATCGTCGACGACGTGCCCGACAGTCTCGATCTGCTCAACGAAATGCTGCGCAGCCAGGGATACCACACCTTCCTTGCCAATTCCGGTCTGCGCGCCATCGACCTGGCCCGGCGGGTGCAGCCCGACCTGATCCTCCTTGACGTGATGATGCCCGGAATGGACGGCTTCGAAACATGCCGGCGGCTCAAGGCACATCCCGAGACAGTCGATATCCCGATCATCTTCGTTAGTGGCTGCAACGAGACGGACGACGTGGTGTCCGGCTTCGACCATGGCGCGGTCGACTATATCTCGAAGCCCGTGCGTTTGCCGGAAGTCAAGGCACGCGTGCGCTCACAATTGCAGACCCAGTCCAGCAGTGAACACCAGAAGCGCCAAACCCGACGCCTGAGAATGATCGTTGAAGGCATGGACGAAGGCCTGATTTTGGTCGGCGCGGACGGCCGCATCCAGTATGCGAATCCGGCGAGCGAGCGTGTGCTCGGATACACGGAGGCGGAACTGGCCGGCCGGCCCCTGGCCGAACTGCTGACCGAGCCTGCGGCGCACGATTACGCGGCCTATTTCGACCGCCGCGACACACTGCCGCGCGATCCGGCCCTGGAGATCTGCCGCGGGACCCGCGAAGTGCTGTTGCGGCAGGCCGATGGAAGCCTGCGGCCGATGGACCTGAACCTTTCGCCGATGGCGCAGGGCGAACAGCTCTACGTCGCCCTCCTGCACGATATCAGTCACCACAAGCAGTCCGAGACCGTCCTGCAGCGCGCAGCGCTGGCTGACCCGCTCACCGGGATTGCCAACCGTCGCCAGTTCGACGCCTGCCTCGACAAGGAATGGCAGCGTGCGATCCGTACGGCACGGCCCCTGTCGCTGCTGGTGCTGGACGTCGACCACTTTAAACTGTTCAATGACCTGTTGGGCCATGCCGCAGGCGACCAGTGCCTGCAGGCGGTAGCGAAGACGCTGGAGGCACATGCGCTGCGTGCGACCGATCTGGCGGCACGCTACGGCGGCGAGGAATTCGTGTTGCTCCTGCCGGATACCGCGCACCCGGGCGCGGTATCCGTCGCCGAGTCGATCCGCGCAGGCATCGAACGTCTGCTCGTGCCGAATCCGCGCTCGACCACTTCCGCCTACGTCACCGTCAGCATCGGCGCGGCCACCTTCGTGCCAACCCAGTTCGACGACATCCGCTCGCTGTTCCTGACTGCTGATCGCGCCATGTACGAAGCGAAGGCCGCCGGACGCAACCAGGTGCGGGCGGTGGAAGGCGGGTATGCATGGGAAACCATGCAGCGAGCGATGGTTCCCTAGCCGCGCCGATTGACGTTTCCGTCAACGTCAAGACCGTCGTTCCGGCGCAGTGCTTCAGACAGGCTTCGGATAACCCGTGATGCGCGCGATGTCGCGGTACATCGGCTGCAGCCGGCGGTACATGCCCAGGTAAACCTCGCGGTACAGCCGGTCGTAGACCGCCTGGTTGGCGGCAATTGGCTCGAACACCCTGCCCACCCGCGTCATGCCCCGGATCGCCGCCGCGAAGTCCGGGTACAGGCCCAGCCCCACCGCGGCGTCGATCGCCGCGCCCAGCCCCGAGGTCTCGTACACGTGCGGGCGCGCGACCGGCAGGCCGAAGATGTCGGCGGTGAGCTGCATCGCGGCGTCGCTCTGCGAGCCGCCGCCCGACACGCGCAGTTCGGTGATGCGGGTGCCCGAGCGCCGCTCGATGCGCTCCTTCCCTTCGCGCAGCGCATACGCCAGTCCTTCCAGGATGGCGCGGTAGACGTGGGCGCGGGTATGGACGTCGCCGAAACCGATGATGGCGCCCTTGGCCTCGCGCCCCGGCACCCGGATGCCGGGCGTCCAGTAGGGCTGCAGCATCAGGCCCATGGAGCCGGGCGGCACGGTATTGGCCAGTTCGTCGAACAGGCGCTCGGGGGCCACGTCCTCCAGCAGCGCGCGCGATTGCTCATGGTGGCCGAACTGCTCCTTGAACCAGTTGACCATCCAGTAGCCGCGGAACACTTGCACCTCCGTGCTGTAGGCGCCGGGAATCGCCGCCGGATACGGCGGCACGAAGGGCGTCACCTCGACGTAGCGGGTGGTGGTGGTGTTGATGGTGGCCGTGGTGCCGTAGCTCAGGCAGCCGACGTGGGGCGCGCTGCAGCCGGCGCCGATCACTTCGCAGGCCTTGTCGGCGGCCGCCGCCAGCAGCGGCAGGCCCGCAGGGATGCCGGTGTCCCGCGCCGCCTGTGCGCTGATGCTGCCCAGTTGCGTGCCCGGCTCCTGCAGCTCGGGCAGCATGCGCGGCTCCACCGCCAGCGCCTGCCATTTCCAGTCGCGCCGCCCGGCCCACCTGCGGCGCCGGTAGTCGAACGGCAGGTAGGCCACCTGCGAGCCGGAGGAATCGGCGAAGCGCCCGCACAGGCGCCAGTTCAGGTAGCCCGACAGCAGCAGGAGCTTGTGGGTTGCCCGCCAGACCTCGGGCTGGTGCGCGTGGATCCAGTTGATCTCGGCCTCACCACGGAGGTAATCGATGGTCTCGTGGACCCGCGCCAGCCTGAAGGCGGTGCGCCACAGCGGCCCGATCGGCGGCACCACATCGGTCCGACGCTGGTCGAGCCAGGTGATGGCAGGCCGCAGCGCTGCTCCCTCACGGTCGACGTTGATGACGGTGCCGCGCTGCGTCGTCACGGCCACGCCGGCAATGCGAGTACGGTCGGCGCCCGGCTGGGTCCAGAGCTGGCCACAAGCCTGGCACAGCGCCTGCCAGAACCCCTCGGGATCGTGCTCGGCCCAGCCGCGATGCTCGCTGCGGTAGTCCAGCAAGGGCACTTGCGCCCTGGCGACGATGTCGCCCTTCAGGTCGAACAGCAGGGCGCGCACGCTCTGGGTGCCGTTGTCGATGGCGAGGATCAGCGGGTCGTGAAGTCCTGTCTGCATGGGTCGGCATGGAGATGGCAAACGGGTATTGCCAAACATCAACAGGATAGCGCAGCTGCGCCGCCGCAGGTAAAAGAATGATCGGGCTGGCGCCCGCGCCGGCCTATTTGGCGGCAGCCAGCTCGCGCAGCTGCGGCGCCGGCTGGGCAGGCTGGGCAGGCGGCCCGTCGAAGCGGAAGCCGGCAGCCTCGTGCAATTCCCAGGCTCCCTCCCCCTTCAGGCACAGCACATGGGTGTGGTGGCGCAGCACCGCGGCGCGGTGGGCGATGCTGATCAGGGTGGCGCCGCTCTCGCGCAGGCGCGCGTACAGCGAGGCCTCGTTGGCGGCGTCGAGGGCGCTGGTCGCCTCGTCCAGGATGACGATCGTCGGCCGGTGCACCAGCACCCGGGCGAAGGCCAGGCGCTGCTGTTCGCCGACCGACAGCAGCTTTTCCCAGTCGTGCACCGCATCCAGTCCGCCTACCCGCTCGGCCAGGCGCGGCAGCTGGACCTCGCGCAGGATGTCCAGCAGTTGCGCGTCGCTCAGGTCGGCATGCGCGCTGGGGTAGAGCAGCTGGCTGCGCAGCGTGCCCGACTGCAGGTAGGGCTGCTGGGGCAGGAAGAAGAAACGGTCCAGGGCCGGACGGTGGATGGTGCCGCTGCCTTCGTGCCACAGGCCGGCGATCGCGCGCAGCAGCGAGCTCTTGCCGCAGCCGCTCTCGCCGGTGATGAGCAGCGCGTCGCCGGGTTTCAAGGCGAGCGACAGCTCCTTGATGAGCACCCGTTCCGATTGCGGCGGGTGCAGCGTCAGCGATTCCAGCACCAGCTGCTGGCCCTGGCGCGTCTCGATGCGCGCTTGCCCGGCGGCGCCCCCGGCCCCTGCTTCGGGCAGCACCAGCCTGGACAGGGCCTGCAGGCGCCCGATGCCCGCCACGAAGCGGCTCAGGCTCTCGAAGTTGTCGACGATGACGCCCACCGCCGCCAGCACCGCGGTGAAGGCGCCGGCCGCCTGTACCGCCCGCCCCACTTCCAGCTCGCCCGACAGCACGCCATGGGCCAGGATCATGAAGGGCAGCACCAGGGTCAGCTGGCTGAAGGTGCGCTGGAACAGGTTGAGCGAGCACTGCTTGCGGATCAGGCGCGCGAAATTGTCGATCACCTGCTGGAACTTGCCGTCGATATGGGCGCGCTCCTGCGCTTCGCCGCGGTAGAAGGCGATCGACTCGGCGTTCTCGCGCAGGCGCATCAGGCTGAAGCGGAAATCCGCCTCGCGCCGCAGCTGCCAGAAATTCAGGTGGATCAGCGGGGTGCCGAACACGTACAGGGCGACCACGGTGCCGGTCAGCGCATACACCGCCAGCACCCCGACCAGCAGGTGCGAGATCGACCACAGCACGGTGCTGAAGGCCACCAGCTGCATGATCGAGCCCAGGAAGATGAGCAGGAAATGGATCGACCGGCCCGTGAAGCTGTTGATGTCTTCGCTGATGCGCTGGTCGGGGTTGTCGATGTCGCCCTCGGCGCCGAGCCGGTAATACTTGCGGCCCTTCAGGTAGCCGTCCAGGAAGCGCCCGGTGAGCCAGCGCCGCCACTGGTTGGCGAAGCGGTCGCGCATGTAGTAATAGAAGGCATACACCGGCACCGCGAACGCCAGCGTCATCAGGCAGGCCCGCACGGCGGTCCAGAAGCGGCCGTCTTCCTTGCCCGCCAGGGCCGAGGTCATCTCGCCGGCCTGCTCGTTGAGCATCACCGCCAGCTTGGTCTCGACCAGCATCAGCACGATCAAGAGGGCCAGCAGGGTCCATGCCTGCCTGCGCTTCTCGCCCAGCCAGTAGGGCTTGGCCACGCTGACGAATTCCTTCCATGCTGCGAGCGACAGGGGCGCGGCGCGGCGCCCATCGTCGGCGCCTGCCGGCGCTTCCTGCGCTGCTGGGCCTTGGGCTGCTATGGTCGGCGTCTTCATGCTCGGCGAAATGCTGTTGATGTCTTGACACCAGCATAGCGCCTCCCGGTCGCCGCTTCCGTGCGAAAACGGACATAGTCCGTCCTGTTCCGTCAGGTCTTCGACGCCCCCGGGACAGGGTCAGGACAAGGCTCGTCCACGGCGCCGGGCTGTAGCAGCGCCAGCTGCTCCGGCGCGAACACCACCGTCTGGGCCTGGAACCCCAGCGCGATCCCGGCCGCCTCGAGCCGCTCGACGATCGCCAGCAGCAGCGCTTCGCGCGTGCGCACGCTGGCCTCGAAATCCGGCACTTCCATGTAGGCGAACACTTCGATATTGAAGGAGCGCTCGCCGATCCGGCCCAGGTGCGCGCGCGATCCTTCGCCGACCTCTTCGTGCTCGAGCAGGACCTGGCGGACGATGCCGGCCGCTTCCGCCAGCCTGGCGGCGGGGGTGCGGTGGTCGAGCGCGATCACCGGGTTGAACAGGAAGCGGTCGCGCGCGGCGTAGTTTTCGATCTGGCGCGCCGAAAAATCGCCGTTCGGGATGGTTACCAGGGTGCGATCCAGGGTGCGCAGGCGGGTCGAACGGATCCCGATGTCTTCCACCGTGCCGATCACGTCGCCGACCTTGACGAAGTCGCCCACCTGGGCCGGCCGGTCGGCGATCACGGTGACGCTGCCGACCAGGTTCTCCACGGTCTTCTGCGCGCCCAGGGCAAGCGCGATACCGCCGATGCCGAGCGCCGCGATGCCGGTGGTGACGTCGATGCCGAAGGTATCGAGCAGGCCGATGGCGAAGAACAGCAGCAGCACCACCTTGGCGGTGCGCCGCGCCAGCACGATGACCGAGACCACCTGGCGCCGGCCGCGCCGCTGCATGCGCGTGATGGCGAGCTGGGCGACGGCGTCGAGCATGCGCAGGCCGAACCAGACGAAAGCGATCAAGAGCAGGATGCCGGTGTAGCGCAGCAGGGTCTGGCGCGCCACGATGGCGACCGGCAGCCGTTCGGCCCATGCGAAGAACACGAACACGGCGACCAGGAGGCTGAGCGGCGGCAAGGCCGCCTCGAAGAAGCGGTAGGCGCCGTTGGCGGCGGGGTCCGCTACCAGACGGCGAATCAGGGCGACCAGGATCGTGGCGACGAGCCACAGCCCGCCGAAGACCAGCGCGCCCAGGCCCACCAGCATGCCCCAGTCCTCCAGCGGCGCGCCGGCCACGGTGAATTGCGGGCGCTGGGCATCGGTGACGGCGGTCGATTTCTCGGCCACGGCGGCGATCGCGGTCGCGGTCTCGCGCGAGATGCGCCAGATCTGCAGGCCATCTTCTTCGCCGCGGCTGAGCAGGACCGGGATCGTCCTGCCCCGGGTCCTGATCTCGCCGATGCGCTCCTGGTCCACGGGCAGCTCGTCGCCGATGCGGCCGGGACCATCGTTCGACAGGGCCGCATACGGTTCCAGCGAGCCGCCGCTGTCGAGCAGGGCCTGGAACTCGCGCGCCCTGGCGGCGGCCGCCGCGCGCTGCCGGCTGCTGTTCGCGGGGAGGTCGAAATACTGGGCGGCGCGGTCGTGGTCGCCCTCGGCCAGGGCCCGGATCAGCCCGGAGACCGTCGAACGCGGCGTTTCGCGGCCGAGCAGGTCGGCCTGGGTGGGCGCGGCCGCGGCCTCGGGCTCGGCCGCAAACAGGGGACCGGCTGCCGTGGCCGGCAGTATGAATGCGAGCAACATCCAGGCGAACGACAAGGGAATCAAAAATTTCGGGAAAGAAATCAGGACAGAAAGACGCATTCTCAAAAACAACTCCATCGCTCAAGGCCAAGGCGCAGTCTAGCATCCGCCCCGTCCCTCACGAACTGCTGTCCTCGCCATCGCATCCGCAGGCAAGGGCTATAATTGTCCGAATAGCCAACGCACCCAGACCGCTTATTGACGGTAATCGACGTGAATCCACATCTCGACCAGCTCCACCCCTATCCCTTCGAACAGCTGCGCCAGTTATTCAGCGGCGTGACCCCGAACCCCGCCTACAGCCCGATCAGCCTTGGCATCGGCGAGCCGAAGCACCCGACGCCCACCTTCATCGAAAAGGCCCTGATGCATGCGATGGCCGGCCTGTCGGTCTACCCGACGACCCACGGCGGCGAGCCGCTGCGGGTGGCGATCGCCGGCTGGCTCGAGCGCCGCTACGCCATCCCGGCGGTCGACCCGGGCACGATGGTGCTGCCGGTGAACGGTTCGCGCGAAGCGCTGTTCGCCTTTGCCCAGTGCGTCGTGGACGGCGCCCGCGGCAATGCGCTGGTGATGAGCCCGAACCCGTTCTACCAGATCTACGAGGGCGCGGCCTACCTGAGCGGCGCCACGCCCTATTACGTCAACTCGGAACCCGGCCGCAACTTCGCGCCCGACTACGCCAGCGTGCCGGATGAGGTCTGGTCGCGCGTGCAGCTGCTGTTCGTCTGCTCGCCGGGCAACCCGACCGGCGCCGTGCTCACGCTCGAGGACTGGCGCCAGCTGTTCGAGCTGTCCGAGCGCCACGGTTTCGTGATTGCCTCGGACGAGTGCTATTCCGAGATCTACTTCGGCACGACCCCGCCGCTGGGCGCCCTCGAAGCGGCGCACCAGCTGGGCCGCAGCAGCGGCGCGCGCCCGTATGCGAACCTGGTGGTGTTCTCCAGCCTGTCGAAGCGCTCGAACGTGCCGGGCATGCGCTCGGGCTTCGTGGCGGGCGACCCTCAGCTGTTGAAGAAATTCCTGCTGTATCGCACCTACAGCGGCGGCGCCATGTCGCCGCCGATCCAGGCAGCCTCGATCGCGGCCTGGAACGACGAGCACCACGTGCAGGACAACCGCGCGCTGTACCGCGAGAAGTTCAACTTGATCACCCCGCTCCTGAAGGGCGTGATGGACGTCGAGCTGCCCGATGCCGGTTTCTACCTGTGGGCCGATGTGCGCCGCACCGGCCTATCGGACACCGAGTTCGCACGCCGCCTGTACGCCGAATATAATGTGACGGTTTTGCCAGGCAGTTATCTTGCACGCGAAGCGCACGGCCTCAACCCGGGCCGCAACCGCATCCGCATGGCGCTGGTAGCCAGCGTCGACGAAGGACTCGAAGCCGCCAACCGCATCGTCGAGTTCTGCAAGGGCCTGTGAGGCCGGCACCAAACCATACCTAACTAGAGAATCATCATGACCCAACAACTCCAGAACATCATCGACACCGCGTGGGAACAGCGCGCGGAGTTCAGCCCGTCCAACGCCCCAGCCGAACTGCGCGACGCGGTCGCCCACGTGCTCGCCGGCCTGGATGCCGGCACCCTGCGCGTGGCAGAGAAAACCAGCGGCGACTGGGTCGTGAACCAGTGGATCAAGAAGGCCGTGCTGCTGTCCTTCCGCCTCGAGAACAACGTGCCGGTCGCCGGTGGCGGCGGCATGCAGTTCTACGACAAGGTGCCGACCAAGTTCGCCGACTACACCCCGGAAGACTTCGCCAAGGGCGGTTTCCGCGTGGTGCCGCCGGCGGTCGCCCGCCGCGGCAGCTTCATCGGCAAGAACGTGGTCCTGATGCCGTCCTACGTCAACATCGGCGCCTACGTCGACGAAGGCGCGATGGTCGACACCTGGGCCACCGTCGGCTCCTGCGCCCAGATCGGCAAGAACGTGCACCTGTCGGGCGGCGTCGGCATCGGCGGCGTGCTGGAACCGATGCAGGCCAATCCGACCATCATCGAAGACAACTGCTTCATCGGCGCCCGTTCGGAGATCGTCGAAGGCGTGATCGTCGAAGAAAACTCGGTGATCTCGATGGGCGTCTACATCGGCCAGTCGACCAAGATCTACAACCGCGAAACCGGCGAAGTCAGCTACGGCCGCATCCCTTCGGGTTCGGTGGTGGTGTCGGGCAGCCTGCCGTCCGCCGACGGCAAGTACAGCCTGTACTGCGCCGTGATCGTCAAGCGCGTGGACGCCAAGACCCGCGCCAAGACCGGCATCAACGAGCTGCTGCGCGGCGACTAAGCATGACCTGACCGGCCCGCCAGGGCCGGCTTCGCATTCAAAGGAGACGATGCCATGGCCATGGACCGCCTGTTCCAGCTGATGAAGGAGAAGAACGCTTCGGACATGTTCTTCGCCGCCAACTCGCCGGTGCACATCAAGATCAACGGGAACCTCATCCCGATCAACCAGCATCGTCTCGAACCCGACAACATCATCTCGCTGCTGTCCGAGATCGCCTCGCCGGAACAGATGCAGGAGCTCGAGCGCGAGAATGAACTCAACATGGGCGTGTCGGTCCCCAACCTGGGGCGCTTCCGCCTGTCGGCCTTCCGCCAGCGCGGCTCGATCTCGGCGGTGCTGCGCTTCGTGCCGGCGAATATCCCGCCGATCGGCGAACTGGGCCTGCCGCCGGTGCTTTCCGAACTCATCATGGAAAAGCGCGGCCTGCTGCTGGTCGTGGGCGCCACCGGTTCCGGCAAGTCGACCACCATCGCCTCGATGCTGGACCACCGCAACGAACAGCGCACCGGCCACATCCTGACGCTGGAAGACCCGATCGAGTACCTGTTCAAGAACAAGAAGTCGATCGTCAACCAGCGAGAAATCGGCAGCGACGCCACCAGCTTCGCCACCGCCCTGCGCAACTCGATGCGCCAGGCGCCCGACTGCATCCTGATCGGCGAGATCCGCGACAAGGAAACCATGGCGGCGGCGCTGGCCTACGCCCAGTCCGGCCACCTGGTGCTGGCCACCCTGCACGCCAACAACAGCTACAACGCGCTGAACCGCATCATCAGTTTTTATCCCATCGAGAACCGCGCCGCCCTGCTGCAGGATCTGGCGTCAAGCGTAAAGGCGATCGTCTCGCAGCGCCTCATCAAGTCGGCCGCCGGCGGCCAGCGCCAGGCCGCGGTCGAAGTGATGCTCAATACCCGCTACATCGCCGACCTGATCGAAAAGGGCGAGATCGGCCAGATCAAGGAAGCGATGGACAAGAGCCTGTCGCCGGGCTCGCAATCGTTTGAAAGCGCCCTGCTCAAGCTGGTCAAGGATGGGCTGGTGACCCAGGAAGAAGCGCTGGCGAATGCCGACTCGGCCACCAACCTGCTCTGGCTGCTCAACAATGGGCCGGATAGCCAGGTGCAGCCCGAGGAAGAGAAGAAGCCGGGCAACGAACCGCCGGGTGCGTCCTTTACGGAATTCACGCTCAATACTTAACTTTACCAAATAAAAATGACGAGCAATCGTCTGCGTCTAGTTCGAATTAAAGTCCAAATCGGAATATCGCTCCTCGCTCAGCGCTTGAATGATGTGTTCTTGTATATTGGGCTGTACTTTGTGCTCCCCTGTACTCTTATCAATAAGCTCAAACGGCGTGATCGAATCCACTTCCTTCCGGACTATCTCGACAGTCGACTTTTGACCATGCAAATTTGCAGCAGTGATAGTGACGATGATTTTAGTTGGGTCCGTGGTATTTGGATCCAAAAATAGCACCGCATTTAGCTCCCATTTTTGTCCTTGGCGAAAATCTGCACACTGGACTACGAGCCTCTCAGACCTCGACAGATCACTCAACTCGACCTCATGCCTCCCTACCTTTTGTCCAGCCTGAGGATACCGATTGAAAATATTCAAAGGTTGAATAGCCTGATAGGGATCAGGTGTGGGAGCCATTGGGTATCTACCACTAATGATAGGCTTATCATGTAACCAGCCATTAACCACTTGGATTTCGACATGAAGATGATCCGCGCGTACTTTTCCGACATTTTCTAGCGCGAACTCAACCGGAACCTGGCCATACATCAACTCAAGTTTCGTTGATATATTTTCAACAAAATTAGGCAGCGTCCCAGAAATAAATTCATCATACTTGCCGTTATACGTTGGATCGTATCCAAGAGATAAGCCTGCAAGGCCACCTGGCCTTCTTTGCTCTTGCCTTGGATTCTCAGCTTGGATTTGCAAGAGCAATTCATGCTGATCTTGAGTTTCCAGCGGTAAGACCTTAAAAACTTTAGGTTTATCGGGGACACTGATACGAATTTGGAATTCGGGTTCATTCCTTGAGTGCTCAGCGATTTGTTTCTTTAACTTCGCAATTTCTTTCTCTTGGGGACTTGGTTCTGGGAGGCCCATCCAATGTTCCGGCAATCGCCATGTTTTTACACCATTACGTTTTGCCAAGATCAGTGGAGCAATATCCTGGCTTATTAAAACGCAGTTAGTCAAATCAATATCTCTACAATTCAATATTTCAGCGACTACACGCGCATCTCCTTCATCAGGATCGAGATCGTCGTATTTTCCCCAATCGATCTTATGACAAGTCGCGAACGAGATTTCGACCCGAGGATTCTCCTCGGAGAGACATAAAATTCCATTTCTATCAAGCGCCTCGCCCATGCGCCTATTGAAATCTCTAGCTCGCACAGCAAGCCTTCCATCGCGTTTCTTAGAATCAACTTCTTTTAACACTTGCGGCACAAGCAGAATTGAAATCTGCTCGAATGAGCCAAGCTCTGACCAAGGCAATTCGATCAGAGGTTTAGCCTCTAATATGACGTTGGAATCGATAAAGATATGCATTTTGGCGGTGGCGATTTATGGATTTTAGTATTCAACGACCGAACTATTGAAACTTGATTTAATCTTCGGATGTAAATGTGTGTTGGGTTCACCGTATGATAGCTTTAACATGAGACCCCTTCACTATCATGGTATCCTGTCGTCCAAACTTTACTTGCTGCACCTTAGTTGCAGCTGGTGCTTCTCGGTTACGAACGAGGATCATAATTTATATTTATGTTTAAAACTACACTCTTTGGCATCCCCAACTGCGACACCGTCAAGAAAGCCCGCACCTGGCTGGCGGACAACGGCCACGATTTCACATTCCATGACTTCAAGAAACAAGGCTTGACGCGCGAACTGGTCGCCGGCTGGCTTGAGCAGCTGGATTGGGAAACCCTGGTCAACCGCAAGGGCACGACCTGGCGCAACCTGCCTGACGAGCGCAAAGCGCAAGTGGTCGACAAAGCCAGCGCGCTGGAGCTGATGCTGGAGAACCCGTCCGTCATCAAGCGCCCGGTATTGCAAGGCGTGGGCCCGGTCTCGGTCGGCTTCTCGGCCGACGCCTATGCGGCCAAGTTCAAGGACGCTGCATGAAAGCCTCGCGCACCCTCCTGCTGACGGAAGAGCTGATCGCGCTCGACTCGGTCACCCCGCAGGACAAGGGTTGCCAGGAGCGCCTCAAGGAGCTGCTGGCGCCGCTGGGCTTTCACTGCGAGACCATCGAATCGAACGGCGTCACCAACCTGTGGGCGCGCAAGGGGACGACCGCGCCGGTGTTCGTGTTCGCCGGCCACACCGACGTGGTGCCCTCCGGACCCGAGCATCAGTGGCACTCGGCGCCTTTCGTGCCGACCCGCCGCGACGGCAAGCTGTACGGCCGCGGCGCCTCCGACATGAAGACCTCGATCGCGGCGATGGTGGTCGCCTGCGAAGAATTCATCGCCGCCCACCCTGACCACAAAGGCTCGATCGCGTTTCTCATCACCAGCGACGAGGAAGGCCCGGCCGTCGATGGCACCGTGGTCGTCTGCGAGCGCCTGGAAGAACGCGGCGAAACGCTCGACTACTGCCTGGTGGGCGAACCGACCTCGAACCACGTGCTGGGCGACACCATCAAGAACGGCCGCCGCGGCTCGCTTTCGGGCCACCTGGTGATCAAGGGCATCCAGGGCCACATCGCCTACCCGCACCTGGCGCGCAACCCGATCCACCAGGCCGCGCCGGCGCTGGCGGAACTGGCTCTAGAGGTCTGGGACGAAGGCAACGAGTACTACGCGCCGACCAGCTGGCAGATCTCGAACATCCAGGCCGGCACCGGCGCCACCAACGTGATCCCGGGCCACGTGACGATCGACTTCAACTTCCGCTTTTCCACGGCCAGCACCGCCGACGGCCTGGAAGCGCGCGTGCACGCCATCCTCGACCGCCACGGGCTCGACTACGAACTGCAGTGGACTTTATCCGGGCAGCCCTTCCTGACGCCGAAAGGCACGCTCTCGGACACGCTGTGCGACGCCATCTTCGAGGAGCTGGGCGTGCAGACCGAACTGTCGACCACGGGCGGGACCTCGGACGGCCGCTTCATCGCCCGCATCTGCCCGCAGGTGATAGAATTCGGGCCTCCGAACGCCAGCATCCACAAGATCGACGAACACATCGAGCTGCGCTACATCGATCCCCTCAAGAACATCTACCGCCGCACGCTGGAACAGCTGCTGGCCCAGTAACGAGCAATAAAAACCGGGAGAAGGCCATGACCAACACCACTTTCAGCACGCCGCGCGACCTGCTGCGCTATGCGATCACCCGCTTCAACTCTGCCCGCCTCTTCTTCGGCCACGGCAGCGCCGAGGCCTTCGATGAAGCCGCCTACCTGATCCTGCACACCCTCAAGCTGCCGCTGGACCGCCTCGACCCCTTCCTGGACGCGCGCCTGCTGCCGGACGAAGTGATCCAGGTAATGGAAGTGATCGAGCGCCGCGTGGTCGAGCGCGTGCCGGCCGCCTACATCACCAAGGAAGCCTGGCTGGGCGACTACCACTTCTACGTGGACGAACGCGTGCTGGTGCCGCGCTCCTTCATCGCCGAACTGATCCCGCAGACCTTCAGCCCCTGGGTGCAGGATCCGGAAAGCGTGGAGAACGTGCTGGAACTGTGCACCGGCAGCGGCTGCCTGGCGATCATGATGGCCGACGCCTTCCCGAACGCCGTGGTCGACGCGGTGGACATCTCGAAGGACGCGCTGGCCGTGGCCGAGCACAACATCCGCGAATACAAGCTGGAAGGCCGCGTCAACCCGATCGAATCGGACCTGTACGAACACGTGCCCTTCAAGCGCTACGACCTGATCGTCACCAACCCGCCCTACGTGAACAGCATCTCGATGGGCAAGCTGCCGCCGGAATACCTGCGCGAGCCGCAGATCGCGCTGGCGGGCGGCGAAGACGGCATGGACCTGGTGCGCAAGATCGTCGAAGGCGCACCTGAGCGCCTGACGCCGGAAGGCATCCTCGTGGTCGAGATCGGCAACGAGCGCGACTATGCCGAAGCGGCCTTCGGGCACCTGGGCCTGACCTGGCTGAGCACCAGCGCGGGTGACGATGCCGTGTTCCTGCTGACCGCCGAACAACTTCAATCGCAGTAACCCGTAGGGGTGATCTGGTCCAGTGGACCAGATCACGCGAAGCCGCCCACGCGGTCAACTCACGGATGCACCGTGACGACGCTTTCTTTAGCTGACCGCGTGGGCGGGAGACCCGCCCACCCTACCTAACACCATAAGTTTGCAATGATCCGCTTCCAGAACGTCAGCCTGATGCGCGGCACCAAGCCGCTGCTCGAGGACGCCGACCTTACCCTCAACCCGGGCGACAAGATCGGCCTGATCGGCGCCAACGGCGCCGGCAAATCGAGCCTGTTCGCCATGCTGCGCGGCGAGCTGCACCCGGACCAGGGCGCCATCGACTTCCCCGCCAAGTGGCGCATGGCCTACGTGGCGCAGGAGACCCCGGCCCTCGACCGTCCGGCGCTGGAATACGCGATCGACGGCGACGTCAACCTGCGCCGCCTGCAGGCCGAACTCATTGACCTGGAAGCGCATCCGGATGCGGACGACCACGGCATGCGCCTGGGCGAAATCCACAGTCTGCTCGCCGATGCCGACGCCTACACGGTGCAGTCGCGCGGCGAGCAGCTGCTGCTGGGCCTGGGCTTCTCGCTGGAGCAGATGGCGCAGCCGGTGGCCAGCTTCTCGGGCGGCTGGCGCATGCGCCTGAACCTGGCCCAGGCCCTGATGTGCCCTTCCGACCTGCTGCTGCTGGACGAACCGACCAACCACCTGGACCTGGACGCGATCATCTGGCTGGAGGATTGGCTGAAGCGCTATCCGGGCACCCTGATCATCATTTCGCACGACCGCGATTTCCTCGACGAGATCGTCAACGTGGTCGTGCACATCGACGAACGCACGTTGAAGCGCTATTCGGGCAACTACAGCGCCTTCGAGCGCCAGCGCGCCGCCCACCTGGTGCTGGCCGCCGCCGCTTTCGAGAAACAGCAGCGCACCCGCGCCCACCTGCAATCCTTCGTGGACCGCTTCAAGGCCAAGGCCACCAAGGCGCGCCAGGCCCAGAGCCGCATGAAGGCGCTGGCCAAGATGGAAGAGCTGGCCCCGCTGCGCGCCGCCGCCGAATTCTCCTTCGAATTCCGCGAGCCGCTCTCCGCGCCGAATCCGCTGCTGGTGCTGGACAACGTCGATGCCGGCTACCCCTTGCTGGATGAGCATGGCGACAAGGTCGGCGGCAAGGCGATCGTCAAGCGCGTCAACTTCTCGCTGCAGATCGGCCAGCGCATCGGCCTCCTTGGCGTAAACGGCGCCGGTAAGTCCACGCTCATCAAGACCGTCGCCGGCGAGCTGATGCCGCTGGAGGGCAAGGCCACGCTGGGCAAGGGCCTGTCGATCGGCTATTTTGCCCAGCACCAGGTCGAGATGCTGCGCCACGACGAGTCGCCGCTGTGGCACCTGCTGAAGATTGCGCCGAACGTGCGCGAGCAGGAGCTGCGCAACTTCCTCGGCAGCTTCAACTTCCCGGGCGACATGGTGACCACCCCGATCGCGCCCTTCTCCGGCGGCGAAAAGGCGCGCCTGGCCCTGGCCCTGATCGTGTGGCAGCGCCCGAACCTGCTGTTGCTGGACGAACCGACCAACCACCTCGACCTCGAGACCCGCGAGGCGCTGACCATGGCGCTGGCACAGTTCGAGGGCACCGTGGTGCTGGTGTCGCACGACCGCCACCTGCTGCGCGCCACGACCGACGAGTTCATCATCGTCGCCGACGGCAAGCTGCAGCCCTTCGACGGCGACCTGGACGACTACAAGGAATGGCTGTTCCAGACCAAGCTCGGCAAGGGCACCGACACCCTGCCGGCGCCCGCCCTTGCGAAGGACGGCAAGCTCGAGGCGCCAATGGCGGCCCCGGTCGACCGCAAGGAGCAAAAGAAGCTGGAAGCGGAAGCGCGCCAGCGCATGGCCGCGCTCAGGAGGCCCATCGAGAACCGCGTCAAGCGCCTCGAAGAGCAGATGGCCAAGCTGAACGCGAAGAAGGCCGAGATCGACGCCCAGCTGCTCGAGCCAAGCATCTACGAGGCCGAGAACAAGGACAAGCTCAAGCTTCTCGTGGCCGATCAGGCTTTTGCTTCGCGCGACCTGGAACAGCTCGAATCCGAATGGCTGGAGCTGCAGGAACAGCTCGAAGGCCTGGCGGCTTAAACCTCACGCCAAACCTCTTCGTTTGACCCAACCGCATCGTCCTGAGCCAGGGCGATGCGCGACCCGTTGTGCCCCCCTCTTCTACCCGCCAATCCGCAAACCTGGTGCCTTGTCGCGTGCCTGCCTCATCAAAAAAGTCGAAATTTAAATAGGAATCATTCTTATTCTCATTTATAATGTTTCCATTCTGCATATCTTTACGTTCTTTTTCGACTTTTTACACGGATACCGTATGCCTGCGCCCCGCTTTGCCCTGCCGCTGTTCCGCCGCTCCCTCATCAGCACCGCCGTCGCCCTGCTGCCCCTCGCCGCCAGCGCCGACCCGGCGCCGCACGACATGGCGACGGTCGTCGTCACCGCGTCCGGCTTCGAGCAGAGCATCCGCGAAGCGCCGGCCTCGATCACCGTGCTCACCCGTGAGCAGCTCGAGAAGGAGCGCTTCGGCAACCTGGCGCAGGCGCTGGAGAGCGTGGAAGGCATCGACGTCGGCGCCGCCGGCGACAAGACCGGTGGCCTGAACATCAGCATCCGAGGCATGCCCAGCGACTACACCCTGGTCCTGATCGACGGCCGCCGCCAGAACGCCGCCGGCAGCGTCACCCCGAACGGCTTCGGGGGTACCTCGACCAGCTTCATGCCGCCGGTCGGCGCGATCGAGCGCATCGAGATCATCCGCGGCCCGATGTCGACCCTGTACGGTTCGGACGCGATGGGCGGCGTGATCAACATCATCACGCGCAAGGTCGGCAAGCGCTGGCATGGCAACGTGGCGGCAGACTACACGGTGCAGGAGGAATCGAGCTTCGGCGACGTCAAGGGCGCCAAGTTCTACCTGAGCGGCCCGCTCGCCGCCGACGTGCTGGGCCTGTCGCTGCGCGGCAGCACCCAGCGCCGCGCCGCCGCCGATATCCGCTACCAGAACCAGAATGGCATCGTTGCGCCGACCATGGGCGCCAATCCGGTCGAATCGAGCATCCACAACCTCGGCGCGCGCCTGGCCTGGGCGCCCAGCCGCATGCACGAATTCACGCTGGACGCGGACAGCACCCGCCAGAGCTACGACAACACGCGCGGCCAGCTCGGGACCCTGGGCATCCAGGGCGGCTACGGTCCGAAGCAGAAGTACAACCGCGACCAGGGCAGCCTGTCCTACCGCGCGCGCCTGGGCTTCGGCACCTGGGACAGCAGTTACATGGTCAACCGCACCGAAACCATCGGCCGCACCATCCCGCCGGGCACACCTGGCGCCGTGGCCGGAAGCGCGCGCAACCTGGAAGTCGAGAGCCGCGTGTTCGACACCAAGCTGGTGGCGCCCTGGGGCAATCACCTGACCACCATCGGCGCCCAGCACTGGGATGCCGAAATGGTCGACGGCGTCGCGCCGCAGGCCTTCGCCTTCACCCAGAAAGCCCTGTTCCTGGAAGACGAGTGGCGCATCGCCCAGCCGCTGCTGCTGACGCTCGGTGCGCGCTACGACGACCACAGCATCTTCGGCGGCCAGGTCAGCCCGCGCGCCTACCTGGTGTGGAACGCGTCGCCGCGCTGGACCGTCAAGGGCGGCGCCAGCCGCGGCTACAAGACCCCGCGCGTCGAGCAGCTGGCGCCCGGCATCAACGGCTTTGGCGGCCAGGGCACGATTCCCCTGGTGGGCAGCCCCGGCCTCAAGCCCGAGACCAGCGTGACGACCGAACTGGGCGTCTATTTCGACAACGGCGCCGGCTGGACCGCCAATGCGGCCCTGTTCAACAACGAGTTCGAGGACAAGATCACCAGCGGCACCGGCCTGCTGAACTGCTCCTACCGGCTGGCGCCGAACCGCCCGGGCTGCGTCAGCTTCGGCAACTGGCCGAACGTCGACGCCTTCGGCCAGTCCACCAACGTGGACGAAGCGGTGACCCGCGGCGTGGAGCTCGCGACCCGCTTCCCGCTCGCACCTGGCTGGGCACTGAGCGCCAACTATACTTACACCGACAGCGAGCAGAAAAGCGGCCCGAATGCCGGCAAGCCGCTCGGCGACACGCCGGAACATGCGCTCAACGCGCGCCTCGCCTGGGACATCTCGGCGCAATGGAATGCCTGGCTGCGCCTCGAGGCCCGCAGCGAGCGCTTCCGCGATCCGGGCAGCTCGGCAGCGACCCGCGCGGCCAAGACGGCGCTCGGCGACTACAAGGGGTATGGGATGCTGCACCTGGGCGGCAGCTACCAGCTGAACAAGCGCGTCACGCTGAATGCGGCGATCTACAACCTGGCCAACAAGGACTTCATCGACTACCGTCCTTACCAGGCGCCGGGGTCTGCTGCGCCGACCTGGAGCAGCGTCTACGTCAACAACATGGACGGGCGCCGCTTGTGGCTGTCCGTCAGCGCCGACTTTTGACGCACCTGCGGTCTAGGCAACCTGGCGCGGCGCGGCCGGCGCCACGGACATGAGGCGCGCGATGTCGATCAGGATCATGCGCCGCCCCTTGGCCAGGCCGAGGCCGATCAGGTAGTCGGCGTCGTGCCGGGCGCCCGGCAGCGCGACCACCTGCTCCGGGCGCAGGCGCACCACGCCGGTGACGCGCTCCACCACCACCCCGACCACGCCTGCCGCCACCCGCACGATCACCACGTCGGTATCCGGCTCGGGCAGCGCAAAGACGGGGGCGAAGGCGGCCCGCAGGTCCATCACCGGCATGATCACCCCGCGCGAGAGTGCTACGCCGCCGATGATCTCGCCGTCGCTGCAGAAACGCTCGAGCGACCGATAGGCCTTGAGTTCCTGCACCGCGGAATAGTCGAGCCCGTAATCGAGCCCGCCCAGGGTGAACCCAAGGAACTGCTGGGGTGCGGCGAGGATATGGTTCGACATGGTGGTTCCTTTCATCGGCACCACCAATGCTAAAGGCGAGCTTCCCTTAAAATGTTGACTGCAGTCAACTACCGCACTGTGCCGGGGCACACTGCACTGCTGTTGTCCAGGCTATTGCCGGATTCGCCGACAGAGCGCAATGCGCGTCTGGCCCGGCGCAGGATCTGGACATTGCGGAAGCTCACATAGCCCAGCCCGGCGATGAACAGTGCGGCGAAAGCCAGCGCCAGGTGGATGCCGCCGAACAGGAAGCCGCCCGCGAAAAAGAACAGGCCGTACCAATAGATGTCGTAGACCGTGGACAGCAGCAGCCCGGCCGTCGAATGCTTGAGGGTGACCGCTTGCGAGGCGAGGTCGCGCCAGCCCAGCACCGAGCCCCAGTCGCCCGGCCGCCCGAATGCGACGGCGTAGGTGGCGCCTGCCTGCGGAATGGTCCCGTGCCCCAGGCTGACGCCATAATGGGTGCGGCCTTCGCTGCGAAAGCTGAAATCGCCGGCGGCGACATCGAATACTTCTTCAAAATGGATGCGCTCGATCTGCATGGTTCTCCGTTCGTCCTCAGGCCTGCAGCCAGGCCACCAATGGCGCATCGTTCGGATTGACCAGCACCCGGTCCAGGTACGCGCGCGGCAGCAGCGACACCGCCTGGCTCTCCCAGCCCATGTCGGACGGACAGCCGCCGACGCGCCGTCCCAGGTAGTAGCGGGTGCGGCTGCGGCTGCGCGTCAGGTCCATCAGGTGTCCGGTCAACACCACGTGCAGGCCGCTTTCCTCGTACGCTTCGCGGATCGCCGCGGCGCGCAGCAGCATGCCCGGGTCGAGCGTCCCTTTGGGGAAGGTGGCCGGATAGCCGCCGAAGCCGTTCGACGGGTGCACCACCCAGACCCGTCCGTCGTCCTCGAGGATGACGACGCCGGCCGCCACGCGCTTGCCCGGCGCGGGTTCGAAGGGCGGCTCGTCGAAGGCGTCCTCCTGCCCCGCAAGCGCGATCCAGCCGGCATCGATGCGCGGAGCGTCGCGCCACACGGCGAATGCGAGGCCGTTCAGGGCCTGCGGCACCGGGCCGCCCGGGATCACGGTGGCGGGGAGCAGCGGGTCGAGCCAGTTGTCCAGCGGCGTCGGCGCGGTGGGCGCGGCGATGGCGACCGGCTTGCCCCATTCATCGGGTTTCGGATGGATCGACGTATGCATGTCTCCATTCTAATACCGCAACAGCGCCACAGCGAAGCATTGATTCGCCATCCCTTCTGTGACAACATCGGCTGACCACCTCCTCCACCCGCGACCGACAACAATGAACAAGACCCCCGGCTCCGCTCCCATCACCCTTGCGCTCGACAACGTCCTGCTCGACACCCGGCCGCGCCAGCTCGGCGGCTGGCGCCGCGCTAGCGCCGAGTTCCTGTACTTCGGCTTCAAGAACGCGCGCGCCTGCCTGTTCGTGGGCCTGTTCTTCGCCGCCATGATGCTCACGCCGCGCACCGGCATGTTCGGCATCCCGCGCTACGACGTGCTGTTGCTGGTGGCGCTGGCCATCCAGCTGTGGATGGTGAGGTCAGGCCTGGAGACGATGGACGAGCTGAAGGCGATCTGCCTGTTCCACGCGATCGGCTTCGCGCTCGAGGCCTTCAAGGTGTCCAGCGCCATCCAGTCCTGGGCCTACCCCGACTTCGCCTACACGAAGGTGCTGGAGGTGCCGCTGTTCTCGGGCTTCATGTACGCGGCCATCGGCAGCTACATCGTGCAGGCCTGGCGCCTGTTCGACCTGCGCATCCGCCACCATCCGCCGCACTGGATGGCCTGGACCATTGCGATCCTGATCTACCTGAACTTCTTCACCCACCACTATATCGGCGACTACCGCTGGTACCTCGCGGCCTGCGCGCTCGGCCTGTACTCGCGCACCATGGTGGTGTTCCGGCCGCTCGATCGCGACCGCAGGATGCCGCTGCTGCTGGCCTTCGTGCTGATCGGCTTCTTCATCTGGCTGGCCGAGAACATCGGCACCTTCTGGGGCGTGTGGCGCTACCCGAACCAGCTGGGCGCCTGGTCGGTGGTCCACGTAAGCAAGTGGAGCTCGTGGTCGCTGCTGGTGATCATGACCTTCACCATCGTGGCCAACCTCAAGCACATCAAGGAAAAGATCCACGTCGCGCGGGCCTGAACCTCACCCGAAGGAAGCAACATGAAACGGACGCTCGGCCTCACGATTCTGTTCACCCTGCTGCCCGCGATGCCGCCCGCCCATGCGGCCGGCTTCCAGAGCCAGCGCGCCATCGCCGCCGGCGAAGTCGACGTTCCGGCCATGCTGGCCGGGATGGAACGGCAGCGCGCCAAGGCCATCGTGCAGCGCGACATCGCCACCCTGCGCCACCTGATGGACCGCGAGTACTACCACGTCGACAGCCGCGGGCGGGTGCGCAGCAAGACCGAGCTGCTCACCGCGCTCGACCGCAACGATTTCCGCTTCCGGCTCTACGAGATCGACAGCACCGAGGTGCAGTTGCTGGAGGGCGCTAACGCGGCCCTGGTCACCGGCACCTACCGCGCGCTGATGGCGGGCAACGCCGCCAAACCGCTACGCTTTCGCTTCGCGCACCTGTGGATACGCCAGCCGGACGGCTGGAAGATCAGCTTCCACCAGAGCACTGCCATCCGTCCCGCGCAAGACGATTGAGGATCAGGAGACGGCGACTTCTGCCGTGCTCCAGCTGATGCTGCCGCTGCCGCCGGCGAACAGCAGCTCGGCGCCGCTGGCCTCGCGCAGGCGCGCCTTGATCTCGCGCGGCGCCAGGTTGTAGTGATTGCCGCGTTCCGCGTCCGCGCTGTCCGGCTCCACGTCGAGCGCACGCACCGTGAGCTCGCCGGCCACCTGCGCGATGGCGACGCTGACCGTGCCGCTGTGCTGCGCGCGCTGGGCCACCAGGCGCTCCAGCAGCGCCATGCCGGACTGCTGCTCGGCCTCGACGTCCTTGATCTCTTGCGACAGCGTGGCCATCTGCTTGAGCGCCGGCGCGGCAGCGGCGGCGAGCTTCTTGAATGCCGGCTGCTGTTCCGGCGTGAGCACCAGTTCGCCCTTGCGCACGCGCCCCGCCAGGCGGACGTAGCTGGCCACCTCGGGCTGGGCCGCCAGCGTACCCATGGCGGCGCGGCGCCGGCCGGCCAGCTCGCCGAATTGGCCCACGCGCTCGCGGATCATGCCGATGGCCGCATCGATGCGCGTGCAGTCCGGGCGCAGCACGAAGACCCGCATCTCGCTGTGCCCGCGCGGCGCGGCGCGCTCGATGGCGATGCGCCTGGCGACGATGGCGCAGCCTTCGGCCTGGCTAATTTCCACCGCGTCTGCCACGATCTCGCAATTGAGCGCCTCGACGATCGAGACCCTGCTGCCGGAGATGATGCAGTTCTCGGCGCGCTGAAGGCTGATGTCCCCATTGGCGCTCTGGATGGTGGCATTCGATGCGACGCCCGCCACGACGATCGGGCCATCGCTGTTCCTCGCGCTCCCGCCCATCAGGTTGCGATTCAGGCGCACCACGCCGCCACGCGAGGCGATGTGGCCGAAGACGTCGGCATGCACCGTGATGCTCTCGCCTTCGACCACGCGGTTTTCCTGCACCTCGCCGAATTCCTCGTAGTCGCCCTCCAGGTGCAGGTTGCCGGTGGTCCTGGCGCTGACCCCGTCGTGGCTGACGATCTTGTCGCCCACCGAGATCCGGTTGCCTTCCACGTTCAGGAAGCCGTCCTGCAGGGCGAGCACGAACTCGCCTTCGGCGATGCGGTCGACCGTGGTGCCCGGACCGCTCCAGTCGCTCAGTTCGAGATCAAGCGGCAGTTCGGGCGCGAGGGCGATGCCGGACAGGTCGAAGCCCGGCTCACCCTGCACGCGCGGGAGCTTGCGCAGCAGGCGCGTGCCGCGCTGGACCTGGGGGAAGCGGTTCTGGAAGCTCATCAGGTCGAGCTTGCCGTTGGCGAGCTGGCGCGGGGCGTCGCTGCGATGCAGTTCGTTCGAGACCTCGACCACGCGCGCATCCTCGCCCGGCCGCGGAGGCAGGCGGCGCGCCACCACGATGCGGCCGGCCGCGCCGGTGGCGATGGCGTCCCTGACTCCCGCGACGTCGATGCCGAAGCGGATGCCCTTCATCCACATGTCGGCGATGAACTCGTCGATGTCGAGCCGGGCCGGCTGCTCGACGCCCTCGGCGTCCGGCAGGAACACGGGTTCGAAGTAGTATTCGGCTTGGCCGTCGGCGATCCTGACGGCGCGGTAGAGCTCGCGGCGCGCCGGATCGAAGGGCAGGATGTCGTCCGCCAGGCGCACCACGGTCTCGCCGCGCGCATTGCGCGGCAGCTCGGGACCGTGACCGAACAAGGCCTTGATCAGGACCGGATAGTCGAGCCCCGAAAAATACCGGTTCCCGAGCAGGATGCCGTCGACCGCCGCCAGCAGGGCCGGGCCCAGGGCGGCCACGTCGCAATAGATGCCGTCGGCCTGGCGGGCGATGCAGGCTTCTGCGGCTGCTGGGTTGGACATGGCGCGTTCTCCCGATCTGCTAAGGTCCCGTAAAGATAGCATGTTGCGATACGTAAATAAACATATAGCAACTACATTTCCCTAAAGAAACCCCACCGATGGGGGAGCGTACCATAAATAAGAACGGCGCCCGCAGGCGCCGTCAAGGATGGTTTGCGGCCCGCTCAGCGGCGCCGCGCGTTCGGATACAAGTCGCGGTTGGCTTCGTTGATCTGGCGTTTCAGTTCGCTACGCTCGTCCGGCGTCATGCGGCCGCGGCGGCCACCCTCTTCACGCATGGAGTCGCGCATCGCCTGTTCCTGGCGCATGCGGGCCTCGTCGCGCATTTCCTGGGCGCGCGGGTCGTAGCGCGGGTCCTGGGCACGCATCTCGTAACGGTCGCGCATGGCCTGCTGCTGCATCTCTTCGCGGCGCGGGCCACGGTCCTGGCCTTGCGCCATGGCGCCGGCGGCGGTGCAAGCCAGGGCGACAGCGATCACACCGTGCCTGACGAAACGCGCCAGCCGCCCTTCGTTTGCTGCCTGGATTTTGGTGTGCACGTTGTTCATGGTGTTCCTCTTCCGCGATGCCATATAAACAGATAAGCTGTGATTTCCACTTGCAGCCAGTGTATGTGCATAGCGTCCGAGGTGTAAGACCGATTGGGTAAAGTTTGTAACACAATGTAATGGCTGAGCCATCCGAACAAGATGTTCAAGCGATAACACGTTACCATAGCGACATGCTTCTGACAATTCTGGATTCCATATGAACGCATCGACGAACAATACGGGCAGCAACCCGACCAGCAACAGCGCCACGGGCAACCAGGGCGGCCACTCCGCCAAGATCATGGTGGTGGACGACGACGTGCGCCTGCGCGACCTGCTGCGGCGCTACCTCACCGAGCAGGGCTTCCAGGTGGTGACCGCGGAGAGCGCGCCGGCCATGAACAAGCTGTGGCTGCGCGAGCGCTACGACCTCCTGGTGCTGGACCTCATGCTGCCGGGCGAAGACGGCCTGTCGATCTGCCGCCGCCTGCGCGGCGCCGGCGACCAGACCCCGATCATCATGCTGACCGCCAAGGGCGAGGACGTCGACCGCATCGTCGGCCTCGAGATGGGCGCCGACGACTACCTGCCCAAGCCCTTCAACCCGCGCGAGCTGGTGGCCCGCATCGGCGCGGTCCTGCGGCGCAAGGGCCCGGACGAAATCCCGGGCGCGCCGAGCGAAACCCCGCAGACTTTCGAGTTCGGCGACTTCGTACTCGACCTGGGCACGCGCACGCTCAAGAAGAATGGCGAGACCGTGCCCCTGACGACCGGCGAGTTCTCGGTGCTCAAGGTGTTCGCGCGCCACGCTCGCCAGCCGCTCTCGCGCGAGAAGCTGATGGAACTGGCCCGGGGCCGCGAATACGAAGTCTTCGACCGCTCGCTGGACGTGCAGATCTCGCGCCTGCGCAAGCTGATCGAGCCGGATCCTTCCAGCCCGCTGTACATCCAGACCGTCTGGGGCCTGGGTTACGTGTTCATCCCTGAAGGACAGCCGCGCTAGTGTTCGCCCCACTCTCGGCGGCGCGCCGCGCCGCCCGCTTTGCCTGGTACCGGAGCGGCCTGTTCTGGCGGACCTTCCTCCTGATGTCGGCGCTCACCGCCGCCTCGATGGGCTCGTGGATCGGCATGATCAGCGTGTTCCAGCGCGGCCCGCAGATCCAGCAGACCGCCGAGCTGGTGGTGTCGGCGGTGACCATCACCAGGGCTGCCCTCATCCACTCGGCGCCTGCGCAGCGGCTCGAGCTGCTGCTCGAACTGGTGTCGAACGAAGGCATCCGCGTCCTGACGCTCAACGAAGACGACATCGTCGAGCCGCCGCCCAACAATCCCCTGATGCCCGAGATCGCCGCCATCGTGCGCGAACGGCTCGGCAAGCAGACGCGCTTTTCCGCCGGCGTGAACGGGGTGCCGGGCTTCTACATCAGTTTCAACATCGACGGCGACGAATACTGGCTGATGCTCGAGCGCGAGCGCCTGGCCGGGCTGACCCGCGTGCAGTGGCTCGGCTGGGCCACGCTGGTGGGTCTGCTGTCGCTGATCGGCGCCGCCTTCATCTCCTCGCTGGTGAACCGGCCGCTGGCTCGCCTGACGGCGGCCGCGCGCGCCATCGCCAAGGGCGAAAAGCCGGCGCCGCTGCCCGAGAAAGGCTCGCAGGAGATCATCGAGGCCAACCGCAGCTTCAACCAGATGGTCGACGACCTGGCGCAAGTGGAGAAGGACCGCGCCGTGATCCTGGCCGGCATCTCGCACGACCTGCGCACGCCGCTGGCGCGCATGCAGCTCGAGGTCGAGATGGCCAACCTGCCGCAGGAGGCGCGCGAAGGCATGCAGTCGGACATTGACCAGATGGATGCGATCATCGGCCAGTTCCTCGACTACGCCAAGCCGACCGATGCCGCGACCTTCATCGCGGTGAACCTGTCCGAGATGCTGGCCGAGGTCGGCCGCGAGGCGGGCCGCATCCGCGACCTGCGGGTGCAGGTGGACCTGATGCCGGGCGTGCACGTGATGGGCAATGCGACCGACCTGCGGCGCGTGGTCAACAACATCATCGAGAACGCGCGCAAGTACGGCAAGACCCCGGGCCAGGATTACACCGAGATTGCGATCGTCCTGCGGGTCAAGGCCACCGGCCACGGTCGCCGCGCAGTCATCGAGATCTGCGACCACGGGGTGGGCGTGCCGGAAGACCAGATCAACCAGCTGCTCAAGCCCTTCACGCGCCTGGACAGCGCACGCGGCCAGGCCAACGGCGCCGGCCTGGGCCTGGCCATCGTGGAACGCGTCCTGAGCCGCCACAATGCCGAGCTCACGGTGAGCAACCGCGAAGGCGGCGGGCTGCTGCTGCAGCTGGCCTTGCCCCTGGCCGGGTAAGCGGCGCGTGGGTCAGCTGCTGGCCGCCCTCCTCCGTGGCCTCGGCCGCAACCTGCTGGTGTTCGCGGCCATCGTGCTGGTCCTCGCCTCCGGCCACTGGCTGCGGGGCGAATGGGCGAACATCCAGCACATCGTCGCCGAGCTGCCGGCGCTGCGCCAGGCGCAGGCCGGCTTCGACGCGCGCCGCGCCGCGCTGGCGCGCGATACCGAAGAAGAACTGCGGCAGCTTGCCGGCGCCGGCATCGCCCAGCTCGACGGCCGCATCGCCGTCATCGACGCCGAGATCGCGCGGCTGCGCCGCGAGCGGGAAGCGGCGCCGGTGCTGGGCGCCGCCTTCGCCGGCCGCGAGGCCCTGGCGCAGCAGCTCGCCCGTTCGGCCATGCGCGACATGGAAATCGAACTGCGGCGCCAGGAAAAGACCCACCTGCAGGCCCTGCGCGCGCGCGCCGACGCGCTTGCCAACCGGCAGGCCGCGCTGGCCACGCTGGAGCGCCTGCGGCGCGAACACGTGGCGGTCTACACGGCGCTGCAGGACACAATGAAAAGACGCGCCCAGGCGGAGAAGGCCTCGGGAACCTGGGGCAAGCTGTTCTTCACCGACGACTACCGGCAGCTGCGCGCACTGGACGCACAACTGGCCCAGCTACGCGCCAGGAACAGCGCCGCGCATCGCGCCTTCGTGGCGCAGCGGGCGCTGGTGAACACGCTGCCGGCGGTCGGCGCACCGGCCGCGTTCCGGCTCAACGAAGAAGCCCTGGCGGCAGCGTCCGCCCCGCTGCGCGAGCGGCTGCGGCAGGTCGAGGGGCTGGCGGGCACCAGCGCCGCCTGGCGAGCCTACGGGCTGGTGCAGCCGCTGTTGCTGCCGGCGCTGCTGGTGCTGGCCGCCTGGTGGCTGGTGCCGGCCGCCATGCGCGCCCTGTTCTATTTCGTGCTGGCGCCGCTGGCGGCGAGGAGGCCAGCGATCGTCGTCAAGGAAGCGCCGGCGTCCTCCAGCACGCCCACGCGCACCTCCGCACGCATCTCCGCCGTCTCGCACCGACTGGCGCTGGCGCCGGGCGAAGAACTGCTGATCCGCCCCGACTACTGCCAGAGCCAGCCCGCGGGCGTGCTTGTTGCGACCCGGCTGCTGTTCGACTGGCGGCGGCCGCTGAGCAGCCTGGCCGCGCGCCTGTGGATGCTCAAGCGCCTGCGCGCCAGCGCGGCAGCCGACGTGGTCGTGTCGGCCACCAGCGACCCGCTCGACGAAGTCGCGCTCCTGGTGCTCGGGCCCGGGGAATCCTTGGTGCTGCAGCCGCGCGGCCTGGCCGGAATGGTCTACCGGACCGGCCAGCGGCCCACCGTCCGCAGCCACTGGCGCGTGGGAACCCTGCACGCCTGGCTCACCCTGCAACTGCGCTACCTGGCCTTCGAGGGCCCGGCGACCCTGGTACTGAAAGGCTGCCGCGGCGTGCGCCTGGAAGGCGCCGGGGGCGGCCGCACGATCAGCCAGGATGCGACCCTGGGCTTCAGCGCGCATGCGCGCTACAGCACCGTGCGCGCCGAGCCCTTCCTGCCCTACCTGGCGGGCAGGCAGCCCCTGTTCCACGACAGTTTCGCCGGGCAGGATGCCTGCTTCCTGTACGAGGAAGTGCCGCGCTCGGCCCAGGCGGGCGGGCGCCGCAGCAACCCTTTCGAGGTGCTGATCGACGCCGGCTTGAAGGCCTTCGGGATTTAAGCGTAGGCTTCCTTGCGGAACACCGGCGGCAGTACCGGTGTCGCCAGCGCCGCCCGGCCGCCGAAGGTGGCCGCCATGTCGTAGCGCAGGCCGGCCGCTTCCCAGCGGCGCAGGAACTCCTCGATCACGTCCGGGTGGCTGCCCAGGTGCAGGCGCACGTAGGGCACCGGCGCGGTCTGGTTGAACAGCGAAGCCGACACCAGGGTGCCGGTGGAGAAGAACAGGTCGTCGCGGAAGCGGTCGATGCCGCCGTCCGTCGTCTGGTAGACCTTCGGGATCTCGATCAGCATGTACGAGGTCGACGGTCCGATGCACAAGGCAGCATCAATCCATCCCATGCGCTCTTTCAGGCGCGCACGCACCAGCTCTTTCTGGCGGGTGTAGAACAGGCCGGTCTCGATGGTCCAGTCGGCCGCTTCCGGCGTGGCCAGCCAGGCGCACATCAGTTCCGCGTTATGGGTATTGGTGTGGTAGCGGTTGATCCAGGATTCGCGGCTCAAATGGCGCAGCATCTTCGGCGAGGTGGTGATCGCCGCCACGCCCATGGTATTGCAGGAGAACTGCTTGCCGAAGGGACGGGTCGCGACCCAGCGCTCGAACATGCCCGAGCGCACCAGCGCATTGTCGCCGCCGTCCTGGTCAAACGCGTCGAGCAGCGCTTTCAGGTGGTTGACGACCGGCGCACGCGGATCGTGGACGCAGTAATAGGCGTCGTCGAGCAGCAGGAAGCCGTCCTGGTCGGCGCACAGGTCGAGCAGCCAATGGGTCACGTCGACCGGCCACTGCATGCCGGTCGGATTGTGCTGGGGATTGGTCACCGCCATGGCGATGTGGCGGCTGCCGTCGGCCAGCGTCTCGCGCACGATGGCATCCCATGCCTGCAGGTCCGGCAGCCAGCCGTTCTTCGGTCCCAGCGGCAGGAACACGACCTCGAAGCCGACGTCCTTGAAGATGCCGCGGTAGTCCCAGCTTGGTGTCGGCGCCAGCGCCACCGGGGTCTTGCCCGGATGACGCTCGGTCGCATGGCGCATGGCGACCTTCGCCATGTCGTACATCGCCATCCGGGTCGTCATCGCCAGGCAGCCGACGTCGATGTCGAGGCCAGCCGCAGGCCGGCGCGCGTCCAGGTGGTGCTCGCTGACGATCAAGCGGCGCATGAAATTGCGGTGGCGCTGGATGCCGTAGCCGGATTCGGCGTAACCCATGTCGCCGCGCTCGAACCGGAAAGCGTTGATGAATTCCAGGAATTTCGGGCTGACGCCGTTCCAATGTTCGCCCTTGACGGCATACAGGGCCGGTCCGTGCGGGGCTCCGGCCTGCATGTACTCGTGGTACAGCACCTGCTCCGGCGAGCACTGGCGCATCTCTTCCGAGTCGTTCTGAAGGTGTTCGGCGGCGGCCTGGATGTGGCTGCGCAGGTGCGGCGTCCAGGTCGGGACCGTGGGACGTTCGAGGGCTTGATTCAACTGGGTCATCGGGAGGTCTCTCACTATTAACTTGGCGGAAAGTTTGTAGTTTTGCCATATGGAAACACTGCAAACTCCGCGCAGTCTAATGAGTCGGCATGGACCCGGTCGCACGATAGGATGGGGCGATCGCGCCCCATGCAGGCCGCATGAAATGCGCTCTGTCAGGCGCTTTTCAGGCTTGCCAAGGCCTGCGCAATATCGGGATAGCGGAACACGTAGCCTTCCTTCCGCAGCCGGCGCGGCGCGACGCGCTGCCCCTCCAGCAGCAGGTCGGACTGCTCGCCCAGCACCAGGCGCAGCGGCCAGCCCGGCGTCGGCATGAAGCACGGGCGGCGCCAGATGCGCGCCGCCGCCTCGCTGAATTGGGCCTGCGTGACGCATTCGGGGGCGGTGAAGTTGCTGGCCCCGATCGCACCTGGTCCTGGGTGCGCGAGCGCATGGCGCCAGCGGTGCGCGATGCCGCCCACGACATCGTCCACATGGATCCACGACAGCCACTGCCGCCCGCTTCCCAGCCTGCCGCCCAGGCCGAGCAGGATCGGCAGCAGCATCATGGGCAGCGCCCCACCCACGCCCACGACCAGGCCGAAGCGCATGCACTCCACCTGCACGCCGTACTGCGCGGCCCTGCCGGCCGCCTCTTCCCATTCGCGGCACAGGTCCGACATGAAGACCGGCTGCGGGGGCGACGATTCGTCCAGCTCGGATTCGTCGCCGATGCGCTGGATGCCGTAATAGCCGATGGCCGACGCATTCAGCAGCAGGAAAGGCTTGTGGTCGGCACGCGCGATCCAGTCCACCACCTGCCGCGTGAGGCCAATGCGGCTGCGGCGCAGCGCTTCCTTGCGCGCTTCCGACCAGCGCGGACCCAGGATGCGCGCGCCGGCCAGGTTGACCACGACGTCGATGCGGGTCTGCGGCGGCAGCGCCTCCATCGATCCGACGCAATCCACCCTGCCGTCGAACAGGCGCGCCGCCGCTTCCGGCTGCCGGCTCAGGGCGAACACCGTGTGGCCGTCCTGCAGCAAGGCTCGCACCAGGTGCTGGCCGACGAAGCCGGTGGCGCCGGTGACGAGGACGCTGCGTTGATGCGCGTCGAAGGATATGGCGGGCGTAGCACCACCGCCCTGTCCGCGCGCCGCCGCGATCAGCTCGCGCAGTCCTGCCAGGTTCCGTACGGTGGAGGTCATGGCTGCTCCTTGCTGTTGGGTCCGAGGAAGCGGGCGACCTTGCCGCCCATCTTGAGGAAGCGCTGCAGCGTCTGCGGCGGCAGGTGCCGGTAATCCTCGAAGCTGGCGCTGAGCATCTCGAGGAACTCGAGCACGACCTGCATGCGCGCCAGCGTGGCGGCATCCAGGCCGGCGTCTTCCTCGCCCTCGATGGCGCATTCGCGCAGCACGGTCAGGGTCGGATCGATCTCGCGGCGCTTGCGCTCTTCCAGGATGACCCGGAAGATTTCCCATACGTCCTGCAAAGCCTGGAAGTGGTCGCGCCGGTCGCCCAGCACGTGCGACACGCGCACCAGCTTCCAACTCTGCAGTTCCTTGAGGCTGTTGCTGACGTTGGAGCGCGCCACGCCGAGAGTCTCGACGATGTCGTCGGCGGTCAGCGGACGTTCGGACAGGTAGAGCAGCGCGTGGATCTGGGCAACGGTCCGGTTGACGCCCCAACGGGTGCCCATCTCTCCCCAATGCAGGACGAATTTCTGTGCGGTCGGGCTCAGGCTCATGATTTTCCTTTATTTCTGTTATTACAGAAATTAAAGAACAAAATGAAGAAAAGGGCAAGCATTGATTCGATACCGCCGCTATTTCATGCGCGGCGCTTGGCCGGACCGGTGCGCCGCGCGGCAGGAAAGAAGCGTACTCTGCCGGTTCGCCCTGCCCGGCTTGCCTGGAGCCGGCCAGGCGATTCGTCTGTCCAGGCGACGGAGGCACTATGAAACGTCTGTTCCTGGGCGCGGCCGCCCTGCTTACCTGCGCGGCTGCCCACTCGCAATCCGCCACCTGGACCTTCACCTACACCGGTTTCTATGACAACGAGGCCCAGGTCTACCGACCGGACCTCACCCTGAAGGGAGAATTCACCGGCGCCGACCTGGATGCCGACGGGGTTATCGAACGCACCGAACTGTCCGGCTTCCAGTTGTTTCACGGCTTCTTCCCCCTGGACCTGCTCAACTGCCCGACCGTCTATCCGGATTCGTACGGCTGCACGGTCGAGCGCTTCTTCTTTTCTGAGGCGGCCGGCCTCGATTTCTCGGGCGACCACTACCGGTCGAACATGCACACCGGCAATACGGAATACCTGCGGTTCGCCACCGGCATCAGTTGGGTGACGGGGCATTACTCGGGTCGCGCCGGTTCAGAGCCGGGCTCCTCGGTCTTTTTCTGGACGCCGCAGACCAGCTTGAGCATCGTGTCCTCGGTGCCGGAACCGGGCCAGGCGACGCTGCTGGCACTCGGCCTGGGCGCGCTGGCATTCGGCGGCCTGCGCCGCACGCGGCGGCTTCGCTATACTGTCCGCTTTCGACTTTCGCGAGCCCGCCATGACCGCTACCTCCGCCGCTGCCACTCTTACCTACCGTGACGTCGAACTGGCCGCCGAGCGCCTCCTTGGCGCCGCGCACCGCACGCCGGTCCTGACCTCGAGCACAGCCAACAAGCTCACCGGCGGCACCCTGTTCTTCAAGTGCGAGAACTACCAGCGCATGGGCGCCTTCAAGTTCCGCGGCGCCTACAACGCGATCGCGAAGTTCGACGATGCCCAGCGCGCCGCCGGCGTGCTGACTTTCTCGTCGGGCAACCACGCCCAGGCAATTGCCCTGTCGGCGAAGCTGGCCGGCATCAAATCGACCATCATCATGCCGCAGGACGCGCCGGCGCTGAAAGTGAAAGCTACCAAGGAATACGGCGGCGAAGTCATCACCTACGACCGCTACACCGAGAATCGCGAAGAGATCGGCCGGCGCCTGTCGGAAGAACGCGGCATGACCCTGATTCCGCCCTACGACCATCCGGACGTGATCGCCGGCCAGGGTACGGCGGCCAAGGAATTGTTCGAGGAAGTCGGCGAACTCGACATCCTGCTGGTGTGCCTGGGCGGCGGTGGCCTGCTGGCCGGCTGCGCGCTGGCGGCGCGCGCGCTGTCGCCGAATTGCAAGGTGATCGGGGTCGAGCCGGAAGCCGGCAACGATGGCCAGCAGTCGCTGCGCAAGGGAGAAATCGTGCACATCGCGGTGCCGAAGACCATCGCCGACGGCGCCATGGTGACCCATATCGGCGAGCATAACTTCGAGGTGATCCGCCGCAGCGTGGACGACATCGTCACCGTGAGCGACGCCCAGCTGGTGCAGACCATGGCCTTCTTTGCCGAGCGCATGAAGATGATCGTCGAGCCGACCGGCTGCCTGGCGGCGGCGGCAGCGCTGCACGGCGTGGTCGACGTCAAGGACAAGCGCGTGGGCATCCTGATCAGCGGCGGCAACGTCGACCTGTCGCGCTTCGCCGAACTGATGCAGACATTGGAAGCCTGATGGAATTCATCCAGTCGCCCGAGCTGCCCGCGCCCGCCGGGCATTATTCGCAGGCCGTCGTCACGCGCGGCGGCCTGGTGTTCGTGTCGGGAGTGCTGCCGGCGCGCGACCAGGCCGACCTTTCTTTCGAAGCACAATGCGCATCGGTGTTCGCCCAGTGCGAGAAGATCCTGCGCGCGGCCGGCTGCAGGCTGGATGACGTGGTGCAATGCACGGCCTACCTGGCCGGCGTCGAGCACTGGCCCGCATTCAACACCGCGTATGCCGGGGTGTTCGGCGACCACCGGCCGGCGCGCGCCGTGGTGCCCGTGCCGGCGCTGCACTATGGTTTCCTGGTGGAAGTACAATTGGTCGCGGAACGCCCTAACGGCTGAGAGATTCTTGGGCGCAGGCCGCGCACACGTGAGGCAGCGAACAGAGCATTGTAAGATCGACATCGACAATGGAGGCTCGAACAAAGGAGCCGACCATGAAGCGTCATCTCTGCCTCAGTATCCTTGTCGCGGCACTGGCCGCGCCCGGCGCCCACGCTGGCGCGAATATCGTCAAGTGCGTGGACGGCGCCGGCCGCGTCACCCTGACCGACCAGCCCTGCGAGCACGGCGCCACCATGGTGCGCCTGGCGAATATGCCGGCCGACGAAGGCGTCACGCGCGCCGAACCCTATCCCTTGATCACCGAGCGCGGCGTGCTGCCGCCAACGCCGGTCGTGCAGCGCCGCCAGGCGACGCAGCGCGTGAAGGCCAAGCCGATGCTGCGTGACGTGGTCACACTCAAGGCGGCGCGGGCGCAGTTCCTGCTGATGGATGCGGCCGGGGCGCCGAAGCACACCCTGGCGACGCTGGATTGAGTTCGGGCTGCCCAGCCGGGCAGCTCAGTGCAGGTCGTGCAGCCGCGTCACGCTCGCCAGGTGCGGCGCTGCCGGTGACTCCAGCATGCGCAACACGTCCAGGACCTCTGGATTGGTGATGAAATCCGCGGCCGACCGGGCCTGCAGCAGGCGCTCCGGCGGCTGCGAGCGCGCTACCGCCCAGCCCTGCACATAGTCCACGCCGATCTCCGCCAGCGTCTGCACGGTGGCCGCGTCTTCCGCCCATTCCGCGATCGTCTTCATGCCCAGGTTGCCGGCCAGGCTGACGATCGCTTCGACGATCGCCACGTTGGCCGGGTGGGCGTTGATGTTGACGATGAAGTTGCCGTCGATTTTCAGCACGTCGGCCGGCAGTTCCTTCAGGTAGGAGAAGGAGGTGTAGCCGGCGCCGAAATCGTCCAGCGCGACCTTGACGCCGAAGCTGCGCACCTGGTCGATGAAGCGGCGCGTATTGTCGAGGTCATGCAGGGCGACGCTCTCGGTGATCTCGAGGCACAGGCGGCTGGCGACGTGCACGTAGCGTCCCAGGATGTCGAAAGTGTCCTGCACGAAGCGCTCATCGTTGAGCGAGGCGCCCGACAGGTTCATGCACACGAAACGGGTATTGCCCAGCCCATCGGCGTGCTCGGCGATCCAGGCCAGGGTAGTGTTCAGCACCCAGCGGTCGATCACGCTGGCGCGGCCGCTCTTCTCGGCCGCCGAGATCACGGCGCCGGCCGGCACCACGCGGCCGTCCGGCTCGCGCATGCGCAGCAAGACCTCGAAGTTCAGCGATTCGCGCGGGCTGCGCAGGGACATGATCGGCTGCATCTCGAGCAGCAGGCCTTCGGTGGCCTGCGGGCCTGACAGGCGCGCCACCATGTCCAGCTCGGCCGCGCGCTGGCGGAAGGCTTCGGCGCCGCGTTCGTACACCACCAGGCCCTCGCCCTGCCCCGTCTTGGCTTCGCGGCAGGCGCGGTCGGCGGTCGAGACGGCGTCCTTCATGGCGATGCCCGGCGTCACCTCGATCAGGCCGACCGAGCCGCGCACGTGGAAGGCCTTGTCGCCCACCCGGTACGGGGTGTTGCCGAGGCGGTCGACGATGCCGCGGCAGATGATCGAGGCCAGCGGAATGGCGGTCTCCGGCATCAGGACCACGAATTCGTCGCCCCCCACGCGGCCGATCTGCTGGCCGCCGGCCAGCATGGTGGCCATGCGTTCGCACACCTGCTTAAGCACTTCGTCGCCGGCGGCGTGGCCGAACAGGTCGTTGATGAGCTTGAAGCGGTCGAGGTCGACGTAGGCCAGGGCCATCGGCTTGCCGGCGGCGAGGCCATTCGCCGCCAGGGCGAATTCGCGCTCGATGCCGCGGCGGTTGAAGACCTTGGTCAGCGGATCGTTGTTGGCCATGAAGTGAAGCTGCTCGGTGGCCTTGTGCTTTTCGGTGGTGTCCTGCAGCACGCCCTCGATGCGCGAGCGCGCCAGCGTGGCGCTCACCAGGAAGCGCTGGGTGCCGTCGCGGCTGGTCAGTTCCATCTCGGCCTCGGCCTTGGCGTGCACTCCCTCGTGCAATTCGGTCCAGGTGCTTTCGGTGAAGAACTGGCGCCACGCGGTCCGGCCCGGCACGAAGCTGGCGATGCCCAGCATCTTCTGCAGCGCCGGGTTGACGCTCAGGAAATGGCCATACATGTCGAGCGTGAACAGGCCCACCGGCATGGCCTGGTAGGCGTGTTCCAGTTCCTGCTGGGCCGCTTCGCGCTGCTCGGTCTCGACCCGCATCTGCTCGGCCACGGCCAGTGCGGCCAGCAGGCTCGATGCCAGCGCGGCGGTGACACTGTTGATGACGCCCAGCAATTCGCGCATGCCGAGCGCGGCCGAGGCGACTTCGGCGATGGTGGCCAGGAAGCTGACGGCGAACGAGGCGGCGAACCAGGAGGCGACCCGGTTGCGCGATTCCGCGATGATCTTGAACAGTCCCACCGTCATCACCGAGAAGCAGCATACGGTGATGCCCCACAGCAGCGGCAGGTACATGCCGTAAGGCAGGAACATGGCGGCGGCCAGCATCGGCATGCACAGCCACTGCATGATGCGGAACGGCAGCACGTAGCGCAGCGCGGCGATGTTCTCGCGCAGCAGCGACTGGTACAGGGTGAGCGTGGCGATGCCGTACAGGGTGATGGTCACCGAACGGCTGCGCAGCAGCCAGTCCGAGGGGATGGTCTGGCCGAGCCACTGGATGTCCCAGCCGGCCGACAGCGCGGCCACCCGCAGGTTCAGCACCAGCCAGCCGGCGAACAGCACGTACAGCGGCTGGCGGTTGATCAGGGCGGTGATCAGGATGAACAGGGCCAGCACGATCATGCCGCCGTCGAGCAGGCCCGATTTGCGGTGGTACTGCTCGACCGAGAGCTGGTGCTGTTCGGCCGGCCACTGCAGGACCGACAGGCGCGCCGGGCCGGAGAAATCGGCACGGCACAGCAGTTCCGGCGGCAGCGGGTTCAGCGTCAGGGCGAAGCCGGCTTTCGACGCTTCGATGGCGCCTTGCCCGGCGCTGCGGGTGGCGCTGCCGAGCGGCGCCAGGCTGGCGGCGTCCCAGCAGGCCACGTCGAGCGCGTGACGCGAGGGAAATTCGACCACTTGGGCGCCGGCGCGCGGCATCGGCTCGAAGACGAACCAGACCGGGGCTTCGGACAAATGGGTGTCATGCCCGGTCACCAGGCTGGAGGCGCGGGCGCGCGCCAGCGCGGCGCCCGGCGACAGGCTGGCTTCCTGCTGGACCGTCACGTGCATCGACAGCGGCACGTCGCCGGAGGTGCGGTACTGGTCGTGCCAGAAGATCAGGGCGATGAGGGAAACGAGGCCGATCCCGAGCGGGATCAGGTAATACGAGAACAACTTCAACACCCGCTCCACCACCGCATGCGCGGCGGCCAGGAGCGAAGAACGACGTTGGGGTGTTGGGATGGGCATAAGCTGGATCAGTGCGAATCAATGCTGCGCCGGAGCCGGCGCAGCGTCAAGTCGCAAGGATACAGCTTTAGGTAAATGCCGTCATGCAATATATGCTCAGCAAATAGCGAATTGGCGCGCCTGCAACGTCAAATCCGTCAATTTTGCCACCTTGGTTGTGGCCAGCGCCGGCGGCGTGGTGGGGCCGACGTCGATGTCCGGATGCTGCGTATCGAAGAAGAACTTGGCCAGCAGATGGCGCGCATCGCGGTAGCGCTGTTCGAAGCTGGCGATCTCGAAGGCCATGACGCGGTGCGGGATGTTGCCGACGTGGCGCAGCGGCACGGCGCCCTGCTCCGGGAACACATCGGAAAACAACAGTTGCTCGTACTGGCGGTCCACCGGCGGGCGGCCGGTAGCGACCGAATAGTCGATGGCGTTGTCTTCGCAATACATGAAGCAGGCCTTGATCAGTGCCATCTTGACCACACGGCCGATGCGGCCCTCGTCGATGCCGAGGCGGGTCGCTTCAACCAGGCGGCGGCCCTGCAGCCAGGACGGCAGCTCGACCGATTCCTCGACGCCGAGCGGGCGGTACAGGTTGGTGCGGATGCGGGTACTGCCGATCGGCGAACCGTCCAGCCGGGATTCGGCCAGCAGCACGATGGTGTCGTCCTCGTAGTCGGCGGCTTCGGGCTGGGCCAGCGAGCGTGCGAAGTCCGGCACGTGGCGGGCATAGGCCGCATGGCGGATCTTCACGGCCTTGAGCAGGTCGGCCTCGGTTTCGACCCGGCGAATGGTGAATGGCAGGCGCTCGATGGGGCGACCGGCGGCGCGAGCGGCACGAGCCACATCGGCGGGGTTGGAAACGACTGGGTCGAACAGCGACATGACTACTCCGGATTGAAATTATGAAACGAAACTTGCTTGAATCAAATTATCAATCCGATCAGCAATATTCTAATTGCTGAGGTGAAGCACTTTTTGCCCTCTGTTTGTCCTACACGATTGCAAGATTACTCCGACAGATTTGCAAGATTTATCCTACATAAAAATACGCTCGTACTTAACAATGTCGTCACACTTACCAATAGTTATTTGACAATCTACGCCGCCCGGTTAGCGCCGCAGCGTGCTTACATCATGCGTGCCGTGCCGGACACCCGGATCGATCCGCCCGCGTCAAGCCCGATGTCGGCGGACAGACGCGAGCGCATGCCCATGTCTTCGCCCTGCACCACCTCGATGCGTCCGCCGTGCGGCCAGCCGATGTCGCGCAGGTAGCCGGCAAAGGCCGCGGTGCCGGCCCCGGTCGCCGGGTCTTCGAGCACGCCGCCGGAGGCGAAGGGATTACGCGTATGGAACAGCTGCGGCGTTTCCGCCCAGGCGAAGACCACCGTCACCAGGCCGTGTTCGTTCATCAGGCGGCGGCCGGCATCGAGCTCGTAGGCCATGCGGGCCAGCGCGGCGCGGCTGTTCAGCGCCAGCACCAGGTGGTCGGCGCCGCCGTGGGCCAGGGCCGGCGGGATGCGTTCGTCGAGGTCGGCGCGGGTGTAGCCGAACAAGGCCAGCGCGGCGTCGACCAGCGCAGCGGGCGCCGGGCTGCTCCTGGTCGGCGGCGACTGCAGGCTGGCCGCCACCCGCCTACCCTCCACCCGTCCCTCGACCGAGATGGTGGCCGCGTTCAGCACCAGCTCGTAGCGGCCGTCGCCGAAGCGGCGCGCCAGCGCGGCGCCCAGCGCAATGGTGGCGTGGCCGCAGAACGGCACTTCGGACTCGGGCGAGAAATAGCGCACGCGCCAGGCCGCACCGCCGGCCGCCTGCGGCGCGGCGAAGACAGTCTCGGAAAAGCCGATCGCATGCGCCAGCATTTGCATCTCGGACGCGGGCGGCAGTGCCTCGCCGATCCAGACGCCGGCCGGGTTGCCGCCCTGGTCGCCATCGGAAAAGGCGGCAATGCGGAGGATGTCTGTTTCGTTCATGCGGTCTCTTTCTTGTGCTTGGGCGAGCACCATGATAATCCTTCAAGGGCAGCCTTGCTGCATGGCCGCGGCCATCTCCTCGGGCGAGACGTCGCGGATATGGGTGGCCATCGACCAGCGGTGGCCGAACGGGTCTTCGACCACGCCGTAGCGGTCGCCCCAGAACATGTCGGCGGGTGCCATGCGCGCGATCGCGCCCGCCTCCACCGCGCGCTCGAAGGCGTGGTCGACGTCCGGCACCGACAGGTGGATGGTGACCGGCGTGCCGCCCAGCGCCGTGGGACCGCTGGCGTCCCAGTCGGGGAATTCGTCCATCAGCATGAGCATCGAATCGCCGATGCGCACGCTGGCGTGGGCCAGCTTGCCGCCGGGTCCGGGCAGGCGCATGACTTCCTCGGCGCCGAAGGCGCGCGTGTAGAAGGCGATGGCGTCGGCGGCGCCGGCGCAGACCAGGTGGGGCGTGATGGTGTGCATGCCGTCTTCGACGGGCTTGACGGTGTTCTCTGGCGTGCTCATGGCGGTCTCCTCGGTTGGGAACAAGCGTACAGACACTAGCGCCGGACGAAGGTTCTGGCCATCCCTAAAAAGCTTGACCCGGGACCGTGCCGGCCCTAGTATTTAGACAGTCATCTAATTAGAGAGCGATCGAACATGGCTGGACCGCTGAACGAGGTGTTCAAGGCGATCGCCGATCCGACGCGGCGCGAGATCCTGCGCCTGCTGCGTCACGAAGAGATGAGCGCGGGCGAGGTGGCGGCACGCTTCGACATGAGCAAGCCGACCATGTCGCATCATTTCGCAGTGCTCAAGGCGGCTGGCCTGATCACCAGCCGGCGCGAGGGGCAGACCATCTGGTATGCGCTCGACACCACGGTGCTCGAGGACGTGCTGGCATGGTCGATGGACATGGCGCGCGGCGCCAGGGGAGAAAAATGATGAAGAAGCGTTTTATCCTGGTGTGCCTGGCGGCGCTGCTGATCGTGTTGGGCATGGCCGTGGCGATCTATCCGGAGCTGCCAGCGCGGGTGCCGGTGCACTGGAATGCCAGCGGCGAGATCGACGGCTGGGACGAGCGCCACATGCTGCTGATCCACTCCGCCTTCATGCTTGGACTGGCCGCGCTCTGGCTGGTGCTGCCCAGGATTTCGCCGCAACGCTTCGCGGTGGACGGTTTCGACAGCACCTGGTGGTTCAGCGGCATGCTCATGGTCTGCCTGATCGCCTACCTCCAGTGCGTCCACCTGTGGGCCGCATACCAGCCCGGCTTTCCGATGGACCGCGCGGTGCTGGGCGGGCTGGGGCTGCTGTTCGTCCTGCTCGGCAACGTGATGGGCAAGGTGCGCCGCAACTTCTGGCTCGGCATCCGCACGCCGTGGACGCTGGCGAACGAGCGCGTGTGGTACGCCACGCACCGGCTGGCGGCCAAGTGCATGGTGGCGGGCGGCCTGCTGCCCCTGCTGGCGGCCTTCGGCGTGCTGCCGGGGGCGGTGGCGATCGTGGCGATGGTGGTGTCGGCGCTGGTGCCGGTGGCGTTTTCGCTGATCTACTACAAGCGGCTGGAGCGCGCCGGGACGCTCGAGGCCTGACCTTCAGCGCTCCAGCACCTCTTCCAGGCGCCGCGCCAGGAAGTCCACCAGCGCGGCCACGCGCGGCGCCAGCGATCCCTGTTTATAGAAGACCGCCCACACCGGCTGGGTCCACGGCAGGCTCGCCCCTTCCAGCACCGGCACCAGCCGCCCGGCCGCCACGTCGGCGCGCGTCAGGAAATCCGATAGCGAGGCCACGCCCGCCCCGGCCAGCGCCAGGTGGCGCACCGTCTCGCCGCTCGACGCCGCCACGCTCGGCGCCACCGTCCACCCTTCCCCGCCGGCGTGGCGCAGCGGCCAGGTGTTGAGCAGGGCCGGCGCCGTGAAGCCCAGCGTGCGGTGTTCCTTCAGCGCCTCGACGCTGGGCGGCATGCCATGCCTGTCGAGATAGGCGGGCGCCGCCAGCACGCGCAGGCGCGAGCTGCCCAGGCGGCGCGCATTCAGGGTCGAATCGGGCAGCGCGCCGATGCGGATCGCCAGGTCGGCCCGCTCCTCGATCAGGTCGACGTAGGTCTCGCCGCTGACCAGCTCCAGCTGCACCAGCGGATACTGGTCCAGGAATTCCGGCAGCAGCGGCGCCAGCAGGTGGTCGAGCGCCGGCGTGGCCGCGTTCACCCGCACCAGGCCCGAAGGCTGCGAGCGCCGCGCCGCGGCCTCGAGTTCGGTATTGGCCAGGTCGGCCAGCAGGCTGCGCGCCCGCCCCAGCAGCCAGCTGCCCTCTTCGGTCAGCTGCAGGCGCCGCGTGGTGCGGTGCATCAGCGTCATGCCCAGGTGATCCTCGAGTCGCGAGATGGTGCGCGACACCCCCGAAGGGGTCTGGCCGAGTCGCTCGGCGGCCTTCGAGAACGATCCCGTATCTATGACTGCAGCGAACGCAATCAAGGCTTCCACATCGATCATTCGTGACTCCACGTCAAAAGTAAATTGTACGCCAAGGCATTTTTCTGCGCAGCCCGGAGCGGCACACTGCCAGGCCTGGATCAATCCCCGGCATACAAAGGAGAACACCATGCCACTCGCCCTCTGGGCGCTCACGCTGAGCGCCTTCGCCATCGGCACGACCGAGTTCGTGATCGTCGGCCTCATTCCCACCATCGCCGCCAGCCTGCAGGTGTCGGTGCCGTCTGCCGGCCTGCTGGTGAGCCTGTACGCGCTCGGCGTCGCCGTCGGCGCGCCGGTGCTGACCGCCCTCACGGGCCGGGTGCCGCGCAAGCAGCTGCTGCTCGGCCTCATGCTGCTTTTCACCATCGGCAACCTGGTGGCCTGGATGGCGCCCGGCTACGCGGCCCTGATGGCTGCCCGCGTGCTGACCGGCCTCGCGCACGGCGTGTTCTTCTCGATCGGCTCCACCATCGCCACCAGCCTGGTGCCGAAGGAAAAGGCCGCCAGCGCGATCGCGCTGATGTTCACCGGCCTGACCGTGGCCCTGGTCACCGGCGTGCCGCTCGGGACCTTCATCGGCCAGCACTTCGGCTGGCAGGCGACTTTTCTCGCCGTATCGCTGCTGGGCGTGATCGCGATCGTCGGCAGCTGGATCCTGGTGCCGGCCAACATCGCGGGCAGCAAGCCATCGAGCCTCTTGACCCAGCTCGCGGTGCTGAAGAAGCCACGCCTGCTGCTGGTATATGCGATGACCACGCTCGGCTACGGCGGCTCCTTCATCGCCTTTACCTACCTGGCGCCGATCCTGCAGGAAGTCTCGGGCTTTGCCGCCTCGAGCGTGAGCCTGGTGATGCTGGTTTACGGCGTCTCGGTCGCGGCCGGGAACATCTGGGGCGGCAAGCTGGCCGACCGCAAGGGCCCGCTGCCGGCGCTGCAGATCGTGTTCGCGCTGCTGGCCCTGGTGCTGCTGGTGCTCAGCTTCACCGCGCCCAACAAGTGGCTGGTATTGGGAACCGTGCTGGCCTGGGGTGCGGTCGCCTTCGGCAACGTGCCCGGCCTGCAGGTCTATGTGGTGCAGCGCGCCGAACGCGATGCGCCGCATGCGGTGGATGTGGCATCTGGACTGAACATCGCCGCCTTCAACGTCGGCATCGCCTTCGGCGCCTGGGGCGGCGGCTTGATCGTCGCCAAATTCGGGCTGATGGCCACGCCCCCGATCGGCGCCCTGATCGTCGTCGGCGCCTTCCTTCTTACCACGCTGGCGCGCTGGCTCGACCGCCGCGACGGCCTGCCGGCCAAGGCGGCCCGGCAACACGCCGTCGCCACCCACTGATTTTTCAATGAAAGGATTCACCATGCACATGCCACAACTCGGCCTCGGCACTTTCCGCCTGCAGGGCCAGCAGGCCATCGATTCGGTCCGCAACGGACTCGAACTGGGCTACCGCCACATCGACACCGCCCAGATCTACGGCAACGAAGAAGCCGTCGGCAGCGCGCTGGCCGCGTCGAAGGTCGCGCGCAGCGAGGTCTTCGTCACCACCAAGATCTGGACGGAGAACCTGGCTGGCGAGGTCCTGGTGCCCAGCCTGAAGGAGAGCCTGCGCAAGCTGCGCCTTGAGCAGGTCGACCTCACCCTGATCCACTGGCCTTCGCCGGGCGCCGCGGTGCCGGTGGCCGAATCGATGGGGGCCCTGCTTGGCGCACTCGAACAGGGTCTCACGGGGGCCATCGGCATCTCGAATTTCCCGGTCGCCCTGATGCGGGAAGCGATCGATACGGTGGGCGCCCACAACATCGCCACCAACCAGGTCGAGCTGCATCCCTACCTGCAGAACCGGACGGTCGCCGCCTTCGCACGCGAGATGGGCATCCATGTCACCGCCTACATGCCGCTCGCCTACGGCAAGGTCATCGATGATCCGGTCATCAAGGGAATCGCCGCGCGCCATGGCGCCACGGCCGCGCAGGTGACGCTGGCCTGGCTGATGGCCAAGGATTATGCCGTCATCCCCTCGTCGACCAAGCGCGCCAACCTGGCCAGCAACCTGGCCGCCGGCAGCCTGGCGCTGACGCGGGACGAGCTGCTCGCGATCGATGCGCTGGACCGCGGCGAGCGCCTGGTCAGCCCCGAGTTCGCGCCCGTCTGGGAATGATCACTCGTCGAGTTCGGGATAGTGGCGGAAGATCCCGTTCTGGTTGAACGGGATGCGGCGCGGCGAGGCCAGGTAGGCCGCGATATTGGGCCGCGCCGCCACGCGGTCGCGCAGCGCGCCGAGGGCCGGATACTCGCCCTCGAGCCGCTTCATGGCGTTCGGGAAGGCATAGCGCAGGCCTTCGATCACCTGGAACAGCGACAGGTCGGCATAGCTCGGCTTGTCGCCCACCAGCCAGTCGCGCTGCTCGGGATTGGTGAGCAGGCGCGAGAAATAGCCGAAGAACTTGGGCAGGCGCGTCTCGATGAAGTCGGCGGCGCGCCGCTGCGCTTCCGGCTTCTGGTCTTCGTAATACAGCGAGGTGGCGATCGGATGATGGGTATCGTGGATCTCGGTGACCAGGTCGGCGATGGTCAGCTGCAGCTGGTGGGTCCACAGCCGGCCCGGATCGGACCGCGGCGCCAGCGCATGCTGCTCGCCCAGGTACAGCAGGATGTTGGCCACCTGGCCGATGGTCAGCTCGCCGGCACGCAGGAAAGGCGGCGCGAACGAGGGACGGGATTCGGTCTCGAGCGCCGACAGCAGCAGGTCCATGCCGCCCTCGCGGCGCGCCACGTCCACGTACTCGGCCCCCGCCTCTTCCAGGGCAAGCCGGACGAACTCGCCACGCCCCTGTATACCCGGCCAGTAAAAAAGTTCATACGCCATCTCGCACCTCCGGTCTGGTTCGGTCTGGCGCAATTATCGATGATGAATCGGAAGCGTGTCGCCGCACAAACATGGTAATCTTGTTTGCCTGTCAGGCGAAAACAAAAAGTCGCAAAAGCGGTAAAAAATAAGCAAGACGAACCACGAGAGAGAGACAACATGAACGCAACCCGTCCCAGCGGTTTCATTCACATCCCCCCGCGTTCTCCGTATTACCACAGCACGAGTTAGCATCCTGGCAAATTGCATGGCAGAATGTGATTTCTGCGATGCAAGCCCGTTTACACTCGTGGGCCTCCTGAAACCCCGCTGCAGCGCGCAGCAGGTTTTCCGAGCACCCACGTAGCGGGCATCGAAGATAAAGACAGTGGCGCCGCCGTGGCGCCCGCAAACTTTACGCCGACTGGAGCGCTCACATGATTTTCGCTCACCTGACCAAGCACTGGATTGCACGCCGCAGCCAGTACACGCCTGCCTCCTGGATGCTGAGCATCGTGCGCAGCCTGCGCGTGCTGCGCTACTGGCGCGAGCACCAGGCCCTGTGCCGCCTCGACCTGGTGCGCCGCTTCGTCGCGGCCGCCCCCAACGACGACCTGTTCCACCACCTGAGCCACCGCAGCTACCTGGCGCGCGACCTGAGTGCGCGCGAGCGCGTGCAGTGCGTGCTGTCGCACTACCGCTTCGAAGACGCCGCCTTCAGCAATGCGTACCACCAGGCCGTCTACGGCGGCGGCGGGCTCACGCTGTGGCAGCACGACACGGGTGAGCACAGCTTCCTGCTGCGCCTCGAGATGGCGCCGCGCCACGATGCCGAGGGCGACCTTACCATTTCGCTGGTCGCCGACGGCAAGTACCTGCATCGCCTGTCCTATACCTGGATCGACGGCCTGCTGGCAGGCAGCGAGCTGCCCACCGTGCCCTTCGTCACCCGCAACCAGGGCCGCTGGCTTGACTCCGGCGCCGCCTTCGACGCATTCGAAGAAGCCTTTCCCAACAACTCGCCGAGCTTCTTCTGCTTCGCCGCGATGCAGGGCGTGGCGCAGGCCCTGGGCATCGACCAGGTGGTGGCCATCAAGTGCACCTCGCACATCGCCTACGATCCGGCCGACCTGAAGCACTTCGAGAATGCCTACGACGGTTTCTGGAAGATCCTCGGCGGGGTCGAGATGCCGGGCCGCAGCTACCTGATCCGCCTGCCCTTCTACCTCAAGCCGCTGGCCGACATGCCGTCCAAGCACCGCAAGCGCGCCGCCCAGCGCCGCGAATACTGGCGCGCCATCGGCGACTCCACCCGCAGCACCATGCTGCGCCACATGGTGCCGGCCGCCCATACCCAGGCGCGCGCGGTCGCGGCGCCGGCCACGGCCGAAGCCTGAGCGCCGGCCCGCTCCTCAGCGGAAGCGGGCGAGGAAGGCGATGCGCTCCTGCGTCATCCTCACGGTGCAGTCGCCGATCAGGATCGGCTGCAGCGTGCCGCCTTCGGCCTCTTTCCCTGCTTCTTCGCAGGCCCGTTCCTTCTCCTGGATCCAGGCCCGCTGGCTGGATTTCAGTTCAGCCTGGCGCTCCGGACTCAAGGAGGCCATGAGGCGCTTGTAGTCTTCGTTCAGCTGCTTGTCGGCGATCGCGAATTTGCGGCCGATGCATTCCGACTGATCGACCGTCACCGCCAGATCGAGGCCCTGGCAGATCCCTGCGGTTTCGACCGTCGAGGCGGTGTCGCCTGACGATGCCGGTTCGGAGGCAGAGGCCGCATCGGCAGCGCCGTCCTGCGGGGCTTCGGCCCCGGCAGCCGGCGCCGGCGCCGGTTTCGCATGCGCGAGAGCAGCGTTCAGGTGGGCCACGACCTGCTGCCGGTCGCCGGGCAGGAGCTTGGTCACGGCGACGATATGGTCGCCCTTGTCGTCCAGCTGCGACTCGAACTCGATCGGCACATTGTAGCTGCCGCTGCCTTCGCCGCCGGCGCGCACCGACATGCTGGCTTCACAGCTGAACTTCCTGATCTTCTCGTCGAACGCGGAAGGACGCGTGTTCTCGAAGCTGATGTAGCTGTCGATGAGCTTCTTCGTCTCGGCATCGGCGCCCATCTCGTCCAGCAAGATCTGCTTCACCAGCGCGAGTGTGGATGGTTCCGAACATTTGGGCGCCTCCTTGGTGCACCCTTGTATCTTGCTCTCATTGGTGGTTAGCTACTGCCAATAGAGGGGAAGACCAGCTTGTGTGCACCCTGAAGGCTCGACCTTGGAAGGTAGATCAAGCCCTTCTCCTCGTTCCCACACC